>WBZS01000011.1_pt1 | contig 639715 bp, 533 predicted proteins | sample 5204201 | NCBI WGS metagenome assembly WBZS01 (sample SAMN12344357, study PRJNA552823) | activated sludge metagenome | biome: Activated sludge suspended growth; feature: Nitrification reactor; material: Wastewater; isolation source: activated sludge from nitrification reactor of wastewater... | reverse complement strand
GCAAAACGACAGCGCATCAATTCCACGAGATTTTTAAGGAGACAATAACTTATGAAGAAAGAGCAAGGCTTTTCATTGATCGAGCTGCTCATCGTTGTAGCGATTATCGGCATTATTGCAGCAATCGCCATTCCGAACCTGTTACAAGCGCGTAAGACGGCGAACGAAGCGTCGGCGATTGGTGCGTTGCGCACCGTCGGTAGCGCGCAGGTTACTTATCAAGGCAACAATCAGGTCTATGGCACTATTGCTCAGCTGCGTACATCAAACTTGGTGGATGCAACGATTGCAAACTCAAGCGTGTCGAATCCGAAATCGGGATACTATTTCACCGATGTGATGGCGACGCCAACGGCGGTGGCCTTCAACGTGGGTGCGACGGCGGCGGCGACGACCTCAGGAGATCGCAAGTTCTGCGTCATTGAAGATGGTGTGATCCGGTTTGACACTACGCCTGCGACAGCATTCACGGATGCGACGGGACGTGCGGCCACAGCATTAGGCACAGCCGCTTCAGGTAGCTAATCCTGACTAGACTTTAAGTTAGCCAATAATGAGGGAGCAGCTATTTTATCGCTGTTCCCTTATTTGTTATATCAGGGGAGAATTATTATGAAATGTAAATCATTTTGGCTCGGTGTTTATCTTTTCTTGATAACTTATTCGCTACCTTTAGCCGCTCAATCAAATCCTCATATTCCTACTTTTACGACAGATGATGTTGCCGCGATAAAAACTAATCCGCCTGAAACAAAAAGTACTATAAGTAATGCAGAAAAAGAAGTGAGCAAAAGTGTTAAGATGGATACTCCAGTTTCACCAAATAGTGAAAATAAAAAAGATGGTGAAGTTGCAAAGGCAGGAAAAGAAGCCGTAAGTAAATCTAATGAAAATGCTGATGAAAAGAATTGGAATAGTAAGTTACTGGAAACACAAGAGCGGGAAAAAAACTTGGAACGTCAGGCCAATCAAACAGAATTAGAAATTGCAAAACTAAAAAATCAACTTCGTAGCGCGACCGCAAGAACCACGAGTGAACAAGAACAATTAATGGCTCGCATTAACCAACTTGCTGGGCACGTCAGCAGGTTGAAGGCTGAAGCTGATGTCGCGCAAAAAGAAACAGACGTTGTTATGAAAGAAGGAGCCTCACAAGGATACAAGCTGATTCCTCCCACTTTAACAAATGAAAAAGGTGAGCCTGATGCAAATTCTTATCGGAATGAGAGTGCGCGGTTGCAAACTGAAATACAAGACGCGCAATCCGCTATTGAGGTATTGCAATTACAGCTAAATAAAATCAGAGCAGAATCTATTCAGAAAGCAAATGGGGATAAGTTTACATTAAACCGCCTGAAAGGGGAGCGAGAAAAAATTGAGCAAGAGGTAGAGAACAATCAGAAAAAAATAGAAGAGGCAATACTAAAATTGAAAGCACATCAACAGAAAGCCTCAGGGTTAGGGGTTTCGCTAAACCCTCAATAAAACTTTCCTCAGAGTAAAACCAGAAGTAGAGAGATTATAGATGTATAAATCCTATAATGTCCCTCTCTAGGCACTAATTCTTTAGATATTAAACCCATGTCACTTTTAAGTCGGCTAAAGCTTTACTGGCGGAATTATAGTTTACCCGAACGTTATTTTGTCATTTTGCCATTTCTTATTCTTACTCCTCGTTTAATAGACCATACAAAAGCGGGGTACGATGGCGAGCCTTCGCAAGAATTTATTATTACGATTGCGCTAATCGGTCTTTCCTTAACTTATTTCATTTTTTCACCTCAAGCAATTGAGCATTCATTTAGAAAGATGAAAGGCACTAAATGGGTAATCTATTTCGTTGGAGCATTCGCTAGCTGGAGTGCCATTTCTATTTTCTGGACATCTGACCTTGGCGCGACGCTTAGCCACACTGCATTGTGGGGAAATTATTTCGTAGTATTACTGTTAGGGAAATTAATCTTGCGCCGCCGTTCTGTTGTGGGCGTCTATGTCGCTATTATTTTAAGTACTTTCTCTGTAGCAATAATACGATTAGTTCAATATGCGATTTCAATAGAAGATCGCTCTATTATTTCGCCAATCTACATGAATATTGGCGTCGAGACAGAAATATTAGTTACAGCATTACCGCTAATATGTGTAGTTTTTTTAAGTACTCGGCGTAAGGCGCTTGCCTATTGTTGTCTTATTATTGGGGCAATAGTCTTAGCTGGAAGCCTTTCCACCTATCAACGAACTCCGCTTTTAGCAATATTATGCAGTGTAATAATTTTAACTATAGGGGTGGCATTTAGAGTAATAACTTATGTTAGTTGGAGGCGTCCTATATTACTTGGCGGCGTGTTGCTTGCTACCGCGTGGTTACAAGTTTCGCTACCTTCAGGAGTTCGCACATATGAAGAGACTCCTTTAAACGGGAAAGAGTTTATCGCTAGTAAATTAAAAAGAAATCCAAAAATGGAAAGCGATGCAATCGCCAGAATCACATCTTGGCGAACGGCGCTGGAGATGCTTCAGTCTCACCCTGTACGCGGTATAGGCGCAGGGAATTACAAAGCAGGCTATTCTGAATATCGCAGCCAATCGAATCAAAATCCATTTTGGACGGAAGTGAAAGACTATTCGCAGCACGATGGGATGGAGTGTAATTACCGCGCACACAATGAATTTTTGCAAATCGGCAGCGAACTTGGTGGAATAGGTTTATTCATAGTAGGGCTAATTTTAGTAAGCCTCTTATTTTTATATCTAAGCGTTTGGAAAACTAATTCTTCATTGGTCGTAGGCATGGTTGCCAGCACAGCAGCTTTCTTGATTAGTTCTAATTTGACATCGTTTTCATTTCGTTGGATGCCTTGCGGTTTTTACTTTTTCTTAACTCTATGTTTAGTATTACCATTAGCAAAATACGAGGCTAACTCAGTTGCTGTGGGCTTATCTTCATGGCAAGTGATACCAAAATCAATGTTAATTTCATTAACAATATTTCTTGTGTTGGCAGCGGGAAGGACTACACAAGTAATGGCAAGCCAATATTATGAACTTGGAGTTGGTCGAACATTAAATAATAGCCAAGAAGCATATATCGAACGATGCCATAAAGCCCTTGCAATTGATCCATACAATTTCTCAGTTGCTTACGGATTAGGTGCTACCTTGTACCGAATGAATCGGCCACAAGAGGCGCTGCCATATCTTAATTATGGCGTGAACCATGGCATTAACAATGTGGGCGGGTATGCTGTCTTAGGTCTAGCAACAAAGCAAGCTGGCGATCCTGCGTCAGCCAATCAAATCATTGCTAAAGGTGCTTCTGTCTATTCGGCCTCTTTGTTTTTGCGCGCGCTTTATGTCACTGCGCTGGATAATCAAGGGCTGACGCAAAATGCTGAAGTACAGCGTCGCTTAGCGCAGGAAATAAACCCTGCTGCTGCCGAGGTGTGGGAAGCTGTAATTCGTGATGGTATTCAAGGCGCGACGCTTCTCGCCAATAACAAGAAACTGCCACATCCCGCTAAATTATTTCCTAAAGTTGGCGTGAGCGTGATGCAGGATTATCGGAGGGTTTATTTGGAAATGTCGAACTGAGATTCGCTCAAAATCGCTTGAGAAATTAATGCAAAAGCCCGACGGTGAATAACAGTCAGGCTCTTGCTTTTTATTTTATGAAGGGACGCCGCCGATAGCTGCATCAAGCGTTTGCAGTGCAAAATCACATTGCGTTCGATCAATCACTAACGGAGGCGAAAGGCGAATTGTGCTAACGCCGCAACCGAGCGTAATCAGGCCGCGCTTGAAACATTCATTCTCAACGTAATGCAGCGCGTCAGGATGTGGCTCTTTGCTTTGCCGATCTTTTACTAATTCGATCCCAATCATTAAACCTTTGCCGCGCACATCGCCGATGATTTGATGTTTATTCATTAATTCGCGCAATCCCTCCATCAAATACGCTCCCATCTCAGCCGCATTTTGTAACAAGCTTTCTTCTAGCAATTCGATAGTTGCAAGCGACGCAGCAATCGCTACAGGGTTGCCACCGAACGTTGAAGCGTGTGCACCAGGCATCCATTTCATCAAATCAGAACGCGCAATTGTTGCGCTCAGCGGTAAGCCCGACGCGATGCCTTTCGCGGAGGTCATGATGTCTGGTACAAAATCGAAATGCTCTGACGCGAACCATTTTCCGGTACGTCCAAAGCCGGATTGCACTTCGTCCGCGATCACTAAAATCCCGTAACGATCTGCGATTTCACGCAAAGTACGCAAGAACGAAGCAGGTGGCACAAGGTATCCGCCTTCGCCTTGAATCGGCTCAACAACAATCGCTGCACATTCTTCTGGCGGCACAGTCGTCTTGAACAAAACATCTTCGATTACGCGCGCGCAATGGGGGCCTTTTGATTCGTGCGCGCCGCACGTTTCAGGCGTGAGATTATAAGGGCAACGAAAACAATTTGCGTACGGAACGTGCGTCACGTCTAACGCTTGTCTGCCAAATCCCGCGCGCTGCCTTGCTTTGCTGGCGGTCAATGATAATGCGCCGAGCGTTCGCCCGTGAAATGCGCCAAAGAACGCGATGAATTTTGACCGCTTGGTAGCGTACATTGCCAATTTAATCGCACCTTCGACGGCTTCGGCTCCTGAGTTGCCGAAATGAATTTTCTTGTCAGGCGTACCGGGCGTGAGCGCTGCAATTTTTTCAGCCAGCTCAGGCAATTGCGGAAAATAAAAATCTGCTGAACAAACGTGCAGAAAATCTTCGACTTGTTTTTTGATCGCTTCAACCACGCGCGGATGAGAGTGTCCCGTCGCGCACACGGCTACGCCTGCGTTGAAGTCGAGAAAAATATTGCCGTCCACGTCTTCGACCATCGCGCCTTTGCCGCGTTTGACGACGAGCGGATAGGGGCGCGTATACGAAGGCGAAATCGAATGTGCGTCACGCGCGACGATTTCCTGTGCCTTCGGGCCGGGCAGGGAAGTTTGTAGATTGGGAAGTTTCGACGATTCTAAATCCGTTACAGTACTGGGCATCATAAACACCTCTAATGAAGAAAAGTTCGCACGCAATGAGCGGCGAATTTCAAAAAGCATGTGTTGCAAGCTGGCTGAAAAAAAGCCAGTCGGAGCAAGTAAAATAGGGGCGAAAAACGGTAGAGGGAGAATTAGTCCGCGAAGAGATTTTTGCGGGTCAGTGTAGGGATATGTTGTCGAATTAGCGTCAGCATCGCTTCCATAAAATTATTTTCAATTACTTACTTTACCAAAAATACCACCCAAATTATTGCATAGCTCAGGTTAAGTTTGCATCAGGAAATTTACACATCTGCACTTTACCCAATTCTGACCAGCATTGTGTCACTTCAAAAAGTGTGACAATCACCGCTTTGCCCTCGCGCACCATTCGCTAAATTGTCCCCGTCAATAAAAGTGCAGGTCGTCATGGCTAAAACAATCGTGATTTCAAATCGCTGGTGGGTGTATCAACGCGAGCGCTTCCCGATTTTCGCGCACGCGCCGTTGATCGCTGCATTCAGTTTTTCGGCGCTCAGTTATTCCTCGTTGCTGCGCGGCGAACTAATCTGGCCTACCGCGCAAGCATTTCTGGTCGCGCTGATTACTTCAATAATTTTTTTCCTGCAATTACGCATTGCTGACGAATTCAAAGATTTTGACGAAGATTCGCGCTATCGCCCTTATCGCGCTGTTCCGCGCGGATTAGTGCGCTTGCGAGAGCTTGGTTGGATTGGTGCATTCGGAGCCTTCACGCAATTTGCTCTGGCAATTTGGTTGCAACCCAAACTGCTGATTTTGTTGCTTGTGACCTGGGCTTATCTAGCTTTGATGAGCAACGAATTTTTTGCACGCGAATGGTTGAAGGCGCGGCCAATTACTTATTTGTGGACGCACATGTTGATTGTCCCGCTGGTGGATTTTTATGCGACAGGATGCGATTGGCTGGTCGCCGGAAAATCACAAACAGACGGCTTGCTATGGTTCTTATGTGTGAGTTTTTGCAACGGGATTGTGATTGAATTGGGGCGCAAATTACGCGCGCCTGCTGATGAAGAAGAAGGCGTACAAACGTACACCGTTTTATGGGGACGCCATAGCGCTATTTTTGTTTGGTTAGGCGTGATGTTGCTCACCGCGATTTGCGCTGTTTTCGCGGCGGTAAAAATTGCTTTTGCCTTTCCGGTAGCGTTGGTTTTAGGGGCCTTGATTTTAGTTGCAGCGACGATCAGTTTACGCTTTTTACAACACCCAAAACAAGGACGCGGCAAGCTCTTTGAAATGCTATCTGGCGTTTGGACGCTAGCGTTGTATTTGTGTCTGGGCGTATTTCCTTTGCTTACCAAATTATGGAGTTTGCAATGAGCTATATTCACTTTCCGAATGAGATTGGAACGCCTGAAACACTAGGCGGAAAAGCTTTCGCCCTTGCGTCATTGCGGGCTGAAAATTTGCGTGTGCCGGAATGGTTTGTCGTAACACCAAAAGCATTTTGGGCGAGCTTAAATGCAGTCAGCAAAGAAGCGCTAACATTTGCGACCTGTGCGCAAGAAATGCAACAAGCAATTGCAAAAATCTATCTACATGCATCGGTACGTGAAGAACTCGCAGGTGCTATAAAGAATATTTTCCCCAATACTGAAAATTTTGCCGTGCGTTCCTCAGCCATTGATGAAGACGGCCTTTCGCATTCCTTCGCAGGGCAACTCGACAGTTTTTTATTTGTTAGCCAAGCCGAGCTTGCAGACAAAATTATTGCGGTTTGGCGTTCTGCTTTTAGCCAACGACTTTTTGCGTACCGCGCTGAAAATGATTTGCCTTTGTATCCTCAGCCTCCTGCTGTAATCGTGCAAGCAATGATCAACGCTGATGTCGCGGGCGTAGCGTTTGGTGCTGACCCGGTTTCCGGCCAACGTGGCAGCCTTGTGATTTCAGCAGTGCACGGTGTCGGCGATCAATTAGTTTCGGGGGCGATTGATGGTGTTACCCATATCGTTAATCGAAACGGCGAAATTGTTAACACTTCTGTTCATTCGATATTAAGCGACAACCAAATCAAGAAAATCGCAGCGCTTGTCAAAGTGTGTAATCTTCATTTTGGTCGCCCGCAAGATATTGAATGGGCGATTGAAAACGGGGAATTATTCTTGCTGCAATCGCGTCCGATTACTACGCTAAAAAATCTTGCTGATCCTGATGGCGCGCTGAATTTATGGGATAACAGCAACATTGCCGAAAGCTATGGCGGCATCACTACGCCGCTGACATTTTCGTTTGCGCGTCGAGCCTATGAAGAAGTTTATCGGCAATTTTGTCGGCTGATGTTAGTACCGCCCGCTACGCTCAAACACCACGATCAAACTTTCAAAAATATGTTGGGATTAATGGAGGGGCGCATGTATTACAACTTGCTGAACTGGTATCGCGTGTTGACAATTTTGCCGGGCTTCAAAATAAATCGGCAATTTATGGAGCAAATGATGGGCGTGAAAGAAGGCTTGCCTGCATCTTTGCTTGATGAATTATCACAAGCCCGTACGCGCGAAAAATTGCGCGATGCGTTGAATTTATTAGTGACAAGCGGCGGTCTGATGGCAAATTATTTTTTGCTTGCGCGTCGGACGAAAGAATTTTATGGGCGTTTGGATGATGCGTTGCAAGAAACAAATCTGCCGTTATCAGAAATGCGCGCCGATGAACTCGCGGCGTATTACCGCAAGATCGAAGCGCAATTGCTTACGCGCTGGGATGCACCGCTCGTCAATGATTTTTTTGCCATGATTTTTTATGGAACGTTGCGCCGCTTGTGCGAAAAATGGTGTGGCGACAAAGGTGGAAGTTTGCAAAATAATTTATTGTGCGGCGAAGGCGGAATTGTCAGCGCTGAGCCTGCCCAACAAATTCGAGCGATGGCTGCGCTCATCACGGATGAATCTGATTTTGATGAATCTGATTTTATTGATGTGTTATGCAATAATTCACTGCTTGAGATCAATCGGCAATTGACAGATTTTCCTCAGCTTCAAGCACAAATCAAAAACTATTTAGCAAAATTTGGTGACCGTTGTTTGGATGAACTCAAACTCGAAAGTGCTACGTTGCACGACGATCCATTGTTGTTGTTTCGTTCAATCGGGCAAGTCGCAAAATCTTTGCGCGTAGGTCAAGCCGCGATGAATCAAGCGGCAAGTGCTTCCCGTTTGCGCGCCGCAGCCGACGCGCAAATCAAAGCCGCATTAACACGACATCCATTACAAAAACTCATTTTTAATTGGGTGCTGCGACAAACGCGAAATCGAGTGCGTGAGCGTGAAAATTTGCGGTTTGAACGCACGCGATTATTCGGGCGTGCGCGACGATTATTTATTGAGTTGGGGAAACGATTTTACGCGGATGATTTACTGAATGAGCCGCGCGATATTTTTTATCTTGAAGTTGAAGAAGTTCTCGGCTTTACTGCTGGAACCACGACGACCACCAATCTCAAATCTTTAGTAGCGCTACGTCAGTGCGAATTTATGAAGCATCGTCAAGCTGCCGCGCCGCCAGATCGTTTCGCTACATACGGCGCGCCGCATCAGGGAAATCAATTTCAAGCAATGAAATCAGGCTCTGTTGCCACGATTGGCGATACGCGTAAAGGCTTAGCGTGTTGCCCTGGCATCGTGTGCGGCAACGTCCGTGTCATAACCGATCCGCGTAACGCTGTACTGCAAAGAGGTGAAATTCTTGTCGCCGAACGAACTGATCCCGGCTGGATTATCTTGTTTCCGGCGGCGGCAGGATTGCTGGTTGAGCGCGGCAGTTTGCTTTCGCATTCTGCGATTGTTGCTCGTGAAATGGGGCTTCCGGCAATTGTTTCAATGGCAGGCGTCATGCAATGGTTGCGCGATGGCGACGAAATTGAAATGGATGGAAGCACAGGAATGGTAACCAAAATTTCGGTTGCCAATACAACGGAAAACTCAGCCACCAATGAACATAGATTTACACAGATAAGCGCATAAATAATCCGTGAAAATCTGTGTGAATGCGTGGCTAAAAAATTATGCAAAGTGAAATCAAACAACGCGCAGATTTTTCTGCAATTCGTTATGCGCAATGCTGGGAGGATGCAGACGTCTTAGTTGCAGCGCTTGACGTCAAAGCGCATCACGTTTGTTTGTCTATTGCGTCAGCGGGCGACAATGTTTTGGCAATGCTTAGCTGTGCGCCGCAACGCGTGATTGCGATTGATTTGAGCGCAGCACAGCTTGCGTGTTTAGAATTGCGCGTAGCGGCTTACCGCGTGCTGGCACATCACGAATTGCTTGAATTAATTGGTTCACAGCTTAGCAATCGTCGCACCGATTTATATCAACGATGTCGCAAAGTATTACCTGACTCAGCGCAAAAATTTTGGGATGCGCGCCCGCACGAAATTGCGCAGGGCATTGGCGCAGCAGGGAAATTCGAGCGCTATTTCGCTTTGTTTCGCCAACGTATTTTGCCGCTTATTCATAACTCCGAAACGATTGCTGAATTATTGCGTGATAAGCCGCGCAGCGGACGTGAAAAATTTTATGACGAAGTTTGGAATAACTGGCGTTGGCGCGCGCTTTGCAAAATCTTTTTTTCGCGTTTTGTGATGGGAGGGTTAGGCCGCTCGCCTGCATTTTTTGAGCAGGTAAAAATTAATGTCGCTGCGCAAATTTTAGCGCGCGTGCGCCGTGCCAGCGTAGATTTAAATCCGGCTGAGAACCCTTATGCACAATGGATTTTGACAGGGCAACATTTGACCGCATTGCCGTATGCTTTGCGGCCTGAAAATTTTGCAGCTATTCGCAATAACCTTGATCGCTTGGAAATTCGTCAGCAATCGTTGGAAGAATTTCTGACAACGCGTGCAGCGAATTCAATTGACCGTTTCAATCTCAGCGATATTTTTGAGTATGTCTCCGCCGAAAATCAGCAAGCTCTATTGGCTGAATTAGCGCGTGTGAGCCGACAGCATGCACGTTTAGCGTATTGGAATTTATTCGTCGAACGGCGCAGCCCTGCGTCAATGGCTGCGTTCATTCATCCGCTGGAGAATTTAGCCAACAATTTACACGAACAGGATCAGGCATTTTTTTATCAGGCATTTGTTTTAGAGGAGGTTGTTTATGACAACTGTGATTTTCAAGCAATGGCTGGGCGCGAGTTTGATTTTACTGATGTTCAGCGCATTACTGAGCGCGCTGAGCCTTTATCAACGGCGCTTTCAGCCTGATGCCGAAACGGTGCGTAAGATTTTTCATGTCGCAATGGGATTGTGCGCGCTGGCTTTTCCATTTCTGATTGTGGACGTATGGCTTGGGTTTGTAATTGCGGCGATGGCGATTTTGGTGCTGTTAGCAATCCGCACATTTGCAGTTTTACAAAAGCGTTTTGGCACTGTGTGTGGCAGTGTGCAGCGGCGCTCTTACGGCGAAATTTATTTTGCCGCTGGCATCGCAATTTTGTTCGGCCTCTCTCATGACAATTTTTTGCTATACGCAATTTCGGTTTTAGTGCTGACGTTTGCGGATGCGGCAGCGGCGTTAATCGGCGTGCATTGGGGCAAACATTTTTATCGCAGCATTGGCGGGCAAAAAAGTTGGGAAGGTTCATTCAGCTTTTTTGTAATAGCGACAGCCTGTATTTATGCACCTTTGCTGATGGCTTCTAATTTGGGGGCAGCAGCAAAGTTTCTCATCGCGGTAACAATCAGCTTGTTACTAACTTTGATCGAAGCGTTGTCCTGGCGTGGAGTAGACAATCTTTTTTTGCCACTCGGCGCACATTTTTTCCTCACGGATTTTTTGCATCGAAACCCCACTGAAATTCTGGCGCTTTTGTTATCCGTGATGTTATGGGGCATCACATTTTTCATCTTCAGAAAGCGAGAACAGCAATATGCTTCACATCATTGATGCAAGCGACAACACGCAACTTGAAAAATTTTGTGGGCTATCTCCAGTGTTGTCACTAGCAGCAGTTGCTCAGCAACGAGCGGATCATCATTTATTGCTTACGAATCAGGCTGATGAAATTGTTGCGCGTTGTTCGTTGTGGACAAAAAATACGCCGCCATATTTACAGCACAAACTAGGCGTGCTTGGGCATTACGCCGCCGCCAATCTAACTGATGCGCAAGAATTGTTGCGGCACGCTTGTGCATTTCTGTCAGCGCAAAATTGCACGATGGTGATTGGGCCGATGGATGGTAATACGTGGCAGCGCTATCGTTTTATAACGGAGCGCGGCGCTGAGCCTCCGTTCTTTCTTGAGCCTGAAAACCCTGATGATTGGCCGCAACATTTTTTGCTGAACGGATTCGTGCCAATTTCTGAATATTTCTCTACGTTGATTCCTGATTTGGACAAACGTGACCCGCGCCTTGCTGAAAAAGCTGCGCAACTGGAGCGCGCTGGCGTCACGATTCGCACTCCTACGATGGAACATTTTGATTTGGAATTGGTGAGAATTTATCAGGTCGCGCGCGTTGCTTTTCAGGCGAATTTTCTTTACACGCCGATCAGCCAAAACGAATTTATCGCGCTCTATGAATCGCTGAAACCTTTTATTCAGCCACAGCTTATTTTGCTGGCTGAACAAAATAACACGTGCGTAGGGTTTTTGTTTGCGCTCCCAAATTTAGTTCAGGCACAGCGCGGGGACGCGGTTGATACATTCATCGTCAAAACTGTAGCTGTATTGCCTGACGCTGAATTTATTGGGTTAGGCGGATTGTTAGTTGCGCGCAGTCATGAGATTGCCGCGCAGCTTGGTTACAAACGCGCAATTCATGCGTTGATGCAGGCGGGCAATCGTTCGCGCGGAATTTCTAAGCATTATTCTCAGCCGTTGCGGCGTTATACGTTGCTAGGAAAAGAGCTATGAACGTCATCGAAATTTTGCAGGAGCGGGCGAATCTTCATCCTGATTTACCTGCGATCATTAATACAAAACACGGCAACGAACGCGTTGTAACTTTTGCCGAGCTTGAATTCGCTTCAGCAAAAATGGCAGTGCACTTACAACAATCTGGGTTGCAGGCAGGCGACACTGCGTTGATATTTGCGCCAATGTCAGCGGAGCTTTATATCGCGCTTGGCGCGGTGTTACGATTGGGCATGATTGCGATGTTTCTTAATCCGTCTGCTGGACGCACGCATATTGAAGATTGTTGTCGTTTGCACCCGCCACACGCTTTTATCGCTACCACCAAAGCACATCTGTTACGGTTTATTTCTCCGGCAGTACGGCGGATCAAAAAGAAATTTGTGCTTGAGCGATTGTTACAAAGGGTAGCATTACCACAATCGCCAACAGCCATAGATTCATCGCAGCCAGCAGCGTTGATTACGTTCACGAGCGGTAGCACAGGCGAGCCGAAAGCGGCGCTGCGAACGCACGAATTTTTGTTGGCGCAGCATCGTGTATTGCAGCGCACTTTGGATTTGCAAACAGGCGAAATTGATTTGGCTACGTTGCCGATTTTTGTGCTGGCAAATTTGGCTTCGGGCATGACGAGCCTGATTCCACAGGCTGATTTGCGATTTCCAGGTGCAATTAATCCTGCGCCAATTGTGAGGCAAATCAAAAAATATCAAATACACAGCACGGCTGCTTCGCCTGCTTTCCTTGAAAAAATTGCGGATTATTGTTGGCAAAAAAATATGTGCCTGACAAGTTGGCAAAAAGTTTTTGCGGGCGGCGCTCCTGTCTTTCCGCGCTTGTTGGAGAAACTTCAGCGCATTGCTCCAAACGCCGAAATCGTAGCGGTGTACGGCTCAACTGAAGCGGAGCCGATTGCAGAAATTGATTATAGTCAAATAACAGCACGCGATAATTTTTTGATGCGGCAAGGCTATGGATTATTGACCGGAAAGCCTGTGCCGGAAATTGAGTTGCGCATCGTGCGCGATCAATGGGGAAGCACAATCAGCTCATTAACCCAAGCTGAATTTGAGGCAATGAATTTATCGAATAATGAAATAGGCGAAATTGTTGTTAGTGGCGATCACGTTTTGTCGGGGTATTTACACGGGCGCGGCGATCAAGAAACGAAATTTTCTATCGCCGGAAAAATTTGGCATCGCACGGGGGATGCGGGCTATTTTGACAAGGCAGGACAGCTTTGGTTGATGGGAAGATGCGCGGCAAAAATCATTGATGCGCGCGGTACTTTGTATCCGTTTGCGGTTGAATGTGCAGCGCTTGCTTATCCAAACGTCAAGCGTGCAGCGCTAATGGAACAACAAGCGAAACGATGCTTGATACTTGAAAAAAATGATGAGAGTGAAAAAATCGTTATTGAAGAAATCGAAAAAAAATTGCGATGGGCGGGGTTGGATGAAATTCGTGTGATTGGAAAAATTCCTGTGGATAAACGTCACAATGCTAAAGTGGATTATCCGGCGCTGAAAGAATTAATCGCACGTGGATGATGCAGATTAAGTACGCTATTTATCTTGTTACTCAAATTCCTTTTTCAAGATGCGTTTAAGGTCAGTGCTTTTTTGTTGTGCGGTGCGAACAATTTTCATCTCATAAAATTTCAGCGCTGCTTCGTTTTGGGCATATTCCAAAATCGCCAGCACACTTTTTGTTTTTTCATCAATAGTAGGGAACAACCGGTGTGTTGTTGTTTCCAGCCAATCAAAAAATTCGCGGTCTTCTTTCGTTGGGTCTTCTGTACTGCTGATCTGTTTGTAAAGCTCGGTTAACACTTCAGGCAAAGATTTTGACGATACTTTGAAGCTGAGCTTGGGCAAATGTTTGGTGACGCCGCTGGTTTTATCCATGACGCCTGCGAGCAGCGAATTATAAAATTTTCGCTCTGTTTTTACTTCCTGCGCTTTGATCAAAATTGTTGGGTCGTCGTTGACCAGTTCGGTGACAGTTTCGATACGATGTTTGTTGAAGCTATCCATTTTCAAAAACTGAAGTCTCGATTTTTTTTCGTTCGTTTCTGTCGGCACTAATTCGTACGTTGGCCCGATGTGCGTGCCGAGTTTTGAGACAGGCTCGCCGCGCACAAAATAATTGGCTGCGTACGTTAAGTGAATTTTCTCTGGATCAAAATCTTTATCCTGTTTGCGCACCATTTCCTGCGCGCCGAAGGCGTTGAAGGTGAACAGCCAAATGCTAGGTTTGACTTTGCGCGTCGCCAAGTTTTTGGCTAAATAAAGCGCAACTGCTTGCGCTAAGCCTCCACCCAAACTGTGACCGCAGATAATAATTTCAGGGTGTTCAGACGATTTATATTGCGAAATAATTTGATCGGTGAATTCAAGCAAGCGCTGGCTTTGACTGCGCCCAAAGCTAAAATCCGCGATGCTATCACGAAAACCTTCAGTGCCTGCGATAGCAATATATGCTGCGGTTGGGTTGTTTTTGGGGGCGAGATTTCCAATTGGTTTAGGTGTGAAGGCTGTGACGCGCAAACCTGTTTTAGGGTCTGATTCTGATAGCGCCAGATTCAGCGCAGACGGCATTTTTTGTTTGAATTCACCAAAGTATTCGCGCGACTGCAATGCTTTTTCTTTGCTGTCTAAATCTGGCAGCAGGTACACCAAATCTGCTAATTCCAGAGCGAGTAAGGCGCGCGGCAAAATATCTTGTTCCGGGTTGAGCGGAATCGGTACTTCGACAGGTGTGGCTTTAGCGATTTTTTGAGTTTTTTTGACTCTTGTTGTGACGCGTTTTTGCGCGTGCGCAGGCATTGCAAGCGCAAGCGAAATTGAAAGAACGAAAAATAACTTTGAAATCACAGGGGCAGGCATCTTTCGTATTCCTTCGAGCATTAATCCTTCAGAGAAGTTGAGCAGCGAAAACCTATTTACGTTTCCACCGCATACCTTCTTTAGTGTCTTCCAGAATAATTCCCATTGCCGCTAATTGATTGCGAATCTCATCGGAGCGCGCAAAATTTTTGGCGGCGCGGGCGGCTTGGCGGTCATCAACGAGCGCTTGAATTTCAGCATCAAGCATTTCTTTTTTTGCTTCGCCAAAAATATTAAAGACGGAATCAAATTTCGCTACGGTATCAAGCAGGAGCGTTTGATCGTCCGCTTTAATTTCGTTGTTTGCCAATGCGGAATTTACTTCGCGGACAAAATCGTGAATTGCGGCGAGTGCTTCGGCGACGTTCAAATCATCGTCGAGCGCAGCTTCAAATCGTTGCAAGGCGCGTTTTGATAAAACAGGCAACGCGGGATTTGAGCCTGCTTCGCAATTCGCTTCGGTCAAGCGCTGGCGAAAATCATTGAGCCGCGCGATGGTGCTTTCGGCACCGCGCAACCCGTCCATCGTGAAATTGAATTGTTTCAGATGCTGCGACGAGAGCAGTAAATATCGAATCGCGCGCGGTGTGAAGCCTTGTTCAATCAGATTGCGAACGGTGTGATAATTGCCGAGGCTCTTCGACATTTTCTGGCCTTCAGACAAAAGAAATTCTGAATGCACCCAATATTTGACGAATGGTTTTCCGGTCGCGCCTTCGCTTTGCGCAATTTCATTTTCGTGATGCGGAAACACCAAATCAATACCGCCCGCGTGAATGTCGAATGTTTCGCCGAGCGTTTGCATGGACATCGCTGAGCATTCAATGTGCCAGCCGGGACGCCCTGCGCCAATTTCTGTTTCCCACGAAGGCTCGCCGGGTTTGGCAGCTTTCCACAACACAAAATCGCGCACGTTTTCTTTTTCGTACTCGTCGGAATCTACGCGCTCGCTTGCGCCTGCGATGTTGCCTTCAAAATTAATTTTGGAAAGCTTGCCATACTCTTTAAATCCGGCGATGCGGTAATACGTCGAACCATCGGCTTGATACGTGAGGCCGTTGGCTTCGAGGCGTTTGATAATCGCTACCATTTCATCAATGTAATCGGTCGCGCGAATCACTTGTTCTGGTCGCTCTAAGCCTAGCGCATCCCAGTCTTCAAAAAATAAATTGATGTATTTCGTTGTGAATTCACGGAAGTCCGAACCTTCCTCATTCGCACGCTTAATGATTTTGTCTTCGATGTCCGTGATGTTCATCACGTGCGTCAGATCATAGCCTTTGTATTTCAAATACCGCCGCAAAAAATCTGCAAATAAAAACGTGCGAAAATTGCCGATGTGCGCGTAATCGTACACGGTCGGACCGCACACATACATGCGAACTTTGTTGTCTTCGAGCGGATGAAATTCTTCTACCTGACCACTGAGCGTGTTATGCAATTTCAACATGAGAAATGATCCATCAAGAGTAAAATCAGGGTAATGAACGAAAGCGCAGTCTAGCATGAGCCGCGCGCAAATGCAGAATATTTTGCATTGCTGGGAGCGCAGGCGGCTCGCCTGCTGAGGCTTACGCAAGCTATCCACTGATGTAATAAGTTTGCCCCATTTGCCTCAGCAGGCGAGCCGCCTGCGCTCCCAGGTGAACAAAAAATGCCTTGCCCGATAAAGGTCGAGCAAGGCATTTCGGACGTGGGGGGATAGAAACTTTACATCTCCACTTTGTTTACTTGTTCGGCCTGGTGACCTTTAGGCCCTTGCACGAGTTCAAATTCGACATCCTGGCCTTCGAGCAACGTTTTGTATCCTTGCCCTTGAATTGCCGAATAATGCACGAAAATATCTTCCTGACTTTCGGGATGGACAATGAATCCGTAGCCTTTGCTGTTATTGAACCATTTTACTTTACCTTGTTTTTTCTCTGCCATGATGGGTAAAACCTCCTGACGTTGGCGATGACGAATTTGAGGGTGAGCAATTCGTCGGGTTAATACATACAACGTCCCGCCCGCTCATTGCTTGAGCGGCCTTCGCCGTGTCTCCGAACTGGAGTCGTGTTTCGGGGGCTTGCGGGGCACTGCTACTACAGAAACTGAGTGTGTTAGGTACTACAGGATAAAAGCGAAAAGCCGCGCGCACACGACCAGCAAACACTTGCAACGTGTGGCGCGGCTTAAAATTATTTGCAAAGATAATGGGGGCTAACACAACAGTACTTCAATAATTGCCGGGTGCCGAATTTCCCAGCACGTAATCTGAATCAAATTTTTGTTTGGACTTAGTGTTTGCAAAACGAACACTTGAGACGCCGCGAATGGTACGCATTGAAATCGGCACTGTCAAGAGTGCGAGCGCAACTTTTCCATTTGTTTACCGGTAAAGCTTGTTTCGATTTGTGGTCGTCGGTACTATACGCGTGCGATTTTTTTCCGTAATCTTCAGCGACAATTCGTGCTGGTAAATATCAATTTAATTTTTCTCGTAGTAACTTTTGAGCCGCAAAAATGACGAAGCAATTTGCAGAACAAGTAGCACTTATCACAGGTGGAGCTTCAGGCTTAGGCCTTGCCATCGCACAAAAATTGCACGCCGAAGGCGCACGCGTAGTGATTTTCGATACGCATAAAAAAATCTTGCAACCTGCATGTAAAGCGATTGGCGAAAACGCTACGGCGCTTCAGTTGGACGTAACTGACGAAGTGCAAGTGACAAAAACGATCAATAAGATCACCAAGCAATTTGGGCGCATTGATATTCTGGTGAATTGTGCTGGCGTCACAGGCATCACAGGTCACAAAACACATGAAGTAGATTTTGCTAATTTTAAGTTTGTCTTTGACGTAAATGTGAATGGTAGTTTTTTGACTTCACGTGCTGTTTTACCGGTTATGGTCAGGCAAAATTACGGGCGCATTTTGCACATCGCTTCGATTGCGGGCAAAGAAGGCAACGCCGGGATGTTGGCGTACTCCGCTTCTAAAGCTGCTGTGATTGGGCTGACGAAAGTGCAGGGCAAGGAATACGCTGAACAGGGAATTACTGTGAATGCACTCGCGCCCGCCGTGATTCGCACGCCGATGGTGGACGCTTTGCCTGACCAACAAGTCCGCTATATGACAGACAAAATTCCGATGAAGCGTTGTGGCACTCTCGAAGAAATCGCGCATCTCGCGGCTTACATCGTTTCGCCGCAAGCGAGTTTTACTACGGGCTTCACGTTCGATATGACTGGTGGACGCGCGACTTATTGATGCGTAATCAGAAAGGAATGTCTCGTGATTCGTAAAGCATTTATTATGCGGCTCAAGCCGGGCAACGAAGCCGAATATGAGCGCCGCCACAATCCGATTTGGGAAGATTTGCAGGCCGTTCTAAAATCACACGGCGTCCATAATTACTCAATTTTTTTTGATCGCGATACGAATAAGCTTTTCGCATACGCTGAAATTGAATCAGACGAAAAATGGGCGGCGATTGCGGACACTGAAATTTGTCGCCGCTGGTGGGCTTATATGAAAGATTTAATGCACACAAACGATGACAACAGCCCGCTGGCAATTGTTTTGGACGAAATTTTTCATTTGGATTGAGCGAGATTCGCGCTGATCTTATACTCCTATAAAATCCATTAATTTGAATTTTCGTTCAGATTTCTGAATCTCTTTTGGCGAATGACCTTTCAAATCACTTTCCTAAGTGTAACATCCTAAAAAACTTATTTCCATTTATCAGCAGCTTTGCAAGCTGGAATGCTACTTGCTTGCTTAGGTGGGTTGCTATTGAAAGTTAGACGGCGACGGCGAATGCGAGCGGTGACGGGAACTTTAACCCACTTTATATCTTCACTAGCAAATCAGCATATTAAGTTTTTAGTAGTAGTAGGCGCGATTGAAATCCCCTTAATCGCTACATTATTCAGACATAACCCAAGGAGGGTTCATAATGAAGAAAGCAAACTTTTCAAGCATTCTGAAGAATGCGGTAACTGTGCTCTTCAGTATTGCTTTGTTTTCCTTACTCGCTTTTGCGCAGGAAACGGCAGGTACTATTGAAGGTACGGTTTCTGATGCGACTGGTGCGCGCGTTCCTAATGCCACTGTGAAAGTGGAAGGCTCCGCCTTTACCAGAACGACAACCGCAGGAGATGATGGATTCTTCCGTCTCCGCCAAGTTCCGCCTGGAGTCTATAAAGTAACTGTCGGCGCGAGTAACTTCAGCTCTTCTGTCGCGGAAAGCGTCACTGTTGTGTTAGGTAAGGCGACAGAGCTTAGTTTTGCGTTGAAGGCTGGCTCGGTTACAGAAGCGGTGACGATCACCAGTGATGACATCGCTCGAATTGATACCTCTGACAATAAAATCCAGACTAATATCTCAAGTAAAGTAATTGATGCGTTGCCGAAAGGCACGAACATGACAAGCTTGCTCAAGCTTTCTCCGGCAGCTCGTGGCGAAGGCCGCAGCGGCGGTTTTCAAGTTGATGGGGCGAGCGGTTCCGAAAATAGCTTTATTATTGACGGGCAGGAAGTCAGTAACTTTCGTACAGGTACCTTAAACTCCAATAATAACCTTCCGTTTCAGTTCGTGCAGGAAATTCAAATCAAGACCTCCGGTTTTGAAGCAGAATTCGGTGGCGCAACGGGCGGCGTGGTCAACGTTGTGACCAAGGGTGGATCGAATGAATGGCACGGCGAAGGTGGCATTCAGCTTGAGCCAGATAAGCTCTGGGCTGGCCCGCGTCCATTTCTCTATTCATTCCGAACTGGTAGTGGCGCAACATTTTCCCAAACGAATTCTTATCTGAAACCAAATAAAGATGAATTCAATAATATTTATCCTGCGTTTGGCGTTGGTGGACCGATCAAGAAAGATCGCCTCTGGTTTTTCACCAGCTATTCGCCACAGATGTTCAATACGACGCGGTTCGCGCGACACTTTGCCGCCGCTGCCAATCCGCTTGCGAATGCTCCGACTGCCACACAAACGTATAAACAACGGGATCGCCAGGAATATTGGCAAACTCGTCTTGATGCCGCACCGACGAATTCATTACGGTTGACGGGAACCTTTACCTGGAATCCCTACATCCGTGATGGTGCATTGCCGAACGGAAATATCACGATTGGCGGCGCTCCGCCCTCAGTCAATTTTGGTGGTTCGATTGGGACACTGATTGGTAATCAATTAACAGATCGCCAGGGTGGACGTCAAAACGCGAATAACGTGACAACCCAGGCGGTTTGGTCACCGACCAGCAATTTCATTGCTTCTTTCCGTTTTTCACGCGGTTTCTTAAATGAAAGACTGGGTTCATATTTTGTTCCCTTAGCAACACGCTATGTTTGCACGGGTACTGCGGCTTCTGCCGTTCCAGCGAATGCGGGATGTTCTTTCGGCTTTAGCTCGTTCCCGTCAAATAGCCAAATTAATAAAGACGCTTCCGTTCGCCTCAATTTTGAAGGTGACGTCAGCTATATCGTTAATAAATTTGCCGGACGCCACGAAGTCAAAGGTGGCTATCAGAATGCGAAAGTTAGCAACGAAGTGGATCGTGGTTATGCCAACTTAGGCGTTGTTACACTTTATTATGGCTATACGATTAATGATTTAACCGGAAGAAATGATTCTGTTACCGCTGGTTCAATCGGTGCCGGACAAATCCTCCGCTTTGGTACGGTAGGCCAAGCCAGCAACCGTGCTCAATCCATCTACTTCCAGGATCGCTGGCAACCAACCCAACGTCTTTCAATTAACGTTGGTATGCGTTTAGAAAAAGAAGACTTGCCGTCATTTAACGGATATGCTCCTCCAATCAATTTTGGTTGGGGCGATAAGCTTGTCCCGCGTGTTGGCTTCGCGTATGACTTGTTTGGCAATGGCAAAACGAAAATCTTTGCCAGCTATGGTCAATTTACAGATCGCTTGAAATTTGAATTGCCACGCGGTTCATTTGGCGGCGATTTTTATCGTGTAGATTACTTTGAACTCTTCCCGACGACAGGTGCTTATACCAGCCTCACAAAAGAAAAGATTTTGGGGAATAACCAAGACGTTTTAGGTGGTAAATGCCCAATCGTCAATGCTAGCGGATTGACACGTTGCCAATACGATTTTCGTATTGCTTCCAATAACCCGAATAGCACTATCTATGACGGTAAAGTTGATCCGAACATGAAGCCATTCCGCCAAGCTGAATTTACGGGCGGTTTCGAGCGTCAACTTTTAGATAATTATTTGCTCAGTATTCGCTACACGCGTAAAAAATTGCTGAGCGCGATTGAAGACGCGGGCTTCCCGACCGCTGACGGTAGCGAAGCTTATATCATCGGTAACCCCGGTGAAGGGTTGCACGCAGAAGTAGCAAAACAGTTTGGCTATGCCAAAACCACCAAACCAGAGCGTATTTATGACGCTTTGGAAGTTCGGTTTGATCGTCGTTTCTCAAAAAACTATTTCTACAATCTGGCTTACACCTATAGTCGGTTGTATGGCAACTATTCCGGTTTGGCTAGCTCAGACGAAAATGGTCGTACGTCACCTGGCGTCAACCGCTTCTTTGACTTGCCGCACTTAGGCTTCACCGCTGCTGGTAAACCAGATAACGGTCGTCTGGCAACGGATCGTCCGCATGTTTTCAATGCTTATGGCGCATATAACTTTGATTGGTTTGGCAAAGTTAAGAACGGTGGAACACAGTTCTCCCTCTTTACAACAGTCCAATCGGGTGTGCCTGTCACAAGCTTCTACACGCTTTATGCGCAATCCATACTCAATGGTCGTGGTGATCTTGGTCGTACACCGATTTTCACCAATACCGATTTTGCGATTCAGCATACCTATAAATTCGGTAGCAGTGAGCGCTATGGTTTAGTGTTCGACTTCAACGTACTCAACCTCTTCAACGAGGCGAATGTACTGTATAAGCTTGACACCCCAGCGGCTGTTAACCCCAGCCTTGGTACGTTAGGGTTACCTTCAACCGTAACGAATGAACCGCAAGCAATTAACTACATTTTGACGAATGGCATTACGAGTAATATTCAAGCTTACTTGAATGACGCTAGTAATCCACAACGCAAGAATACTGCAGTAGGTATGCCGAACAGCTTCCAAGGCGGACGTCAGGTTCGTTTTGGTGTTCGCCTTACTTTCTAAAGTAAAGCAATTCGCAAAACTGAAAGCCTACCCGAATTTTCGGGTAGGCTTTTTTTCTCTGGTTTTACCTCAGCTTTCGTTGTAGCGTTTTAGTTCAGCTCCCTACTCAGTGAGCCCAAATCCAATCTTTATACAGCTTCTGTAAATTTTGAAATGCCATTGGTCGGAGGTTTGTTGCACATGAAAAAAGTTCAGGGAGTGCAAATTGTGTTGGGATCATTTGCCCTTTTGCTTTCTTTTCCGTTTAGCGCTGCTGCCAAATTGTTGCCCCAAACCATTGAGCCGCAGCGTGCGCAACAAAGCGCTCTTCCTCAACCGCAACAACCTGCTCCGCCTGCAAGCCCGGATAAACAACCACCGCAAGACCCCGAAGTTGTTTTTCGTGTTTCGACGCAGCTTGTTCAATTTGATTCCATCGTGACGGATAAAAAAGGGAATCATGTTGAGGGGCTGACAGCCGACGATTTTGATTTAAGCGTAGATGGGAAAAAACAACCGATTTCGTATTTGAAACTTGTGAAGTTGAAAAGTTCCAGCTCAGCACCTGTCGCAGAAAACATTACTCCTCCAAAATCAACAGCTCCGCCGCCAACGACAATGCCAACGCGCCGACTTGAACAACATCAGGTTCAGCGCACCATTGCATTAGTAGTAGATGATTTGGGGCTTTCATTTTCCAGCGTAGCTTTTGCCAAACATGCGCTGAAAAAATTTGTTGCGGAGCAAATGCAGGAAGGCGATTTGGTTGCTATTGTTCGCACCAGCGGCGGCTTTGGAATGTATCAGCAGTTTACGTCAGATAAACGGATTCTATATGCCGCTATTGAGCGACTGAAATTTGCTTTGACTGGACGCAAAGCCATTCCATTTACAATTGGGTTAGATGGCAATTTAATGGGGCGTAACGAGGTATTCAAAACGGATGCTGAAAAATATCACGAAGAACGCGGGGCAAAAGGAGCTCCGCCCGTAGACCCCTCGGCTGATCCGAATCAAGCCACTATTCGGGATAATGCTTATCAAGATAAAACGAAAGCGGCGGCTGATCAGGAGGCGAATAATTTTCGTGAGTCTATATTTTCTTATGGAACGTTAGGTGCGCTAAATCAAGTTGTGCGTGCTTTACGTACTTTGCCGGGGCGCAAAGTGGCGATTGTTCTTTCCGATGGGTTAATGCTGGAAGCCAGTCGCAGCAGTGATAACTCTCGCATTACACAAGTCCAGCGCAAGATTTTGGAATTGGTTGAATTAGCCAATCGCTCCAGCGTGGCGTTCTATTCGATCAATGTGCAAGGATTGATCGCTCCCGGTGGTGACACCTCCTTTGAAGGTATTGATGCGGGTAGTCCTTCTCGCGGCGGGAACTCTTTCAATGATGGGTTGCGAACCTTAGCCTATGAAACGGGAGGATTGGCATTCTTCAATAATAACAAAACCGACTTATTGCTTGCTAAATCAGTAGAAGATAACAAGAGCTATTATTTGATTGGGTTTGATCCTGACGATGATAAGTTTGATCGGTTGCAGCACAAGATCACGCTTCGTATAAAACAGCCAGACTTGCAAGTGCGGACACGGAACGGATTTTTTGGCATTGAAGATAGTAAGGCGCACGAAATTCCTAAAACCAAGGAAACGCAAATTCTGCAAGCCTTATTCTCGCCGTTTGGTGCTAACGAAATTCCTTATCAGGTCACCTCATTGTTTTATAGTACTGCGGCAGGTGAGCCTGTGATTCGCTCCTACTTTCATATTGATTGCTCGAAATTGAAGTTCATGGATGAAGACAAAGGCGAGAAATCCCTGACGCTGGAACTTGCCAATTTTACTTTTAATGAGAGTGGTGCGATTGTCGAAGCATATGCTCACAGTATTCAACTTCGATTGAATGAGTCAAAATATCAACAGGCATTGCGCGAAGGACTAACTTATCTGAACGATTTTCCCGTAAAAAAGTCGGGCGCTTATCATTTTCGTTCGGCGTTGCGCGACGGGCTGAGCGGGCAACTTGGTTCCTCCAGTCAGTTCATTGTTATCCCCGACTTAAAAAAAGATCGCCTGGCTTTATCGGGAATTATCTTGAACGTAGTGGAGAAAAAAGGAATCCTCACTACTTCGTCTAACGATGGCCCTGCCAATGGCGATGTCCTTACCACGCAACTGCAAGCAAATCCGGCGGTGCGCCGATTTGCAGCGAATAGTGAATTGGAATATCAGGCAGCAATTTACAACCCTAAGTTAGAGCGGCAAACGAATAAGCCAAAACTTCGCTTGCAATTTGAATTGTATCGTAACAATCAGCTTCTTTTTCAGTCCCCGGAAAGAGCCGTGAAAACAGATCTACAGAAAGACCCTAAATGGTTGGATTGCGGAGGCCGTTTCCAGTTGAACAGCCTGACAGCAGGAGAGTATTGGCTGCGGCTATTGATTCGGGATGAATTACGTGATGGGAACTCGTCGTTTGCGGAGCAGTGGATTGATTTTACGGTACGCTAATACCTTCCAGAATTCTTGCGTGCTGCACTACGGTAAGTATCGTTAATTACTTTTTGCTTTGGCTCGCAATTGTTTGATGATATTGCGAATGTTTTCGGCATCGCGTGCATCGGGGGTTTGTTTGAGAAATAACTCCAACTCATCGGCAGCTTCTTTGTATTGTTTATTATTGCTGTAATGCTGTGCCAAATGCATGTGAACATCCGCAGGGATATTGTTGCCTCCCACCACATACGCGCGTTTCAAATGCGATTCTGCTTCAGAACTTTTGCCTGTTTTTATCAAGGCGAGACCAAAATAATAATGCTCAAAAGGCGCATTAGGTGAGTCCGGCGCAAGAGCTAATGCTCGTTGTAATGCTTCGATTGCTTCTGCCCATTGCTTGGATTGGTAATGAATTACGCCCATCGCGTAATAAGAAGAGGCACCGCCGTTATTGACGGCTAAGGCTTGACCTAAAATATCCCGTGCCAAATCATATTTGCCCTGCTTCACATATTCGAGACCGAGTCGTTCGAGAGCGAGATAATAAGTGGGAAAAAGTTGAATGGCCTCCTGCAATTTTGCGATTCCATCGTTTGTGTTTTTGCCCGCATCCAGAAGCTGCACCCCTTGCTCATATGTTTTTTGCGCGGTTTCCGGTACTGTCTGTACAAAAGTTGTCCTGCCACCGGAAGTTGTCACTGGCCTTTTCGTTTCATTTTCCGTTTTGAGAATAAAATCCAACTGTTCGTTGTGCGAGCCAGTACCGCGCATTGTCGCTGGAATCAACTCTACGCGCGCTGATTGTGTACGATAGTTTGTTCCGGCTGTGACTACTCTGATATTGAACGTGCCAAAAGAAAGACCTTGAAAACTATAGCGTCCGGTCGTATCCGTACGCGTTCTTTTGAGAACACTGTCTACATCATTCAATAGCTCCATCCAAAGATTGGAGATGGGTTGGCGCGTGGTATTGGTGACAGTGCCTGTGATTGCGTTTCGTTGTGCGACGGCATTGGTCGAGAAGGTAAGAAGAATAAGGAAGCTGGCTAAGGTTAGCCTTATTAAGTTATGCATGAAAATTACTCCTGCCGAAATTATAGATTACCTTTTTTTTCCGGCGGTGCCTGCAATTTTAAGTCAGAATCAGACGAATCAAAACGTTTGAAGTTACCAAATTCAAACCACACATCGTTATTTAGCCCGCGAAATAAACTGGCATCACCTGAAGAATTAAGGCGAATCAACGCTGGTGCCCAAAGGCCCGGACTGATTCGTTGTTGTTGGTAGACGAGGTTTGGAAGGTGTTGTGTGACAGCGATGGCATTGGCTGTGCCTGATTGTGCCTGGCCTTCAATTCTAATCAGCACTTTGTCAGTAGCATCAATCCAGATACTGCCTTCCATTTTTTGTACCCAGTCTTTTTCGAGACTGAGTTGTGCGTCGGCGCGCGGGCGGTAATCCAGCACTATTGTTTCGCGTCCGTCTAGCAGCACAAGGCGTGGCGCAGAAAATTCGCTGGCGCGGAAAAAATGTGCCGGGTTGATCGAGAGGTAAATTTGTTTGCCTTGCACGAACCCTTCTACACTTGCGCCCCAATAACCTGCTTGTTTTTTTACTGCATCATTTGCCGCCTTTTGTTTTTCCTCTTCATTTTTTATCAGTGCTTCTGTCGCTTGTTTGCGGTCTATTTCAACGCGGTCAATCGTTGTGCGCGTCCCGTTTGCGCTCATTTGCACCAGCGCGTGCTGGCCTTTGACTGGATAGGCTTCGTAATCCTTGAACTCCTCAGCACGGAGGCGTCCTTTTTTGTCAAAAGTGCGGCGCACTTTGCGGAGAGAATAAGTGTATTCGCCCAAACGCTGCGACATTGTCGCGCCGTTTTTTTCCGTTTCCTCGATTAAGCTGGCGGGCAATAATTCAATCGGTTTGGCGGTTTTAGTTGCCACGAGTGCTAATTCGCTGATGCGGTCGGCGGGCGCAGATAGCGCGCTGGTAATAGCTTTTACTCCATCATCAGGGTCTTTCGCGGCTTCGCCGTTGACTTTGAATGCGATAGTTTCTTCCGCAATCGTTTCAGCCTGTTGCGCAATGGTTCGTATGCGGTAATTGCCGGAAACCAAGCCCTTGATCGGAATACCAGCCGAAAATGTTATCACTCCCTTTTCATCGGGCTTTGGTAGTGTCGGAGTTGTCGTCGCAATCACTTTGCCTTCCTGCAACAGTTCAATGCGAAGCTTTGGCGCCGATAACGCAGCATCGGGGTAAATGTTGAGATGAAACGGAATGTCTTCGCGCTCCTTGGCGGCAATTGTATCAGCAATTTCGGGGGTGATTTTGAACTTATTCACAAACAGCGGATTGTCCGCTTCGATTTCGTCGTCATTGGCTGATTCGATAAGTTTGACCAGATAGAGGCTGCCGGTTTTGAGACCAGTGGTTACATTCAGCACCGCAAAGGGGCGACGATTAGCACTCAGACGATTGCCTTGTTGATCGTGAATTACCGTTTCCAGTGTGTAATTGCCAGGCGGCAGCCAGAAATGGCGCACCAAATAAGCGCTGGATTTTTTCGCGTCTTCGATTTGTGCAGTCGGGATTTCCAGTTGATAAGACTCGCTGAATTTTTGCACGATTTCATTTTGGGCATTTTTGATAATAGCCATCATTGCAAAGCTGAGCGGATAGGCTTTTTTCAAAATGTCTTCATTACGCAGCAGCGGCGAAAGCGGTGCTTCCATCATCATCACTTCGTGTCGCTCGTTTTGGCGCATCTCGAAATGCAACGTCGTTGCACGATAATCAAATTCGTGTGGCACGACGGGATTATTCAGTGCTGCCAACAGCGGAGTTTCAAACGTCATCATTGGTTTGCTGGTTGAAGCCGGAACCGCAAAATATCCATTGCGCGTTACGGGCTTAACACCGGAGCGGGAAAGCTTGACCGTGATTTGACGAAACTTGCCGTCCAATTCCTGTTTCGTTGGGTTGTAAGAAACCGCGTAGTAAATGCCTAGCTCGTTAATCGCTTGTTTGACCGCAGTGCTGATGTCATTAATGTTTTGAATTATTTCTCCGCCCGTACTTTCTGTCAGTTCTGCAAGCGTGCCTTTTTTATTTAACTCTTTGTTGCGTCCGATGACTTCAGCCATCGTGAACCTGCTGCGCGGATCAATGGACGTCGTCCCGCCCGCGTTTCTGCCCTGAAAAGAATCAAACGGATCTCTGGCTCCGACCGTCCCGGTGGCAGGCCCTTGTGTGGCATTGATGACGGTGGCAGTTTCCAGGCGGCTGTTCACATTGCCGGTATTGGCTATGGCCTGGCGTGTGTTGATGGCATAAAAAGTGAGGTTAGCTTGATTGGCTTCGCTGACCACATTGCGTAAGATTTCAGTTAGGCTGGCGTTTGGTAAATACAAGCCATTAGAAATATAGAACACCATTTTGCGCCCTGCCAACTGGCGATGGTTGCGGGCAATACTAAGGAGCGGAAAGACGGGCGAAACTGTTCCCGCTTCACGCAACATTTTGTCCGCTTGTTGCATCGTATTCAACGTCAGACGAGGTAGTGTGATGTCAGTTGTGCTTTTCTCTTCGACCAGTGCGGAGAGTTCTTTGATACTGCGATCTGAAACTTCAGTGAAGGATTTTTCAGAAGTGCCTAGCCCACGCTCAATGGCTTTGTAAATTTTGTTACGATCATTGGTGAACTGTTCCAATAGATATAATTTTCGTCCGATGACAAAGACCCTAACTAAGGTGTCTGGTTTGAGTGCGGTATCCAGAAATGTGATGGCCGCCTGTCGCGCTGTTTGGAAGCGCTGTGCATCCTGCTGATCGAATACCAATGTAACCAGATTGAGTTGTTGGGACGTCGCTGCTTTGTTGACTTCTTCTGCGGTTTTCTTATTATCCGCATCAAGAAAGCGAAATGAACTGAGCGGTTGTTTGACGCCATCTTCAAAGACTTCTATTTCTTCCGGCTTGAGGTCACGAATAATGCGACCTTTTTTGTCGTGGACTAGAACGTCGAGGAGTACCTCATTCGTTTTCCCCCCACTAATTGATTGTGGTGGTGAACTCTGGCCCAGTCCCGGAACACGCATCCAACTCATGAGAATAAATGAAATGAGCAATAATTTTGTCATATACTAAGTCCAGAAGATTTTGTAGTGCTTAATCTACGGGCTAAAGTAAGAAGAAAACAATTAGCCGCGAATATCCGTTGATATGCTATTATTTTTCCTGCAACTGCGTCGTCATTTGATGTAGCTTTGCTCAGAAATTACACTTCTAAAGTAACATGAGAGTACGTCGTTATTCCAGCTTTGTCTTGATGATCCTGTTGATGGCAGGCACGATTATTTTGGTGCCGGGACAGGCTCCAAAAAATGTGGCGTATCGGGCGAAGGCCGGAACTTCGATGGCGCGGCAAGCCAGCGTCGAAAATATTGCCTTGAAAGAGAATCTGAATTGGATTTTCGGTGGCAAATCACAGCGTGGATGGTATTTGTATTGGCCGTTGATTTCGCAATTCCTCCAGTTTACAGGCAGCGCTGAGAGCGAAGCTTTTGCTGGTTCAGTATTGCGCTGGCAGCAGCGTTCGCAGCTTGCCGCAAGTGGTGTTCTTGAGCAGGAAACGTTGATGAAAATGGTCGAATATTGGCAAGCGCGGCGCAGCAAAGATCGCTCGATTCCCACTGCCAATCAATTGTTCACGGTACGATCCCAGGATTTTTATGATCCCGAACGCCCACTTGAGTTGCGGCAAGTTGAAATGGCGACATATGCAGCCTACAAAAAAATGGTAGCCGCTGCGGCGAAAGACCTTGGTTTAGCAACAGACGGACGTGGCAATTTGGCGGCAGAAGAAAAATATTTGAAGATTATTTCGGCTTTTCGGTCGCCGGAATATCAACAGAAATTGCGTGCGCAATCGCCGAATTCAGGGCGTGCGGGGCTGGCAGTAAACAGCCCTCATTTCACAGGTCGCGCACTGGATTTGTATGTTGGCGGCGAACCCGTTAGCACGAAAGATGGTAATCGCGCTTTGCAAACGAATACCAAAGCGTATCGGTGGTTGGTGAAAAATGCTGAGCGATTTGGTTTCATCCCATACTTCTATGAGCCTTGGCATTGGGAATACAACCCGCAAGGTACCTCCCTTACAAAGTAATTTTGCCCCGTTTTCAAGCTATGAATTATTTTTCCTCACGCGCGCGCATGCGCAGCGGTTATCTTATTTTAGGGATGGTGGCGTTGATTTGTTGCGTTGCAACGGGCATTGCGCAAGAACATTTGGCAAGTGCGTGGCAAAGCATGCGTCCGCGCAAAGTCCATGCCGCGCCGAAATCGAAAGCTAAATCCAAGCCAAAAGTTTTAAGTGCGCGCGACATCAAAGAAGCAAAAGAAAAGCTGGTGGCGCTCGGTTATTGGTTGACGGGGGCGGAAGATTCTTTTCGGCAGGCTGTCATCGCGTTTCAAAAAGTGCATGAGTTGCCGCGCACAGGGAAGCTCACGTTTGATGAATTGGAATTTTTGCGCGCGGTGCAAGCGCCTGCGCCCAAAGAAATAAAAGACCTGGCAGTAGGAAAAATTCGCTTTGAAATTGATTTGCGACGGCAAGTTTTATTTGTTATTGATGCCGAAAATAAAGTCACGCGCATCCTGACAGTTTCTTCTGGTAACGGAAAAGAATTTGAGTCGGAAGGATTTGAACGTGACGCCATCACGCCGCCGGGGCGATTTAATATTTACAACAAAATCAAAGGCTGGAAAAAAAGTCCATTGGGGATGCTCTATTATCCAAATTATTATTTATCGGGCTTAGCAATTCACGGCAGCCTTTTTGTGCCGCCTTATCCTGATTCGCATGGCTGTATTCGGATTCCGATGTTTGCCGCTGAAGAGTTTTATCGCATGGCAGAAATGGGGACGGAAGTTTTGGTGTATGAATCGAAGCCGCCGCAAGTCACCGCCAGCGACGCGCCCGCTCAATAAACAAAACACTTTGAGTCCCGCTTTCAGGCGGTCGTTTGTCAAAAGAGCCAGCTAAAGTTGGTACTCAAACCCCACTTTTAATTGGCTGTATGCGCCCATTGCTTGGCGATTTCGGCGTGGACGTAATCGTTCACTTCGGCAGGCGTCGCCAGCGTTAATGCGTGCTGCGCGATTTTTTCCGCTAAGCTAAAATCCAACGAACGCACCAATCGCTTAATCATCGGAATTGCACTCGGCGTCATGCTGAGGTCAACCAATCCTAAGCCAATTAGCACGATGGCTTGTGTCGGATTGGATGCCATTTCTCCGCACACCGTCACGGGAATATTTGCTTGCGAAGCCGCATCCTCCAGCATTTTAATGGCGCGCAAAACGCCAGGATGCAGCGAATCAAAAAGATAATTGACTGTTTCGTTGGAACGATCAACCGCTAATAAATATTGCGTCAAATCGTTAGTGCCAAGACTGAAAAAATTTGCTTCCTGCGCGAGTTGTGCTGCTACAAAAATAGCAGTTGGGACTTCGATCATTACACCAATGGCGATTTTTTCATCGTGCGGAATATTTTCCTGCACAAGCTGCGCCGCAATTTGCGCAATGATGGATTTGGCTGCGCGCAATTCTGTCAGACCCGAAATCATTGGCAAGACAATTTTTAAATTGCCGTGCGCCGCCGCACGCAGAATGGCACGAATTTGTGTGCGAAAAACATCCTCGACTTGAAATGATAGGCGAATCGCACGTAATCCCAAGGCAGGGTTCCGCTCAAAATTGTAGCCTTCTAAGTGCAATTTATCGCCGCCTAAATCAAACGTCCGAATTACTGCGCCTGCTGCACCACTGGTTTCCGCTAATAATTTGTAAGCTTGATATTGCTCTTCTTCCGAAGGCAATGCCAGATCAGCTTTGTTATATAAATACTCTGAGCGAAATAATCCGATGCCTACAGCGTTGAGGCGATGCACGCTGTCAATTTCTTCTGTGAGATCAATGTTGGCACGCAAGTGAATTTGATGTCCGTCACGCGTAATCGAAGGTAACTCGCGCTCTTCCAAAAAATGCACGGCTTCTTCTTGCGCGCGCAAATGTTGTTCGTGATAAAAGCGCAACGTATCTGGTACCGGGCGCAAAATGACGAGTCCTGCATTGCCATCAATGATAATTGTTTCGCCAGAGCGCACGCGCGCCGTCACATCGCGTAAGCCGACCACCGCCGGAATATTCATGCTGCGTGCGATGATCGCTGTGTGAGAAGTCCATCCGCCTGCGTTCGTCGCGAATCCATGCACGCGTTCGGAGTTCATTTCAGCGGCGATGGACGGCATCAAATCGTCCGCAATCAAAATTGCATCTTCAGAAAAATCACTGAGGCCGCGTGGTTGCGTGCCGGAAAGAATTGCGATGATTCGATTGGAAACGTCTTCTAAATCAGTGCCGCGCGCGCGCATGTATTCGTCAGTAATTTCAGCGTAAACCGCCAGCAGCCGATTGGAAACCGCGCGCACAGCCCACTCCGCATTCGCCCGATTGTCGCGGATAAATTGTTCGACTTGACGCCCGATACTTTGGTCTTGAAGTAGCAATACGTGGGCTTCGAGGATATAGGCTTGTTCTTCGCCAAGGGCAGCGCGCAAGCGTTCGTACACCGCTTGAATTTGGTCTTGCGCGATTTGAATGGCATTGCGAAAGCGCGTGATTTCAGCCTCGACATCAGCTTCGTGCAAGCGTACGCGAATGATGCGACCGCGCGGATCATCCACCAGAAACGCTGTACCAATAGCGATGCCTGGGCAGATGCCGATTCCTTCCAACCGCTCTTCGTTTGAGGCTTTTAGGTGCGGTGACATGAGGTCAAGATAGTGATGTCCGGGTAGTTTCAATTTGCCATAAAAATGAGAGCAAAATTACTTTAAATAAAACTATGCCGCGCAAACTGAATTTCACCAGACACCTTACTCCTTTTCTCCAAACTTATTCTCAACCAGTTTACACAATGCATCGAGGGCTGCAAGTTCGTCATCGCCTTCGGCGACCATTTGGATTTCGGTATGTTGTGTGGCGGCCAACATCAAAATCCCAAAAATACTTTTTGCATCAGCAATTTTTGCCGGCGTATCGCACCGTGCCACTGTGACTACACATTTGTATGTGTTCGCTAAGCGCACAAGCTTCGCCGCTGCTCGCGCGTGCAAGCCCAAACGGTTCGGAATTGTGATGCGGCGTAAGTGCATAAAAATAGTCTACAGAGTCTATAGAGTTTATAGGGGCTGTAGAGTCCTGACTCACTAGACTCTATGGACTTACTTGGGCATTAGGACTTCGCTTGCCAGATAAATATTTTTTTGTCCTTGATCGCGGACGCGGCGCGCAATGATTTCCAGTGTTTCGTCCGGTTGCTGATCGGCTAATTTAATGACCATTGGTAAATTGACTCCGGTCACCACTTCAATCGGAGCACTACCCAAAAATGTGCAGACCAGATTCGTTGGCGTGCCGCCGAACATATCCGTTAAGACCAAAACACCCGCGCCGCTGTCAACGCGTTCAATCGCTTTGCCGATTTCTTCGCGGGCAATTTCAATGTCATCGTGCCAATCAATTGAAACAGCAGTGATGTGCTGAATATCGCCAACAATAGTTTCTGCGGCGCTTAACAATTCATTGGCAAGGCTGCCGTGCGTAACGATTACTCCACCAACTTGAGGCATAATAATTGAGTGCTGAGTGCTGAGTAATGAGTAAGGGCTTGATCTTTTTTACTCATTACTCAGCACTCAGCACTTCCTATCATTTTTTCACATCGCGATGCATGACGTGCGCGTGAAAACCTGCTTGATTTAAATGCTTGGCTAACTGATTGGCGCTGTAAACGGAACGATGTTTTCCACCAGTGCAACCAATCGCAATAGTAACGTAACTCTTTCCTTCGCGTTGGTAAAGTGGAACCAGATAATCCAGCAAACTTGTGAAATGCTCTAATGTTGCTGTGACTTCTGGATTGTGTTCCAGATAGTTGATGACAGGTTGATCGTTGCCGGTAAATTCTTTTAGCTCTGGCACAAAATATGGATTCGGCAGAAAACGCACGTCCAGCATGATGTCCGCATCAATCGGTACACCGTGTTTATAACCAAAACTCATTACCGTGATTTCAGTTTTATTTTCAGTGTTATCCGAAGCGAATCGTTTTTTGAAAAATGCGCGCAGCGTATGAACTGTATGATCCGAAGTATCAACGACAATGTCGGCTAATGCGCGGACTGGTTCTAGCGCTTTTCGTTCGGCGGCGATGGCTTCAAGTACTGTGCCTTCGCCAAGCGGATGCGGGCGGCGCGTTTCGCTGTAGCGGCGTTGTAGTGCTGAGTCACTGGCTTCAAGAAATAAAACGGTCGTTTCAATATCAGAGCGCCCGCGCAATTTCGCATACACTTGTGGAAATAATTTGAGCAACTCGCCTTCACGAATATTAACACCGAGCGCGGCGTGTTTGATGCCGGATTCTTTGCGATCAAGCAATTGCACAAAGCTTGGAATTAGTTGGACAGGAAGATTGTCCACGCAAAAAAATCCCAAGTCTTCATACACATTCATTGCCGAAGACATGCCTGCACCGCTGAGACCTGTGATGATAACGAGTTGAGGAAGCATAGGGAGAAGAAAAGAGGTAGGACATAGGGGGTAGGATTTAAGGAAAACTTAGCTTTAACGCCACAGCCTTAAATCCTATCTCCTACCTCCTACCTCCTTGTATTAGGGTTCAATTAAGCCGAAATTCCCATCTTTGCGCTTGTACATAACGCCGATACGCTCGGTTTCAGCATCACGAAAAACTAGAAATTGTTCGGAGTCGCTGGCAACTTGCAGCATTGCTTCTTCCGGCGTCATTGGCTTAACAGAATAGCGCCGCGAGCGAATAATGCGTGGCAAGCCGTTCGTCGGTGCGATTTCTACCGGCAGGGTTGGCGCAGCAAGTTTAGCGGGCACAGCGTGATGTTTGCGTGTAATGATTTTGCCTTTGAGCTTTTGCGCCTGCCGATGCAATTTGTTGATGGCCTGTGCGACCGAAGCGTACATGTCTGCTGTTTCTACAGTGCTGGTGAGTTCATGCTCTTTCCAATACACCACGATTTCGGCAACGTGCTGATGATGTTTATGAATACTTAAAATAACGTGAGCTTTTGTTGCCGCTGCAAGCAGGGAATCAAGTTTAGCGAAATGTTCTTGTGTATGTTTTTTTATTGCGGGAGAGACCGTAAAATTTCGACCGGTAAATTCAACTTTCATGCGTGGACTCCTTTCGGTAATGGAAACAACGGGTGGAATATTTTGCGGGGCAGATAGTGGCATCAGGGAATTGCAAAGGAGGCAGCACTTCGCAAAAAATGCAATTGCAGCTTGATTGCGGCAGGCGTTAGATTACTTGCCTGCGCTCGCGTGAACCGGCGATACGCATTTGATCGCGGTATTTAGCTACGGTGCGGCGCGAAATTTTTTGCCCATCAGCAGCCAGACGCGAAGCAATTTCATCGTCAGTTAAAGGACTCTTGGAATCTTCTGCTTCGATCATTTTCTTGATCTTCATTTTGATAATGCGAGTGGAAACTTCTTCGCCATCGTCATTGGTCATGCCTTCAGTAAAAAAGCGGCGTAATTCAATCACACCCTGCGGCGTATGCGCATATTTGCCATTCACAACACGTGACACAGTCGAAAGATGCATGCCAATATCTTCTGAAATATCCTTGAGCATCATCGGTTTGATAAAATCTGCGCCGTGATCTAAAAACTGACGCTGCCGATAAATGATTTGCTCACACACACGATAAATCGTTTGTTTGCGATGCTCAATATTTTTGAGTAAGTCAACGGCGGAACGGAAGCGGTCTTTTATGTATTCGCGCGTTTCCTTGGACGTTTCCTTATTTTCCATCATGCGCCGATATTGTGTGTTGATGCGCAGTTGTGGCAAGCCATCATCGTTAAAGCGGATGACATAATCATCATCCATTTTTTCGATATAAACTTCCGGCTCAACATAATGCGCATCGCGCGGCGCAAATTTGCGCCCTGGATGCGGTTCGAGCTGTTTGATTAGCTTGAGTTCTTCGACCAATTCTTCGAGCGTAATGCCCATTTCACGCGCGAGTTCTGGCAGTTTGTGATTTTGCAATTTATAAAAATGATCTCGCACCATTTTTACCGCTAAGCGCTCACCGCAGCCCATTGCTTGTAATTGCTGCACGAGACATTCCTGCAAACTTGTTGCGCCCACGCCTGGCGGATCAAGTTGTGCAATAACATCAAAAGCCGCATTGACCGTTTCGATAGGCCAATTTCCCATCTTCGCAATTTCTTCGCGCGTGCCTTCGAGATAGCCGTCGTTATTGAGGTTGCCGATGATTGCTTGAGCCGCAGCCAGAATATCCGGCGGGCAAATTGTCATGCGCAATTGCCACTCAAGATATTCGCTTAAAGTTTGATCAGAGGATAAAAATTGCTCGAAGGTTGGGCCTTCTTTAACTTCGGATTCGCGGGTGCGATAGCCGGGATCAAGGTATTCTTCAAAGGTCGTGCCGAAATCAATTTCCTGAAACGAATCGCGCTCGCCCATTTCGCCTTCGCTTGATTCGCTGGCAGTCGGCGTTTCAGCCGAATAATTGCGTTCCTCGCCGTAGCTGTCAGCGCTGCCACTCTCAAAATCCCGCGTCTCGGTACTGCCGCTGAACTCACCTGTGTCCGCAGTGCCGTTCGTGTAATTCAGTGAATCATTACCAGCGCTATAACTTTCGGATTCATTTAGTGCAGCGGGGGGAGCGTCTTCGGCAAAATCTGCTCCGGTCAGGCTGGGCGCAACGGAAATTTCTTCGGGCGAGAGTTCTTCAAGCACAGGATTTTCCATCAACTGCTGATTGACCAAATCGTTCAACTCCAGCTTCGTCATTTGCAACATTTCGATCCGCTGCCGCAATTGCGGCGTCAGAACGAGACCGAGGCTTTGACGCAATGAAGTTGTAAGGCCTTGCTTGAATGACATAATGCGAACAATAACAGCGAAAGATAATAGCGAAAATTATAGCGGGCAACTTTTATTAATTTTTAAGCCTACATTCTGAATTTTTCGCCTAAATAAACTCGTTTGACTTCAGCATCCGTCGTTAACTCGTGCGGCGTACCCGCGCGGAAAATTTGCCCTTCGTTAATGATATAAGCGCGATCCGTAATTGCCAACGCTTCGCGCACGTTATGATCTGTAATCAATACGCCGATATTGCGGTCACGCAAGTGGGCGATGATTTGCTGAATGTCGTCAATCGCTTTGGGATCAATGCCTGCGAACGGTTCATCCAGCAGAATAAATTTTGGTTCAATCGTCAGGCAGCGCGCGATTTCGGTACGCCTGCGTTCGCCGCCGGACAGTGCATATCCTTTGTTGCGGCGCACGTGTCCAAGATTGAAATCTTCAATGAGCTGCTCAAGTTTGGCCTGCCGTTCGGCGCGCGAAAGTTTGAGTGTTTCTAAAATTGCGAGGATATTTTCCTCAACTGTTAATTTGCGAAAGACCGACGCTTCTTGCGGTAAATAACTAATGCCACTGCGGGCACGTTTATGAATTGGCAAGCGCGTAATATCTTGTTCCCCTAACCAAATCTTGCCTGCATCTGGCGTTTCCAAACCTAATACCATGTAAAACGTCGTAGTTTTACCCGCACCATTCGGCCCCAGCAGGCCAACAATTTCACCGGGATTCACATAAATGGAAACGTTATTGACGACGCAACGGCTACGATAGGATTTTCTGAGGTTTTCAGCACGCAGTGCTTGAGCCAAGTTGAGTACTTTCGTGTTATGGCGAGTTGCCGATTCGATTGGGGACTGGATTTGTTTTTCAGCTTCCGCTTGCGCTGGATTTTTTGCTTTTTCTACCTGATCTCGTGAATCGGTCACTACAGAAGTTTCAACCTCGCTTTTTAATGCGGTGAGTCGTTCTCACACGCTTCGTGCCGCCCTCATCATTGGCTGTGATCTTAGCATCGCGTAAATGCAAAGTCAATCTTGCACTTTTTGATTTTGTGTCGTTCTCGCGGTCTTCAATCATCGCTAAATTGCCTGTCAATATTGCCTCATCTGTGGCTACGGTATATTCCAGTTGATCGCCTTTGCCTGTCCGTGTTGGTTGTGTCAGCACTACTTCACGCTGCGCGATGAAACGTTTCATTTTGTAATCTTCGTCAAGTGTAACGTCCGCTTTCTCGGCGTCAATTTGGTCTGTACCCTGGCGAATTTTTACCTTATTTGTGTAGCGGACCAGTTTGTTATTATCGAAATAATGAATTTGCTCCGCTGCACCAAAAACAGGCACGATTTCTTTTTTTCCTTTTTCGACTTCGCGCTCCACATTGTACAACGCAGATTGCGCATTACCCGTCGCAATCATTGTGCGTTCGCCGTTGTCTACTTCAATAACATCGCCACGGATGAAATTATCGTCTTGCCACGCGCGCGCTTGCCCTTCGTATTTGGCAGCGGATTCACGATGGCGCACAGTCGCCTGTTCCGAAGAGACGAAGACCGGAGCCTTACTTTTCTTGAATGGCGCGGCGCCGTTAGTTGTGTCTTTGCTGTAATAGGTTGTGCGTACACGACCACGCGCAATGCTTTCGCCTGTTTCAATGTAAGCGTCAATTTCTTGCGCATCAGAACGCGCTGCCGCGTCCCACAATTGTGGTTTGCCACGCATTTGCACGACGCGCGTGGACGCAAGATACGTCGCTTTCGCTGCGGTCGCGTGTCGCTCGCCTTCATCAAATTTTGCACTTCCATCCACAATGACGTCGGTTGCTTCTTGTTCCTGCGCAGAAAAATTCGCCGTCATTTTATTGCCCGTCAATGTGCGCTTCACACGCTTCTTGTCAGCTTGCATCGGCGTGAATTCAGCGACAGGATTACTGTCGGCAACGAAGATTTTGATGTCGTTGCCCGTCTCATAAAAATCTGCGACGAATTTCGGCGCGCGCAACTTTTTCGTTTCATTTTTTGCCGTAGCCACCAGCGGCGTTACCGTCAATACTACGTTCCCGTTAGCTTCGACCTGCGCCAAAAATTTTCCGCCGGGAAAATACGTAGCGGTTACAGCGTCAGCTTCCAAGACACGTTCGGCATTCTTTTCAGTTTTTTCGACAGGCGTAATTTTCATGACCGTGCGCCCGTTCGTTATGATAGAAGTGATTTCGCTGACTTTATCTTGTGGGATGTAATTCGCTTCTAAACGTTCGGCAGTGATTTCGCGCGGCGCATCTTTTTCGAGCGAACGCGCAACCGCTTTGCCATTGGCGATGGCTTTGGCCAGTCGTTGTTGATCATCAAAAAAGAAATCTAAGTCGCGCGCGGCAATATCCTGATTTTTACCTTTTTCTTGTGAATGCAGATAGCTGTTGCCGCGTGCTTCGACGCGTTCTAGCTTGTCTGTATTCTTGCGATAAAAACCTGTAACCGCATCTGCTTTGCCGAATTTTTCAGCTTGTGTGACAGCGGCGTTGCCCATGAATTTTACGACGCCCTCTAGTTGCAAATATTCGGCTTTGTCGCCCTTCATATCTACGGGTGCGCCTTTCGGGTCTTTATTAGTGACGATGACGTGCGCATCTTTCAACAATTGCAATTTTTTCTCCTTGACGTGTAACATCGCGCCGTTGCTGGAGCCATTTAAATTGTCGCGTTTGAAATTAACAGCGGTCGAGCTGGAAGCGATTTCTGTCTTGGAATCGTATTGTAAAATTTCGGTAGTTACTTCTAATCCTTCCGCATTGTTCGCTATGACGTGTCCGGCAAAATTCATTTGTCCGGTATCTTGTGCCCATTCACCTTTGTCTGATTTGATACGCCCATTCTCTTTGCCTTCTGCATCAAAGCCTGTTAATTCAAGTTTTTCCAAATCGTGTTTGCCGCTGGTATAGCTAATGTCTTTGGCCGCGATAACTTTGAATTTTGGCTTGCCGTTGACGGTGCTGACGAATTGATAGCCTTCGGTGATCGCCACAACCTGATCGCCAAGTCGCGCCGGGCCTTTTGGCACAGGCGGAGTCTCCTGCCGTTTATTGCGGTATTTGATGAAGGACGTAATCAAGATGCCGATGACGGTTAAGAGTAGCGCCACCGATAAAATCCGACCGAGGTTGTGTAACTTGTCTCTCAGCATAAGAAATGAATTGTAGATTGTGCCTTACCCAACATTCAAATAGCGAGATAATTTTGCTGACTTGACCAATCTCAGTTCGGTCGGTAAGATACGTCGCGTTGTAGATCTTTCCTATGTGGCGGGTATAGCTCAGTTGGTTAGAGCGCTAGATTGTGGCTCTAGAGGTCGTGGGTTCGAGACCCACTACTCGCCCCATTCCCTTCAATAAGTCAGTTTAGCGCAATTTTAAATTCCCTGACATTACCGTTGATGAGCACTGTAATACCTGCTCGTTATGATTAGCTGACTTCATTTCGCGCAAACCCTACGGCGCCTTATTGTCGGCGACGTATTCGTTGTAAAATAAAACCACCGTAGTATCAACAAAACAAAAACATCAACAGGAGCCATCTATGTGTAAAGCAAAATACATCACAAGTGGGTTGCTCAGTATCGTAGTCGCATTGGTATTTCCAGGCGCACCGCAATTTGTCAACGGACAGGCAAAAAAATCCGGCAACGTGACTGTTGCTCGGATCATTGCCGGAGAAAAAAACGCTGATGGCAATTGGTTGGCACACGGACGCACTTTCAGTGAACAGCGGTTTTCGCCGCTCAAAAAAATCAACGATCAGAATGTCGGCCAGCTCGGTCTCGCGTGGCATTACAAACTTGATATTGATCGGGGCGTAGAAGCTACGCCGATTGTAGTGGACGGTGTGATGTACACGACGGGCGCATTCAGTTTTGTTTATGCGCTAGATGTTCGCAGCGGAAAATTGCTTTGGAAATATGATCCAAAAGTGAACCGCGAATTTGCGTTTCATGCTTGCTGCGATGTAGTCAATCGTGGCGTAGCTGTGTTGGAAGGCAAAGTGTACATTGCTACGTTGGACGGATTTTTGGATGCGCTGGATGCGGCTACGGGCAAACGCGTATGGCGCGTAGACACGCTGATAGATCGCGCGCGTCCTTACACAATTACAGGCGCGCCGCGCATTGCCGGAAAAAATATTGTTATCGGCAACGCGGGCGGAGAATTCGGGGTGCGCGGTTATGTGACAGCTTACGAGGCGAAGACGGGCAAACAATCGTGGCGCTTTTTTACTGTGCCGGGCGATCCGAAAAAGCCTTATGAATCAAAAGCGCTAGAAATGGCTGCGAAGACGTGGAAGGGCGATAAATATTGGGAATACGGCGGCGGCGGGACCGTTTGGGATTCGATGGCGTATGATCCCGAATTGAATTTGCTTTATCTCGGCGTCGGCAATGGTTCGCCGTGGAGTTCTTATGTGCGTAGCCCCGGTGGCGGCGATAATTTGTTTCTTTCTTCCATCGTTGCGGTTAACGCGAGCACAGGCGCTTACGTCTGGCACTATCAAACTACGCCAGGCGACAAATACGATTTCACTGCGACGCAGCACATGATTTTGGCTGATCTCAATATCAGCGGACAAACGCGTAAAGTGCTTATGCAAGCGCCGAAAAATGGCTTCTTTTATGTACTGGATCGCAAGACGGGGCAATTCATTTCCGCCGAAAAATATGTGATGGTCACGTGGGCAACTGGCGTAGACCCGAAAACTGGTCGCCCCGCCGAAGACGCCACCGTTGCAGATTATTCCAAAGAAGTGAAGATGATTATGCCGAGTCCATTTGGCGGGCATAATTGGCACCCGATGTCGTTTTCGCCCCTGACTGGATTGGTGTATTTGCCGACCCAGGATTTGGCTTTCCCTTACAGCAACGATCCAAATTATAAGCCCGGCAAGCGCGGCTTTAACGTTGCGCAATTACCAATTCCAAATCCCGAAGACGAAGCCACTGTCAAGCAAATGGTTGAGGGCAGCACGGGCAATTTGTTGGCGTGGAATCCCGTCACGCAAAAAGCGGCGTGGAAAGTAAATTACCAACATCCGCTCAATGGCGGCGTGCTTTCGACGGCAGGCAATTTAGTTTTTATCGGCACGACGGATGGGCGCGTTATTGCTTATTCTGCCGATAAAGGGCAGCCGTTATGGGAAGTTCCTGCGCAAACAGGCATCATCGCGCCGCCAATTACTTATTCAGTTGATGGCGAACAATATGTAACGGTGATGGCAGGCTGGGGCGGTGTGCTTGGCGTTGTGGGCGGTGATGTTGCCGCTGCCGCTAAAGTTAAATCGCACGCGCGCGTATTGACTTTCAAGTTGGGCGGCAAAGAAGTTTTACCGCCATTGCCGCCGGATGCGCCAATTCCTGAGCCTCCGCCTTTGGCTGCCTCTGCCGAAGTGATTCAGGGCGGGCGGATGCTGTACACGGCTTATTGCGCAACGTGTCATGGCGGTGCAGCCGTTGGCGGCGGCGTGCTTTCCGACCTGCGCCATCTGAATCAAAACAAGCACGAAGCGTTTGTCAGTATTGTGCAAGGCGGCATTGTCAGCAAAGGCATGCCGAGTTATGCAGGTGTTTTGAAAGACGATGAAATCAAAGCAATTCAGGCGTTCATCATCAAACGCGCACACGATGAAAAAGCGCCGAATAAAAGTAAGTAAGCAGACGAAAATAAAAATATTGCGATTTTAATCGCTTAAAAAAATCTTCAGATCATAAGATCATCTTGTGATCTGAAGATTTTTGCGCTAATCTCTCCTCCTCATCAAATAGCTGGGTTACGAAAAAAAACAATTAAGTGATTTATGAACAGCAAAGCCCTTAAGCTGATTCAACCTGTGTCAAAACGGGATCAAGTCGTTAGTTCTTTTAAGGACGCGATTTTGAAAGGTGTGATTCAACCAGGCGAGTCAATCGTCGAGAGTCGAGTTGCGCAACAACTTGGGGCGGGCATTCCTCTCATACGCGAAGCGTTAATTGAATTAGAACATCAAGGCTACGTGCAAAAAATTCCTTACAAAGGAACGACCGTTACCAAGCTGGAACGGAAGAATGTTGAGCAAATTTTTCGTTTGCGCCTTGAGCTTGAAACGCTGGCGATTGAATGGGCAAAAGAAAGTGTTGCCCCTGAAGATATTGCCTATCTGCGCGAAGTGAATGGCAGAATGAAACGGGCGGCGCAAGCACTTGAGCTGGATATCTTTTATGAAAACGATCTCGCCTTTCACCGCAAACTTTGGGAAATGTCTGGCAATCAATATTTGGTGGAATGTTTAGAGCGCGTCGTTGTGCCGCTGTTTGCTTTCTTTGTGATGAAAAATCGCCGTGACTGTAACTCATATATTGAGAGCGCGGCGAACCACGAAAAAATTATTGAAGCGCTGCCCCAATTGAGCAAAACCAAGCTGCGCGCGCTAATGCGAGAATCTTTGATTGATTGGAAAAACGAAGAACTGGATGAATTACTACCAGGCGATTCTGAATAAGAAACGCCATTGTTCTTTTCCTCTTGGCGGCTGAAAGTCGGTTCCGACGCCACGCCAAGAGCGCTTTTTTTTCTTTTCTGAAGTTCCTACGACTGATGCTGTACTAAGAAATAACGATTGAAAAATGAAAGCGGCGAACCACGCAAGACCGCTTAACGCTGGGATGGATGCAACCTAAGTGCATAAAATTAAGTGTGGCATGTATGCAGACTATTTGCAGCGGCTCGCGCTTTCCCCATAACTGAACAACCATAGGAGAATTATGCTACCCAGTACTAACAAGACTCTCTGGCGTTTAGCGTTCCTGACGCTGACGTTGGTGTGCTTTCTTTGCAGTGCCATGGCGCAAGGGCTCACCGGTCAAGTCTCAGGCACTGTGTCTGACAGCAACGGAGCCGTTGTTGCGAATGCGACACTGACGCTTACCAATAACCAAACGGGTCAGACGCGCACCACGAATACCAGCGCCGAAGGCCGCTTTGTTTTTCCCGAGCTTTTGCCAGGAACTTTTTTACTGACGATTGAAGCTTCTGGCTTCAAAAAATATGAGCAGCCGGGATTGGTTGTTTCTGCGGCAGAACGCGTTTCGTTGCCTTCCATTAATTTGCAGGTTGGCGCAGTTGGTGAAACGGTAACTGTGACCGCCGAACAATCAGCGGTGAAAACAGAAAGCGCGGAGCGATCAGGCGTTATTAATGAGCGTCAATTTCAAGAGCTTCCGCTCAAAGGACGCGACTGGATGAGTTCAACTCGTTTGCTTCCAGGTGTAGTGGATTCCAACGCGACAGGCCGTGATGCACCAGGCTGGTCAACAGCGGGCGGTATCTCAATCAACGGTACACGTACAACTGCTGTTTATCTGAATTTGGACGGTGTGAACCTTTCCGATACCGGTCAAAATGGAACCAACTATCTGGCTCCTAATATTGATGCCATTGGTGAAGTGAAAGTATTGACCAATAACTTTCAGGCCGAATATGGACATAGTTCGGGTGGCAACATTACAACCGTGACGAAAAGCGGCACGCGCGATTTCCATGGCGGTGGTTACTATTTCGTGCGCAACGAAGCATTCAATGCGAACGAATGGTCCAACAAACGCAATTGGAATGCTCCCGCCATCGCAAAACCGAAATATCGTTTCAATAATCCGGGCTATTTCCTGGGCGGGCCAGTCTTATTGCCAGGGACAAATTTCAATAAAGAGCGCAATAAGCTTGTGTTTTTCTGGTCGCAAGAATTTCTCCCGCGCAAGATTGGTTCGACTACGCAAACTGTCGTTCCAACGCTCTTGGAACGTGCGGGCGATTTCAGTCAGGCACCGCTTAATGGCGCTAACTTTGCCGCGCTCGTCAACCCCGTTACCCGTGTTCCTATCCCAGGTAATAATGTGGCGGCAGCAGGTTTGATTGATCCGCGTGGTCAGGCAATTTTGAAAGCGATTCCTGAACCGAATATTCCCGTGACTACTTGTGCATTCGGAAAATGTAATCGTCAGGATGATATTTTAGATACTCGTCCACGTCGGGATTCAATTTTACGTATTGATTACAACGTTTCGTCTAAAGACCAAACTTATGTGCGTTTAATTCAGGATTTTGAAGCGCGTCAGGGCGGAGTTTTTCTAGGTAATAATGCTTCTAATGTGGCTACCTCAATTTACCCCCAATTCAAAACTGTTTACACTGTACGTAGTGTAGGTGCAGTGGGCACTTGGATTCGGACGATTAATAGCAACATGCTCAATGAACTCACTGTTGGGATCAATCGCGCGAAACAAACGATTGATCCTTTTGAAAATGCTCTTGACCTGAATAGTCGCACTAAAACGGGCTTGAGCGCACTGCCGCGTTTTTATCCCTCGTCCAATCCGCGTGATTTGATCCCGAACCTCACGTTCGGCGTGACTAGCGCTTTTAACCCAGCTATTGAAGGGCGCTACCCATTTTTCGGCACAAATAGTGTTTGGGATACGAGCGATAATTTCTCCTATAACAAGGGGAACCATCATATGAAATTCGGTATTTTCTGGGAACATACCGCGCGTAACGCGGCACGTTCCACGAACTTCAACGGTACGTTCAATTTTAGCCCTGATGCGAACAATCCGCTTAACAATGGTTACGGCTATGCCAATACGATTTTAGGCACAGTCACTAGCTACACGGAAGCGTCGGCGCATCCCGATGGTCACGCACGATACAACCAATTTGAGTGGTACGCACAAGACACCTGGAAACTGCACCCGCGCGTTACGCTGGATGCCGGGGTTCGTTTTGCCCTGGTACAAGGCAGTTACAGCGCCGATGATAATTTGTCTCAATTTGATCCGGCTCTTTATGATGCCTCAAAACAGCCTAAGCTCGTGCAACCATATCTTTGCACGGCGGCGGATATTGCAGTCGTCGCCAATCAAACGCTGTGCGGTACGACAGCAGGTCGCCGCATCGCGCGCGATCCAGGTACGGGGACATTATTACCGGCAGTGAAAATCGGTACCTTTTCTTCGGTTGGCACTCCTTTTCAAGGCATGACAACTTTCAGGGAAAAGATTCTAAATTTGCCACCGATCCAAGTTGGCCCACGTATCGGCCTCGCTTGGGATGTGTTTGGCAATGGCAAGACAGCATTGCGTGTGGGCGCAGGGATGTACTTTGATCGGTTTGCTGACGATCACGTGCTGCGCTCCCGCGAAATGCCGCCATTGATTACTCAGCCTATTGCAAACTATACGACAATCAATAATCTGGCCGCGACTCCGCTTAGCTTGAGCCCGGTCAGCGTGCAATTCCTCAATCGCGATTTTGTCCCACCAGCAGTTTATAATTACAGCATTGGGATTCAGCAAAACATCGGATTCGGCACGGTCGTGGATGTTGCCTATGTTGGCAATGTGCAACGGCATTTGCTGATTTCCCGCAACCTGAATGCAGTTCCGTACGGAACGAATTTCCTGGCGTCAAGCAAAGATGCTACTAACGGCGGCGTTTTGAATTCAAACTTCCTGCGTCCGATCCAAGGTTATCTAGACATTCTGTATTATGACTTTGGTGGTAATGGCAACTATAATGGCTTGCAAGTGCAGGTCAATAAACGGTTCTCTAAAAACATGACCTTCAATATCAGCTACACGCTGTCCAAAGCCTTGGATTATGTAGATGGCGAAGGCGGGACGGTCAATCCGACGATCAACCCGCGTGTGCGTAACTACGGTCCTGCGGGCTTTGATCGGCGGCAAATCTTTATCTTTAACTACACCTACAATCTGCCCAATCTTGGCTCGAAGTTCGGCAACAATGCGTTGTCGCGCATCGCGCTGAACGGCTGGGAATTTTCAGGAGTTTCGACCTTCCAGACAGGCTCGCCACTGGGCATTGGTTGTAACCCGCCCGGCGGAACAGACCTGGTGGGCGGTACTGGCGCGGGAATAGATTCGCGTTGTGTACAAGTGGCTGATCCCAAGGCGAATTTACAGCCAGGGTATTGGTTCAATCCAGATGCCTTCAAAGTGCCGTTTGCAAGTGGTGCAGGCATTACGAATTGCGGCGCATTTTGTGTAAACGGTGTTGGTTCTGTTTCCAAAGCTCCGATATACGGCCCTGGTCTGAGCAATTATGACATCGCGGTTTTCAAGAACTTCCAGCTTGGTGGTTCCGAAGCACGCCGTGTGCAATTCCGTGCGGAAGGATTCAATATCTTCAACCACACGCAATACACCGGTGTGCAGAATAGCGGTTCATTCAGCACGGCTAATGCTTTGACGGTGAACACAAATCCGCCAAATGCTATCAACTTCGGTATGCTCTCAGCGGCAGCACCTTCACGGCGCTTCCAATTGGGGCTGAAGCTTTATTTTTAATTCTTTTTCCGGTGTTCCGATTAGCAATTTTTTGCTAATCGGAACACCGCAGGTTATAAAAGTCGAGGCATAATTTGTTCTCGCAAAATTAATCAAACAAAGACGAGAGTCTGCGTACTTTGAAGGGAGTATTCCAAGTGAGATATCGAAAGTTTGTTCGTCTCTCTGGTTTATTGCTGTTGTTGCTGACTAGCAGCAGCACCACATTATTGGCACAAGGCGGCAAACTGGCCGATTGGTTGCAGGATGGTCATGATTCGCAGCGCACTGCCTGGCAACAAGAAGAAAAAATTCTTTCTCCGGCAAATGTCAAAGACATGAAATTGCTGTGGAAACTTAAGCTCGATAATCAGCCGCGCCAAATGCACAATCTGTTGCCCGTCCTCGTTGTGGGACGCGTAACGACCAGCAGTGGCCCGAAGCAGATCGTCATTGCGACAGGCGTGACCGACAATATCTATGCGATTGACGCGGATACGGGAGCGCTGCTTTGGAAACATCATTTTGAAACTTCGTGGGTTCCGCCCGCAAACGGCGGACGCGGCGCCGGAATTTTATGTCCCGGCGGAATTACAGCAACTCCGGTTGTCGGTGCGACTGACACGCCTGGAAAATATACGCTTTATGCCGCCGCTTGGGACGGCACGCTCCGTCGCTTAAACGTCGCCGACGGTACTGAGATCGCGCCGCCTGCAAAATTTATGCCTCCGAATGGTAAGCCTTATGCGCTGAATTTGGTTGGCAAAGTGATCTACACGCACACGGCACAAGGTTGCGGCGGTAATCCAAATATGGTGTACACCTACGATTTAGAAACCGATAAAGTCGGATCGTGGGGGCCTGCTGGCGGTGGGATGTGGGGACGTACTGGCCCCGCGATTGACAGCAAAGGCGTAATGTACACAGGCACTGGTGATGGCCCGTGGAATCCTGAAAATGGTGTCTATGGCAACGGCATCATTGGCGTGAAGCAAAATCCGCAAACGAAAGTTGTTGAGTTAGTGGATTATTACGGTCCGTCCAATGCTGAGTGGCTCTGGAAACGCGATTTGGATATGCAGGTCACTCCCGCCATCTTCAAATATAAAGGCAAAGAACTGATGGTTGATGCGGGCAAAGAATGCCGCATCTATTTGATGGATACCGAATCCATTGGCGGTGACGATCATCGCACGCCGATGTATCGCACGCCGTTAATTTGCAATGAAGATGTGAATTTCGCTTCCGCAGGCATCTGGGGTTCGATGGCAAGTTGGACTGATGCTAAAGGAACTGTTTGGGCCTTGACGCCTTTCTGGGGGCCGAAACATTCTGCTTTCAAGGCGCCGCTGGAATATGGCCCTGTGAAATACGGCGCTATTGCTGCTTTCAAAGTAGGCGAGAAAAATGGCAAGACGGAATTACTTCCGGCTTGGGTTTCGCGCGATATGAACCATGCTGAACCACCTGTGATTGCTAACGGCGTTGTTTTTGCCTATGGCAATGGCGAAGACACCGATCAGGCAGCTTTTGATATTGGGCTGGCATATAATAATGCCGCGCAACGCATCAAAGGTTCGACGCACGCTGTGCTGTATGCGCTTGATGCGCAAACCGGCAAAGAGTTATGGTCAAGCGGCGATCAAATCACTTCGTGGAATCACTGGAGTGGGCTTTCTGTCGCAAATGGTCGTGTTTACATCAGCACGTTCGATGGCTACCAGTACTGCTTTGGCATTAAAGGCAGTGCAGAAAAAGTGGCGCAAAAATAGCTTTGAATAGGGAGTTCCTAACATGAAAAGATTGGCAGTTGTATTCACGATTGGTTTTGGTTGCGCCATTACTTGGTCAAGTGCAGCCAGTGCGCAGGGGCGTGACTGGATGACGAGTAATGGCGATGCCCAGCGTTCGGCGTGGGTGCGTTCGGACGCAAAAATCTCAAGAACGTCAATGCAGAAACCGGGCTTTCAATTTTTGTGGAAATTGAAAATGAAAAATGCCCCTCGACAATTAAATTCGCTGACGACGCCGTCCACTTTAGAACGCTTAATTGGCTATCGGGGCTTTCGTATGCTCGGATTTGTTGGCGGCAGTTCAGATAATGTTTTCACTATTGATACCGATCTTGGTCGGATGGAATGGGAAAAACATTTCAATTCAACCGCTCCTGCTTCAGCGGGTACTGTAGGTTGCCCCGGCGGCATGACGACGAGTGTCGTGCGACCAACGCTTTCAGCAATTTCTTCTATGGGAGGCGGTGGCTTTGGCGGCGGGCGTAGTAATCCCGCGAAAAGCGCTGTTGGTGAACCGGGCAAAGGCGCTGTGACGTTGGCAAATGTGCCACCAAATCCACCAGGGCCACCACCGGGAGCGAATCCGCCCGCAGGAGCACCAGCCGCGCCGCGCCCTAATCCCGCGAATCCTCCAGGTGGTCAATTCGGGCGTGGGCCATTTCTTGTTTACGCGTTATCAAGTGATGGCATGCTGCACTCAATGCACTTATCAAACGGTGCAGATTTTGAGCCAGCGGTAAAATTTCTGCCGCCTAATGCGAATGCAAATGGTTTGATTGTCGTAGATGGTTTTGCCTATGTCGTCACGGAACAAAATTGCAGCGGTACGCCAAATGGTGTCTGGGCAATGGATCTTACGTCAAAACAAGTTATGACTTGGAAAGGCAATGTCGTTGGTGCGGCTGGCCCTGCATTTAGCGGCGACGGTACGATTTTTGTAGCCACTGGCAACGGCGGCGAAAAGCCAAATTCGCTGGTTGCACTTGATCCCAAAACGCTTGCCGTAAAAAGCACGTTTTCAGCCGGCAATCAGGAATTTTCAGCAACGCCTGTGTTATTTGATTACAAAGGAAAAACGCTGGTTGCCGCAACTACCAAAGACGGTCGCGTACATTTATTTGATAGCATGAATCTAAATGCGCCGTTGTCCTCAACCGCCGCCGGCAGTGATTCTGCTACCGGAGCCTTGGCGAGTTGGCAAGATACTGACGGCACGCGTTGGCTGCTTGCGCCGCAAAGCAAAACGGTTGTTGCGTGGAAAATCGCCGATCAAAATGGCGCTCCTGCTTTACAGCAAGGCTGGGCTTCGCGCGAATTGGTTGCGCCAATTACGCCAACGATTATCAATGGCGTCGCATTTGTTATTTCCAGCGGCGAATTCCGCACGAACAATAGCAAAGACACCGCCTTGCAACGTGCTAAAAAGTCCGTTCCTGCTGTGATCTATGCGCTGGATGCCACAACTGGCAAAGAGCTTTGGAACAGCGGCACGACGATTACTTCGTTCGTACATGGCGGAGCGTTGTCAGGTGGCATGGGACAAATTTATCTGGGCACGTATGACGGTACGTTTTACGCGTTCGGCTTCCCGATGGAGCATTGATAAATAAGGCCAAAGGCAAAATTAACTTTTGAAATTTGCCTTTGGCCTTTTGATTTTTTTTCGAGCAGTAAATTATGAAAATAGCTATTTCTTCATTTTCAAATTCACGTTTCTGGCGCGGTGTTGTCTTAACCTTCATGCTTGGCGTTTTGGTTGGCAATGTGTGGGTGAAATCATCCGCCGGACAAGGGCCAACTTTGCCTGAAGGCGAAGGCAAAGCGGAGTTACAAAAACTTTGCTCGCAATGCCACGAATTAGAAAAATCCTATTCGCTTAAACAAGACCGCGCCGGATGGGAGCGCACGATGGATAAGATGGTTGCTTCCGGTATGAAGGCCACTGAGGCAGAACATACCAAGGTGTTGGAATATCTGATCAAAAATTTTGCTGCTGATGAAGTTCAGAAACTTAAAGTGAATAAGGCCACAGCGATTGAATTAGAAAGCGGGTTGACGCTGCGTCGTTCGCAAGCGGCAGCAATTATTCAGTACCGCGAAAAAAATGGGGCATTCAAATCTATCGAAGATTTGAAAAAGGTTCCAGGCATTGAAGCTGAAAAAATTGAAGCGAAAAAAGATCGCCTGAGCTTTGAGCAATGAAAATTTCTGCCATCACAATTTTGTTGGGCTTACTCATTCTTGGCTGCCTTGCATGGTCACAACCAAAATCTGATTGCGCCAGCACGCTGACGGAGCTTGAGCAACGCCTTACAACACAAAAAAATCTGCTGTGGGATTGGGCTGGGCTGATTCATTACGGAAGTGAAAATACCGAACTCCCGCGCCCCAAAGCCGGAGAACTCCGCGTCGTTTTTCTGGGTGACGAAATCACTGAAATGTGGGGGCAGGGAAGCGCAAAATTTTTCCCAGGCAAACCTTATTTTAATCGCGGTATTGCAGGTCAAACTACACCGCAACTGCTCGTACGATTCCGGCAGGACGTCATCAAGCTAAAGCCGCAAGTTGTAGTCATTCTCGCAGGCACCAATGACATCGCCAGTCTTAACACTCCGATCACGCAAGGAATGACGGCTGAAAATATCATGTCTATTGTAGAATTGGCGAAAGTGAACGGCATCAAAGTTGTGCTGGCATCTGTGACGCCGATTTGTGATTGCTACACAAAACAATCTGGCATTCGTCCTTTTGGAAAAATTATCGGTGTGAATAATTGGCTCAAAGAATACGCTGCGCAAAGCGAAGCAGTTTATCTAGATTTTTATTCAGCGCTGGCGGAAGGCCGCAACTTGAAAAAAGAATTTACAAACGACGGGCTGCATATCAACGATGCGGGTTATGCCGTGATGGCTCCGCTCGCTGAACAAGCAATTGCGCAAGCACTGAAATAATTTCCGCTGCAATTTTTTTCAAGCTGGAACTATCACGCCTGTGATAGTTGAAATTCTGAAATCACTAAAGCAAAAAATCTATGGCAAAAAAACAACTGAATATTGGTTTAGTCGGCTACGGTTTTATGGGGCGCACGCACTCGAACGCATTTTTGCAAGCGGGGCGTTTTTTTGATTTGCCTTACAAACCCGTTTTAAAAGCTGTGTGTGCGCGCAACCCTGAACGCGCGCAATCCTTCGCTGACAATTGGGGCTACGAATCAATTGAGACCGATTGGCGCAAGCTGATTGAACGCGATGATATTGATTTGATTGACATTGCCAGCCCGAATGACACGCACGCCGAAATCGCCATTGCCGCCGCCAAAGCTGGCAAAATTGTGATGTGCGAAAAACCGCTCGGACGCACGGCTGAAGAAGCACTCGCAATGGTCGAAGCAGTCGAATCCGCCAAAGTCGCCAACATGGTTTGGTACAATTATCGCCGTGTTCCTGCCGTGACGATGCTCAAAAACCTCATTGACGAAGGCCGCTTCGGTCGCATCTTTCATTACCGCGCAAAATTTTTGCAGGACTGGACAATTTCGCAGGATTTGCCGCAAGGCGGCGAAGGCTTATGGCGGCTTGACGCTTCCGTTGCAGGCAGCGGCGTCACAGGCGATTTGCTCGCGCACAATATTGATACGGCGTTGTGGCTGAACGGCGCGATCAAAGAAGTTTCTGCAATGACGGAAACTTTTATCAAAGAGCGCAAGCACAACCTCACAGGCGAAGTCACGCCAGTTAATATTGATGATGCAAGTTTGTTTATGTGCCGGTTTGCTAATGGCTCGCTCGCTTCGTTTGAAGCGACACGTTACGCGCGGGGACACAAAGCGCTCTATACGCTCGAAATCAACGGCGAACACGCTTCGGCATTTTGGGATTTGCATGATTTACATCGCATCCAATATTTCGATCATCGTGATGAGAGTCAGTTGCGCGGCTGGCGCACGATTCACATTACGGACGGCGATCATCCATATATGAATCGCTGGTGGGTTCCCGGCTTACAAATCGGTTATGAACATACATTCATTCATCAGTTTGCCGATTTCCTCGAAGCGTTAGGCGAAGGCAAAGAAGCCGCGCCGACCTTTAGAGATGGATTAGCAACGGATTATGTCACTGATGCGGTTTTGAAATCCGCACAGACCCGCCAATGGGAAACAGTTGGCAAATAAATCAAAGCCCTTTGATTTTACGGAGAACTAAATGAAAAAACTTATCGCCCTTTCCGCCGCTTTGCTTGTCACAGCGCTTATGATGTTTCACCAGCACGTAACGAGCGCGCAACAAGGCCCGCCGCCTGGCGCTCCGCAAGGCCCCGGTGGTCAGGGTGGACGGCCTCCAGGTGGAGGAATGCGCACCGGCATCGAAGCCATGACGCCTGACGATCACGCGGGCTTTGAGTCCATTTTTGATGGCAAAACCTTGAAAGGTTGGGACGGCGATCCGCAATTCTGGCGCGTAGAAAATGAAACAATCATTGGTGAAAGCACGCCTGAAAAGCCAATCAAGGTAAATACATTTTTAGTCTATCGTGACAGCCAGCCCAAAGATTTTGAGTTGAAATTGGAATACCGCATGAACTCGACCAACAGCGGCATCCAATATCGTAGCGTAGAGCTTCTTGACGTTGGCAAATGGGTGCTAAAAGGCTATCAAGCCGATATTGATTTTGCGAATACGTTTACGGGACAGGTTTACGAAGAACGCGGACGCGGATTTCTTGCGTTGCGCGGTCAGATGACGCAAATTCAAGAAGGCGGAAAAAAACGTGTCGTTGCGAATTTGCGCAGCGGCGATGAATTGAAATCACTCATCAAAGCAAATGATTGGAATCAAGTTCACATCATCGCGCACGGCAATGTGCTCACGCATATTTTCAACGGACATTTGATGGCGCAGGTCGTGGATGATGACCCGAAAGGGCGTGCGATGGGCGGATTACTGGGCGTGCAAATGCACGTTGGCGCACCGATGAAGATTGAAGTGCGTAACATTTGGCTGAAGAATCTTTAGTCTTGTTTCGTTGTTTATGGCAAAGCGAATTTTCTTCACGTTGTTTGTGGCGGGATTCCTGCTGGCTTGTGCCACACAAAAAAAGCTGGAGTTAGCCGACAGTCTTGCGTTGCCTGTTGGTGCTCCGGTTGAAATTAATCCGCCACTTGGATTGCCGCCGCTTCCTGTTCCTGCTGCTAATCGTCCTACAACTGACGCGATTGCCTTGGGGCAAAAACTTTTTCATGACGTGAGGCTTTCCAGCGATAACACGATTTCTTGCGCGAGTTGTCATTTGCCTACGCAGAATTTTGTGGATGGAAAATCGGTGGCTACGGGCGTGGGGGGGCAAAAAGGAGCGCGCAATGCGCCGACTGTTTTAAATGCCGCGTACAACGTCGCACAATTTTGGGACGGACGCGCGGATGACCTTGAGCAGCAAGCCAAAGGGCCAATCACAGCGGCGAATGAAATGAATATGCCCGCCGAAAAGTGCGTAGCCAAACTCAACGCTGACCCGTTTTATCGAGCAGAATTTGGCAAAGTGTTTGGCACTTTGCCAATTACAATGAATCAAATACAGCAAGTACTGGCAAGCTTTGAGCGCACATTGCTGAGCGGAAATTCGCCGTTCGATCAATATCAATACGGCGGCGTAAAAACTGCACTGAGCGCATCAGCAATTCGCGGGTTGACGGTTTTCAAAGACCCGAAAAAAGGGAATTGCGCGACGTGTCACACCATTGGTGAACGCGATGCGTTATTCACCGACGGTAAATTTCACAACTTGGGGGCAGGGATGAATGCGAATGGTGAATTGACCGATCAAGGTCGTTTCACCGTGACAGGCAAAGAAGAAGATCGTGGCAAATTTCGCACGCCAAGTTTGCGAAACGTAGCGAAAACTGCACCGTATATGCACGATGGCAGTTTGAAAACGCTCAAAGACGTAATTGATTTTTATGTTGGCGGCGGCAGCTCAAATCCGCAGCTTGATAAAGAAATCAAGCCCGTGCCCTTGACCGCGCAGGAGCGTGATGATTTGCTTGCATTTCTTGAATCACTAACCGGAACTGCATCACAAACGCGTAAGGAATAGTTCATGCTCGTTGCGCTGCGTCGCACAATTATTTTAGGAATTTGCGCTGTCTCAATTTTGGCTTTCGCTTGCTCGCGCTCGCAACCATCATCATCTGCACCCAACGCTACGCCTGCGGTTACTTCTTTTAAAGTTGATCCCCAAACAGCGGGCGAAATTTCCGGCAAAATATTTTTTTCTGGCAAAAAACTACCTGCGAAAAAAGTTGATATGGATGAAGACCCGTTGTGTGCAAAACAACACGCTACGCCAGTGATGGATGAAGTGATTGCGGCAAATGGCAGCGGGCAGGAAATGACGCTCGGCAATGTTTTTGTGTATGTGAAAAAAGGCTTGGAAGATAAAAATTTTGCGCCGCCTGCCGACAACGTCACGATTGAACAAAAGGGCTGCTGGTTTGGGCCACGCGTGTTGGGAATCCAGGTTGGACAAACATTGAAAGTCATAAATTCCGATCCGCTCACGCACAATATTCATCCGCTGCCGCAAGTAAATCGTGAATGGAATCAAAGCCAAGCCCCCGGCGCAGAAGCGTTCGAGCGCAAATTCACACAACCCGAAGTGATGATTCGGGTGAAATGTAATATCCATAATTGGATGCACGCGTGGGTTGGCGTCGTCGCGCATCCTTATTTCGTGGTCACTGGCGCGGATGGCTCATTCACGCTGCGCAACTTGCCACCAGGCACTTACACGATTGAAGCGTGGCACGAACAATTAGGGCGACAAGAACAACAACTCACGGTTGCGCCTGCGGGAAAAAGCGAAAGCAATTTCAAATTTAAGGGAGAGTAAGTACATATGAAAAAGCCGCTGATGTTTGTCGGCGTAATAATTTTTGGATTGCTGGCGCTGGCTTGTGCGCCCAAAAATCCGACTGAATCCGCTGCTTCGCCCGCCTCAAATAATGCCGCTGCTAAGCCGATACCCGAATGGAAATCAGGTTATCGCGTATTTGTCACGAATGAAGCGACGGGCGATTTAAGTGTGATTGACGGGGCTACGTTAGAAGTGATTGCAACTGTGCCATTAGGCAAACGACCGCGTGGCATCCACGCCAGCGCCGATGGCAAAACAATTTATGTTGCGCTCAGTGGTTCGCCCAACGCGCCGCCCGGTACAGACGAAAGCAAATTGCCTCCGCCTGATAAAAGTGCTGACGGTATCGGCGTATACGATGTTGAGCAAAATAAAATTGTCAAAGTCATCCCCGGCGGTTCTGATCCTGAAAATTTTGACATTAGTCAAGACGGCAAAACAATGTATGTCTCCAACGAAGATGCCGCTGGCATCAGCTTTGTTGACATTGCGGCGGGTAAATTGGGACAAACCGTTAAAACAGGCGAAGAGCCAGAAGGCGTGACGCTGGCTCCGAATGGCAAATTTGTTTATTCGACGGCTGAAGCGGACAGCGCGGTTGCTGTGATTGACGTGTCTACACAAAAATTAACCAAGTTGTTCAAAGTTGGTCGTCGCCCGCGCAATATTGTTTTTTTGCCAGGTGGCAAGCGCGGTTACGTGAATGCTGAAAATGACGGAACAGTAGTTTTATTTGATGCCACCAAAAATGAAAAAATTCAAGACATCCAATTAGGCACTGCGGGCGAAATTAAACCGATGGGATTGGCGCTCGCGCCTGATGCGAAAAAATTGTACGTCAGTACAGGACGTGGCAAAAAAGTTTTTGTAATTGATACGGCTACTAATCAAGTAACGGGCTCATTTGAAGTAGGACAACGTCCGTGGGGCATCGCTGTTTCGCCTGATGGCAAAACGCTATTCACTGCGAACGGCCCATCCAATGATGTGTCCGTAGTGAGTTTAGAAAATCAAACAGTAACGAAAAAAATCAAAACGACAGGCAGCCCGTGGGGCGTTTTAATTATTAACCGATAAGCAAGGAACTATAGACAAGATCAATTTTGAAATTCTTAAGGAGCAATTATTTTTATGTCGAATTTAACGCAAGTACAAGACGCCATTGACGCTGGCGCAGGGATTTTCCGGCTCGAACCTTGCTGGGTTCCGCGCTCATTTTTGATTCCAGGCCGACGCTTAAAATTACACCCAGATGATCTTTACGCTTTTGGCGGACATCGCGGCGGCATTGATGAACGTTGGTTTTCTTCGACCACGAAAGCTTCCAACGGCGAGCACACAACCGAATTTGAAGGTTTGAGTTTTGTACGTCCCGCGAACGGTAAAAGCTTTTTGCTGAAGGACGCTATCGAAGTCGCGGGCGATCAAATCCTGGGCGCTGACGTGATGGAAAAAGTTGGCGGCTGGGGAATGCTCTGCAAATTCTTCGACAATATGGGGCCGATTCCACACCACATGCACCAGATGGAAGAGCATGCCAAAAAAGTCGGACAAAAAGGCAAACCCGAAGCGTATTACTTCCCGCCACAATTTAATTCTGTCGGCAACGCGTTCCCGCACACCTATATGGGACTCGAACCCGGCACGACAAAAGAAGACGTGTTTCGCTGCCTTGAGAACTGGAACAAAGGCGACAACGGAATTTTGAATCATTCGCGTGCGTATCGCCTTGAACCCGGCACTGGCTGGCAAGTCAACGCCGGAATTTTGCACGCGCCTGGTTCGCTCGTAACATACGAACCGCAAGTTAACAGCGACGTCTTCGGCATGTTCCAATCCGAAGTCGAAGGCCGCGTCGTTGATTGGAGCTTGCTCACCAAAGACGTACCTGTAGAAAATCATTACGATTTTGAATATTTGATTGGTATGTTGGATTGGGACGCAAACGTGAATCCTGAATTCGGCAAATCAAACAAAATTTTCCCGACGCCTGTCAGCCCAATTGAAGAAATGGAAGCCACAGGTTACCGCGAAATGTGGATCACCTACGGCACGCGCAATTATTCGGCGAAAGAATTAACCGTGTTGCCGAAACAAACTGTGACGATCAAAGACAACGCGGCATACGGCATGATTTTGACAGAAGGCTACGGCACGATTGGCAAACACGCGGCTTCTACGCCTGCGATGATTCGCTTTGGACAAATGACGCAAGACGAATTTTTCGTCACGATTGATGTAGCGCGCGAAGGCGTTCGCATTACGAATTTAAGCGACACCGATCCGCTGGTCATGCTGAAACATTTCGGCCCTGACAATCCAGACGCCGCGTCATTAGTGAAGCAATAGAAAACGAACCACGGAGAACACGCAGAACACGGAGTTTTGTTAGACAAGATGAACAAGATTTTTTATAAGACTTACAATGCGGGCTTCGTTAATCCTGCAATAAATCTTGTCAATCCTGTCTGATTCCTCTGTGTTCTCCGTGGTTTTATCCAACTCAAGGAGTCTTATGAACCAGTACCCAAAAATTCACAATGCCACGTGGCCTGGCTTAGTTGGCAAAGGTGGCCCCGATGCAGAACCAGTTATCGAGTTTGAAAAAATGTTGGATATGACCGCTGCTGCTGAAGTCAACGGCCAAAAATTCGATGGCGTCGACATTTTTCTTTCGTTGCCGCACACCGACATTGATTCGACTGACGATCAGTTGAAAGAACTCACTGATCAGGTTGCTTCACGCAATCTTGTTATCGGTTCGCTCGTCGCTCCGGTCTGGGGGCCAACGGGCGGCGGCTCGGCAATGGGTTCAGAAGAAGAGCGCAACGCGTTTCTCACGCAAATCAAAAAATCCTGCGAAGTCGCGCAAAAGCTGAACAAGCTTGGCATTCGCAAGTACGGCGTAATCCGCATTGATTCATCGTGTAGCCCCGCTGATTGGGCAGCCGATCCTGTCGGCAACACGAAAAAGATTGCTGACACGTTCCGCGCGGCCTGTGACATTGCAGAAGGCTACGGCGAAAAGCTTGCTGCTGAAGGCGAAATTTGTTGGGGCGGTATGCATAGCTGGAAGGACTTGAACGACTTGCTCGAACAAGTCGGACGCCCTGAAACGCTTGGCATTCAGGCGGACATGGCGCATACGTTGCTGTTCACGATGGGCTACAACGCGCCCGAACATCGTTTATTGCCGGAAGGCTATGACTGGGAAGACAAAGAAATTTTGTACGAAGCGTTAGGCCAAATGACCAAAGTCTTACGTCCGTGGGTCAAAGATTTTCACGTAGCGCAAAATGATGCGACGGTGAAAGGTTCTGGCTCGCACGATAAAACCGGACGGCACTGTTTGCCCAACGATCCGAACGGCAAAATGGACATCGTTCGTGCGGCGGGGTTATGGTTGCGCGATGGAACTGGCGCAGTGACAAAGAGTACGCAACACATCAACTGGGATGGTTGCATGTTCTCGAACGAAACCATGACGAATCCACAAACGTGGAATGACATTCTGGCTGCGATGATTGCTGTGCGCGATGCACACGGCTGGAATTAAGTCTGTTCTATGTACTCTGACAAAGTTGAAACTATTGCGAAGCATTTTGCCAATGCAATAGGTGAAACAATTATTGGCTATGAGACGGCAGAACTTTTGCTCAACGATGATAACTGGATTCCTTATGAAGACCTGCCAATTCGATTGCGAATAAGTGTTAACAAAATAATTTCTATCTCGTGGTCAAGATTTGATGACCTTTGGCGTGCAACTGATTGTTCATTACCGTTTTCAGTTGCAGGCCAAACTGTCAGATGGGTTGAAAACTCTATTGATTCTCTCAACCCTATAATTGGCAAGACAATTAAGAGTGTGTACCTTGGGCGCGGACAATTTTCACTGAAAGAAGAAGAGGTTGAAATCTGGACGCGCCTCCTTATGCAATTGGATGAAGGCTGGTTGGAGATATGGAATAATCTTGATGAGAACGGATATGACTTTCATCCTTCCAAACCAAATGGACAATTTATCCATTGTCTTTAATGAGACGCAACCATTATTGCCCGCCTATCTATTGCACAAAATCAAGCCAAAAAAATATGATGGTAAAACATTATGGCTGAACCATCGCTGCTGATTGCCAGCAATGTCACAAAATCTTATGCAGGCGTACAAGCCTTAAAAAACGCTTCCTTCGATTTGCAGGCGGGCGAAGTCCATGCGTTGATTGGTGAGAACGGCGCGGGCAAATCTACGTTAATCAAAATTATCACAGGTGCAGTCGAAAACGACGGCGGAGAGTTATTGCTGGGTGGCGAACGCATCACCGCAAACTCGCCGCAACACGCACGCAGCTTAGGCATCGCTGCGATTTATCAACAACCTGCGTTATTTCCCGAATTATCCGTAGCCGAAAATATTGCCTTCGGAATGGAACGGCGCGGCTTGTGGAGCCGCATTGATTGGCGCGGTCGTCGCAAACGCGCGGAAGAATTGCTCACACAAGTTGGCGCAAAAATTTCGCCGGACGCCTTGGCGGGCGAGCTTTCGATGCCCGAACAGCAGCTCGTCGAAATCGCGCGCTCGCTCGGAGCCGAAGCCAAAGTCCTGATTATGGACGAGCCGACGGCTTCGTTGTCAGAAGAAGACACACAAAATTTATTTCGCGTGATTCGTGAATTGCGCGCACGCGGCGTCGGCATCATTTACATTTCGCATCGCCTCGAAGAATTGCCCATCATCGCAGATCGCGTGACCGTACTGCGCGACGGCAACACCATCGAAACGCGCTTGATGAGCGAAGTTGATCGGCAAGAATTAATTCGCCTGATGGTCGGGCGCGAATTGTCTGCGGTGTTTCCCAAACGCGCAGTTCCGATTGGCGAAGTTGTGCTTGAATTGCGCAACGTCAGCAACGAGCTTGCAGGCGTTCGCAACGTGAATCTGACTGTACGCGCTGGCGAAATTTTAGGCCTGGCAGGACTTGTTGGCGCAGGCCGCACCGAACTTGCACGAACATTGTTTGGCTTGACTCCTGCTGACGAAGGCGAAATTTTTCTGAACGGTGAAAGCATCAAAATAGAAACGCCCGCCGCCGCGATTCAACACGGCATCGCCTACGTTCCCGAAGACAGACGACGACACGGCGTAGTGTTAGATTTGCCAATCAGTCAAAACGTCACGCTCGCTTCATTAGATCGTTTAGCAAAATTAGGCGCATTGGATTTCAACCGCGAACGCGAATTGGCGGTCGAATACGTGCAAAGATTCGCTGTGAAAACGCCTACGACATTTGCGCCTGTGGCTACGTTGTCAGGTGGTAATCAACAAAAAGTTGCGCTCAGTCGTTGGCTGGCGACCGAGCCGCGTGTGTTGATTTTGGATGAGCCTACGCAGGGAATTGACGTGGGCGCAAAATCAGAAATTCATACGTTGATGTGCGATTTAGCAGCGCAGGGAATGGCGATTCTGATGATTTCGTCTGAATTGCCGGAAGTGCTAGGAATGAGTGATCGCATCGCAGTGATGCATGCCGGATCAGTTGTGGATGTGCTGGATCGCGCTGAGGCTACGCAACAAAATGTGTTGTCACTGGCATTAGGTCATCCTCGAAGCTAGACAAAATGTTTTGAGTCCCGCCTTCAGGCGGCCTCTTGCGCCAGGTTGCCAACTAAAGTTGGTACTCAAAACTTGAAAATTTGTATGTCATCATTATTTTCAAATTTTAAATTTGCCCGCCATCAACGCGAAGTCGCAGCGTTAACAGCATATGTCGCGCTGCTCGTATTCGTCGGGATTGTCGCGCCGTCATTTTTCAATGGCGCAAACTGGCGTGATTTGGCGGTGACAAATGCGCCTGTCTTAATCATAGCGATTGGCATGACGCTGGTTATCATTGCGGGGCAAATTGATATTTCTGTTGGTTCACAATTTGCAATTTACAGCATGCTGGCGGGGGCGTTAGCGAAAACCGGAATTCCTGTTCCACTACTATTAATATTGGTTCCCGTGATTGGTGCGTTGTTTGGCGCGGTGAATGGATTTTTCGTAGCGCAATTAAAAATGCCAGCGATTGTTGTGACGCTCGCTACGTTAGTGATTTGGCGCGATGCGTTGCGCTGGATTACGGAAGGCGCGTGGGTGCAGGATTTGCCGCCAAGTTTTCAATGGTTCGGCGCGGGGCAAATTGCTGGACAATCGTTGATCGTACTTGTCGCGCTTATTGTACTGTTTGCGATGCGCTGGGCGTTAAATAATGTAGGCGCAGGCCGCACTGTGTATGCGGTTGGTTCTGACGCCGAAGCCGCACGTTTAGCGGGCGTCAATCCACCGCGCGTAATTCTCGCCGTGTTTATGTTAATGGGTGCGTTGACGGGGTTGGCTGCGCTCTTGAATGCTGTGCGCTTTAATTCGATTCCGAGCAATTCTGGTTTAGGTTTAGAAATGAAAGCCATCGCTGCTGTCGTAGTCGGCGGCGCAGCGATTACAGGCGGACGTGGCACATTGATTGGCACGTTAATCGGCACAGCTTTGCTTGGCACAATCGGCACTGCGCTCACGTTCGCAGGCATCAATCCATTTTGGGAAAAAGCAATTCAAGGCGCGATTATTTTGGCAGCGCTTGCTTCAGACGTAGTTTTATTGCGGATTGCGGATTTGGGATTGCGGAAAACAGCCGCAGCAGGAGGCGCAAAATAACAGATGGAAAATCCGCAATCCGCAATCCGCAATCCGCAATCAATTCCTCCGCTGCACGCGCGTTTATTCCCTAATCAAGAATGGGCTTTGATTTTGGTATTGTTGTTTGAATGCGCAATTTTTAGCATTACGGGCAACAATTTTTTTACTACGAATAATGGCTTTGAAATCGTCCGCCTTAGCGTAGAAATTGGATTGCTCGCGCTGGCGCTCACGCCTGTGATTGTGACAGGCGGGATTGATTTGTCAGTTGGTTCGATGATTGGTTTATGCGTCGTAGTGCTCGGCAAATTGTGGCAAGACGCGCACGTTCCTTTGCCCCTGGCTGCGCTTATTACGTTAGTGCTTGGTTTGTGCGGTGGCGGGCTGAATGCGTTATTAATTGCGCGATTGAATTTGCCTCCGTTGATTGTCACGCTCGGCACATTTTCGCTCTATCGCGGTTTGGCGGAAGGGCTGACGCGCGGGCTGGAAACGTATCGCGGCTTTCCTGAAAAATTTTTATTTTTAGGGCAAGGATATTTGGGCGGAGTGATTCCGCCGCAATTGTTTGTGCTGCTGATTGCCGCCATCGGAATTTGGTGGTGGATGCATCGCAGCATTTACGGGCGCAGCCTTTACGCGATTGGCTTTTCTGCTGAAGGCGCACGTTATGCAGGCATTCCTGTCGCGCGTCGTTTGGCCTGGACGTATGTTTTGTCCGGCTCGATTGCCAGCGTTGCCGCAATCATTTACGTAGCGCATTTGGGGCAGGCAAAATCTGACGCGGGCACGGGCTATGAATTAATGGCGATTACTGCGGTTGTGCTGGGTGGCACGTCAATTTACGGCGGACGCGGCACGGTGCTTGGCACAGTGCTTGGCTTATTTGCCGTAGTCATTTTGCAAAACGGTTTGCGTTTGAGCGGACAGCCCGCCGAACTCGCGGGCATTCTGACAGGCGTGTTGTTATTGGTAACGATCATCATTGATCGTTATGCGCACCACCGCGCCGCACGCCCCGTCACAGCAGTATCTCAATCAAATCTTAGTGAGGAATTTGAAGTGAAAAATTCGCATGTTGCAATTTTAAGCGCAGTCATTTTGGCTGCGGCGTTGATCGTTGCGGGCAGCAATTGGATGCTGGTGCGCTCGCTGGTTTCTACTGGCGGCGCAGCTTCAACTGCAACCAGTAATAATGCTGCTGCACCGACTACAGGTGGACGCAAACCTGTGATAGCGATGATGCCGAAAGCGAAAGGCGATCCGTATTTCGTAAGTTGTCGCGTAGGCGCAGAAGAAGCCGCCAAAGAATTAGGCGTAGATTTGTTGTGGGATGGCCCAACTGATCTCGACCCCGTCAAACAAAACGAACTCGTCGAAGCGTGGATTACGCGCGGCGTTGATGCGATTGCTGTCAGTGTCAGCAACCGCGAAGGCATTTCGACTGTACTGCGCAAAGCACGTCAAAAGGGCATCAAGGTTGTGACGTGGGATGCTGACGCCGAAAAAGACGCCCGCGATTTTTTAATTAATCAGGCTACGCCGCAGGGCATCGGTGATACGCTGGTGGATGAAGCCGCGCGGATTATGAATTCTACGGGCGAATTTGCGGTGATTACTGGCAGCCTCAGCGCAGCGAATCAGAACGAATGGATTACACATATCAAAGCGCGACTCGTCGAAAAATATCCGAACCTGAAACTCGCCGCGATTCAGCCGAGCGATGACGACCGCGACCGCGCTTTCAGCGAAACGCAAAACGTGATGAAGGTTTATCCGAACGTAAAATTAATTATGGGCATTTCCGCTCCCGCCGTGCCAGGCGCAGCCGAAGCCGTCAAACAATCTGGTCGCAAAGATGTCAAAGTCATCGGTCTGTCATTACCAAATATGTGCAAGGCTTATGTCAAAGAAGGTGTGATTGATTGCATCGTACTTTGGAAAACGGCTGATCTTGGATATTTGACAGTGCTGGCTGCAAAACAAGCTGCGGGCGGGGAATTGAAAGCAGGCGCAAAAGAAATCAATGCCGGACGCTTAGGCAAAATCGAAGTACGCGACAGCGATGTTTTGTTAGGCGCACCGTTCGTTTTCAATAAAGGCAATATTGATAATTTTAATTTTTGATTAAGCTACAAGTCAGTACCACCTGCGTAAGCGGGTGGCGCATTAATCAATTTCGCCACCCGCTTACGCAGGTGGTACTGACAATGGCGGGCTAAATGCCCGCTTTACTTTTATGAATTTACGCTCCATCGCCACAGACATTTTTCATCGCACGCTTGCTGCGATTGAGGTTGAAAACGTTGTTCGTCAAGCATTGCGTCTCGATGGCGAAATTCTTACCGCAGGCGAATCGCAAATTGATCTCACAAATTTTTCGCGCGTATTAGTTTTAGCCATTGGCAAAGCCGCTGTTCCAATGGCGCAAGCGGCGGCGAATATTTTGGGCGAACGCATTACGGATGGCTTTGTCGCTACGAATGAATTAGGGGCAAATGCGCCACAAAATTTTCGCAGCTTTGAAGGCGGGCATCCAATTCCAAATCAAGGCAGTATTGATGGCGCGCAAGCCGCTTTGGAATTGTTACAAGCTGCCAACGATGAAAAAACGCTGGTGCTATTTTTGTTGTCGGGCGGAGGCTCTGCGTTATTTGAAAAGCCAATTTCTGACGAGATTACGTTAGCTGATTTGCAAACAATCAATCGCGTGTTAGTTGGTTGCGGCGCGGTCATTAGCGAGATGAATATTGTGCGCCGGTTTTTGTCAGCCGTGAAAGGCGGGCGCTTGGCTGAAGCTGCAAACAAAGCGCGGCAAATCTCGCTTTATATTTCGGACGTAAACAGCGACGATTTGTCTACAATTTCTTCAGGGCTGACGTTGCCGAGCAACGCTACGCGTGCAGATTTTGACCGCATCATAGCGCAATATAATTTACGCGAAAAATTCCCGCCGCACGTTTCTGCATTGCTCGACGAATTACCTGCAATGCCGCCGCCCACAATTTCTGAAAATCGTTCACATCACCTTCTGCTCGACAATCGCGTAGCCCTGCAAATTGCCAAAAAAATTGCCGAAGATCGTTACAACTGCGTCGTAGAAATTGCCGAGGATTTAGTTGAAGGCGAAGTTGATGAAATGGCAGTAACACACCTCGCACGCCTGCAAACATTGCGTGCGGCACATCCTGGCAAAATTGTTTGTTTGCTTTCTGGCGGCGAAGTGATTTGCCCTGTGCGCGGTAATGGGCAAGGCGGACGCAATCAAGAATTTGTTTTGCGTGCCGCTTTGCAAAATCAATTTAGCTCTGTAGCGATTCTCAGCGCAGGCACAGATGGCATTGATGGTCACAGCCCGGCTGCGGGCGCGATTGCGGATGAAAATACCTTACAACGCGCGGCAGAAAAAAATATTGCGCCACAAGATTACTTGCAGCGCAGCGATTCTTATAATTTTTTTGCAGCATTGAATGACGCTATTGTGATCGGCCCAACGGGCAACAATGTCCGCGATGTCCGCATTTTGTTGGCAAACAGTACGCGGGCGTGAGCGAGTGCGCCTCACATTAGAAATCATAAGCGCGGAACAATGAACTTTCCGTAACAAATATTCATCTTCATCCTTCTGCGTTCAGCGATGTATGGAGCACTCGCTCACGCTCGCGTACTGTTTTTACTCGCTCGCGTATTGTTTTATCTCAAATCTATAATCTCAACCCAATTAGGCGTTTTGCCCATAGCGTATTCTTTCAATTTCGTCAGCTTGCCTGTTTGCGCATCAATTTTATAACTCGACATCTGATGCGATTTTTGCCCAACGACATATAGATATTGGTTGGAAGAATCAATATTGAATGCGCGTGGCTGCGTTTCGGTGGGTATGTGTTCGATGAAGGTGAGCGTGCCGTCGGACGCAATTCTAAAGGCTGCGAGCGTGCTGGAAGTGCGCTCCGTCATATACAGAAATTTTCCGTTCGGCGTAACATGCAAATCGGCTGCGGCAATTCTGCCCCTTACGCCCGCAGGCAATCCGCTCACGGCTTGTTTTTCTTGCAGCGTTCCGTTGTTCACGTCGTAATCAAATACGTGTACCGACGCGTCTAATTCACCTAGCAAATAAAACAATTTTTTATTCGGATGAAACGCAAAATGGCGCGGCCCTGTTTTGGCTTTGACGCTGATAGATGGCGGCGTGTTTGGCTCTAATTTGCCAGTTTTTGCATCAAATTTGAATTGATTGACCAAATCGTTTCCCAGCGTAGATGCAATCACAAAGCGGTTGCTGCTATCCGCCAAAATCGAATGTGCATTCGTGTAATTCAGCAAAATTTGCTGCGTCGGTTCCACGATACCTTGCGCATTAATCGGGCTGACAGTGATTTTGTGGCCTGGATATGAAGCTGCAAATAAGTAACGTCCGGTGCGATCAGTTGAGATGTACGCCATGCTATCCACCAGCGGTGCATTACCCAAATATTTTAACTTACCTGTTTTAGCGTCAATTGCATATGTCGCAACCATCTGTGGCTCTCCGCGCGTGGCAATATACAAAAAACGCCGATCAGGGCTAACTGTCATGGGCGTAGACATTCCCGCTTTTGTGACATTTGGAATTGCAACTTTATCAACGGGCGTCAATTCGCCAGTTTTCCGATTAAGCTGAAAAATATAAATATCATTACTGTCAGAATTGCTTACATAAACAAACGTCGCGGCTTGAGCTGAAGCGGTCAGCATTGTGCTGGCAAAAATTGCTGCTACGAAAATTGTCATCCATAACGCCTGTAAAAAAATTGGTCGCATAACGGCCTCCTGATTAGGGAAATAAAAAAGTGTGCTGCAAAGATTTCTTTGCAGCACACTTTATGGTTTTAGTCCCAACTCTTCAATACGTGAGCTTAGAGGCTAAAAAAAGTCGCTCGTTGCTATACCTTACGCTTGCGTGAAAACAGGTTTGCGAGCAAGGGTAAAAACAATAACTCGTTCACCTGTTTTGGAACTGATGTCCGTATGCAAACTAACGACTTCAATACCGAGAATATCTTTGATAACAGCATCTAATAACGGGCGTCCCTGATCTATCAATTCCTGCCGCATTTGCTTGATTAGTTGTCGTCCACGCCGAATTGGGTCTGAGGCAGCAAGATTTAATTCAGCAGGGGTGAGGACATTTTTTAAGCGCACAATAATCATATCCTCAAGGATAAAAGTTTTGGCGTCCAACGGCCCTCGCCCCATGAACTCTTTCTCAAATTGGATAATCGCCTTGCTGATTTCTCGTTCTTTCTCACGTTGATTTGTCATAGTGCTGTTTGATCCTCTTGTTGTTAATTGTTTCTCTTTGTCTCAGACAGCACGAGTATAATTTATTCTCCTTGTCCTAGCGAGAATGCCGGCTCGCCATTCATTGTGCAAAGATTTTCGGTCTTAATAAAATCCAGCCCCTGGTCTTTGATACGGCTTAATAAACTAAGAATGTGATCGTGTGTGACGGTATAACCATTAGTACTGGTTTTCTTAAAGCGGCAACGCCAGTGATCGGTGCAAAATGTTTCAGGGAAGCCTTCCGGCCAAACTTTTACGCCGCGATTCGTAATCAGTTTAATATGCAATCCTTCTCCGCTAGCACGCTCAAGCTTAAGTGCCAAATCATCTGGAGAAATATCTGACTGGTGAATAAATACATCTACGCCGACGAGTTTCTTTTCTGCTGGACGTCGTTTTTGTGGTTGCACTTGAATAGCTTGATGCGGGTTTATTTGCGCATAAGAAACGCTCGGCAGAATCGCAGGCTTTTGCCCCAGTCGTTCAATGACCGCATTAGCAAACTGCTGTGTTCCTACTTTGGCTTTTGTGTAATCTGCCGAACTGACTTCGCCGGTATGAATGCCGTCTTCAATTGTTTTCAGCCAGGCATTATGAATTTGCTCGGCGCATTCAGGTTGACCAATATGTACCAGCATCATGACTGCGCTTTGTAATAACCCAGACGGATTAGCGATGCCTAGACCCGCAATCATTGGAGCTGAACCATGAATAGCTTCAAACATTGCAATATTTTTCCCGATATTGGCTGAGCCTGCCATGCCCACCGAGCCGGTCATTTCTGCCACGACATCTGAAATTATATCGCCATAAAGATTGGGGGTAACAATAACGTCAAAGGCTTCGGGTGTAGTGGCAAGCCGCGCTGTGCCAATATCTACGATGAGATGTTCTGTTTCAATTTGCGGATACTCAGCGGCAATTTCGTTAAATACTTTATGAAACAATCCATCTGTCAGTTTCATAATATTGTCTTTGGTCAAACAAGTAACCTTACGACGTTTATTTGCCACCGCGTATTCAAACGCGTAGCGGCAAATGCGTTCACAGCCAGGCCGCGAAATCAGTTTCAGGCATTGCACAACGTCATCGGTTTGTTGATGTTCAATTCCTGCATACGTATCCTCTTCATTTTCACGAATCACCACTACATTCATTAATGGATGTTTCGTTGCAATGAACGGATGAAAAGAAACGCAAGGACGCACGTTGGCATATAGTCCTAGTGTTTTGCGGATGGTGACATTTAGGCTTTTGTATCCGCTCCCTTGCGGCGTCGTAATGGGAGCTTTTAAGAAAACGCGGGTGCGACGCAAGGATTCCCATGCTTCCTGCGGGATACCTGAGGTATTTCCTGCTAAATAAACTTGTTCGCCAATAGAAATTTCTTCGATGTCAATTTTCGCGTTAGCGGCAGCCAGAATACGCAAAGTAGCATCCATAATTTCCGGCCCGATGCCGTCACCGCGAGCGATTGTGATAGGAACATTTTTCATTGATTTGCCTCTTTTCGATAAAACGGAATTTTGTAATTGAGCAGCAACGAGTGATGCTAGTGTATTTAGGAGTTACCCCATCAAGATGAAGAGCCTGTATTTAAGCCGCAGCCTCATTAAATAATGGCCTGAACCCTCGGTGTTGTTGATCGTAGATATAAAAAAGACCACTTTCAGCACGGTAAAATAAGCCGTGTAATTGCATCTCATTCATAATGAGTTTGCTCTGAATTAATGTCATATGACTTAATCTATCTACTTGCGTTGCGAGTTGATTTTGCAAATCTGCCGACTGCGTTTGCGCTTTTTGAATTCTTTGCAAGAGGGTATTGGTACTTGTTTTAGCAGGTTTTTTATTAGCTTTAGCGGCCTTGCCTCCAAGCAATTTAATCATTTCTGGTGGTTCTTGTGCCTGCGAATGACCAACCAGTAAAACGCCTTTTACCCCAACGTCACGAATTGCCCAGGTGATAACATCTGCCATCATTTCTTCCTGCATCTGCCAGCGATTTTGTGGTAGCACGATGACTGCCAGCACGCTTTCAGGAAACGCTTGATCCAGTCGTGCTAATAACTGCGCATCGTTATGGGCAAAAACCAGCCAGTCAATATTGACATCGGGCACCTGTTGTAATGAGCGTCGGAGTTGTTCAATGTAAATATTCGCAGTAGAAATTGCTTGTAGCATCATGTGATTTTCCTTTCTTGTGCAGACACTAAAAAAGCCGGAAGGAAACGGGTAGTCTCATTCCGGCTAATCCAAAACAACTATTAATTGTTTCAGCTCTCGCTGGTAAATTTGATTGTTCGTCGGGGCTAACGCACGATTTAACCCCGCACGATTTTACGCATACAACGCGTTAATCTTTACTTTAAGCACGACACATAACTAACGTGTCATCCAGCTAACCATAAAATTTGTATTTATCGTATCGGTGAAAAAATAAAAGGCCGGAAGATTTATCATTTAATCTTCCGGCCTTTTGTTACAGACTCAATGTTCTGTCCCACTTTGCCGTTTTCGGCTTGCACTTAATTGTTATAGCGTTTTTCTATCTACAACAATAACTTAATGCAAAGCGGATAATATTCCTGCAATGGGATAGTGTCAACTTAATTCATGAATTTTGCTCAGCTTTATATAAAGAATTTTATTCTGGCATTATTCAACCGTTACACTCTTCGCCAAATTGCGTGGTTGATCTACGTCACAACCTCTGCGTACTGCGATGTGATAGGACAACAATTGCATTGGGATTGTTGACAGCACGGGTGAGAGCAATTCGCTTGAAGGCGGAACTTCAATTGTGAATGAAGCCATGTCGCGTGTGTCTTGATCGCCTTCGGTGACGATGGCTACGACAATGCCGTCGCGGGCGCGGACTTCCTGAATATTCGACAGGGTTTTTTCGTAGCGCAGTTTTGATTTTTCGTCGTCGGAATCGAGCGTGTTGATGACGACTACGGGGAGGCGCGAATCAATCAATGCGTTCGGGCCGTGTTTCATTTCGCCTGCGGCATAACCTTCGGCGTGAATGTACGAAATTTCTTTCAGCTTCAATGCACCTTCTAACGCAATCGGGAAATTGATGCCGCGCCCCAAGTAAAGAAAATCGCTCGACAACACGAAATGTTTTGAGAGGTCTTCGTAATCAATGCTCGGATCGTTGAGCAATTTTTCCATCTTCACGGGCAATTCAGACAAATGGCGAACGTGCCATTTTAATTGGTCTTGCGTGAGCGTGCCGCGTTCTTGTGCGAGATAAAGCGCGAACAAATAGGCCGCGACCATTTGCGAAGTGAAGGCTTTGGTTGACGCTACGCCAATTTCAGGGCCAGCGTGTGTATAAATAGTGCCGTCGGCTTCGCGCGTCATCATTGCGCCTTGCACGTTGCAAATTGCGATGGAACGACAGGCTTTTTCTTTTGCCTCGCGCAGCGCTGCTAACGTGTCAGCAGTTTCGCCGGATTGCGAAATCACCATCATCAAAGTGCTCGGCGTCAGAATTGGATTGCGATAGCGAAATTCCGATGCGTAATCAACTTCGACGGGAACGCGCGCGAGTTCTTCGATCAAATATTTTGCGACTAAAGCCGCGTGCCAGGCTGTGCCGCACGCGGCGATTTTGATGTCGCTGAAGCTGCGGAAATAAGCGGCAGGAATATTGATTTCATCCAAATACACTTTGCCTGTATCAAGCGAAACGCGATTTTGCGTAGTGTCGCGGACGGCACGCGGTTGCTCATAAATTTCTTTGAGCATGAAATGCTTGAAGCCGCCTTTTTCCGCTTGAATCGGATCCCACGTGATACGCTGAACATCCGGCTTCACGGCTTCGCCTTTGGCATTTTCAACTTTCACGCCCTCGCGCGTCAGCACAGCCATTTCGCCATCGTTGAGGAAAAACATGTTGCGCGTGTGTTCGAGCAGCGCGGGAATGTCGGAGGCGACAAACGCTTCACCTTCGCCTATACCGATGACGACGGGCGGGCCGAGGCGTGCAGCTACGAGTTTGTTTGGTTCGTCGGCGGAAATCGCTACGAGCGCGTAAATGCCGCGAATTTGTTTGAGCGTTTCACGAAATGCGCCTTCCAATCCGAGCGCAGGATTTTGGCGCAAATGATTTTCGATTAAGTGCGCGACGACTTCGGTGTCGGTTTCGGATTGAAAGCGGTGATCCTGTTTTTGCAGTTCGCGTTTGAGTTCGAGGTAATTTTCGATGATGCCGTTGTGGACTACGCAAATGCGGCCATCGCTGGAACGATGCGGATGCGCGTTTTCTTCCGTCGGGCGTCCGTGCGTAGCCCAGCGCGTATGTCCAAGTCCGTAATCGCCTTCAATCGGGTCTTTGGCAAGGACAGTTTCGAGATTGCGCAATTTGCCTTCGGCGCGGCGTACTTGCATTTCGCCCGCGTGATTAATGACTGCAATTCCGGCTGAATCGTAGCCGCGATATTCAAGCTTACGTAAGCCTTCGATAACCACGGGAACAACTTGCTGACTGCCGACATATCCAACGATACCGCACATAAAATTACTCCAAGAGTTTTAGCCACGAATTTCACGAATTTTCACGAAATATTTTCTTAATAAGGAAATCTCATTGATCTCATAAAAGGCATATTCTTAAAGACTAATTCGTGAAAATTCGTGAAATTCGTGGCTAAATATTATTTCAATTTTTTCTTCACCTTCGCCGGAACGCCAGCGACTAATGAATCTTCGGGAACATCTGCGATGATGACGGAACCGGCGGCAGACATTGCGCCACGTCCAACGCGAACTGGAGCGACGAGCATTGTGTCAGAGCCGATTTTTACGTCGTCTTCGATGATGGTTTGATGTTTATTTTTGCCGTCGTAATTGCACGTCACCGTTGCTGCGCCAATATTGACGCGTTCGCCAATCGTCGCGTCGCCCAAATATGTGAGGTGCATGGATTTTGATTTGCGACCGAGTTTGGTTTTCTTGAGTTCGACAAAATTTCCTACGACAGCTTCGTCGTCTAACACGGCGTGCATTCGCAAATGTGCAAATGGCCCGACTTTATTGTTGGCTGTGAGCTTGCTGTCAATCAGGACGCAGGAATTATTGACGGTGCAATTTTCGCCGATTTCGACGTTGGTCAAATGTGACCACGAATGAATTTCGCAATTGCTGCCAATGCGTGAATGGCCTTCGATAATGACTTGCGGATGAATCGTGGTGTCGCGTCCGATTTCAACAGCTACGTCAATGTACGTCGAATCAGGATCAACGATGGTGACGCCTTCTGCCATCAATTTTTGCAGAATTTCGCCGCGCAGTTTTTTCCAGCCCAAAGCGATTTCGGCGCGTGTGTTGTAGCCTTGTAATTCGGCGTCATCGTCGTGGACTATCGTGCCGACTGACAATCCGTCGCCGCGCAAAATCATCGGCACATCCGTTAGGTAATATTCGCCCTGCGCGTTGTTTGTTGTCAGGCGATCCAGTGCTGTGAGTAATTTGGGTACGTCGAAACAATAAAATCCGGGGTTCACTTCTTTGATTAATTTTTGTTCCGGCGTGCAATCTTTGTCTTCGACAATTTGCTCGAACTGCCCGTCAGCATCACGTACGATGCGACCGTAGGCAGGCGGCACTTCCATCTTGATTGTGATGAGTGTTGCCGCATGTTTGCCGGATTCATGTTCGGCAATTAATTTTTTCAGCGTTTCTGGTTTTACTAACGGCGCATCGCCGTACAGCGCTAACAAAATTCCGTTTGATTCTTTGAAGGCTTCGCGCGCGCTCATCACAGCGTGGCCTGTGCCGCGTTGTTCGGTTTGCGTAGCGAAATACAAACGATCCGCGAACTCAGCAGGCACAGCGGCACGGGCTGCGGCTTCGACTTTATCGGCTTGGTGGCCGACTACAACGACAATTTTTTCGGGGTTGAGCGCGATGGAGGTGCGCAAGACGTGTGCGATCAAAGGTTGACCGCCGAGCTTATGCAAAACTTTGGCTTGGTCGCTTTTCATCCGTGTGCCAAGTCCGGCAGCTAAAATGACAATATTAATCGGTTCGTTCACTGTATTCGTCCTCTGCGGGAAAATTTCGGTATTAACACAAGAATCGCAACATTATGCGGGGAAATTTTCGGGGGCAAGTCTAAATCAAACATTATAGTAAATTTCAAAAATTGCGCGAGCCAAATTTGCTGGATCGTGGCGCACGGAGCGCGCTTCGGTGGCTAACGGCTTCGCCATAAATTTTATTTTGCCATCGGGCGAATGTATTGCCGTTGGTGTTGCTAAAATTGTGGCGTCCTCTTCGGCATATAATTCGCGCATCTCCGGCGAAATCGAAGCCGAATTAAAAAGCGCATAGTCCAATTGCAAACGTGGGCAAGCGCGCAACAATTCGCTGACATGGTCTTCAGCAGAAAAGCCATCCGTTTCGTCCGCTTCAGTCATAATGTTACAGATATAAAATTTCTTCGCTTTTGAGGCAGCAATCGCTTCAGCAATGCCGTCAATCAACAGATTCGGCAATATGCTGGTGAATAATGATCCTGGCCCTAAGGTAATTAAATCTGCCGCGAGAATTGCGTCTATTGCGGCAGGCAAAGCGTGCGCGGTCGAGGGCGTCACGCGCAAATTGCGAATCGGCAAATTGCGCAGTGCGCTCAAGGCTTTTATCGCGCGTTGGCCGTATGCCATTTGCTCTCCGATTTGCGCTTCTAAATCCACCGTATCCAGCGTCGAAGGCAAAACGCGCGCAGCACAACCAAGTAGCGCGCTTGCCTTGTCAATTGCCTCTAAAAAGTTGTCGGTCATTTGCGAGAGCGCCACGATAATCAAATTGCCGAGCGAATGCCCGCCGAGACTACCTTTGCCGGAAAAACGATGGCGGAAAAGACTTTTCAAAAAACGATCATCGCGGGCAAGCGCTACTAAGCAATTGCGAATATCTCCGGGCGGCAGTACTGCAAATTCTTCGCGCAATCGTCCTGAGCTTTTGCCGTCGTCGGTGACAGTCACAATTGCTGTGAGCGAAAGCTCGACAAAATTGAACGGCAAATCTGTTTGCAAACAGTGCGATTTGCACGGCGGATCGGTCGCGCGTTGTCCTGCATTCAAATATGGCTTCAGGCCAGTCAATAAGGTTGACAGACCCGTGCCTCCGCCAAGAGCAACGTGTTTTAAAGGTGCGGACGCCGTCATAAAATATTTGCGACTTGAAATTTAAATCTGAGAATTGTGTCAGTTCGGCTAATTTTTGTGCGCGCAACTGGCTGTATTCAAACAAGTATCTTGCAGTTGTAAACGTGCGACAGGAATGCCATTGAGAATGTGAGATTCTACAATTTCGCTGATGTCGTCAGGGGTAATTCCACCATACCAAATGGCTTCGGGGTAAATTACAACCGTTGGGCCGTGTTCGCATTGATCCAGACAACCCGCTTTGTTCGCACGCACAGCTCCTTTGAGGCCACGTTTGCTAAGCTCTTGCTTGAAAAGCAATTGTAGTTGGCCTAAGCCTGTCTCGTCGCAACTGCCACGAGGATTTTCGGGCGGACGTTTATTAGTGCAGATAAAAATGTGATGCGTGAATTTAGGCATTTTCGTTAACTTGACCAATCATCGGGGCGCTTACGGATGAGCTTGGACAGTGTGCAACAGCCAACGTTTGGGGGTCAAGGCTTTTTCGCCAGCGGATTGAGCTTTGCCTAGCAAATATTAGCTAAAAATAATTTGGGGCAGAGAAATTTATTCGCACCCAGCCAACCTTATATTCCGTAATGCAACTAATAATCGCTCAATATAGCGGAGATAGTTTTGCTGGGAATAGAAATGAAAATGAAAAGTTTGACACAAAACTTCGACAACGACGAAACACACGCTCGCTATCATCGCGCTATTAAGCGGTCAAATATCACAATCAATGGATTTTATTGAGAAGGGAGCGAACTATGCAGTTAACAATTTCCAATGACACTTTTAAGAAAGTAAATAGTTTGCCTGCGGTCAAGCGTGCCAAAGTTGTCAGCATTGTCAAAGAACATTTGCGGGCAAGCGAACGTAACGGATGTCCGCCCGAAAGCCTGGATCGGGTTTATTTAGAGGCAATTGAGGTAGCTGAGATGGAATTGAAGGCACCCGAACCTATCAGGGACTTTCAGCGCAACTGGGAAGCGCGTCATTATGATCAATACATCAGCCCAAAGGCTGCTTAAGCAGTTAACTGAAGACTTTTTTGCAAAGGGGATTACCACGAGGTAATCCCCGTCCTTTTTTGCCCCCCTTCCGCCGTTCGACAATACGCCGTACTCTCGGCTATAATTTGCCACTTTTGGAAATCATGTATCCCTGCTCATTCTGTCGGCCTTAAATTATGGCGTTAAGAGCAGGCATGAAAATCGGCTGCGACCAGAGGGGTTGCGGTATCTCGTTCTCAGAGGAGTCATACCCAAGTGAAATTATCGTCCCGTTTTTTGATTATTACAGTAACCGTATGTCTTTTGGGCATTTTCATCGCTGCGCAAGCGCAATATGCGCAAGCGACTGATGAAGTATCGTTATTTCAAGTCACCAATATTCAAAACACCCCTATCGGTTCTGTGCGTGGTGTTAGCGACGATGGCAAACGCGTCGTTTTTGAGTCTCCGGCAGATATTACCGGAGGTAATCCTGATTTCAATCAGGAAATTTTTGTTTATAACGCTGACACGCGCACGTTTATCCAGCTTACCAATACACAGCATGTCTACGATCCTGCCGATAGCGCAAAGCCATTTGGCGAACGAAAAATTCTCATTAGCATTAGCAATAATGCGCCGGCGATAAGTGGTGATGGCACAAAAATCGTTTTTTCGTCGAACAGTAGCGCGATCATTGCTGGCGCTGCTGGCACAAACACTGATGCCAATCAGGAAATTTATTTAGCATCGTTACCGCTCAATAGTAATGCCGCTTCGTTTCAGCGCATCACGACAACGACAGCTTCAACAACGGCGACTGCCACGATTGAAGTTTTTGATAATTATTCGCCCACGATTAATTTCAGCGGCAATCTGATTGGATTTATCACGACTCGTACATTGACGGGGATGACGAACCCGGACGGCTTAGGACAAATTGTGTTGTACAGCACGTCCACCGGAGCCTTCACACAAGTCACCAAGAAAAATGAAGCCGATGCCATTGACACGTTTTTCATTTTCAAAGGCTTTAACAGTACGCCGCAACTAAGCGGTAATGGAAATTATCTGGCGTTCATTTCCGGGTTCGATCATGCGCCAACTACGTCGGTAAATAATAAGGATTTCAATGGCGAAGTTTTCTTATACGACGTTGCGGCTAAGACGATCACTCAGGTGACAAGCACAACGGGATTTGCGAGCTACCCTGCTTCGATAAGTCAGTTGGGGCAATTAGTGCCGGATCGTCCTGTCAACATTTTCGCTCCGTTCACTAAACATATTAGCAACGATGGAAATCTTTTGGTGTTTGAATCCGCCGGAGATTTTGATTCTAGTAAAAACACGGATAAGACGCGGGAAGTGTTTTTATATAATCGCACTGCAAATAAGTTCACGCAGATCACCGCAAATTCCCCGCTGCCCAGCAGTCCTGTACAAACGGACATTGATAAAATTGATTACAATTTTACGCCGGGCATTAGCCCGAACGGACAATTTGTTTTCTTGTCTTCTATTTTGAATATTGTGCCGGTCGCTTCCGGCGGGACGAGCGGAATCTTGACTGATAACGCCGATGGCAGCCGCGAAGTTTTCCGCTACGATATTGCCAACGCAAAATATCGGCAATTGACATACACGCCGACGTCGTCGCGTGTGTTAGATCAACGGGATGCGTTGTTGCAGGCGAATTCTAACGCGACAGGCACAGACATTTATTTTACTGACGACGTGAATTTAGTGGGCGGCAATCTTGATACTTCGTTTGAATTGCATCGCGCCTTGATTCGCCCTGTGACTGAAAAGAACACGGTCGTTCCGGCGATGGTTAATGCGGCGAGCTTTTATACGCCTGATGTCGCCACGCCTGCGAATAACCCTGTAGCGGTTGGCTCCATTGCCTCAATCTTTGGGACGAAATTGGCCGCCTCCTTGCAATCTACCACTAGCACAACCTTGCCGTATGACTTAGGCGGTGTGTCGGTCAGTATCTCAGGTTTTGCCTCACGCCTTTATTTCGTTTCGCCGGGGCAAATCAATTTTCTCCTGCCGGATGGATTAGCTACGTCAGACGCCGTAAGCTTTACGATCAATAACAATGGCGTTTTGTCGCAAGGAACGTTCAAGCTGGTAAATTCGCAGCCTGGTGCGTTCACAACCACGAGCGATGGACAAGGCGCTGGTTCAGTTGGCTGTCAGATCGTTACGAAAGATGCTAATGGCGTAGTGCTGGGCACCAGTTTTCCTGCGCCGCCTTGTGTGGTTAGCACCGCGACCACGGATAGTTATTTGTTAGTTTTTGGCACGGGCTTTAAATACTCAGATGCGACTTCGGTTATGATCACACGGGTTGCCGATGACGGCACGACAACCGATTACATTCCTGTTTATGCAGGGAGCCAGAATTTCTTCCCCGGTTTAGATCAAATCAATTTATTGCTGCCGACTGATTTTCCGACCGGAACGCTAAAATTGAAAATCAAAGCAACCAATAGCGGCACAGCGGTAGAGAGCAACGTATTTACAGTGGTGGTGAAAGCCGCATCGTAATTTCGGCACAGTTGATCACATAAAAAAGCGGCGTTTGCGAATTTCTCAAACGCCGCTTTTTTATGTAGAATTTAGGTGAATATTAACCTTCAGTGCCGTGACATTTTTTATATTTTTTGCCGGAGCCGCACCAACAGGGGTCATTGCGCCCGACTTTTGGTTCATTGCTGACGTAAGTTTTTGGCGCACCTGATTCTTGCGCTCCAGCGGCGGCAACGCTGGCGTTAGCTTTGGTGTATGTGACTTCGCCGCGCCGCGGGCGACGCTGTTGTATTTGCTCCTCCGGCGGAGCTTCCACCACAAATTGCGTACGATACAAACGTTTAACTGTCTCGCCGTCAATACGGTTAAGCATTGCCTCAAACATTGAAAACGATTCTTTTTTGTATTCGACCAGCGGGTCTTTTTGCCCGTAGCCGCGCAAATTAATGCCTTCTTTCAAATGGTCAATTGCCAGCAGGTGATCTTTCCATTGCGCGTCTACAATATTGAGCATCGTGAAGCGTTCGTAATAACGCATCGCATCCGCGCCCACCATCTCTTGTTTGGCGGCATAATCTTTTTGCAATTTATCCCAAATCGCCTCGCGCAAATCAATGCGGTCAGCATTTTCAGGATTGATGCCGGCCTCGTCCAAATCCAGCCCGAATTGTTCGAGCATTTGAATTTTCAGGCCCTGAATATCTGCTCCGTGATCGGTGTTGTAATGCAATTCTAAAATATCATCGAGTTGGGCTTCGGCCATTTCCTTGATTTGTTCGCCGAAATCACCTTCTTCCAACAATTCACGGCGCATCGTGTAAATCGTGCTGCGCTGTTTGTTCATCACGTCATCGTATTTGATGAGATGTTCGCGGATGGTGAAGTTATGTTGTTCGACGTTTTTCTGTGCGCCTTCGATGCGTTTGCTGACAAGCTTGGATTCAATCGCTACGCCTTTTTCCATGCCGAGCGATTGCATAATGGAGCGCAAACGGTCGCCCGCAAAAATGCGCATCAAATCGTCTTCGAGCGAAAGAAAAAAGCGCGATTGACCGGGATCGCCCTGACGTCCGGCACGACCGCGAAGCTGATTATCAATGCGGCGCGATTCGTGACGCTCTGAGCCGAGAATATACAACCCGCCGAGACCGACGACTTCTTTGTGTTCGGCTTCGATGCTGGGTTTTACCTGTTCAATGGCGGCTTCCAATTGTTCCGGTGTCGCGGTATCAGGATCAATTTCCTGGCGCTTGAGCAATTCACGGCCTAAAAATTCTGCGTTACCGCCCAGCAAAATATCCGTTCCGCGACCGGCCATGTTCGTGGCGATGGTGACTGCGTGTTTACGTCCGGCCTGGGCGACGAATTCGGCTTCGCGGCCTGCATTTTCAGGCTTGGCGTTGAGCAGGTTGTGCTTGATGTTGTATTTCTGCAAACGCCGCGAAATGATCTCGGAATTTTCGACGGAAGCCGTACCAACTAGCACTGGCTGACCTTTTTCATTTAATTCTTTAATCTCTTCCGTGATGGCGTCCCATTTTTCTTCGAGCGTACGATAAATTACGTCGGGATGATCTTTGCGCACCATCGGGCGATGCGTCGGAATCGAAGTCACATCCAAATTATAAATCTTGGCAAATTCGACCGATTCAGTTTCGGCTGTACCTGTCATACCGCAAAGTTTGTGGTACATGCGGAAATAATTTTGCAGCGTGATCGTCGCATACGTTTGCGTTTCTTTTTCGATCTTAACGCCTTCTTTGGCTTCGACAGCTTGGTGCAATCCGTCTGACCAGCGACGACCGGGCATTACGCGGCCTGTGAATTCGTCTACGATAACGACTTCGCCTTCTTTAATGATGTATTGCTTGTCGAGCGTATACAGCGTGTGCGCGACCAGTGCTTGTTGTAAGCAGTGCAGCAATTCCATGTTCGATGGATCATACAGGTTGCCGGATTTCAATAAATGTTCCGCGCGTTCAATCCCTGCTTCTGTCAGCGTCGCGCTGTGTTGTTTTTCGTCCACTTGATAATCAACATCGCGCTCAAGTTTCGGAATCACATCGTTCGCTTCGTAATATTTTGTTGTGTTGTCTTCGGACGCGCCGGAAATAATTAACGGCGTTCGCGCTTCGTCAATCAGGATAGAGTCAACTTCGTCTACGACCGCGAAATGATGTCCGCGCTGCACACACGTGGCGATGTCGAATTTCATGTTGTCGCGCAAATAGTCAAAGCCAAATTCGTTATTCGTACCGTATGTGATGTCGGCTTTGTAAGCTTCCTGCCGCTCAAAATCATCCATATCATTTTGGATGATGCCGACCGATAAGCCTAAAAACTTATAAATGCGTCCCATCCATTCGGCGTCGCGTTTTGCCAAATAATCGTTGACGGTGATGACGTGCACGCCTTTGCCCACGAGCGCGTTCAAATACGTCGGCAACGTAGCCACCAGCGTTTTGCCTTCGCCAGTACGCATTTCTGCGATCATTCCTTTGTTGAGCGCCATGCCGCCAATCAATTGCACATCGAAATGCCGCATGCCTGTAACGCGGCGCGATGCTTCACGCACACACGCAAATGCTTCAGGCATCACTTCTTCCAGCGCTTCAAGCTCAAGCAGTTTATACGCGTCGCGTTCCAACTCTTCAGACCCTTCCAACCGTTTGGCCAGGCGCTCCTGAAATTCCGCAGTTTTGCCGCGCAATTCATCGTCTGTGAGTTTTTGAATAGAAGGTTCCAGCGCATTAATTTGCGCCACAATCGGCAATAATTTTTTGAGTAAGCGTTCGCTGGCGGTTCCGAAAACCTTGGCTAAAGCTTTTTCTACGGCGTTCATGGACATACCTTAAATGATGAAGAGTGTCATCGTTAGGGGAATAATGACAACAAGTTATAAAGATCAAGGGCAACAAGCCTAATGCGCGATTCTAGTTTACTGCGACGGACAGCGTCAAGCATTCGTTTTTGCCTGCTCTGTCGGCGGAAATTGCTGCATCGAAAAAGAGTTTTGCAGCTTTTTGACCGCTTCCTCAATACGAGTAAGCGCTGTAAGAAGTTCTTGTTTGCGCCGTGCTCACTAGAAAGTCAGGCCTTTTAAGTTAACAATCAGCGCGTTTGCATTTTAGTTTTTTGTGTCGCCATAATGTTGCGCCGTAGTTATGAGTACATCACATGACCAAAATAGCGCTGCTGTTAATGCAATGTTCCCTAATGACTGATTATCAATTCGCAACGATCATCTGTTTGTAAGATTTTCAGCAGTTGGCAAATTTTTCTGGTCTGCGATACGATGAATGAGCATTCATTCACTAGATTTTTCACATTCAAATTGAGGAAGGATTTTGCATGGCAGAAGAAGTTTTCAGCGCGCTCACCAGTTTGAGCGAAATTGAGCAAATGTTTGCGTACAGTGTCGTGCGCCAATTTGCCGAAACCGACATCAAACCGCATGTTCAGGAAATGGACGAAGCCGCACATTTTAAACCCGAAATTCTTAAGACTGCGTTTGAGTTAGGTTTGATGGGCATCGAAGTGCCGGAAGATTACGGCGGTTCCGGCGGCACATTTTTTATGGCGTGCCTCGCTATCGAAGAACTCGCGCGCGTAGACCCTTCCATCGCCGTTTGTGTTGACGTGAATAACACGCTCGTTGCTAATGTATTTCTGAATTACGGCACCGAAGAGCAAAAGAAAAAATATTTGCCACGCCTTTGCACTGATACCGTCGGCGCTTACGCCTTGAGCGAAGCGGCATCAGGTTCTGACGCCTTCGCGCTACAAACCAAAGCGGTTGAGGACGGCGATAGTTATGTGCTGAACGGGCGCAAACTGTGGATTTCCAACAGTAAGGAAGCAGGCATTTTTATTGTTTTTGCGAACGTTGATCCGAGCAAAGGCTATAAAGGTATCACCGCGTTCATTGTCGAAAAAGATTTTCCTGGTTTCGCGGTTGGCAAAAAAGAAGACAAGCTTGGCATTCGCGCTTCGTCCACGTGCGAAGTGCTGTTTGACAATTGCATCGTGCCCAAAGAAAACGTCATTGGTGAAATCGGCAAGGGCTACAAAATCGCAATTGAAACCTTGAACGAAGGTCGCATCGGCATCGGTGCGCAAATGGTTGGCTTAGCCCAAGGCGCATACGAAGCCGCGCTGGCGTACACAAAAGAGCGGCAGCAATTCGGCAAATTAATCAGCGAATTCCAAGGCGTACAATTTCAGCTTGCGGATATGGCGACAAAAATCGAAGCCGCCCGCTTGATGGTATACAACGCCGCGCGCTTGAAAGAAGCCAAGCAACCGTTCATCAAACAAGCCGCAATGGCAAAACTATTTTCGTCCGAAGTTGCCGAAGAAGTCGCTTCGTTAGCAGTGAATTTGTTTGGCGGATATGGCTACGTCAAAGAATATCCAGTCGAAAAATTCTTCCGCGATTGCAAGATCGGACAAATTTACGAAGGCACTTCCAACGTACAACGACAAACCATCGCCAAAATTTTGTTGAGCGAATAACTATTTTACGAAAACGAGGCGCGATTCAGCCGCGCGTCTCTTTTTTTCCCTCCAAAATTAGCCAATAGACGAATGCCAAAAAAAATTAGAGAATTGAAAGCGAAACTGCGTCGTTCAGGTTTTATTGAGCGAACCGGAAAAGGAAGTCATACTGTTTGGGATCATCCCGATTTTTCTGGCATTCTTGTAATTTCTGGTCATGACGGAGATGATGCAAAGCCGTATCAGGAACGTCAGGTCGCGCAAGCGATCAAGGCCGTACAAGAGGAAGAGTAAATGGCACATTACAGCATGAACATTCAATGGTCAGAGGAAGACAACGCATTTATTGTTTCCTTGCCCGAATTCCCCGAAGCAAAAACGCATGGCAGTAATTATCAGGAGGCCGTTAAAAATGGCGCAGAAATTTTGGAATTATTGATTGAAAGCTATCAACAGCAAGGCAAACCATTGCCTGCTCCCCAAGTGCTGAAAGCTGCATAAATTAAAAAAAAAGAACCAATGAACACACCTCAGATCGTCAGAAACGGCGAAGATTTTCTTGCCGGACTCAATGAACCGCAACGCGCGGCGGCCTCCACCGTCGAAGGCCCCGTACTAATTCTTGCCGGAGCAGGCAGTGGAAAGACGCGCGCCATCACTTTTCGTATCGCGCATTTGATTGCCACCATCGGCGCACGCCCTGAAAGCATTCTCGCGGTCACCTTCACGAATAAAGCCGCAGGGGAAATGAAAGAACGCGTAGAGAAATTGCTCGCCCCGCATTTTGCCGCCGTACAACGGACAGGCTCGCCATTACTTTCTACTTTTCACGCGTTATGTGTGCGAATTTTGCGCCGTGATATTGAACGTTTGGGGCGCGGTTACACAAAATCTTTTACGATTTACGACACCGACGATCAGCAGAAATTGATTCGCAATACGCTGAAAGATTTTGGCATTGATGACAAATCGTTAACGCCGCGTGCGATTCAAAGCGCGATCAGCGCCGCAAAAAATAAGGGCGAAGACGCCGCGATGTACAAAGCGCGTTACGAGTTTCAGGAAGAGCGCAAAGCGCGCATTGCCCGCATTTATGCGCGTTACGAACAACAACTGCAAAATTCAAACGCGCTCGATTTTGATGATTTGTTGATTCGCACCGTGCAATTGTTGCGCTCCGATATGGCTACGCGTGAGTATTACCACAATCGTTTTCGCCACGTGATGGTGGACGAATTTCAAGACACGAATGGCATTCAATACGAATTAATTCAGTTGATTGTCGAAGGCCGCGCGTACGGAAATTCGCTCCCGCTTGATCATTGGAATAATCGCAGCTTATGTGTGGTAGGAGACGATCAGCAAAGTATTTACGCGTTTCGTGGCTCTGATTTCAAAATCATTCTTGGCTTCCAAAAAAATTATAAAGGCGCAAAAGTCGTTAAGCTCGAAGAAAATTATCGCTCCACCAAACGTATTCTCGAAGCCGCGAACAAAGTCATCGCCAACAACAAAGATCGCTTTGAGAAAGAGCTTTATACGAACAGCGATGAAGGCACGAAAATTCAATATGCGCAGGTTTACGACGGCGACGCTGAAGCGCGTTTTGTAACCGGAAAAATTGAAGATCATTTGCGCCGCGAACCAAATTTACGCGCGGCGGTGTTGTATCGCACGAACGCGCAATCTCGTTATTTTGAAGAAGCTTGTCGCCGCGCCGGATTGCGTTACAACCTCGTAGGCGGTTTTAGTTTCTATGAACGCGCTGAAGTCAAAGACGTAATCTCGTATTTGAAATTAGCCACGAATACCAGTGATTCAATTGCATTGATGCGTGTCATCAATGTGCCTGCGCGCAGCATTGGCAAAACGACTACAGATGAAATTGATCGCCGTGCGGCTGAGCTTGGTGTGACCGCGTGGGAAGCGATTGCTTACGTGATTGAAAATCAAACGCTCGCGGCACGCGCTACGACAGCGTTGCAATCATTCCGCGAAATCATTACGAATCTTGTTGCTAAAACGCAGACTGAACCGCTGTCTGAAATTGTGAAAGCTGCGGTAATTGACACAGGCTATGAACGCGCACTGAAAACAGAAGGCACAGAAGAAGCCGAAGCGCGGTTGCTCAACCTCGAAGAATTGGTCAACGCCGCTGCCGAATCAGAAGAGCAGGGCGAGAGCTTGCGCGATTTTCTTGATCACGCCGCGCTCGTGGCTGACACCGATCAAATCAAGGAAGAGGCGCAAGTCACGTTGATGACGATACACGCGGCGAAGGGTTTGGAATTTCCGCTCGTGTTCATCGCTGGCCTCGAAGAAAATCTTTTCCCGCATTCACGCGTGCGCGACAATGTTTCTGAACTCGAAGAAGAACGCCGTCTTTGTTATGTAGCGATCACTCGCGCCGAAAAATATTTGTATATCACACACGCGCTGAAACGACGCGTGTACGGTGAAGAAATGCCCGCCGAACCATCAAGATTTTTGATGGAATTTCCGCTGGATTTAATCGAAGACATTTCCAAAGGGCCAAGCTGGTTGCGGTTTTCCAATAAGGCTTCGGCGCTGCCGGAAGATAAAGGCGACGGCGAATTGCGTTACGAATACGACGAGCCATATCAAAATTCATATCAGCCCAAACGCACCAGCAATTATCAAGGCAAAACGTACAACGACGTAGACAGCGTGCGCGATTTTTTTGCGCGTAAAGATAAACCATACAGCAATTCCGGCTACAAATCCGGTTCATCCTCTCCGCCGCGCACGGGCAGCCCCGCGCCAAGCAGCTCCGCGCGTCCCGCCAGTTTTCACAGCCGTGCCAGCGCCAGCAACGAAAGCAAATCACCTTACGCCGTAGGCACACGCGTTCGCCATGCCAAATACGGTCAAGGCCTCATCATCAAACGCGAAGGTGAAGGCGAGGATGCCAAGTTGACTATCAATTTTCCGGGGTTCGGTACGAAAAAAATGATTGTGAAGTTTGCAGGATTAGAGAAAATATAAGCCGCCCTGAGAAAAAGAGGAACTTATGACGACGGTAGTGGTAGTTAAGAAAAATGGGAAGGCTTGTATTGCGGCTGATACGCTGACAGGCTGGGGTGGATTAAAGCAAAAACATGCCTATGTTACGAATAATTCCAAAATTATAAACGTTTCAGAAAATTACTTTGGCTTGAGCGGTTCTAGCTCGCACGAATTAGTGATGAAGAGCTATTTTTCCAAGTTGAAAAGACTTCACCCATTAAGGAATAAACAGGAAATTTTTGAAGCGTGGCGGCTCTTTCATCAAGCCTTGAAAGATGACTATCATCTAAATCCTAATGACGAAAAAGATGATGAATATGAGAGTTCGCAGATAATGACTTTGCTGGCAAATCCCTACGGCATCTATGGAATTTATCCATTACGGTCAGTAATTGAATTTTCAAAATTTTGGGCGTGCGGATCGGGAATGGAGTATGCGCTTGGAGCGCTACATTGCAATTATGATCGGTTCGATAATATCGCAGATATTGCGCGTAGCGCTGTTGAAGCGGCGGCTGAATTTGATGAAGGAACCGAAACTCCAATCACAACTTATGTAATTGATCTGGCTACCGAAAAAGATACTATTTCAAAATCTAATCGCCGACGGGGACAGCAAAAGAAATAAGAGAGCAGGTTTTTTTACCCTGCTTTCTCCATTCACAAAAATAATTCCCGCTTCATTATTTCTTCTTCGTCATAAACCACGTCAGGCCAAACAGCGCGACGTTTTGGTCTTTGGCTAAGCGGCCTTGTGATTGAGTGAAGAAATCTTTGTCGGACGCGCCGCGCCGATATTCCATTTTAGAAATGAAATTGTATGGCAGCTTCATTTCCTGTGTGACGGTGAAGCCATGCAAGGTTTGGCTCAAGCCTGTGAAATAAGCGTTGCGATCACGGAAAATATCGTAACGTCCGGCGAACGCAAAACGCTCTGTGAACGCATATTTCGCATAACCTGCAAACCCGCTCCAACTGCCGCGCGGCGTGGTAGCGGTGCGATCATTGCCGTAAACGAAATCGCCCATCAACGTTAATTTATCAGTGGCTGAGAATGTTGCTACGGTATTGAAAGTGTTGCGCCAGTTGCCGTTATCTTTCGGATTTTCCGGCCCCGTCAAATAGGTTTGCGAGAGGTTGAATTTTTTGGTTGGCGCTACGCTGACGGTGAAGCCGAACGTTTTGCCATCGTTCATATCGCCCACCGAATCCCACGCCTGCATCACATAACCCGTCACCGCAACTTTGTCATTGAACGCATATTTCGCGCGCAAGCCCGTATGATAAAACGGTCCGTAAGCGAATAAATACGAGTGCGAATAATTAAAGTTGTCTTTGGTGTCTACGACTTCGGCTCCGATTGGCGTAGCGAATTTTCCGAAATCAAATGTCAGCCCTTTGCCAATCGGCGCGGTATAACTGACATACCCCTGCCACAAAAAGCGCGTTTCTTCTAATCCGCGCGTGCGATCTTTTGTGCCGAGCAAAAATTGCGCACTTGGCCCGCCAACTAAATCCACGCGAAATCCGAATGGGCTATCGAGCGAAGATTTTTTCTCCAAATTAAATTTTGCCATCGTCAACGTCGGACGATTGTGACGCGGTTCCATATAAAATCCGGCGTTCACACGATCATCAGGGCGATTGAAATTGTAGGTATAATAACCATCCAACATGACTGTCCAATCCAACTGCTTAACGAAGCTTTGGGATAAATTGCTGCCAGATGATGTAGCGTCTGATTTTGTTGCTTCTGGCGTGACAGCTTTGGCGTCATCGCTTTTTGTTTCGGCTTGTGTCACAGATGAATCCGTAGCGGTTTGTGCAACTGTCGCGGTAGCAAGGCTCGCTGCTAAAATCAATAACGCAGCGCTCCAGGTAAATAGATTTCTCAACACTTTCTTGACTCCTTTGATCGAAATAATCAATGCAGGGCGCGTAATTTTTATCTGGGTTTTTTGTAGGGGAGAGCAGATTGGAATTGGGCTGAAGGGCAGGCCGCAAGCCATCAAAGCCAGCGCAATTTAGCATTTCTAAGGGCGAAGGCAAATGAAAAATTTCAGCGCAGAAACTTACTAATTATAAATTTGCGCAGGATGAATGGAAATAGGATTGAAGTAATCAAATTGTGCAATTAGCTAATAAAAAAGCCGGACACGAATGTCCGGCTTACGTGGGGCAGACATTCTTGTCCGCTCAATAATTTTGTCTAAGTTGCGTTATTTTATTTTGAAATAACGGCTGGCAAACGTCAAAAACGTCGGCCAATTTGGTGCGGGTGTGTGGCCTCCGCTGTGTTGGCGGAAAGAAATATCGCCATCCATTAAGCCTGTTTCCATCGGCGGAAATTCCATCGTACCCATATCTTTTTTGCCAAGCAATTTGTAAACGGGGCCGGCGTGAGCGCCCGCAAGGAACATGCCTTTGGCGTCTACCCAGCCATCGCCGTTCACTGCGCCGGAGCTAATGAAGACAGGGCGCGGCGCACACAACGCAACAAGTTCGTGCGCATCTACGGGCAAATCATTCGCTGTTAATGGCCCTGCATATTTCATGTAATTGCCTGCCATCCAGTGATATTCGCTTGTGCCTGCGACGTTCTCAACCATTTCGCCATAATTGTTGCGCCGATGAATTTTGGCTCCGCCTGCGCCTGACGAACTGATGAAACCGATGGCAATGCGCGGCTCATAGGCCATTGTTACCAGCGCCGCTTTGCCATAGCGCGAATGGCCTTCGATAGCGACCATCTTGGCGTTCACGGCTTTGTCCGTCTCAAAATAATCCAGCGCACGGCTCGCGCCCCACGCCCACGCGCGCAACGATCCCCAGTCATCGGCTTTGCGCGGTTGCCCTTTGTTCACAAGGCCGATGATGCCTGCTGTCAGCCCCGCGCCGTTGTCGGCTTGAATACTATTTGGCACAAGTACCGCATAACCCCAGCCTTTTTCCAATACTTGTTGTTGCCACGGCGTACCAGGCGGAGTTGGCGGCGGCGGCGCATTCGCAGGACGCGGCAGTAATTGCCCAAAACCGAATTCCATAATTACAGGCACCCCTGCTTTGGCATTGGCTGGCGTAGTCAACGTCAACCTGATGTCTACTTTGACGGCAGGGTAAGACGAATTATCTACGTGACCGAGCAATTCTTTCGTGATGACGGGCACGTTGTATTTTGTTTCGTTGTTTGTGCTGACGACTTCCCAATTTACTTTGGGCGTAATTTTCGGCGCACGCCCATACATTTCGCGGTCGAAATCTGCGATGATTTCTGCGCGACGAGTGTTCCACCACATTTTCGCAGACGTTACTTTTTTGCCATTTTTCAATACTAGCGGATCGGGCAACGATGGATATGGCGTTACTTTTGCCTCGTCATAATTGGCATAATTCGGAGCTTGCGGATTGCTGCCGTTCGCGCCGGGGCGCAGTTCCTTGATGTCTAATAGCCTCAACATCCGTTGGTGATCTTCACGCGTAGCAGCTTGTTGTGCTTGTAACGCTGCCTGTTGTTCGGGTGTCAGTTGTCTTTGTGGTTGCGCGACAATTAACGCGCCTGCCATCGTAACGATTGCCGCAGTGAAAAAAATTGGAGCGAACGTGGATTTCATTTTTCGTAACCTTTCTATTCAGGTTGAGAGCGGTGATTATTTTTTAGCAACTACTTTACAGATTTGTCGGGACGCCAGAGGGGGGCGACGCTGCGGAGAATTTAAGGGGAATTTGGTTGATAAAATCTTTCAACCACTCGGCATAATATTTCAGACCAGGTAGGCTCTGGCACGATCAACGCACCTCAATAAGGTGCGATTCGCTCGCAATGCTGCGGCGTTATGGCGCTGTCTAAACGGTGTCTGAAAAAATATGGCGAGTGAATGGACGTGATAGATAATCGCAAAATTGATCTATCACATGTTAGTTCACTCGCCACATCTCATCTTAACTAGAACAGTAATTTCAGTCCGAATTGCAATTGCCGCATATCCCCACGTGTGCCGGTGATCTTACCGAAATTGGCGCTTCCACGGTTCGTGTCCGGGTTGCCCCAGTTCATATTGTTCGCGGCATTGAAAGCCTCGAACCGGAACTGCAAACTCTTGCTTTCGGCAAAGCGGAAATGCTTCAGCAACGAAGCATCCCATTGCACGATGCCTGGGCTGATGATCGTGTTGCGCCCAACGTTACCGAATGTTCCCAATGGTTGGGCAACAAACGCGTCCGTATTGAAATAACGAGCGAGTGTCCCGTTGTCTATGGTTGCGTTCTGTCCAGCCACCTGATTGGGGCGATCAAAACCCGCTCCGATGTTCGACCGATCCGATCCGGTCACTACTGTCAGAGGGAAGCCTGTCTGAATGTTAAGGAGCGTACCGAATTCCCAGCCGCCCAACAATACATTCGCTACGCCGCCTTGATCCATAAACCGCTTGCCTTTGCCAAAGGGCAATTGGTACAGCACCGAATTCACGGCGCGATGTGACGTATGGAAGCTGGACAACGCTTTTTCCGCCGCCAGGTTGTAGCTGTTCTGCGGGAACAGCGTGTCACCGTTGTGCGAACGAATTGCGCTGGCATTATCAATGGACTTCGAGAAGGTGTAACCCGACACGAAGCTCAAGCCATTCGAGAGTCGTTTTTCTAGCTTGATGCTGGCTCCGTTGTAATTGGATTTGCCGCTGCCATCCACCATCTGAATGCGACCAAATTCAGGATACGGCGCACGCGAGAGCACCGAACCCGTTGCCCCCGGAATGCTTTCATTGAAGGCACGCAGGGATTCCAGTTTGCGTCCAACCGAGCCCAGATAATTCATTTCGAGTAACAGGTTGTTTTTCAACTCGCGCTGGACGCTCACCATGTACTGAATCACATACGGCGTGCGTCGGTTAAAGGTGTTTCCCAATACATATGGATTGCTAATCTGCACGGTTCCGGCGAGGTTGCGGAACGGCGTACTCCAAGTCAAATCACGATCTGTCGGCGTGGCTTCATCACGACGACGTCCGGCGAGGTTACGTGCCATATCAAAGCGCGGATTGCCAGTGTCTTGCGAATAGAAACCGCCACCGCCCAACCGGATCGTCCATTTGTTGGTCGGACTCCAGGCCATGCCAAAGCGCGGCGCAAAATCGTTCTTGTCATCATTCACCAAACGGTCGCCCAAACGTCCGTCACGGGCGGTTTTAATCGCCGGGTTAAAGCGCAAGGCCAGGCCTTCATAAAAATCGCCTGATCCCATACGAATGAACACTGGATGCCGACTGAGGTCTGCCACATTCGGTGTGTTGTCGGCATAGGGAACGTAAATATTGACCAGACGATTCAGCGCATCTTTCCAAGGCGGCGAATATTCGTAGCGCAAGCCCAGATTGATCGTCAGCTTCGGCGTCACTTTCCACGAATCGTCAATGTAATAATATTGACTACGCGCGCGGAATTCGGCAGTGGCAAGCGAGACGGAAACTTCGCAACGCTTGCAATAGCCGAGCAGAAAATCGGCAAAGGCGTTACCCGTTCCCGCTGCACCTTTGTTCGACGTCACATTCGATTCAAAGACAAAGCCGCCACGCGCAAACTGGTTGCCGACCTGATTATACTGATCCCAGCGCATTTCGCCGCCGAAGCGAAAGCTGTGACTGCCGCGTGACCAGCTTAAATTGTCTATGATTTGGAACGTTTTATTGGTATTGACATACGGCCCTTCGGTATCGTCGCCGAAACCGCTAAAGCCTGTAATTCCGATGCTGGGAATCCCCCACGCGATGGGCGGACCAGCGTTAATACCAGGAATCCCTAATTCTGTGACGACATCACGATTCCCCGCTAATTCGCGTCCCAGACTATTAAAGAACGAGTTGTATCCAAACCGTGCTTCATTCACGAGCGTGGTGCTGAGCGTGCGCGTGTTCGAGGCCATTACTTGACGCGCCGTTGTCAGAATTTTCGTGCCATTTAATTTCAGGCCCGGTGACAATTGGACTTCATCCGTCCAACTATAGCGACCCGACCAGCTTGATTTTTCGCTCTCGATAAAATCTCCGCGTCCGATGAATTGATCACGATCAATCAGACCACCATTCGGTTGTTCGTGGTTCACGCCCAAGGCTGTGGGAGCGAAATTCGGAGAAGGGTAAAATTCAAGTAGTTTGAGAGAGGTTGGATGAATGCGATTTGTCGGAATTTTATTTCCGACAAATTGCGTACCTGTCAACGGATCATAAATCGGATTCGCTAAAGCTGAAAAATCACCCGTGCGCCAAGCCGCTGGCGGTAATTGATACCGACCAATGTCTGTACGGCGTTGGCGGAAGCTCTCAAAATTCGTCAGGAAGAAAATGCGTTCGCGGTTTTCATACCCAAATGGCCCGAACAGTTTTTTGGGCAACCAAACGGGGCCGCCTAGCACGAAGCCGTACTGATTCCATTTGAAAGGATTTTTCTTGGCATCGGGCAAACGCGTACCCGTGAAATCATATTGCCGCGCGTCGAAATAATCGTTGCGCACAAACTCAAACGCCGCGCCATGATATTCGCGCGTACCTGATTTTGTCGAAACGTTAATTTGTGTCGAAGCGCGTCCGAACTCGGCGGGAAAGATTCCCGTCAGCACTTTGAATTCCTGCAACGCATCAATCGAAGGCAGGATAATCGGCGTATTGAAATTGACGTCCGTGTTTTCGACGCCGTCAATTGTGAAGCGGTTGAAATAGCTGCGTTGACCCGCGACCGAAATATTTTGTGACGCGCGGATGCCGCCCTGCCGCGATCCAGCCTGGCCTGCATCTTGAAAACCGAAACTGACGTTTGGTGCGGTTGCAACCAATTGCAGGAAGTTCCGTCCGTTGAGTGGTAAATCCACGATGCGTTTGTTTTCGATCACGGTTCCGACCGCAGAGCTTTCTGTTGCCAGCAACGGAACGCCGCCAGAAACGGTCACGGTTTCGCCCACCGAACCGACTTCGAGCGCGAAGTCAATTCGGGCAGTTTGTTGTACTTGTAATTGGATACCGCTGCGCAAGGCGGATTTAAATCCTTGCTGCTCGACTTTCATTTCATAATCGCCGGGCAGCAACGAAGGGAACGAGTAAATGCCATCGTTATTGGTGTTGACGCGTCGCACCGCGCCTGTAGCTTTACTTGTTACGTTGACTGTTGCGCCTGCCACCGCAGCGCCTGATGAGTCAGTCACCAAACCCGTGATTTCACCGCTGGTTTGGGCTGCCACTTGGGCTACTGCAAAGAGCATTAGCAGTAAGACGAACGAAAGAGTTGGGAGTAAACGTCTTTGCATTCTGGCCTCCTAAATAAAATGGTTTTCGGAATATAAGGCAGGGAATCGCCTGCCCTAAGAACTTTTGCCAAATGTGTGGCAGGCGCGTTGCCTGTAACACATCATGGACGCTCTCGTACTGTGAATACACAACAGCACTGTTGGCCCACCACTACTTGGTAAAATTCATTCCAGCAAAGATAACTAACGAAGGGGTCAATTATTCGCGTGGTTTCTAGTGTCCACGTCTTTTTATTTTGACTTGTAAATGGCAATGCGTGGCTACTTTGTTACAACTTCAAGTTTCGCCCGCTGGTGTTTGACTGAACTCGTCCCCACCATAATATCGAATGCGCCTGGCTCAACCACACGATTCATATTCACATCGTAAAACCAGAGTTTGTCCGGTGTGATTGTAAATGTAATTGTTTTGCTTTCGCCTGCTGCCAGTGCAATACGCCGAAAATCTTTTAGCTCCATCACGGGGCGCGTTATAGAACTGACTACATCGCGGATGTATAACTGCACAATTTCATCGCCAGCACGTGCGCCTGTATTTTTCACTGTGACGCTAACTTCGGTTGATCCATTTGGCCCAATTTGCGGGGAAGCGATTTTTAAATCTGAATATTCAAAAGTTGTATAACTCAAACCATACCCAAATGGAAATAGCGGTTCCTTGTTAGTGTACAAATAGCCGCGCCGCGCCGTTGGTTTATGGTTGTAAAAAATTGGCAATTGCCCCACTGAACGCGGGACACTCACCGCCAGCTTGCCAGCGGGATTATAATCACCAAACAGCACATCCGCTACAGCAATACCTGTTTCCTGTCCTAGATAAAAGCCTTCTAGAATTGCCGGAGCTTTTTCTGCAATGTAATTGATTGAGAGCGGAGCGCTATTAATCAGCATTACGACAACGGGTTTGCCTGTTTCGATAATGGCTTTGACCAAATCATTTTGTCTCCCAACTAAATCCAGCGTATCGCGGTCGCCAATGTGATTATCCGCCCAGGCTTCTTTGCTCGTATCTTCATTGCCGCCAACGACAAGCAAGGCAACGTCCGAAGCTTTGGCAACGGCGACAGCTTCAGCAATCAATTTTTCATCAGTAGCGGCATCGCTAAGCTGTGAACTATCTGCCCACCAGTTACCGCCTTCTTTGGTAATTTTGCAGCCTTCTGCGTAATTCACTTTGACACGAATGCCAAGCTTATCGCGCACACCTTGCAATACACTGATGCCGCGCTGTGGATCGTCGCTGTAACCGCCAAGATGCACGCCCGCTGCGTTCGGGCCAATGACTGCAATAGATTGTAATTTGCTGCGATCAAGCGGGAGCGTATTGCTTTCGTTCTTGAGTAAGACGATGGAGCGGCGCGCAGCTTCGGCGGCAAGATCACGATGTGGTTGACTGTTGGTCAGCTTGACCGCGCGATCAACATCAGCATACGGTTTTTCAAACAGTCCGAGTTGAAATTTGGCCTGCAACACGCGGGCAACGGATTGATCCACCATCGCCATTGAAATTTTCCCTTCGCGCACAAGCTGCGGTATTAGCGGGTAAGCCGAAGGATCAGGTAATTCGATGTCAACGCCAGCGTTGAGCGCTTGGCGGGCAGCGTCGGCTCTGTCTACCGCAACTTTGTGCCGCGAAACTAATTCTGAAATGCCGTTGTAATCCGCCGCGATCAAGCCGCGAAAGCCCCATTCCTGGCGCAGCACTTTTTCGAGCAACCAACGATTAGCGTGCGACGGAACACCATCAATTTCATTATACGACGGCATCACGCTCAGCACGCCTGCTTCTTTCACTGCAGCTTCAAATGTGGCAAGGAAAACTTCGCGCAACAATCTTTCGGAGACATTGACAGGCGCAGTGTTCGTGCCGCCTTCAGGTTGCCCGTGCGCCGCAAAATGTTTTGCCGTAGCGATCACATGTTCACCGTCTACGTTTGACCCTGCGCCTTGAATAGCCTTGATGCAAGCTACGCCTAAACGTGAAGCGAGATACGGGTCTTCGCCGTAAGTTTCTTCGGTGCGACCCCAACGCGGATCACGCGCCAGATCAAGATTTGGTCCCAACACATGCTGGCTGCCGCGCAAGCGTGTTTCGAGCGCAGCAACGGTGAAAATTTTGCTGATAAGTTCAGTATCCCAACTGGAAGCCAGCGAAATCGGCGTCGGAAAATTCGTGCTGCCAACGGCCATGTGTCCGTGCAAAATTTCATCGTGCAACATGGCTGGAATGCCGAGTCGCGTGTTTTCCTTCAGCCATTTTTGTACTGCGTTAGCGTACTCAGCGCCGCGTCGTGGATCAGTGCGTTCGCGTTGGCGGGCAATTTCTCCAATCCCGTTTTTCATCACAACCGCCGCTTCTTCCGGCGAAAAATCACCACGATCTCCCATATTGCCGTTGGGCTTGCGTTGCTGTGGTTTGCGCACCCACAGGGTTTGCATTTGCGCAACTTTTTCCTCAATCGTCATACGACTGAGTAGGTCAGCTACGCGACGTTCGATAGGCAAACTGGCATTACGATAATCCGCTTCTTGCGCGGCGCTGTGGCGTACGCCAAAGATTGAATTTGCGGCGAACAAGGCGAGCGCAATCGGAACGAAAAGAATTGCGAATCGTGCAGAAGATGATTTGAGAGGATGACGGTTTTTCATAATATAAGGCCAAAATATACAGTGGACTGTTAATTTGCTATGAGCAGGCTAACAGCCTGTTTCACATTTTTACCAAGTCAGGCTTTTCGCTTTGTATTCGTCGAGCGTTTTTTGCGGTTTCTCCACATCAGTGGGCAGCGGGCGCTTAGCAAACGTTTGAAAATAACTCAAACAGGCATCGCGCCAGTGAATCGCATCACGTTCCTGAATCGCAAATTTCTTTGCTATGGCCGCGTGACGTTCAGCATCAATTACGCCCGACAGCGAATCCCAATTTTTGCGCGCCGCTCGCACCCAATCCACACCGCGTTGATAATGCACCGCGAGTTCATCCCAGAAAATTCGCCCTGATTTCATGCGGTAATCCCACGGCACGTGATGAAACCACACTAAGAATTTTTCTGGCGTAGTTTGCAAATTCGCAAATTGATTTCGTACGGGCGGAAAATATTGCGTGATGGAATTGCTGCCGCTTGCGGAGCGATCAAAACCCAAACCTTTTTCGTCTGCGCGATGATAATACGTCGGATTCCAGTCAGGGCGATTTTCTTTATTCCACCACGGCGCGGGGCCGTAATGATGCCCGCCCCACATAATGTGATGCAGCCCCAGCGGCGTCATGTAATCAACCACCGCTTCGTGCGACTCGATCAGTATTTTCGTGATTGTGCGTACAGAGTTGACTTCATTCGTGAACGTCATCCGTGTCCATTCGTCAGCAATTTGCTCAGAACTCAAATCAGGATTCCACGCGAGTCGTCCGAACGCATACCAATTTGCTTGTGCGAGATCATGTCCTGTCCAATTGCGGTCAGAACCTGTGTTGGCTACGCCAGCGATGCCGGTCAGTTTTTGTTTGAATAAACTGCCATCCGCGACTTTGGTAACGGTCGAGCCGCTGCCTTTTGCAAACGTGTCCGCCTCTAAAACTTCGCGCCACATCGGAGCGAGAAACGCAAGATTATTTGATTGCCCCAGATATTCCTGGGTGATTTGTAATTCAGGAATTATTTGTGTTTTCGGCATTGCGCCGAACAGCGGATGAAATGGTTCGCGGGGCTGAAAATCTATCGGGCCATTTTTGACTTGCAGCAAAACATTCACAGCGAATTTTCCATCGAATGGTTGCAAGTTATCGTATGCTGCAGCCGCACGATCATAGCCATCTTTAGCGTCGTATACGAACGCGCGCCAAATTACGATACCGTTGTGTGGAGCCACGGCGGCGGCAAGCATGTTTGCGCCGTCTACGTGATTGCGATTGTACGTGCGCGGCCCTGGCTGACCTTCGCTATTGGCTTTGACGAGGAAGCCGCCGAAATCAGGAATTAACGCATAAATTTCATCCGCTTTTTTCTTCCACCATTCGGCCACGGCAGGATCAAACGGATCAGCAGTTTTTAATCCGCCTAATTCTATTGGGGCAGAGAAGCGCGCGGACAGAAATACGCGCACGCCATAAGGTCGAAATACGTTCGCAATCGCTGCGGCTTTTTTTAGATAATCGGCGCTCAGACTGCGCGCATTCGCGTTGACGTTGTTAAGCGCCGTACCATTGATGCCCAGCGCAGCGTTGAGCCGCGCGTAATCGCGCAAACGCGGATCAATTTTGTCTGGCAAGTCATCCCAGTTCCACAATGATTTTCCCGCGTAGCCGCGTTCGACGCTGCCATTCAGATTATCCCAATGATTCAGCATGCGAATTTGCAAGCGTGGTTTCTGGCTGATATTCAAGTTGCTAATTGGCTGACCAGTTTGTAACAAGCGCAGAAAATGAAATGCGCCATACAACGCGCCAATTTCGGTTTGTGCTGCGATGACGGTTGCTTTATAGCCTTTAATTTTCAGGGTGCGAATGACAAAGCCTTCGTTGCCGAGCGGCGCAAGATTAAATTTTAAGCTGGCGATTAGCGGAGAAGTTTTCGGCGTGCCAACAAGAATTGCGCCATCACTTTCAATCGTGTCTGTAGTGCGAATCGTTGCACTCAGTAACCCTGCGCACCCATTGCTTAATTCTGCTCGCAGCGCCTCTATTGTCGCAGCATTACCTCCCGCGACAATAGAGGTTACATGGGGGTGGTAGGTCTGTATTAAATTTGCAGGGAGTGTTTTATAACGCAGCCAACCATCATAGCCAGTTTCTGCGAAAGCCGGGAGTGACAATGCTAATACAAAAAAGAAAAGGTTACGCAATATAAGTTTCATACAAAAGCTCCGAAACTTTGGCTCTGTATCCGCTGCCACAAAAAAATAAAAAAGGCACTGAGAGGTCTTCTGGGCGTGCCTCTCAGCGCCGCGCTCAAAAAAATAATGCCAGTAAAAGTATTTACTAACAGAGAGCGCTAAAAGGTAAATCGCATCATGAATTGAACCCAACGTGGTGTGTTATCTTGCGCTGTGACTTTGCCAAAGCTCGTACTGGTAATATCAGTATTTGGCCCTTGAGTAAGTCACGTGGTTCAGCGCATTGATGAAATCCACGTGGAATTGCGTTTGCAGCCCTTCTGTGATCGAAAAGTTGCGTGCGAGATTCATGGTCACATGATTCATATTTGACGTGCAGAGCCAGCTTAATCGTTGTGGGAAAATGCGACGATGGAAGCTGTTCGGCTGGAAATTCGTCGGCGTGACGTTTTCATACGTGCACGCCGACGAATTCCCAGCACCGCACCTTTTTCGGGTATCCGCAACTAATAAATTATCCCAGCGCTAGTTTGGTAGAGTGTCAGTTCCGTTCGGCGCCCGCAATGAGGGGAATTTTTGCTGCATGAAACTTATTTTGGTACCACTTAGTTCGAGTAGGCAACAAATATGCCAAAAAACTGCTTTTTGCAACGCTACAATAAAATTTTTCAGTGTGCAGAGAACTTATAATCGTTAATTTTTAAGCGACCAATGGTGCACCAAAGTGCTTTTGCAGTACCATCGCAATTGTCCCGCGCAATCTTGGTTGGCCCTCAGGATCAGTGGGCACAATGCGCGGTGTGGCGTGGGTAAAGGAGCGCTGCTTGATTACCTGTTCAATTATTGGCCCGATCTGAGGCCAGGCGCGCGTCACTTCGCCGACGATTAAAATCATTTCGGGCGCCAGACCTGTGACTAATAATGCAAGCCCCACACCAATATAATGTGCCATTTGCTCAAGCGCTTCTTGCGCTTTCGGTACACCTTGTTCAGCTAAACGTAAGATGCTTTCAAATGTTGGGGCATTTTCAGGCGAATTAAATTTTTCGGCACGATGCCGCACAGTTTTTTGTTGATAAAACCGCACGGCGGCGGAATTCGACGCATACATTTCCCAGCAGCCTTGATTGCCGCACCGGCACTGCAATCCATCTTCTACAACAGTGGTATGTCCAAATTCACCGGCTGCGCCATTGGCGCCGCGCACTAATTGTCCGTTCACCAAAATTCCGGTTCCAATTCCTTCTGAAACCGTCACTGCTATCAAATCGTGCAATTCGGCGGAATGTTGTCCAAACCATATCTCAGCCAGCGCACACGCATTCGCTGCGTTTTCCAACTCGACTGGCAGTCCAGTTGCTTTTTGCAGCGGAGTAATTAAATCCACCTCAGGCCAACCTAAATTAGGCGCAAATATTAATTTTTGCGTAGGCAGTTCTACTCGTCCGGGCAAACTCACGCCGATCCCTTCATAAGAAATTTCGGGATGCGCTTTAATGAGATTGCAAATACGCTTGCACAATTCGGCGATAAATTTAGCGGGATCAGGCGCTGTTGGCATGGATTCCTGCGCTAAAAAATGAGCGTCTAAATTCGCTAACGCCAAAGTTGTTTGTGCGGGGCGAACATTGACGCCAATAATGCCAACCCGTTCTTTATTAAGGTGCAGAAAGCGTGGTTTGCGGCCACGTGGCGCCTGTCCAATCGCGCCTTCTATCACCCATCTTTCTTTAATTAATTGTTCTGTGATAACCGAGACAGTGCTACGTTGCAGACCGGATTGGCGCGCTAAATCTGCCCGCGAAATCGGATGATGCTGGCGCACCAAATTCAGTACAACGCGACGATTAATATCGCGTGCAGTTTCGCTGGTCGCTACTTGAAAATTGGTCAGGTCAATCTTGCGCATTGCATCACTTACAAGAATTTTTAGCGTCTTGGTATAGTTAATTCGGGGAGCGAACTATATTGATAACGCAAACGCTAGTCAAGTGGGAGAAAACGTAATGTGCTTATTGAGAGGAATTTTGGTGACTGGTTTCAATGAAAATTTTCAATCATTAAGAGATCGCAACCGCGTTGTGCGTTGAAGGGAAAGAGTATCCAGTTTCCATCAGGCGAACAAGTTAACCCGTTTACTCCATTGCGTAGATTGCCTTCAAATTCTGCTATTGTCTTAATCTTTTCATTTGCAAAGTTGTAAAAACTGATTCGTGCGCGTCCTTGCGGCTCAGCGGTAGTAAAATATATTCCTGTCGCTTGCACGACCCACATGCGGCTATAGTTTTTTTGCTGAAAATCAAACACAGGCATTTCCTGCCCGCCGTTGACTGGCAGGCGCCAAATTTCTGATGAGCCACGATCTTTCGTAAAATATATCCATTGCCCATCAAGCGATTCCATTGCTTCAAAGCCACCCAGTTTTGTTACCTGTACAGTTTCATTTCCGTCGGTGGTGGTTTTCCATATTTGCAACCTGCCACTACGATGAGAGGTAAAGTAAATCCAATGTCCATCCTGTGACCAGCTTGGGACTGCATCCTCAGCCGGATCGGTAGTCAAGCGGCGAGGTTGTCCACCTTCACTATTGATAATAAAAATGTCGGAATTACCACCCGGACGGCAATCAAAGGCAATCCATTTACCATCAGGTGACCAGCTTGGCGATCCTCCCAGTGGGCCGCGAAATGAAGTCAGCGAAACAGGATTTTCGCCTTCACTGCCAGATACCCAGAGTTCATCGCTGCCAGCGCGATTAGACACAAATACAATTCGCTTACCGTCTGGCGAATAGCGTGGGCTGACTTCCATTGCAGTGGAAGCAACCAGGCTTGTTGGTACGGCAGTTGATTCGGCATGACTGAGTGAAATGCGATAGAGGTCAGTATTGTCAGTATTTTGTGCCCAAACTAATCGCTTACCGTGCGGCGAAAACGCCGGATATAGCGCTTCATTTCCGCTCGCCGCCAACCATTGCGGAGAGCCGCCGTTAACTGGCAATCGCATTAAACGGCTTTTGCCAGCATACCGTGAGGAGAAAACTATTTCACTTCCCTCCAGTACCCACGTCAAATTGCTTGCTCCTGCGCCATCGAACGTTAATTGTTGCGGGGGCCCACCTGTTACAGGAATGAGTTGAACTTCACCTACAACCGCGCTGATTACGCGTACAAACGCTATCGTTTTACCATCGGGCGAAAAGGCTGGACTACAATCCCCAATTGTTGCCGACGGCGGCTCGCTTAGTCGGCGCTTGTCTCCCGTTTCTGGCGAGACAAGGTACAGACTAAATGGTTCTTCAGCAGAGCTTTTATCGCTCACAACCAACCATTTTCCGTCTGGAGACCAATGGAGCCACGTATGAGAACCAAAACCGAAACGATTCGCCCAAACAGTCATTAACTTTCGTTCGGCCCCGCCCAGCGAAGGGATCAGATAAATACCATCTCCTTCCGGGGAGCTGCGATAAAAAGCAATTGTGCGCCCATCAGGTGACCAGACTGGATTAACGTCATCACCCGGATGATTGGTGATCTGTACACGATTACCACCATCTACCAATCGAATATAGATGTCGCCATTTGTTTCTTTCTCATTGCGCCACACAAAGGCGACCTGGTTACCGTCCGGAGAAAATGATGGTTGTAGCTCACGACCTGGATAGGTTGTTAACGGAATTACATTGAAAGCTGTCGTGGCTTCGCTTCTACCTTCCTTTAAAGTATAGAGCTTAAATAGTGAGAAACTCACCAATCCGATTACTGTTATAGCTATTATCCACAATGGTGATGAGTTTTTCTTCGGGATCGTCCCAATGCTTGGTGGTGAAGTGCTGATTATTACAGTCTCAGCAGGAGTAATCGGCAACGGTTCTTGCTGAGGGCTATTTTTTTCCGCTATCCTCGTCGTTGACAGCAAATTCTTTTCATTACTGACCAGTTCACATTCATTGATTTGAGTAACTGGTGCAAGAAAGCGATATCCTAGGCGTGGCAGGGTTTCGATAAATTGTTGTTCACCTTGCCCCTCGGCTAGTGCTTTTCTTAACGCTGAAATGTGAACATTTAGATTTGCCTCTTCGACCACAGTGTTAGGCCACAGCGCTTTAATTAAATGCTCACGCAACATTACCTGACCAGCGTTTTGTACCAACAATAAAAGTAAATCAACTTCCTTTGGCGGGAGCATTACCTGTTCGCCCTGACGATAAAGACGATGCTCCTTTAGGATCAGGCAGAAAGAGCCGAATTCATATGAATGCGCATTATGCTGTTTCGCTGGTGTCATAAACCATCTTTAGCTGAACTTTATATGTCTCTTTATCGAAAATTTACCTGCTCTAAAGGACTTTGCGGTGGCTGATCCATATTGTTGCGCCTGCGAACAGAATATTCAATCAAGTTTTGCTGGATAATACTAAAAAAAATACATCAACATTAGACCATTTTGGAAGTAGTCATCAATGTCAGGTTTTGAAGCATTGGTCAATCTGAGGTGGTCAGCCCTGACCTCAAGTTTAATAACAAGTGAACAAAAGAGTAATGAGGCTTGGTTTCCCCTTACGTTTCATTCGGGGACTAATCACTTCTATTCATATCTTTCGAGAAGTGACCCGCCTGAATGTTTTTCAATTTCGATTCTATAGGAGAATTTATGTCAAAGCGTCCAATCGCAACTCACCTGATCTTGCTTAATTTATTTTTGCTTGTGATCGGGTTTGCCAGCTCAACTCTCGCACAACAATTCACCGGCACAATTCGTGGCACTATAACTGACTCTGCCGGAGCAGTCGTTGTCGGAGCCGAGGTAGTAATCAGCAATCTCGCTACCAACGAAACCCGCAATGCCGTGACCGAAGATAATGGGACTTATGTTGTTCCACAGCTAAAGCCAGGTTTATATAAGATAACGGTCAGGAAAACAGGGTTCAAAGCCGCTGCGGTAGATGACGTCAAAGTTGACGTTCAACAGGTTCGTGAAGTGGATGTCACTCTTGCTATTGGCGCGACTACCGAAACGGTTTCGGTGACAGCCTCAGGAGCCGCTACGATTGAAACAACCAGTTCAACCGTTAGTCAGAGCATTGAAAATAAACGCGTCGTTGATTTGCCGCTCAACGGACGCAATCCATTTGCGTTAGCCTCGCTTAGTCCCGGAGTTTTGGCTTCGACTGGCGGCTCGTCGCCTTCTATCAGCGGCGGACGTAATGCCACTAGTGAAGTCGCAATTGATGGTATCACCAATGTAGGTGCCGAAAATAATGTCTCAATTCTTGATCTCGCCTACACGCCTTCAGTAGATGCTGTACAGGAATTTAGTGTACAGACCAACGCCTTCAGCGCTGAATTTGGTCGTACCGGCGGCGGCGTCATTAATCTTGTGACTAAGAGCGGATCAAATAATTTTCACTGGACGCTTTTTGAGTTCCATCGTAATAGCGCATTAGACGCTAACAATTTTTTTAGCAACCGCGCCGGGGCTAAGAAGGGAAGTTTCAAGCGCAATCAGTTTGGCGGCAATGTCGGCGGCGCTATCAAACAGGATAAGACATTTTATTTTGTCAATTACGAAGGCAACCGACAAGGCTCTGCATCCGCTGCCAATTTTACAGTGCCGATTCAGGCCTGGCGTGATGGAGATTTTCGCGGCTTAAAAAATTCTTCCGGCGCGGACATTATTATCTATGATCCGCTGACGACTAAAGCCGATGGCACGCGCGATCAAATTTCATGCAATGGCGTGCTTAATGTTATCTGCGCCAATCGGCAGAGTGCGATTGCGCGCAATTTAGTGAAATACTGGCCTACTCCTAACACAACGCCTAGCAACGTTAACACCCAGCAAAATAATTTCTTTGCTCAGGGGACGAACATTAACAAAAGCAACCAGATTGATTCGCGGGTAGATCATAATTTCAGTCAAAACCTACGCTCGTTCATCCGCTTTTCTCGCATGTTCAAGAACGAGAGCCGTCCCTTCAATCACTATGGAAATTTGGCAACACCAAACAATGCTGGCCCAACAGACAGCACCGCAACCAGTATTTCCATGGATAATTCTTATACGTTTAGCCCTACGCTCGTGATGAGCTTACGTTATGGACTGAGCCGCCGCACTTCCAAGCGCACGCCTTTTTCGGCGGGCTTTGATTTTACACAACTCGGTTTTCCTTCATCAATTAAGGCAGTAGCTGATGCGCTCGAATTTCCGCGCTTTGATATCAGTGGCGTGTCATCATTGGGGCAGGAAACATTCAATGATTTGATTATTGCGCCAACTACTCACAGCGTTGTCCTCGGCGTTACTAAAACCTTTGCGCGACATACCTGGAAGTTTGGCGCCGACTATCGTTTATTAATGCTGAACTTCCTGCAATTAAGCCAACCAGCCGGGCAATACAGCTTTAACCAATCGTGGACACAACGGGTCTTTAATTCGGGCAGCAGTACTGCCGGATTTGGGATGGCAACGTTTCTACTTGGCGTTCCGGGCAGCAGCAATAGTGCGACCGCAGGCGGCGGCACTTTAAGCCACGACCCAACCCCAGCTTCGTCCAGTCCTTATTGGGGCGTTTATGCAGAAGATTCGTGGAAGTTTTCGCAAAAACTGACCTTAACTTTAGGGCTGCGATATGAACTCGATATTCCACGCACCGAACGGTTTAATCGCTATGGTGTGTTTGATCCGACAGCGGCATCACCGCTTGTGGGCAAGGTTCCAGCGAATGCGTTCTTTAATTCCAGCGATCTGAAAGGCGCGGTGAATTTTGTCACTGCCGACAACCGTCGTCAGGTTCCGACTGATAAAAATAATTTCGGCCCGCGCATCGGTTTCGCCTACAACATTACACCCAGGACAGTTATCCGTGGAGCGTACGGAATTTCCTATTCGCCTTCGGCTTATCAGGCTGCCGGGCACACTGGTTCGTCAGGTATGATCGGGTTCCGTACCGCCAGCTCAATGGTGGTCAGTTTAGATGGTCGTGTACCTGTCACCTTCCTCGACAATCCATTTCCAAGTGGTTTCAATCTGCCAACCGGAAACACGCTGGGTGCCTCAACGCGCCTTGGTTTAGACGTTGGTGGTGGTGATGGAGGCGTTTTCCCTGATACTCGCAGCCCATACATCCAACAATGGAATTTCAACGTACAGCGTGAATTGCCGGGCGGTGTTTTATTTGAAGCCGCTTATCTCGGCAGCAAAGGTACACGCCTGCTGGCGGGCGAAAGCGGACTAAATCTTAATCAGTTGCCAGCTTCTGTCCTGACCTTGCAACCTGGGTTTGCCAATCTTGATGCGCAATTAAATGCTCAGGTGGCGAATCCGTTCTTCGGAATCTTTACCAATCCGACCTCCAATTTGCGTTTTGCCACAGTACAACGCAAACAACTATTGCGTCCCTTCCCGCAATACGGCAACGTCAATGCTTTCCGTGTTCCTTTAGGGTTTTCTATCTATCATGCTGGAACGTTGAAGGCGGATAAGCGTTTCTCGAACGGCATGAGCTTCCTCGTTGCTTACACCTGGGGCAAATTGATTGATGACGTGTCAACCACTGTCGGATTTTTAGGACAAGCAAGCGCACGGCAGAACGTTTATGATCGTGCCGCAGAGCGCTCCATCAGTTCGCAGGACATCCGTCACCGCTTTGTGACTAGCTTTGTTTATGACCTGCCGGTAGGAAAAAATAAACGGTTCGGTAATAACTGGCATCCGGCTGCGAATTGGATCGTAGGCGGATGGCAATTTAACGGTATTGCTACATTTCAGAGCGGTACGCCGATTATTATTTCACAAGGTGCAAACAACGTAGGTATCTTCAATCCCTCACAGCGTCCCACCTGGAATGGCACTGACTCTAATCTCAACGCCAGCAAAACCGATAAGTTGGTGAAATGGTTCGACACCAGTGATTTCTCGCTCACGCCAGCTTTCACTTTTGGTAACGCACCGCGCGTGATGCCGAATCTGCGGCAGGACGGTGAGAAAAATTTCGATTTGTCTTTGTTCAAGAATAACTTCTTTAATGAAGGCAAATGGAATGTCCAGTTCCGCGTCGAAATGTTCAATGCCTTAAATCGTGTACGGTTCGGGGGCCCGAATGGGCAGTTAGACAGTGGAGCGTTCGGTACAGTTGGCGGGCAGGGAAATAGTCCCCGTCAGGTTCAATTAGCGCTTAAGTTAGTCTTTTAATTTAAGTGGTTAATTACTTCTGCCAAACTTGACGAACAAACTGGTGGAGTAGGCTCAGCAATAATCAGCCTACTTCACCAGCATTTATCTATGAACATTCCACATTTTCGGAGCGTGTGTTCAAATGAACAGGATCTGACTAGTAGCTAATTTTGGGATAACCCTGAATCACATCTCTTCGGAAAGGAAAACAATGCAAATGTTTTGCAAGATGATTTATCGCTTGTTGTGCTTGTCTGCCTTGTTCGCTGCTGTAACTTGTGTCGCACAATCGCCGCCGCAAGTTGTATATCTATGGCCGAGCGGGCATCCCACGCTGCAAGGCGCAAACGAAAAAGAAATTACGAATCCGCCTAATCCGCAACCAGGGCAAGTCATTCGCCAATTCAAAAATATTCACAATCCGATGCTGGAGGTTTTTCCTGCTCCGGCTGATAAAGCGACTGGAACGGCTTTGATCGTTGCCGCAGGTGGCGGACATCGTGAATTAAATACAGGCACAGAAGGTTACGATTTGAAGGAATGGTTGCACGGTCTTGGTGTCACGTTAATTGTGCTGAAATATCGGTTGGCGCAAACACCAAATTACAAATACACCGTCGAAGGCGAAGCACTGCAAGATACGCAACGTGCCATTCGCATCGTGCGCCACCGTGCGCGCGAATGGGGCATCAATCCAAGTCGTGTTGGCTTGCTTGGTTTTTCAGCCGGGGGCGCCTTAACCGCGCTGGCTGACATTCGTTTTGATCGTGGCAAAGCAGATGCGGTTGATCCGATTGAGCGGCAAAGCTGTCGGCCTGATTTTGTGGGGCTAGTGTATCCGGGTTGGGCACCGATGGATATTACCGCGCCGCCGGATGCTGCGCCTGCGTTCCTGACTAGCGCGGGACTGGATGACGCGTTTCATGCAAAGCAAACAGTTGAATTTCACGACTCGCTTTTTAAAGCGGGTGTGCAAACAGATTTGCACATTTATTCGCACGGTGGACACGCCGGAGGTATCAAGCCGCGCGATGGAATTCCCTTTGGCACATGGCCCAAACGTTTTGAAGAATGGCTTGCGGATTTGGGGATGCTGAAGCCTGCGACTGGCACGGGCGCAAGTTTTAAAGGCCCGATTGGGTTGCAGCTTTATAGTCTGCGCGACCAATTTGGGAAAGACGTTCCGTCGTCGCTCGACCGCGTGCGTGACTTCGGCATTCAGTACGTCGAATTAGCAGGCACGTATAAAATCGCGCCCGAAAAATTCAAACAACAACTTGACGCGAAAGGCTTGAAACCGATCAGCGGGCATTTTTCGTTCGACCAATACCGCGACAAAGTTGAAGACGTCGCGCGCGAAGCAAAAGCGCTCGGCCTGCAATATGTGGGCTGCGCATGGATTCCGCATCAAGACCCATTTGATGAAAAGACCGCGCGCGAAGCCAGCGCCGTTTTCAATCGTGCGGGTGAAGCCCTTGCCAAACATGGTCTGAAATTTTTCTATCACACGCATGGTTATGAATTTGTTCCATCCGGTGATGGCACGTTATTTGATTTGATGATGAAAGAAACGAAGCCGGAATTTGTGCGCTTCGAGATGGACATATTTTGGATCGTGCATCCCGGGCAAGACCCTGTGAAGCTGCTCGAAAAATATGGAAACCGCTTTGAATTGATGCACGTCAAAGACATGCGCAAAGGCACTCCGACCGGATTGCTGACAGGCAAATCAGATGTGAAAAACGATGTAGCTTTTGGCACAGGCGTAATGAAATGGCCTGAGATTTTGAAGGCTGCGCAAAATGCTGGCGTCAAATGGTATTTCATTGAAGACGAATCGCCCGTTTCCATCGAACAGATTCCGCTAAGTCTGCACTTTTTGGAACGCGTCAAATTTTAGAAATAGGAACAAAATACGAATGCTAAAACCACGGAGAACAAAGAGAACACTGAGGCAGGATTGACAAAATGAATAGGGTGAACAGCAAACCATCTTGTGAGTTTTGTCAAAAATCTCCGTATTTTCTGTGTCCTCTGTGGTTCATGATTTGCACGATTACGACACCCATTTATGAAACTATTTATACTCACTTTACTGCTGCTATTCTGCTGGGGGCTGCTGCTTAGCGGCGGCTCCGTTTTTTCGCAAAACAATCAGCCGACCTACAAATACGTGCAGTTTGAAGATGCTCGCGACATTGGCACGGTCAAATTTCCTGGTTCGGTCGAATACGACACAGCAAAGAAGACGTACACGATTGCGGGCGGCGGCGAAAATATGTGGGCGACGACCGATGCGTTTCATTATGTCTATCGGCGTATTTCCGGTGACGTTTCGTTTTCAGCCGACATCAACTTCGTCGGTACAGGCGGCAATGCACATCGCAAAGGCGTGCTGATTTTGCGCCAAACGATGGACGCGGATTCTTCCTATGCAGATGCAGCCCTGCACGGCGATGGCCTAACGTCGCTCCAATACCGCGAAGTCAAAGGTGGCCCCACGCGCGAAGTGCAATCCAATGTGAAAGGGCCGCGCCGCATTCAGATTGAAAAGCGCGGCGATTATGTGTGGATGAACATTGCGGCGGAAGGCCAACCGCTCCAATCGGCAGGCGGCTCATTCCGCATCAAGCTGACAGAACCGTTTTACATCGGATTGGGCGTTTGTGCGCACGACAACAACGCCATCGAAAAAGTCATTTTTTCTAACGTCGAAATCAAACAGCGTCCTCAGCCAATTTTAGAAAGCACCTTGGAAACCGTCGCAATTTCCTCCAAAGATCGCAAAGTCGTCTACACCAAACGCGCGCATTTTGAAGCGCCGAACTGGTCACGCGATGGCAAAGACCTGTACTTCAATCAGGGCGGGCGGATTATGAAATTGCCCGTGACGGGTGGCGAGCCGACAGCGATTGACACGGGCACAGTGACACGCAACAACAACGATCACGGCATTTCACCCGATGGCACAATGCTGGCCATTAGCGATCAATCACAGATCACTGATCCCACTCGGCAAGCGCGTCAGTCGTTGATTTATGTCGTGCCGATTACCGGTGGCACGCCACGCCGCGTCACACAGCTTGCGCCTTCGTATTGGCACGGCTGGTCGCCAGACGGTAAGACTTTAGCGTACTGCGCGGATCGCAACGGCAATTATGATGTCTACACAATTCCGGTCGAAGGTGGGCAGGAAAAACGGCTCACGACGGCAGAAGGCCTAGATGACGGGCCAGAATATTCGCCGGACGGGCAGTACATTTATTTCAATTCGGTGCGGACGGGCTTGATGCAAATCTGGCGCATGAAAGCCGATGGCAGCGAGCAGACGCAAGTCACCAAGGACGATTACAACAACTGGTTTGCGCATCCGTCCCCCGATGGCAAATGGCTGGTAATTATCTCGTACGAAAAAGATGTGACGGGCCATCCGGCCAACAAAGACGTGATGTTGCGCTTGATCCCTGTGACGCCGACAGGCTTTGGTGAAATTCAGGTTTTAGCCAAATTGTTTGGCGGGCAAGGAACGATCAACGTCCCCTCGTGGTCGCCGGACAGCCGCCAATTGGCGTTCGTGAGTTATCGATTAATTGGGCAGGAGTGAACCACGGAGCGCACGGAGCGCACCGAGTTTTTTAGACAGGATTCACAAGATTGGCAGCAAGATTTACAAGAAGGCGACTGTCAATCTTGTCTTGCTTTTTCTCCGTGTGCTCCGTGCGCTCCGTGGTTTTAAGTTTTTCCTAAATTGTTATGCGCGCATTCAAACTCTCACTTATCTCTTTGGTTTGCCTGACTGGCTTGGCGATCATCATTCCTGTCAGTCAGGCGCAGAAAACGGACACGACTTTCGAGAAAACGATTTTGCCGTATATCGAGGAAAATTGTGCGAGTTGCCACAACACAAAATCCCCGGCAGGCGGCTTGAATTTTGCGTTGTACCAGACGCCTGCCTCCGTCCTCCAGGCACGCGAGCATTGGGAAAATGTGCTGCATAAATTGCAGACGGGCGAGATGCCGCCCCAGGGCTTGCCGCGTCCCGACCGAACCCAAACTGAGACCATCATGCGCTGGTTGGAAACCACCTTTGCGCATGCGAATAAGCTGGTCAAACCTGATCCCGGTCGCGTCACTGCCCGCAGGCTGAATCGTGCTGAGTACAATAATACCGTACGCGATTTGCTGGGCGTAGACATCGAACCCGCGAACGACTTCCCGCAGGATGATTCGGCGCACGGCTTCGATAATATTGCCGATGCTTTGACGCTCTCGCCGACGTTAATGGAAAAATATCTGGCGGCAGCGGAAAAGATTGCGCACCTCGCGGTCTCTGGCCCGGAAGTCAAAGTGCAAACCTTTCGCATCGAACCCACGCGACCGCGCCGCATGGAAACCAATCCGGTGCAAATTACACAACCGCCATTTTATACGATGCAGGATTACGACGCGACCGGCATTTCACATCCTGGCTCGTACCATTGGAAATATCATTTTCCGGCGACAGGTGGGTATCAATTCCGCGTGCGTGCCGACGGCGCAAGACCGCCCGGTTCTGAACCGCAAATGATGGATTTGTATTTGGACGGCAAGATTGTCCAGAGCTTTGAAGTACCCAACAAAGTGACTGCGACGAATGAACGGCTGCCAGTTTTTATGGAAGTCCGCTTGAAGGTCACGGCGGGACATCATCAGTTGATTGCCGCGTTCCCACGCTTGTTTGAAGGCCTACCCGCTCCATTTGGTGGGCCAAATCCATCGCAGCAATCGGCTCCGCCCGCGCCTGATCCGACACGCTTTTTCCCGCCGCTGCCCAAAGACGCGACGCCAGAACAGATCAAAGCCAGAGAAGCGCAGATCGAACGCTTCCGCAATCGGAAACCGCAATTTGGCGGAATGGCCATTGCCGAAGTCGAGATCAATGACCCGTTTGATTACGTCAAAGCTCCGTCGTCTGAATCATTGCAAAAGCTCTACACCTGTGGTCATTTGAAGGGCAATCACCAGCCTGGTTGCGAGCGCAAAATCATCACCAATCTGGCACAGCGCGCGTTTCGTCGCCCCGTGGCGTCGGCAGAAGTTGATGGCTTGGTTTCTATTCTCACAAAAGCGAAAGAGCGCGGGCGCACCTTTGAGCAAAGCCTTGCGCTGGTTGTGCAAACCATCCTGGTCACGCCGGATTTTCTGTTCCGCATTGAGCAACCAATGGCTGCGAGTGCGCGGCAAACTGCCAGCAACGACAGCGGTCGCCCTTTTAGTAATAGATTTGTGGCCTCAAGTGTGAACGAACGTACTCAATCAGACACCATCATCTCTTACCAAATCAGTTCGTACGAATTGGCCACGCGCCTTTCCTATTTTCTGTGGAGTAGTATGCCGGATGAAGAATTGCTGCGGTTGGCGGAGCAAGGTTCTCTGCGCAAGCCTGCTGTGTTAGCTGTGCAAATCAAGCGGATGTTGCGTGATCCGAAAGCGCAGGCGTTGGCCGAAAATTTTGTCGGGCAATGGTTGGAAATCCGCCGCCTCGAATCGCAACAACCAGATCGAGATCGCTTCCCCGATTTTGATGATTATCTGCGCGCTTCAATGCAAAAAGAAACCGAACTTTTCTGGCAAAACATCATGCAGGAAGATCGCAGCATTCTCGATTTTGTGGGTGGTAAATACACCTTTCTGAATGAACGCTTAGCCCGTCATTACGGTATCAAAGGCGTCAGGGGCGCAAACTTTCGCAAAGTAGATTTAACGGGCACGGGGCGCACCGGAATTCTCACGCAAGCCAGCGTCTTGACCGTTTCGTCGTATGGCAATCGCACTTCGCCCGTGCTGCGCGGCAAATATATTTTGGAAAACGTGCTGAACGCGCCGCCGCCTGCGCCGCCTGCGAATGTGCCATTGCTGGATGAAGCCGCTATTGGCGCGAAAGGTACATTGCGGCAGCAACTGGAACAACATCGGAAAAATCCAGTGTGTGCTTCGTGTCATGCCCGAATGGATCCGCTAGGGTTTTCGCTAGAAAACTATGACGCGGTAGGCGCATGGCGCGCGCAGGACGGCAAGTTCCCGATTGATCCATCTGGCACGTTGCCCAATGGTAAATCTTTCAAGACGGCTGACGAACTCATCAGTATTTTGCAGTCAGAAAAGCTTGCTTTCACTGAAGCTTTGACTGAGAAGCTGTTAATATACGCGCTGGGACGCGGGATCGAACGCTCGGATCGTCCCGCCGTAAAAACCATTGTGACGAATGTTGCTGTGCATCAATATCGCTTCTCAAGTCTGGTGTTGGAAATTGTGAAGAGTTTGCCCTTTCAAAAGCGTAGAGGAGATCGTACGACATGATCATTACGAAAAAACAATTGTCACGACGAACGTTGCTCAAAGGCTTAGGCGTGACAGTCGCCTTGCCAATGTTGGACGCGATGACGCCGGCGTTGGCCACCGCAGCGGAAAAAGTCAAAGCGCCGACACGCTTGTTTTTTGGTGCAGTGCCGAATGGCATTGAGATGAAAGCATGGACACCGCAAGGCACGGGCGGCAAAGATTTTGAATTCACACGCATTCTGAAACCGCTGGAAGTCTACCGCGAAGACTTGCTCATTCTGACCGGCCTCGCGCATCGCACAGGCGCGTCAAAAGAAGCAGGCGATCACGCGCGCGCGGGTGGCAATTACCTGACAGGCGTACACCCGAAACGCACGACAGGCGCAGACATCGAAGTCGGCATTTCCGTAGATCAAATCGCAGCGCAGGCGCTCGGCAACAAAACGCGGCTGGCTTCGCTTGAACTCGGTTGCGAAGCGACACGCATGGTCGGCAGTTGTGATGCAGGTTACAGTTGCGCCTATCAAAATAGCCTCGCGTGGCGCACGCCCAACACACCGATGCCGCCGGAAATCAATCCGCGCTTGGTCTTTGAGCGTTTGTACGGCAGCTTGGAATCCAGCCTTGACCCCAAGACGCAAGCCGCGATTAACGAAGACCGCAAGAGCGTATTGGATTACGTCAACGAGCGCACGAAAAAGCTCGTCAGCACGTTAGGCCCGACTGATAAGCGCAAAATTGACGAATACCTGACCGCCATCCGCGAAATCGAAAAACGCATTGCGCGCGTCGAAAATGACAATCGTCAACTGACGCCCGAAATTGATAAACCGAACGGCATTCCGGCGAATTTCGCCGACCATGTTCGCTTGATGCACGACTTACTGATCGTCGCATTTCAATCCGACATTACGCGCATTTCAACGATGCTGTATAGCCGCGAAGGCAGCAATCGCGCCTATCCTGAACTCGGTTTCACCGACGGTCATCATCCGATCACGCATCACCGCTACATTCCTGATTTGGTCGAGAAAGTCACGAAGATCAATTGCTATCATCTGGAACAGTTCGCGTACTTCATTGGCAAGCTGAAATCCATCAAAGAAGGCGATGGCACGTTGCTGGATCACTGCATGATCGTGTATGGCAGCAGCCACAGCGACGGCAATCGGCACTCGCACGTAGACTTGCCGACCATCGTTGTCGGTCGCGGCAACGGTCATCTGAAAACGGGACGACACATCGTGTATCCCGAAACGCCGATGACGAATTTGTTCCTGACACTGCTGGATAAGATGGGCGCACCAACGGATAAACTCGGCGATAGCAACGGCAAGTTGCAGGGACTGAGCGAAGTCTAAGCGAACAACCTTTCTCAGCACGAAGGGAGAAAGGGACAAAGGATCAAAGTGGATTGCCTATCAATACATCCTTGTCCCTTTGTTTCTTTGTCCCTTCGTGTTGTTAACAATCTCGAAAAAGATCAACCCAATGAAATTCCTTTATTATCTCCTCGTCACGCTTATCTTGCTCGTACTTGCCTCATCTACCTTCGCGCAAAAACTTGCTGATCCGATTTTGCTTTGGCCTGATGGAGCGCCCGGCGCAACAGGCACAAGCGACGAAGACAAACCTGCCATCATTCCGTTCGTTCCCGCTGAAGCAAAGCGTAATGGCGCGGCGATTTTAGTGATCCCCGGCGGGGGCTTTACGATTCGCGCGACCGATCACGAAGGCGTACTGGTTTCGCAATGGCTCAAGTCGCAAGGCATCACGGCTTTTCTGCTGCGCTATCGCCTCCGACCGCTCTATACGCGCAACGAGTGGCTGAAAGACGGGCAACGCGCGATGCAATACATTCGCGCCCACGCGGCGGACTATAAGATTTCAGCCAATCGCGTTGGCGCTGTAGGCTTTTCTGCCGGAGCGCAGTTGGCAGCGGATATGTCATTTAACGCGCTGCCCGGACAGGCCGATGCTAAAGACTCGTTGGATCGTTTCGCAACGCGCCCGGATGTTATGATTCTGGCTTACGGTTCGATGCAAATGCCCGCGTCATTGGATCAGGCAACGATTGCCAACTTGCCGCCGACCTTTTTGTACGGCACGGTCGAAGACGCAGGTAGTATGGGCGGTTTGCTGGGGCTTTATACCAGTTTGTTTCGCGCCAAAGTTCCCGTCGAAGCGCATTTCTTTCGCAGCGGCGAACACGGCTCTGGCTTTGCGATTGGCGATCCGATTTTAGGTGAATGGCCGAAGCTGCTGCACACCTGGCTCACCGCAGGCGGCCTACTGACTGACAAGCTGCGTTATCAATTGCCGGGACTCGTCAAACTGGATGGCACGCCGTTGTTACGAGGCATAGTGATCTTGACGCCTGTGGATCAGCCCGGTGCGCCGCCTGTCGTGGCATACATCACCAACGCGCATACGCGTGCCTTGGGTTCATTCATCGTCCCGCAAAATCAAGGGCCGGTCGCGGGCAAGTATCGTGTGGAGGTGCGACAAGAAGCGACACGCTGGACAAGCAATTCGCGCGATCCGTTTATGCTCAAGATCACAGAAAAGCAGCGCAACAACTCGTTGACAGATGCCGACCGCAAGGAATGGGGCGAGTACTTGCGTAAGCGCGACCTATCACCGAGTATCGAGAACCAACGCGTGTTCCGCCGCCAGCACCCGAACGATAAAAATGATTACATCGTCGAAATAAAAAGCGGCGGCGAAAATAAATTGAATCTTGAAGTGTTTAGTCAGTAGTATAAGAAAACAAATGGCAGCCTCAACAGAATTTTATAAAAGTGCGCGATTGGCTTATGGCTACGCGCACCATCGTCCGCCTGTACATCCGCGCATCATCGGGCGGTTGCGCGAAAAACTTGCGCTCACTACAAAACTAAAACGTGCGCTGGACATTGGCTGCGGAGCAGGTCTTTCGACCGCAGCGCTTGCGCCTGTGGCGAACGAAATAATTGGCATTGAGCCGATTATTGAAATGCTCGCATATCGCGCCGCTGTGACAACTACAGCCCAATTTGTCGTAGCGAAAGCCGAGCAGTTGCCATTTGCCAAGCAATCGTTTGATTTAATGACAGCGGCAGGCGCATTGAATTACGCTGACCTGAATCAATTTTTTCCTGAAGTGGTACGCGTGCTTGATGCAACTGGCGTGTTGGTGATTTACGATTTTTCCGAAGGGCGAAGATTGCAAAATGACCATCGTTTAGAAGATTGGTATGCCGCATTCAAACAGCGCTATCCTGCGCCGCCTGGCTATGCGTTAGATATTCGCGCGTTGGATTACGGACGCTATGGCTTACAGCTTGACTCGTACGAAGCCTTTGACGTTGGTGTGCCGATGACACACGAAGATTATTGGTTGTATGCCCTGAGTGAAACCAGCGTAGAGCTGGCGATTTCGCGCGGCGTACCAGAAACAGAAATCCGTATCTGGTGCGATGAAACGTTGCGAGAAATTTTTGGCGTATTGTCACACGAAGTATTTTTCGATGCGTATATTGCTTGCGTAAAATTAGTCTGAAGTGTTGCTGGAATTATTGCGATGCCGAATGAACTTGAAATTAAATTGCTAGGTGCAGGTGATGAGACGGCGTTGGAATTTGTTGCGCCTGAAGTTTTTGACATCCGGTTGATCTGGCAGCGGCAGCGGCATTTTTAAGTGATTCGCGTCATCATCTTGCCGTAGCGATTGCTGATGGTGTTATCGTTGGTTTTGTCAGCGCCGTGCATTACGTACATCCTGACAAACCCAAACCTGAACTTTGGATCAACGAAGTTAGTGTAGCTGAGGCCCATCGTGGACAAGGAATTGCGCGTCAATTAATGGACACTGTGCTAAATGAAGGTCGTCGCCTTGGTTGTTCAGAAGGGTGGGTCTTGACGCATCCCACTAACACCGCTGCAATGCAATTGTCTGCTGCCTGTGGCGGCAGACAAGCGCCGGAAAAGGCGGTGATGTTTGAATTTAAACTACTATAATTATTGCTGACATTATGTTGTACATGGTTATCGAAAATTTCAAAAATCAAGATGCGCTGCCTGTGTATCAACGCTTTCGTACATGTGGACGACTTGCGCCAGAAGGCTTGATTTATCAAAGCAGTTGGGTGGACGAAAATTTGCAGCGTTGTTTTCAAGTAATGGAAACCGATAATCGTAATTTGTTAGATGAATGGGTTGCCAACTGGCAGGATTTGGTAGATTTTGAAATCATTCCGGTGCTGACTTCTAGTGAAGCGGCTCAAAAAGTTCTTAACCAAAGTAATCGATCGTAAGGATTATTAGCATTATGAAACGAAGACGATTTATTCAAACGATGGCTGCTGTGCCTACGATAGCGGTTCCTGTTGCATCTGCGCCAGCGCAACAACCCGCGCGGCAGGCACCTGATTTTCCGCGTCTGGAAATGTCTGTGGCAGATGCTGCCGCCGCATCCAACCCGCGTTTTTTCACTGCGCCACAATTTGCTGCATTGCGCAAGCTGAGCGAAATCCTGATGCCCGCACTGGGTGGTAATCCGGGCGCAGTCGAAGCGGGCGCACCAGAATTTCTGGATTTTCTTATCGGCCAATCGCCTGCTGAACGGCAGAAAATTTATCGCACGGGATTAGATCTCTTGAATGCGCAAGCGACGAAACAATTCAAAAAATCATTCGCTGACTTGGACGAAACGCAAGCTGTAACCTTGCTCGCACCATTACGCCAACCGTGGACTTATGAGCCGCCGACGGAACCGCTTGCACGATTTTTACGTGATGCAAAACAAGACGTACGCACCGCAACGATGAACTCACGTGAATGGAACACTGCAGGCGGACGCCGTAGCGGCATTGGACAATATTGGTATCCGATTGATTAATTTCGTTCGTGGTCAATTGTCCGTGGTCAGTTGCATCTGCCGCGCCACGACTATCAATGGACAACTGACAATGGGCAACTGACAAATTTTTATGGCTCAAAAAGAATATGATGTACTGATTGTTGGCTCTGGCGCTTCGGGCGGTATGGCTGCATATACACTCACCAAACTAGGCATTAGTTGCTTGCTGCTTGAAGCCGGCCCGCAAGTTGATTTCACGCGGCAGCGCGGCCCCAAAGCGGTGTATGAATTGCCTTATCGCGGCTTTGGCAAACCGGGCAAACTCCCGCATCTTTTTCAAGCCAGCGAATTCAATGCAAACCAGTGGGTAGACGAGCAGCAAGTGCCGTACACGCACGATCCGAAAGCGCCTTACAATTGGGTGCGCGTGCGTATGATGGGCGGCAAATCAAATTTTTGGGCGCGCATGTCTTATCGCCTCAGCGACTTTGAATTCAAAGGCAAAGATCACGACGGCTTCGGTGAAAATTGGCCGATCAGCTATGCCGATCTGAAACCATTTTATGATCGCGTAGACCCGATCTTTCGCGTCTCAGGCCGCAAAGAAGGCTTAGCCCAATTGCCAGATGGTTTATTTGAAGATGACACTAGGCCTGATTCTGGCGCAGCTTTACGCTTCGCCGCCGCAGGCAAATCGCGCGGCATGACACTCACTAAAATTCGCAGCTCGCAAGGCAACGGACAGCTTGCCAGTTCGTGGAATTTGTTGCTGCCAGATGCGCTGGCTACGGGCAATTTAACGATTGTGCCGAATGCAATCGCGCGTGAAATTACTACAGATAAAAACACAGGCTTGGTGAACGGCGTCAATTTTGTAGACCGTCAATCTAAGCGCGAAATGCACGCGAAAGCCAAAATTGTCATCGTTGGTGCGGCTTGCCTGGAAAGTACGCGCTTGCTGCTGAATTCAAAAATCGCCAATTCCAGCGGAGCGCTCGGTCATTATTTGCACGATCAATTTTATATCTCGAATGGTGTCATCGCGGTCGTGCCAGAAGCCAAAGACGGCAAAGCTCCGAAAGGATTGATGGGTGGTTCGGGGTACATTCCGCGCTTCAGAAATATCAAGACCAAAGAGAAAAACTTTATTCGCGGCTATGCGTCTGACATTTATACAGGGACTACGCCCGATGCCAAATATTTTCCGACGTGGGGCGTGGAGTTAGAAAAACAACTCAACGCTCATCGCGGCGCGTGTCTTGGCACTACGATCATGGGCGAAGTGCTGCCCCGTTTTGAAAATCACGTCCGCATTGATCCCAAAGTCACAGACGCTTGGGGTATTCCCGTTTTGAATATTCAATGCAAATATACCGACAACGAATTCAACATGGCGAAAGATGCTGTGGACACAATCAGCGAAGTTTGTCACGAAGCCGGATTTGAAGTGCTGAACGGCAACGACAAAATGTATCCGCCTGGTTACAGCATTCACGAACTTGGTACATGCCGGATGGGCGATGATCCGAAAAAATCAGTGCTGAACAAATGGAATCAAAGCCACGACATCAAAAATTTATTTGTTGTAGATGGCAGCAGCTTCGTCACAGGCGGATCGCAAAATCCAACGATGACGATTTTAGCTCTGTCAATGCGGGCTTCTGAATACATCGTCGAGCAAAAGCGCAAAGGGAATTTGTGAAGCTTTTCAGAATTATTTTGGTCGTGTTTGCGGGCGTCTTTGCCGTCGTTGCACAAACTGAAAAGCCGCCGTTGCCCGGCCCGATTCAACCTATTGCGTTCAGTCACAAATTGCACGTTGGCGGGCAAAATTTGAAATGCGCTACGTGTCATAAGAATGCTAATCCGGGCGATAAAATGGGGTTACCAACGGTGGCGATGTGTATGGAATGTCATTCTGATGTCAAAACAGAAAGCCCTGAAATTCAAAAGCTCGCGGCGGCTGTAAAAGACAAACGCGAAATCACGTGGCGACGTGTTTATCAGGTTCCGTCATACGTATTTTTTAGTCATCGTTCGCATTTAGAAAACGGCGCAACGTGCGTGACCTGTCACGGCGAAGTCAAAGAGCTAGAGCAAATGTACAAGGTGAAAGAAATCAGCATGTCGAGCTGTATGCTTTGCCATGCTGAAAAACAAGCTCCAACAGGTTGCACATATTGCCACGACCGTATGCGTTAACCGTAGCGCAACCAGCATGGTTGCGACAGGTTTTGCGCAAGCAAAACCTAATCTCTTACATAACCACAACTGCGCTCAATTGCCTATATTAAGGAAGCCCTATGACACCTCTTTCCCGACGATCTTTTCTTTCGTTAACCGCGTCAGCATCCATCGCGCTCGCCCTGCCAGCCGCGAAAAAACGCATTCCGGTTGGCATCGAATTATTTTCCGTGCGCAACGAACTTGCCAAAGATTTGATGGGCACGGTGCGCGCTATCGCTAAAATGGGCTACGACACCGTAGAGTTTTTCTCGCCCTATTATCAATGGACGCCGGAATACGCTAAAGAAGTGCGCAAGATGATGGATGAAGTAAAAATCCGTTGTCTCTCGACCCACAATAGCGCCAACGTTTTCACGCCCGAAGGCTTACAAAAAGCAATTGACCTCAATCAAATCATCGGCTCGAAAACGATAGTGATGGCAAGCGCCGGACGCGTTGAAGGCATTGACGGATGGAAAGGTGTCGCTGAAAAACTTTCGATGGCAGCAGCAAAATTAAAACCGCTCGGCATGCGCACTGGCTTTCATAATCACCAATTAGAATTCAAACCGCTTGATGGCGGAAAACGTCCGATAGAAATTCTTGCCGCGAACACGCCTAAAGATGTGACATTGCAACTTGATGTCGGCACGTGCATCGAAGCGGGCTACGACCCCGTAGCCTGGATCAATGCGAATCCCGGACGCATCCGTTCGTTGCACCTGAAAGAATGGACAGGCGCAGAAGGCAAGCCAGACAAGGGCTACCGCGTGTTATTTGGCGAAGGCGATGCGCCGTGGCAGAAAATTTTTGCCGCTGCCGAAAAATCCGGCGGCGTAGAAAATTATTTGCTCGAACAAGAAGGCAGCCGTTTCTCGCCATTTGAAACCGCCGAAAAATGTTTGGCGACTTATAAGAAAATGCGGAGTTGATTTGTAACATGTGTCAAGAGTACAAGCTTTAGCTTGGTGCTGCCGCGCAAGCTGGCAAGCTAAAACTTGTACTTTTGACACATGTAGTCACTGTAAAATTTTTCTGGGGAATTATGTTTTTCAAAAAAATTGTTTTTGCTGCTTCATTCATTTTTACTTGCGCTTCTTTCGCGCAACAACCACAACCCGCGCCGCCCGCCGAAGTCGCGGGTATTCCTGTCAATTATAACGAAGCGAAAATTGCGGCGTACACGTTGCCTGATCCGTTGGTGCTGGCGAATGGAAAGCCTGTGCGCGATGCGAAAACGTGGATGCAAAAACGACGACCGGAAATTGTACGGCTGTACGAAGAACATCAATTTGGTCGCACTCCCGAACGCCCTGCCGGAATGAGTTTCGAGGTATTTGATAAAGGCACTCCTGTATTTGATGGCAAAGCTGTGCGCAAACAAGTGACGGTGTTTTTTTCGCCTAATAAAAACGGGGCGAAAATGGATTTGTTGATTTATTTGCCTGCGAACGCTACGAAACCTGTGCCGCTATTTTTTCAGCTTAGCTTCACTGCCAACTCAAATGCCGTAGACGATCCCGGCATCAAGCAAGGTGAAATTTGGAACCGCGACAAAAAACGCGTGCCTGCTGTTAAAGATGGGCGCTTCGGCAATTTGAAAGTGCTGCCTTTTATCGAACAAGGCTTTGGCGTAGCGACCGTTTATTACGGCGATATTGATCCTGATTTTGCAGGCGGTATCCCGTTCGGCGTGCGTTCGTTATATCTTAAAGCAGGGCAGACAGCCCCTGCGTCAAATGAATGGGGAACGATTAGCGCGTGGGCGTGGGGCGCGAGTCGTGCGCTAGATTATTTTGAAACTGATAAAGTGATTGACGCAAAACGCGTTGCGTTATTTGGCGTGTCGCGGCTTGGTAAAACGGTGTTGTGGGCAGGCGCACACGATCAGCGTTTTGCGATGGTGATTGCCAGTTGTTCAGGCGAAGGTGGAGCTGCGCTCAGTCGGCGCAATTACGGCGAAACAATTGCGCATCTGGCTGCGCCTTCGCGCTACCCCTACCAATTCGCCGCGAACTACGGCAAATACGGCAACCGCGTGAATGAATTTCCGGTGGATGGAAATTTGTTAGTATCATTGATTGCGCCGCGTCCATTGCTCTTGCAAACCGGAGACAAAGATTTTTGGTCTGATCCGAAAGGCGAATTTTTAGCCGCTGTAGCCGCCGCGCCTGTTTTTAAATTGCTGGGCAAACAAGCGCTCGGCACTGAAGCAATGCCCGCCGCTGGACAAACGATTTTCCATACGCTCGGTTATGTGATGCACGCGGGCGGACACGGCACAATCCCATCGGATTACAACTTATTTTTGCAATTCATGCAGATGCATCTGAAATAAACGGAGGCTGATTAATGATTTCCAAATTCATGACCATGGCATTTTTTTTGACGTTGATAACGGGGTTCGTTGTGCAGGCACAACAACCAGTCGGCGTCTTCGATCATCACCAGGATGTCGGTGCCGTAGCTAGTCCTGGCAATATTGTTTTCGACCCGAACAAATTGACGTATACTATCAGTGCTTCCGGCACGAATATGTGGGATAAAAAAGATGAATTTCATTATGCGTGGAAGCGGATGAAAGGAAATTTTATCTTGCGCGCGCGCACTGAGTTTATTGGCAAAGGCACTGACCCTCATCGCAAAATCGGTTGGGTTATTCGTCCGAATTTGGATACGGATGGGCCGCACGTCAATGCTAGCTTGCACGGCGATGGTCTGACTTCGTTTCAATTTCGGCGCACAAAAGGCGCGATTACTGAACGTGTAGATTTTACTGAAAAAAACTTTGATGTTGTCCAACTTGAGCGACACGGCGACAAATACATAATGTCCGTTGCCAAACTTGGCGACACTTTTATCACGAAAGAAATTTCGGATGTTGCGCTTGGCGATGATGTTTATGTCGGCTTATATGTATGCTCGCATAACAATGCAGTGACAGAAACCGCAGTGTTTCGTGATGTCGAAATTACTGTCCCTGCGCGCGATAATTTTGTTCCGTACCGTGAATACATTGGCAGCAATTTAGAGGTCATGGATTTGGCGACGAACACGCGCAAAGTTTTGTATCGCGTCAAAGATTCGTTGCAAGCGCCGAACTGGACACGCGATGGCAAATTTCTGCTCTACAATCACAACAATTTGCTTTATCGCTTTGATCTGGCGACGAACACGCCAACGTTATTTGATACTGGCGATGTGAAGCGTAACAACAACGATCACGTCCTGACGTTCGATGGTAAAATGCTTGGCATTAGCAGCACGAGCGCCGAAGACGGCAATGTTTCAATGATTTATACAATGCTGCTCAAAGGCGGCAAACCAACAAAAATTACGCGCAAGGGACCTTCGTATTTGCATGGCTGGTCGCCCGACAAAAAGTGGCTAGTGTTTGCAGGCCGTCGCAACGACGAGTTCGATGTGTACAAAATCCTAGCCAAAGGCGGCGACGAGATTCAGCTCACGACTACCAAAGGCGTAGATGATGGGCCGGAATTTACGCCCGATGGCAAATACATTTATTTCAATTCGTTTCGCACTGGACTAATGCAAATTTGGCGGATGAAACCCGACGGCAGCGAGCAAACACAAATCACGAATGACGAATTCAATAATTGGTTTCCGCACATTTCGCCTGACGGCAAATGGATCGTGGTTATTTCATTTCCAAAAGACATTGAGCCAGGCGCTCATCCGTTTTACAAGCACGTGTATTTGCGCTTGATGCCGATTGGCGGCGGCGCACCAAAAGTGATTGCTTATCTTTATGGCGGACAAGGCACGATCAACGTTCCTTCGTGGTCGCCTGATGGCAAGAAAATTGCGTTCGTAAGTAATACCGATATGAAGTAGCCAAGACGGGAGAAACGAGTGAATGTACAGAGGCAATTTCTCAATGTAATGTTAATGGTTGCGTTGTTGGTTATAAGCACTGAAGCAGCGCGGCGTAAGCCTTCAGCGAAAGAAGAAATCGCCGCCGCGACCGCCGCTTGGGTCACAGCGTTAAATAGCCGTGACCCCGCCCGCATCACCACGTTGTATGGCGCGGACGCTGTGTTTTGGGGGACGACTTCAAAAACGATTCGCGCGACGTCGGCAAGCATCGCAGAGTATTTCAAAACTGCGCCGCAACGTCCAACCGTGCGATGCAAATTGGGCGAACAATATATTCGCGTGTATGGTGGCATTGCGATCAATTCAGGCGATTATTCGTTTACTGAAATAGTAAACGGTCAAACGGAAAAGCGGCTGGCGCGCTTTACATTTGTTTTTCGCAAACGTAGCGGCAAGTGGCAAATCATAGATCATCATTCGTCGCGCGTGCCGGAAGCTTAAAATCAAAATCAGACAAATGGTCATGAAATTACAGACTTTTTTCCTGCTTGTAATGCTGAGCGTTTGCGTCTGTGCGCAAACCAAAGAGGTCGCCATCACGATTGATGATTTGCCGCTGAACGGCGCACAATTTGAACCGCAACGATTGCGGGCAATGACCAGCAATTTTCTGATTGCCATTAAGAAGTATCAAATCCCTGCCGTAGGTTTCGTAAATGAATCGCTGCTTTATCGCAATGGCGAAACAGATACGCGTATCGCCATTTTGAAACAGTGGCTTGACGGCGGCGTCGAGCTTGGCAATCACACGTTTTCGCATTTAGGTTTCAGCAACGCTTCGCTGGCCGATTACGAAGATGATTTTGTGCGCGGCGATGCAGTGACGCGATTATTGATGAAGCCCCGCAAGCCCAGATATTTTCGGCATCCATTTTTGCAAATGGGGAAGATTGCCGCAGACGAAAAATCCTTTGAAGATTTTGCAGCTACGCGCGGTTACAAAATGGCTCCGGTTACTGTTGATGTGATGGATTGGTTGATTAGCGCCGCACACGCTAAAGCGCGTTCGCACGGTGACGAAGCGTTGGTCAAGCGCGTGGGCGAAGAGTACGTCAAATTTGCGGTGCAAAGATTTGAATACAGCGATCAAGTCGCGCAAGAATTATTTGGTCGCTCGATCAAACACATTGTATTGATGCACGCGAATGAACTCACGGCAGAAAATTTAGACACGCTTGCGACAGCGCTGAAAAGCAAAGGCTACAAATTCATTTCTGTCGAAGAAGCGTTGCAAGACCCCGTCTATCAAATGCCGGAAAAATATCTGAGCACTTCTGATCGGCTGGGACATTGGGCATTCAGCAAAGGCAAAAAGTTGAATGCACCGCCACCACCCGATTTTTTGCAGCAACCGTATCTTGAAAATCAACGCAAGAGCCGCTAAAGCTGCCGCTGCATAAAATAATTCGATAACTAATCAGCCCCTGTGAAGGGGCTTCCCGCGCAGCAGCAAATAGGCCAGTCGTTTTACGACTGGTAAAAAAGAAAGAGCGATTTAGCAAGGGCGTTTCAACGTCCTTCCGTAGCGAGCTGTAGCTGAAATGCTTTTGGCTAAAGCCTATTGGAGAAGGAGGCTGAAGCGCGCTGACAGAAAAACGTTTACGGTAAACCAGTCGTTCAACGACTGGCCTAGCGCCCAAACGGGGAAGCCCGATGAATCGGCCTGAGTATTTACACTAATCGCTCGTTAGCAATCTATTTCTCGTTCACCTTTTCAATGAGTCTTATGAAAAAAACACTCGTCACGACCATCGCTTTTCTTTTCTTGCTTGATGTCGCAGGGGTCGCGCAACCACCAAGACAAATGACGCCTGAACAACAAGCCGCATTTCAGGCAATGCAGGAAGCTACGCGCAAAGACCATCAGCAAATGATGGAGCAGTTGAAAATCACGAAGCTCAGACCCGGCGCAAATCCAAACGATCCGAAAGCGCCGAATGCGGTCAATTATGACGAATCAAAGGCAAATCCGTGGCCGAATTTGCCTGATCCACTTATATTGAAAAATGGCAAAAAGGTTACGTCCGCGAAAACCTGGTGGAGCAAACGTCGCGCCGAAATCATCGAAGATTTTGACCGCGAAGTTTATGGGCGCGTGCCGAAAAATGTGCCCAAAGTAAAATGGGAAGTTGTTAGCACTACGAACGAAACCAAATTTGATGTGCCTGTCATCACCAAACAACTCATTGGTCACGTAGACAATTCTGCTTATCCAGACATTACCGTAGACATTCAGCTCACGCTGATTACGCCCGCGAATGCCAAAGGCTCTGTGCCTGTGATGCTGGAATTTGGTTTCAACTTTCCGCGCCCGCCTGCGAATTCTCCAAACGCGAATCGCTTTCCTGAACCTACATGGCAAAAATTGTTGTTCGAGAAAGGCTGGGGCTTTGCGACGATTGTGCCAACTAGCTATCAACCGGACAATGGCGCGGGGCTGACCAAAGGCATCATCGGCCTTGTCAACAAAGGCCAAAATCGCAAGCCGGAAGATTGGGGCGCGTTGCGTGCGTGGGCGTGGGGCGCGAGTCGTGCGCTGGATTATTTCGAGACTGATAAATCCGTCAACGCCAAACAAGTCGGCATCGAAGGGCTTTCGCGCTACGGCAAAGCTGCGCTTGTGACGATGGCCTACGATCAACGTTTTGCGATTGGCTTCATCGGTTCATCCGGCGAAGGCGGCGCAAAACTGCATCGGCGCACATACGGCGAACTCGTCGAAAATTTGACAGGTTCCGGCGGCTATCATTGGATGGCGGGCAATTTTCTGAAATACGGCGGGCCACTCACAGCAAACGACTTGCCTGTGGACGCGCACGAAATGTTCGCACTATGTGCGCCGCGTCCGACGTTCGTTAGCTATGGCGCAGCCGAAGGGCAAGGCGCAGAAGGCAAGTGGGTGGATCAACGTGGCAGCTTTATGGCTGCGGTAGCTGCTGGTTCCGTGTTTCGCTTGCTCGGCAAAAAAGATTTAGGTACAACGGAATTTCCTGCTGTTGAGAAAGACTTAATTGATGGCGATTTAGCGTGGCGGCAACACAGCGGCGGACACACAGTTGTGCCGAACTGGCCTACGTTTTTGCAATGGGCAAGCCGCTACATCAAAACAACTCCACCTTCACAACAAACTGCAAATGCCAAATAATCTTTTCAAGGAGATGATTTATGAAATTAAAAACAATCTTTTGGGTAACAGGTTTGCTGTTGGCTTTTAGTGCCGCAGCATTTGCCGCTGACATTGATGGAAAATGGACAGGACAAGTAGAGGGACCGCAAGGCGCGATGGACATTACCATTGTGTTGAAAGCGGACGGCGAGAAATTAACAGGAACATACACAAGCCAATTGGGTGAAGCCACAATTAAAGATGGTTCTATCAAAGGTGTTGAGGTTGCATTCAAAGTTGATCGTGAGTTCAACGGCACCAAATTCACTATTGCTTATAAAGGTAAATTAGCGGGCGATGAAATCAAGCTTACACGCACCATTGAAGGCGATTTCCCTGGTGGACAAAGCCCGCCTCCCGTTGATTTCACAGTGAAGCGCGCGAAGTAAATTTGATTACACATTTCAGTGAAGGACTTTTCTCCCCATGCCAAAAATCAAAGGTCTTAGGTGGTGGATGATCGGGCTAATTATGCTCGGTTCGATCATCAACTATCTTACACGCAGTTCTCTTTCTGTCGCTGCGCCAACGCTGAAAACACAGCTCGGCATTGACGAACAACATTACTCGTGGATTGTCAGCACATTTCAAAGCGCGATTATGTTACAGCCGTTGTGCGGTTACGTGCTGGACGTGATCGGATTGAAAGCGGGCTATGCGCTGTTCGCTATCGCGTGGTCAATCATCAGTATGGCGCACGCTTTTGCAGGTAATTGGCAAATGCTGGCAGGCTTGCGCGGCTTACTTGGATTAGCGGAAGGCTCTGCGAATCCAGCGGGCATGAAAGCTACGTCAGAATGGTTTCCGGCAAAAGAACGCGGATTAGCAGGCGGCGTTTACAATATCGGCGCGTCATTCGGTTCGATGCTCGCGCCGCCGCTCGTTGGCTGGGCGATTCTGGTCTACAACTGGCAAATGGCGTTTGTGATTACGGGCGTGCTCGGATTGTTTTGGGTCGTATTGTGGTGGTTCTTTTACGAAGCGCCAGAAAAACACAAATCGCTTTCCGCTGAAGAATCGGAATACATTTCATCAGGTCAGGAAAAACATTTGGCGAGCGATGGCACGCGGCCTTCGGTGTTGTCGTTACTTGGTCGCCGAAATTTCTGGGGCATCGCGTTGCCAAGATTTTTAGCTGATCCGACGTGGGGCACGTTGACGTATTGGCTGCCATTTTATTTTTCCAAAGCGCGCGGATGGGATTTGAAACAAATTGCCTTATTTGCGTGGTTGCCGTTTTTAGCCGCCGATATTGGCTGCATTTTTGGCGGCGCGTTTAGTATGTGGCTGCAAAAAACGTGGAATATTCGCCTCATCAATGCGCGTCGCGCCGCTTTCACGCTCGGCGCAATCACAATGCTGATGGTGGGCTTCACAGGCGTCGTTGCTAATCCTTATTTAGCACTCACATTATTGTGCGTCGCAGGTTTTGCGCATCAAACCTTGTCCGTCACCGTCATCACCATGTCTTCAGATTTGTTCAAGAAAAACGAAGTCGCCACCGTCGCCGGAATGGCGGGAACGTTCGGCAATGCGGGCTTGCTGATTTTCAATTTGTTGATTGGCACGCTGGTAGCGACGATTGGCTACACGCCGTTTTTCGTTTGCCTTGGGTTATTGGACATCGTCGGTGCGATCATTTTGTGGACAGTTGTACGCGAACAGACGCCACAAGCTTGAAGGGGAAGATGATGGATGCACCGCTTGATGTTCAAGTTAATGATTTATCGAACGGCTATGAAAAAGCATCAGCAATTTATCTGAAGATACGTGGCAATTCTAATATTGGCGTGAGTACGGTTCAGAGATGGGCGCAAACGCTGCCACAAGGCGGCACGATTCTTGATATTGGATGTGGCAATGGAGTTCCGATCTCACAAACATTGATTGAACTCGGCTTTAAGATTTATGGCATAGATGCATCAGCTAGTATGACGCATGCTTTCAGCCAGCGTTTCCCCCAAACACAGGTTGTCTGCGAAGCCGTAGAAGCGTCGTCACTTTTCCATCGCCAATTTGACGGCATCATCTCGTGGGGGCTCTTCTTTTTGTTGTCAGCCAATACACAATTGGCACTCATTCCGAAAATCGCTAATGCCCTGAGACCTGGTGGCAGATTTCTTTTCACTTCGCCACGTCACGTTACTAGCTGGAATGACGCCTTGACGGAGCAATTGTCGCAATCGCTCGGCAGAGAGGTTTATACCACCGCCCTTGTTGACGCAGGCTTTCGGCTGATTGATGAGTATGAAGACGAAGGCGGTAATCACTATTACGATGCTGAAAAACAATGACCCAAAGTAAAATTCAAAATCCCCTCCTACGTGGCTTCAATCCTGATCCTTCTATCGTGCGCGTGGGCGATGATTACTACATCGCTACGTCCACGTTTGAATGGTTTCCTGGCGTACAGATTCATCATTCGCGTGACCTGGTGCATTGGCGCTTACTCACGCGTCCGCTGAATCGTCCGAGCCAATTAAATATGCTTGGCGATCCTGATTCGTGCGGTGTGTGGGCTCCGTGTCTGACGTACGACAATGGGCAGTTTTATTTGATCTACACAGATGTCAAGCGCTATGGACGCACATCGCAACCAGGCAGCGTCGGCGCGGGGTTACGCGATATGCACAATTATTTGGTGACGAGTCCGACGATTGATGGCGAATGGTCAGACCCGATTTTTCTGAACAGCAGTGGCTTTGATCCGTCGCTATTTCACGATGACGACGGGCGCAAATATTTGGTGAACATGCTGTGGGATCATCGCCCCGGACAGAATCGTTTTGGCGGCATTGCGTTGCAGGAATATTCAACCACTGAACGCAAGTTAATTGGCGCGCGACACAACATTTTCAAAGGCACCGCGATTGGTTTTACCGAAGCACCGCATTTATACAAGCGCAATGGTTATTACTATTTGATTACGGCAGAAGGTGGCACAGGTTGGGGACACGCGGTCACGATGGCGCGTTCGCGGGAATTATTAGGAGCGTATGAATTGCATCCTGATAAATATATTTTGACTGCGCGCAATCGCCCCGACGCAATGTTACAACGCGCAGGGCATGGCGATTTAGTGGAAACGCAAAGCGGCGATACTTATCTCGCCTATCTTTGCGGTCGCCCTTTGCATAATCGCGGACGTTGTACATTGGGGCGCGAAACAGCAATACAAAAAATGGTATGGGGCGCGGATGATTGGTTATACACCGAAAATCATGATGCCTTCCCGCAAACTGAAGCCGCCGCGCCCGCATTGTCTCCGCATCCATTTGCCGCCGCGCCTATACGTGAAGATTTTGACACCCCAACCTTGCCGATGGATTTTCAATGGCTACGCTCGCCGTGGCCGGAAGAATTATTTAGCCTGACTGCACGCGCTGGTTACTTGCGCCTGTTCGGACGCGAAACAATGGGCAGCATGTTTCGGCAAGCCTTAGTTGCGCGACGGCAACAATCGCATTGTTACAGTGCCGCTACTGTAGTCGAATTTGAGCCGGAACATTATCAACAACAAGCCGGATTGACATGTTATTACAACGGCTCGAAATTTCATTACCTGTACATTTCGACGGACGAAAACATCGGCAAGCACATTCGCGTAATGACTTGTCATCCTGAATTGCCGGACGTTTTTACTGCGTCAATTCCAATTGCGGCAAATGCTCCGGTACATTTGCGCGTAGAAGTGGATTACGAACGCCTGCGTTTTGCCTATCGCGTAAATGCCGAAGAGTGGCAGTGGTTGCCAGAACAATTTGACGCCAGCATTTTATCGGATGAAGCCGGGCCGCCGGGGCCGCCAAATTTCACGGGCGCATTTGTTGGCATGGCATGTCAGGATTTAGCCGGAACTTGCCATCCGGCAGATTTCGATTTCTTTGCTTATCAAGAACGAGAATTTCGTGTGGAGCCGTGGCGAAATGTATAGCTGATTGATCCGACGGGCGAAGTGCTTTACAACGTGTAAGAGCCGATTGATGTGCTGACAGTGAAGCGGATCATCGTCAAATATCTTAACGAACGTAAACCGTATTAATTAACAAAAAAACAAGCGCCCAGAGTGCAAGCTTTAGCTTGTTATTCTTAGCTAATAAACCCGCGAGTCAAAGCTTGAACTTTTGACGCTTCTGACCAAAGTTGAAGTCATGAAATTTAGCAAAAAATTTCTCTTGAAATTTGCTGCAGCATTGCTTGTATTTATTGCATTGATAATGTGCTTGCTCAGCATTCCTGAACCATTTTTTCAAACTTCCGTCAGTGCAAAAAATCTGACGATGTATTCCGATCAATCTTTCACACCTATGTCGGGTCAACGCTTGCTGGAATTAGTCGAAACTAAATTGGCAAAATCGCCGCTGTATTCCGCCGGGCAAAAACACCAAATCTTTATCTGCAATGCGCGTTGGCGGCAGCGAATATTTTTCACCTATCAGTATGGTGTCGGAGGCGTAAATTACTATCCTTTAACCACCAATGTATTCTTACGTGATTCGATTATGGAAGAAAATTGCCTGATCGGCCCTGGTGGTAATCGCGTGCCGGGCGAGCGCACGTTGGATTATTTCATCGCACACGAAATCGCACACACGTTGACAGGGCAAGCGGTCGGCGGTCTTGCGTTTCATCGGTTGCCGCAATGGAAACGCGAAGGCTACGCTGATTATGTCGGCAAGGGCGCGGCATTCAATTATGAGGAAGCGAAACGCGCATTCCTCGCTAATGATCCAAAAATGGATTGGGCAAAATCGGGCTTATATTGGCATTTCAATTTGTTGGTCGCACACCTTTTAGACAGGCAACACTGGAGCGTGCAACGAGTATTGGAAGACCCCATCGAACAACAAGTTGTCGAAGCCATGATTCGCGCAGAAAAGTAAAAGTACTTCAAAGGAATATATGGTAAGAATTTACCCTGTTGGATGTGTCTTGGCTTTTTTGATCTGTACCATCAGTGCTGTCTACGCCCAGCCCGGTGCCAATGCCGCAGCACAGGCAGAAGCGCAAGCACAGACCGCTGCGGCGCAGGCGAAAATCCATGCATATCTCAATGAGCTTGGTTATAAGCTGCTTGCTCAGCGTGCCGACATTGTGTCAGCGATTAAGACAAAAGCCGAAGCTGAGCAGCGCAAAGCCGAGGTAAAAAAGAAATTATTGGAACTGGTTGGCGGTTTGCCCAAAGCCAGTGGCGCTGTGAATGTGAAGCAGTTTGCGACCGTGCAGGACAATGGCTTTCACATTGAAAACATCGCTTATGAAAGTTTCCCCGGTTATTGGGTCACGGCGAATGTATATGTTCCTGCTGGCACTGGGCCATTCCCGGCAATGGTCATCGCTCCCGGTCACGGCGCAGGAAAATCCAGTCAATACACTTGGGGTGCGAGCTTCGCGCGGGCGGGCATTCTAACCTTATCAATTGACCCAATGGGGCAAGGCGAACGGATGCAGCATTTCGATGTCGAGCTTGGCACATCGAAAGTAGAGCCGAGCGGTGAACACGAACATGCAAATCAAACTGCGCTGCTCATCGGACAGCACATTGCTCGTTATTGGTTTATTGATGGCATTCGCGGCCTTGATTATCTCGTTCAACGCAAGGATGTAATTACCGGCAAGATTGGCACATTCGGATGTTCAGGAGGCGGAACCGCTGCTGCGTATTTGGCTGCAATGGATTCGCGCATCAGCGTAGCTGCAGTCTCTTCGTTCATTACTTCATTCAAAGAATTATTACCCGGCAATGGCCCACAGGATGCTGAGCAAACCTTGCCATCCTTCATCGCAGCGGGGCTTGATTTCGCTGATTGGGTTGAGCAAGCCGCGCCGCGCCCGTACGCAATTATTGCCTTCGAGCAAGACTTTTTCCCCATCGCTGGCGCGAAGTGGACAGGCGAAGAAGCCAAGCGTTTTTATTCGTTGTATGGCGCGGATGACAAACTGCAACTCATCAATGTGTCAGGTGGTCATTGTAACTTAGGCTCCGTCACGCCACAGCTTATGACCTTTCTCGTCAAAAACCTGAAAGGCTCGGATGCGAGTACACCGACGTTTGCGCCAGCTACGCCGAAAGATGCTGACGATTTGCTTGTGACGCCGACAGGCCAGCTTTCGACCTCTATTGGCAGCGATACGGTCGAAGCCATCACGCGCAAAGAAGCGGCTAAAACTATGGTGACGACAAAGCCGCTGACTTCTGCAAATGCGCTGTCGCAGCATCAAGCGCGCGTCCGCGCAGACATTCGCAAAGTTGCCGCTGTCGCGGCAGAATCCGGCGTCGCGCCCAAAGTAACTACTACGCCAAAGCAACAACTCGAAGGTTATAAGCTGGAATCCTTCACGCTCGAGAGCGAACCGGGCATTACGCTGGATGGCTTGATTGCAATTCCAAATCAGGATGGGCAGCATTCAGCAATTTTGTGGATGGACGCGCTACCAAATGAGAGAACCGCGACGATCCCAGACTTTGTGCGGCTCGCAAATACAGGGCACATCGTCGTAGCGTTTCAGCCGCGCGGCATTTTAGGCGAGCCGCCACCAAATCCAAATCAACTTGCGCTGGGGCAATATATGCCTGAATTGCTGCGCGCAATCGCTGTCGGAAAGACGCTCATCGGAATGCGTGTGGATGACACCATTCACGCGATCAACTGGCTCGCCTCTCACCCTGATGTCAGCAAATCGTCAATCACGCTTTATGGCAGGGGCGCGCAGGGAATAGTTGCGCTACACGCGGCGGCCCTGGACACGCGCATCACAGAAGTGGTTATTGAGAATACGCTGATCTCCTATCGCAACGCGCTTGAAGCAGGCTTGCATAGAAATCTTTCTGAAGTAGATATGCCAGGCGTACTGAATCACTATGACGTAGGCGATCTGCTCCAAACGATCAGTCCCCGCGCTGTCACCCTTATCAACCCAGTCAACGCAATGGGGTTGCCGATACGTTTATCAATAGCGAGCACTGAATTGGCAGCCGCAATCGAAACGGATCGCAAGCTTGGCACACCGCAACGCATTCGCCTGCTCAAACGAGGGTTCCGCGAACCGTTGCCGCTTAAATAAATTGAGGAGCAAGATGTTATTCAATCTGGATCAAGCCATTGAAATTCTGACCCGCACGCCGACGGTTCTTAATGCACTGCTGAATAATCTGTCTTCAGGCTGGACAACCAACAATGAAGGTGAGCAATCGTGGTCGCCGTTTGATGTGCTTGGACATTTGATTCACGGTGAGCGCACGGATTGGATGCCTCGGATCAAAATCATCTTGCAGTCCGGCGAATCTGAAACGTTTGAGACTTTCGATAGGTTTGCCCAATTTGAAGAAAGCAAGGGCAAAAGCCTCGCAGAATTGCTTGCCACCTTTGCTGAGCTGAGGGAGCAAAGCCTCGCTATGCTTGCCGGCCTGAATATTACTGCTGAAGATTTGGACAAGCGCGGGACACATCCGGCATTAGGCTCCGTGCGATTGGAAGAATTAATCGCAACGTGGGTTGTGCATGATCTTAGTCACCTGACACAGATTACGAGGACAATGGCGAAGCAATATAGCGATGCTGTTGGCCCGTGGAAAGCGTATTTGTCTGTGTTGCATAAGTAAACGTAACGCTCAGGCAATTTTGAGGAGCCTATGATTATTGCATTAGCGACGCCGCGTGTCGCTACATCTATCGAAGAAGGGCTAGAAAAGCTAAAGCAATTTCTGGCTGAAGCGGCAGCGCAACAAGCCGAAATTGTGTGCTTCCCTGAAGCGTGGTTGCCCGGATTGCGCGGACAGGATTTTGCAGTCTTGCCGTTTGATCGTGAGCAGCAGGAACGCGTACTTAAAGCCACTTCGCAATGGGCGCGCACGTATAGAGTCGCTACGATTATGGGGATAGAGCACATCACAGATGCAGGCCGACAGATTGCTGCTTACGTGTTTGATGCAAATGGCGAATTGCAAGGCTTCCAAACCAAAAACCAGCTTGATCCGTCCGAAGATCAATTTTATGTCCCCGGCAATACGCGCCAACTCTTCGAGCTCAACGGCGTGAAATTTGGCGTAGCGATTTGTCACGAAGGCTGGCGTTATCCCGAAACAGTACGTTGGGCGGCAGTGCGCGGCGCAAAAATTGTCTTTCACCCTCAACACACAGGCTACGAAAAAGCGGGCGTCCACTTAATAGAGTGGGGGGCGACCAATTCGCCTTATTACGAAAAGGCTATGATGATGCGCAGCCGCGAAAACACGATTTACTTTGCGAGTGTAAATTACGCATTGCGCTATCAGGAATCGGCATCCAGCCTGATCGCTCCGTCGGGCGAATGTCAGGCGTATTTGCCCTATGGAGAAGAAGGTTTGCTAGTGCAATCTATCAATATCGAAGAGGCAACCGGATTACTCGCCAAACGGTACACCCCCGAACGTTATCAGGAAGGGAAAGCAGAATGAGCAATATCACGACCATTGAAATTGGTCGCGTCGCTGGACTGTTTCGTTACCCAATCAAGTCCATGATTGGCACGTCATTAGAATCTGTGGCGTTAGGCTGGCACGGCTTGGCAGGCGACCGCAGGTTCGCATTTCGGCGGGTGACGGACAGAGTGGGCTTCCCGTGGTTGACTGCCACTCGGCTGCCTATACTGTCGCTGTATCAACCCATATTGCAAGGCGATGTGCCCACGCATGTGCTTACGCCGGACGGCATAGCACTGGAAATTTATAGCGAAGAATTGCGGCAGGAGCTATCGCAACAGTTTGGAAAAGAAGTGGAGTTACTACAGCTCGAACGCGGCATCTTTGACGAAGCCAGCGTCTCAGTCCTCAGCGTCAGCACAATTGCAGGTCTTGCGCGCACACTCGAAATAGAAATGGATCAGCGGAGGTTTCGCCCAAATATCTTACTGGAAACAACCTCGTCCGAAATCTTTTGCGAAGATGAATGGGTGGGTGGAACGTTAATTTTTGGCGAGACTGAGAGAGGCGCAGCCGTCAGTGTTACGCTGCGTGATTTGCGTTGCAATACGATTAATCTTAACCCTGATACTGCCGAGCAAACTCCGTCCGTGCTGAAAGCTGTCGCGCGAATGAATGAAGGCAATGCGGGTGTTTACGGCACCGTCGTGCGAATCGGAGCGCTGACTGTCGGGCAAAAAGTTTGGCTGCGCCGTACAATTGAAAAGGAGAAATAAAGCAAATGATCCAACTAAACCCAGTCATACTGGAAGGCTATGGCATACGGTTAGAACCGCTGACGGATGAACACGCGGATGCACTCACAAACGCGGCGGCAGATGGCAAGCTATGGGAACTCTGGTTTACGTCCGTTCCCGAACCAACACAGACAAGCGATTACATTGCCACTGCGCTGGCGGGGCAAGAGGCTGGACACATGCTGCCGTGGGCAGTGCGCGAATTAACAACCAACACGATCATTGGCACGACGCGTTATCACGACATTGTTGCCGCGATTGATCGCGTAGAAATTGGCTATACCTGGTATGCAAAAAGCCACCACCGCAGTCACGTCAACACAAGCTGCAAGTTGTTACTGATGCGGCACGCTTTTGACACGCTGGGTTGTAAAGTCGTAGGACTGCGCACGGACAACTTTAATTTTACTTCTCAACGCGCTATCGAAGCGCTCGGCGCAAAGAAAGACGGCGTACTTCGTCACCACACGATACGCCGCGATGGATCAGTGCGTGACAGTGTGCTGTATAGCATCCTCGTGCAGGAATGGTGTGACGTAAGAAAACACCTTGAGGCGAGGTTAATTCGTCATGGCAGCCAGTTGAGTTGACTGACAGCATTACAAACAATTTTCAGAGACAAGTTACCTATGCGATTTCTTCAAATTATCAAAAGCAATTCACGCTGTGTTGGTCTACAGATCGCCTTGTTGCTGCTTGTCAGTAGCGTCAATGCGCAAACAATAGAAAATCGTTTTGAGAAACAGGTACAAGTTTACGAAGCTAGTGATAAAACTACGCCGCCGCCCAAGAATGCAATCCTGCTGGTTGGTGATTCGCAATTCTTTCGCTGGAAAACGCTCGGCGAAGATTTGCCTGATTACACGATCATCAATCGTGGCATTGATTCGTTTCAATTCTCAGACATTCTGCATTTTTATGATCGTCTCGTGACGCCTTACAAGCCGCGCATGATTGTGCTGCACGTCGGCGGCAACGATGTTCACAACGGCAAGACTGCCGAACGTGTGCTGGCGGATTTTAAAACGTTTGTGGCAAAGGTACGCGCGGTACAGCCCAAAATCCCCATTGCTTTTTCCAGTACTACGCCAGGGCCTGGACGCTGGGACGAAGCCGAAAAACGCAAACAAACAAACAAGCTTTTGAAAGATTACATTGCGACGCAAAAGAACCTGCATTTAATTGATCTATGGGATGCGATGTTGACGAAAGACGGGCAGCCACGCGAAGATTTATGGGTGGCAGATCGTATCCACCCCAACCACGATGGATATTTGATCCGCGTGAAAATCATGCGCCCGCTGTTAGGCAAGCCAGACAAGAAGATTCGATGAAAGTTTGGAGCAGAAATTATGTACAGCTTTACTATCGAAGATCACCCCGTTAGCGAAGACGTGCAAATCCTTTCACAAGGCCTGAGCGCGCATTCGCTGCCGCACACCAAAGCACCAGGCTTTCAATCTGTCGCATCATTTATGCGCGATGAAAAGGGCAAAATTGTCGGCGGCGTGTGGGGCTATATCAACTGGAATTGGTTGCAGGTTGCATTGGTATGGCTGTCTGAAGATTTGCGCGGCGGCGGATACGGCAAACAATTATTGCTCGCGCTGGAAGACGTAGCGCGCGGACGCGGTTGCCAATTCGCGCATCTCGATACGTTCAGTTATCAAGCACGCCCATTCTATGAAAAATTGGGGTATGAAGTCTTTGCTACGCTGGAAGATTATCCGCCGGGGCAGCAGCGATTTTTTATGAAAAAAACGTTAAGCTAATTCACGATAAAAACCAATTTCTTCAAGAGGATTTTTAATGACCCGCAAACAAAATTTTCTTTGCACATTTTTCGTCATTGTCGCACTTACGGTTTTGCCTGCGCCAACCTTTTCGCAATACGAATCAATGATTAAAGAATGGAATCAGCCATTCAAACCTTTCCAAATCATCGGCAATATTTATTACGTCGGAACGAGTAGCTTGGCCTGCTACATCATCAAAACGAAAGCAGGACTGATTTTGCTCGACACGGCGTTGCAAGAATCTTCGCCCATCGTTCGTGCCAATATTGAAGCACTCGGTTTCAAGCTGAAAGACGTAAAAATCATGGTGTCGAGCCACGCGCATTTCGATCACGTAGCCGGACATGCCGATATGAAAGCGGCGACAGGCGCGAAAGTGTATGCGATGAAAGGCGACGTCGAAATTATGGAAAGCGGCGGGCAAAAAGGCTTCCATCCGATCAAGCCTTTTTACAAACCTTTCAGGGTAGACAAAATTCTCAAAGATGGTGAAACCGTGCGCTTAGGGGAAGTCGCTATGACTGCGCATTTGACGCCCGGTCACACCGAAGGCAATACCGCATGGACAATGGTCACGGAAGAAAATGGCAAAAAATATAACGTAGTTTTCACGTGCAGTTTATCTATTAATCCCGGCGTGCGAATGATAAATAATCCAACGTGGGCGGGCGTGAAAGATGCTTACGCCAAATCATTTCAAATTATGAAGTCATTGTCGTGCGATGTGTTTCTAGGCCCGCACGCGCCGTTTTTCGATATGGAAGAAAAAGTAAAACGGCTCGGCTCACAGCCGAATCCATTTATTGATCCGCAGGGCTTGCGCAATTTTATTGAGATGAACGAGAAAAATTACAACGCGCAACTTGAGCGAGAACGGAATGGAAAATAGCCGCAAAATTATCAGCGCAAAAAATGCTGAACATTACACATGGGGCGAAAATTGTGACGGCTGGCATTTAGTCAAATCTGATGCGCTGAGCATTATTCAGGAACGAATGCCGCCTGGCACTGCTGAAGTAAAACATTTCCACGAACGTTCGCGCCAATTTTTTTATGTGTTGTCTGGCGAAGCTGCGTTGGTTGTCAATAACGAACGAGTAGTTTTGCGCGCGAATGAAGGAATCGAAGTTCCTCCCGGCACGCCGCATCAAATGCGCAACGATTCAAAATCCGATGTGACTTTCACCGTAACCTCAATGCCCAAAAGTCACGGCGATAGAGTCGAAGTGAAATAATTTGTACGATAGGCATCTTGCCTGTCGTTGTCTGCGGCAGGCGAGATGCCCGCCGTACATTTAAGCGAGGCAGCCAATGAAAACGCAGGCAGAAAAAGGAGCAATCTTCCGTGCGCTCCACGAACGCGCGGGCGCATTTGTAATTCCGAATCCATGGGACGTCGGTTCAGCGCGGATGCTTGAAATTCTTGGCTTCGAGGCGTTAGCGACGACGAGCGCAGGCTTTGCGTTTTCGGTCGGGAAAACAGATAACACGATAGGCCGCGAACAAATGTTGGCGCATTGTGCCGCCATCGCTGCCGCTACTGATTTGCCTGTCAGTGCCGATCTCAGTAATGGCTTTGGCGACGCGCCCGAAATCGTAGCCGAAACCGTCCGCCGCGCCGCTGCCGCTGGACTCGCGGGTTGTTCCATCGAAGACAATTGCTATCGCGCCGATGCGCCGATCTATCCATTTTCATTGGCTGTCGAGCGCATCCAAGCCGCAGCCGAAGTCGCACGCCAACTTGATTTTCCTTTCACGCTCACCGCCCGCACCGAAAATTATCTCGTAGGTCGCAACGACCTCGACGACACAATCAAACGCTTGCAGGCATTTGAGGCCGCCGGCGCCAATGTTTTATTCGCACCCGCCTTGCCAACCAAAGACGCCATCGTCTCAGTCCTCGCATCTGTTGCGCGCCCCGTAAATATTTTAATGGGCGCACAAGGCGCAACCACCATCGCTGAACTATCCGCCCTCGGCGTCAAACGCATCAGCGTCGGCAGCGCCTTATCCCGCGCCGCTTACGGCGCATGTTTGCGCGCTGCACATGAAATGCTGGAGCAGGGAACGTTTACATTTGCGAATGAAGCAGTGAGTTTTGGCGAAATTAGTGCGATGTTTGAAGTCAAATAAATGTAGCGCAACCAGTCATGGTTGCGACAGCTTTTGCAATCGCAAAAGCTAATCTACCGCGCCGCAAGTAATTCGGCGTAAATGGTAAGCAATCGCCAGAGATTAGTCTTTGCTCTCGCAAAGCCTGTCGCAACCTCGGCAGGTTGCGCTACAATTTGCCAAACATGGCGCAAGAAATATCAAAATCACAAATTGATCATTTAGGGAAACGGCTGAAAATGGACAAAAGCTCCGAAGATGATTTGCAGTTATTGGAGCAATATCGCCAATCCTTTGATAGTGCCTACGAAATTGTGCGAAATGCAATTCGTGAGAAATTATTATTGGAGGCAACAGGACGACGAAAAACTACGCAATCAATTATAGATAAATTACGCCGTGAAAGTATTCGCCTTACGCAGATTCAAGACATTGCAGGTTGTCGTTTGATTGCTATAGATATTGTTAATCAAGATGAGATCACCTCTTCACTCTGTAAGCTTTTTGAAAACACTACAATTGTTGATCGGCGTATCAACCCAAGTTATGGTTATCGGGCGATTCATGTCATTGTACAGATACACGAGAAACTAATTGAGGTGCAAATCCGTACTGAATTACAGCATCTTTGGGCAGAATTTTCGGAAAAGATGGCAGATATTTTCGGACAAAAAGTTAAATATGGTGATGGAAGTGAAGAAATAAAAAGCCTACTTCAATTAAGCTCTGAAGAGGTGAACGAAATAGAAACAGTTGAAACTGTATTTAGAAATTTTCTTGAATGTCACCCTGAATGTAACCGTTCACAGTTTATTGAATTAGAAGCTAACTTACTAGCTAAACGACAAGAGAGGTTAGATATAGTACGTGTCCTTATAAAATATCTTGAAAAAGTAAAGAGTCTATTATGATTTTTTTGATTGAATACAATCGAAATCTTGGAAAACTTATCAGATTTGAAAGCTTTGATGATTCAGAGTGGCGAAGGGCAGAAGAATTGAGATTTGAAAGAGAGATAGAGTTATTTCGTGCTGGCATTGAGAATATCGAAGTGGTCTTGTTAGAAGCGGCTTCTGAACAAATTGTGCGTCGCACACATCGCCGTTACTTTGAAGACCTTGAGCAACTTGCTACTTTGCCATAATCACATCAGTTAATTTTTCTTTCTTCTTTCTTTTACTCCATGAACATTTGTGAAACAGAACGTATCATCTTACGCCAATTAGACAAAGACGATGCGGCATTTATTTTTCGATTGGTGAATGAGCCTTCGTTTATTGAAAATATTGGCGACAAGGGCGTGCGCAATTTGGATGATGCCTGGCAATATATTTTGCAGGGGCCGAGGAAAAGCTACGAGCAGAACGGGTTTGGTTTGTGGTGCGTAGTCTTGAAAGATTCGCTGACGCCAATTGGAATGTGTGGGTTGATAAAACGGGATGGGCTGGATGATCCTGATGTGGGCTACGCATTTTTGCCGGAATTTTGGGCGCAGGGTTACGCGATTGAATCGGCTGCGCGCGTGTTGAAATTTGCCAAAGAAACGCTCGGTATCAACCGAGTTGTAGCGATCACCGCGCCAGATAATACTGCTTCTATTCGCGTGCTGAATAAGCTTGGCTTGCAGTTTGAGAAAATGGTGATGTTGCCGGGAGCTATCACCGAAAGCAGGTTTTTCGCGCCTGCGGTCGAATAAATTTCGTAACCAATTTCCCCACAAATCTGTACGCGTAAAATATGCGGCTTCTTGCGTCTGCTCTGATTTTGTCATTGAAGATGACCAACAATATAGCCTAGCGAGCATCGCTAGGAACAAGGTTGTAATCAAGATCAAGCAATAATCTGACAGTGTTTTGTGTGACGCCTTCAGCGTCGGGAAATATTGCGTGCAACAACCTAGCGATGCTCGCTAGGCTATATATGTTTGTCGCCGTTGGCGATTTATATCGCATTTGCGGCTAAACACTTTTTTTCGCTACAACTACTATGAAAACTCTCTTCGCTCTTGTGCTGTTTCTCACTACGGTATTGGCTCAACAACCGCCCATCAAACCGATTCCGCCTGTTGGCATTGAAGTCTCAGCGCAAGACCGCGCTGAACTCGAAAATGGCTTGCAACGATTGAAAGCCGCAATGGACAAGCTCAGCAATAATCCATTGTTGCCTGATGTGATGATTTATTACGAAGCGGTGCGCTACGCGTTGCAGTACAACGAATTTTTTAAGGCTGACGAGATTGCGAAAGCCAAAGTGTTATTGCAACACGGCGAAGAGCGGGCGCAATTATTAGCAGAAGGGAAGGCTCCGTGGACGAACGCGGCAGGGTTAGTGGTACGCGGTTATGTTTCCAAAATTGACAAGAGTGTGCAACCGTATGGACTTGTGTTGCCGCCTTCGTTCGGGCAGGAAAAGCCGCATCGCTGGCGGCTGGACACGTGGTTTCACGGGCGCGGCGAAACGTTGAGTGAAGTCAATTTCCTGACTGACCGCGAAACAAAAATGGGCGAATTCACGCCGCGCGACACTATCGTAGTCCATTTGTACGGACGCTTTTGCAACGCCAATAAATTCGCGGGTGAAACGGATTTATTCGAGACGCTTGACAAAGTGAAACAGCAATATCGCATTGATGAAAATCGTATCATTGTGCGCGGCTTCAGTATGGGCGGCGCGTCTACGTGGCAATTCGGCACGCATTACGCGGGACTGTGGGCGGCGATTGCGCCGGGTGCAGGCTTTAGCGAATCCGCTGACTTTTTGCACTTAAATCTTAAAGGCGAAAACGCGCCGCCGTGGTGGGAACAAAAACTTTTTCATTTGTACGACGCGACCGATTACGCGATCAATTTATTCAATACGCCCGTTGTTGCTTACAACGGCGAAATTGATGGACAGAAGCAAGCCGCCGATATGATGGAAAAGGCGATGGACGCCGAAGGGCTGCGGCTCAAGCGTGTAGTCGGGGCAAAAACGGGGCATCAATATCATCCCGATTCTAAAATCGAAATTGATAAGATTCTTGATGCGATTGCTGTGCGCGGGCGTGAAGCTTATCCGCGCAAAATTAAATTCACTACGTGGACACTTGCCTACAATCAGATGAAATGGATCACGGTGGATGCGCTAGGGCAGCATTGGGAACGCGCACGCGTGAATGCTGAAATTGTGGGCGACAGCGGCGTGAATATAGAAACATCCAACGTCACAGCGTTCACAATTGCAATGGGAGCAGGCGCTTGTACGTTGGATGCTACGCGCAAACCTATTGTTACGATTGATGGGCAAAAGCTGACAGTAGCGGGGCCAATGTCAGATCGTTCGTGGCAAGTGCATTTTCGCAAGAACAATAATCAATGGGCAGCGGTGGATTCGACTTTAGTTGCGGGCTTGCACAAACGACACGGATTACAAGGGCCGATTGATGACGCTTTTATGGACAGTTTTGTTTTCGTGACGCCGACAGGAACGCCACTTGCGCCCAGCGTAGCGAAATGGGTTGAGTCCGAACAACAACGCGCGATTAAAGAATGGCGTCGTCATTTTCGCGGTGAAGCGCAAGTACGAAAAGATTCCGACATCACTGATGCTGAAATCGCGGCCAGCAATTTAATTTTGTGGGGCGATCCCGGCAGCAACAAAATCCTCGCGCGCATCGCCGATAAATTGCCAATCAAATGGACTGCCGCAGGCGTCATTGTTGGCGATAAGCGATTTGCTGCTGACACGCACGCGCCAATTTTTGTTTTCCCGAATCCGCTGAACCCGAATAAGTATATTGTGCTGAACAGCAGCTTCACCTTCCGCGAATTTGATTATCTGAACAACGCGCGACAAATTCCGAAACTGCCGGATTTTGCGGTGGTGGACACCACTACGCCGCCCGATGCTCGGTATCCGGGGAAGATTGTGTTAGCGGGATTTTTTAATGAGAGCTGGAGCTTACAAAACTAAAACAATGACGAATCAAAATATCTCATGTGTTTCGCGCCGCGAATTTCTTGTTAGCTCTGCGCTCACCACTGCGGCTGCTGCGCTGCCAACGAACATTATTGCTGAGCCTCCAACCAATGTTGACGAATGGTTTGATCGTCCGATGCGTTGGGCGCAACTCACTTTAGTCGAAAACGATCCAGGTCAATACGATCCAGAATTTTGGCTGGATTATTTCAAACGCATTCATGCTGACGCCGCGTGTCTGAGCGCGGGCGGTTGCGTTGCCTATTACCCGACAAAAATCCCGCTGCATTATCGCAGCGCGTGGATGAAAGATTCTGATCCGTTTGGCGAATTGTTTGCCGGATGCCGCAAACAAAATATGACAGTGCTGGCGCGTACTGATCCGCACGCGGTGCATCAGGATGTTTACGATGCGCATCCTGATTGGATTGCGGTTGATGCTGAGGGCAAAAAACGGCGGCATTGGGCTGCGCCGGAATTGTGGGTGACGTGTGCGCTGGGGCCGTACAATTTTGAGTACATGACCGAAGTCCACAAAGAAATTATGGCGACGTATAACCCGGACGGAATTTTCAGCAATCGCTGGGCGGGTTCGGGCATGTGTTATTGCGAACATTGTCAGCGTAATTTCAAAGCGGCGTACAACATGGATTTACCGCGCACGAACGATCCGCAAAATCCTGTGCAACGCAATTACATCGAATGGAAACAGCAACGATTATTTGCCGTCTGGAAATTATGGGACAGCGAAATTCGCAAAATTAATCCGCAAGCGCGTTACATCGCCAACTCAGGCGGCGGCGCATTGAGTTCGCTCGATATGAAAACGATTGGCGATATTTCGGCTACATTATTTTCTGATAAGCAGGCGCGGCGCGGATTGGCGACTCCGTTACAAAATGGCAAGAACGGTAAAGAATATCGCGCTACGATGGGGCGCAAAGCGATTGGCGGAATTTTTAGTGTTGGCGTGGAAGAACCGTATCGCTGGAAAGATTCGGTGCAAAGCGAAGCCGAAATTCGCATGTGGGTTGCCGAAGGAACGGCGAACGGATTGCGTCCGTGGTTCACAAAATTTTCCGGCACGTTGTATGACAAGCGCTGGCTGCGCGTGGTCGAAGATATTTATAATTGGCATTACAAGGCTGAAAAATATTTGCGCAACGAAACGCCAATCGCTCGCATAGCGATGGTCTATTCGCAGCAAACCGCTACGTATTACGGCGGCACACGTGCCCAAGCCAAAGTCGAAGATCACACCGAAGGTTTTTATCACGCGCTTGTCGAAGCTCGCATCCCATTTGAAATGGTGCATGACAAATTGCTGGACGCTGCGCACGTGGATCAATTCAAAGTTTTGATTCTGCCGAATATTGCTGCGTTGTCAGAACAACAGTGCAATCAATTGCGCGAATATGTGAAACGCGGCGGCAGCATCGTCGCTACGTTTGAGACTTCGCTCTATGACGAATGGGGCGTGCGCAGAAAAGATTTTGGCTTAGCAGATTTGTTCGGCGCAACATTCAAAGGACGCATTGAAAGTCCGATGCAAAATTCATATTTGCAATTGGAAAAAGATGCACAAGGTAAATTTCATCCAATATTGGCAGGGTTGGAAGATACATGGCGAATTATCAACGGTGTCTCACGCGTAGAAGTTGAGGCTACAGAAAAATCTGCAATGCCATTAACGATGATTCCTTCATACCCAGATTTGCCGATGGAATTAGTGTATCCACGCGTCAAAAATTCCGGCATCGCAGGCGTCCATTTACACGAAATCGGCAAGTCGCGCGTAGTCTATTTTCCGTGGGATATTGACCGTACATTCTGGGAAGTGATGTCACAAGACCACGGCAAATTATTACGCAACGCTGTAAATTGGGCTTTGAATGAAGAACCAGTTGTGACGGTAACTGGTGCGGGAATAATTGATGTAACGGTGTGGCAACAAAAATCATCAATGACGGTTCATTTGGTGAATCTGACGAATCCAATGTTTATGAAAGGCCCGATTCGTGGATTGATTCCGATTAGCGAACAAAAAATCCGTGTTCGTTTGCCGCGCGATAAAAAAGCCGGAAAGGTGCAATTGTTGGTTAGTGGCAAACCCGTTCGCGCACAAATTTCAGGCGAGTATTTGTCCGTCACCGTGCCGTCAATTCTTGCGCACGAAGTTGTTGCAATTGACCTGACAGTAAGATAATTGCAAAAAGTGAAAAGCGAACCATGGGCTAAATAACGGAGATTAGCGTGGCGTTGCATAAATAATTTTCTCAATGCTTCTGAAGGAGGCTGTTGTATGTCACCTCTAACTTGCTCGTGCCTTACCCCTTTCAAGTTGTTATTATTGATTGGCTGTCTCATGCTTACTCTGCCGAGCATCGGGCAAACTGCTCAGGATCAGCAAAAAGCAGAAGCATTAAGAATCAAAACAGAGTTGGTGCAAATTGACGTTGCGGTAAAAGATCAAAAAGGGAATCTAGTGCGCGATTTGCGGCGGGAAGATTTTGAAATTCTGGAAGATGGAAAGGTGCAGGGCGTTACACATTTTGCGATTGGCACATCCAGTCAGCCAGCGACTTATTTATCGCGGGAATCTCGCAAAACTGAAAATGGGAAACCTGACGTTCCCGCCATTGCCTTACAAGGTCGCAACATCGTTCTTGCTATTGATGATTATCATCTTGCGGCTGAAAATCTAGCGGCAGTAAAGCTCTCGCTTTTGCACTTCATTGAAAAGGAACTTGCGCCAAATGATCAAGTCGCGCTGGTGGTCACGAGTGGTGCGCTTGGCCTCTATCAACAATTCACCCGTGATCGTGCAGCGTTGCAACGCGCTATCACTCGCCTCAGCCTGCAAAATCGAACGACTGCCCTATCTTCTGGAATTCCCCAACTCACCGATTATCAGGCCGAGCTAATTGATCAGAACGATACAAGTGCACTCCAAAGCGCGTTAGAAGAGGTAAGTTTGCGACGCGGCAGAGGACTGCCTGCTGCTCCTGCGCGAAGTGGCATTTCTAATCCGAGAGATTCAGATGAAGGTGTAGTTCGTTCTAAAGCGCGCTCAATCGTTATAGAAAATGCGCGCTACACGGCACTCACGCTCTCGACGCTTGAAAAAACGATTCGGGGCTTGCGCGAACTGTCGGGGCGTAAGGTAATGGTACTGCTTTCAGATGGCTTTTTTACTGCTGGTGTGCATACTTACACGTCGTTTGACTATCGGCGCATCACTGACGCCGCCACACGGGCAGGTGTCGTGATTTACACGCTCGACGCACGCGGCTTAGTTGCAAAACCAACATTGGGGAGTGCCTCAGATCAAGGTGTTGTTCCTGTTACGCGCGTCCCTGACGCTCGGCGGCGGATGACGCAAGGCGAGATTGGCGCGCGGCAGGAAGGCCTGTTCGTACTCGCACGTGATAGTGGCGGTATTCCGTTTTTCAACAACAATGATCTTGGCAGGGGCTTGCGACAGGTGTTAGATGACACCTCAATTTATTACGTCCTCGCTTATGAGTCGACGAATACAACCAACGATGGTCGCTTTCGCAAAATCGAAGTTCGCCTCGCCTCACGCTCCGAATTAAAAGTGCAAACACGCGCTGGATATTTTGCACCTGCCGCAATTACAGAGGCAGTAGATACAAAGAAAAACGAAAAATCTGCTAAAAAGCCAGTGCAGCTAGCCGAAACTGCGCAAATGCAAGCCGCACTATCAGCTTTAATTCCGCTTCGTAGTATTCCGTTGGAAGCTGTGACACACTTTCTCTATACGCCACAGACTGGCGCATTAGCTCTACTCACTGCCAAAGTTGACGCTACAGTGATTGGCCTTGAGGCGCAGAACAATCAGCGCCCCACTGTGCTGGATGTCGCGGGCGTGATTTTTAGTGAAAGCGGAAAGGCCGTCAGTAATTTTAATCAAAGCTTCGAGCTAAAATTTGGCGCGAATCCGCAACAGCTAGGGGCGCTTAATTATCATAACGTCACAACGCTCAGCCCTGGCTTATACAACCTGAGATTAGCAATTGTTGAAGCCGGAACCGCGCGTGCTGGAAGTTTTTCAGAATGGTTTGAAATCCCTGATGTGAGCAATAAAAAATTAGCACTGAGCAGCATCTTACTCGCAGAAGGTGAAGGTGAATTCGGTGCTGTTTATAACAGCCTTGCGGCGACTTTGCAGCCGCAGAAAAAGAGTGCCGCGTCGCCTTCAGACACAATGCACATTGCTCGCCACTTCAAGTCGGGAGCCAACATGGATTTCTTACTGTTTGCCTATAATGCGCAAACAAACTCGCAAGGTGCAGGTGAGTTAGGCGTTCAGATCAAAGTCTATAAAGGCGAAACAGAAGTTTACAGATCAGCGCCAGATACTATGTCATTGAGCGCGGAACAAGCGGGGCAAGGCGCTGCGTGTGAAGCGCGCCTTTCGCTGTTGTCTTATGAGCGCGGCAATTATGAATTACACATTGAAGTTACAGACCTCCTGGCACAAACGTCTTCCAATTGTAGTGTGCCATTCACGATTGAATGATTGTCTAACTTCACTAACCCGCATTTTCTTGAATCATACAAAACAGACAACCTTTCCTCTGGAAGGTGATTGCGCGTCAAGGCGGAAAAGAAAAAGATCAATAGACTCCGCATAACACTGTATAATGCTGACAATCGGCCCCACTGAGGTTTGTTATGAGTCTAAAATCTTTAATTTGGATAGGAATGGGGCTTGGATCATTTGTGGGCGGTTATGTGCCGTCGTTGTGGGGCGCGGATATGATTTCGTTCTCTGGTTTGTTTGGCAGCTTCATCGGCGGCTTTGTCGGTATTTGGGGCGCCTACAAATTGCATCAAATGATCGAAGGCTAAAATGCAACGCAACCTGCCAAGGTTGCGACAGTCTTTGCAAGAGCAAAGACTTATGGATTAAGAATTCTTAGCCCTTACGATGTATTACGAGTAGCGTGTTAGATTAGCTTTTGCTGAGGCAAAAGCTGGCGCAACCTGCCAAGGTTGCGCTACTGGACTTCAATTGTCATTCCTGCCTTGCGCAATCGCTCAACTAAAACATCGCCGAACGCGGTTGCTGGCGTTAGCACTCCGCCGCGTGATGCTCCGCCGGGTAACTCGTCAAAATTCTCTGCCAAACATAACGCTGATTCACACAAAAATTTTACTGTAGCGCGATTGCCCGGATCGCCTTTGTCTTTGATGACGCCACGCACTTTGCGTCCGTCAACGGCTTCGCCGAGCAATTCGCACTTGAACCAGCCTTCGTTCATTGTTTTTTCCGAAGGCCCCGCGCCCGGTTGCGGTAACATGGATTTCATTAACAGACGCAGCGGGGAAGCGAGCGCAACTTGAAATAAACTGGTGCCAGTTGTCATTCCATACGCAGGCATCCAGCCTAGTGCGCCGCTGAATTTTGTGTATTCCTGATAAGCGAAATCCGTGCCGTAACTTTCTCCCCATTCGCCAAACAAAGCGTTGCTGCGACGGACTACGCGCGTGTTGATGGAACCCATAATGAAGAGGCCGACCCACGCATTTAATTCCGGCTCTAAAAATGGAGCGGTGGGGTCTTGATTGGCTTTAATTTCCTGCGGGGAATGATTGCTCGGCGGATTCAAAATAAACGGGTCACGTGCTCGTGCGGCTTGCCCGCTTTCAGCCATATTAAATGCCGTAGCAAGCGTGCCACCATTGATGCCGCCTGCCATTTGAAAATAGCCTTTGACTTGCTTGCACGCTACGCCAAGATTTTGTTGGATCTGACGGGCAACAACGTACGCGCCTAAATCTGATGGAATCGAATCGAAACCGCAAAACGGCACAATGCGCGTGCCATCTGTTGCCGCTTGCGCGTGATAGCGATCAATTAAATCTTTGACCCAAACCGTTTCGCCTGTGATGTCTACGTAATGGGTTTTGAAACGCACGCACGCGTCCACGATTTTTGTGCCGTATAACGCGAATGGCCCCGCCGTAGTCAGCAACACACGCGTGCGCGAAATGATTGCGTCTAGCGCTGTCTGGTCTTGCGAATCGGCTACCAAAATGTCAGCGTTTTTCGCGCCTTTGCCAACTTGTGTTTTTACTGCTTCCAGTTTTTCTTTATTGCGTCCGGCGATTGCCCAACGCACTTTTCCCGCGTGCTTGGCAAAATATTCGACGGTTTGTTTGCCAGTGAAGCCACTGGCTCCGTATAAAACAACATCATAATCGCGTTGTGACATGGGGTGGTTTCTCCTTGACTGGGATGCTACGCGGGAAAGATGTGAATTACAATTAAGCTGTAAAAATACAGGTGAGCGCAGGAAAATTTGTAGCTTCAGTCTACAATAGGATTTTTTTGAAACAGAGTTTTGTGTCTCGTTTTGAGTACCAACTTTAGTTGGCAATCCCTGGTAAGAGGCCGTCTGAAGGCGGGACACAAAACATAAAATTCAGGATGCAATTTATGACTAAACTTCTTCTTGTTGGCGCAGGCGGTTTTCTTGGCTCAGTAATTCGTGCGCTGGTCAGTAATTTTGTCCAGCAAAACAGTCAGAGCCGTTTTCCTTTCGGTACGCTGGCGGTGAATGTGATGGGCTGTTTTGTGATTGGCTTTCTGTCACAACTTGGCGAAGCGCGCGAGGTTTTTTCAGCCGAAACGCGCGCCTTTATTTTTGTCGGCATCCTTGGCGGCTTCACGACGTATTCTTCGTTCGGTAATGAAACAATTAATCTATGGCGCGGCGGAGATGCGTTGTGGGCATTGGCGAATGTTGCGCTGCAACTCTTTATTGGTCTCAGCGCGGTTTGGCTTGGTCGAATTGTTGCATCACAATTTGGCTAAACGATTGAACTTAACACAGATTTGATATTGCGTTGATGCCGCGTGCGCTCTTGCTACTTCGCGTTTGCCATTCCTATAATCACGCCTAAGTTTGTCCCTTCCCCAAGAATCGGAACTAACTAATCAACTCTGAGAGGAGACTGCATGAACAAACTAGGAAGGCTCAGCACCATCGTAATGCTGATGATGCTATGGCTAACATCCGCTTATTCCCAACAAATTACTACCGGTGTTATTCAAGGAACTCTTACCGACCCCGCAGGCGCAGTAATTCCCGGCGCTAATATTGAGGTCAAAAATCTTGACACAAATTTAACTAAATCCCTGACGACAGAGTCCGACGGGCGCTTTGCTTTTTTACAATTACAACCTGGTCGTTACGCCTTGACCGTTACAAAACAGGGCTACGCTAAACTTGTGCAAGAAAATTTAAACCTCACCGTTGGACAAACGATCCCGCTGAATTTGGCGCTGAAAGTTTCGTCTGTGAATGAAACAGTCACGATTACTTCTTCGCCAACTGTGGATACGATAAAAACAGAATCCAGCACAACGCTGAACGAAACTTCAGTTGCGAGCACGCCTGTGCTGGGGCGCAAATTTATAGACTTACTCACGCTCACGCCCGGTGTTAGCGTCACACAAGGGCCGGACGGCGATGTCGTGAATTTTGCCGGACAACGCGGCGTATTCAATAACATCAGCCTTGACGGTGGCGATTACAACAACGGATTTTTTGGCGAACAAGTCGGCGGGCAACGCGCCGCAATTGATATCACGCTGGATGCCGTGAAGGAATTCCAAGTTGTAGCCACAGGCGCGAGCGCGGAATATGGACGCACGGCAGGCGGCGTCGTCAACGTCATCACGAAATCCGGCACGAACGAATTTCGCGGTACGGTGTTTCATTTTCAGCGTCATGAAGCGATGACCGCCAAAGCTTCCGATGGTAGTTCATTACAAGATTTTCACCGCGAACAATTCGGCGGCACATTCGGCGGCCCGATTGTCAAAGACAAAGCATTTTTCTTTGGCGCGTTCGAGCAAATTACAGGCAACTTAACGCGCCCGAATTTGAGTGTGCCAATTGGTACGCCGTGCGCGGTGCAAACGCCTACAATTCAGGCTAATGAAACGCTCATCAACAGCAGCGCCGATTGTCAGCGTTTGGCGTTGCTAAATTTCATGAAAACTACACGGCAACAAGACGAAGGCTTGCCCGTCAAAAAGCCTGTCAATACGTCAGCATTTTTGGGCAAACTGGATTTCAAAATTTCACCCGCGAATGATCTGGCGATTTCGTATAATTTCAGCCGCTCGAAAAAAGAGAACGAAACATTCGATGTTCCGACTTATGGCAATTCTGCCAACGGTACAGAAGGCCCTGGCAAAATCAACGTTTTGAATACCAACCTTTACACGGCGCTTTCAGGGAGCAAGCTGAACGAATTCCATTTCACTTTTTCACATGAAGATCGTCCACGTACTGCGACACAATCGAATATTCCGGCGGACACTGCGATGGGGTTTGGCCCTTCGTTCCGTTTCGGCAATCCGTTTTTCTTAGGGCCAAATGTGGATGAGAAATTCAAACGCCTTCAGTTCAAAGATAATTTTTCAATTATTGCTGGCGATCACACAATCAAATTTGGCGGCGAATATATTCACAGCAATAACGCGCAAGTGTTTCGCGGTTTCTTTGAGGGGCGCTACATTTTTGACAGCGTAGCGGGCTTCCTCCATTACGCTTCGCCCACAAGTTTGGGCGCGGGCTATGGGCCAAATATCAAAGGCTGTTCCAACGGCACTTACGTTGCGCGTACAGCTTTGTGTCCAACAGGCACGACCACAACCGGAGGCCCGTTGTTACTCTATTTGCAAGGCGCTGGATTGAGTGGCCCGGCTACAGATGCTGCGGGTTTTTCGGATATTAACAACGAAGAATTTGCGAGCTTTGTGCAAGACAAATGGCAGGTGCGACCCGGCTTTACATTCAATATGGGGTTGCGCTGGGAAGCACAACTTTTCCCCGACCCGGTTATCCCTCCGGCGCAAACTGCATACGGTAAATTTTTGACTGACCCGCGTTTTCCTTCAAACGGCACGTTGCCGAATCAAAAGAAAATGTTTCAGCCGCGCGTTGGCTTCGCGTGGGACGTCCGCAACAATGCGAAATCGGTATTGCGTGCTTCGTGGGGGATTTACAACGCGCGCCAAAATATGTTGACGCAGGTCGGTTCGATCACAACGAACGGCGTGCAACAACAAACAATTTTCCTGAACTCCGACATTATCGCAAGCGGCGCAACAGCTCCGACGTGGCCTAACGTAGTCACGCCCACGGCTGTGCCTGCCGGACAATTCCCGTCATTCACAGGTGTGCGCGTGTTCAGCCGCGATTACAAAAACCCGCGCATATACACAACAAACGTACAATTCGAGCAACAAATTTTTGGTGATGCAACCGTCTATTTTGATTTCACTCACTCAAAAGGTGTGTGGCTGACGCGCTTTATCAATGCGAACGAAAGCGGAATTTTCTCGCCGCAACTTGGGGAACTTGCTGTCACCAGTGCGCTTGGCAAATCGTTGTATCGCGGTTTCACAGCAGGTGTGCGCAAGCGTTTGTCGCGTGGCTTCCAACTCGAAGGCAATTACGTTTTGTCGAAAGATTTGGATGACGATTCCAACGAACGCGACCCGTTCTCGTTTCGTTATTTCAGCGTCAGCAATTTGAAAGCAGATTACGCTTTGTCTGACCGCGACATTCGCCACAAATTTAATTTCTTTATTTTTGGTGAATTGCCGTGGGGCTTGCAAGGCAACGTGCGTTTGCAGGCGCGTTCGGCACAACCGATTACGTCAGGCGCGCGTACCGCTACAAATCGCAACACAGCGCGCAAAGATAACGAATATTTTTCGTTTGATTGGCGCGTGTCACGCAATTTCAAATTTGGCGAACGCGTGGCGTTGATTCCGACAATTGAAATGTTCAATACTTTCAATAACAAGAATCTGATTAATCCGCTCACGACACCGGGGCTGTTCAATTTCGACGGCTTCTTGCGCCAAGGCGTAGGCGATCCGCGTCAATTGCAACTCGCCATCAAATTGGCATTCTAAGCAAGCCAAGACAATTTCGCTTATAATTTGCGCTGTCTGAAAATTTTCAGACAGCGCATTTTTTATGGGAAATTTATCTATGCTCGAACAAGAAATTGCGTGGGTGCAATTGCACATGCCGCGCACCAAAAAAATCATTGCGGAATTGCCTGATTTACATGGCGTGCGACTGGCTTGTTGCGTCCATCTCGAAATCAAAATGATTCCGTTTTTTACAGGGCTGATGGAGCGCGGCGCGCAAATTTTTCTGACGACTTGCAATGCGACTACGGTGCGAGATGAAGTTGTGGAATATCTACAAACGTTAGGCGCAAATGCCGACGCGCGTTTTGGTATGTCAGAGATGGAACGTGAAGTCGCCATCACCAATGCGTTAAAATGGCAGCCGACACACTTGTTTGAAATGGGCGGCGAATTGTCTGTTGTGTCTCACCAGCAAACCGCGCCCGATCACAAAATTCTTGCCAGCCTCGAAGGCACAGGCTCTGGCATTAAGCGTCTGAAAAAAATAGCAGATTTACGCTACCCGCTTTTCAATAGCGACGATTTGCCGGTGAAAGAAGGGCTGCACAATCGGCACATGGTTGGGCTGACGACGTGGCAGGCATTTTTTGAGCGTACTCGTTTATCGCTGCACGGCAAAACTGTTTTGGTGATCGGCTATGGTTCAGTCGGGCGCGGCGTAGCTGATTCAGCGCGCGCTTTTGGTGGTTCTGTTGCCATTGCCGAACGTGACCCCGCACGCGCCATCGAAGCTGTTTATGCGGGTTGGCGCGTTTTGCCGCTGGCGGAAGCGTTGCCACAATCAGATGTCATCGTGACTGCAACCGGAGCGCCAAATGTTTTGACGACGGCGCATTTTGCGTTGTTGCGTGATGGCGCTTTTTTGCTCAACGTCGGTCATCAGGCGGATGAAATTGATCTCGCCGCCCTTTATTCATTTTCTTACGAAGAAGTATTGCCTTTTATCGAAGCTATCCAAATTGGGGCGCGGACAATTTATCTTTTTGCGAGTGGTTCAATGGCAAACCTGACGGCGGGCAAAGGTGATAGCTTGAATGCGTTTGATGTTACGGCTGCTGTGTTGGCAGCAGGCATCGGGTATATCGTCGGCACAGGACTAGAAGCCAATGCTGGAATTCATTTGTTGCCACAAGATGTTTGGGAAAGTTGTTTAGATTAGAAATTGCGCGTCAGCAAAAAACAGATTAATCCGATTTCTATTAACAGCACGAACAGGCTGAGCGAGCCGAAAGCCCATACACCGCGTCGCATTTTTTCTCCTTCTGATGAAATAAAAAAGACGCAGCAGAACTCCCCCAACTTAACTTTGCTTCTGCTGCGCCGTAAGAAAACATCAACTTGAGAGCCGCAAAACACAATCCATGTGTTTTCCCCTTGCCCATCGCTATGCCTGTGCGCTGGTGAAGGATCGGCAAACGCCTGCCGTCATGATTTGCACCAAAGGACACTCACTATCTTCGCTCCCCAACAAAGACTACGAGCCACATAACCGCAAGATTCCCTTTCTCGCGTTTATGCACTATCCCTTACTTACAACCAGCGTGACGCCACTTGAGCGTTTGCCAAAACCATTTCCAAAACACTTCATTTTGGATTGAAAGGATAAAGGAAGCTTAGCGGTGATGTGTTAGAGGCAGATGAACTCAACCTAAAGTTTTTGCTAAATGTGAAATTATTGTTTGCGCTTGTATGCATACAGCGCCATGCCAAGCGGGTCACCAATCTTGAGCAAGCTCACGGACAGCGATTCCGTTATTTTGGCATTCGCCTGACCGGATTTATCTAATGAAGCCATCCGTAAACCGCCAAACCACTGTGGCGAAGTGTCGCTGACATGACACCGCAAACAGGCTTGTTCACTAGCGCGAATCGGGCGTGCGGTCATTTCCCATTTGCCCGCCGTGAAATCATATTGCTGTTTGTTTTTGCGAAATGCTTTCATGGCTTTTTGCGCTTCGTCCCATAATTCTGCAGGTTGCGGTAATTCTTCCACTTTGGTTTGCGGCGTAATCAAAATCGGATTGTTGATGGGTTTGCGTGCATAAAAATCATTATTTGGGTTTTCCCAAATTTCTTTTGCAGGTTTCTTATCTAAAATGCTGCGCCCGACTAAAAACAACCCGATTTTCCAGCCTTCATCGCGCAATACATTGATGGCGAAAATTTCTTTGTCATTACGTGGCGCAAAATGTACTGCAGCAAAAGTAGGGTTTTCGCGCAAGTGATACGTCGTCGGCAAAACGCGCGAGATGCCGAAACTGTCAGCGCGTTCGTGAAAGCGCAATTGAATAAATTTATCCAGTTCAGCCAGCGGAGAATTATCGCAATCCGCAATGCGCGGAGCAGGAGATTGGCGGGCGGGTGCGTTAGTTTGCGCGTGAAGATTGATTTCATTGCCTAACAAAATTGCGGCAATAAATAGGCAGGTGAGCAAAACGACGAAAATTTTTTGATGTTTCATGTATAACCTCTAAGGACTGAACGTACACAAAAAATCTTCTTGCACGATTTTCACTGCCGCACGAATTATTTTCCGCTGGATGCTGGTTTTGCTCTTTCCACTGTCAGCCCGTGACCAACCGAATACAAGCCCGGCAAACTTACAGGCAATTTTCCGGTAATCTCATTCGCGCCGAGAATTGCTTTGGCGGCGGCGCGTTGGCTGAAAGGATAAGGACTGTACGCGGCGATGTAGGCTTTGGCATTAGGAATTGAGGTCAGCAAATACGGGTTGCCAAATGAAATCACGAGCAACGGCAAATCGCGTTTCGTTAATTCTTCGGCTAAGCGCATTCCAATAGGCGGTAAGCTGACAGTGCCTTTGCCGCTGCGCGCGCGGACGAGGCTGGCGAAAAAGATGGCGTCAAATTTTTCTTTGTCTACGCGCGTCAAAAGTTTTTGTAAATCGGCTTCGGTAGCGCGGTAATCTAATGTGACATTTTCTAAATTCAATTTGCGATTGCGCAACTCCGTCGTGAAGGTTTGCGAATTAAAAACGCCATCATCATCCGTAAATGTAATGTTCAGCACGCGTGCGCTATTTTTAAGCGGCAATATTTTTTTGTCATCGCGCACCAGCGTAATTGAATGATCGGCAATGTCTTGCGCTAATGCCTGACAGCCAGGGCTCGAAACAATTTGATCAACTTTATCCAAATCAACCAGGCGTTCTTCAATTAAACCAAGCGCAGCTTTGGCGCGTAATATTTTTTCAACGGAAAGATTAATGCGCTCTTCCGTAATTTCTTTTTTTGCAATTGCGTCTTGTACGCCTTTGATTGCGGCATCAATATCAGGGCATTTTTCGATCACATCTATGCCCGCTTTGATTGCTTCAAGCGCCGCCGTCGCTGCATCGTAACGCGCGGAAATCCCTGCCATATTCATGGCGTCCGTCACAACCAGTCCGCCAAATTTCAATTCGTCGCGCAAAATTCCAGTGAGAATTTTATTCGACAACGTAGCAGGTTTCGTTACCTTCACAGCGTTCGCTTCTGTTTGCGAAGTGAATTCGGCATTGGCCTGTTCGCCCGCGCTGAGCTTGCGCACCGGCGCTACGGCGTCACTTTCAATTTGGGGCAACGAAATATGCGCGGACATAATTGAACTAACCGCAAAAGGGCGCTCGTCTTTCTTTTTATCTGTGCCTGCCAGTACACGAAAAGGCGCGAGCTCCAGCTTGGTTAGATTTTCTTTGCTGACATCCACTACAGGCAAGCCGATGTGCGAATCGGTCGCTGTGTTACCGTGACCGGGAAAGTGTTTCGCGCAGGTCAGCGCGTTTTCGCTGTTCGCCCCTTGCACAAATGCGAGCGCAAATTTGGCTACAGTATTTGGGTCTTCGCTGTACGAACGCACGTTGATGACAGGGTTATTTGGATTGTTGTTTACATCGACAACGGGGGCGAACAGCCAATTGATACCGATGGCACGAGCTTCGCGGGCAGTACAGATGCCTTGGTTGAGCGCGTATTGCGGTTCGCCTGTTGCTGCTACAGCCATATTCGGCGGCCACCATTGCGTATCGTTAAGCCGCATCCCCAAGCCCATTTCCAAATCTGAAGCAACCAACAATGGCAACTCTGACATGCCTTGCAAACGATTTGTCAGCACTGCCGTAGCCCAGACATCGCTGCGAAACCACAGTACACCACCGACCCTGTTGTCTTCGATATGATGCTTGAGTTGCTCATACGCGTCAGTTGAGCGATTCATAAAAATCGCATTTCCATCTGCCATAAACATTTGCCCGATTTTCGCCGCGAGCGTGAGCTGCTTCATCGTGTCACGCACCCATTTTTCTTCCTGTTTTGTGAGTTCACGGTTGAGCGGAAGATAAGGCGAAGATTGCGCAAAAATCGGGTTCAGAAGTAGCGAAAAAAGAAGTAAGAAGGTGAAAGATTTTTCACCGCAGAGGCGCAGAGATAGAAAACGAAATAGCGAAACAGCGAAACAGCAAAACGACAACTTCTCGACAAAACAGAATATTGCTGACGCGAAGAAAGACTCTGTGTCCTTTATACCTCTGCGGTGAAAAAATCTGCTGCCCCACAGGTTACTCATACAGATACCTCTTGTTTATCTGTAACAATCATACTCACCAAATATCCGACAACGAAACAGATCAATGTGCCAATGAGCACATACCACGTCCATGCAATTGTCGTGTAAAATTTGATGGCCGTCATCGTTGTAAGTGATGCGAGCATTCCTACAATCACGCCCACTTGATTGGCGCCTTTGGTCAGAACACCTAATAAAAATGCGCCGAGCATCGTTCCATATACCAACGAGGCTATCGTCAAACCAACAGTAAAAACGGAGCCCCATCCGCGTGCTACGAACGCGATGACGATTAGGATTACGCCCCAGATTGCGGTCAGCCAACGCGATAATTTTAATAAGCTTTCGTCGCTCGCTTTGGGATTGATGAGCGGCTTGTAAAAATCCAGCACTGTAGTCGAAGCCAATGAATTCAATGATCCGCTCAGATTCGACATCGCAGCGGCGAAAATTGCAGCGATGACTAAACCAGAAATTCCGTGCGGCAACCGCTCAACAATAAATTTCGGAAAGATTTCGTCATTGCTCGCAAGCTTTGTCGCCAGGGGATACGCTTTGTAATACGCAAACAACATCACGCCAATTAACAAAAATAACGCAAATTGAAACAGCACGAAAAAGCCAGAAAAGATAAGGGCTTTTTGCGAATCGCGTTGATTTTTGCAAGTAAACAAGCGCTGCACGAGCAATTGATCCGTACCGTGCGAAGCCATTGTCAAAAATGTTCCGCCCAGCAAGCCAGCCCAAAACGTGAATGGAACATTGAAATCAGTTGAGAATGAAAAGATTTGGAATTTGCCTGCGACAGAGGCTTGCGCGGCGATTTCAGGCCAGCCGCCGGGCACAAGATGAATCAGCATATATGCCGCTACGAGCGAGCCTCCGACGTAAATAATCAACTGAATCAAATCTGTCCAAATTACCGCCGCGATACCGCCTTCAAAGGTATAAATTAATGTCAGCACGCCGACGATCACGATTGACCATAACGATAAATTTGGAAAGTTCGGCAGGCTTGCGCCCAGCACTGCGCTCAGCACAATCGAAGCCGCGAAGATACGTACGCCTTCTGCCAGCGCACGCATAATCAAAAATAATGACGCCGCAAAATTTTTGGTTTTGATGCCAAAACGATTTTTTAGCAATTCATAAGCGGTCAACATTTCGCCTTTAAAATATGCTGGAATAAATATCAAGCTGATGATAAAACGCGCGACAACATATCCGAACACGACTTGCAAATACGTCAGGTTGCCGCCTTGTTCGGGGCGCACAAAATTCGCGTATGCAATGGCGGGCACGCCGACGAGCGTAAGCGTACTGGTTTCGGTCGCTACGATAGAAAGGCTGATGACAAGCCAATGAATATTTTTTGCGCCGACAAAATAATCTTTGACGGTTTTTTGTGATTTGCGAAAGAGCGTTCCGAAGACAGTGATGCCGACGAGGTACAGCAATAATACGGCGTAATCAATTGCCGAAAATCCCATGTGTGGAGCCTTTCATTGAGAGAGTTTTATTTATCCGAAGCCTGATACGCGTTGCGATAGTAAGTCGAGATTTTGCCAATTTGTTTTGGCACTTTCACGTTAATTTTCAATTTATGCCAACGCGTGTTTTCGCTTTCGTTGTTAGGGTAAAAGCCTATGACATATTGGTTGCGCAACATCAACGCGATGCGGGCGTAAATATCAGCGACTTCGCCATACTCTTGCGGAAAAAAAGTCAGCCCGCCGGATGTTTCTGTAATGTGAGGCAACGAGCCGCCTTGACCTAAACCTATCGCATATAATTGTGCATCTGTTTCGCGCAACGATGTACGCAATTCCTTAAATGAATAACGGCTGCTGTTTTCTTCGCCATCTGAAATTATTAACAAAGCTTTCTTTTCGTGCCGTCCCTGCTTCACTTTTTCCAGCGCCATATACACTGCGTCAAATAAAGCGGTACTGCCTTTGGGCTTAATGAATACGGCATTGTTAATGATCGTTTCCGGCACAGAAGTGAAATCATGAATTAGTTTCGAGCGGTCGCTAAACGAAATCACAAAATATTCATCGTCCGCGTGCGAGTATTCAAACAATCCTTTTAGCGCGTGAAATGATTGGCGCGAGAGCGGATTCATTGAGCCAGAAACATCGTACACAATCCCCAGCGTAAGTGGCGAATCCTGCGTAGAAAACAGCGCAATGTCTTGCTTAACGTTATCGTCGTAAACTTCAAAATTTTCTTTAGTTAATCCCGTCACAAAGCGGCGATTTTGATCGCTTACTGTCACAGTCACGCTGACCATATTGGTTTTGACGACGAATTTCTCCTCTTTTTTTTGTGACTGTGGTGTTTCGGTTTGTTTTTGTTGGGAGAGAGACGAGGGGGAATTGCTTTGCGCGAGAAGTAACGTCGCCCAGCTTAATATTGGCAAGCACGAAAAAAATAAGCTGGCAAAAAATTTTCTCATAGCTTTTCCTTTACGCTTATGCGCAGGGAGAGTGAACAACCTGATAAAAACTAGGAAACGCACATCGTAAATAATTATTATACCTCTTTATTTTACTTCGCCTGCTTCCGGTTTTTTCTTGTTGTGAATCCACTGCAACAATTCATCAAAAGCCGTACCAGTTTGCGCGGGCGTGAAATTGCAATGACCATTGGCTACGACAAATTTTGCGACGAATAACTCTTGTGTGCCCGCCAGCTTTACGGTGGATTCATAATCCAATACATCCGCCGCTGTTACCAATTGATCGTAGGTTGTATGAATCGTTAGCACGGGATCATTGATGCGTCCTGAAGGCGAATAATGTTGGCGCAAATATTCACGCGCTTTGGCATCGGCGGCATAACGTTTGACGCCGCGATTGAGCGCTACATCATCTTCAAATCCGCCATAAATTATGTTGCGATTATCGAATGGGTTGCCACCGGTGCGTTGTTGCAATTCCTGATTAATTTTGTAAAAGAAATCCAAGACGCCCATCACTTCGAGCGGCGTTTTCAGACTGAAGCGTTTGGCAAACATCGCGGCTTTGGCCAGATCGGCCTGCATTGCATTTTTGACTTTTGTTGTATCGAGTTTGGTGTCGGGAGCGATTTTGCTTGGGTCGCCAACAGTGCCGGGAAAATAAAACTCAAACGTCACCAACATATCGAAAATTCGCCGCTGAAATCCATTTATCGTGGCGATCAACGGCCCGCACATTGGCAATGCTCCGTCGTATACTTCAGGATATTTTTCAATCGTAGCGACCGTAATCACGCCGCCCATCGAATGCCCTAACACGATGCTTTCGTTCGGCTGCCCATATTTTTTGACGAAGTATTTGCGCAATGCTTCGGTGTCTTCGACGCCTTCTTTGACGGCCCAGCCTTGTGTGCTGTAAGCCGATTGCGCTACGGCATAACCGCGTTTCAAAAATTCATCGCGCGTCGGATTTGGTTTGGGATCGGCGATGTTGTTTTTGCTGCCAACAGTTTCATAACCGTGACAATACATCACTAAGCCTTTATTCCAATTTGCTGGAACTTCAATGCGGAAGGGGGCGCCATTGATTTCGCCTGTTTCAACTTTGGAGTTTTGCGCGAAGGCTATGATTGAAAAGCCGAAGAAGAAAATCGTAAGGGCAAAGAATCTTTTCATGGAGGAATCTCCTTGAGTTGGAAAGTCAGTACCACCTGCGTAAGCGGGTAGTACTGACAATTAAGCGCCTCGTTTGCGATAGTACAAATAAATCGGCCAGCCAATGCCGATAAGTACTAAGCCGAAAATTGATTCGACGGGTTTGGTGAATAACGTGTTGATGATAAGCCAGAGCGCTACAAGTACAAACACAAAGGGAATGATCGGATAGCCGAATGTTTTATAAGGGCGTTCGGCTTCCGGCATTTTGCGACGCAGCACAAATACAGCCGACGTGACCAGGCCATAAAAAATCCACGAAGCGAACAACAAACAATCTGTCAATTGATCGAACGTTCCCGACAGCGCTAAGACGCAAGCCCAGAATCCTTGCACCAATAACGAGACAATCGGAACGCGTGTCCCTGCGCTCAATCGCGCCATTGCTGGAAAAAATAATCCATCCTGCGCCATTGCATAAGGTACACGTGCATTCGATAAAATTGATCCGTTCAAAGCTCCAAACGCTGAAATCACAAATGCGATAGAAATTAATTTGCCACCCCATTCACCTAAAAAACTTTGTGCGGATTTAGCTGCTACGGGCAAAGCATCGCGGTATTGGGTTGAATTCGCCGTGACGACTTCTTGGAATGGTAACGCGTAAAAATAAGCAAGATTGGCGAGGCAATAAATAATCATCACGACAATCATGCCGCCGATCAATGCACGCGGAATGTTGCGCCCAGGGTTTTGCACTTCGCCTGCTGCCATCGGCATATTATTCCATCCATCATAGCCCCACAGCGCTGCCAGCATCGCCGTGCCGAACAACGCAAATCCACTCCACTCCGGCGTGTTCGCAGGCGTAGCTAGATGCGCCCACGAAGTTGTTTTCGCTGCAAAAAAAACTCCGCCGACAACGAATGCGATGCCCGCAAGTTTGAGCACAGTCAGAAAGGATTGCACTTTGCCGCCGACGATGACGGTCAGGCAATTGATGCCTGTGAGCAATAAAATCACGCCTACGGCGACGATTTGTTTCGCGCCGAATTGCCATTTGATGGTTTGGCCTAAGAATGAAAATGTGCGCTCTGCCCACACCGCATTGAGCGGCAAAAACGTCGAGAGGAAAATTGCCAGCCCCGCGCCAAGGCTCGCAATCGAAGCGCTGCCTGCGACGATGAAACGTTGCCAGCCGAATAGAAAAGCCGAAGCTTCGCCGTACGAATGCCGCAGGTAAACATATTCGCCGCCTGCGTGCGGCAACATCGCGCCGAGTTCCGCGTACGTGAGTGCGCCCGCGAGCGAGAGCAATCCTGCCGCTACCCAGGCGAGCAACACAAGCGCGGGAGTGCCTACGCCTTGCGCCATCGGAGCGGCTTTCAAAAAAACGCCTGTGCCGATGACTGTGCCGATGACGAGCGCTGTTGTATCTGTGAGAGTGAGACCACGGAGGAGTTGGGATTTTGATTCAGACATTTTGGAATAGCCACAAAAAGGCGCAAAAGACACAAAAAATGCGCTGGATTGATTTTAAGGACTTCTGAAATCTTTGCCGCAAGGAGGCGCAGAAAACGCAAAAGAAAACTATGCTTTGATTAATTTAGTGCGAACAATAAATGTAAACGTCAGGAAATTAAATGCTCAAAATATATTTTTGAATCTGTAATTTTGGTGCGCCAAAGTTGATGAGTAAACCGTGTTCGATATGTGATGAGCGCAAATATCCAAGCAATTGCGCTACGTGTTCATCTGTTAAGTTTTTTACCGCTTTTAATTCTACAATTAATATATTCTCAACGAAAAGGTCAGCAAAATAATCTCCAAGCAATGTTCCATCTTCGTCATAAACTTGTAACGGGAATTGTTGCTCAATCTTTAAGCCTTTTTTACGAGCACGGTTTACCAAAGCATTTTCGTAAATTTTTTCCAAATGCCCGTTTCGATGAAAACGGTGAATATCAAAGCTGATTTCTCTAACTGTGTCACACAATTCTTTGATCCTTGCATCCATACTTTGTTCCTCCCAACCTATCAGCAAGTAAAAAATCTTTTGCGTCTTTTGTGCTTTTTTGCGGCTATTCTTCTGTTTCCTCTTCTGCCACTACTTTTGGTTTTCTCCCATACACCTTCGTCATTTCACCGAATCGCTCGCCGATTTCTTTGGTTAGCGCTTCAGCTTGAAAGCGCCAGCCCCAGTTGCCGCTTTCGCGTGATGGTACATTCATGCGGCCTTCCGCGCCTACACCAAGTAAATCTTGCAGCGGCGTAATCGCAATACGCGCGACGGAAGCTAATGCCAGGCGAATCATGTCCCAATTAATTTCAGTGCCATCCGTGCCTAAATATTTCAGCACGTAGGTGCGTTCTGCGTTGATTTCTTCCCAGGATAGTGTGGTGTCGCCTTCGTCCGCTGAAGTGAACCAGCTTACAGTTGTGTCATTGTCGTGCGTGCCTGTGTACACTACGCAATTTTGCGGGAAGTTGAATGGTTTGAACTCGTCGGCTTGTTCATCTGCGCCAAAAGCAAATTGCAAAATGCGCATACCGGGAAAACCAAATTGATCGCGCAGCGCGTGAACTGCTTTAGTGATTAAGCCTAAATCTTCAGCGATGATTGGCAAGTCTTTGCCCAAAGCTTTTTGCAACGCAGTGAATAATTCTGCGCCGGGAGCCGCAACCCATTTACCATTAATCGCGGTTTTTTCTGAGGCAGGAACCGCCCAATATTTTTCAAAGCCGCGAAAATGATCCAGCCGCAAAATGTCCACTTGCGCCAGTGTTGCGCGCACGCGTTCAATCCACCACTGATAGCCTGTTGCTGCCAGCACGTCCCAGCGATACAACGGATTGCCCCAAAGCTGGCCTGTCTCGCTGAAATAATCCGGCGGGACGCCTGCGACTTGGTACGGTGTCCCGTCCGCCGCTAAATCAAATAAGTGCGGATTTGCCCATACATCAGCGCTGTCGTGCGCGACAAAAATCGGCACGTCGCCGATAATTTTGATGCCGCGTTCGTTGGCATAACCAGCCAGATTTACCCATTGCTTGAAAAATAAAAATTGATAGAACTTATGTGCGCTGATTTCATCGCCGTGATTTTCATTCCAGAAATGCAGCGCGTTTGGTTCGCGCGCGCGCAAATGGCTATCCCACTTTGTCCATTCTTTGCCTTCGTGCGCGTCTTTGCACGAACGGAACAGCGCATAATCGTGCAGCCAGGAATTGGCGTTTTGGCAAAATGTGGCGAATTCGGTTGCCAAGCTTTCTGTCACGTCAGTTTTGAAATTTTCATACGCTTTTTTGAGGAGCGCATTTTTGAATTCGATGACTGGGCCATACTCCACACGCTCAGCCGAGAATTCGGGCGCAGCGGCTAAATCATCTTGCGTTAGCAAACCATCGGTGACCAATAAATCCGGGCTGACAAGCAAGGGATTGCCAGCGAATGCAGAGAAGCACTGATACGGAGAATCGCCATAACCTGTTGGGCCAAGCGGCAAAACTTGCCATAAACTTTGGTGGGCTGCGGCTAAAAAATCTACAAAGTCATAAGCCGCCTGACCTAAATCACCAATGCCAAATTTTCCAGGTAGCGATGTTGGGTGTAATAAGATTCCACTAGCACGAGGGACGAGCATAATAAATCAACTTGGATCATGGCGGATGGTTCTTGTTTGATTATTTTTTTCCGTGCGCAACAACGGGCCAATATTTATCGAAAATAAAATCAGGGCTGTTTTCGCGGTCGTGGCAAGTAATGCACAGCGAAGGGGTCGCTGGCGTTGGATAGCCACCTTTTTTGGGTTTTGCCGCGTGTTCGGCACCAGCTCCGTGACACGATTCGCATTGCACATTCGCAAATTGCGGCGTCGCTTTAATATTCACAAAACCTTGTTTTTGGAATCCGACCGAATGGCAACCCACACAAGCATTATCAAAGGTGCGGCTTTTTGTCTCCAGTCCCGCAAATGCGTGTGAATGACGTGTTGTTTTCCATTTGTCAAATTCTTCCTGATGACATTTTGCACATGTTTCCGAGGTTACGTAAATAGCTGGCTGATTTTTTGTGTTGGCAATATGGGCGGCGGCAACTTCTTCTGCCATCCGTTGTTGTACGACACCAATTTCGGCGCGCGCTTTTTGTGTCGTCGCCAGCATCGCCGGATCATCAGGAATCACACTGTCCAAATCAACGTACCGATTGGTAAAGCGCTCGATTTCGCCATTGGCATCGGCATAAAATCGCAGTTCGCCTAAATATTTTGCCTGATGTGAAGCATACAAAATCAGCGTGTTGTTAACTTGTTTCGGATCGTGTACAAGACCACGCTCATCGTACGAAATAATCAAATCCACTTCAGGATTTTGCAGCGCTAATTTATTTGCTGTGCCTGGTTTGAAATAGCCTACGATAATGTTGACATCGGCTTTGTCTTTAATTTCTGCGAGCGTATTTTTAGCGGCGGTCAGCGGATCATCAAACGTGAAACCTAATTTGGCAATGCGTTCTTTGGTTTCATCCGGCGGCAATTCGCTTAGGCCAATGAAGGCAATGCGCACAGGTTTTTTCAGGCGTTTGGCAAGCAGGGTTTTGATCGTGTACGGAGCAAAATTAGTTTGCGCGCTTTTGATATTTGCTGACAGCAATGTCGCTTTTTCAGGGCGGAGCGGGGAGTCCTTGGCGCTCAGGCGTGTGGCGTAAAGCAAATCACGGTGTGAAAGATTGACGACGCTCAAATCCATTTGTTCGTTCGCGCGCACAATCCAATCATTCATTAATTTTGCGTCGGAATTTAATTCGCTATTTGCGCCCGCGTCATCACTGAAAATATGTCCGGCATCAACCATGATCGTAGCGGCTCCGGGGCTGCGTTCACGAAAAGCATTGATGTACCCAAGCCGGCGCGCTACGCCGCCAAGCGGGCGAATCGGGCATCCGCAAACTTCTAAATTGCCGCCGATGTCCGCCGTGAAAAATAGCGTTGCCGCATAACCGTCATCTTTGTCCAGACGATCTTTCAGCGTCCCTTTAGGCGCAGGCGTTTTGGCCAGATTGTCACGCCCATCTTTTTGTTGCTGTGATTGTTGCTGCGCGCGAATATTCTTAAGCGGCAAACAAATTGCGCCGACCGCGACAACGAAGGCAACGATGATGAATAATGACAAAGCTCTTTTCCGATTCGACATGCAAAATCCTCTGTGCTGGAATAGGGCTGTGCAAGTGTAGTCAAAAACAACTAACGTAACAAGTAACAGTTTTTATGAATTTAGCTCCTTTGATTTTAGCCTCGGCTTCGCCTCGTCGTTCAGAATTGCTGAGCGCCGCAGGATTTACCTTTACTATCCGTGTGGCAGACGTTGACGAATCGCTTTTTGCGAACGAAACGCCGCACGATTATGTTGCGCGTTTATCACTCACCAAAGCGAAGGCCGTCGCGCGTCCTGATGAGATTGTGCTGGGCGCGGACACGACAGTAGTAATTGGCGACGAAATTGCGGGTAAGCCTGTGGATATTGCCGATGCTAAGCGAATGCTGAATTTGCTGAGCGGGAATTGGCACGAAGTTTTGACGGGCGTGAGTTTAGTGCAAGGCGATAATGTCCAAACTGAAGTTGCTGTCACACGGGTGAAATTTACTGCGATGAGCGTTGCCGAAATTGATTGGTATGCGAACAGCGATGAACCGCACGACAAAGCAGGCGCTTATGCGATTCAAGGCTTAGCCGCGCGTTTCATCGAACGCATTGAAGGAAGTTATTCCAATGTCGTGGGATTGCCGCTAGAGACTGTCTATCGAATGATCAGAAATTTTGGGTTTTAGATTTTGGATTTTAGATTGCTGCATAGCTATGTGCGCAATCCAAAATCCAAAATCGCAAATCCAAAATCAAAAGATTCCATTCAACTTGAGCAGATGCCCCATCTGTTCTTTTTTCGTACGCAGATATTTGAATGCGGGCGCGCTGGATTTAACTTCTAATTGCACGCGCTCCACGACTTCGAGACCAGCTTTACGCAAAGCGCAGACTTTATCAGGGTTATTTGACATCAGGCGCACGCGCTGGATCCCCAGCAATTTAATTACTTGTGCGCATTGATTATATTCGCGGGCATCAATCGGCAAACCTAATCTGACATTGGCTTCGATTGTATCTGCGCCTTGATCTTGCAAGGCATAGGCGCGAATTTTGTTTACGATTCCGATACCGCGACCTTCCTGTTGCTGGTACACAATTACGCCGGAACCTTCGGCTTGTACCATTTCCATTGCGCGTTGCAATTGCGGGCCGCAATCACATTTCAGCGAATGAAATACGTCGCCTGTCAAACATTGCGAATGAATGCGTACGAGCGTTGGTTTTTCGGGATCGGGGTTGCCTTTAATAAGAGCAACAAATTCTTCATCACTGGTTGTGCTGCGAAATCCGGCGATTTTGAAAGGTCCAAATTCGGTAGGTAAGTTGGCTTCAGCTTCTAATTTCACAGTCAATCCATCTGTTGCTCGGTTTGCATCATTAACGTTCATTAAGTGTCTCCTTATAGTTACCGATGTTGCGATAGGATGCATTCAGACTATATCGGTCAAAGACCGTACGCGCAAGCTTAGCGAATTTTACGTGGCGAGTCTTCACAAATGTTTAGATAACTCGTCACAGCGCCAACACACTTGCGCAAAGCGTTTGTCCTTGTAAGATACGAAATCGTCATAGTTTTAGATGTAAAATCGTAGTAATTTATTCCCGAGTTCTGATGCAAAATTACGTTTCATTGTTGCCCTCACTGTTAATTGCTTGTTTGGCTTGTGTTACAGGTTTTCTGGTAGCGAAAAAAATCTTTGCGAAAGCATCATTAAAAACTTATCTCAGTTTTGGCGTAGTCATTGGCTTAGGTGTAATCGCATGGGTTGGATTTTTGTTGGCGCTGTTGTGCGGATTAAATTGGCTGTCAATTGGGCTTACCATCGTAATTTTATGTGTCGTCGGGTTTTTCTTTCGCCCCAGCCCGGTTTCGTTTCAACGCCCAAATTTCAATTTTTATTCCTGTCTTTATTACGGCAGTTGGATTGTTTTTTTTAGCTGGTTATTTGGCCGCGTAATTAGTATTGAGCCAGATGGATTGTACACCGCGCCCGCCAATAATTACGGCGATCTGGGCTTTCATTTTAGCGTCGTTACGTCGTTTGCCGACGGTGACAATTTCCCGCCGCATAATCCGATTTATCAAGGCTTAAAATTTACCTATCCATTTCTAATTGATTTTCTAAGCGCCTTTTTTCATCGCGCCGGAGCGGATTGGGCGACGAGCTTTTTTATTCCGAATTTAATTTTAGCTTTGGCGTTGGTTGGCTTAATTGAGATTCTAACGGAAAAATTAACGCAAAATATATTAGCCGCACGTATTGCACCTGTGCTGTTTTTCTTTAGCGGTGGCGCGGGATTTTTATACGCGCTACGCGACAAATTTGCTTCGCAATTAAGCTGGCTGGATTTTGTACTGCACTTGCCGCAAAGCTATACCAAAAATGATCCGTTGAATTTGCAGTGGGGCAATATGTTGACAACATTGCTGGTGCCGCAGCGGTCTTTATTGTTTGGCTTTCCGGTCTTTGCAATGATTGTGATTTTGTGGTGGGAAGCTTTAGGCGAAAGAGAGATGGAGAGAAAGAGCGATAGAAAGAAAGAGCGATTTTCCTTCGCGTCTCTCTTTCGCTCCTTCCCCCCATCGCCCCGTCGCTTTTTCCTCTTCGCTGGCATTCTCACAGGCTCATTACCGCTGCTGCACGCGCACGGATTTTTTTCAGTGATAATCGTTAGCGCGGTGATGGCGTTAGTATTTTTTTCGTGGGATTGGCTCGCGTTTTTTGTGCCTGCGGGAATTTTATCTTTGCCGCAAGCGTTGTGGCTGAGCGGTACAGGCACGCGCAGTTCGCTCTTCAAACTAAATTTTGGTTGGGCGCATGGCGAAAGCCCAATGCTGAAATTTTATGCGATCAACTTCGGCATTTTTTTAGTCGCACTTGCTATCGCGTTGGTTTTTACGAATGCGCGCGCGCGCCGATTTTACTGGCCTTTTTTGTTGTGCTGGATTGTGCCGAATGTAGTTTTGCTCGCGCCGTGGTCATGGGACAACATCAAAGTATTGGCCTATTGGTTTTTACTTTCCGTCCCGTTCATCGCCTTTTTACTCGCCAAAATTTTGCAGTCGAAAAAACTCTATTTCGCGCCGCTCGCGCTTGTGTTGTTTGTCATGCTCACACTTTCGGGCGCGTTGGATGTGTTTCGCGGGATGACTTCTATTGAGCGCGTGCAGTTGTTCGGCGTACCAGAATTGCACGTCGCCGAACTCATCAAACAAAAAACGCCGCCGCACGCGTTGATGCTGTGTGCGCCGATTCATAATTCAGTTTTGGCGTTGACAGGCAGGCAAATGTTGATGGGCTATCCGGGACATTTGTGGTCGCACGGGATTAATTTTGAGGCGCGCGAAAAAGAAATTCGCGCCATTTTTAAAGGTGAACCTGAAGCGGAAGATTTGCTGCAAAAAAATAATGTGGATTACGTTGTCATCAGTGCCATCGAAATTTTAAATTACGAAGCCAACGGGGAATTTTTTGCTGAAAAATTTCCCCTTGTAATCGAAGCCGAAGGCTTTCGCGTTTATAACGTAAAAGAGAAAAAGCAGTAATGATAAAAAATCTCCTTGTCCGATTGTCCGGTCATCCGGTTTTCTTTCTTTCTCTTTACTATTTTTTCAATCCCGTTTGTTTGCGAATCCAATCAGACATTTGCATCAAGGCAATTGGTGCGATGGTTTCTTCGATTTGCGAATATTCGCTGAATGCGCCTGTTTTCGCGGTCTGAAATAAATGATTTAATTTTGGCAATTCAACTGTTTGGAAATTTTTGTTGCCTGCGGCTTTTAATGCTTTGGCAATTTCTGGCAGATTTTGTTTTGGCGGAACCTGAAAATCTAATTCGCCATTCAATGCCAGCACTGGAATTTTTATTTGCCGTAAAGCTGTGCGTGGGTCGTAGCTTAAAAAGTATCGAAACCACTTTGTATTTACCTGTTTGATTTGTTGCAGCAAGGCACCGGGGTTCGCGTCTGCGGCTTTCTTTTGTTCTTCGGTCATTTCGGAAATAGACGCTGCCATATCTTCGCGCAATTTTTTTTCAGCACTTGCTTCATCTTTTTCAGTTTTGATAACCGCGAACATTTTTTCCTGCAATTTGCGATTGCGCGTCGCCTGATCTTCTGTTCCGCCTGCTGCTAACATTCCTAATCGCCCCTGTGCGTACATAATTTCTTCACCCGTCACGCCGGGGCCAGCCATTAATACGAGGTACGCAATATCGGATGATTTCGTCGCGCACATTGGTGCAATCAATCCGCCTTCGCTGTGTCCGACTAAGCCAATTTTCTTCGCGTTAATTTCTTTGCGTGTTTTCAAAAACTCGACTGCCGCCAAAACATCAGTCGCAAAATCTTCACTTGTAGCCGCTGCGAAGTTCCCTTTGGATTTAGCTACTCCGCGATCATCAAAGCGCAATACGGCGATGCCTTGCCGCGTCAAATGATCGGCGAGGATGAGAAATGGTTTGTGTCCAAGCAACGATTCATCACGGTCTTGCGGGCCGGAGCCTGTGATTAATACGACCGCAGGGAAGGGGGCTTTTGTGCGCGGCAGCGTCAACGTTCCTGCTAAGGTAATATTGGCAGATTTATTATCAAACGTTATTTCCTGTTCGTCATACGGATACGGTTTGACGGGTGTTTGCGGGCGCTTTGGCGGCGGCGGCGGCGTGTTGCCGCGTTTGAAGCTGAGCGAGAATGGCACGCCGCCTTGCGTAAATTTGCCTGTGATTTCATCACCATTGATTGTGCCTTCGTACGTCGCGCTAATATTGCTCATGGCAAATTTCATGATTTGACCTTCCACCGTCACCTTATCAATTTTCAATCCTTTCGCGCCTTGATCGAGGCTGTCCATTGTGCCGCGAATGTTGCCGTCATTTTCCGCTGCAAAATGCAACACGAGGCGCAATTTCATTGCCCCCACATCTAACGTACCTTGCCAATCGCCTGCGATTTTTTGCGCGGGCGCATCTTGCGCACCTCCCCTTGTCGCAAAAACAAAAACGCTCAAAAGCAAAATAACTAAAATTTGAATTTTCATAACGATGATTTCTTTCTGCAAAATTATTCACCAGGCTTGGCAACTGGATTGACCTGCGATTTTATGTACAATCCCTCTTTTCGTTATTCACGATTTTCGGAGTTGTAACACATTATGGAAGCAAACGACATCGCAGACTGTAGCCACATCGAAAAATTTTCCCGCATCAAAAAAATGGTCGGCAATACGCCGTTGCTTGCCGTGCATTTCAAATTTCGCGGCAGCCCACGCGTAATTTTTGCCAAAGCGGAATATCTAAATTTAACGGGCAGTATCAAAGACCGCATGGCGTTTCACATCTTGCGCAAGGCTTATCAGGAAAACCTCATCAGGTCAGGTGATTTGATTGCTGAAGCCACCAGCGGTAACACGGGCATTGCGTTTGCCGCGCTTGGTCGTGCGCTTGGCCATTCCGTCAGAATTTATATGCCCGATTGGATGAGTGTTGAGCGTGTGCGGTTGATTCAAAGTTTTGGGGCAGAAATTATTCCCGTCAGCCGTGAACAAGGCGGATTCTTAACCAGCATTCGCATGACCGAAGAACTAGCGCGCGACAATGAACACGTTTTTTTGCCGCGCCAATTTTCCAATTGCGCCAATGTCGAAGCGCACGAATCCAGCACGGGCCCTGAAATCTGGGAACAATTGCAATCGCGCGGACTGACGCCGGACAGCTTCCTCGCGGGCGTAGGTACAGGCGGAACGATTATGGGCACGGGAAAATTTTTGCGCTCGAAAAATCCGAACATTAAATTGCACCCGATGGAACCCGCCGAATCGCCTACGTTAACGACGGGTTGTAAAGTTGGTTCGCACCGCATTCAAGGCATCTCTGACGAATTTATTCCCGCGATTGTCGAACTGGAAAAACTAGATCACGTAGTCAGCGTTCCCGACGGCGATGCAATTTTGATGGCGCAAAAATTAGCTGCTGATTTAGGCTTAGCTGTAGGAATTTCATCCGGCGCAAATTTCATCGGCGCATTGATGGCGCAAAATGAATTAGGCGCGGATGCAACAGTCGCTACGATTTTTTGTGATGACAATAAAAAATATTTGAGTACGGATTTGCTTCGCAAAGAAGCAGTAAAAAGTAATTATCTAAGCCCTGAAATTGAATTGACGCATTACGAAGCTATCTGATCGTGTCAGAAGCCCGACCGTGAGGGAGGGCGAACTTGCGACACATATAGCCCTTCCTCACGGTCGGGCTTCTGACACGTTGCCGCTACCCCAATTATGTTTGCAGAAATCGCCCTTCCACTTTACGTGCATCAAACATTCACGTATGCCTTACCCGAAAGCTTTGCAGCGCAGGCACAGGCAGGCTGTCGTGCGCTTGTGCCATTTAAGAAACAATTATTGACAGGTTATATAGTCGGTATTCATCAAACGCTAGAAGAAGCAGGGCTTGATGCTACGACCATTGAAATCAAACACGTCGAAGAGCTTTTCGATACTGAACCGTTAGTCACTGAAGAATTGCTCGAACTCACGAAATGGATTGCCGATTATTATTTCGCGCCATGGGGAGAAACGATCAAAGCTTGCCTGCCCACAGGCATCAACGCCGAAGCCGAAACGATGCTTTCGCTCACGACCAACGCACACGAAGCCCTGTCAAATCAGGCTGCGAAACCGACTACCAAATTGCAGGCATTACATTTTATCGCGGCAAATTTGGACGAAAGCGGCGCAATGAATTCGCGCTTGCTCAGCAAAGAATTTACGAAAGCGAAAGCCGGAGCGTTGATTCGTGAACTCGAAAAATCTAGTTTGGTTATTGTTACGCGCCAAATGATTGATGCAGCGGTGAAGCCGAAAAAACAACAAGCGGTGCGATTGCGGAATGCGGAATGGAGAATGCGGAATGGAGAACCGCAAGACGAGTCTGAGCAGGTCAGTACCCAGAGCGATAGCGACGGGGCAACAGTACGCGAGCAAAAAGCACTCAACGAAAAACAACAACGCGTGCTTGATTGTTTAGCTGCCGCCACTGAACCATTAAGCCTTTCACAAATTCAAGAGCAAGCGCACGTCAGCATTTCTGTCATTAAGACATTAGAAAAACTTGGTCACATCGAAATTTTCGTCCGCGAAATTCGCCGTGATCCGCTCGCTCATCTCAAGAATTTATCTGCCGACGAAATGGAATTGATGCCGCAACAACAGACGGCACTTGATTCGATTTGTGCCGCGCTCGGTGAAAATAAATATTCCGCATTTTTATTGCACGGTGTGACGGGCAGCGGCAAAACCGAAGTGTACATTCGCGCCATGCGAGCCGCGTTGGAGCAAGGCAAAACCGCGTTGATGCTTGTACCAGAAATTTCGCTGACGCCAATGTTTGCGCGTCGTTTGTCTGAACATTTTGGCGATGCCGTAGCGATTTTGCACTCATCCTTATCCGACGGCGAACGCCTTGATGAGTGGAATCGTATGCGCACGGGCGAAGCGCGGATTTGCATTGGTGCGCGTTCGGGCGTGTTCGCTCCGCTCGAAAATATTGGACTCATCATTGTGGACGAAGAGCACGAAGGCGCGTACAAACAGGATTCTGAACCTCGCTATCACGGACGCGACACGGCGATTGTGCGTGCGCTCAAAGCTAATGCCGTAGTCGTTTTGGGCAGCGCGACTCCATCAATGGAATCCTTTCACAACGCACACACGGGCAAATACACATACCTGCAAATGGACACGCGCGTTAGCGGTCGTCCGCTCGCTCCCGTCGAAATCGTAGACATGCGCGAGGTTTTCACGCGGCACGGCAAACAACAAATTTTTTCAGATGAAATGAAAGCCGCAATTGCCGAAAATTTTGAGCGCGGGGAACAAACGCTGGTGCTGCTGAATCGGCGCGGCTTTTCTTCGTTTCTGTTGTGTCGCAGTTGCGGTCACAAATCGCATTGCCCGAACTGCGACGTAGCCTTGACCTATCACAAATCCGAAGCGCGTTTGACCTGCCATTATTGCGGGCATCAGGCGCGTGTGCCGCGTGCGTGCGAAGTTTGTTCCGGCGTCTATTTGCATTACGTCGGCGAAGGCACGGAGCAAATCGAATCGTTGTTGCAAGAGCTATATCCCGAAATGAAAATTTCGCGTTTAGACCGCGACACTACGCGGCGGCGCGGGGCTTTTGAAAAATTGCTGGGAGCGTTTGCGCTGGGCGAAATTGATTTGATGGTCGGCACGCAAATGATTGCCAAAGGCCACGATTTTCATAACGTCACGCTCGTGTGCGTGATTTCGGTTGATGCCGGGCTCGGTATTCCTGACTTCCGTTCTTCAGAGCGCACGTTCCAATTGCTGACACAAGTTGCAGGCCGCGCCGGACGCGGAGACAAGCCCGGTCGCGTGTTGTTGCAAAGCTATCACCCCGAACATTACGCGCTGGAATTTGCGAAAGCGCAGGTCTACGAAAAATTTTACGAACACGAAATCCACTTCCGCCAACAAATGCGCTACCCACCATTCGTAGCGTTAATCAACGTCCTGATTCACCATTCCGAATTTGCCAAAGCCAACACCGTAGCCGCCGAATTCGCACGCCTGCTCGCCGCTGCCGACTCCGAACAAGCCCTGCGCATCTTAGGCCCCGCCCCCGCGCCACTCGCCCGCATCAAAGGCGAACACCGCTTGCAGGTTTTGATAAAAACCAAAAACCGCCGCGTCGCCCGCGAAGCCCTAGACGCCGCAATGCTCGGACTAAAAGAACGCGATTGGGATCTGCGAATGCTGAATGTCGAAGTTGATCCAGTAAGTTTGATGTAGCTTGTGCTACAATCCCGCGCACAGCATTGGAGGTTTATTTGTAATGACGACAATTACCCTTGAAGTGCTTGATTCATTGGCATCTCAGCTTGATCCGTTGCGGAATCGGCTGCCGGAAATTTTGCTGCAAACGATTGGCGCGTGGTCGCAAAATCCCTCGCTTTCTCTATCAATCAAATCATTTCCAGTCTATGAAGAGATGATGGATTTTCTGACTAGTAGCTCGACGCCAGAACAGATCGTTTCGCATCAACCATCGCCACTGTTGCAGGAACGATTAGAAGAATTGCTAGAGAAAAACCGGGAAGAAGAATTGACCGAAGCAGAAGCGGCGGAGCTGAATGCTTTTGAGCAGGTCAATGACGTCATGAATTCGCTGAAGCTAGGCGTTCGTCGCGCACTTCGTTCTTGAATTACCCCAACCGAGACATTGCCAATTCCCGCGTATAGGTAGATTAATATGCCCGCAACTCCAAACACCAATGCGACTAAAACCAAAGCAACTTGCGCGTGCGATAGTGTTGTCAGGTGCTTCGACGACATCGAAGCGGCACCCTCCGCTTGTGTGGGAGAGGCTGCTTACGAACACAAGAGCAAACGCTTTTGCGTGATGCATTACCCAAGCCAAAACAAAATAGAAGCATTTCGAGTCGCGCTTGAGGGGAAAATTGTAGCTCAAGACTTTAATTTTTGTGGCGTATACTTTCCCGAAGACATTGATTTTTTAGCTTATAATGAAGTAAACGATGAGCCATTTTTTTTCACAGCAGATGCCGACTTTAGATCTGCGACGTTCAGCGGAAACGCTAAGTTTGGCGTCCTGTTCAGTAGCAATGTGTACTTTAATTCTGTGAAGTTTAGAGGAAGCGCATGGTTTTATGGTGCGAGGTTCAGTGGTGGAGCGTACTTTCAGCGTGCGGAATTCAGAAGAGCTACATACTTCCAGCGCACGAAATTTTGCGGAGAGGCACACTTTGAGTCTGTGAAGTTTGGCGGAAAGGCGGGCTTCAAATTTACAGAATTTATCGAAAGGGCAACTTTTAACGATGCAAAGTTCAGTGAAAAAATAAACTTTACATCTGCGACGTTCAGAAAAGAGGCACTCTTTAAGTCTGTGAATTTCGGTGGAGAACTGGCCTTTACGTCTGCGACGTTTAGTAGAGAAGCGCTCTTTGAGTCTGTAAATTTCGGTAGAAAAGCATGCTTTAAATTTGCGTCGTTTATCGCAAATGCAGACTTTAGTTCTGGGACGTTCAGCGGAGAGTCGTTATTTGATGCAACGCGATTTCTTGGCGCTGTAGATTTCACTAACGCGCAATTTAAAGACTATGTGAAATTCAAGCATAACAATCAGGAAACGTTTGGCGAAAAGGCGTCGCTGAATTTCGATTCTCTGCGCATCGAAAAACCAGAACGGCTTTCATTCCATTCATTAAAATTACGTCCACATTGGTTTATTAATACTGATCCGCGCAAATTTGAATTTATTGATGTGGATTTTGGTCAGTATACATTGGCACAAGAGCGCGAAGCGTGTAACTCTGATCGTTTGCTCTCAATTGCATATCGGCAACTAGCAGTAAATGCAGAAGAAAATAGCCGTTACGAAGAAGCGATGAAATTTCGCTCTGCGTCAATGGAAGCATCTTTTTATAACTTACAGGAAAAATGGCGCAATGATTGGGTAAAAACACGCTGGAAAAATTTTTCTTATGAGACATTTTTTTGGTGGTGGGATTATGTAGCATTACGAAAATTCTTTTCACTAACTTGGTGGTATAGATTCCTTAGCGAGTATAGTGAAAGCCCTGCGCGAGCAGCAATAATCTTACTTTTAGTTTTGTGTTTTTCGTGTGTGCCATATTGGCTCACTGACTTTTCTTTATCAAAACAAGAGCAAAGAAAAACAGGAGTTCAGCAGATACTCGCGCCTGACCAAAGAATAGCTACGCAAATTTTCTCAACATTTGTGTATTCGTTAGAAACTGCTTCATTGCAAAAGCCGGAACCTCGCCCTGTGACTACGGCGGCGCGATTTTTTGTAGGAATGGAAACGATCCTTGCACCATTGCAGGCGGCTTTGCTGGCTTTAGCGATTCGCCGCAAATATATGAGATAGTAACTTGATACTTCAGCCAAGAGCAAAATAACGATCATAGCTGTAGGGGCGATCCCTTGTGGTCGCCCGTTTTCGCTACGGATAAATTTTATCGTAGGGATTATTTATCGCAATTGTCTATCGCGCGCGGCGCGATTCGGGCGGGGACGAGCCGCCGCCCCTACTGGTGATGCGGAGCTTGTTTGTTGCGGGGAGCGGCAGGCGAGACGCCTACCGTACATTGGGGGCGAGGCAGGCCGTTGTTGGTACGAGCGTTAAGAGTTCAAGCTTTAACTTGTGAGGTGTGGTAACGGGCAAGCTAAAGCTTGAACTCTTAACGCTTGTGGCGAAGGGGATTTTTTTAGCTTGCAAGTTTGACCAGATGAGAAAATTTTGGTTTTCCATAGCCCAGTCGTTTACGGCTGGGTTAGCGATGAGAGCATAATCGCAGCCCGTTTTAACGGGCTTTTTTATTGGCTTAAGCCTAATGAAAGGGACGCTAAAAGCGCCCTCTGGTTTTGATTTGCCTGTTTCCCCAGCCGTGAACGACTGGGCTATAAATGAAAAGGACGCTAAATGCGCCCTGTGATCTTTTGCTTTTGTTTCCCAGCCGTGAACGACTGGGCTATAGAGGGAAAATGGCCTGCCGATCAGGGCTGGATTAAATTTCAAACAATTCTCGCCTTTAATTGCAATCGTGACTGGTTGCGGTACGCTCAAAATACATTACATAACTATTACACTTAAACTCGCACGCGCTTGATATGATCGGAGCTTGAAAATAGGCTTATCAAATCAAGCTACTTTTCCTGCTTACCTACCTGATTTGATTAATAATTTTTAGGAGTTCCATGCGCACAGAAGACTTGGGTTTAAATCGCAGTCAGAGCAAAATAAATTGGTGGATGGTTACGTTTATGGTGCTTTTTCATGCGTGTGCAGTGTTGGCGTTGTTTCAGTTTACGTGGTCGGCATTTTGGCTGGCAGTGTTTTTGTGGTGGGCTACAGGCAGTTTAGGGATTGGAATGGGCTATCACCGATTGCTCACGCATCGCGGCTTTAAGACGGCGAAATGGGTTGAATATACGATGGCGTTGCTCGGTACGCTTGCGCTGGAAGGCGGGCCGATTCCGTGGGTCGCTACGCACCGCGTGCATCATATGTACACCGAACGCGATGGTGATCCGCATTCGCCTGTGCATGGATTTTGGTGGTCGCATATGGGCTGGATTTTGCACGGCAGATCGCCTTATCGCCACGCGCTGGAACAAGAGCATCGGGTCAAAGATTTGACGGATGATCCGGTGCATCAGTGGTTGAGCAAATGGCATATCGTGTTGCAAGTTATTTTTGGTGTGATTCTGTACGCGATTGGTGGCTGGCCGTTTGTGTTGTGGGGAGTTTTTGCTCGGACTGTTTTCGCATGGCACGCGACGTGGTTTGTAAATTCTGCCGCGCACGTTTGGGGGTATCGTCGGTTTGAGACTACGGACGATTCGCGCAATACGTGGTGGGTCGCGTTGATTGCGCATGGCGAAGGCTGGCACAACAATCATCACGCGCATCCGTCTTCGGCGCGACACGGATTGGCTTGGTACGAAATTGATGTGAACTGGTATGGGTTGTGGGTGCTGAAACAGCTTGGCTTGATTACCGATGTGCGCGTAGCGAAATTGCCCGCGAAAAAGAAAACGCCTGTTGTTGTGCAAGAAGAAGCCGCCTAAAGTTTGCGCGTGAACGGGCAGACTTTTAGAGGTAGCGTAAACTGTTAGTTTGTGTCATTGAGAGAGAAGCCTCGCAAAATACGCAAACTAACAGTTTGCGCTACTGATTATTTCAAAACCTCAAATACTTCCAGTGCGTGTTGGATTTTGCCGAATGGGGCAGAGACCTGTACGCCTTGCACATAAGGGCGAACTTCATCCAACATTTCTTGCGCGATTTTTACACCTTCTGCTAAAGCCGCTGCGCCGTCTTCGCATTTGCGCATGCGTTCGAGGATTTCGGGCGGAACGTCTACGCCGGGGACTTCGTTGTTGAGAAATTCGGCGTTGCGATAGCTTGTCAAAGGCCAAATGCCCGGCACGATTGGGATGCGACAATGTTCGATGCGTTTGAGAAAATTTTTCAATTGCGCCACGTCAAACACAGGTTGTGTAATTGCATACTCGGCTCCGGCTTCGACCTTCCATTCAAAGCGGCGAATTTCATGATCTAAATCCGTTGCGCCAGGGTTGACGCCTACGCCAATGAAAAATGCTGTTGGCTTGCCAATTGGATTTCCGCCAGGGTCAAGGCCGTGATTCAAACGATTGACCATATTTGTCAGCCCAATCGCGTCAATATCAAATACTGCCGTAGCGTCAGGATATGGCCCCATTTTTGGCGGGTCGCCTGTAATCAAAAGAAAATTCCTCAAACCTAACGCCGCTGCGCCAAGCAAGTCAGATTGCATACCAAGTAAGTTGCGATCACGACAGCAATAATGCGTGACGGCTTCCATGCCGACTTGTTGTTCGATCAATAAAGACACGGCTAACGCGCCCATACGTGTTTGCGCGCGCGGGCCATCGGGCACGTTGACGGCGTCTACGCCCGCTTCTTTTAGCTTGCGCACGCCTTCCAACATTTTTGCTGGATCAATGCCTTTCGGCGGGACAATTTCTACGCTGGTGATGAATTGATTGTTGGCAACTTTGTACGCAAGTTTGGAGCGGTCAGCAAGCGGCACGGCTTCGACCTGAACTTTTTGTTCTTCGACTGTGATGGCATTCACAGAACGGCGTCCGGGACTGAGCGCGCGCACAGAATCCACAATCAACTTGATGTGATCTGGCGTAGTGCCGCAGCATCCGCCCACGAATTTTGCGCCCGCGTTAATGAGGCGTTTAGAAAATTTCGCCATATATTCCGGCGAAGCCATGTACATTTGGCGACCTTGCACGTCGCGTGGATTGCCTGCGTTTGGTTGTGCCGAAAGTCGCCGCGAAGTCATCGGGCGAATTTTTTCAATCGCCGCCAAAATCGCGTTTGGGCCGACTGAACAATTCAGCCCCATCACGTCTACGCCTTCAGTATCGAGCAATTTATCAAGGCGTGAAGTGATAACATCTAGTGGCGTTCCGTACGCGGTTTGCAAATGATCGTTAACAGTCATTTGTGCAAAAATCGGCGCATCAGAAATTTCGCGTACGGCCTTGATGGCTTGTTCAATTTCAGCGAGATCATGAAATGTTTCAAGCACAAAGCAATCTACGCCCCCTTCGAGCAAGGCTTGTGCTTGTTCTTTGAAAAGCTCGCGCGCTTCGTCAACAGAAGTCGGGCCATACGGTTCGATGCGCACGCCGAGCGGAGAAATTGCTCCGGCAATAAACGCATCGTGACGCGCGGTGGAAATTGCTTTGCGCGCAAGTTCGACGGCGGCAACGTTAATTTCGCTCAAGCGAGCGTCAAGACCTTGCTGTGCCAGCTTCAAACGCGATGCGCCGAAGGTGTTGGTCTGCAAAATTTCCGCGCCCGCTTTTAAATATTCGCGGTGAATTTCAGTAATCAATTCAGGGCTGGACAAATTCAATTCGTCGTACGAGCGATTGATGTAAACGCCCTTGTGATAAATCATCGTCCCCATTGCACCATCAAATACGCGGACACGATCTTCTTGCAAAAAATCACGAAAATTACTCATATAAAATGTAGGATAGGCATCCTGCCTGTCCAAAATTACTCGCAAGGTGGGGGCAGGCAAGATGCCTACCCTACAAAATAAAAAACGCCTCGCACGTCAATCACGTGGAGGCAACAGGCCTTTTAGCAGTTTTTCAGTGGAGCAAGTCGCCGTAAATCGCCACGTTCAGATTGTCGGAACAATGAATCTACTGACTCGTACAGAGAGTGTCAAGCCGAAGATTTTATTAACCACGGGGAACGCGGAGCGCACGGGGAGGTTGTAGGCAAAATCATTATCTTTATTTTCTAAATTTTCTTCCCCGTGTTCCCCGCGTTCCCTGTGGTTAATTTCTCTAATTCCGCCATTTGTTTTTCCAGCATGCGAATCGTCTTCGCCATTTCGCCCAAACGCCGATATGCCGCCGTCGAACGCAGCCAATCTTTATTATCGAAGCCGGGAATCCCCGAAATAATTTTGCCAGGCGGCACATCGTGACTTGTCGCGCTTTTCGCCGTCAGCACAGCGTCATCGCCAACGTGCAAATGGCCTGCGATACCGACTTGTCCGGCGAGAATTACGCGTTTGCCAATTGATGAACTGCCTGCCAGTCCGACTTGCGAGCAGAGCAGGGAATCTTCGTCAATGGTGCAGGAATGTCCGATTTGCACGAGGTTATCAATTTTGACGCCGCGTTTGATGCGCGTTTCGCCGACTGATGCACAATCAATGGTAGTACCTGCGCCAATCTCTACGTCATCTTCAATCACAACGCGACCGGTTTGCGGAATCTTGAGCCAGCTTTTGTCTTCGTCTTTTGCAAACCCAAATCCGTCCGAGCCGACTACGACATTGTTGTGAATGATGCAGCGTGCGCCAACTTGCGCCTGAGTACGCAGGGCTACGCCGGAATGAATGACAGAATGCGCGCCAACGTGAACATGATCGTAGAGCGTGACATTCGGATGAATCACCGCGCGACTGCCAACCACACAATGCGCGCCAATTACTGCGCAAGCGCCGATATACGCGTCCGGCGCAATTTGTGCAGTTGCATCAATCGCGGCGGAGGGATGCACGAGCGGCGCAAGTTCAGGTTCTGGGTGAAAAATTCTTAGTGCTTTTGTATACGCTAAATAGGGGTCTTTGGCGCGGAGCACTGCAATGTCTGTGCGTTCGTTCGGCGTATTTTGCGCCAAATAAATTGCGGCTGCGCGCGTTTTTTTGACCTGCGCGGTGTAGCGCGGATTGGACAGAAAAGAGACCTGATTTTCATTCGCTTCGGCTAAACCCGCCGCGCCAAGAATTTCTACCTTGGGATTACCAGTTTCAATTGTTGCGCCTGTTTGCTGGGCAAGTTCGGATAATTTCATAAGCGCGTAGTATAGCGCGAGATAAAAAGCAGGGAAAATTTTTGGAAAGGAATTAGTACAGGTAGAAATAAAAGTGGCGGAGATAGAAGGATTCGAACCTTCGGTAAGGCTTTACACCCTACAACGGTTTAGCAAACCGCCGCCTTAAGCCACTCGGCCATATCTCCGCACAGCGGGCATAAGTATAACCAGCGAGGCGTTTGTGTCAAGATTGAATAGCAGCTTTTTCGGATAGAGTGACCTTGCAGTGAGGCTGACCAGCGCAGTATGATGCCGCCAGCAAATTTCTTTCCCTCTGCGCAAATCATTGGCAGAGTTCGATCAAAAAAAATCGCGGTACAAAAAACGAATAGGCAAAATTATGACCCCAACATTTTTGCTGCAAACCGGAACAGCACGTTTAGGCACGCTTGATTATGGTGTGCTGGCAATTTATTTCGCTATTATTTTTGCGATTGGCTGGTATTTTGCGCGCAAAGAAAGAACCTCCGCCGATTATTTTTTAGCTGGACGCGACGTAGCTTGGTGGGCGATTGGCGCTTCGCTTTTTTCGTCGAATATCGGCAGCGAACATTTTATCGGGCTGGCAGGTTCGGGGGCTTCGTCGGGGATGGCTGCCGGACATTTTGAATGGCTGGCTTCGATTATGGTGCTGATTTTGGGCTGGGTTTTCGTGCCGTTTTATTTGCGCTCGAATGTATACACTATGCCGGAATTTTTGGAGCGGCGTTATAACAGCGCGTGCCGCACTTATTTGGCGAGCATTTCACTTATCGCGTACATCTTCACGAAAATTGCCGTTTCAATTTTTGCGGGAGCAATTGTGCTGAAAGCTGTGTTGGGTTGGGGAATGGTGGAAAGCTCCGTAGCGCTTTTGCTGGCGACGGGCATCTACACAATTGCGGGCGGACTCGCGGCGGTAATTTATACCGAAGTGATTCAAACGCTAATTCTTGTTGCGGGCGCATTAATCTTAATGTTTTTGGGCTTGCATCAAGTCGGTGGATGGGAAGGTTTGCACGCAAAAGTTCCGGCGGATTTCTTTCACATGATGAAACCCACTACAGACAAGGATTTTCCGTGGACGGGAATTTTCTTTGGCGCGCCGCTGCTTGGCATTTGGTACTGGTGTACCGATCAAGTGATTGTGCAGCGCGTGCTGGCTGCAAAAAGCATTGCACATGCAAAAGCGGGAACTGTGATGGCAGGATTTTTGAAAATTTTGCCCGTGTTTATGCTGATTATTCCGGGGATGATTGCACGGGCACTTTATCCAGAAGAAATGGCGAAGGATTCCAACGGCGCGTTTCCTACGTTAGTTGTGCGGCTGATGCCAGCGGGTTTGCAAGGTGTAATGGTTGCGGCGATGCTCGCGGCATTGATGGCGAGTAAAGCTTCCGTTTTTAATTCCAGTGCGACAATTTTTACAATGGATTTTTACAAAAAATTCCGCCCCAACGCTTCAGAAAAACAGCTCGTGAATTTTGGGCGATTGGCGACAGTGTTGATGGTGCTTTTGAGCTTGGCGTGGATTCCGTTTATGAATCGTATTAGCGGACAACTCTGGATTTATTTACAGAGTGTGCAGGCTTATGTTTCGCCGCCGATTGCCGTAGTTTTCCTGCTTGGCGTTTTTTGGAAACGCATAAATGGACAAGGCGCGATTACCTCATTAATTGCGGGTTTTGTACTTGGTGCGCTGCGTTTCATTGCGGAAGTGTATTTTGCTGGCGAAAAATTGACCGGATTTTTAGGTTGGTTTGTCGGCATGAATTTTCTGCATTTTGCGATTCTGATTTTTGCCGTTTGTGTAGTGATTTTAGTTACCGTTAGTTTGCTCACGCCTGCACCTATACCAGAAAAAGTTGCGGGGCTAACGTTCCAAACGGTGAAAGAAAAAATCTCCATGGCAGAAGTTGAAAGTGACAGTATTTTTGCTGTGCCATTAGCGCCGGAAACTGCCGGACAACGCAATCTCAATATGATTTTAGCTGGCGTTTTGCTGGTGACGGTCATTACTCTTTGGATTTATTTTGCCTGATGGAACTAACTTGCTTACGTTCGCACATGACACAGGCGCAAGCGTTGCGGCTTTTCAAAAGTAAAATGCGAGAACTGCGCCACGGCAAATTACGCCATAATACGGGATTTTACGTCCCGTATTTTCTTTTTTGCGTGCAGATTGAAAACGGCAAAGCCGCGCAAACTTTGTGGCTGGCAATTGATGCGGTGCGCGGCGATTTGGATTTACAACGCTTTGATCAGGAACCAACCGCGCAGGATTTTGAGCTGGTCGAATCGAAACAATTTGCTGCCAGTGTGCTGACCGAAAAAGAGGCGCTGACGCATTTGCAAGAAAAGGTGCGGCGTGAGGTTTATCGCAAAGGCTTTTTCCGCGTCAGAAATTTGAACATCACCGGAAAATTTCTCCAGCTATTTTTTCAGCCATATTGGGTAGGAATTTATGAACAAAATAATCAGGCAACACTAGAAATAATTGACGCCGTACGCGGTCAATTCGAGGGCGTAAAATTACGCGAGATCATGGCAAACTGGCTGCATGAAAGGAATTAAACACAGGCCGGAAAATGGTTTTCCACAGACTTATCCACACCTTACCTGCATTGAGGAAATCTCTCTATCTTATTGATAATTTATAAGTTGAAAAAAAGTAAAACATCTTGTAGAATTTAAAGGAGTTTAGGCGTCCGGCAATGCCTCTACATAGCAAATAAAAATATTCATAGTAAGATTTACGAGAACCTGTTTGTACTTAGCCCTAAGTAATAACGTTTCCTGCTTCACAGCAGACCCCCTTTGAAAATCAGTTTAATATAAAAGCTTTATCATTCTGTATTTCGTGCCCTAGAAAGAAGCTAGATGACACCCCTCACATTGCGGATATTATTGTGTTTGATTTTGGCGATTGGTGTAAAAGCGAGTCCGGTCACATATCAGCAAGTTGATCAGAAAGCGCAAAATCCCACGAACAGAAGCGCTACACAACAATCGTCGGCGCAGGGAACTCTCCCTGCGGATAATCCTTCTCCTGATTTTGTCCGTCTCTCGGACGGACGCATCGTACCATTCGGGCCAGGCTTGATTTGCACCGATGATTGTATTCAATCTGAAGCTGTCAGCACCGATGGCCTGAGGGCTGTTGGTTTGCCACTTGCAAAAGCCTTGTCACCTTGGTTATTAGTTCCTGTGGCTGCGACTGGAATTATTGCTTGTGCGCTGTTGTGCGGAAACAGTGGCACCCAAACTGCGCCGCCCGTTTTGGACACTTCCAGCCCGCCAATCATTAATCCGCCTCCTGCGACGGACATTCCTGAACCATCAACGCTTATTTTATTGAGTCTTGGACTGGCAGGCTTGGCACGTTCAAAATTCCAAAATCGTAAAACACAAAGCTAAAATATCTTAAAATTACTTGCCAGCAATTTTAAGACTAATAACGATTCCTCGAATTAAGGTTGACGCTTTAGGCGCAAAGGAAAGACAAAAAAGCGGAAGATCAAATCATATTTTGATCTTCCGCTTTTTGCTTGGTGTACGTTCTGAGTATCCACTTTAGTTGGTACTCTTTGACAAGAGGCCGGGGCGCAACGCGTTTTGGCGTACTTTCGCAAGATGCCTATTGATTCATTGTGCGTTGACGGTAGACGTATGCTAACAATTCAGCAACGGCGCGGAATAAATCGGCGGGAATGGGGCGACCAATTTCTACGGAACGATAAAGCGAACGCGCGAGCGGCGGATTTTCGACAATCATTACCTTATGTTCCTTGGCAATTTCGCGAATGCGCTTTGCCATCAAATCTGAGCCTTTTGCTACAACCACCGGAGCTGCATGTGTTTCACGGTCATAACGCAATGCGACAGCAAAGTGTGTAGGGTTCGTGACGACAACATCCGCCGTTGGCACTTCTTTGGCAATATGTTTTTGCAACATCGCACGCGCCGCGCGGCGACGCTGACTTTTGACCATTGGGTCGCCTTCCTGTTGGCGATATTCGTCTTTGATTTCCTGCTTTGTCATCCGCATTGATTTTTCGTGCCGATACCAGCCATAGCCATAATCCGCGGCTGCTGTAATTAACAAAATCGTGCCAATGCGCAGCCCCAAGTCATACAGCAATTTTCCCACGTGTGTCAGAATTTGTGGCGCAGGCGCACCTACTAGCGCAGGCGCATCCATAAATGCTTGCCTGAAAACTCCGTAACAGGAAGCGGCAATAATGCTGAGGACAAAAATTCCTTTGACGAATTGCAATGTGCCATTGATGCCAATTGAATTTTTCAAATTGTTGAGGGGATTGAAGCGCTCGCCTTTTGGTTGCAAGGCTGTAGGGGTAAAAGTAAATCCACCTTGCGCGAAATTACTGGCAATGCCTGCGACTAAGAGCACGACAATAATCGGCAATGCCATCATTGCCCAGCGCGCTACGGCGTCATTTAGTAAGCTGCCTACGTCTTCCGGCGAAAGAGGCGCGGTCGCAGTGGCAACGTTGATGGAGCGCGTAATCAGGCGCGAAGCCTGTGAAACTAAATCTTCGCCGAGCGCGCGCAGCATCAGCAGCGCGACGAAAAATCCGACGGCGGAAGGTATTTCAGGTCGGCGTAGTATTTGTCCTTTGCGCCGCGCATCTTCGCGGCGCTTGGGCGTAGCCTTTTCTGTACGATCTGATGCCATGACCGAATACTTTTACATTGCGCCTAATAAGCGCGTGACAGCGTTGCGCAACGAACTAAACGTTGCGCGGATCGCGCCGGGCAAAAAGAAAATTGATGCGCCGAGCAACCAAAGCCCAACGGCAATTTTGAGCGGAAAACCAAGAATCATTACTTCTAGTTTCGGCGCAACGCGGCCTGCCACGGCAAGCACTGTTTCCACTGCCAGCAAAATAACGACGGCAGGCGCAGCGAGTGCAACGCCCATTGCAAAAGCGTCTGCCGCAAGGCGAATCATCATTTCCGTCATCGCTCCGTTAATGTGGAAGTTGCCAGGCGCAACAAATTGAAAACTGTGAATCGTCACTTCCAGTAAATAGTGATGACCGTCCGCGCCGATTAGCACCATCAACCCGAACATTTGCGCTAACATTCCCAGCGCAGCGGTTTGCGCCTGCGTTGCCGGATCAATCGTGCTGGCGAGCGAAAGCCCCATTTGAAAGCCGACGGCGGTTGCGGCGACTTCTAACGCGCTGAAAATTAATCGCCCTGCGAAACCTAAAATGAATCCGATAATTAGTTCGCCGCCAAGTACCACAACAAGTTGCAGAAATTCGGTGGGCGGCGTCGCAAGCTTGGCGCTGACAACTGGCGTAACGACAAGTGCAATCATCATTGCCAAAACTGCGCGCACGCGTGAGGTCACCACTTTATTGCTCCAAAACGGAGCGAATGTCACAACCCCGCCGACGCGCGCAAGCACAACTAAAAAAATCAGTAATGGTCGCAACGGAATGCTCAGCGGTTCCATAAAGAGAAAGTCTGTAGAATCTGTAGCGTCTATAGTCGTACGCGACTCTCAAGACTCTCAAGACTCAATAGACTCTACAGACTCATTTAATGTAGGGCGAAAAATCACCGAACAAAGCGTTAGTGAAGGAAATAAGCAATTGCAAAATCCAGGGGAAGGTAAAGAGAAAGACTAGAAAAATCGCGGCTACGCGTGGCGCAAAAGAAAATGTTTGATCCTGAATCGAAGTCAGCGTTTGTACTAAACTGACGATTACACCTACGCCAACAGCAATGCCAAGCATCGGCCCGATAATTCCGAGCAGTGTTTCCAGCGCCCGCTGAATCAACGTCATTACAAGTGCATCAGACATAAAAAATATGAAGAAAAAGAAATTTGAAAATAATACGTGCTATCTGCCAGTCACGGCGCACTACACATGAATTTTAATTTTGTGACTGACAAATAGCACGTATTTGCATTGGCAACTTGAGTTCGTCTCACTCAGCCTGAGGTAGAGGCTGATGCGCGCTAACACTATTTATGAAACTTACTCAAGTCGTCAGTACAACTGATTGCGCGCGCATTTTGGCGCGACTGCAAGAGCAAAAAATCTTTGTGTGCGATTCGCTTTAGTACAAACTTTTGACCAGCGAACCGATAATCAAATACCAACCGTCCACCATCACGAACAGCAATATTTTCAGGGGCATTGATACCACTACAGGCGGCAATTGCATCATTCCCATCGAAAGCAAAACGGATGAAACCGCGAGATCAATCACCAGAAATGGAATGAACAAAACGAAGCCAATTTGAAATGCCGTTTTGAGTTCCGAAATCATGTACGCGGGCACTAGCGCAGTCGTTGCTACATCCGCCATCGTGTTCGGCATCGGGCCACCGGACATTTTGATGAACAATGCCAGATCGCGTTCGCGCGTGTGCTTAAACATATATTCGCGCAAGGGAACTAACGCTCGTTCGATGGCTTGTGTTTGCGTTAGTTGTCCTGCCAACATTGGTTGCAATGCTTCTTGATTGATGCGCGTCAAGGCTGGCGCCATCACAAACATCGTAATGAATAGCGAAAGCCCGATGATGACTTGGTTGTTGGGGGCTTCCTGTGTGCCGAGGGCTTGGCGCAGGAAATGAAACACCACTGTGAGCCGCGTGAAGCAGGTCATCGAAATCAGAATCGCCGGAATAAAGCTGAGCAGCGTCAGCATGATGATGATCTGAACTGGCAATGATCCGGTCGGAATATCTTTCGTCAGATCAATTTGCCCCGACGTTTTGCTTGCATCGGCTGCCCACGTTACAGCACTACAGCAAGCCAGGATAAGAGTGGCAATGCTCCAGTGTAAAATGCGGCGCAAGATGTTTCGATGACGCGCCATGCTTAATTTCTCCGACCGCTCCACAGTGGAGTTGATGTGGTCGCGTGCGCAAATTCACGTTCAAAATTTTGTTCGGTTCCGCGTGCTAATAAATCTGTGACGGTGCGCGGATTATTTGGTTGTGGAGTGGGAACGGCGATTTCGTCTTCTTGTTCAGAGAGCAACGTTAATCCTTCCGGGCTGGAACCAATCAACAACATTTTTTCGCCAAATTTGACGACGCTGAGTGCGCGGCGCTCTCCTAGTCGAACAGTGCTGACGACTTTGAGTCCGTTGGATTCATCTTTTGTGTTATTGAAGGGTAACAGATCAAAGCGGCGCAATAACCAGGCTGCGCCAAATACCAATCCAACAATCAATAACAACGCACCTATCGTTCGCACGATTAATCCTAGCGGGCTAGGCGGTGGAATGTTTACTTCTTTCCGGTCATTGAGTTTGAAAGGTAATTTTTCTTCTTTGGTTGCTACGGTGGAAGCTGCGTTTTCTGAGGCCTCCGACGCAGTTTCGCTGGGTGGTGGTGATGGCGTTTCAATACGCGGAGTTATCGGTTTTGTGCTCGCAACAGGCGCAGCAGTAGGCGATCCTGTAATTTTTGTGGCCTTCGCTGCCATGTTCGGTTTGGGTTTATGTACATTGGAGGCTTCACGATTGGATTTTTCTGGTGCCGTTTGCGCTGTACTTGAAATCCAAACAACACTTGACACCATGAGCGCGACAATGCTGCGCCCGAATAAGTGAGCGAATTTCTTTTTGGGTTGATCGTTACCGCCATAACTCATGATTAATCCTCTGCAATAATTTCGTTGATGCGAACACCTGTATGGTCTTCGATCATGACAATTTCGCCGCGTGCAATGCGTTGTTCACCGGCTAATACATCAACGCCGTCGCCCGTTGACCGCGATAGCTTGATGACACTGGTTTGTTCTAACTCCAGGATTTCGCGTGTAGTGAGCACTGCGCGCCCCACTTCGATAGAAAGCGAAATCGGTACATCGCTAAAATGCCGCCACGAAGCGATTTCCTGTTCATTTTTTGCACGTAAAAGTTCTTCAGACATAAATGGCTGGGACGCTAGATTTTCAATAAAAATAAGACGATAGAATTAGAGCTGTACAATAAAATCAGTGATGTAAATCGCCTCAATTTTCGGCTCTTCCACCGCTGCCCGCGCTGCCCGTAGCAAGTCTTTGCGTAATTGAATTTTTCCTTCGGGCGTCAAAACTTCCTCAGATTTTTTTGTTGTCAGCAGCGCCAACATCGCGTTGCGCACTCTGGTGATAAGCAGTTGATCGGGCTTTTCTTCACCTTTAGTTTCGCCTACGCCCAAGCTCACCGACATGCGCAAATAGCGCGTATTCTCGCTATCAGCGAGGTTTACAACGAATGGCTGTAATTCAATGATAGTCTTTACATCACTATCATCTGGCAAGCTGATTTTGGCTATTTTGCTTTTGACCTTGCCTTCTTTCCCGCTAGTGCCGCTTTCACCTTCGCCTTCACTTTCATGTTCGGCGGTTTCTTCTTCTTCCTCTTCGGCTGCTTTAGCCTTTTTTTCCTTGGCGTCTTTCTTGGCTTTTTCCGCCTCTGCTTCGTGTGCCTTACTACGTTTCAGATAGAAAAACGCGCCACCGCCACCGCCCGCAAGCACGACCACGGCGATGATTATGATCAGCATTAATTTGCTTTTTGGCTTTCCTCCGGCTGCTTGTGCATCCGCTGCTGGTGTATCCGACATAATAAAAAAACCTCCGAGGTATCAAACCCTGCCTCCTCAGCATAGGCGAGTCTCGTGCCGTAATGAGTAGGCTATTGTTTCCATTGATTTACAGGGCATCAGAAAAGAAGAGAGTTACAATGACGTGAAACTGTCTAAACAAAAATGACGGGAGTCCGGTAACCAAACACGGAATTCCGTCACTTTTACAGGCGTAATTTGTCTCAGCGAAAATAAGCGAGTCTTTGGTTTTAGTGCGCAGCTTTATTTTTGCGTTCTGAGGTATGGGCTTTTTCTTTGCTGGCGGTGATTGGTTTACTTTTGACGCCCATTATATCGCCTAAAACATCTTTGCTAATTTTCGTTTCGGCGGGAGAGTTTTTTTCGGCTGCGCCTTTTTTTCCCGAAGAACTGGTTTTTTCTTTCACGCTATTTTTTTCGGCTGCGCTATTTTCTTCTGCATCAATCTCTTCGGATTCTTTTGCTTTGGCATTTTTCTCGACCACTTTCGTGTCGCCTATTTTTTCATTTTTGTCAGCGCCTTTAGCGCCTAGGTCTAGTTTGTCAGTGTATTTCATACGCCAAACAATGATGTTGATACGGCGATTGCCTGGCGCAAAAGGGTCATTAGGGTATAACAATTCAGTATCTGCATAGCCAATAACGCGCCGAATTTGTTCCGCTTTGACACAGTTGTTTTGCAATTCGCGCCGCGCCGCGTTCGCGCGATCTGCTGATAATTCCCAGTTTGTGTAGGTCGAGCCAGCCGGAAAAAGATGCTGGTCAGTATGCCCGCCAATTGTCAGTGGATTGGGAAGCTCACAAATACTTTTGGCAATTTCTGCCAAAATTTCTTTCGCCGTTGGATTCAGGACAGCGCTGCCGGAATCGAATGAAACACGCTCTGCTTTATCCAATATTTGAATATCCAGACCTTGCTCTGTCATTTTGATTTTGACGCGCTCCTTGGTTTCGGATTTTTTCATTGCGTCTAAATTTTTCTTTAAAGTCGAGGACACATTAAAAAGCGTTTGCTCTTCGTCTTTCTCAGATATTCCAATGGTCGGATCAACTTTTGATCGGCCTTTCAGCACGCCGCCGCTTTGCGAGGCAAACACGCCGGGATTGCGAAAGTAACTGGCGATGGATTGTTTGATTTTGGTGTCAGCCTGCGACAGTAACCATAGCACCAGAAACAGCGCCATCATCGCGGTTACGAAATCAGCATAAGCTACTTTCCAGGAGCCACCGTGATGACCGCCGTGTCCTTTGACTTTTTTGATGCGGCGGCGTGGAGGTTTCTGCTGCTCCACCTGCGCACCTTTGCTACCAGTTTTTGCAGCAGCGCTCATCGTGGTTTGATCTCTTTCAGTTGCGGTTCGATCTCAGCCGAAGACGGGCGATCAAAACTGAAAATCGCTTTGCGGGCAAATTCAATCGCGGTCATTGGAGCCGCGCCATTTGCAAAAGCGATTAAGCCGACTTTGATGCAGTTGTAATATTTCGCTTCGTCGTGCGCCAGATTTTCGAGGTTCGCAACAACGGGAGCGAGCATGCCGTAGGAAAGCAATAAGCCCAGAAATGTACCGACGAGCGCGGAGCCGATGTGATGTCCTAATTCTTCGGGCGGACCATCAAGATGTTGCATGGTGACGACGATTCCGAGCACTGCTGCGACGATACCTAAGCCTGGCAAAGCATCAGATACACGTGTCAACATGCCAGGTACCAAGCCTGCTTCATCGTGATGCGTTTCCATTTCAGTTTCCATGGACATCTCGATTTCTTCCGGTTGAGCAGCACCGTTGACCATCATCTTGAGCGGATCGCACATAAAATCTATGGCGTGGTGATTGGCTACAAAGCTGGGATATTTGGAAAAAATGGAAGAGTTGGCGGGATTGTTGACGTCTTCTTCGATGGAAAGTAAACCACCTTTTTTGGCGTTAATAAAAATTTCGTATTGCAGTTTGAGCAATTCTGTATAGGTCGCTTTGTTATATGGCGAGCCTTTCAAAACCAGCGGCAGGGCTTTCGTAATTTGCATGATCATTTTCAGAGGGTTTGCTGCGACCAATGTTCCCAGCGCCGCGCCGCCGATCACGACAAATTCGGATGGTTGCACCAATGCTCCTAGCGGCCCATTAATCATCAAAAAGCCGCCTAAGACGCATCCTAAAACAATAACAATTCCTATAATTAAAAACATGATTTTTCTTTATGCTGAGGCTGCCAGTTGGGGATGGACAGCTAGAGGAACAGGCTTATCTTTCGGTAATTGCTGCGGCACAAAACAACGCGTTGGGCAGTCCGTCACGCTGCGGAGCAATTTGCGCCTCGCTTCAATATCGGCAAATCCACTGCGAAACTTGAGAGCAACAAAGTTGCGATAATTTTGCTAAAAATGAAAAACGTCAGTAACCGTTTGTTGCGTGTGCGATTACTGACGTTGGGAGGAAGCTTTTCCAGCCGTTAGCCAATCTGGAATAATTCTTGTAACGTTTGGCTAATCGTTGAAATTACCTTTGAATTGGCCTGAAATCCACGTTGCGCGACGATCAAGTTCGTGAATTCTGTAGCGATGTCCACATTACTTTCTTCCGTCGCGCTGCCTACTACAGTCCCGCGTCCACTGCTGCCGGGGGTGCCAATTGAAGGCGGTCCCGAGGCAAGAGTTTCGCCATACAAATTACCGCCTAAACGACGCATGGCACCTTGTGCATTGAATGTTGCTAAAGCAAATTGACCGAGTAAGCGGCGTTGCCCATTATTAAAAACTGCATAGAGTCCGCCATTTTGGTCAGGGGCTTGCGCCAGGCCCGTTAGTTCTCCGGCTGACAACCCATTTTGGTCAGTTGACGCGACGCCAGAGGGCGAAGCGTAATTGGTGATGTTGTACAAGCCGCTGCCTGCCGGCGGGGCTGGTTGTTGTAGGTTAATAGTAACTTGCGGGAGGATTGCGCCGCTTAATTGTGTCTGATCGGGGAGGACAGACAGGCTGGTCAGGTTAAGCAATGTACCGGTTGAGTCAAATGTTACGGGAACAGGTGCCGCAGTAGCGCCTGCGCCGTTGGCATTAAGTTGAGCTGGGTTGCCATCAAGCATCGCATTGAGCAAGTATGATCCATCCGCTTGTTTGGTGAACACCATATCCAAACTATGTGTGGCTCCTTTAGAATCAAACACCTGCACCGGAGCGTGAAATTCTGACCCCACTGCATCATTGACGTTGAGATTCATACGGAAAGTGGCTTCTGAGGTGGCAACTGGCGCGTACGTTTCGCCAATGGGAACGCGCAATGATGAAATTGGTGCGCCAGGAGGAATGATTCCGTTCGTGGCAGCATAGCCTTGCACCTCTTGCCCGGCGGGGGTAACAATTTTCCCCGTTTTATCTAGTTGGAAATCACCTGCCCGCGTATAAAATTTTGTGTTGTTACTATCTGCAACGACAAAAAAACCATTACCTTCAATCGCTGCATTGGTAGCGATATCGGTTGTACTCACAGACCCTTGTCGAAAATTAGTTGGTGTTGCTGCCACGCGTACGCCCTGACCCGTTTGTAAGGCTGCGCCTGCGCCGTTCAAGCGAATGCCGGAAGCATTTGCAAATACATCCGAAAATGTGATGTCTACGCTTTTGAAACCTGTCGTATTTGCATTGGCAATGTTATTGCCGGAAACACTGATTGATTGCGACGCCGCATCCAATCCTGATAGTGCTGATGAAAAAGAAAAACCCATGTGGAACTCCTCTGTCTAAAATTAATGTGTATCCAGCCAACGCGCTGGACGCGCTGCCCTGTAAAATTCATGACGTGACTGTTTACCTGGCTTGCGCGAGGAAATTGTCAATCTTTTGATTAATGCCAGTGAGTTGTTCGAGTGAGCTGAATTGTGCCAACTGGGCAACAAATTGCGAGGGGTCTTGGGGATTAAGCGGGTCTTGGTTTTTTAATTGCGCGACCAGCAACTTGAGAAATGTTTCCTGGTCTGCACCATTGGTTTTAGCGGTTGTGGCTGTTGTTGCACTGTTGGATGCGCTGTTATTGGTAATTGCATTAAGATTCATATTGATCCTTCCCTTGTGACGTAAATACAAGCGACGAGCCTGCGTTCACACCAACCTGATTTTTCAAGCATGCAAGCTCAGCAGCTTACTCGCTTCGGCATTGTTTGGGTCATTCACAACTAAAGGGATAGCAGCAGTATTTTCAGACCAGAGAACATTGTCAGGGCGGGCTGGTGGCTGCTGTTGGGATTGATTGTGGGATTGTGATTGTAACTGAGACTGGGCAGTGGTGAGGACATCAAGGCGCGCGAGAGATACGCCATTTTGTTCTAACGATTGACGTAATTGGCTGATGTCGTGCGCCAGAATTTGTTGGGTTTCAGGGCTGGCGGCAATGAGCGACGCATGTACATGTCCGGCTTCATCGCGCGCGATTTCAACTTCGATATGTCCTAAATTTTCAGGGCGTAGATTTAAGCGCAGCGTTTGTATTTCCTGCGGGCGTAATTTTGCGCTGCCTTCAGTGATGGCATCAATCATTTGTTGCGAAACGGGTGGCGGCGCATCTACTTTTTTCTCTGGTGTAGTCAGTGGAGCACTTATGTTTTGAGTATCGGTTAGCAGCGCGGGAATTGCCTGTTGTGTGATTTCATCCGAGTTTATTTGCGGGTTTTGTGATTGCCTGGTTGGTATTGGCAGTTGGATTTCAGGTACTTGATTCGTCGTAGCTGCAGCATTGTCGCTTACGGTTCGTTCCGTTGTTAGCTCACTTATCAGGCTGGGAAAATTGGCTTTGCCTTGAGATGTAGCGGCGGAACTACTCCCTCCATTATCCTGCTTGAAAATATTTGCCTGAGGTGGTTGCTCATCATCGCTGCCAACCGTAGTTGTATTAGGTGGCGTTGATGCAGCAATTGACCGCGTTGCATTTGAAATTTGAACGGCAGTTTCAAGTGTGGGAGGGACAACTTCTGAAGTGCTCGGATCAGTCGCCACAAATGATTCAGTTGCTGTAGTTGGTATTTGCTCTGTAATGATTGGTGCGGCAACGACAGGGCGCGGCGGATCAATTAACTTGAGGCTGGCAATTACATTTTTCACATCCGCCTGAAATTTTTGGAAGGCGGCTATATTTTCAAAATGGATTTGCTGAGGGGCGCCTACAGCTTCAATTTGATTTGGCGGAAAATTCGCAGAGATTTCGTGCGTGGGCAACGCATTATTAAGCGTTTGTCTATTGGGCGCAACTTCATTGCGTTCCCATTTTATTGTGCTGGCAACATTTTCTAAATTGACAGATGTGGTTTGTTCGCTATCTGATTTTTCAGATGTGAGCTTATCCGCGCTGAATTGCACTTGAATGTTTTCTGGCAGCGGCAATGATGCCGAATCCGTATTCTTCGGCTCAGGCAAAGCATTGAATTTTGCAACGCTAAAATCCTCTACTTTTTGTGAGCTTTCCCCACTCGTAAAAGTAAAACTATTCGGTATTGTTTGATTCGCTATGCCGTTGCGGCTATCCAGCGCAATTTGAATCGCATTAGGTAGCGGCGCTGCATTCGTCGCAGGTTTTATAGGTGCGGCTGTTATGTCATTTGGGGCTGTAATCTCTATAAGCGGAACATTCAACTCTACAGCGGATAAATTTTTTGCAGTCGCTGCCGTCACATCAGGCGTCACCTTGGGTGTTGCGTCGAGCGTTACGTCGAGCGACGTAGGCGTATTCTCAAATAGCGCAGGCGCAACCTTGTGTAACGTTACGGCTTCACTAGGTGCTGCGAAGGGCGTAGCGTTACTTGCCGTATCTTGATTAATTTCTTTAACAATTTGATTGAGTTCGGTCGTGGTGATGGTTGGCGTTGCAACCGCAGTTTCACCACTCGGCAGCGCCAGGGTAATAGTATTTGGTGCTGCGAATGTTACTGCATTGGGCAACACGGAAAAAGGTTTATTAACTGCAGATGCAACAGTGGAATTGGCATTGCCAGACGATGCGACAGTGTTTGGATTCGGGCTAGCAATAGAATTTATCTCAGGCAATATTTCTGTTTGCTTAATGCCTGTTAATTCGGTGAATGAGTTCAGCCCCCCTTCTGTTATTGCCTCTCCCTTCGTTGCCGCACGGCTATTTCCATTTGTGCTGGCGGGGTTGTTTGATGCGGCAAAACTGAATGAGCCTTCTGTGGGGGGCAGCTCTGGCGTCAACTCAATGTTAGATGCAGGCGGAATTGCTGCCACATATGACGCCGCGAGCAGGGAAGCGAAATCGTTGGCGGATGCTTCTGCGCTGTTTTGTTCCGGCGTGGCTTCAGCCAATTGCGAAGGCCCTGGAAAAATATCAGTGGCATTAAGAATCATCATCATAATGTTTCCCTCATACGGCGCACAGAAGCAATAGTCGCTAATTCATCAAGTTGATCTTGTTCCTGACGCGCGACTTCGGTGCAATAGTGAATGAATTGTTGTTCCCGCAATTTGGCAGTCGCTTCGGCGGCGGTTTTGGCAATGACGAGTTCTTGTAATTTTATCGCGTGGTCGTGTTCGCGCGCGACTAATTGTTCTTGGGCGGAAGCGATGCGTTGTTCCATTGTTTTGACATATTTGTCATACATTATTGCATCGTTAGCATCTAGCTTAGGCTTACGCAATTTTGTTGCATAATTTGCCAGCGCTTCATCGCGCAACCGGATTGCGGTACTCACTTGCGCTGCCGCAACGGCGACGGCTGAAGCCGCTTGTCCTAATGCTAATTCCGCTTTTTCTAATTCTTGTTCTCGCATATGGTGAAGCGTCTGCAAAGAGAATTTGAACTGTTTCATACACCCGTCCCTTTCGCTCCGACAGCGAGAAGCTGAGCGATTGCCTCATTCATTCCGATGCCTTGATCGCGCTCTTGTTTGAGGAAGCTGATGATTGGTTCGTGTTTGGTAATGGCTTCGTCAATGCGTGGGTTAGTACCTTGCTGATAGGCTCCAATGTTAATTAAATCTTCAGCGCTGTCATAAGTTGCCAACCATTCACGGATGCGTCCTGCGGCATCGCGTTGTTCTTTGCCCGCGACTTCAGAAAATAAACGTGAACGACTGTTGAGAATATCAATGCAAGGATAGTGATTACGCGCCGCCATCGCCCGTGACAAAATAATGTGTCCATCTAAAATTGAGCGCACCGAATCAGCAATCGGTTCGTTCATATCGTCGCCTTCGACAAGCACCGTATAAAAACCTGTGATCGAACCATTTGCTGTGAAATTTCCAGCGCGTTCTAATAATCGCGGCAGCAGCGCGAACACTGACGGTGTATAGCCGCGCGATGAGGGAGGCTCTCCAGCAGCCAAACCGATTTCGCGTTGTGCCATCGCAAAGCGTGTGACCGAATCCATAATTAACAACACGTTCGCGCCTTGGTCTTTGAAATATTCAGCCATTGCTGTGGCTGCCAATGCCGCGCGAATGCGCACCAACGGCGCGTCGTCAGAGGTCGAAACCACTAATACCGAGCGCGCCATTCCTTCTTTGCCTAATTCGCGCTCGATGAAGCCGCGCACTTCGCGTCCGCGTTCGCCGATTAATGCGATGACATTCAAATCGGCTGCTGTATTTTTTGCCATCATGCCAAGCAGTGTAGATTTACCAACGCCGGAGCCGCCAAAAATTCCGATACGTTGTCCGATGCCGACTGTCAGCAAACCGTCAACGGAACGAACGCCTGTGCTAAGCGGCTCAGAAATTTCAGCGCGCGCTAACGGGTTCGTCGCGTCCCGATGCAGGGGATAATGATCTGCTGCTTCAATTGAACCTAAATCATCCAGCGGATTACCTAAGGCATCCACCGTGCGCCCAATAAAATTGCGTCCGACGGGCATGGTTGCTGAAGTGCCAACTGCGACAACGGAATCGCCCGAACGCACACGCGGCATTTGTCCGAGCGGCATGAGCAAAACTGTTTCATTGCGAAAACCAATGACTTCCAGCAGGGCCTCATCCTTGCCATCTTCGTTTTTCAGCAAACATAAATCCCCAACTGAAACAGCAGGCCCCTTGGATTCAATCACAAGGCCGACTGCGCGCGCGATGACGCCGGAGGAAATGAGCGTATCAACCGCGTCAAGCCGCTTGAAATAAGGCGCTAACAACGCGGGCGCATTGGTTCCGGTGTAATGTTCAATTGGTCGCTGAGGTGTCCACATGATTAGTTATCGAAATTAGTTATCGAAAAAGCCTCGCTCGATAAGGGAAAATTGTTGCTCAATGCGCGCATCAACATCGCCGTGTTCGCTGCGGACGACGCAACCACCACGCCCGATTTCAGGATCGGCAAGTAATTCCACGACACAACTCGTGCCTAATAATTCGCGATGAGTATTAGCATAGGCATAATCATCTGGATGCAAGCGAACAGTGGCGACGGCGCGCGGATGTAAGCGCGAAAGTGCCACACGTGCCAGCGTCAACACGATGTCACGATCGGTTTGTACTTCTCGATGCACAATTTTGCGCGCCATTGCTAAAGACAACTGCACCAAATCCTGCTCCGCACGCGTGGCAATCAAGCCATAGACCTGTTCCAGTTCATTCAGTGTATTGGTGAGTTTGGAGCGCAAAACTTCAACGGCAGCATTGACCTCGCTGTCCACCTGGGCGCGGGCTTCCTGCAAGCCTTGTTCGTGCGCTTGTTGTTTGATCGTATCTACTTGCATTTGTGCTGTTGCAATTAATTGTTCTGCTTCCTGCTGCGCCGCCAGCAGAATTTTTTTCGCTTCTGCTTCGGCTTCCTCTCGCATTGGCGACGCGATTTGACTTACAGCGCCATCCTGTATTGTTACGCCCTCAGCGTTATAGGAGAAGCCTTGTGGCGGAATCATGAAGGGGGTGAGCGCGAAATTTTTTCGCCCTTCACCTTTGATTAACCTAGCTGACATAACCATCCTCATCGCCATCGCCGCCCGATATGCTGATGACACCTTGTTCATCAAGTTCGCGCATTATTTCGACAATTTCGCGTTGGGCTGCGGTGACTTCTTTCATTTTGACCTGTCCCATGAAGTCCATTTCTTCTTTCATCATTTCGACGGCGCGCGATGACATATTAGTGAAGAAACGGCTTTGCAATTCGTCCGCTGTGCCCTTGAGCGCGAGGGCTAAAACCTTCTTATCTACGCGCTGCAAGATTTCGCGGATGCCCAAATCATCAATGAGTAATAAGTCATCAAAGGTCATCATCAGGTTGCGAATTGCCAATGCAAGATCAGGATCATTGCTTTCAATTTCTTCCAGCATCTTTTGCGCGACTTCGCGCTCCATTCGATTGCAAATGTCCGCAACAGGACGCACGCCACCGACTTCCTGACGGTTTTCGCTGCCAATGGCTTTGATCTTGTGATCGAGGACGACCGAAATTTGCCGCACGACATCCTGCGAAATGGATTGCAAACTTGCCATGCGCAAAATGATGTCCGGGCGCTGCGTTTCGGGTAAGCAACGCAAGGTGCTGGCTGCCGTAGCAGCGTCAAGATGCGCCAGCACTAACGCAATAGTTTGCGGGTGTTCGTTCTGGAATAATTTAGAAAGCTGTTGCGGATCAGTTTTTTGCAGGGCTTCAAAACCGACGGTGGATTCGAGCGAGCGGGTAATTTTATCAAGTAAACGGCGCGCGGCTTCCGGCCCGTAGGCTTTCGTGATGAGCTTGCGCGCATACTCCATTCCACCAGTCACGACATAATTACGCGTGAGCAATAATTGATCGAATTCGCGCATTACTTCGGCGGCAAGTTCAGCGGGAATTTGTCGCAACGAAGCGATTTCACGTGTGATTTGCTGGACTTCTTCTTCTTCCAAAAAACGAAAGATTTCGCTGACGGCTTCTTCGTTTAATGCAGTGCAGAGAATGGCTGCTTTGCGGATGCCGGGCAACGATAGGCTTTGTGGCGAGCGTGATGTCATCGCCCCATTTTCATTAACCATTCCTGCCAATGCGTCAGCGGCATTATTGGGATCAAATGAATCTGTCAGTTCGTTTTCTTCCATTGCTTCCGGCATGAGGTGTTCCTCGTAATTTTATGAATGAATGCTTATTCGACCTCTTGTAACCAACCACGCAAGGTCATCGCGACCAGTTCAGGCTCTCGATGTGTTAACTCCGCGATTTGTTCACGCAAGGCAAGCGGCTGCTCAAACCCTAAAGGCTGCGGCGGGCGAGTTGTTTGTGTAGTTTCTCCCTGCTGATCGGAATTCATTGCAGCTTCTAATTCGGCAACGGTGCGCGGGGTATTACTGTTTAGTAATTGCCCGACAGTTTTTTCCGGCGGCGCTCCTTCCAGCTCGCCGTCGCGTCGCGCTTCCGGTAGCCCTTCTGCTGTTTCCTTATTGCCTGTGCCTGCTAATTCGTCGGCTGTTGCGCCAGTACCTGCTGCGAGCAGTTTGGGTTCTGGCGAGGTTGCTGCTTTCAGTGCTTTTTGTGCAGGGCGCACGACGAATAACACTAATAACAAAGCCGCTAAGACAAAGGAGCCATATTTTATTGCCGGTGCGATCATCTCGCGATAACGATCAAGCACTCCTGTTTTGGCAACTTCATTGTTACCTTTGTCGAAGGAGAAAGATTCGACGACGACTTGATCGCCACGTTGTGTATCAATGCCGATTGCCGCTGCCACAATATCCTGGATTTTTTTCAACTCTTCGGGCGTCCGTGCGACCCCATTGCCATTGACAAGTTTGTGATCTACTAACACCGAAGCTGACAAACGCGTCACGCGCCCGATGCCGCCAATTGTACGTCGCACAGTCTTATCAATTTCGTAATTAAGTGTCGCCGCATTGCGTTGGTCAGCCGCTTGTTGCGGCGGCATAGAAGGTGTTGGCTGCGCATTTGCTTGTTGCGGATTAGCTGGAGTTGGTGTTGGCGTCGGAGTTGGTGTTGACGATGGTTGACGCAACGATGGGTCATTGCCGCGTGCGCCAACTAATCCACTGATTAAGCTATTGGCGGAATTGCGATATTCTGCGGAGCTTTGTTGCGAACGAATGACGGCTGATTTGGGGTCGTATTTTTCTTCAGTTTGCTCGACCTGGCTAAAATCTACATCAGCGGAAACGTCCGCCTGTACGTGTCCTTTGCCCACAATAGGTTCAAGTAGGGAAATAATGCGTGCGGATGTTTCCGCTTCTAATTTTTGTCGCGCTTCTAAATTGGAATTAAACGCATTCGCGCCCGTCGCTCCACCTCCGGCACGGCTTGGTGCAGTCAATAATCGCCCCCGCGAATCCATCACAGAAACATCAGCAGGATCAATTCCTTCGGCGGCAGAAGCGATCAGGTTTACGACGGCTTCGGTGCGTTCACGTGCGAGCTCACGATTTTGTCGCATGCGTAAGACGACAGATGCTTTGCCTTTTTCTGCTTTTTCCGCGAACACTGATTCGCGTGGCGGCGTGATATGCACGCGCGCTGTTTCCACTTCGTCCATACCTTCCAGTGTGCGCGCCAATTCGCCCTCCAAGGCGCGCTGATAATTCACGCGTTGACTGAAATCAGTTGCGCCAAAACTGCCTTTATCAAAAAGATCAAAACCAACGTGTCCGCCTGTTAAGCGATTTGAGGCGGCTATCTGTAAACGCAAATCGGTGACGCGATCCGTTGGCACTTGGACGGCAGTGCCTCCATTCGTTAGCCGATACGGTACATTGGCGGTTTTGAGTTGTTCGACGATGGATTGTGCGTCCGCCGTTTTCAAATCAGAAAACAGTACACCGTATTCCGTTTGCGAGCCGTAATAAATCATTGCCCCCATCAGCCCCAATGTGCCGACGACAGCCGCGACCACGGCAAAACGTTGCCCCGGTTTCAGGCGATTCCACAGCTCCAGCATTTGCTTAATAAATTCAGGCATGCGATGAGATGATGATTATTTAAGTACCAATGAATGGACGGCCAGGCTCAGTTAGGCAATTTCGTTTTTGAGCGCAATTATTGCCACGCCGACGGCGGTTGACGCTTGTGTATATTCGGTGCCGTTTTCAAGCATTCTTGCGGCTAGCTCATATTGCCCCGCAGTAATCGCAGTGGCGATTTTACCGGCAGCGCGATGAAATTCGGCGTGCTTGGCAAGCAACCTTTGGAAATTAGGCTTCGCTCCAAAGCGAGTACGACCATCACCATGAAGCCACTTGCCTAAATCGCAACTATTGTCAGCCTGAATTGTCGCGACATCCATCGTCGCTTTGGTGTTAATAGCGGTACGAAATTTGAGTTTCCACTCAGCGTGTTTTTTCGCTGCGTCATCAAGATTCATAGTTGCTTTTCCATTTATGGGGCTTACTGGCTTGTTAGTTTAGGAAAGTATGATCTGCCGACATTTCATTACACGGGCATACGCATGATTTCTTCAAAGGCGTTGACAAATTTGTTGCGGATTTGCAACGCGAGCTGAAAATTGAGTTCTGCTGATTGCAAGGAAATGACGGTCTTATGCAGGTCTTCTGAGTCGCCCGTCACGGCTTTGGCAATTTCTGTTTCAGCGCCTTTTTGTGTGCGATCTACCGATTCAATCGAATTTTTGAGGTAGTCACTAAATGAGGTTGGCGCTTTGTCACCAGCTCCCAATAGATTGAGCAGAGAAGATTGCGACGGCGGAGTAAGCGGTAAATTTCCATCAATTGTCATTATGCATCACCTAATTTTAATGTGGCGCGGGCTAGTTCTTTGGCGGTACTAAAAGCGGTAGCGTTGGCTTCAAATGAACGCGCGGCTGAAATCATGTTGACGGTTTCTTCCAGCGGGTCTACATCTGGCAAATTCACATATCCTTCGGCATCAGCATCAGGATGTGACGGATCAAAACGTTTGATGACCTGATCTTTCGGCGCTAATTCGCTGGTGGCTTGCACACCTCGCACATCTTTGCTGCGAATGTCAGCGAACAGGCTGCCAACGGTTGGATCCGTAAAATTGTTATTTTGCTCTTGCACTGTAACGGCCTCGAACAAAATGTCGCGCCGCCGATATGGGCCGCCTTCAGACGTACGCGTGGAATGAGCATTAGCAAGATTGGATGATGCGGCTTCGAGGCGTTCTCGTTGCGCAGTCATTCCTTGTGAAGAAATTTTGAAAATTGTAAATAGTGACATAAAGAACGGCTGATTTGGCTGAAGAGAATAATTGAGAAGTTCGGCGCTATCTTCCCTCGCGAATTGCCGCACGCAATAAACGCAATCTGGATTGCATCATTGTTGTGCCTGACAAGAAACGGACTCCCGCGTCAGAAAGCGTGACCATCTCTTGCCCTGTATCAACGTTATTACCATCTAAGCCAGGCAAGCGATTGTTCTGTGGGATGACGCGTAAGCTCGCAGTTGCTTGTGCAGTTTGATTTTGATTGGCTACGCCGGGCTTGAGCGCCACATCCGCAGCCTGATTAAGATAATCTGAAAATTCCACTTCCTGTGCGATGTAACCCGGCGTATCAGCATTTGCCAAATTGCCAGCCACCACCTGAGCGCGACGACTTTGCACGTCAAGGAATTCAGTTAAGAGCGTAGTCATTTTGTCCAGACCCGGTACATCCATAGTCCGATACCTCCGCAGAAGGAAAGGCAAGATTTGTGCCGAAAACGAAAAGACTGTGAATCAAGGCTTTAACGAACTCTGCTTATTTGGCAGTGCCAGTCTGCTGACAGTTCGGACGGAGAATGCCGTGATTTCGTCATATCAAAATGAAAAAAATGACCGTTCAAAATAAATGATTTATGTCAGCTTTTAGGTCATTCTTAACTTTTCTGCTTGCATTTACGCGCTTTTTGGCTAAACTGGCGCCGCCTTACAGGACGACTCAGTGTTATCTGCCATTGCATGAGTAATCCTTTGAAATGTTTGCAATCTCCCTCTAGCAAAATCTACGCCACTACCTAGAATCTCTTCTCTGCCAAGTAGAAGTATTTAGGCCCACACTTAACCAATCCATTGTTGGTATTCTTATGCGACTTTTTCGCATAGTGATCCAATTACCTAATTTTTCTTGCGTCACTAACAACCCTACGCATTACCTGTAGTGCCTAGCATGAAAAGAAAAATATTGTTTGTCGAAGCAGAACTGGAAGTACGTCATCGAATGCTGGAAATCGTGGCGTCCAAATATCAAGCGACCGCAGTGCGGGATGCTGAAGAAGCAATTGCATTGCTTACGCAGGAGCCATTTGAAATTATTGTTATAGACCTTAATTTACCGGGCTTATCTGGACTTGATTTATTGCAGCATTGTCCGCGTTTGCGGCCTGGCATCATCTCAATTGTGACGACGGCTTATGCTACGGTAGAGAATGTTGTGGAAGCTATGAAACGCGGCGCAACCGAATTTTTGACCAAGCCAGTCACGGCTGAAAACCTGCTGGAAGTTTTGAGCGTTGCCGAAGAGCGTGTCGCACGACATGCGTTGTCGAGCGCTGGCAGTGGCATGGCTCCGGTTGATTTAGTCGCTGAATCCGCTGTAATGCAAAACGTATTGCGGCAGGCAAATGCGATTGCTCCTTTTAATACGACAGTTTTGATTACGGGCGAAACCGGCACGGGCAAAGAGCTGGTGGCGCGCACAATTCATCAAAACAGTCCGCGCGGACATCGTCCGTTAGTTGCTTTGAATTGCGCTGCGATTCCTGAGCAATTATTGGAAGACGAATTATTCGGTCACGTCAAAGGCGCGTTTACAGGCGCACATTCCGCGCGCGTGGGACGGTTTGAGCAAGCGGATGGCGGGACTTTATTTTTGGATGAAATTGGTGACATGAGTTTGGCACTACAAGCCAAACTTTTGCGTGTTTTGCAGGAGCGCGAATTTGAAAAACTTGGCTCTTCGCGCACCACAAAAGTTGATGTGCGCATTGTCGCAGCAACCAGTGCTGATTTGGAAAAACGCGTGCGCGATGGTCACTTTCGCCCAGATTTGTATTATCGCCTGAACGTAGTGCATTTACGTTTGCCTTCGCTGCGACAGCGCCGGGAAGACATCAAGCCATTGGCACAGCGCCTGCTCGCGCGCTTTTGTTTGAGCGCCGGATTGCCGATGAAATCTATCGCGCCTGAAGTCTGGGACGTTTTGCATAGTTATTATTGGCCCGGCAATGTGCGCCAATTACAGAACGCGATGGAACGCGCTGCTGCTTTGTCAGGGGCGCAGGCTGAAGTGCAACCCTTTGATTTACCTGAAGAAGTACGGGGCGGGGCCGAATTTGGGATTAGTACACCGCTTGCTGATTTAAATTTACCTGTCGCCCATGAGGTGAGTCCGGCTGGTATTCCGGCGGCGATCCCTGACGAAGGCCTGAGTTATGAAGCCGTTGTTGCGACGGTTGAGCGGGAATTGTTGCTAAAATCCTTGAAAAAAACCGGCGGTAATAAAGTGCAAGCTGCAAAGCTCTTACAAATGAAACGCACAACTTTTGCAGAAAAACTCAAGCGCTTGCAAACGCTAGGGGAAGTTTTTGCGCAAGAGCATCAAGCCAGTTGATCGCAAGCTACAGCAGGCATACGCGCTTCATTGTGATAAGCCGTGAGTCCACGCTGCAACCGATCCAGATTTTTTCGTTCTTCATTCGCTGTCGTCCGCATTGCTAACAACAATGGTTTGGTTTGTTCGTCCTGCGTGAGAATGTGATTGATTAATTCCGTCACGCGCATCGCGGTTGGCGTTTGCAAAACGTTTTCGGCAGCGGTTCCAAGTCGTTGGCGTAATTCTGCCGTCTGCCGATGAAAAACTTCCAGCCGTTCACCAATCGTGGCGCGCTCACGTGTGGCGTTGATTAAAGTTTCAAAATCATTGGCAGCAGCAGCGGTCGCTTCAGCGCGAGCGAGTACCAGGAGCGATTCCAAATCTTCACATTGCCCAATTAATAAATCCAATAAGGTGTCAGCTTCGTTCGTGATATTGAATGCAGCGGTGGTCATAAGATTTACTCGCAGGGAAAGCTTAACATTAAGCTACGGTTTGGTAGCTGCCTCGCATCGGTACAGGCACTGAAAGGGTTACGGCGGGACTCGCGGTAGTAGCGCCCGCCGCCCAGGCATCACGGACAGGGACAAGCGATTCAGCGGCTTGCTTCATCTTGTCGCCGTCCAGCGTAGCGCTGGCACTTAAAACCTGTCGCATCATGCTTGCATAAAGTGCATCAAGCGCAGGTGCGACTTCTCCACCTTTTTCAAAATCAAGAATAGATTGTAAATAGCTGAGAATATCCAGCACCCGATTGGTATGTTCAGCTTTGGCTGAAATGTCACCCGCTTCAATATCAGTAGCAGCGAGGCGCAGAAATTTAATCGCCCCATCGTAAAGCATGATGATTTGTTGCAAAGGATCGGTTTCTGCGTTGGCAACTTTTCCGTAAGCAGCGAGTGGATTGATTCCTTTAATCATTCGTGACTTTCTCCAGGTCTGGTGCGCAATTTTCCCGTACAACGCTAATTAGCGTGTGTAAGAATCAAAATGCGCGAGTTCTGACGCCTGCGGATTATTTGTTCTTGGAAGAATTATTGAAAGCGTCAAGAATATTGGTCAACGTGGAATTCTGACCATTCAATTGATTGATGGCAGCGTCTACCGCTGCAAATTGTCGGGTGAGCGAACTTTTCAGATTTGAGATGCGCTCTAATTGTGAACTCACTGATTTGCTAATGCTTTTGATCGAAGCTTGATAGCCTGTGACGGCGGCTTGCACAAGGCCTGTCGTACTATCGCTAAGTTTGTTCAGCGTGTCATAAATTTGGTTTCCGATACCGGTTTGCGTCTCAGCTTTTCCTGCTAATAACGCGCGCACATCGGAGAGCGAATTGCGTAGCTTTTCGCTGAGCGCTGCGTTATCCAGTTTCAATTTGCCATTCTCATCCCGCCCGATACCAATTTGGGTTAAATTGTCCAAGGCACCGCCATTATTGGTTGATTTACGGCCTATGACCTCACGCAACTGACGTTGTGCCGAAAGCAATGTTTGGTCGCCGACCAAGACACCGCTTAAACCACCTGAAGCATCTTTGGTGTATTGCCCATTGATAAATGCCTGCGCATCGTTATAAGCATTCACAAAGGTGCGCACCTTTGACTCAATATCATTTGTATCCCCCGTAACTGAAACAGTTGAACTGCCTGTTCCAGTGAGTTTTAGCGTAACGCCTGTGACCACGTCTTCGACTGTATTGCTAGAGCGCGAAAGTGCTAAGCCATTCAATGAAAATGCGGCGTCAAGTGCTGAAAAATCTACTGTTGCGCCAGAGGGATTCGTGCTTGCCAGTGCAATGTCTGCGCCTGTTCCGGTCGCTGTTGTTTCGACCAGTTCGACGCGTCCGGCAGTGCCAGTGGCGGCTGAGTTCAATACCAATTTATTTTTAGTTCCAGTGCCATCAGTATCCACAATTGTAGCTGTGAGTCCCGCATCAGACTCATTAATCGCGTCGCGCAATCCTTCCAGGGTATTATTGGTTGAATCTATTGTGATCGCGGTGCCTGAACTGGCTCCGCCCTTTCTTAATTCAAACGTTGCGGTTGTTGCGCCACCTGCCAGAATTGCCGTATCAGCGCTGGCATAAATACGTGAGGCCTGCGTCAGACTTGAGGCCAGACGCGTTACGGTTAAACTGAAAGAGCCAGTGCCAGCAGTAGAAGTCGTAGTAACCGTCGCCGTCGCAGTGTTTGATGAAGATGCCGCTCGGCCTGTTCCCAGCGTTTGATCGGTCAAACCTTGCGCCGCGTCAGTTACTATTGCGAGCTTGGCATTGAGTTGTTTCAATGCGTCGCTGCGTCTTGATAACGAAGAGCTTTTGGCTTGCAGCAAACTAATCGGGCGCGAACGTGCCGCGACGATAGAATCTGTCAGCGTGCCAAAATCAATTCCACTGCCGACACTAGAGGTACTTGCCATTTTTCATACTCCACAAACAACTGGTGCTTCACCACCAAAAGGGGCTATGTTGATGTCTCACTTGTTATGTCTCAGTTTACTTGACTAGGCTTTGCGATTGAACAGTTTTCCTTGCAGCTTACCTAGCGTCGCCGAAAGATGCAGAATCGTTTCGGAGGGAATTTGCTGGACGGCTTCGCCAGAGGCCTGATCAATCCACTTGACTACAATTGCTCCTGAGTCATCATCACGACTGAAGCGCAGTGTGATATGTGAATCTTTCAGGGCTGACTGAATCGAATCAATAGCTTTTTCGAGTTGATCCTGTTGTTTAGATGGAAAAGAGTTATTTGCACTATCTTGTTGTGATCGGACGGAAGTTGTGGGCGGGGATGATGCCCCGTCATTAGTTGCAACATTCGTCTTACCACCTGACACATCAACCGCTGATGTTGATAGTGCAGTTCTGATGGAAATAGATTCGACTTGCATTTTTTCCTCCACAGAGAAAATCGTTGGATGGTCAGAAGGCGAGTTACTGATTTCAGTAACTCGCCTATCGCAATTGCGATGACCTGACCTTTATTCAACGCTAGAACGAACTACCCTCTAAGAAGAGAGAGAACCGCCTGACTGGATTGGTTGGCTTGCGCCAGAGCGGCTACGCCGGCCTGTTGCAACACACTCAAACGCGCCAGGTTGGAAGCTTCTGACGTCACATCCGCATCGCGGATACGAGACTCGGCTGCCTGGAAGTTCGTGACCTGTGAAGTTGCCAGTTCGATTGATTGTTGTAAGCGGTTTTGCGCTGTACCCACCGTACCTTGAACTTTACCGAGGTTGCTGATGGCGGTTGTTAACGCGTCCAATGCTTCTTTGGCACCGGATACGCCACCTGTCAACGTACCTGCAGAAGCCGCAGTCGGTGATTGTAAGGCGTCAATGTTCGTGTTGGCGGCGACAGCGCCCGTCGAACTGGTAATCGCCAAGTTGAAATTCTTGAGCGAGACAAATTGAATGTTCGAGCTGTTGGCTTTATCTACGATAGCGTAAATGCCTTTCGCACGTAAATTCAAGTCATTGTTTACCGCATTTGCTGCCGCCGTTGCACCTGCGGAAGCTGTAGCAGCCGCTGTGAAGGTGACATCATATGAGTTATCGGGGTTGCCGATTTCGTCTCCGGTAAAGCTAAGGGTTTGCGTGGTCGTTGCCGCCGCACCGCCATTGATTGCTTGAGAAACATAATTAGCTGCGCTCGAGATGGCTGTATCGCCAATCGCCGCCGTCGCACCGGCAATACCCGTTGAATTCGCTGTGGCACCGCCGACACTTGACGAAACTGTGAAGAATTTCGAAGAAGAGAGGACGAGTTGGTTGCTGCTATCCAAAGAAGCCGTCAGACCATAAGTGCTGAGGTTTGAATTAGCATTGATCGCATCAACGACTTGCGCGGCTGAGGAACCATTCACTAAGCTAACAGTTGTGGACGCTAACGCGCCGCTGGAATCAACGGTTTGAAAGGTCAATGTTTCTGCCTGGCCGAGCGAAGTGAGTGCATTGCCACCTGTAACGTTGCCTGTACCTGTTCCGATATTGAGGTTGCTCAACCCTAAACTTGTGGCATCAACACGATTGGCTGTACCTGACAGGTCAACCGAAACGCCCGTATTACTGCCAGAAGCGCTGAATGTATCAGTACCACCACCAATAACGACAGATAAGTTCGTGTTGTATTTACCGCCGCTTACCAAGCCGATATTTTCAGCTTGGCGAGTGATTTCTTCCAGCACCTTAGTGAATTCTGCTTGCAGAATGTCACGGTTGCCGCTGAATGTGTCAGAAGCGGATTGCGTTGACAACGTCGCTGCGCGATCCAGCAACCCTGAAATCGTATTCAAACCGCCATCAACAATTTGCAACGACGAAAGCCCGTCGTTCGCGTTACGAATACCTTGACTCAAAATCGAAATATCGCTACGGAATTTGTTGGCGATTGCCAAACCTGCCGCGTCGTCGCCGGAGTTATTGATACGTAAACCGGACGAGAGTTTTTGGATCGTTGAATTCAATTTCGTACTGGTTGAATTCAAACGCGTTTGCGATGAAAGGGATCCGAGGTTATTAATTAATGAAACTGCCATGATGTTCCTCCGTGAACGTTAAGAGCCGCAGCATCCTTGCTTTGGCGGTAGATTAAGTTTTGCAAGGGCAGGAAGCGCCCTCGCACTGATACATATCGAACGTGGCGAAGCAAAACTTAAATGGAAAAATAGTAAGAACCCAAGTTGAAGCACATTGAATGAATCTGTTGCAAAAAAGCTTTTATTGTCGCTATTTTTGGAGTGCATTGATGATGAAGTGATGGCTAAGTTTTCACGCCTTTATGACTCGTTTTCAGCGGCGTTTACTTATGCGGATCAACCACGACCAAATCTACGCGGCGATTTAATTCGCGGCCTTCGCGCGTGGCGTTATCTGCGACGGGGCGTTCACCGCCATAGCCCGCTAATGAAAGGCGAGCCGGAGGAATTCCTTGTGCGAGTAAGTGTGAAAGCACAATGGAAGCGCGCGCAGAAGATAGCTCCCAATTAGAAGGGAAGCGCGCTGTACTGATCGGAATTGCATCGGTGTGTCCTTCGACACGCACTTGTGTGGTTGAACTGCGCAAAGCTACCGCGATTTTTTCCAGTAACGTGCGCGCGTCATCTCGCAATTGTGCTTCGCCGGGCGCGAAAAAACCTGCTTCCGCCATCGAAATAATAAATCCATCTTTGGTATCAACGATCCGCGCGCGCGCATTCAATGTTGTGTTGGTCGCAAAAACCTGTTCGACAGTGACGCGCGCATCTTTTACTTCGCGCCCACCCGGCAAAACACCATTGCCGCCAGGATATGAAATCGTTGGTGCAGCGCGTTGCCCTGTTTGCGCTATTGCTGCGACGACGCGTTGCACTTGGGCTTGATCTTTTGCGGCGTATAAAACGACGAACAACGTAAACAACAACGTCACGAGGTCAGCATAAGAAATCAGCCAACGGTCATGCATCTCACGGTTTTCTGCGATACCGCGTCGTTGCCTGCGTACACTTAGTCTACTAATCCGCATATGACTTATACCTTTTCCTGGTGCGCAAACAATTCGATTTCAGCCGCAAATTTCCGCGCAATAATGCCGGGCGTTTCGTGCGCAGCCACCGCAATCAATGCTTCGGCGATGGCTTCGCGCAAACGCATGTGTTCTGCATGTTGTTCGCGTAAACGCGCGGCTAGGGGAAACAAAACTAAGTTCGCCAGACCAACGCCATAAATCGTAGCGACGAAAGCCGTCGCAATGCCAACACCCAGCAACGACGGATCGGCAAGCGAGCGCAATACCTGAATTAATCCCAATACTGCGCCTAAAATGCCAAACGTTGGTGCGTAACTCGCAGCACCTTCAATGGTGATCGCTTCACGCAACCCTTGTTCGTCTTCAAAATCCAGTATGCGGGCTAAATGGGCACGGACGAGGCCTGCTTCTGAATATTGTGAAGCCATCATCAGCCCTTCAGAAATTAAAGGGTCTGAAATCTTAGTGGCTTGTGCTTCTAATGCAGGGGCACCTTCCCGCCGCGCCAGTTTGGCTAACCACGCTAGTCGCGCTTTGGTGATTTCGATGTCGTCGTTCGTTTTCTTCACGCAGGAATTTGTTACGGCGCGCATTGCTTGTCGCAGTCCATCAACGCCGCGTCGCACGATCACCGCGCCGACTGTGCCTCCGATGACGATTAACGCGGCAGTTGGCTGGAGCAAAAAGCTGAGTCGAATCCCTTCGAGCAAAGCTGCGCCAACAATGGACACAAGTCCGACAGTCAAGCCGAGCGGCACTGCTAATTCTGGTCGTTTCATAATGATGATTGCGGAGGGCTAAGTTTCTGCTGGCTTTTCGACCGGATCGCAATTGCGGAGTCGAGAGGCAAAATTTTCGATGAAGGATGGAGAGGTGGGCGTGGCTGCAGCTTGATTCGCCGCTTGAATTTCGACAAAAACTTCGTAGCGATGAATTGACGTTTCACGCGGAGCGGAAACGCCAATTTTTACACTATCGCCATTCACCGCCAGAACTTCGATGATGACTTCGTTACCGATCACTAATTTTTGCCCGATCAGACGTGTCAGTACTAGCATCTTGCCATCCTTATACTCGCCCGATAGTAGTTGTTTTTATTTATACCGCAGCAGTTGTCCACATACTTGGTAATGGCTCTGCCAATTGATATTTGCTGTCGGTTAGGACTACTTGTGCGCCGCGCATCGTGCTTGCTGCCACGATGATGGGAGCGCGCAAGTTCAAAGTAGAGTTTTGCCATTCGGGCGCGATTGTTACTGTCACCAGAATCAGCGGCTTTTCTTCAGCTTGTAAACCTAGTTGTGCATTTAATTGCGCCGGAAGTTGCGGCGCGTAAGCGGGAAAATGAGAACAGGCATCCAATACCAGAAATGAAATGTGCGGATTATCCAATGAGCAAAGCAGCAACAGTGGCGCGACGTCAGGGCGATCCAGCAAACTCAACCGCCGTAAGTACGGCATGCCGATTAGCCCTTCGTCAAACTGAATTACATCTTTCTCATCATAGGTCAGGTCTGAGCCCTGTAAATAGATAGTTGGCATTGTGTGTATTTCAATTGGGCAATACAAACTGAAAAATTAAGACAAATGTAACGTGCTAAGCCTCAGTTTGGAAATTGCGGTTAACCAAGAAAATCCAACAAAGAGCGACGATTGTTTTGCGCTGCTGTTTGCAAAATCGCTTCCAGCGCTGTGTTCGCTGCGGTGAATTGCACTGCAGTTTCAGTAAAATCAGCGGTCTCATAGCGACCGATGGTTTCTTCTAATGACAATGAAGTCTGTTGCAAGGTGTCGGTTACATTGGTGGTTTGATTGATTCTTTCGCCAATTTGCGTGCGCGCGATATTGGATAAATCAGCAAAATCTTTCAGGCGATCTGCGACGCCGCGCAGCGTTGTTGTATCTGCCGCAGCATTGCCTGTTCCACGTAACGCGACGGCGGCGGCTTTCAATTCGCTAATAATGTCGCTGGTGGAATCCGCAAATACTGATTCCGAAAGCACGCCAACCTGAATGGGCGCCGCGTTAGGTTCAATTTGTAATTCAATCGGATTAGCTATCGTGGTTGCAGGCACGCCGTTGCTATCAAATGGTGGCGCGGTTACGCGAGAGCCACCGAATAAGTACCGATCATCCCATTTCGTATTTGCTTGGTTTTGAACACTGGCAATTACGCCATCAATTTCAATCGCAATAGCCTGCCGCTCTTGGTACAAGGTGGTGTCAGAAATCCCCCTGGTTAGCAGCGCTGACGCGTGATCCAGCGAAAGTTGATAACTGTCGAGCACGTTGTCGCTGGCGATCAGCACATCTTTTGCAGTGGCGGCATTATTGGAAAATTGTTTTAGCTCCGATTGCGAAGTGCGTAATTGTAAAACGACGTTCGCGCCAACGGGATCATCAGATGGGCGATTGATACGTTTGCCACTGGAAAGTTGTTCCTGCAACTGTCCAATGCGTTGGCGTTGTAAATTGATTTGACTGGTAAGGCGGGCATCTGTTGCAGCTTCGGTAACGCGGAAAGGCATAGTTTGTCCTAATAACTAAATTGATAAAAATCGCAGTGGCGTAGCAAAATTATTACTGCCCCAACGCGAGAATTGTTTGTGTCATTTCATCCGCAACTTTGAGAAAGCGTGCGGCGGCTTCGTATGAGCGCTGGTATTGCAAGAGGTGAATGGCTTCTTCATCAAGCGAAACGCCGGAGACGGATTCGCGTTGCGCTTCGATTTGTTGCTGAATAGCCACTTGCGTTGTTAAGGCATCGTCAGTTGCTTTTACGCCCGCGCCGACTTCGGCTACGAGCCCCGCAAAAATACTGCTGTAAGAGCCCGTTTGTGTGCCGACAACGGAAGTGGTATCGCTCAACAATCCGGCGATGTCGCGGGCGACGGTTGCATCGGCGCGACCAGCTCCACTGGTAGCAGAAACCACTAATTTAGGATTTGCTTTGAGCGCCGCAGAAACGTTGATAGTCGCGGCAGAAATTGTGCCGCTAGAACTAGAGACAAAAAAGGCTGTGCCTACATTGCCGTTTAAATCTTCCCCAGCAGCATGCAGCGTATTGACGCGCCCGGCAATTGACGAAGCCAGATCATCTAACGATTGAATATACTCGCCAACAGAAGCAATCGCATCTTGTAAACCACGAATTTTGCCATCTGTGAACACGGCAGGTTGACCATCAATCTTGAGCGTAGCCAAACCTGTCGTCGGAGAATTTTCGGCAGTAACAGTGTACGCTGTATCCGCTTGCACCAGCGCTTTGCCATCGCCAAGTGTCAGTGAAAATGTACTGTCTTTATTCTCGATAATATGTGCGCCTGTTAACGAGGCTAATTCGTGAGACGCCACATAGCGTTGGTTTTGTAACTCCGCAGAATTTTCGCCATTGCTTTCAGCCAAACGGATTTTCTTATTCAAATCGGCGACCTTAGTTGCCAGTTCATTAATGTTATCAACTTGGTTACGCAATTCTCCGTCTACGCCTTGCTGAATTTCAGTCAGGCGATTGCGTGTTGTATTAAAATTGGTTGTTAGGGCATTGGCTTTTTCTACAACTGAAGCGCGCACCGGCACCGAGCCAGGGCTGGCCTCCAATTGACGAAATGCGCCAAAAAAATCTTTGATCGAAGTGTTCAACCCGCCGTCAGAATTTGTGTCGTTGAAGACGGCGTCCACTTGTGACAAAGCGTCGCGCCGCGCGGTCAGGCGACCATTGATGGCGTTTTCTGTTTGTAAGCGTGCTTCGATAAATTGGTCGCGGTTAGCTTTGACATCCTGAACTGTGACGCCGTTTCCTACTGAACGAAAACCTGCGCCTTCGATATAGGAATCAACCAATTTTACTTCCTGCCGCGTATAGCCTGGCGTATTGACGTTCGCAATATTTTGCCCCGCTACCGTGACGCCTAATTGACTTGCACGTAAGGCCCGACGACCAATTTCAAAAAGCGAAAAATTTACACCCATGATTTTCCCTCTCCCTGCCGCACATATGGCGCACGATATGTGGTGGGTTGAATGCCGCAAAGTTCCATACAAACCGACGATAAAATTTCGCCATTAACAGCTAATGCTGCTGTCCGTGCGCCTGTTTGTTGAAATTCGTTAGCGGCTTGTTGTAATGCGCTTGAGGCTTGGCTAAATGCCTGTCTTGTGTTTGGGCTGAGGGCTGGTGCTGCGCTATTGGTAGCACGCGCATCAGCGAATGTGGCCAGCGCTGACATCAGGCGCAATAAGCGAGAGCGCATATTCAATAACTCTAATTCACCTGTGCGGACAATTACGCCGATGACATCGGGCGTACTGTTTATTAAGGCTGTCGCCAGCTTGCCACAGGTTTTTGACAACCGCGTGTAAGCTTCGGTTTGTTCCTGCATCAGGGTTGTTGCTTCTAAAATTAATTCCTCGCTCATGCAAATTCTCCGCGCACAAAAATAGTTATATCTGACAGCGGCAATCATTCATTTGAATCGGAAAAAGATTGGTTGAGGTGGCTCTCGGTGAAAATTTAATTGCGCAACAGCGCATCGGCAATGTCCGTTGCTTTCGGGTTATAAGTGCCGGACAACACCAGGCGGCGATATTTTTCGACTTCGCGCGTCCTCACATCGGGAATTTGTTTGGCCTGTGCGACCAAGCTGCGAATAATTGCGGCTTGGTCGGATAATGTGATGACATCTTTTTGTGGTTGCGCACTGCTATTGTCTGACACAGGTGCAACTTGCCGCTCATTTTCCGCATTACTTTCCACGCGGTGGGAGCCACGTATACCTTCTATTTCGTTAATGCCATTGATCTTAAATGAGTTCATTCTCGCGCCTCGCTGCATGTCAGTCGGATCATCCGACGATGACTTCAAAAACCTTATCGGTCATCTTGCGAGAAATCTTTAATAATCATTGGAAGAGGATTTACAGGGCGTCCATTTTCACGAACTTCAAAATGTAAATGCGGCCCCGTCGAGCGTCCGGTGGAGCCTACGGTAGCGATTGGTTGTCCCGCCTGCACGCGGTCGCCAACTTTCACTAACAATTGTTCTACGTGAGCATAACTGGTTTGTTTTCCATCTGTTTGCGCAATGATAACCTGATTGCCATAGCCGCCGCGCCAACCGCTGAAAACCACTTTTCCAGCGGCTGCCGCTTCAATCGGAGTACCGCGTGGCGCTGCAATATCAAGGCCGTGATGATTTTTTTGTTGCCCGTTGAGCGGGTCTTGGCGCGCGCCAAAATAAGAAGTAATACGGCCTTCGATAGGCGCTTGTAAATTATCTGAAGTTCCAGTGTCAGCGCTCGAATTTGCGGCACTGGAACTCTCTTGTTGCAGCGCCCGAATTGTATCTGCCGCGCGATTTTGTGTACCAATCGAACTCGTTCCGCCCGCCCTAATTTGCAACTGTTGCACGACGCTGTTGGCAAAACCTACGCCGCCTTGTTTGGCCAGCACTTTGGCAATTTGTTCACTGAACATTTGCTGATAATACGATGTGCTGGAACCGCTGAAGAGCGCGCTGTCGTCGTCGTCGTCTTTAGCATTCATCGCAGAAGTCATTTGCGTGAGCAACATTGCTTCAAATTCCTGCGCGCTATTGCGTGCCGCTGTTTCGTCGCGTTGTGATAACCCCGAAGTTTGTGCGGCGAGAGGTGGTGAAATTGCAGTCAGATTCATAAGCAAAAATAATTTTGAGCGTTACTGTAATTCCAAATCAGCAGACAATGCGCCCGCCGTTTTGATCGCTTGTAAAATACTGATGATGTCGCGTGCGCTTGAGCCTACGGCACGAAGCCCGCGCACAACTTCTTCGACAGTTGCGCCTTCCGGCAAAATAATTGATTCGGGTTTGCGTTCTTTCACATCCACCGAAATGCGTGGGACTACTGCTGTGTCGCCAGTTTTCGACAAAATATTTGGTTGCGAAACATCGTATTCAGTGCCGATGCGCACCGTGACGCCGCCTTGCGAAATTGCTACAGAAGATAGCCGCACATTGCTGCCCATAATGATTGTGCCTGTACGTTCGTTGATGATGACTTTGGCTACGGTGTCAGTTTGTAAGCGGACAGTTTCCAGCTCAGCAATAAATCCGACATTGTCCCCTGAAAATCTTGAAGGCACTTGTACCGCGATGTTGCGCCCGTCAAGCGCGCGCGCTGTGCCTGCGCCAAACGATTCGTTGACGGCCCGCGAAAGCCGCGCTGCTGTTGTAAAATCATCGTTGCGTAAAACCAGCGTCAAAATTCCTTCGGGCGCTAATTCCGTTGCAACTGTCCGCTCAACGGTCGCGCCGTTTGGCAATCGGCCCACTGTCGGATGATTAATTTCCACTGAATTGCCAGCGTCTCCGGCTGCAATGCCGCCGATTGAAACAGGGCCTTGTGCAAGCGCGTACACTTGTCCGTCAATACCTTTCAGCGGTGACAGCACGAGCGTGCCGCCTTGCAACGAACGTGCATCACCAATCGAAGACACCGTGACATCAATTTTGGAGCCTTGTCGTACAAATGGCGGCAACGTAGCGGTGACCAAAACCGTCGCAATATTTTCCGGCTTGAGCGAATCAACCGCCGTTGCAATACCCATGCGCTGTAATAAATTTTGCAATGTTTGCCGCGCGTACAAATTTTGTTGCACCTTGTCGCCCGTGCGATTTAAGCCAATCACCAAGCCGTAGCCGACCAATTGGTTGCCGCGCACGCCTTCGATTTCGGCGATGTCTTTGACGCGGACAGTCGGACGATCATTTTTGGATTGCGCGAGACTGAATGGACAAATTGTCAGCAACACTGTGAGAAGAAAGATAAATTTCATAGGCCAGATTTTTGAATTTATAGCTGGGAGTGCACGCGCCCCGCGTGCTGAGGTTAATGTTATGAGTAAACTGTAATTTATTGTGGGCATAGCGTGATCCTCAGCACGCGGGGCGCGTGCACTTCCAGCGTAATACTTAGAACGGAGAAATTTTTTCAAACATACGGAAAAGCCAACCTGGCGCATTGTCGGCGGACGCTACGCCTTTGCCGTTTAGCTCGACGAATAAATTGCCCACTGATGTAGTGGGAACCACATTATCAGCGGTCACGTCGCGCGCACGAATGATGCCCGATAGCACAAGTTTTTCAGATTCGTGATTGATTTTGACTGTTTTGGCGGCTTCAACGCGCATGTCGCCGTTGGGATAAACTTCGATGATTCGTGCGGCGATGCGGCTGCGTAAATCGCTCGTTCTTTGGGTGGAACCTTTGCCTTCATATTTGCGCGTGCCAAGTGCACCCATTGATGCTGCGGCTATCGCTGCGCCATTGATTGGCAAGGCTCCAACCGCTGTCGTTAAGCCGCCGAGATTGCCGGAATCCCGATCCCGTTTAGCGCCGGAAGAAACGGTCGCGGTGCTGGCTTCGACTACGTCAATAAACACGAGATCGCCAACGCGGCGCGCGCGAAAATCAGTAATCAATTCGGAATTTTGCGAGTCACTGGTGTAAAGCGCTCCGTTAGCTGGACGCTGTGGCACTGGCAAACTCGCCATTTGGCGCAAACCGTCCGGCGCTGGTTCCGGTTCTTTCTCGCTACTATTATTTTTTTTCTTATCTTTTTTGAAGAAGAAAAGTTTACTCAATTTTTTCGGCTCTTTTTTTTCGTCACCGAAAGCCGGATCAAACAACAATGCGCTGACCACAAATAGCATCAGTAGCAATACAATTTTTTTATGCATAAATTTCCTTTCGATAGCAGGTTTAAAATCGAATACGAACGACACCTTCGTCTGTAACGACTGCCTGTAACATCACGCCAGATTGCAGATTTTTTACTTGAATGCGATCACCGATGCGTCCGGCTGAACGCGCTTCGCCTGTGATAAAAACCTGAATTGCCTGTGGGCCGGAACCTGATTCACCAATGACGCGAATCTGATCGCCGGGACGCACTACAATTTCTGAGTTGAGGTCTTCGCGCGTAATGACTTCACCGCGCCCGACCGCACGACGCAGCGCCATGCCGCGCAAATAATCCGCGTTTGTTACGTAATTATTTAGTGGGCGCGAGAGCTTTCTGACTTCGACCGTAATCGCATCCGCGCGCAACCGTGTCTGGGCTGAAAGTTCGCGCGCCGCAACCACGACAGGCGCGTGAGCTTCGACTTGTGCAACGGCATTACAACGATGAACGATGCGGCCTTCCTGCCAGAATTCGACGAAGACCGTGAAAGGGGAAAACACATCGCGCACGTTGACCATCGCCGCACGGATTTCAAGTTTTCCGGCGGGTGCTTCAATCGTCGGTGGCAAATCCAACCGCGCCAAACGTGCCGAAGCGCCGCTGGAATTCAAGTCGCCAAGCGCCGCTTTTTCAATTGCCTCTTGCACCAGCGCGTGGTCAATGATTTGCGCAGCACGTTTGAGAATCAGCACAGGTGGCGCTTCGAGACGGACAGTTCCTTCTGCAAAGCCCGCCGCCGCAAGTGCCAATTGTAAACGCTCACGAGGGATTTCGCGGATGAGGCCGACATTAGGCGCAAAGCCTAATGAAATCGCGCGCAATCGCTCTTGCACAGTTGTATCGGCTGTTTTTATTTCCGCTACATCTGCCAGGCGCAAACGATCTGTTTGTGCTAGATGCTCAGTCGCTACACGAACGATGGGGCGTACGTCAACACGGGCGTTATCCGCCAACGCTTTGGCCTGTGCTTGTACATCACTCGTGCAGCAACAAAAAACAAGCGCCCCAAATAACAGCCCCAATAAAATTTGTGACTGCTTATGCGGCGCTGAATTTGTAAGCGAAAAAGTTTTCATGATACGGCTTGATTAATAGTGCCAAGCATACGATCCGCTGCGGTGATGACTTTGGAATTTGTTTCATACACGCGCTGCGCGCTAATCATGTTGACGAGTTCTTCGACTACGTTGACGTTGGAACCTTCGAGATAGCCCTGATTCACGCGCCCTACGCCTCCCGTGTCTGGCGCGCTTAATACCGCTTGTCCAGATGCCGCAGTTTCTTTGAAAAGATTACGCCCCATCGATTCCAAGCCCGCCGCATTCGCAAATGTAGCGAGTTGCACTTGCCCGACGTTTTGCGCGTTTGCTTGTCCTGCCAGCGTAATGCTGACAGTGCCGTCAGTGCCGATGGTGATAGATGTCGCTTCACGCGGAATTGTTACTGCCGGTTCCAGCGTTTCGCCTGTTGCCGTTACAACCTGGCCTTGCGCGTTCAAGTGAAACGATCCGGCGCGTGTGTAGGCGAGTTCACCGTTGGCTTGCCGCACCTGAAAAAATCCGCTGCCCTCAATCACCATATCCAAGGGATTTTCTGTGCGATGAAAATCGCCTTGTAAGAAAACACGTTCGCTGGAAATTGTGCGTGCCCCTAATCCAATTTGTAAGCCAACGGGCAATGTGTTGGTAGCGTTTGCTGCTGCGCCTGCTGAGCGATGTGTTTGATACAGCAAATCCTGAAATTCCAAACGTACACGCTTGAACCCTGTAGTCGAAGCGTTCGCCAAATTGTTGGAAATGTTATCCAGATTTTGTTGCTGCACATACATTCCGGTCGCAGCCGTATAAAGTGCTCGATTCATAAAACCTCGTATTGTGAAATGGGCTGTCGGACGTTATTAGTGGCTGAAACCGCACGGGCTGGCGGATGCTGAGAGAATTTACAATTTACCAATTTCAGACGAAACTTTACGCCCCAAATCGTTCATCATCAAAGTAATCGAACGTTGGAGCGAATCGAATTCGCGGGAGTTCTGAATCATTACGGCCATTTCAGTGACGGAATTTACATTGGACATTTCGATGACGCCGCCGAGGACTCGTGTGTTGTTGGCGGCCTGCGGTTTGATTTTGTCATCAGTGAGCGCGAAGAGGGAATCGCCTTCTTTCTTTAAATCTTCAGTCGGGTTTTGAAAACGAACAATTTTTAGTTGGTCAATAATTTGGCCTTCAGAAGAAACGCTGCCATCTTCGCCAATCGTAACAGTGTCAGCTTTGACTGTAATCGGGCCGTTTTGTCCGACGACAATTTCGCCGCGTTGTGTGACAAGTTGTCCGGCGGCGTCAACGGTCAAAGCCCCCGCCCGTGTGTATCGTTCGCCGCGCGTCGTTTGCACGGCAAAAAATCCGTCGCCGCCTAATGCTATGTCCAGCGGCCTGCCCGTTTCCCGAAACATACCCAGCGAAAAATCAGCTTTGCCGCCAGACGCCACGCCGTACACGCGATTAATATTTTGCGGCGGATAATCATCTGATTTTGCATTCGCAATGGCTGCCGGAGTTAACGGCGGCGTAGGAGCATCGCTGGCTCCTGCGATTGTTTGTCCTGAAGCATTGGCCAGCGCTGCAATCTGATCTTTGAGTAGGGAAGCGTGTTCCGCTGTTTCAATCGAATGATGAAATAAGCGATCAGTTTTGAAGCCAGTGGTGGATGCGTTGGCAATGTTGTTAGCAATAATTTCCAGCGAACGTTGCCGCGCTCGCATGCCGAGAAAAGCTGAATATAAACCGTTATTCATCGTCTTAGACTTTCATGTTGGAAGTGTTCATTCCGATAATTAATGCGACTTCGCCACGCGGTACGCCTAGCGTAATCGCAATTGATTGCACGTTCATGCCGCGCCGCGCCAGCGTCAAAACCTGATGGCGACGTTCGGTCATGCTTTGTCGAATGAGCGCTGAAGGTGCAGCAGGCATCGGTTCGACTACAGGCTCTGGCGCACGTTCTTGCACAATACTGGTTTCAACTTTAGAAATGCGGTTCCATTGCTCGTTGGTATGATGCACGACGGCATCAAGGTTGTGCCGGATTTCTTTGAAAAGGGTATCTATATCCTTTTCGATTTCCATTTGGTGTTCTTCGGCATCGCGCAATTTGCGCGCGAGCGAAAGACATGTGATGCCGCTGACAATAGCGATCAAAATTCCAACGAGAGCAAGGATTGAGATCAATTGTTGATAGTCCATAAGTAACCTCCAACCGATTGCGTGGCAGCCGATTGCGTGGCTGCATCATCAGGCAATTTTTCTAACTAAACTTATGCTTTGGTTAATGAGAGTCGGCGTTCCTCCGGTTTGCCGATTTCAGTGATGCGCACGCCGTAATATCCGTCCACGACGACGACGGTACCGCGCGCCAGTGAATGATTGTTGACGAGCAATTCAACCGGGTCGTCTACCTGACGATTTAGTTCGATCATGGAACCAACGCCGACACGCACCAAATCGCGTAATGCCATTTGAGTTTTGCCAAACCGTACGACGACTTCGAGTTCGACTTCGAGCAAGCGCTCAATGTTGCGCGAAGGATCATCAGATGCGCCTGGGGTGCGACCGGCTGAAGTTACAAATGTTGCGTTGCCAGTGGTCGCGCCTGCTGCCGCAGCTTGTTCTGTAGCAGCAGAAAAAAACTGCTCAGACGCACCGGTTGCGGACGGCGCAAAAAATAATTTCATTTGTGATTGCAGCGAATCTCCCACCGTCAGCGCAAAGGTGCTGGTTTGTAACGGACCGGCGATGGAGGCGGCAAGGCGCATTAGTTCAGGATTGTCTGCGCCATATAAATCTACAAAGCGCACAGAGGAAAAAGCAATTGCCCCGCCTGCATCGGCGCCGAGATTATCAGCGACGGACGAAAGCACTGTATTGATAAGTGAAATGCAGCCTTCCTGATTGCTGATGTCGGTCGTTTTGACGAGCTGCTCAATTTCGATGCGATCCATGGCTTTGAAAAGAATCAGCATCGTACCGACTAATTTGCCGGAGCTTTGCGCAACGAAGGCGGAGGCGTATTCCTGCGTAGCCTCAAGCGCTTTGTTAATTTCCGACTCAGCGATTTCGCGCGTATCCAGTAAGCTGGCATCAGATTCACAACCCAGCATGGATTGCGATAATTCGCTCCAAGCATTGGAAAAAGCGGCGATAAGTTGGTTCACAATTGCGTCTGCCATAAATTAAAAAAGTTGCTTAGTCTGGTTCCTTAATCGCAGTTACTTGAACGACGGTTTGACGTTCCTGCGCGACCAGGTTGCCAAAAAATTTGGTAACACCGCCGATAGAAATTTCAACGGCTTGATCTACACGATGATCCAGGCGCAATACATCGCCGGGCGCTAAAATCATCAAATCGTCAATCACCGTTTTGGTGCCGCGCAATTCAGCGCAGACAGGAAATTTAACGATGGCGAGTGTGTCGAGCAGTGCACGCGTTTGTTCAGGCGGAACTTCGCGCGTGCGTGAATACACCGATTGATTTAAGCTTTGAATAATTGGTTCCAGTGTCAATGCCGGCAGGCATAGGCTCATTGAGCCGCGCGATTCGGCAATTTGTATTTGAAAACCAATTACTAAAACTGCTTCGTTGGGTGCGACGATTTGCAACATTTGGGGGCGTGTCTCGCGTCCGAGTACTTGTAAATCAAGCTCAACCAGTGGATGCCACGTTGTACGCAAATCATCCGTTACAACTTTCAAAAAACCTTCGAGAATGCGTTGTTCAATTTCAGTCACGGCACGCGGCGTGTCTAATTCCTTGCCTGCGCCGCCGAGCATACGGTCAATTATAGGGAAGGCAATTGTTGGACCAAGTTCGAGCGCGGCTACGCCCGGCAATGGATGCATGGAAAGGGTGAACAGCGCGGTCGGATCAGGGAGGCTTTGCAAATATTCAGAATATGCCTGTTGCTCAACGGACTGGAGCGTGACGCTGGACATCGCGCGCATAAACACAGGCAAGCTGGTCGAAAGGCTATGCGCAAACAAATCGTGCATCAAATATAGCGAGCGGATTTGCTCTCTGGGAATGCGATCCGGGCGGCGAAAATTGTACGGCATGACGCGCCGTCGTTTGCCTGTCGCATCCATCGTTGTGTTTTCATTGTTTTCCAGCAACGATGTCATTTCTTCATTTGTCAGCAAATCATGATTTGGCATGCGATTTTGTTTGGACTATTTGTTTGCCAGCGCTACGCGCAATTGCAGCATGGCCTGAGTGTGAATTTGAGATACGCGTGATTCTGTAAGTCCCAGCACAGCACCGATCTCTTTCATGGTTAATTCTTCTATGTAATAGAGAGCGATTACCTGGCGTTGGCGTTCGGGTAATCGCTCAATCGCTACGATCAATTTTTCACGGGCTTCTTGTCGTTCATATTCTTTCAAAGGAGAGCGATTTGGATCATCGGGAATTTGCCATTCCAAAGCACCTGTTTCGTCGTCGCGATGACTATCCAGTTCAATTAGCGTGAGGCCGCTTAATTCGCCGAGTAAAAGCTGAAATTTTGGCAATTCCATCCCCATTTCCGCCGCGAGTTCTTCTTCCGCCGCGCCGCGCCCTTTTTCCTGCTCAATTCTGTGCGCAATCGCCTCAATCGCTTTGGCCTGCGAACGGAGCGAACGCGATGACCAGTCAAGATTGCGTAAACTATCAAGAATCGCGCCGCGAATGCGGGTTTCGGCATATGTCTTAAATTGTACGCCGCGCATTTCATCGAATTTATTTACAGCGTCCAGTAAACCCAATACGCCTGCACCAATTAAATCGTCGCGGTCTACCGAGGAGGGCAGTTTGGCGCTGATGCGTTCAGCGATGTAACGCACTTGCGGCAAATGAGCTTCAATTAATGCCTGACGTTCGCGCAGATTAAGCTGGCTAATCGTTTGCTTCTGTTCAGAACTTGCGTACACAGTCAATGTCATTCCGATAGCTTCTGGGTCAAAGATATACATTTCCGCTGGGGGAAGCGGGTGAGATAAATTTGTAAATTTTGAACCGTGTAGCAGCGGTTATTGATTAGCAGAAGACAAAACGCTCCAGAACGGCACGGTCGAACCTTTTTTCTGTTGCGCGCGGCCCAATTCAAGTTGACGTGCAATGAAACGAAGCGCGCGACTGGCTGGCGTTTCCGGCGCGTATTGCACGACAGGCATTTGTTCACGTACGGCGTCAATTAATTCAGCGTCGTGTGGAATCGAACCAAGGTGAATGATTTCCCGATTCAGGAAACGTGCTGTCGTGGCACGCAATTGTTTGAAAATACGATCAGCATCGCTCGTGCCTGCGGTATCGTTCACAATAATGCGAATGGGAGTATCTATCGCCGCCTGATGAATAAGTTTGATGGTGGCGTATGCGTCCACTAGCGCCGTGGGATCAGGCGTTGTCACGATAATGACTTCAGCGACGGCTTTGAGAATTCCTGTCACATTTCCGGCAATACCTGCCGCCGTGTCAATAATCATGAAATCGGATTCCGTTTCAATAGCACGTAATTCGACGATCAAACGAGAGATTTCATCGTGTGTTAAATTAGCTAATTCTGCTACGCCGCTGCCACCTGGAATTAGGCGTAAACGGTCTGTGACGGCAATAGCAACCTCTTGCAAGGTGCGTTGTCCGGTTAAGACATGACCGAGATTATATTTGGGCGAGAGGCCGAGCAAGACGTCCGCATTCGCCAACCCTAAATCGGCATCCAGCAGCGTCACACGGTGGCCTAATCCGGCAAGCTCTAACGAGACATTAACAGCCACATTTGATTTTCCAACGCCGCCCTTTCCACTCGCAATAGCAATTGTCTGCGCTAGTTTGGTTGTAGGCCAGCAATTGTTTTCTAGCATTGACGGTGACATCACGCGATCAGCGGAAACGGCAGCCATGAGCCGGAGAGTTGTAGCCTGGTCAATCATTATTTTTACCTTCTGCCTTTGTAATTTTTTTGAATAAAAAATTAGTTGCTGAGATCGTTATTTTTATTGCCCCGCGAATGAGGCACGTACAACGCGCGCGGCCAAGGTCAGCGGCGTCGCTCGTTCTAAATCTTCCGGAACGCGTTGCCCGGAACACAAATAGGCGAGTGGCAATGCTGCATCGCCAGCTACGCTAATGGCAGCGCCTGGACGGGTTGTTTCATCCAGCTTGGTGAGAATTAATTGATCCGGGCCAAAGAGCGAAAACTGACGAACCGCTGCGTGGGCATCAACTGGATGCGTGGTGGCAGGCAAGACAAGAATCTTCAGGAGCTCATCGCAACTGCTTAAATAATTACCCAACTCCATTTCGTCACTAAGTTCGGCGGGACTGCGCCCGGCTGTGTCTACCAAAACGGTTGCATTGCGGCTGTAACGTCTGACCAAACTATCGAGTTCGTCTACAGAATGCGCTACGTGATAACCCGCACCGATAATTTCGGCATAAATGCGTAATTGTTCCGTAGCGGCAATTCGATACGTGTCGAGCGTAATTAATTCGATTCGACGGCGCAGATGGCAAACGACACGTGCCGCTAATTTGGCAATAGTTGTCGTTTTTCCGACACCTGTCGGCCCGACCAGGGCAATCGCGGTCGGCGTGCGTCCGTTAAAAGCTGTAGGCGCAAGTGGATCGTGCGCAAAACGCACAATTGATGGAAGCGTTGAGACTAATCCGGCGCGCGCGACGGTTTCGTATTTGCGTTGTTGGCGTGAACCGGATGCTAAGCCTGCGCGCACAGCACCGCGTGCTAATTCCGGTCGCAACCCCGCGCTCGTTAGCACCGAATAAATTTCATAAAATGGCGAGTCGAACATTTCCGGGTCATTTTGAAATGTTTCGTAAAGCTGTTCGCGGCGGCCTTCGGATGTGTCGCCATGCGTGACCTGACGCGCGACCATTGCAATCATCGAAGAATTCAACGCACGCATTTCGGCGCGGATTTCGTTTTTTATTTGCGACATTTCGCCCGTGATCTCGGTCTGCAATCCAGCGGCAGCTTCGACGGCGGTTTGTTTCGGCGCGGGCGGCGCGGGTTTGGGTTCTGCTGGAGGAGCTTTAACGACGGGCGGTCTGGCTGTGATGGCTGTCGGCGGTTTGTGTACTACGCGCGGCGGCGCCGTAGAAATTTCGATGCCATTGTCTTTCAAATCTCGCGTCAGACTTTCTTCCGCAAAATTTTTGCCTGCTTCAGAAATACCGGAAAGCGTTGATTTCGACGATTTCCAGCGGCCTGCAAGTGTTTGTGTGTTGGCGGCTTTCGCATACGTTTGCGCCGCAAATGCCGCCAGCGTAGGTTCGCTGCGTTTGCTGGAAGACGTGGCGGTGCTGAGTCCGCCGGAGCCAGTCTCGCTTTTGCGCGAATCCAAATCCGGGAGTGATGAAGAGCTGCGCGGTGAAGAATTTTTTTCCGACCAGTTGCCCGCTTCGTTTGCGACAACGCGTAATTCGACGACCGGTTTTGCACCAATCCCTAAAATCCCTCCGGCGCGAATTTCTTTGGTTTCGAGTACCAAAGCGTCAGCGCCGAGTTCCTGTTTGACCTGCTCTAGGGCTGCTCGCATGGTGGCTGCCCGGTATCGTTTGATGTTCATAAGCTTCGTCAGTGTTGAAAAATCGGATTCTGCGTTCCAAAGCCTGAGCGCCAGAAACCGCGAGGGTTATTACGAAATCGCTCCCACAGAGACCAGCCGAACGTTTGGCGCAATTTCTCCGTGCGCGATCACAGAAAGGTCTGGCAAGAACCGTTCCGTAAGTCGGCGCAAGTGCGGACGAATGAGCGAAGAACAAAGAATTACTGGTTGAGACAGCACTGCGCCCTGAATTGCTGTCTCAATTTTTTCGAGTACTCTGCGCCCGTAATCAGGCTCAATCGCCTGTGTTGATGCGCCTGCGAGCAATCCAAGGCGATCTGCTAATTCGCGTTCCAGCGTCGGATCAAGCGTCAACACAACTAATTCGCCTTGCTCATTTGTTAAGCCGGAACAAATCGTACGCGAGAGCGCTGTGCGTGCGGCTTCTGCCAAGACGTTGACATCACGCGACAAGCTTCCGGCATCTGTGATGGCCTCCAAGATTGTCGCAAGGTCACGAATTGGGACGCGCTCGCGCAACAGATTTTGTAAAACGCGTTGCACTTCGCCGAGGCTGAGGACTTTCGGCGTAGACTCTTCAACCGTTTTCGGATGTGTTTCCGCCAATGTGTCGAGCAATGCTCTAGTTTCTTGCCGTCCCAGTAATTCAGCGGCGTGGCGCTTAATAATTTCTGATAAGTGCGTACAAATTACAGTGGTTGGATCAACTACTGTGTAACCTGCCGCCATCGCGCGTTCGCGGTCAGCCAGGCGGCGAATCCACACCGCAGGCATGCCAAATGTCGGGTCTTGCGTTTCAATGCCTTCGATTTTTTCGCGGACTGCGCCGGGGTCAATTGCCAGAAATCCGTCTGGATAAAGTTCGCCCTGCGCGATTCGTTCGCCCTTCAGCAAAATCGCGTACTCACGCGGCCCTAATTGCAAATTGTCCGTGACGTGAACAGGCGGCACGACAATGCCCAAATGCATCGCAATTTGCCGCCTGATTTCGCGCACTCGTCCAAGAAATGAATCGCCTGCACTAACTAAAGGAATTAAGCCGTAACCAACTTCCAGTGCCAACGCATCAAGCTTTAATAGCGACTCAATTTTTTCGCTTTGTTCTTGTGACATCGCTTTTGTTTGGGCTTCATCAACCTGGCGCTGCGTTGCTTGATTTTCGTCGTTGGTTTGTTGCTGGAGTGACAAATATGCGATAGCGCCCGCCGCAACCGCAATGGATAAGAAAGCGAAATGTGGCATCCCCGGCAGAATCCCAAGGAGCGCCAGGACGCCAGCAGCAATAAATAGTGGACGCGGATTAAGCAACAATTGGGCAGACATATCATCGCCCATGCTGACTTCGGCGGCAGCTCTCGTAGTAATCAAGGCCGCTGCGACAGAAATCATTAGCGAAGGAACGGCTGCCGCTACGCCGTCACCTACCGTCAAAATTGTGTACGTTTTCAGTGAATCTATCAGCGACAGCCCGTGCTGAAAAACTCCAATAGCGAAGCCCGCTATAATATTGATAGCGGTAATAATGATTGAAGCTACGGCGTCACGTTGTGTGAAGCGAATTGCGCCATCCATTGCGCCGTGAAATTCAGCGGCCTGTCCAATGTCCGCGCGCCGACGTTTGGCTTCGTGTTCATCAATAATACCTGCCGCCAAATCGGCATCCACTGCCATTTGTTTGCCGGGCATCGCGTCCAATGTGAAACGCGCCATGACTTCGGAGGAACGAACTGCGCCGTGGTTTACAACGAGAAACTGGATGGCTAATAAGACGAGAAAAATAACAGCGCCGATGATGTAATTGCCCCCAATCACAAACTCGCCGAAGGATTTAATGACGGCTCCGGCGGCGCTTTCCCCAGCATCGCCTTGCGTGAGAATCAAACGCGTCGTGGCAACGTTCAACGCCAACCGATACAGCGTTGTCAGCAACAATAAATTGGGTAGCGAAGTGAATTTGACAGGCTGTAAAATATAGATCGCTACGAGCAGAACTGTGACTGAAATCATCAAGTTAAGACTGATGAATACGTCCAGCAATAGCGTCGGCAGCGGAACTAATAAAACAAATAAAATGACAATGGCTGCCAAGGGGACAGCTAAGTGAGCATAGCGGCTGGCTGTTTTAAGCAGACTATCTGATGTCATGTAAACGATTTCTCAGCGGACGAAAACGGCACAATTGGCACACAGGCTGGGGCTGTTGCAGTGTCCGCGCAAAAATTTCCAAGCAGGGCGCAGAAGTAACTGCAATCCGGGTGCCAAGAAAAATTTGCAGCTTTGCCTCGCAACGCTTCGCATTCCATCTTCATCAAAGGTGCGCTGCGAAAGGCTTGCTTTCGCAGCAAGCATTCGTCACTATTTCAAAGAATTAAATTTTTTTGAGGGCGCGTTATGAAACAGAATCAAAAAATAACTCGCGGGCTTTTGGTGATGGTGGCGGCAATTTTTTTCTGCTTTGCCACGCAGGCACAAGATGACGTAGCCAGTTGGGATCGTGCTGTGTCTTTGTACAAGCAGAGCCAATACAAAGAAGCTGTCGCAGAATTTAAACGGTTTTTAGCGGAATATCCCGCGCACGCCGAAAGCTGGAAATTTAGCGGACTGGCGCATTATCAGCTCAAGGAATACGACCTTGCCATCACGCAGTTGCAAAAAGCCTGGGACTTAAAACAAGCCGAAGGCCGAACTGACAACGATATTTTGCTGGGGTTGAGCCGCTGCCATCTAGCGTTGAATCATTACGATCAGGCTGTCGCGCCGCTCGAAAATTTAGCGCAACGCCAAAGTAATGTAGCCACAAATTTCTATTTATTGGGCATTACCTACGCTAACTTAGGGCGCAAAAAAGAAGCGGCGAATGCATTGCAAACGGCGGTGAAACTTGATTCCAAAGATGCAGATTCGTGGTATGCCCTGGGCGCTTTACAATTGCGCAGCGAAAATCTGGATGGTGCGATTGCCGCTTTGCGCGGTGGCGTGGCAGCAGTACCCACGCACATTGAAATGACCAATCTTTTGGCCGAAGTGCTTGTCCGTCGTGGCTTGGCTGAGCCGGATGCTGCGAAAGCAACTGCTTTTTACGATGAGGCGATCAAGGCTGCTGTGAAATTAAAAACGTTGCGTGATGATGCAGCTTCGATGGAATTATTGGGGCGCACATATCTTGCTGCGAAAAAATATACAAGCGCTGAACTCACATTGTCGCGCGCGCTAGCAATGAGCAAAGAGCCTACCGCGACGCTTTATTTCAATTTGGGCATGGCGCACGCGCAAAACCGGGCGTGGAATAAAGCGGCTGAGATGTTATTGCAAGCCGACAAGCTACAGGCTGCGAACGTGGACACTCTGAGTTATCTCGGATACGTTTATGAAAACCTGCATAAATATCCGCAAGCGCTGGACGTATACAATCGTGCATTTGAGGCGAGCGGACGAACAAATGCTGAACTGCGCGAATCAATCATCCGTGTTACGCCAATGGTTAAACCATAATTAAGCCATAATGTTACGCAATATTTGCGGCTTGCAATTTTGAGGCGAGGTTGCTACATTGCACTCCCAATTCGCGCTATTCGCTCTTCTTGGTTAAATCTGAAAAAATATGGTTTTGAAAAAACGAAGCAATCTTCTTTTAGTTCTTTTGGTGTGCGGGTCTGGTCTGATGGGATTAAGCGCTTGTAAGAGTGCTTTGTTGGGTGAGACTGCATTCGTGGTGCCGGAAAATGCCGAAATTCGCAGTTCAACCGCAAAAGCTTCGCGCACAGTCGGCAGTCTGAAACGCGGAGATCAGGTTACAATTGTCGAGAAAACTTCTGAAGGTTCAGATAGTTTTGTCCGTATTACTGCGCCAGGAAATATTGAAGGTTGGATGCTCGCCCGCAATTTGATTACGAAAAGTAACGCCGACAAATCCAAGGAGTTTGCCACGACTCTTGCCGACATTCCGGCACAAGCGACTGGCAAAAATAGAAATTCGCTGAAATTACGCCTTACGCCAGATCGCTCCACCGATGAAAATGTGATTGTGCAATTACCTGCTGGATTATCTTTTGAGCTCGTAGATCGGGAAACACGCCCAAAAGCCGTTGAGAAGAATGCTGCGCTCACACCGCAATCGTCCCTTAAACCGGGTGCGACGGAAGACAAAGAGAGCGGAGCTTCATACGAAATCTGGTACAAAGTGCGCGTGGTGGACAATCCGATTGTGCCGGGCGGATACGTTTACGGCGGCTCTATTGAATTGGATACTCCTTATGAAATTAAATATTTTCTACAGCCGGATAAAAAAATTGTTGGCTGGCAAAAATTAGGTTCTGTCAAAGACGAAAAAGGCGAAGAGCATTTTCATTACGTAATTTTTGAAAAATCTTACAATAAAGACGACGAGAAGAGTGCGTTTGATTACGTTCACATTGTAGGTTTTGATCTTCATAACAAATCAGTAGCTTATTATAACGTCCTGCGTGATAGCCGACGTGGAACGTTTCCTGTCATCGTAACTGTCGAAGGCGCGCGCGCTAGCTTCAAATTTAATGCGCTGGATGCCAGTAACCAAAAAATCCCTGTGCAGTATATAACCGAGACAACAGAGAAAGGGCGACTGCGTGCGACTCCGCCAGATGGTTCGACTAACCCCAAAGATGCGCGGCGGAAATGACAACGCGCCACCTTTCATTCCTAATAGCAAACATGTTTTTGATCTTTTGTTAAGTCTTTCTTAACTTGACCCACAGCATTTCCTGATTTAACCTAATTCCTAATTCAGCGGAAGACGGCACAGCTACATATTGATTAGCTATGCTTGCAAACCTCATCATCTTGTATGTGACTGTTTGCAGCCTACTATAAACCGCACGACCATTGTAGTCGCGGACTTACCTAATGCTTGGATGAACAGCTCGCTATTATTAGCTGTAGCGTGGAAATTTATCGCCACGCTACAGCATATGCGGATATTTTATTTTTACTCAAGAAAGGCAAGCAGATGTTGAAAATAACACATACTCGTCTCTTGCGAAGTTTGTTGCTTGGTGTGTTTGTGATGCTTCTTGGTGCGTCGCAGGTAAGCAGCAGTTTCGCTCAGTCGGCTGTATCAGGTGCGCTTGGTGGCAGTGTTGTTGACCAAACAGGAGCAACTATTCCAAATGCATCCGTTGCAATTAAGAACGTTGGAACAAATAAGGAAGAAACGGGCGTGACCAACAATGATGGTGGCTTCCGTTTCACCAATCTCCAGCCCGGTCTTTATTCGATTACCATCACGGCTACAGGATTTGCCCTTTATAAAAAAGAGCAAATTACTGTTGAAGTCGGTCGCCAAACGAATGTTGAAGCGAAACTGGCAATCAGCGGTGCTGCCGTGAGCGTTGATGTTGTGGCCGAAGCTTCATTGGTCAATACCGAATCAAAAGAATTTGCCACCAATATTAATCAGACTTCCATAAATGAATTACCAACCAACGGACGCCGCTGGTCAAACTTTGCGATCCTCGCGCCTGGCTCAGTGCCAGATGGCAGCTTTGGCCTCGTCAGCTTTCGCGGTATCTCTGGCTTACTCAATAACAACACAATTGATGGTGGCGACAATAACCAAGCCTTCTTTTCCGAAGAACGTGGACGTACTCGCATCAGCTATTCTGTGAGCCAATCCGCAATTCGTGAATTCCAGGTGAATACCTCAAATTATTCGGCTGAATATGGTCGTGCCGCTGGCGGTGTTACTAACGCTGTGACCAAGAGCGGAACCAATGAATTCCATGGTGATGGCTTTTATTATCAGCGTAACAACGATTGGGGCGCGCGCAATCCGCTGGCTTTCCAATCAGTATTGGTGAATGGAACTGCTACGCAAGTTGGTATTAAGCCCAAAGATGTGCGCCATCAGTTTGGCGGCACGCTGGGTGGCCCGCTCGTCAAGGATAAATTGTTCTTCTTTTTCAGCTACGATCAACAGAAGCGTGATTTTCCAGGATTGGGTATTTTCTCTAGCCCCACCTATCTGAACACAGTCAACCGCAATACAGACCCAACTATTACCACTGGGGCAAATGCCTATGCCGCATCTTTGAAAAATCCCAGCCGCAATCTGTCGGATACACAAATCAATGATGCAATCAGCTTTCTTAACTCATTGACTGGCACAGTGCCGCGCCGAGGCGATCAAGGATTGATTTTGCCGAAAATTGATTGGCAGGTGAACAGCAAGAATACGTTTACTATAACTTATAATCGGCTACGCTGGAATTCACCTGCGGGCATTCAGACGCAAGCCACCAATACACGCGGGAAAGCCAGCTTTGGTAACGACTTCGTCAAGATTGATTGGGGAACAGTACGCTTGGTCTCGACACTATCGCCGCGCATTGTTAACGAATTCCGTTTCCAGTATGCACGTGACTTTGAATTCCAAATCAGCCAAACGCCTGCGGATGGTGAGCCGCGCACTGCTATCAATGGCAGCGCGCCAGACGTATTTTTGACCAATGGTTTAGAGTTTGGGAAACCCACCTTTTTAGAGCGCCCTTCTTATCCTGATGAACGACGTAAACAGTTCACCGATAACGTCACAGTTTCAATGGGAGCTGATACGCTCAAGTTTGGTGTAGATTTCAATCTGGTTAATGAAAAATTAGCCAATCTGCGTAATGAAAGCGGCGCTTATTCATACAACAACATTAATGATTTCATCATTGATTATGTGAATTGGAAAACGCCACTGCCCGCAACGGTAAATTGCTCAGCTAATACCACACGTTTTCGTGGCAAATGTTACACCAGCAATTTTAATCAAGGTTTTGGGCCATTAGGCGCGGAATTTAGCACAACCGATTACAATGCCTATGCGCAGTACGATTGGAAATTCCTGCCGCGTGTGACAGTTAATCTGGGACTGCGCTGGGAGTATCAGCGAATGCCTGATCCGCAGTTGATAAACTCCAGTACTGCCATCATTCCCAACACTATTCGTACGATTAATGAGGCAACTTCCTTCTTACCAGATCGTAAGAACAATTTTGGCCCGCGCACGGGTTTTGCGATTGACTTAACAGGTGATGGCAAGACTTCAATCCGTGGTGGCTATGGGTTGTATTTTGGACGCATCATCAACTCAACAATCTATAATGCGCTGATTAACACAGGCAACGCTGGTGGACAGGCACAAGTCAGCATCGCCCCGACAGCGTCGAACGCGCCGGCCTTTCCGAGTGTGTTAACTTCTGCGCCTGCTGGTACAGGGGCAATTCAGTTTTTCGCGGAAAACTTTAACGCGCCGAAGATTCATCAAGCGGATTTCATCTTTGAGCGCCAGATAATGCGCAATACAACTGTATCGGCATCCTACCTGCTCAGTTTGGGTCGCAGGCTGCCGACTTTCTTTGACCGTAACCTGACTGCTCCGACGGGAACTTTCACCTATGCAGTGTCTGGTGGGCCATTAAATGGGCAATCAATCGTGATGCCTGCGTTCCGAGGTGCGCGCCCGAATACCAACTTTGCGCAAATGTCTGAAATTGCCAGTACCGTCAAATCGGAATATAACGCGTTAGTCCTGCAAGCTAATCGTCGCTTTGCAAAGGGCTTGCAGTTCCAAACAAGCTATACGTTTTCAAAGGCTGTAGATGATAATCAACGGTCAGCTACATTTACTGAGAATAACGTGCCGTTCAACGTCTTCGATCCAAGTGGAGAACGCGGTAGATCAAATTTCGATGTACGGCATAAATTCGTAGCGAGCTTGGTTTATCAACCGCGCGTCAAACTAGACAATAAGGCGGCAACCCTAATCGCCGATGGTTGGTCTATTGCTCCGATTTTCCAGTCTTATACGGGGCGTCCATATGATGCTGGCGTAACAGGCACTTTGCCAAATGTGACAGGACTCGCTAATAACACGGCTGGCGGGATCAATGGATCGAATGGTGCAAATCGTTTGCCTGTTCTCGCTCGCAACTCCTTTACGGGGCCAAAAGTCTGGAACATGGATTTACGTCTTTCCCGTCGTTTCCACTTAAAAGAGAAGATGAACTTTGAATTCTTGGGTGAAGTCTTCAATATTACTAACCGTACCCATTTTACTCAGGTCAACACGACTATGTATAACCTGAGTGGTACAACACTCAATTACAACACGGCTTTCGGCACGATTACTGAGGCGGGCGGCACACTGTACCGCGAACGTCAGATTCAATTGGGTCTGCGCTTTCAGTTCTAACTCGAAATCATAAGTGCAAAAATTCAGGGGTAGTGAGAATAATTCTCACTACCCCTTTTTTTGAGCGAAAAAACTTTTGTTGCGCAGCGCATTTCTTACATCTCGTCCAATACTTTCAGCACATCCTGACTATGCGTGTCCGTTTTTACCTTGCGAAAGATATGCGCTATTTTTCCTACTTCATCAATGATGAACGTCGAGCGCAACACGCCCTGCACAATTTTCCCGTACATGTTTTTCTCTCCCCAAGCGCCGTATTTTCCCATCATTGCATGATCTGGATCAGACAATAAGGTGAAGGGCAGAGAGAATTTTTCGGTGAATTTTTCATGCGATGTCTGACCATCCGGGCTGACGCCCAGAATTTCTACCCCGCGTTTTTTTAGTTCCGCAAAATCATCACGGAAGCCGCACGCTTCTTTAGTGCAACCGGGTGTGTTGTCTTTTGGATAAAAATACAACACCACTTTTTTGCCTTTGAAATCCGATAGTTTTACCGTTTCGCCGTTTGTATTTTGCAAGCTAAAAGCCGGAGCATTGCTGCCGATTTTGAGTTCATTTGTAGCCATGAAATTTTTTTCCTCCTTATGTAAGCAACTGTCAGTACCCTAAGCGGTAGCGACGAGCAATGTTACACCACCCGCTGACACGCAGGCACAAATTAGGAAAACAACTGTCAGTACTGCGAGCGGTAGCAACGGATAATATTTATGCTAGGCGATGAAAAGCCTACAACAAAAAAGCCAGTACATTGGCAACAATGCACTGGCTTGAAGAAAAAATAAAAGTACAAAACCGTTTTGAGTCCCGCCTTCAGGCGGCCTCTTGCCAAAAGCTGCTCGCTAAAGTTGGTACTCAAAACTAAAACACGATTTTCGCGCGTAACTGCAATTGGCGACCTTGGTAGTTGCCAATGTTGTAATTATTGAAAAACGTGTTGCCTGCGGTGGCAAATGCTCCTGTCAAGGCGCCGACACCGGCGACGGTGCGTGGCTGTTGATTGAAGACATCATAGAATTCTGCCCCGATGCGGAAGTATCGTTGATTTTCGCCAAACGAAAATGTTTTCGTCAAATTCAGATCAGTGCGATTAAATCCATTGGTGCGAAGCGTGTTGCGCCCAGCCGTAGCGCGTGCGCCCAAGCCGGCTAAGATATAACGAGCGTTTGGATTATTGGCCACATATGCGACCGTCGCATTGTTGCCCATTGCTACGGTCGCTCCGGTTGCGTCAATTGCTGTAACGCCGCTCGATAATCCGGCTAAACCTGCGGGGTTATAGACGGTACGGTCGCTGATAGCATCACGATTGAAATTGCTATCTATGCCTGACATCGGCGTAATCGGTTGACCCGATTGCAGTTGAAAAATTCCGTGTACTTGCCAGCCGCCTAATGAATTTTTCAACCACTTGTTATCGAGGTTGAGGAAATACGGCACGTCGTAGCTAAACGATGCGGCTACGCGATGCGGAATATCCATTGCCGAGCGCGCGCGTTCTGCTCCCAGATTAAAGAAATCCTGCGGGCGACGCGGATTGATTGCCGAGCTGTTTACTTCAGCCGTCGCGTCATCAATCGTTGTGCTCCACGTGTAAGCTAAATTAAATGCCAACCAATTTTTTAATTGGCGGGTCAGGTTGATTGAGGCCGCGTCGTACTGCGACATTCCTGTGAATCCGTACGAAGTCAAATTTGTGGAAAACCCATACGCTGCTAATGGGCGAACATTGACGCCTGCGGTTGCGCGGACTGTTCCCAGCGTAGTTAGTCCGGCAAGCTGACTTGCATCAGGTGCAGTCAGATAGGTTGGAATCACCATCGCGCTGTCTACAACTTTAGGCGCGTTCAGGCGTGATTGCACAGGCAAATTGCGTCCGCCTGTGTGGAGGTAACGCAATTCCAAAACCGTGCCGTTCATAATTTCGCGTTGATACGAAACCGACCACGCCATAGACATCGGCGAAATTTGATCGGGAATATACGACGCAGTTGCCGCACGCGCGGATGCTGCGTCTGTTAACGCAATCAATTGATTTGGGATACCACCGCTTTGCAAAAATGCACGCGCCGGATCAAGCCCGAAAGCTGCGTTCGCGGAAGATGGCGTTAATGTTTGCTGGAACTGTGGTGGCAGCGAAGTTAAGACGAGATTGTAAAAATGTTCGTAATAGCTGATGCCAAAATTCGCGCGAATTGCGCTTTGTCCTTGTGAGCCGAACAAGAATTGTCCGACTTTGCCGTTCATTGTCGGCGACCACGCGAAACCAACGCGCGGCGCAAAATTATTTTTGTCCGTGCGCGGCGTTCTGAATTCCAATACGCCCGGTTCGCTGGCAATCGCATTGAGCGATTGCGCCGCTAAATCACGTGGCAATGTTGATTGCTCGTAACGCATGCCTAAATTTAATGTCAGATTTTGGCGCAACCGCCAATCATCTTGTCCAAAAGCTGCATATTTGTACTGATTGCCTGTGAATCCGTCGCTGCCTGCACTGCGGAATGACGAACTGTTAACAGGGGATTGATCCAGCAATAGCTGGTCAAAATTGGCATAATCATAATTGCCACGCGCGAATTGCAAAAAGCGTTGCGAGTAAATTTGCCGCCGCAATTCGCCGCCAAATTTGAATGTATGTGAACCGCGCAACCAGCTCAACGAATCTGCAAGTTGATAGCTGTTATTAACAGGTGAACCTTGTGGTAGCACTGAATTCGGCCCTAAGTTGAGGTTTAATTCTGTGACCACCAAATTAGGAAAATTGCCAACGCTGGCATCTTTGAGCGGATAGTTTTCGGTGATGCGGCGATACGCAATGCGTGCATCGTTCACGAGTGACGGCGTTAATGTCCGCACCCAAGTGGTCGAAAACAAACGGCTGTCGTAGGCTTGCAAGTTATTGAAAATTGCATTGCCGCCACCTGGCTGTTCGGCGCGGCGACGCTCGAAGCTGAAGCGATAGCGAAATTGATTTTTGTCATTGGGCAAATGGTCTACGTTGGTTTGGAACAAGTGTTCACGTGACCCGCCAGGAACGCTTAAAGCAACTGTACCGAAAGGAACATCAGGCGTTCCCAGCACTGTGCGCGAAGTCGTTGCTGTCGAAGCTAAGCCCAGATTGTTGCGCAATAAACCAACAACATATGGGCTGGCAGTGCTGATGCCTGCGATTTGCTGCAATCCAGCTTCCGTTGGTGCAAGGTACGTCGAAGTCACAGTATTTTGCTTGATGCGTTCGTACTGATACGCACCAAAATAAAATAATTTATTCGCAATGGCCGGGCCGCCAAAAGTTCCGCCCCAGCGATTATCGCGGAAGTACGGACGTGTGGCAGCGCTCGAACGCGCATTCAATGTTTCATTTTGCAAATAGCCAAATAACGAGCCATGCATCGTGTTCGTGCCGGACATCGTAATTGTATTGAATTGTCCGCCTGCTGCTGAACCAAATTCTGCATTGAAATTATTGTTCAGCATCGAAACTTCCTGCACTGCGTCGAGAATGATTTTGGTGGATGGCCCGGTTGTGCTGGGATCATCATTGTTCACGCCGTCAATATTGAAGCTGTTGCCACGTGGACGCGCGCCACCGATAGTTCCGCCCGCGCCTACGATTCCGGCGGAAGTTGCTACGGCATTAGGTGACAATAATGCCAACGCATATTGATTATTAAGGACAGGTAAATCGTTGGCTTGCCGCATATCCCAGCTTTGCCCCAGTTGCGAAGCTTCTGTTTGCACAGTGCCTTTCGCTGCCGCTGTAATAGTAACCTGGTCAGCCACATCACCTGTTTGCAAGGCAGCATTCAGCACGGATTCCTGATTGAGTGTCACCACGATTTCGCTGGTAATTTCTTTAAATCCGCCCGCCGCAACTTTTACGATGTAACGACCTACAGGCAAATTGGGAAAAGAAAATATTCCGGCTGATGTGCTTTGTCCCGTCAGGGTTTGCCCCGTTGTTTCATTGGTCAACGTAATCGTTGCATTTGGAATTACTGCTCCTGTAGCGTCAGTAATAGCACCACTCGCGCGCCCGCCTGTGGCTTGCGCCAAAACCACTGCTGACAATATTAAGAGAATCAAAATACTTGTTAGTATGGAAGGGAATCTAAATAAAACTTTCATAATCCTCACTGGTTGGGAAGCACAAGCGTCGCTAGCCTGACTTCATAGTTGAGAAGGGTTTTTCAGCAATAGGTAAAAGAAGGGAGCCCGTTACAAAATTGTGAGGCAGAGGTGCGCGGGGGCAACGCAAAGATCAGCATTAGACCAGTCTGACGCGTCAGGCTCAAGTGAAAAAATAATGATATTTTGATGATATTGAAAAGCTCAGCAATAGTACTGTTATCCTCTTGGTAATCATACACAGATTAACTGCTGCAAAGGCTTCAGCATGGCGAGGATTGGCACACCGCATGCGTCACTAAGAAATGTTCTCTTCCCGTAAATTATGCGAGTAATTTTTTCAATAAAATGATTTGCCCTGTGTGATAGAGAGTATGCTGAATCACGCCGTGCAAATTGTAATACGCTGAATAGCCGCTTGCCGTTGGTGGGTCATGTTCGTCGCCGAGTCGTTTATCAAGCGAGTCTTGCGGAAAATTTTTGATGGTTTCAAGCAACGCATTATGACGTTGTTCTAGTACCGCTAATGTTTTTTGCCAACCCGCTTCGCTGCTATCCTTGATAACGGGGAAATCACCATCCGCCGGGATTTTTACCGCGCCATTTGCCAAACGCTCGCGCACCGCATCCATCCAGGCTGCGCTATGCAACACTAATTCCCAGATGGAGTGCGTGGCAGGAATCGGGTGCGCCAAAGCCTGCTCAGCCGTAACATCTTCTAGGGCTTCCAGCAACGACGGCCCATGCCACGCAGGGCCTTGATAGGCACGTTTCAATTGGTCAGCAATACGTTTTGTTTCTGACATTTTGTTTCCTCTCGTGGAAAATTCTCTTTCTGTTCCAGGCTGTTGAAGCTATGTGTTTACGAGTTTTGAGTACCAACTTTAGCGGGCAGCTTTTGGCAAAAGGCCGAAGGCGGGACTCAAAACGATAGGAGGGTTAGTTAACGACTGCTCCGCGCGTGAGGTCTTCTAAATCACTGGTGCTGCGTCGCAATTCGCGTTTCACAAGAAAAGAAAGCTTCGTCAAATCGTATGGTTTTTGCAGGACTTCGATTGCGCCTGCGGCTAACGCTTCAAGGCGTACTTCATCTGTAGCGCCTGCAAATAAGAAAATTCTGACAGCCGGGTCTGCTTTAATTAGTTGGCGGCAAAGGTCTACGCCGATGCCATCACCGAGTTTATTGTCGAGGACGACAACTTTGTATTTGCCTGGCGCAAATTTTTCCAGCGTTGACCGCACGCCATCGGCTTCTTCTGTCTGGAAACCGTCATCGCGCAATAACTCAATAATGACATTGCGGGTCATCACATCATCTTCAACCACCAACACCAAAAAATCTGTATTCATGTTTTTATTGCCTCATTCACGGGGCGAGGGATTGGTTGCACACATTCACGCACGAATCATAACTGGAGAACGCAAAAGTTTGGGGAGACTAGACTTGACTGACCGACTTTTCTAAAGCAGATTTCAGTAAGATTTTCCCAGAATGTTTCGTTTAGCGGGCGTATTATTCTATCCTCTAGGGTAATTGTCAACGAGACGTTCAATTGAGACCAGCAATAAAGATGCGACTTAACATGAAAAGATTATTTTCGACCTTCACCCTGATTTTTATACTCGTCAGCGCGCCTTGCCTGAGTTTAGCGCAAGCAACTGTTCCGCTTGTCAAACCGCAAACATTGCCTGAATTACAAACGCGGATTTTTACTTTGCTTGATGAAGCGAAATTTGCTCCGGCGCGTTGGGGCGTGCGCATTATCAGCAGCGACGGACGCGCGTTAATTGAGCGCGATGTTGATAAATTATTTATGCCTGCCTCGAATATGAAGCTGTACACCACCGCCGCAACGCTCGACGCTTTCGGCCCTGATTTGAAATTCAAAACTTCAGTGTATGCGACGGCAGCGGCTAATAAATCCGGCCATCTCAAGGGCGATGTGATTTTATATGGGCGTGGCGATCCCAATTTGTCGGCGCGGTTTGATTTGAACGCTGAAGGCAAACCAAATCCGATGGATGATTACACGGCGGCGGACAAAATTACGGCAATTGAAAATTTAGCCGATCAAATCAAGGCGCGCGGTATCAAGGTAATACACGGCAACGTGATTGGCGACGATAGCTATTTTGCTACGGATGCCTGGGGGGCGGGGTGGGAATGGGACGACTTACAATTTTATTATGGCGCAGGCGCGAGCGCGTTAACGATCAACGACAACGTGAATACGTTCACCGTAAAACCAGCCACGCGTGATGGAGGGCCGCCAATCATCACCGTGCAACCAATTTCTTCTTACGTGAAAATTATCAATCACGCGACGACGGGTAACGGCAAAGACGGTAAAACACATATCGACGCAAATCGTCCGCTGAGCCAAAACGAAGTCGAATTTTTCGGTAATATTCCCAAAGGCGCGAAAGATTTTACCGTGGACATCGCCGTGCATGAACCCGCGCGATTTGCCGCTGCGTTGCTGAAAGAAGCGCTGCAACGACGCGGCATTCGCATTCGTGGTAGCGTGCAACGCATAGACGCAAACGCACGTGTAGCCAAGCCATTCGACGAAACGAAGCTTACCGAACTTGCCAACATCGAATCGCAACCAATTTCAATTTTGCTGAAAGTCATCAACAAGCCGAGTCAGAATTTGCATACGGAAATCATGTTGCGGCAACTGGGCGAATTGCGCGGCGCTCCGCGTGAAATTGATGATTACGGTCGCCCGAAATCTTCCGAATCACGCGGTATTGAAGTGCTAAAACAATTTCTCACAAAAGCTGGCGTAGAGGTTGCGCCGCTTAGCTTGCGTGACGGTTCTGGCCTCGCACGGCAAGACATGATTTCGCCGCGCTCCACTTCGCAATTATTGTTGTTCATGTCAAGACATCCGCATTTCAATATCTATCGTGATTCGTTGCCTAGCAGCGGCGAAGGCACTTTGCAACGGCGCATGAAAGGGACTCCCGCCGAAGGAAAAGTGCAAGCGAAAACGGGCAGCCTGACGTATGTGCGCGCGCTGTCGGGCTACATCACAACGAAGAAAGGGCAGATGCTGATTTTTAGTTTTTTAGGAAATAACTATACCGGAGCAGGCAACGAAGTGACGGGCGTTTTCGATCAAATATGCGCGCTGTTAGCTGATTATGAAGGTGAGCTATAAAATTTGCTCACCTCAATTTTGTATCACTGTTAGAATGCGCGCGGAGGCGGGCTCTTTTTTATGGCAAGTAACAAACGACCTGTAGTTGGTATTGCGCTCGGCGGCGGCGTAGCGCGGGGTTTAGCTCACATCGGCGTTTTACGCGAACTCGAAAAAAATGATATTCCGATTGATTTGATTGCGGGCACAAGCGCAGGTTCGCTCGCGGGCGCGTGCTATGCCGCAGGTCTTTCGCCAGATCAAATCGAAGAAATCGCCTGCAAATTAACTTGGGCCGATTTGGGACGCGTGACGGTTTCGCGGCTTGGTTTTTACAACAGCGAGCGCACAGAAACTTTTCTGAAAAGAGTTTTGCCCGTGTCGCGCTTTGATCAAACACGCATGCCGCTGGGCGTTGTCGCTACGGATTTGCAGGCAGGTAAAATGGTCGTGTTTACAGAAGGAGAAATCCCTTTAGCGGTGCGTGCGAGTTGTGCGATTCCTTGTTATTTTTTGCCTGTGATGGTGAACGGAAGAATGATGGTTGATGGCGGCATTGTCGGGCATTTGCCTGCTTCGGTGGCGCGCGGAATGGGGGCAGATATTGTGATTGCTGTTGACGTAAATTCCGAAGGTCGTCCGATTGCGCCGCCGACAAATATTTTTACGATTATGTCCCAATCACTTTCGATCATGGGACGCAGTTCAGTTACTTATCTTTATCAGGATGCAGACATTGTGATTAGTCCGCGCGTAGGCGAATTTGCTTCGGATGAATTAGACAAAGCGGCAGAGCTAATAAAATTAGGTGAAGAAGCTGCACGCCGCGTGATGCCTGCTATCAAGCGGTTGCTGACGAGAGAAAAGCCGGGGCTTTTCAAGCGCATTTTTTCCAAGCCCGTAGATGATCGCCGAGTAACAATGCTTGATCGGTAAAAAAAAATATTGCCTGTCGTTTGGGCTTTACGCACCACTATTCACACAAAATTATCAGGAGGATTTTCCTATGTCAGACGATAATATTTCGCGCCGTAATTTTTTGGCTGGTGCCGCCACTACTGGAACAGTTGCTGCTGTAGTCGAAGCGAATCCGCTGGTAGTTCATAAGCCTACCGCTGAAAAAATCAAGATTGTTTGCTCTGAAAAATTGACGCCCGCTGAATTTGAGCAAATTCGTTCGGCTGGAAAAAATGTCGAATTAATTGTAGCGAAAAATCGCACTGAGTTACGTCAACAGGCGGTTGATGCTGAAGTGATTTTGGGCGGGCTTGATGGCGAAACGTTGGCGGCGGCAAAAAATCTGAAGTGGTTTCAAGGCTGGGGCGCGGGCGTTGAGTGGTTGTATCCCGAACTCATTACGCATCCGTGTGCAATGACAAATATGCAGCGCATTTTTTCGCCTGTAATTGCCGAAACGGCGATTGCTTTATTGCTGAGTTTGACGCGCGGCTTGACGCAGGATTCGGTTCCGAATTTTAAAGATCGAAAGTGGAAAGATGCGACTGTGCCGCTGGAAGATTTGTATCAAAAAACTATCGGCATTGTTGGCATGGGCGGCATTGGTTCTGACACTGCGCGACGTTTGCATTACGGCTTCAGCATGCGTGTATTAGCGACTGATGCGAAGCCGTTGCCGAAACCAGAATTCGTTGCCGAATTACACGAACCAGCCTGGTTCATGGAAATGGTCCCGCAAGTGGATGTTTTGATGAGCGCTGCGCCACTGACCAAAGAAACGCGTGCGATGTTCAATGATGCAGTATTCAGCAAAATGAAGCCGACAGCTTATTTTATTAATGTATCGCGCGGTGGTTTAGTAGATAACGATGCGTTGGAGCGCGCTTTGAAAACAAAGCGAATTCGCGGCGCAGGTTTAGATGCCGTCGCGCCGGAACCGTTGCCGTCCGATCACCCTTTGTGGGATTGCCCGAACCTTGTTATGACGCCGCATAATTCGGGCTATGCGCCAATTCGTCAGGTGCGCCTGATTGGATTAGTAGCCGAGAACGTGCGTCGTTACAGCAACGGCCTGCCATTACTGAACGTCGTAGACAAAGTGCGTGGCTATTAAATAGCTACACACCAAATTGTTTGAAGTGGTGATCCGTGTGACGGTGAATCAGCGCGCCCCAATCCTTACGCGAAAGATCGCCGAACGCTGGATGCGCTGGTACCGATTGTTGGTCACTTTGCGCCGCCAAACGATTCATTAGTGTTTTTAATTCGGCTTTTTCTGCTTCGACGCTAACAGGTTTGCGCGCGAGCAACTCCGGCGCAGTTGGCGCACCTTTAGGCCAAGGCAACCAATAAATCACGGCCTTACGAATCGGCGCAAAACTCATCGGCCCAGGCTTTGGCGCGACCGCTAATTCGCCTAATGCCATCTTACAGGCGTCCACTAAATGCGATAGCATTTGATCCACTGTCATTTTGCCCCATTGCGCGCGACTGTCAGTATTGAGGTTGTCAATCCTGCGTAATAGTTCTTGCCGATCATTGGCGTCCCAAAAAGTTTTCATCCTTTTACCTCAACGCAAAAATTGTTTGATGTGATTAATATTTTGTTCTGTCGCCCGATCATAATCCGCCGCGCCCAACAATCCTGAACCGTGTTCCTCAATAAATTTAATATCTGCCGCGTTCATTTGTATGTCGTCTTCTTTCTTTTCTTTTGCTAACGCAATCGGCGTGCGATCAACTGGAATTACAAATTCAGCCGTCAGGTGGCCTTTGTATTTTACTGATTTCAGCGCATTGATAATTTCTGCCCAATCAAATCGGCCCAAGCCCGCAGGCATGCGATTATTGTCGGCACAATGAAAATCCAATAATTTTTTGCCGACGTTGCGAATAGCTTGGAGTGGATCAGTTTCTTCAATGTTGATGTGAAATGCGTCAAGGACTACGCGACAATCATTGCCAACTTCGTCCGCTAGTAACAACGCCTGATCGTGGCGATTAATCAAGTAGGTCTCGAAGCGGTTGAGTGGTTCGATGCCGCATTTGATGTTGAATTTGGCTGCATAATCAGTGACTTGTTTGAGACTTTCGACCGCCCATTTCCATTCTTGTTCAGGCGAAGCCATCGGTTTCAATTTGCCCACGGTCGAAGGCACGATGCAAAACATTTTGCCATCGAGTTCCTTCACCATTTTGAGACAGTCTTTCATGTATTGAATTGTCCCGAAGCGCACATATTTATCGGCGTGAATCAGGTCGCGGCCCGCAAACATCATCGTGACGCCGCCCCAACATTCGAGCTTATATTTATCAAGCAGCTTGCGAATTTTTTTCGTGTTGTGACGCTCTGGTTCGCCACTGATTTCAATACCGTCGTAGCCAAATCTGTGCAATCGTGCAAGCGTAGTTTCAATCGGCTCCGGGCGCATCCAATTGTGCATGGAAAATTTCATGATGGACTCCTTGGGAATAGACACGAATTACACGAATAAGCACGAATTTATTTGCTGTAAAATAATCCAAGTGTATCGGTGTAATCTGTGTCTAATTTAAAACTGCTGGATTACGAACTAACTTTTGTGTTGGCGCAGCGCCGCGCAAAATTCGTACGACTTCTTGCGCCGTAATCACACACATTTCGCGGTATGTTACGTCTGTAATTGCGGCCACATGTGGTGTCACGATGACGTTTTCAAATTGCCAGAGCGGATGATTGTCAGGATGAATTTCATCTTCTAAAACATCAATGCCAACGCCGCCCAGCGTGCCGTTTTGCAACGCTGCAAGCAATGCCGCTTCGTCAACAATTTCGCCGCGTGCTGTATTGATTACAATTACATTTGGTTTCATCAACGCGAACGCCGCACGATCAACGAGATGTCGTGTTTCAGGTGTTAATGCCAAGCTGATGGAAAGGACATCTGATTGCGCAAATAATTCTTCGCGCGAAACAAATTTAAAGCGTCCGTCATTACTGTTGCGGCTCCAATAAATCACCTTCATGCCGAACGCTTGGCCTAATTCGGCAATGCGTTTGCCAATATCGCCCAAGCCTAAAATGCCAAGCGTTTTGCCGCGTAGTTCGGTTGTCATTCCGCTGATGTTACGAAATGCCCAATTATTATTTTTAGTTTCCGCATTAAATTTTGTGACACGTCGCGCCACGCTCAACATCAGCATTACCGCGTGTTCCGCCACCGCCATCGTTGTCGAACCCGGCGCATAGATCACTGGAATGTTCAGCTCAGTAGCTGTTTCAACATCAATGTTGTCCGTGCCCACGCCGCAGCGTGCGACGCATTTTAAATTCTTGCCTGTGAGTAAAGCTTCACGTGGTAACCGCCCGCGCCCGCGTGTCAACGCTGCATCTACACCAACGATATTTTGTACAATGTAGTTTGCGTCAATGCTCGCAGCCTGCACAACTTCGCCTGCTTCCGAGAGCAAAGCAATCGCGTCTTTGTGAATTGGTTCGAGTACGAAAATTTTCATGGGTTGAATTTTATATTTGCGCGAAGAAAGCTACGTCAGGATTAGCTTTTGAGCAATGGCCTGCTGATATTTTTAATCTTTTCTTATTTGTTCATCATCGGTCAAAAAAAGACGTATTTGCTATTAATTATCAGCGCCCTGGTGGGCAGGTGATCGTGCTTTGAAACGATATTTCTATGCGTATTTTCCAGGTTCATCGGAATTAAGGGAAAGGCATTTTCCCTGGGCTAAAAATGCTTGTTTTTTTGCCTAACAGCGAATATAACTATGCCTGTTCGCAAGCCTTGGTTTGACTGTTCCCTTAAAATCTTTTGCCATTCAGTCGCCCCAAAATTAGAAGGATTTTTTTACATTCTCACATTATGCAAGACATCTGTAGGTTTCGGTTTGGCGTATTAGTTTTCGCAGTTGTTTGTTTCAATGTTTATAGTTATTCACATTTGGTTCCAGCTTATCCACTAAAGGATGCACTCGCTATCATTAACAGGGAGGTCGTAGCTAAAACTCCAACGCCGCCTGTCTCATTCTCAGGAAAAACAAAGCGTAAACGCCATCTCCTAAAATCAAAAGCTGGTTCTAATAAGGCAAAGAATCACACTCGCCATAAACAGGCCGCACCTATGGTTGCTGGTGATGAGAAAGTTCGCTTCTTTAGCAACGAAGAAGTCGCTAAGCAGTTAACAACAGAATTAAAAGAAAAGTCACGCTATGACAAACCAGATGAAGCTGCCGCCTATTTCCGGCTAAAGCGGTTGCCTAAAGACACGAGGCAAGTTCCTGTCGAAAAATATCTTACCGCCAAAAAACAGATGGATGGAATGGCGCAATATTCTAGCAAGGATAATCGTTTATTGCCTGCACGGCAGAGCATGCGTTCTAAGTCAGTAGTTGCACAGGAGACAACAGAAGCACTTAATGCTTGGGTCTCACTGGGGCCAGGAAATATTGGAGGACGGACACGCGCACTGATTATTCATCCTACCAATCCCGCAATTATGTATGCGGCAGGCGTTGCCGGCGGTATATGGCGTACCACCAATAATGGGCAAAACTGGTTGCCATTAACTGATATGATGGCAAATCTGGCTGTCTCTTGCCTTGCCTTTGATCCAAAAAATCCCCTGACAATTTATGCTGGCACAGGCGAAGGCTTTTTTAATGGAGATGCTTTGCAGGGGGCAGGCATCTTTTACTCAACTGATGGCGGAGACACCTGGCAACATTTGCCTTCGACAAGCATGACTGATTTTCATTATGTAAACGACATTGTTGTCAGTCCTAACAATTCTCAGGTGTTGTATGTCGCTACAGATACGGGTGTCTGGCACTCGAACGATAAAGGTAAGAGCTGGGTTTTGTCGCGCCCGGCACTCGAAGATGAGCTTGGCGGATGTGTAGATTTAGCGATTCGCACCGATCAAGCGAAAGACTATCTTTTCGCGGCCTTCGGAATTGCGAGACGCGGGGCGGTCTATCGCAACCTTAATGTCGGGGAAAACGGGCAGTGGGAAGAAGTTTTGGTCAGAGATGGAATGCGCAGAACAACTCTGGCGATTGCTCCTTCCGATCAAAATACTATTTATGCTTTAGCGGCGGGCGGCGCATTTCTCGAAGCTAACGGTCTACACGCGGTGTTACGTTCGACCAGTGGTGGCGAGGCGGGCAGTTGGACTGTGCAAGTGAGTGGCGCCGATCCCGACCCCTTGAACCGTCGGATTTTATCCAACCCGATCTTTGCATTTCTTAGTGATTGTGGATTAGGGCGCACTCAGATTTTTAATCAGTCTTGGTACGATCTGACCATTGCTGTTGACCCCGTTGATGTGAATCGTGTGTGGGTTGGCGGAACTGATTTATTTCGCTCTGAGGATGGCGGCAGAAACTGGGGGCAAGCGTCCCATTGGTGGATTCCCAAAAGCATTCCACAATATAACCATGCAGATCAACATCAGATTATTTTTCATCCGAAATATGACGGTGTTAATAATAAAACGCTGTTTGTCACTAACGATGGAGGATTGTTTCGCACTGATGATGCACGTGCTGGTGTTGCTACAGGTCCTTTAGCGGTGTGTAATCCTGCAAACAGCCAAGTTACCTGGACAGCGCTCAACCATAATTATGGAGTGACCCAGTTTTATTTTGGCTTACCATTTCCTGACGGCAAGTCATATCTTGGTGGCACGCAAGATAATGGAACTGTACTTGGTAGCGATGCGCTCGGAATAAATAAATGGCGTGAGATTAACGACGGCGATGGCGGATATGTTGCGGTAGATTCCTCCAATCCGCAGGTGCTCTATGCCGAATATACGGGGCTTTCAATCCGCAAATCCACCGATGGGGGCAGTACTTTTAGTCGGATCATGTCTGGCTTTGAGTATTTTTTAGGGGGCGACAGTGGGCTTTTTATTACTCCCTTTACGATGGACCCCAGTAATCCTCGTGTTCTTTATACCGGAGGCATTGTTACCTGGCGCACAGTTAATGCTGGCGCTCATTGGGAATTGATTGGTGAGAGCGTTGGTACGGGCAATGGGCAAGTTAGTGCGATTGCAGTAGCGCCCACCGATTCTAATTATTTGTTGGTAGGGAAAAGCACTGGAATCGTTCACCGCACGCAGCGCGCACTTTCGATCCGTCCTGGGCCTCCGACGCTATTCAATCCTGATCCAGACTGGCAAAATACCTATCTTGTTTTTCAGGAAGGCGGGTTTATTTCCTCGCTCACGTTTGACCCCGCAGATAAAAATATTGCTTATGCGACGGTCTCAACTTTCGGCGTAAAGCACGTCTGGAAAAGTGTGAACGCTGGTGCGACCTGGAATTCAATTGATGGGGAAGGGCTGACGGGGTTACCGGACATCCCGGTTAATTGTCTTGTAGTTGATCCTCATAACACCGCCCGCTTGTTTGTGGGGACTGATATGGGAGTGTTTGCCTCAACCGATGGTGGGATGACCTGGGCGGTAGAAAATAATGGCTTTGCCAATACGATTGTCGAATCGCTGACTATCAATACAACGCAAGGCGAGAGCCAACTGTTTGCTTTTACGCACGGACGCGGTGCCTGGCGCGTTTCATTGGGTACCACCAACTGCGAGCAACCGACTTTTCTTACTACCACGACTTGTGATGCGCAGGGCGGCGAAAAAATATTACGCATAATGAATGCCGGGAAAAATTGCCCCGTTTCAGCTAGCAGCAATGCTGATTGGGTGCAGATTCTGGCGACGACGGCGACAGAGGTTCGTTTTCAAGTATCCCCCCAAATTAAATATCAGGAACGCACCGCGACGATTACGATTGGAGGCCGCAGCCATCAGGTTATTCAAAAAACAGCTATAGACACTACGCCTCCGCAGATCGTTATCACCTCGCCATCGAACGGCACGGTAACGAATTCCAGCAGCGTTCGCGTGACCTTTACTGTTACCGATAATGATAAGGTTAGCTTCCTGCAATATGGTAAAGATTGCTTGCCCGGTTTTATTTATCCTACCGTTCCTGCGTCCGCCAATCAGGAAGTCTATGTTGGTTTAGAAGCAGGCGTCAATACGTTCTGTATATTGGGTATGGATCCTGCTGGCAACAAGACCGCTGCTTCAATCCAGCTCACGTTTATCCCTGAATATTTTATTACAACCGTAGCAGGGCTTTCCTTTCAAGATAAATTTGCTGGTGATGCAGGGTCAGCTAAACAAGCAGCTTTTTGGAATCCTCCTTCGATGACACTGGATAGCGTAGGCAATATGTACATCGCAGATAATGGCAATGGTCGGATTCGTAAGATTGATGCGAAAACAAACCTTGTATCAACGATTGCCGGGAAAGGATATCCAAATGGCGTTATGTCTAGTGGTGATGGCGGCTCCGCCTTAGACGCTGTTTTCGGAGGACTTCAGGATGTGAAAGTGGATGGAGCGGGGAATATTTATATCCTGGAAGGGGGGCGCATTCGCAAGATCACAACGGATGGGATTATCAATACGATTGTGGGAGATGGCGTACCCGGTTATCGAGGTGATGGCGAGTCAGGTACGGGTGCGCGAATTAGTGCTGGTTATTACTTGGCGCTTGATTCCTCTGATAATCTTTACTATGCCGACACCAATAATAATCGTTTACGAAAAATTGATGCCAAAACAGGAATTATTACTACGGTTGCAGGCACAGGTGTCGCGGGGTTCAGTGGTGATGGTAATTTAGCAACGCAAGCTCAGCTACGATCTCCGTATGCTATCGCTTTCGATAAAACTGGAAATCTGTATTTTACTGATTCAGGCAATGCCCGCGTTCGGAAGATCCAGCGTGATACGGGGATCATCAGTACGATTGCTGGTAATGGTGACTATGGCCCGTGCGAAACGCCAACGATCCCGGAAAGTGTTCCTGCTTTAACGGCTCCTCTCGGCTCTACCTTAGGGATCGGCGTTGACGCTGCTGATAATGTTTATGTGTCAACGCAATGCCGTGTACGCCGGATCACCCCTGATGGCCTGATTAAAACCATTGCAGGTACAGGCGGCTATTATCCTGCACTGGTGGACAACATCCCTGCTAACTCCGAAGCGGCTAGCGCAGTTCACGCAATAGATGCCTCAGGCGCAGTTTATTTTGCGGAAAGCTGGTCTTCTACTATCCGAAAAATTTACCCTGTTACAGTCAAGAATGAGCCTATCAATGTAACAATTAATTCTCCCTCTGCGACGGGGAATTACACTACGATTCAGCGGCAGATTGCGCTGACAGGGACGGCAACGAGTAACGGAACCATTGTGCGTGTGCGTTGGCGAAATAATCGTGGTGGCAGCGGTGTGGCAGTTGGCACAAATTCTTGGATGATCCCTGAGATTGCACTATACAGTGGGCAAAATCATCTCACTGTTGCGGCTGAGACGGTGCAGGGGGAAGCGGGCCTTACCACGATTGCCGTCAAGGCTAACCCTGAGTATGTGGCTCATCGTTTGGCAGGCACTGGCAATCAGAAAATAGGTTTTAGCGGCGATGGACAACGGGCGCTTAGTGCTACTTTTTGGAATCCCAAGAGTGTTGCAGTAGATGCATCAGGCGTTGTGTATGTTGCAGATCGTAATAACTATCGCATTCGCAAGGTTGCCACCGACGGTACGATTAGTACGTATGTCGGAACTGGCGAAGTAGGAAGTCGTGGGGATGGTGGCCCCGCGACGCAGGCCGAGCTAAATTTGCCTGAAGGTGTTGTTTGTGATCCGTCTGGGAACTTATATATCGCTGATACCTTTAATCATAGGATTCGGAAAGTTACACCGGCTGGAATTATCAGTACCTATGCAGGAGTGGGGCCGGAGGAATTTGCCGGTGATGGTGGCCTGGCAACTTCAGCTTGGCTGGCATTCCCACGTGGTTTAGCGATAGATGGGCAAGGGAATTTATATTTTGCTGATGCTGGAAATAATCGCATTCGTAGGGTGGACGCTCGTACTGGAATAATTACGACTGTTGCAGGCAATGGCAATCCCACTTTTGCAGGAGATGGCGGTTTAGCGACGGCGGCCTCGTTGTTTCTTCCGTCTGATGTTGCAGTAGATAAGGCGGGCAATCTATTTATTGCAGATCGGGGTAACAAACGTGTGCGCAAAGTCACGGCCAATGGTGTCATCAGGACAATTCTTGATGAGAGTGCAACCAATACAAGCGGGGAGTCACCATATTCTCCCTTGGTCTCATATGCAGGACTCAAAGTTGACGCAGAAGGCAATCTTTACGTCACAAATGAGTTGTCCTTGACGATTACAAAAATTACCCCTACGGGAGAATCTGCTGTCATCGCTGGCAGCAATGGAGGCTATACTTTAGTTGACGGTAGCCCTGCAACTGGCATCCAATTATGGCATCCAAACGGCATTGCAATTGATCGCGTTGGCAATTTGTATGTTGCGGATCAATACGCCGGTAATGTTTGGCTTATATCTCCTTATAAAGAAACTGCATCTGTGAATGGTGCTAGCTATGCCCCCAATGCAACTGTTGGCGTAGAATCTATTGTGTCGGTTTTTGGGACGAATCTTGCCATTCGGGACGCGTTCGCGCAGCAATTACCTCTGCCGCAAGAATTGGCCGGAACTACTATTAAGATACGAGATAGCACTGGCATTGAACGTTTAGCGCCGCTTTTCTATGTAAGTAAATTGCAAATAAACTACCAGATTCCAGCGGGGACGACGCCAGGCGCTGCTACAATAATTATTACTAATGCGAATGGCGAGATTTCTGCTGGGGCTGTAACTGTTACCAGTAATGCACCAGGCCTTTTTTCCGCTAGTTCTGATGGTAGCGGATGGGCAGCAGCGTCTTTACTTTACGTCAAGGGGAATCAACGGTGGGCGAGTCAGGTTGCAACCTGTGGGGCACAGGGCTGTAATCCTGTCCTCATTGATTTGGACGCTGCTGATGAAGTTTACCTGGAAATTTATGGCACTGGGATTCGTTTCAATAATGGACTCGAAAGTATCTCTGTTGTAATGGGTGGAGAAAGAGTCCCTGTGCTTTATGCGGGGGCTCAGTGTTGTTTTGCTGGCGTGGATCAGATAAACGTGAAAATTCCTAAAAGCCTTGCCGGGCGCGGTGTGGTTGACATGGTCTTAAGCATTGATGGCAAAGTCACAAATTCCATAAAAGCGAAAATAAAATAACAATTACTACCGCTTTATTTCATGTAAAGCGTCATTAATAAGTTAAAGATTCGTAGGCTTGCGGCACCGATTTAGGTAAAAGTGCGGTTGTCTGAAAATCTTTTTTTCCCACGTGTGTGATTATAAGAAAAATTGCACTGCAAAAAAGAAAAGACGGTGAGAGTTTGTTGTCTGCCACAATCCTTTACTCTTATTGGAATTTCGCTATGAGTCATTCGCCCGCGAGAATTTTGTCTACGCGTTTGCTAACTTCTTTCAAATACGCCGCATCGCCACCGTTTAGTTCCACCGTCAAATATCCGTTATAGCCAATATCGCCGATAGCTTTGCGCACTTCTTTCCAGTCAATGCTGCCTTCGCGCAAGGCGACGAAATTACGTGTTTTGGTATCGAAATCTTTCAAGTGGAATTTCGCAATACGTTTGCCGAGCGCTCGAATCCATTCCTGCGGATAGCCGTACATCACAATGTTGCCGACATCGAAATACGCTTTGACAAACGGGCTTTTGAATTCGTCTACATAGCGGGCGTGTTCATACGGCGTGAGCAAAAATTTATTCCAGACTTCTTCAATGGCGATGACGACATTTAATTCTTTTGCGAGCGGAATTAGTTTTTTGATTTGCGGCACAGAACGCTTCCACGCATCAGGAATTGTCGTGGTCGGATTGACTACGGCAGGGACTAATAACACTGTGTCTGCGCCCCATAATTTTGCGTTGCGCAAACTGGTTTCCATCCCCTTCAAGCTCGTAGCCACATCATTCGGATCACTGCTCGACAACGGATATTTCCAATGATCCATATTCATCACCGAATGGATTTTCAACTTCGCTTTATCGGCAGCTTCTTTAATTTGCTCAGCTTCTTTTTGGTCGGTGACGGTTTGCGCTTCCATTGCTTCAAAACCGCAATCAATGGCTAATTTAAAGCGGTCAAGCAACGGCAGGTCTTTCGGCAACATGCTAATAAGCACAGCTTTTTTAAGCTGACCTGTGCCTTGTCCGAAATTAGTTTTGGGCAGCACTGCAGCGGCAGCAGTTAAGGCCGTAGCGGAGATGAAATCACGTCTTTGCATGAAATTTCCTTTCATTAATTTTCGGGTTGAGGGCTTCGCCTTTGAGATTTGGTTGTGAATTTTACGCGCCGATAGATTTGCGCCACGCTCAGCGTTAGGCCAATAGAATCAAGCCGTAATTCTTCCTTTACGTCTGTCAAAATTTCTAATTGCCAGCGCTCGCCGCGCATCCGGCGATACAGATCAATGCGTACTGTATCTTGCGAAACGATAACGTATTCCTTCAAACTTTTGATTTGTTTATAAGCCAGCAATTTTTCAGAACGGTCAACATTTTCAGTACTTGGCGAAGTGACTTCGATAATTAAGCGCGGTTGTTTGCGATAATACGGGTCAGCATTGGCTCCATCACAGGCGACCATTACATCTGGATAATAAAACACATATTCGCTGGCTTGGACTTTCATATCAGAAATGAATGGTTCGCATTCATCATTCGATAAATGATTATCCAACTTGCTGAAAATATTTCCTGCCAGCCGATTATGCCGATCACTTGCGCCTGCCATCGCATAAACTACGCCATCAACATATTCGTGTTTAATCGCGCTGATTGGTTCGCCCGCGAGGTAATCAGCGACGCTGATAAATTCGATTTGTGGTTGTGCTAAAACCATAACGTTTTTATCTTACGCGGCGATTGCATTGTGTGCAATGAAGTCTTCGTTAACGGTAACGCCCAGGCCGGGGCGATCTGTCAGTACAATATTTCCGTCGTAAACTTCAGCAGGTTCATTAACTAATTCGCGCAAGAGCGGATTGAAACCTTTGGAATATTCCAGCGTCAGGCAATTCGGGAGCGCCGCCGCCAAATGCATTCCGGCAGCAAGCAAAACGCCTCCGCCCCACAAATGCGGCGCGAGCGTCAAATGATGTGCGTTGCCCAAATTGGCAATACGCAACACTTCAGTAATCCCGCCAGCAATGGCCGGATCGGGTTGCATAATGTCTACGGCACGCGTGGCAATATAGGGCAGAAAATCAAAGCGCGTGAATAAACTTTCACCAAGCGCAATCGGAATATCGGTTGATGCTCGCACTTCTGTCATGCCTGCGGGATCGTCTACGCTCACGGGTTCTTCAAACCAACTGAGATTGCAATCTTCGACGCCGCGACAGAAACGTTTGGCGGAGCGCACATCAAATGTCCCGTGCGCGTCTGCCATTAATTTTACGTCGGAGCCAAGCGCTGCACGGGCGGCTTTGACGCGGGCGATAGAATTATCAACCGTATGATCCATTGTGCCTACGCGCATTTTGACGGCGCGAAATCCGCTGGATTCGATGGTGTCTTGCAACTGCTTGCCAATGCCTGCGGCGTCTGCCCAACCTCCAGACGCGTAAGCCTCAACATTATCGCGGAATTTGCCGCCCATTAATTGATAACACGGCACGTCAAGTGCTTTGCCTGCGATGTCCCAGAGCGCAATGTCTACGCCGCTCATCGCAATAATGCGCAAGCCTCGTCGTCCGAGTTCAGGAAATCCGCGCCCGTATTTTGCAACGTAATGTGCGCGCGCGCCGTTGTACATTTTTTCCCAGAGCGCCGTGATATTGCGCGGGTCTGCGCCAATAAGTAAAGGCCGCAATTCTTCGTGAATAAGCGTAACGATGGATGCGCAATTTGCCGCGCTGCCGACTGCGCCCTTAGATTCGCCGTAGCCTGTGATACCCGCATCTGTATCAATGCGAACAAGTGCAATATCGAAGGTTTGTAATTTGCCGAAGTCGCTGACGTGTTGATTGGCGGGCGGAATAGGGCAGCGCAACCAAGTGGCTTGAACGTTGGTAATTTTCATAAGGATTGCGACGCCGCAGGCATTTTAGAAACGATCAAAGCGCACGACAGCATCAGGATCATTTTCCAGATGTAGTGTATCCACAAAGCGGACGTGGTGCGTGTCGGTGGTCATTAGTAAAGATTCTGTACGCGCGCCGGAGCCGAAAAAGCGCACGCCGCGCAACATTCCGTCGGTCACACCGCACGCCGCGAAAATTATTTTTTTCCCAGGCGCTAATTCGTTCGTGTCATAAACACGCGAAGGATCGGCAATGCCCATCGCTTTCATTCGCTCGACAATATCATCCGCAATTCTGGAGCGTTCTTCGGGATGCTCCATTTGTTCTTTGGTGAGGAAGCGCCCTTGAATTTCGCCGTTCAGACATTTCATTGCAGCGGCAGTAATCACACCTTCGGGCGCGCCGCCAATGCCCATGACTGCATGGACGCCGGAGCCTCCCACCGCAGCGGAAATTCCGGCGGAAAGATCACCGTCGGAAATTAAACGAATGCGCGCGCCTTCGGCCTTTATGTCCGCGACTAATTTTTGATGACGTGGGCGATCCATTACGACAATGACCAAATCTTCTACGTCACGGTTTAGGCGCCGTGCAATTGCGCGCAAGTTGTCTTTGACCGGAGCGTCAATGTCTACCGCGCCTTTTGCCGCCGGGCCGACAACGAGTTTTTGCATGTACACGTCAGGCGCGTGAATCAGTCCACCGCGTTCCGCCGCAGCCAGCACCGCAATCGCATTTGGCGCACCAGTCGCGCACAGGTTTGTGCCTTCCAGCGGATCAACCGCGATGTCAATTTCAGGGTAGGGGATTGTCGGCGCGGCGTCGTGAACACCGATGCCTACGCGTTCGCCAATGTACAGCATCGGCGCTTCGTCGCGTTCGCCTTCGCCGATTACGATGCGTCCTTGCATCGGAATCATATCCATTTCCGTCCGCATTGTTTCGACGGCGACCTGATCGGAATATTTGCGCTCGCCGCGTCCCATTGTGCGGGCGGCTTCAATCGCGGCCATTTCTACGACCCGCAAAAAATTGTAGACAAGATTTTGTTCTCTGCGCCGTTCAATGCCTAAGAGGTCATCGGAAATGTCCATAAAAAAACCTTTCAGGAAGAAGCGCAAACTTCTCTTTGCGCTTCGATAATTTCTTCGGCCAAATGTGGCTCAAAACATTCGCGGCAACGCGCTTCGTACGCGTCCGAAGCGCCGACAACCACGCGCTCCTGACTGGCAATCAAGCGTTGCGTGTATGTCGCGGCGTGACCGCATTGCATGCAAATCGCGCGCGTCTTATGCACGTCTTCGGCAATCGCCATTAATTGTGGCATCGGCTCAAACGGATTGCCCAGATAATCCATGTCAAGTCCGGCGATGATGACACGCTTGCCTCGATTCGCCAGTTCGTTGGCGACATCCAATAATTCCTGATCGAAAAATTGTCCTTCGTCAATGCCGATGACTTCAGCATCTTCGTGAACGGAATTCAGAATGTCGTGCGCAGTGCGAACGGCAAAGGATTCGATTTTTCGTTCGGCGTGAGAAACGATATGACTTTCAGAATAACGATCATCAATTGCAGGCTTAAAAATTTGCACTTTTTGTTTGGCAATTTGGGCGCGACGCAAGCGGCGAATTAATTCTTCGCTTTTGCCGCTGAACATCGAACCGACGATCACTTCAATCCAGCCAGTATTTGGGGAATAATGCTCCACAGAGATTCTGTCACCTTTCGCGGTAGATTTATTTGGAATTGTTTAGTACACCAAATTCCTATGAGCGTCAATTGATGGCACTGACAATCAAGAACGCAATTTTTTAAGGAGAAAATTTTTTCATGCCAACACCGGAATCAGATGAAATTATGGTGGTGCCGGACGCGTCAGCGTTAGCCCAAACGGCGGCGGATTATTTTGTTCAAGCCGCCGAACACTATATCTCGGAAACAGGACGTTTTACGGTTGTGTTGTCAGGTGGCTCTACGCCAAAGGCAATGTTTGCGCTGCTGTCAGAAAGTCCGTATCGGGAAAAAAACGATTGGAAAAATATTTATTTTTTCTGGGGCGATGAACGTTGTGTTCCACCCGATCACGCCGACAGTAATTATCGGATGACGAATGAAACGCTGCTGTCGAAAGTTCCTGTTCCGCCAGAAAATATTTTTCGTGTGCTTGGCGAAAAAGCGCCTGCGGAAGCGGCGTCGGATTACGCCGCCAAAATTCGTGCGTTCTTTCCTTACGAAGATTTGCCGAAATTTGATTTGGTGTTTCTAGGCATGGGCGCGGATGGGCACACGGCTTCACTATTTCCGTTTACGACTGCACTGCACGCCGATGCGAATAAAATCGCGGTAGGAAATTATGTCGAGAAACTTAACGTTCATCGCGTAACCTTGACGGTAGGTGTCATCAATAATGCCAAGGAAATTGTTTTTTTGATTGGTGGCGCAGATAAAGCCACCGCGCTCAAAGAAGTATTGCAAGGAGACTTTCAGCCAGAATTGTATCCAAGTCAGTTGATTCAACCCGAAGAGGGAAAAGTTACCTGGCTGTTGGATGAGGCTGCCATAGCACAATTAGAAATTGAATAAGGAACCGGCTTCGATAGGCAAAATGTGTGTCGAAGCCTTATTTCTCAAGGTGACAACTTTTGTCAGCAAGGGTTTTCACTGAGTTATGGTAAATTACTGCTGAGATTTTGCTGCCCTACTGCAAAGAACTCCCAACCCGCTAATCAGCTCACGCCCCAGCCGACGACAACCCTTCGCTCTCAAAACGCAGCAGCATGAAGCGTAATTTACTTCAGCACATTATTTTTGTTTTACTTGCTAGCGCCTTTGGCGTGGCGCTGAACGCTTTTCCTATTGCGGTTTTCGGCTCGGTTAATCTCTTACTCGGCGGTGCATGTGGGTTGGTTGTGGCAGTGCGCTTGCATCCTTTGCTCGGTCTAGGTGTTGCTGCATTGGTTAGCGCCACAGCTTTTCATTCATTTCCTAATCCAATCGTATTTGTTTTATTGATTGGCGAAAGCGTTGTGGTTGGTTATGCCGCACGACGCAAAATCCACTCATTCTTAATTGACCTTATTTACTGGCTAGTTCTGGGTGTGGTTCGGCTCGCGCTGTATTTCATTGGCTATAACCACATGTATGGGATGCAAAGCTGGGAGCAGATTTTTTTTGGTCCGCTCAATGGCTTAACAAATGTCTTGTTGATGGAGTTGGCATTATTTGTTTTGCCGTTCATCCACCCGCTCAAATCGAATGAAACAGTTGCGCCGCAAAATTTACGCGCACAAATTCGCAAGACTTTACTGTTCCTTACGATTTTGCCGTTGCTTAGCCTGGCAATCATCAATGGCAAAAGACAAGCGACGGAGCGAGAACATTTGATCGCGGATCGGTTGCATGACACGGCCCACGCTGTACGCCAAAATTTGGATGAACAAGTACTTAAGCATCAGCAGGCGCTCATCGCACTTACGCAGGCATTAGAGCGAACGCAATCCTTTACGCCTGAAACCATCAATCCCTGGTTCGCGCAATGGGGCGAAAATTACCAAACTTTTACATTATTTTCAGTGACTGATCTGACGGGAAAGGTTGTGACGTTTCAGGCCAGAGATGAGCGTGGCATAGACAGGAAAAAATACTCGTCAATTGCTGATCGGGCCTATTTCCAGCAAACGATAAAAACACAGCAGCCAGTAATTTCTGAAGTCATTCAAGGGCGCATTTCGGGCATTCCAGTGATTGTCCTTACGTGTCCGTTGCGTCGTCAGGGGCAATTGTGGGGCATGGTCAGTGCTTCATTGAATGTGAAGCACTTCGAGAAGATTGAGCCAATTTACGAAACCATGCGCGGCGCAAACATCATCGTTACAGACGCGCGCCAGCAAATTATTTATGCGGTGCCGGGCGGACTGTACCAGTCCTTGCAATCTTTGCAACAGACGCCATTGCAGATAAAAGCTGAAACCACGATTGGCAGCTCGTCATTTAACTATACTGCCGAGGACAAACAATCCTGGTTAGTGGGGTCTGATCGCTCCGCTTTGACGAACTGGCAAGTCTTCCTGCAATTGCCAATGATTGAGGTGCGCAAAGATGTTTTCCGCTTTTATCTGACCAACATAATTTGGCTATTTGCGCTGACTGGCATCGCAATTTTGCTGGCCCATTTTTTGTCGCGCACAATTACTTCGCCTATTGAACAAGTGGTGCAGGCGATTCGCTCATTTAGTGCAGATGGCCTGGCGACTAAAAATGCTGATGAGGCGTTGCCTGTGCTAGGAGCAAAAGCGCCAATTGAATTGCGGCAATTGATCGAAGATTTTAATGCGATGCGCGCGCGGCTTGGCAAATCGTATGATGATTTGCAAAAAGCTTTTGACGAGCGCGAAGCCTTAAATCAGCAGTTACGGCACACGCTTTCTGATCTTGATCGAAAAGTGCAGGAACGCACAGAAGAACTGGTGCAGGCGACCACAAAGGCTGAAGAAGCCAACCGCGCCAAGAGCGAATTTCTTGCCAACATGAGCCACGAAATTCGCACGCCGATGAATGGAGTGATGGGGATGACCTCGTTGTTATTGGATACAGAACTTGACGAAGAACAGCGTGATTACGCTGAAACCGTGCAAAATTCCGCTGAATCATTGCTCGGAATCATCAACGATATTTTAGATTTTTCCAAAGTCGAAGCCGGGAAAATGCAGTTGGAAATTTTGCCGTTTGATTTGCGCCAATTGATCGAAGAAGTTGTCGAGTTACTCGCCGATCAAGCCCAAACAAAAGGCTTGGAATTTGTTTGTCATTTTGGCACGCACGTTCCACAAAGTTTGCTCGGCGATCCGGGACGGTTGCGGCAGGTACTGATTAATTTATTAGGCAACGCGATCAAATTTACGGCCCAGGGCGAAGTCGTCCTCAAGGTTGAATTGGCTTATCGCCAGCCTGGTACTAAGCATTGCATTTTGCGCTTCTCAGTGGTTGATAGTGGCATTGGCATTGCGCCTGACGCGTGTCGGCGGTTGTTCAATTCCTTTACGCAAGCGGACGGTTCGACGACGCGCAAATTTGGCGGAACAGGTTTAGGCTTAGCAATTTCAAAACGCCTGGTCGAAATGATGGGCGGCGAAATCAAAGTGCAAAGCGAACCGCAGCGCGGCAGCACGTTTACCTTTACCGCGCGTTTGCAATTGCAGGACGACGCCATCACTGCGCAGCCGCAAATTGCTGTCCAAAAAGTTTTGGTCGTTGATGACAACGCTGCCAGCGGTCAGGCGCTGGCGCAATTGCTCATGGATTTAGGCAGTAAAGTCAGCATCGCCAGCAGCGGACAACAAGCGTTGCAGTTGCTGAAAAATGCATCACAGGAAGAGCGCGCATTCGATTTGGCGTTGGTGGATTTGCATATGCCTGTGATTGATGGCTTGACGTTGCTGGAGCGGATGCAATCCGAACCAAGCTGCCAACAAACACAAACGGTGTTGATGATCGGGCGACAAGATCGCAATTTAGTGGAAGATTCCGGCGCAGAGTTTATTCTAAAACCGATTCGCTATAATAAGCTGCTGGACTTGCTCGCGGGCAATCGCGTGCCTTTAAAAGCGCGCGCCAAACAATTGCACAGCGTGGCCGGACGCATTTTAGTTGCCGATCACAACGTTGTGAATCAGCGCTTAGTGGTGCGCCTGCTTGGACAACGGGGCTATCGCGCCGATGTCGTTGCAACCGGAGCCGAAGCGGTCGCTGCCTGCCGGAAGACAGATTACGATCTTGTTTTATTAGATTGTCGTTTGCCGGGAATGAGTGGTTATGAAGCCGCGCAGGAAATTCGTAGTTCGCAAGGCGAAAATCCGACTTTGCCAATTATCGCAATGACGGCGAATGCAATTGACGAAGAATTACCACAATGTCATGCCGCAGGCATGAACAGTTGTATTGCCAAGCCTGTCAACGCGAGTGACTTATGGAGTGTTATTGAGCAATGGATAGTTGCGGCAACACAAAGTACTACAGCGGGCAGTGGGCAATAAAGTTGTAATGGGAGTAAGTGAATTTTAATGTTCTGAGTACCGCCTTGAGGCGGCTTATTTGCGACAGTTGCCAACTAAAGTTGGTACTCAAAACGTTTTTGGCCGCGACTATTCTTTGGTCGCAGTTTTTTCCGCGCCAAAATTAGGTGGATACCAAATGTATTCGAGGGCTACGCCTTGTGCGCCGTTGGTATAAAAAGAAATGGTTTCGTCGCGGTGTTTTTGGAGAGGGCGATTTTCAGCGGCGGCAGCCTTTTCTAATTCGGCAAGGTCGGCAACGCGAATGGCAAAATGCGTGGGGTGATGTGAACCCGGTCCTAGTAATGCGATGCCCGTTCCTTTTTCATCCCTGACCATTCCCCAATCTTCAAAACAGGCTTCTACGTGAAAACCAAGCTGGCGGTATTTTTCTACATCCACAGCAACGTTGCTCGACTTGATGGCAATGTGATCGAAAAGCGACATAACAACCTCCACAAACAAATAACCTGCTTTTCAATGTAGCCGTGAACAACGTAACTTGCAACTTTGAGCCTACATTTCCTGCGGCTCAAGATTCAGACAATACAGTGAATCGGCTTCCCAGAATTCGTTGTTGTCCACAATGTTTTGCGAGATGGTGTCAACTTTGCCGCAACGACGACAATGCGATACGGTTTCGCGCCAAACCGCGCCGTCTTCGATGAAGAAGGCATTTTGCTCGACGAACGAACAAGCAAACAGGGCGTCAATTAATTTATTAGCAAAGTGTTTGAGAATCATTGGAACTCCGTGAGGATGGGGGCGTGGGTCTGTGTGCCGACAGAGTGACTGTATTTTAAAAAATTCAGAAGCGGAAGTCTATTATTAAGAATGCCTCTTTTGCGGGCTGGCAGCAGCCTTTGCAGGAACTACCAGACAAGGCGCAATATGCCGGACAATTGTTGCTAATTACTGCTGAAAGTATTGTGATTTGACACAGATTGGTGAGATTACAACTCAATTACAATCGGCGCGTGGACAGGCGCATAAACTTCATTGCAAATTGACGCATTTATGAACTGAATTCCGTCAATTTCAACTTGACCATAACCCGCATGAATATGTCCGAAAATATGCGCGCGCGGTTTGATGCGTTTGACGGCGGGCAATAATTCTTCGCATCCGACAGCTTCTTTTTCGCCTGTCCCGCGATCCGTTACTGTATCTAAAATTCCATGCGGTGGGCCATGCGTAATGAGTACATCTGTATCGGACGGAATCAATGACCATTTTTGTGCGATGGCAACGCCGCGATTAACATTAAATGCCCAGTCAAAAAAACGCGGCTGCCACGGCGCGCCATAAATTTTCAAGCCTTCGACTTCGACAAAATTATCCTGCAAATAAATTGCGTTGGTCATCAGCGCCCGCGCCATTTCCGGCGATTTTTCAAATAGCCAATCGTGATTACCTGCGACCAGAATTTTATGTTTGTGAGGTAACAGGCTGAACCAGCGATTAAATTCAACAATTTCGTCAAAACTACCTCTTACCGTCGCGTCACCTGCATGAATAAGAATATCTCCGTCCGGCAAGGCGGGCATTTTTTCGTGGCGTGAATGTGTGTCGCTGATAGCTACAATGCGTGGCATACAAGAATTTTTATACTGGGTTGACGCCAGATGATTTTCTTCGTTAGTTTGGCGCGTGTGGTATCGTTAAAGCGCCAGAGTAAACAGGGAGTATGAAGTTTCATGAGCGAAAGTCAAGTTACCGAACTCATCAATCGCAAGCAAAGCCATTTTGACTTGTGCGCTAAACAGAATGTCGAATTCAAAAATAAAACGACGTGGCTGGAACATGTTGAGCTGGTGCATCAACCGTTGACCGAAACTTTGCTCGACGAAATTGATTTGCGGGCGGAAATTTGCGGCAAGCAATTATGCGCACCAATCATTATCACCGCGATGACCGGAGGCACGCCCGACACTGGAAAATTCAACCAGGAAATTGCGGCGATTGCGGATCGTTTAGGCTTGGGCTTTGGCGTAGGCTCACAACGCGCAATGCTCAATCATCCCGAAGTTACGAATACATTTCAGGTACGCGAACATGCCCCCAACGTACTTTTGCTTGGCAATATCGGCATTGCGCAAGCACGCGAAATGACTACTCCACAATTGCAAAAATTAGCGAATGATATTCAGGCGGACGCGCTGTGCGTGCATTTGAATACCGCGATGGAAATTGTGCAGCATCAGGGCGACCGCGATTTTCGCGGCTCGCTCGACGCGATCAAACGTATTGTGAATGAACTTGGGTTGCCCGTGATTGTGAAAGAAACTGGTTGCGGTTTTGCGCGCGAGACAGGCGAAAAATTAGCCGCCGCTGGGGTCGAATGGGTAGATGTTTCCGGCGCTGGCGGAACTTCGTGGGTTGGCGTAGAAACGTTGCGCAATCGCGCCTTAAAAAATCTTGGCGAAGCTTTTTGGGATTGGGGCGTGCCAACCGCCGCCAGCGTTTTAGAATTGCGCGGGCTCGGTTTGAAATTAATTGCTTCCGGCGGCATCCGCACCGGAATGCACGCCGCCAAAACAATTGCACTCGGCGCTCAGGCGGCTGGCGTAGCGCTGCCTGTGCTACGTGCGTATGTCGCCAATGGTGTCGCAGGCGCAGAAGAATTTTTGCAGGCAATGATTGTTGAGTTGCGTGCGGCAATGATGTTATGCGGCGGTGCAAAGGTGAGCGACTTAAATTTAAATTGCGCGGTGCTGGATGGAAAATTATTGGAATGGGCAACACAAAGAAACTTACTCCCTGGGAGCGCACGCGGCCCGCGTGCTGAGGTTAACGCAATAGATACACTTCGACGAAAATAATTTCCTCCATCCGCCTTAGCACGCGGGCCGCGTGCGCTCCCAGCGAAAAAAAATATTTCCTTCCTCTGAATCCAATCTCAGAACTCCGACGAATACAGTAGATGTAAGAAGAAAAATCATTCGCTGCTTTTCTTCTTCGCTGCTCAATATTTGTTGCTTATTTCGCTGCACATCTCCCAACGTGTGCAAAAAAATTAACCTGTACACATTTGGAGAACAAATCATGAATTTTATCGTCGCTACGATGATTGCTGCGTTATTAGCATTTCCATTAAACGGCTTCGCCAAACCAGACGAATGCAATGCCTACACGAAAAATAGCAAAACGACTCGAACCCATAAAAAATCTGACCTTGTTGATACTGCTGTCGCTGCGGGTAACTTTACAACATTGGTGGCAGCGGTTAAGGCGGCGGGGCTCGTTGATGTATTGAAAGGTGATGGCCCCTACACAGTTTTTGCACCTTCTGATGAAGCTTTTGCAAAGATTCCGGCGCATACTCTACAAGCGTTATTAAAACCGGAAAATCGTGACAAGTTGGTGAAAATCCTGACTTATCATGTTGTACCCGGCAAACTCGCTGCTGAAGATGTTGTTTCTTTAAGCGGCGCAAAAACTGTCCAAGGTGGCAGATTGAAATTTCGTCAACACGGCAACACCGTGCGCGTGAACAATGCCAACGTGCTGAAAACTGACATCAACACCAGCAACGGCATTATCCACGTCATTGATACTGTGTTGATGCCGGAATAATCGCTCAGAGTTCAAGCTTCAGCTTGTCTGCAAGCAAAGCGCAAGCTGAAGCTTGAACTCTGAACGTTTTCTGACACGAAAGAAATGAAAATTTATGAAAAAAACAATCTGGTTAGGGGCTTTATTTTTTTGCCTCACAATTTTGACTGCAATCTCTTTTGCTCAAACGGATGATTACAAATTTAATCTCGAAGTCGAAGGCGGCGCACTGAATTTTACGCGCAATGATGTGCGCGATCCGGGCGATACGGGAACGCAATTCAAATTTAGCGCGTTGAATGCGACTGGACCGGCTGGTTATTTTCGCGTTTATGCTGAAGGCAAAATTTCTGAACGCAATACGCTCCGATTTTTATATGCGCCGCTAGAAGTTTCAGGCACAGGGGCATTACCTACGCCAACATTTTTTGAGACCTCAACTTTTGCCGCAGGCGTGCCAACGAAAGGCACGTATAAATTCAATAACTACCGTGTGAATTGGCGGTATACGCTGAAAAATAGTGAACGTTGGAAAATTCAGTTGGGCGCAGGCGCGTTAATTCGTGACGCGCAAATTACGCTGCAACAAGGCACTTTGCGTGTCGAAGACCCCGATCTTGGTGTCGTGCCTGTCGCAGCTTTTACCGCGCAATATAAGTTCACCAAACGTTCGCATTTTATTTTTGATTTTGAAGGCTTAGGCGCAAGTCAGGGACGCGCGTTAGATGGCGCGGCAAAATTGTCGTATGACATTACACCACGTGTGCATTTTGGCGTAGGCTATCGTTTGCTGGATGGCGGCGCAGATGTGAAATCCGTTTATAATTTTGCGCGCATTCATTACGGGTTTGCGTCGCTTGGTTTCCGTTTTTAGAATAGATAGAAAGCGAGGAACGTGAAAAAGATTTTCGGCCATTTTAGACTGCAACCTTGGCGAGTTACTGGTTTGTGCTTGCTGATGATGACGGTCAGCTTAGCCCAATCAACAACTCTTTCCGCAAAAAATTATCACTTTATCAATGGACAATGGTTTGATGGCAAACGGTTTCGCCCGCAAGAATTTTATGTAACGGATGGTAAGTTTACGAAAAATAAGCCTGCCCAAATTGACGAAGTCGTTGATTTGAAAAAAGGGTTTGTTGTGCCGCCGTTTGCTGATGCGCATACGCACAATTTTGATGGGGCTTATAATTTAGAACCGCTCATCAACAGTTACCTCAACGCCGGAATTTTTTATGCGAAAGTGCAAACGAATCCGCGTTCTGGGGCATTACAAATCGCCAGCAAAATTAATCGCCCCGATAGCGTAGACGTTACCTATGCGCACGGTGCCCTGACTTCGAGTTACGGGCACGGCGTAGAAGTGTACGAAGGCTTGGCGCTATTTTATCGCACAGGCGGGTTTGATGCGGAGCAAGTCAAAAAAGTGCGAGCAAGTAAGCTGCGCGAAAATGATGCGTATTACATCATTGATACGGCAGAAGATTTAGAAAAGAAATGGCCGCGTATTCTGGCGGGCAAACCGGACTTCATCAAAATATATTTGCTGACTAGCGAAAATCACGCGGAGCAAATCAAGCGCACGGATACGGTCGGAGATCGTGGTATTGATCCAAAATTGACGAGCTTAATTGTGCAAAAAGCGCACGCCGCCGGATTGCGCGTCAGTTCACACGTTGATACGCGCACGGATTACAACATTGCCTTGCGTGCAGGCGTAGATGAAATGGCGCATTTGCCTGGCTATTACATTGAAAGTAGCAACACCAAACAATTTGAAGTGGATGAAGCTGACATCAAAGAAACAGCGCGGCGCGGCGTGTGGGTCGTGGCAGCTCCGGTTGCCTACGATAATCTTGATCCGAGTAATAAAGATTATGACGCCGGACTGCAACAACGCACAGATTCAGTGCGTAAGCGTAATTTGCAATTGATGAAAAAATATAAAGTGAAAATTGCATTTGGCTCAGATCGTTATGGGCGATTAGCAGACGCCGACGTGTTATATCTGGCAAAATTAGGAATTTATACAAACGCTGAGTTACTGAAAATTTGGTGCGAAGATACGCCGCAAGCGATTTTTCCACAGCGTCGGCTTGGCAAATTCGCAGCAGGCTATGAAGCTAGTTTTTTAGTATTGGATAAAAATCCGCTGGAAGATTTTGCGAATATAAAAACGATTAGAATGCGTTATAAGCAAGGAAATTTTTTAAGCGAAGGCAAATGACAGACATCATCAATCGTCAATCCATTCTGCAACGCATCGCTGCCTCTGACAAAACGGCGGTGCAGGAGTGCATTGATAAATATGGCGGCTTGGTGTGGTCACTGGCGCGGCGATTGGCTTTCAATGACGCCGAAGCGGAAGATGCCGTGCAGGAAATTTTTATTGAATTATGGAAGAGCGCAGGGCGGTTTGATCCCGCCCAATCCGGCGAAGTTACCTTTGTCGCAATGATCGCGCGGCGACGTTTGATTGATCGCAAACGCCAGCAACAACGGCAAGAGAAAACCGTTTCGCTGGATGACGACGTAAATAAAAATGAGCCGCAATACAACGAACAACTAGAGGTTAGAAGCGATGCGGCTGTGGCGTACCGCGCGATGCAACAGCTTCGCCCGGAACAGCAAAAAGTTTTACAACTGGCAATTTATCAAGGCTTGACACATCAGGAAATTTCCGGCGCAACAGGCATTCCGCTCGGTACGGTGAAAACATATGTGCGGCGCGGACTGAGCCAGATTCGCACCGCGCTTGGCATTCGCTTAATTGATACTGCAAAGGAGACGTCATGAACGAGCAAGAAAAATACGCCCAATTGACTGACCTTTTAGCAGATCGTGCAGTGCAACCGCTCAGCGATGCCGAAGCGCGCGAACTGGAGAAATTGTTGGCAGAATTTTCTGAGACCAACGAAACAGAATTTGAACGTGCGGCGGCGGCAATTCAGTTAACAGAAGCGATGAAAGACGAAGCCTTACCACCACATCTAAAAAACAAAATCATCGCGGATGCTAACGAATTTTTTGGCATCGAAAATACGCCAAAACTCTCTGCAGAAATTACCGCACCTGTCGCAACTGTTGTGCAATTTCCTACCACCAAAATGCGAATGAATCGTTGGCACTCGGCTGGCTGGTATGTGGCGGCAGCATGCTTTGCATTCGCGTTAATTGCGAGTTGGCCGCAAATCAAAAATAGTTGGAATAATCTTTTTGTTGATGTTCGTCCGACAAGCCCGGAAATGGAAGAATCCCTTGCCGCGTTACGTCTTGAAAAAGAGCGCCTGCGCTTTATGATGGATGCAAAAGATACAAAGACTATGACGTGGATGCCGTCAACATATCCTAATGTAGAAACGGTGCAAGGTGATGTTGTGTGGAGCAGTGAAAAACAACAAGGCTACATGCGATTTAAAAATCTGGCGGTCAATGACCAAAATCAAAGCGTTTATCAGCTCTGGATTTTTGATGCGAATCAGGATGAAAAATATCCGGTAGACGGCGGCATTTTCAGCGTCACAAAATCAGGTGAAGTCATTGTGCCAATCAATGCCAAACTCAAAATCACCAAACCTATATTATTCGCTGTGACGATTGAAAAACCTGGCGGCGTAGTCGTTTCCAAACGCGATAAATTAATTTTGACGGCGAAAGTCTAAACATATCGTGAGCCCGACCGCGAGGGAGGGCTATTGCACTTTCCCCAGCCCTCCCTCACGGTCGGGCTTCTGACACGGTAGATTGCTTCAATTTCATTCGTCTGCTAAGCTCAATCTCGCAATTATAAAACGATTTACTTGCATTTATTTTTAAGCCACCACGGCATTCGATGGCGGTGAGCGTTGGAAAAATTCTGACGGTTACCGTAGATGCTTACGGTGGCTTTTTAACTTTTGGCTTATGCTCGATCAGGCAGTCAATTTACCAACGACTTTTTCTTTCGCGCTTGGGCTGGGCTTTTTGCTCGGCTTGAAACACGCGACAGAAGCAGATCATCTGATGGCAGTCACAACGATTGTCAGCGAGCATCGCTCCGTCTGGCGTTCAGCAATGGTTGGCGGATTGTGGGGCGTAGGTCACACTGCTTCGTTGTTGATTGCGGGCGTATTGGTGATTTTTTTGCGCGTAACGATTCCTGCTCGCATTGCTACAATGTTGGAATTAGCAGTCGCATTGATGATTATTTTTTTGGGCAGCCGCGTGCTGTATTTATTGCTGCGCAAACGCAAAACAATTCACGTTCATTCGCACACACACGACAGTGCTACGCACTCGCATTTACACTTTCACGAAAAAAATGACGCGCACAAAATTGAGGCGAAACGTCCTTCGCACAATCAACCGCATCTCACAAAAATCGGTTGGCGTCCGCTGGTAGTCGGAATGATTCACGGTTTGGCAGGTTCGGCTGCGCTAACGTTGTTGGTGTTGACGGAAATCATGCGCGGCGGATCGGCAATGCTTGGCATCATGTATTTGCTGATTTTTGGTATCGGTTCAATTGGCGGGATGTTGCTCATGAGCGCGTTGATTAGTTTGCCGTTTGTGTTTACGGCTACACGATTTGAGCGCATTCATTTGCCGATTCAAATCGTTGCAGGCATCGGTAGCATTTTGTTTGGCATTTATTACGCGTGGGAAATTTTGCACGAAATGCCTGCGGCGTAACTGTACGATAGGCGTCCGACCTGTCGTAAAAATTGGTCAACGAGAAATTTTTACGACAGGTCGGACGCCTATCGTACCGCGCCTCCGCGCTAAAAATTCCCGCTCACTTTCATTTTATCCGCACAATTTTCCCTATCTGCACGAAAAGCGATGAAGCAAATTCGTAGGATACTTACTGACATAAGGTTGTCACTTCAATAGGGTATAGTGTCGGGAAAATATGAAAGTCATTTGGGACGACTCAACACAAGAGGAGTTGCATAAACGCTTGACGCGCTTGCACGCGGATACTAAGCCGCTGTGGGGCAACATGAATTACGGGCAAATGCTCGCGCATTGTGCGGATTGTTTTCGGCAAATGTTGCGGGAAATTAATTTGTCGCCCGCGCCGATGCTGTTTTATTTGCGAATATTGAAACCCGCGATGATTTATTGGATGCCGTTTCCCAAAGGCGCGCCGAGTGCGCCGGAATTATTAGTGCGCACTACCAACATTACCAACGGCGTCGCCGACATTAAAAACTTGCTGACGCAGTTAGCCGAAAATGAAACAACGTTCGCGTGGCCTGATCATCCCTATTTCGGAAAAATGTCTGCGCGTGCGTGGGGCGTATTTGCGTATCGTCATTTCGATCATCATCTGCGCCAATTCGGCGTGTAAGAGGAGCATCAATGCAAAAAATTACTACATTCTTATGGTTCGATAACAACGCCGAAGAAGCGATCAATTTTTACACTTCAATTTTCAACGACGCAAAAATTATCAATATGACGCGGATGGGCACTGATGGCCCTGTGTTGAGTGCGACATTTCAACTTGAAGGGCAGCGATTCATGGCACTCAACGGTGGGCCGATGTTCAAGTTCACTGAAGCAATTTCATTGTTTGTGGATTGCGAAACACAGGAAGAAGTGGATGCGCTTTGGCGTACTTTCCGCTGGTGGCTCAGAAGGCCAATGCGGATGGCTCAAAGATCAATTCGGGTTGTCGTGGCAAATCATCCCGCGCAAATTAGGCGAATTAATGGGCGACAAAAATCCTGATAAAGCCAAACGCGTATTGGATGCCATGCTGCAAATGAAAAAGATTGATATACAAAAATTGCAGGACGCTTACGACCAGCAATAAGGAGACCTAATGACCATTCAATTAGTAAAACCGGATACTCCTTCGCGTCACTTAGGACGCAGTGTAGGAGCTATATTTTTAGGCTTTCTCGCGGTTGTTGTTCTTTCACTTGGTACAGACCAATTAATGCATGTGCTTAATGTTTATCCGCCCTGGGGCGAACCGATGAACGAGACCAGTGATAATTTATTGGCACTTACGTATCGGTGTGTTTATGGCGTGATGGGGAGTTATATCACCGCAAGGCTCGCTCCGTATGCACCAATGCGTCACGTTTGGATTGGGGCGGGGATTGGCTTCGTGCTGAGTTTATTCGGCGTCATCGCAGCGATGAACATGAACTTAGGGCCAATCTGGTATGCTGTTGCGCTTCAAATTACTGCGTTGCCTTGTGCGTGGTTGGGCGGAATGCTGCATCGCAAATGGCATACGGAATAAAAGAAGAATTAACTTACTTACCGAAAAACTGGAGACAAGTTTATGCAAGCAATTTCTGAATCTGGAGCAAGCTCAAAACCAATGCTGTGGCTAAGCTATATTTTAAGCTATGTGCCTGCACTATTTTTGTTAATGGGCAGCGCAATGAATATTGTGAAGCCTGCGTTTGTGGTCGAATCCACTACCAAAATGGGCTACTCCGAAAGTGTAATCATGCCGATTGGCATTGCGCTATTGATTTCGACAATTTTGTATTTGATTCCGCGCACATCTGTGCTAGGTACAATTTTATTAACAGGATATTTGGGCGGCGCAGTTAATACGCACGTTCACGCCGATGATGGGATTGGGCTGATCTTATTTCCGGTAATTTTCGCAACGCTGTTATGGGGTGGGTTATATTTACGTGATGCACGATTGCGCGCGTTACTTCCGATCAAAAGCTAACACGGCAAATTATTTTGCGAAAAAATGGAGATGAATTGATGCAAGCAATATTAGAGCCTGTACCAACCTCAAAGCCACTACTTTGGACAGGGCGAATTTTTACGTGGTTATCAGCCCTGTTTTTATTGATTGATGGTGTAATGAAAATTATCAAGCCTGTGTCTGTTGTAGCTGCAACGGTGCAGCTCGGTTATGCCGAAAGCGTGATTTTGCCGTTAGGAATTATTCTGGTTACCTGCACGATTTTATATTTGATTCCGCGTACAGCAGTGCTGGGAGCAATTTTGTTAACCGGATATTTAGGCGGTGCTGTAAACACACACGTTCGCGTTGGCGGAGGCTGGTTTCCCGTTTTGTTTCCAGTCATTTTGGGTGTGTTGCTGTGGGGCGGATTATACTTGCGCGATGCACGCTTACGCGCATTATTTTCAAGCAAAAACTAAAACTGCGATCTATCAATATTGCAACTTATTGCTGTTCTTACTTTCTCCTCATACAATGCGCACGCAATCGCAAACAAATTATGAAGAAAATCATGCACCACAGTTATTGGGCGCTGCTTAGCAAAAGCCTTACCTGCTCATTCATTGTTTTATTCTGTCTCGCTGGCGTGACCACCGAAATATTCGCGCAAAATCAAAAATGGGTTGCTTCGTGGACTGCTTCGGCGCATGGGCCATATCCGTCGGGCAACGCTGCGGCGCAACCTGTTTTGGATTTTGCAATTGAATCCGCTGCAACAGGCGCGAACGACCAAACGTTTCGCCTCATCATTCGACCGGATTTATGGAGCAAGCGTGGGCGGCTACGATTTTCCAACGCGTTTGGCACAAAGCCTGTCACGTTTGATGATGTTTTTGCAGGACTGCAAAGCAGCGCAGGCAACATCGCCATTGGCACAAATTCCCGCGTGCAATTTGGCGGCAAAAACAGTATCACGATTGAGCCGGGGCAAGTCGTTTATAGTGATGCGGTGAATTTTTCATTCGTAAAAAATGTGAATGATATTTTGCTCAGCGGTCGCAAACTCGCCGTTAGCTTTCACGCTGTCGGCAACACTGGCTCGATGACTTGGCACGCCAAAGCGATTTCGACTTCATATCTGACCGCGCCGCGTGCTGGCAGTCACGGCAGCGAAGAAAGCGATGCAAATTTTCCTTATACAACTACGTCTTGGTATTTCCTTGATGCATTTGAAGTGATGGCTCCGGCTGATACGGCTGTCGTCGCTTGTTTCGGCGATTCAATTACGGACGGAACGCTCTCAACGCTCAACGGGGATGATCGCTGGCCTGACGTTTTGTCGCGTCGTTTGCACGCAGCGTATGGTAATAAAATTTCTGTCATCAATGCAGGCATCGGCGGCAATCAAATCACGGGGCCAGTCACATATTCGCCGAGCGCGCCTTTTGCTGGCGGCCCTTCGGCGCTAGATCGTTTGGAGCGTGACGTGTTGAGCCTTTCCGGCATCACGCACATTGTTTGGCTGGAAGGCATCAACGATTTGTCGCGTGGCGCTTCGTCGGAAACTGTGATTGCTGGAATGCAGGAACTGGTGAAACGTGTGCGCGCAAAAGGGAAGTTAAAAATCATTGGCGCTACTATCACGCCAAGTCTAGGGAGCAACGCCGCTGCTGGCACGCCTGAAGTTAATGAACGCCGCCAGACGATCAACAAATTTATTCGTACCAGCGGATTGTTTGATGGCGTAGCCGATTTCGATGCCGCGACTGTTGATTCGCAAACAGGCGGCTTGCGTGCGGCATTTCAGCCCAACAGCACAATCGGTGGGGCAGGCGACAAATTGCATCCCAATCGCGCAGGTTATCAGGCAATGGGAAATTCAATTGACCTGTCGTTATTTAATTTTCAGGCAAAAAGAAAATAAACGCTGGGAGCGCACGCGGCTCGCGTGCTGAGGTTGGTGGAGCAAATTAGCTGCGATAAAATTTGTTCGCTCCATTCACCTCAGCACGCGAGCCGCGTGCGCTCCCAGAAATAAAATAATTTTATGTGCAGAAATATCAAACCACTTTTCAATTTTGATCCGCCTGTGACCGACGACGAAATTCACGCGGCATCATTACAATTCGTGCGCAAAGTGAGTGGCTTTGCCAAACCATCAAAAGCAAACGAAGCCGCATTTTTATTAGCCGTAGATGAAGTCGCTGCGGTAGCGAAAAAGTTAATGCTGTCATTGGAAACAACTGCTCCGCCGCGCAATCGTGAAGAAGAAATGGCAAAAGCCAAGGCGCGTTCGGTAGAGCGATTTGGGCGCTAAAATTATCGTATGGCAAAACGAAAAACTCCTGACTCACTCAACGTTTTATTTATTGGCAATAGCTTCACAGCGCGCAATGATGTGCCTGCGTTGATTGCTCAGCTTGCTGCGGCGCGTAGCAAAAATTTTACTCATCAATTGATTTCAGCAGGTGGGGCGTCGCTGCGAATGCATTGGAATAAAGGCGAAGCGCAACAAGTGATTCAGCAAAACAAATTTGATTATGTTGTGTTGCAGGAACAAAGCACGTTGCCGCTCAAGAACGGTGTGCGCATGCATGACAATATTCGTTTGTTTGACGAAGTGATAAAAAAATCCGGCGCAAAAACTGCGTTATATCTGACGTGGGCGCGCCAGAATGCGCAGGAAACACAGGCTGCGATTAATGATGCTTATTTTTCAATTGGTAGAGAAATTGGTGCGATTGTAATTCCGGTCGGCGTTGCATGGCAAAATTTTCTTGCCCAAAATAATCAAATCGTATTGCACGATAAAGATTTGAGCCATCCTTCATTGGCGGGTTCTTATCTCGCTGCCTGTGTTTTCTTTGCGGTTTTATTTGGTGAAAGTCCAGTTGGCATTGCGGTTGAGATGAAGGGCTTAGCGCAAGCAGAAATAGCGTTGTTGCAAAATGCTGCATGGGATGCAATGCAAAAATAGCTGCGCTCAATGATAAGAACTCACCCAATAAAAAAGGACGCTTGCAAGCGTCCTTTTGTTTTTATCACGTGAAAAATTCCCGCTTACCATTTCAATTTCGGCGGGAAAAATTCAGCGACTAAATCTTCATAATACGCGCGATAGTCCTCAAAATTCGGCGTCTCTTCGACTTTGGAATACAGATCGAACGGATTAAAGGCTTTCACCCATTTCATCATTTCATGATCGCGTTCCGTCATTAAGTGCTTATATTCTCCAGCTTGATGAACTACATAGCAGGAGTGATAGCGAATCATCGCCAGCGCTTCTTCTGGTAAATAATTTTTGACGACGTGATACAAATATTCATCGTGTCCCCACGACATATGTACGTTGTCGAGACCGCAGCCTGGCTTATAAATTCCGTTTGGAGTATTCAGTTTCGGATTTTGTGAATCAGGATTATTGGCGAAAAATTCGGAATACACGATCTTGTCAGAAAATTTGCAGCCAACGGGGTTGGTGTCGCCTACGACAGCCCATTGTGGCTCGTCCCACATGCACAACATTTTGCCTAAATCGTGAATAAAACCTGTCAGAATAAACCAGCGCGGATGCCCGTCTTTGCGGATCGCTTCGGCGGTTTGCAGCGCATGAATAATTTGCGGCAACGCCAAATCAGGGTCGCTGTCATCTACGAAATTATTCAGGAAATCCATCGCTTCCCAAATGCTCATTTCAGTCTTGTCGAGCTTGGTATAATTCGCTTTTTGGGCAAGCACAAAATCAAGCGTTTGGTTGGTGTGGTTGAGGCGATAAAGTTCTTTTACGCAATCGCGCGGCGCTTCTTCATAATTGCGATAAGCGTCAACCGCTTTGTCATCGCGGAGCAAGTGCGCGGGAATTGCATTGGAATTTGCAACGGCGGATATGTGAAGATCAATTGACATAAATTCTCCTATAAAAATCGGGGAAATTGAATAGTATGTCGAACGAAAAATTTGGCAAAGCCTTTTTTGTATATTGCTGAAAAATTGTGGCACGAGATTACAAAAATAATACACGAAAGAGAGTTTTGAGTACCAATTTTAGTTGGGAGCCTTTGGCAAAAAGCCGCCTGAAGGCGGTGCTCAAAACAAACAGTCCATTATTCGTACCGTAAGGCCTCAATCGGATCAAGTTTAGCCGCTTTGATCGCTGGATACATCCCAAAAATCAGGCCAATGCCGACAGATACAGCGAAGCCAATGCCGACCCACATCATCGGAATTGAGGAAGGGAATTTGATCGCCTTCAAAATGAAGCTGACTAAAAAACCGAACGCAATTCCCACTAATCCACCTAAGCCCGTCAGTGCAATCGCTTCCAGCAAAAATTGCGTCACGATGTCGAGCTTGCGCGCTCCGATGGCACGGCGAATACCGATTTCTTTGGTGCGCTCGGTGACAGATACAAGCATGATATTCATCACGCCAATGCCGCCCACCAGCAATGCTACGCTCGTGATAGGGACGATTACCAACGCGACCATGCTCAAGATGCTGCCAAACGATTCGATGATGCCGCTGGCTGTATTAACAGAAAAACTATCAGGTTGGTCAGAGGTTACGTTGCGACGGCGGCGCAAAAGTTCAGTGACCTGATCTATCATCGGGTCTAACTGACCGCTGGCTGCGCTGACCGTAATAAAATGGTCTTCTTGTCCCGGGTACATCGTGTGCATCAAGTTGTACGGAATATAAATAATACTGTCATTATTGGGGCCACCGCCAAAGCCTTGTTTGCTTTGTGTCAACGTGCCAACGATGGTGAACTGCTTTGAGCCAATGGCGATTTCCTTGCCGAGTGGGTCATAGCCGGAAAACAATTTTTCTACGACCTGATAACCAATGACGCAAACCGGAATTTTGTGTTCATCCTCTGTATCGCTGAAAAATCTTCCTGTCGCCAACGCCACATCACGAGTTTGCGCATACGCTGACCACACGCCGCGCACGTTGGAAGTGCGAATTTGATTATCTTTATATTTGACAATTGGTGGCGCAGTATCAGGGCGGAGGACGGGCGACGCCGCTTGGACTAATGGCAATTTGCCCACTGCAACCGCATCTTCATACGTGAGTGGTTTGCGCTTGCGTTCTTCTTCTGTCAAATCGCCAAAGCGCGGGCCGCCGCGAAAACGGCTAATGAATGCGGTATTCGTACCGAACTGTTCGATCTGTTCTTTGAAAGACACTTCCATGCCGCTGACGATGGATGACACGGCGATGGTCGTCGCCGTCCCGATGACAACGCCAAGGACAGTTAGGAAGGAACGAAATTTATGTGACCACAATGTGCCCATTGCCTGTGTCACGAGTTCTCGAAAATGTTGTCCTTGCATAATTCTTAAGTGATGAGTGATGAGTGATGAGTATTTTCGAGTGTTTTAGCACTCATACTCATCACTCATCACTATTTTATTCCGCTCTTAAAGCGACAATTGGATCAAGGCGCGCAGCTTTCCACGCCGGATAAATACCGAAAATTGCGCCAGTGGAGGTCGAAACAATCATCGCCAGCACGACCGCCCACAACGGCACCGAAGCCGGAACCGGCGTGAATTTGACGAGTATCCATTTGATGCCGTAAGCAACGCCCAATCCCATTAGCCCACCGCAACCGGAAAGCACTACGGATTCGATCAGAAATTGCATGAGAATGTCTTTGCGCCGTGCGCCGAGGCTTTTGCGAATCCCGATTTCGCGTGTGCGTTCGGTGACAGCGACGAGCATGATGTTCATGATGACGATGCCACCCACTACCAGCGAAATCGAAGTCACGCCCAACGCAACCGTTGCAATCGTTCCTGTCAAAGTTTTGAATAAATCGTTGATAGCATCAGCCGTGACAATGCCAAACGTGTCTTTTTCGCTGTAGGGGACTTTGTGTCGCGTGCGCATTAGCATGCGCGCCTGATCTTGTAAATTGGCAAAATTGACGTTGTCTGAACCTTTAATTGAGATAGATAAGCTTTGGCGCGCGCCCCAATTTTTCTGAAAGGTCGTGAGGGGAATCATCACGAATTGATCTTGTGATTGCCCAAACACCGATCCTTGTTCTTTGGCTACGCCAATGATTTCAAACGGCAATCCGTCAATTTTAATTTCTTGTCCCACTACATCGCGGCGATTAAAAAGTTTGTCCGCGACTTCCGTGCCGATCATTGTGACATAGCGGCTACCCTTTTCATCTACATCGCCGATATAGCGGCCAATCTCCGCCTGTACCGTATCAATATTGACCATCGAAGCGGTGACACCTTTGACCGAGATACTGTTGGGCATTTTTTCATTGCCGCGTTTGACTTCAGCATTCGTGTCGGCGGATGCTCCGATATAAGTTGCCAGCGTCATGCGTTCGCGCAAATATTCGACATCATCCAGCGTCAAATCTTTATTACGACGATTGGCTTCGAGAAATTCTTCAAAACTTGTGATGATGCCGAATTTTTGGATAGAAAGTGTATTCGCGCCTTGATCGGCAATTTTTTCAGCGATGTATTTATTCGCGCCTTCGATCACGGATGCAACTGCCACAACAGTCATCACGCCGAAAATCACGCCGATTAATGTGAGCACGCTGCGCAATTTATTCGCGCGCAAAGAAGAGAGGGCAAGTTTGAGCGATTCAATTAAAGCGTACATAACTATTAGGAGCGCAAATAACTCAGCGTTTGCGCAAGATCATTTTTTTACTCGCACCGGAATAATTTGAGAGCGTGAAGCAACAACCGCGTCACAGGCTGAGCAATCAAGCGATTGTCACAGCAATTGACCCGAACCTATACGACGCAGAAAGTGTAGATGTTCCATCATTTACCAGCAAAAATGTTGGTAACAAAACGTGGCGTGGCTTAGTATAACAAACGCCAATACAGCAACAGCAAAGAGAGGTGTCTAATTTCCTGATGTCCCACGAATATCCCCGTCCATCCGTTACCGTTGATTTAGTCATCTTTACGATTGCCACTAATGATCTGAAAGTTTTATTGATTCGGCGCGAATTTGATCCGCATCAGGGATGTTGGGCGTTGCCGGGCGGATTTGTGGATATTGACGAATCATTGGAACACGCGGCTGCGCGCGAATTGCAGGAAGAAGCAGGCGTCAAAAATGTGTATTTGGAACAACTATTCACGTTTGGCGAGCCTGGACGTGATCCGCGCGGACGTGTCATCAGCGTAGCCTATTTTGCGTTGGTAGATAGTGAACAACAAAAAATTATGGCGGGTTCGGACGCTGCCGCAGCAGAATGGCATTCGGTTTTTAATCCACCGCCGCTCGCGTTCGATCACAAGAAAATTTTGGATTACGCTGTGTGGCGTTTGCGCAATAAAATTGAATGGACGACGGTAGGATATGAATTATTGCCGCGCAAATTTACGCTCTCAGAATTGCAACGCGTGTACGAAGTCATTTTGCAAAAACCCGTAGATAAACGAAATTTCCGCAAAAAAATTCTCGCACAAGGTCAAATCAAAGAACTGGACGAAGTCCGCACCGATGGCGCACATCGTCCGGCTCGGTTGTATTCTTTCAAAAAACGATAGCTTGGTCAGAACCAAGTGCGATAGCAGGGCGTGGCGAAACTGAGCGGCCACGCCCTGCTATCGCACTTGGTTCTGACCCTTAGCCTAGATCGGCGCGACATACCCGCCAAACACAAGCCATAAAATTGCAATGCCGATCAGCAAACGATAAACAATAAAAATTAATGTCGAATTTTTGCGCAGGTAGCTAATTAAAAAAGCAATTGAAGCGTAACCGACAATCGCTGACACAAGCGTCGAAACAATTAGATTCGTCAGGCCAACACCGTGCAAACCGTGCTTGAAAAGCTCTTTCATTTCTAAAATTCCGCTGCCTGCGATAGCCGGAATGGAAAGTAAAAATGAAAAACGCGCGGCTGATTCACGTGTTAATCCCACGAGCAACGCACCTGTCATCGTAGTGCCGGAGCGAGACGAACCAGGAATTAATGAAAAGCATTGTGCGACTCCTACCACTAACGCATCTACCCAATTCAATTCGCTCAGACCGCGTCGTCGCTCGCCCACAAATTCGGCGAAAAGCAACAACAGTGCCCAGATGACTACGCTAAAACCAATCACATACAGATTTTTGGTGAAAGTTCCTTCAATAATTTTTTTCAGGCTGAGTCCGACAATGACGACGGGCAATGTTCCCAGAATAATTAACCAGCCAAGCTTCGCGCCGTTGTGCGTGCCACCTTGGCGTCCAGCTTGTGCCATCGCTAAATTCCCACCGATAAAACCGATGGTAATGGTCATAATATCGTTGAAAAAATAGACGATTACTGCCGCTAACGTGCCCAATTGAATCACTGCTGTGAAGGCTGTGATTTGTTCGGGCGACATAATTTTGTCCAGCCCCATCAGTTTTTCGGCGAGCACTAAATGGGCGCTGCTGCTGACGGGAATAAATTCAGTCAGACCTTGAACAATGCCAAGGATTATTGCTTGTATGAGATTCATTAGAACTTTCTGGGGTCAAAGAAACACTGCAACTTGGGAGCGCGCTTGGGTAATCGTGCGCTCCCCACCTTATAAAAATTTTTATCTCAGTTTTTTTAGTAAATAACTTTCCAACTCGTCAATTTTAATGCGCTCCTGTTGCATCGAATCGCGGTCACGCAACGTTACCGTACCTTTCAATGCGGCGGAATCCTCGCCCTTGCCTTCACCGAGCGTGTCAAAATCTACTGTAATACAAAACGGAGTGCCGATTTCATCTTGCCGCCGATACAATTTTCCAATTGCTGCGCTATCGTCATAGACCGCGCGCATCAGCGGTTGCAAATCATTTTTGATTTGCTTGGCGACGTCGACAATGCGCGGTTCATTTTTCTTGAGCGGGAAAACGGCGACTTTGATCGGCGCAAGTTGCGGATTTAATTTCAGCACAACGCGCGTATATTCATCACACAATTTTGCCGCAATTGGGCGCACTTTTTTGAGCAGTTCGACACGATCCGCGCCCGGCAAACTGCAAGCTTCTTCAACATCCAACAGGGAAGCAGGCAAACCAGCATCCGCTTTTTCTAATGCTTTGTTAATGGTTTGCAGTTGTGCAGTGGTCGGATTTACGGCTTCGCCTTTGGCCGCAGCTTTTTCTGCTTCAGCAATTTTCTTGTCGAGATTTTTGCGCGCGGCGGCGATGCTTTCACGCAACGGTGCGAGTGCCTCCGCCGCAGGTTCTTTTACTAATTCTTCGTTGTACGCTTCGCACAAAAATGCCAGCGTAGCGCGATCTGCGCCTGCTGACGGTTCAATCACGTACGGCACATAGCGCACGCCTTTTTTGCCCGTAGTCGGATCAATCGCAGCTTCGTCAAAATAATCTAGCTTTGCGGTAGTGTCCGTGTTTGGCGTTAGTTTCAGACGCGTCAAGTCAGCTTCAGGAATTTCGCGGCTGTGCGCGGATAAGTCATAATCTTGCCGATTGGCGATGCCCTCGAGTTCGCTGAAACCGAGCGAGCCAGGGAACCGATATTCCAAATCCACTGTCGCTTTTGCGTAGTGCGCGAGTTCTTCTTTCAACTGTTCGCGTTTGAAAATTTTTTCGGCGGGAATGCCGAGATTGACGTACCAATTGAAGCGTTGCTCGACCCATTCGGCGTGCAATTCCACGTCGTTTTTTTCGCCTTCCTGCAAAAACTGCGGAGGTTTGCAGAAATATTCAATTTCCATCTGCTCGAATTCGCGCGTGCGGAAGGTAAAATTGCCTGGTGTGATTTCGTTGCGAAATGCTTTACCAATTTGCGCTACGCCAAACGGAAGCTTGCGGCGCATGGACTGTTGGACGTTAGCAAAATTCGCAAAAATTCCTTGCGCCGTTTCAGGCCGCAGATAAGCAATATTGTCGTCGTTATCCACCGGGCCAACAGTCGTCTTGAACATCAAGTTGAAATTGCGTGGCTCCGTCAAATTCGTCGAGCCGCAGTTCCCGCATTTGCCATCAATCAAGTGATCGGCGCGCGAACGTTTGCCGCATTCTTTGCAATCCACCAGCGGATCCGAAAACGTAGCTTCGTGGCCGGAATAACGCCACACCAAACGATTCATAATGATCGCGGCGTCCTGACCTTCCATATCTTCGCGGTTATAAACTACGGCGCGCCACCAGGCACGTTTGACATTATTTTTGAGTTCAACGCCAAGCGGCCCGTAATCCCACGTCGAACCGAGTCCGCCATAAATTTCGGAATTCGGAAAAATGAATCCGCGTCGTTTACACAAACTAACAATTTTCTCCAAACTGGATGCTGCCATTTCCTTATTGCCTCGTGGTTTGAAAAATAATGGGGCTTATTAAGCCGCGCGATATTAGCACAGGGAAGTAGAAATTAGGAATGAATCTAACAGCGTTAGAGGATGAAAAGGTCTATTGCAGTGTGACACTAAGCGCTTAAGACGTGGCGATTTTTTTGCGCAAATCTTCGCGTTGCTGCTTGAGCTCTGGCGTAGAAGCTTTGATTTTCTCCAATTGCTGAAAGGTTTTTTGCGCCTCAGCTTTATCGCCTTTTTCGAGGAGAACATTGGTCAAATTGAAGAGTACCATTTCATTGTTGGGCTTCAATTTGAGCGCACGTTGGAGAAATTCGACCGATTGGTCGAGGCGGCGAATTTGGAAATATAGTTCGGCAGCTTGCACTTGGGCGTCGAAATTTTCGGGCTCATTTTTGGCTTTGGTTACCATCTCCATCACTTGCGCCGGAGGGCCGCCTGCGGGTTGTTGTGGAGCTTGGCCTTGCACTTGCGCGGCGGGGGGCGCAGCAGGGCCATTTTTATTGATAGCCTGTGTGCCAAAATATCCTGCGACGAGGCCTACGATTAGTCCGCCAATTCCAAAATATAAATTTGCTTTTTGCATTAGTAGTGAAAAAGGAGAAGCAAAAAAATATGCCTCTCCTTAACTCCTGAGCGATCCAGCAAGATCGCCGGTTTATTTAACTCCGAGCGCGTCTTTTACCAATTGCGCTTGTTCCAAACCGTGAATGATGTAATTGCCGGTCGAGGGGCTGGCGCTGGCGGCGCGGCCTGCATAACGCAAGCGACGGCGTCCGGTGAGCAAGTCTTCGATGCGCGGACGTACGAACGTCCATCCACCTTGATTTTGCGGTTCTTCCTGACACCAGATGATTTCGTTCGCATTTGGATACTGTGCAATCCAATCTTTCAGCGCTTGTTTCGGGAAGGGGTAAAATTGTTCCATCCTGAGCAGCGTAGTCACATTGATCCCGCGTGCTTCTAATTCAGCCCGCAAATCATAATAGACTTTGCCGCTGCACAGCACGAGGCGTTTGATGTTTTCAGGATTTTCTACCGCATCCGCAATGATCGGCTTGAATCCGCCTTCGGTAAATTCATCCAAGGATGAAATCGCATGCGGTGAACGCAACAGGCTTTTCGGCGTCATTACGATGAGAGGTTTTGCTGCTTCCTGTTTCATTTGACGGCGAATCATGTGGAAATAATTCGCGGGTGTCGTCGGATAGCAAACCTGAATATTATCTTCGGCGCAAAGCTGTAAATAACGTTCGAGGCGCGCGCTGGAATGCTCTGGTCCCTGGCCTTCGTAACCGTGTGGCAACAGCATCACAAGACGTGATTGTTGTTGCCATTTGTCTTCGCCAGCGACGATGAATTGGTCAATTGCGACCTGTGCGCCATTTGCGAAATCGCCGAATTGCGCTTCCCACATCGTCAGCGTTGTTTGGGAAGAAACGGAATAGCCATACTCATAACCAAGCACGCCTGCTTCGGACAGGGAACTGTCGAAAACTTCAAAACGCACGTTGTCTTTGGCTAACGCTTCAAGCGGTGTCCACGATGCACCTGTGCGTGTGTCGTACAAAATAGCGTGGCGATGACTGAAGGTTCCGCGTCCGCTGTCTTGTCCTGACAACCGAATTGAATTGCCTTCGAGCAAAAGCGAACCGAATGCCAAGCCTTCGCCGAAGCCCCAATCAATCGGCACTTCGCCCGTACCCATTTTGGCGCGGCGCGTTAATTGGCTGACCATCTTTGGATTGACCGCAAAATCCTGCGGCACGATGCTCATGGTTTGGGAAATATGCGTGAGCGTGTCACGGTCTACGCCAGTTTCTAAACTGTCGGAGCCATCATCTTCGGGCTTGAGCGTTTTTAGCTTAGTGGGTTTGCGTTTTTTCGCCACCATCGCTTTTGCGCTTTGGAAAATATCTTCGTAGCCCTGAATGCGCTTAGTAATTAACTCATCCACTTCTTCGCGCGTCAGTACTTTGTCGCGGATCAATTTTTGCGCATACAATTCACGCACGCCGGGATGATCTTTGACTTTTTGGTACATCAGCGGTTGCGTGTAGCTCGGCTCGTCGCCTTCGTTGTGACCGTGGCGACGGAAACCAATCAAATCAATCACGACATCGCGGCGGAATTTTTGCCGGAAATCGAGCGCCAGTTGCAACACGCGATAGACCGCGTCAGGATCGTCCGCGTTCACGTGGAAAATCGGGCAACGCGTCATTTTTGCGATGTCGGTTGAGTACATCGAAGAGCGGCTAGATTCAGGCGTTGTCGTGAAACCAATTTGGTTATTAATGACAATGTGAATCGTACCGCCTGTGCGATAGCCTTTAAGGTCGGCGAGGTTGAGCGTTTCCATCACTACGCCCTGACCTGCGAATGCTGCGTCGCCGTGCAACAAAATCGGCAGCACTTTATCGCGCGCTTCATCTTTGCTGACCTGCAACGCGTCTTGTTTGGCACGCGCCATGCCTTCAACGACAGGATCAACAAATTCAAGGTGACTAGGGTTTGACGCAACTGTGACGCGGACTTCTTTGTCCGCAGCTTTGCGCAATCCTGTCGCGCCCTGATGGTATTTCACGTCGCCTTCGTCGGCAGGGAAGTTCGGATGCACCGTGCCTTCAAACGCTGAAAAAATGCGTTCGGCAAAACGTCCGATGTTGGCGAGCAAGGTCAAGCGTCCGCGATGCGCCATGCCGATGACAACTTCGTCAACGCCGCGCGCGGCGGCGCCTTCGATTAATTGGTCAACCAGCGGAATCACACTGTCGCAACCTTCCACTGAAAAGCGTTTTTGCCCAACATATTTTGTGTGCAGGAAGCGCTCAAATTGTTCAGACGAAATCAGCTTCCATAAAATGCGTTTGCGTACTTCTGTGGGGATCGGTGTGGGATCACTTTCGATACGTTTTTGCAGCCAAACTTTTGGTTCGGTGCGAATCATGTGGCGATATTCATAACCAATCTTATCGCAGTAATAACGATGCAACATGTCGAGAATTTGCCGCAGCGTCGCGCGTTCGGTTCCGCCGAGCCCATCCGTGAAAAACTCACGATCCAAATCCCAAATCGTCAATCCATAGGTCGTGATGTCCAATTCTGGATGTTCCTGAATTGGCACTAATTTCAACGGATCAATGTCTGCAATCAGATGTCCACGAATGCGATGCCCGTAAATTAATTGGAAGAGGTGAACTTGTTTCTTGATTTCTTCTTGCGCCCGGTCGCCACCGAGCAACATCGGATTCAAATCCACTGACCATTGAAACGGCTTGTACGGGATATTGAGTTCCGCAAAAATTTCGTCAAAGAAATCATGTTTGCCCAGCAGAAACTCATGAATTGCTGCCAAAAATGCACCTGATTCTGCGCCCTGAATTATGCGGTGATCGTACGTGCTGGTGATCGTAAACGCGCGGCTGATGCCGAGTTGCGATAATGCTTTCGGCGTCATTGCGCTGTACTCCGGCGGATAATCAATCGCGCCTGTGGCAATAATCGCGCCTTGCCCCTTCATCAAACGCGGGTTCGATGCCGTAGTTCCAATCGTGCCGGGATTCGTCAGCGAAATGCTGGTTTCCTGAAAATCGGAAACTTGCAATTTGTTGTCGCGCGCGCGGATGACTACGTCTTGATATGCGTTCAGGAATTGCAAAAACGTCATCTTGTTTGCGCCCTTAATATTTGGCACAAGCAACGAACGCGAGCCATCTTTTTTCTGCATATCAACCGCGATGCCGATGTTCACATCTTCGCGGCGCACACGATATGACACGCCATCAATTTCATCATAGGCGTCGTTTAGTTGCGGGAATTTTCCAAGCGCTTTGACGATTGCCCACGCAACCAAATGTGTGTACGAAGCCTTTTTGCCACGCTCAGCTAAATAGCGATTAATGAGCGTGCGGTTTTCGTCCAAGACTTTTAATTGCACTTGCCGCTGTGAAGTCGCTGTCGGCACGCTCAAACTCGCGCCCATATTCTCGACAATTTTTAATGCGGGCCCGCGAATTGGCAGGCGATTGTCGGGAATTTCGGCTTTCCCTGTTTGCGTTGCCGGAGCAGGTGCGGTGGCCGATGCTCCGTTTGCCGTGCTCACCGCCGTGCTATTGCTGACGGCAGTGCTGGGCGCGGTTACCGCTGCGCCATTTGTCGTAGCGCCAGTCGCAATCAGCGACGCGAAATAAGCGCCCCAGGCTTGATCTACATCACTGGGATTTTGCTGGTACTGGCGAAACAATTCGGTTACATAAGTCGCATTTGCACCGAATTCAGTTTCAAAGATGGTACTGATGTCTGACATATTTTGTGGCTAGAACCTTTCGTGGATCACTTTCATTTCAATTTGCGCATCCATTAAACGAGTATCGTAACAACAACTTTGCGCTTTTTCCACCTTGAAATTGCGACGTACTGTTATCCATTGAACAACGCTGTCAATGTTGTGAGGGCGAGAATGACTTTTTTTACTGGCGAAAAAAGAAAAACAGCACCTTTTGCAATTACGCAAAAGGTGCTGTTTTAAACCTAAATTAAGTGCTGAACCGTTTATTTACCTTCCATTGTGTCTAAAATATGCCTAGCAAAACGTTTAATTATTGGCTGATCCTTTGGAGGGAGCAGATTGGATTCTATGCCTATAATAGTTGTTCCCTTAACTAAGATCAGTGAGCTTACTCCTCCCGTATTTCCGTTTTCGTATGCGGCATCTCCAAATCCAGAAATATCTCTTGAAGTTCCAGTTGAAGTTGTGCCTTTGCCTTTATTGAAATCTTCTCTTGCTTTTTCTGGCGTAGCATAATTAACAATTGTGACATTAATAGACCCCTTATCTAATACCCAAGTGTTGAGGGAAAAATTGGAACCTGCTTCTTTTTTTGAAAGCCGCCATTCTTTCTCCTGCTCCAAAATTCTGCGTTCAATTTTGGAAATGATACTTTTTGTTTTTAATTGCAGATCATTGCTTTGAGCATTGACTGTGTAAAACATAAAAAATGTAACGAGTGCAATTGAGGTCAAAAAAAACGGATATCTCATAATATCTCCTTTAAAATAAAAGAAAACCCTATGGGTTACTGTGAGGACATTCTGGCTCTGTCCAAGTTGGAAGATTCCCATTTGACCAAGTATCTCGGACGACCTTGTTAGTGGGGAAATCATTCCAGATATTTCTAATACCATCGTAAGTCTCTGTAAGATCAGTACTTGTATTGTTCAACCCATAAGATGGATCGTAGTATAAATTATTTACCTTCACAAGCGCGTGAAAAGTGAAGTGAGGGTTAGCTTCTATTAATGGTACACCAGATCGTGAATAAGCTAACCTGTTTGATCTGAGTGTAACAGCCTCTACAATAATATTAGTCAGGTTATTAGGGTCTGGATGCCTATAAGAATACCAATATCTAGTATTATCTGTTTGCTTTCCACCCCAAATATACTGAAAAGTAGCGTCAATTCCAATACTTTTCAATATACCAGCTAAAAGGCTGGCATGAACCGCGCAATTGCTTGCCGGTGCGCGAGAGGACGCTCCAGGCATTGTATACCAAAGAAGAGGATGTATACTAAAAGGCTGCTGAGATGAGTTATAGTCAGCTTGGGCGAAAACGGCATTATTAATTGCATTAGATATATTGCTAATTTGCGTAGCGCCATTGGCACTTCCACATCCGATCTCTAATGCTCTATCAAAAATTTGAGGATAAGCAGTGAAATTGAGAACTTGGAAAGGGTTAGTTTTAGGCAGGTCATATGTCCAATAAATTTTATGGGGACCACTGCTACCTAATGGGAGCCAATTCTGCCCATCATAAGTGAGTTCCCACTCGAGAGTATAGTTACTGATCTTTACACTGGCGGGATTCTCTAAATCTGTGTTTATTGGAATATTATCTATCTTTGGAGCATACCCTTGTATGGAGGTAGTCTTAGTTGCAACTATATTTCCACCTAACTTAGCTCTAATTGTAACGTTCGTCCCCGAAGGTACTGCTTGGTCAAATGTTACATAAACAAACATTGTAGGCTTAGTTCCCTTTGTATATGCTGTAGGTTTAGAGCCAGCAGGACTTTTAAACCATACGGGGTAATCGTCGTTAGGGTCAATTGCATCACCCGTACTATATTCATGTATATGATGATCGCCTTTGAATCCGAGACTGTCGATTTGCCCGCCAATATTAGGGTATATCCAAATAACCACATCCGTAGTTCCCAAAAAAATCCATCCGTATTGTGTGACTGTTTGCCCAGAAGGCAAAAATGTATAGCCGCCAGGATAAGTGCCGCCAGGAAGATAGTCATATCCGTACGGATCCCAATACCCATAATATCCCCAAGTCGGTTCATACACCTCATAATAACCAACTACAAAATGATCGCTGAAAAGATGATAGCCATGGTTATATTGTACAGAGGCCTGTAGCGAAACTTCTGCTATTCGATCTTCGTTATGATCCCAGTTAGTACCGCTAGCAATTACCCCAGTAGTCCAAATTGATCCCTCCACATAGGCGTCGTAATAATATGACGTGTAAAAGTCGACCTCTGTGGCTGAGTAGGTAAAAATCTGTTGTGAATATTGATCATAAGTAATTGCTGAGATACCTTCTGCATACTGCGCTTGTACGGAGTTGCTCATAAATAAACAGCAAGCGAAAGCACAAATTAGGCCAAGAAAAAAAGAGCGCTTCATATATCCTCCCGGTTAGAATAATTAGGTTGCTTTGCCTAAAGAACTATTGTTTTGGTCTTTCTTTTTGGCTGGAGGGGGAAATACGGTCAGGCCTTTTTTCAACCATCACATCGGGCCCCATAAATCGCCGCAAGAATCCATCGAATTTGGCAAAATCATTTTCCCCTAAAGCCTGTTTCAATTTATCCCGCCCCTGCTCGACTGCGACGTCATGTTGTTCCTGTAAATCTGCCAAAATTGCAGGTGGCGGAGGAGGTTTTTGCCCAATAAGCACTTTACCGTCGGGATAACGCGATCTAACGCCCTGAATGATTTCTTGTGCTTGTGATGTGATGCGGTTAACTTCTTTGTCCGTTTCTTTGGCGATTTGGTCTAAGTCTTTGGCTTGGGCATCGGTTAGCTTAGCTTGCCGTTTATAAAAATCACGATAGGCTTTTCCATCTTTGCCAAGTCTTTCCTCGTCAACAGCTTTTTTATCCAATAAGTCGTAATGATGAAAAAGGTGTTTGTAAAGCACTGTGTCAGGTAAAGGACTGTGTTCAGGCGCTGTTACTTTTTGATTTTGTATTTGCGCTGTGCCTTTAGCATAACGGCTGAAGGCTATCGAAGTTGCAAATAACACCGCTAAAATAGAACACGCGAATAAAAATCTGTGTTTCATATGACCTCCTATTAGAACCCAATTGTTAATGAATCTGTGGGGATGCAAGCGAAGAAATATCACAAGCAATCAACTATGTCCTGCGTGAATAGCGCGAATGGCGCGTGTGGCGCAAAATGCGTGAAATACGTGTTGTGCCGCTAAGGATGCTTAACGTAGTCGCTATGAATTGGCTACATTTTTGCTGGTAATAAATGTTCTAACAGAGTCCAGATAAACCTGATGTTTTTTGCCAATAGTGATGGACTTAATCCATCCACACTCAATCCAATGCTGTATGGTACGTTGTGAGACGCCAATAATTTCTGCGGTGTGGGCTGTATCCGCGAATTGTTCACGGCGTTGAAGGTCAGACATTGCAAAATATAAAGGTAGTAAATCTTCTTTTTGATGGCCTTGCATGAAAACTCCTCCAATTGAGTACACCTTATCAAAAAAAGCGCTTCAGCCTGAGTTAATATCAGGGGCAAGGTAAGGGCAAGCGATGGCTTTAGCTGAGCCTGCTGAGCGTTCGGCATTTTCTGAATCTCGCCAAAAAACAGAAAAACAAATGTTATTGCCTGTACAATATGCTATGGCACTGTAATTGCGGGGGGGGGATAAAGTCAAGATGGGGTTATTAAATGGCAATTCTGTATCAGAACGAGGCGCGGACTGAATGTGCCTGACTGCAATTTTGAATAATCTTTGGTACAGTACCATTTTCTAACTATGTAAGGATTTAGCTTGTTTATTTAGTATCTTATGAAAATCGAACGCATCGAATTACGCGAGATTCATTTGCCTTTAGTCGCGCCCTTTGAAACCAGTTTTGGCGTAACTACCGAACGCCACATCATCCTTGCTAAAGTCTTTTCCGAAGGGCTGATTGGCTGGGGCGAATGCACTTGCAATGAGGGGCCTTTTTATAATCACGAAAGCACCGATTCCGCGTGGAGCGTACTAAAAGATTTCGCCGCGCCGTACACTATCGGCAAAGAAATTGCGCACCCGTCCGAGGCGGGAAAATTAACCGCCAGAATTCGCGGCAACAAAATGGCGCGCGCGACAATTGAAACGGCGATTTGGGATTTAGAAGCGCGGCGGCAAAATATTCCGCTCTGGAAATTGCTCGGCGGCACGCGCGAAGAAATTGTGTGCGGCGTTTCGATTGGCTTGCAAGACACGGACACACAATTGCTGAAAAAAATTGAGACGGAGCTGGCTGCAGGCTATCAACGCATCAAAATCAAAATTAAACCAAGCCGCGATTACGAAATGGTCAAAGCCGTGCGCCGCGAATTTCCCGACATTAATTTGACCGTAGACGCGAACTCCGCGTACACGCTGAATGACATTGAATTACTAAAAAAGTTGGACGAGTTCGATTTAAAATACATCGAACAGCCGCTTGCCTATGACGACATTATTGACCACGCCGATTTGCAGCCGCAACTTAAAACACCGATTTGTTTGGACGAGTCCATTTTGAGCGTAGACGATACGCGCAAAGCTTTAAAATTAGGCGCTGGCAAAGTCATCAACATCAAACTAGGACGCGTCAGCGGTCACACTGAAGCCCAAAAAATTGAAGCCTATTGCCGCGAACGCAATATTCCAGTTTGGTGCGGCGGTATGCTGGAAGCAGGCATCGGACGCGCCCAAAATATTGCGATGTCTACGCTGGCGGGATTCACAATGCCGGGCGATGTGTCGGCTTCAAAACGATATTGGACAGAAGATATTATTGTGCCTGAAGTCGAAGTTTCCCCGCGCGGCACAATCACTCCGCCCACAGGCGCAGGGCTAGGATTTGAAGTAAATGAAAAACGCCTTGAAGCGTTGACTGTGCGGAAGGATGTAATTACATAATTTATGAATGCCCCCCTACTCGAAAAAGCGTTATGGTCACCCGAAATTGCAAGTGTTTATGATCCTGGTGCTGATGTTGTAATTGCGCCGGAAGATTGCATGAAAACGTTGCAAAATTTGCCTGATGGGATGGCAAAGCTGGTGATAACTTCGCCGCCTTACAATATTGGCAAAGAGTATGAAAAGGCTACGCACTTGGATGAATATTTAAATGCTCTTAGCCCAATAGTTGATGAATTGGTGCGTGTACTAGCGCCTGACGGGTCGCTATGTTGGCAGGTCGGAAACTATGTAGAAAATGGAGAAGTTTTTCCGCTAGATATTTTTTATTACTCGTTTTTCAAAGCGCGTGGATTGAAATTACGCAATCGAATCATCTGGCATTTTGAGCATGGATTGCATGCTTCTAAGCGTTTTTCAGGACGTTACGAAGTACTGCTTTGGTTTACGAAAAGCGATGAATACACGTTCAATCTTGATTCGGTTCGCGTTCCCTCAAAATATCCAGGCAAGACACATTTCAAAGGAGAAAAGTACGGTTTGCCTTCGGGCAATCCACTGGGAAAAAACCCGTCTGATAAATGGAAAATTGTTGAGCGCGATTGGGAAGCGGCTTTGTGGGATATTCCTAATGTCAAAGCGAATCATCCCGAAAAAACAATTCATCCTTGCCAATTTCCTATAGAGTTAGTCGAACGTTGTGTCTTAGCGCTAACGAATGAAGGCGATTGGGTGCTTGACCCTTTTTCGGGTGTCGGCTCCGCATTGCTCGCGGCTCTACGTCATCAACGGAAAGCATTCGGTTGCGAAAAAGAAGCAGAATACGTGCAAATTGCGCATCAACGAATTACGGATTTGTACTCAGGAAAATTAGGGTATCGGCCATTAGGAAAACCTGTTCACCAACCAACAGGGCGCGAAAAGGTCAGCCAGATTCCGATGGAATGGCTTGGTAAGTAGGAACGCGCATGAGAATTGCAGGCATCTATTCATTCAATAATGGTGAAAGAGAAGTTATTCGGCAACATGGTAAATTATTGGATGAAGTGAAAACTATCATTGGCGCTGTTAATGCTAGCGATCACAAAAGCAAAGAGAGCAAAGAAACTACAAAGTTAGGGAAATTTCTTTTTAGCCCTGGCTCCATCAATACTGCTTTTAAAGAAAAGTTCATGGAAAAAGGATGGGCAAAGAAAAAAATAAAGGTCGAGTATTCTTTGGAGTTTTATTTGAAGGAGTACGAAAAGAGAGTGCGATTTAAAGCCTCGCATCGAGAAATAGATTTCATCAAAGAACACTTGGGACTTGAAATACAATTCGGCAAATACTCATTTGCTTCTTATGATGTTTGTATGAAGATGCCAATTTTTAAAAACAATGGCCTCATTGATTGTGGCATTGAGATGTTACCTATGAAAGCACTTACAAATGAAATGTCTACAGGCGTTCCATATTTTGAGCAACTCACTTGGGATTTGAAGAATCGCGGCGTTTCTGACATTGATATACCCGTTATGATTATTGGCATTGATGCTTAAAGACAACAGAGTTTGAAATGGAGTCAAGATGTATACTATGTATCGCCTAAAGGCGAATGAGTTAGATGCCAAATTTTTGAAATCGCTGAAATCCTTATTCAAAGACAAAGAAATTGAAATCGCTGTTTCTGAAACAGTTGCATCGGGCGAAGACGAAACCGCTTATTTGTTGCGTTCGCCTGCGAACCGTGAACGGTTACTACAGGCATTGGAAAATGTATCACTGCGCCGCGATGTCGTGAGAATTAATTAAACTTATCAGGAGTCATCAACTTTGCTTACACAAGACAACGATCAAATTCAACAACGGTATCTGCACTTACAAGAACTGGCCGCGCTTGGGCACGTGGCGTATCCGCATCGGTTTGACCGTACGCATACGATTTCGGCGTTGGTTGCGCATTACCATAGCTACGGCGGAAAACGTGAAGACGAGGCGGAAGCTGTGCGTGTCAATGAAGAACTCAAGGCCGCAGGCGATGGCAAAATTCGTATCGCCGGACGCATTATGACTACGCGATTGATGGGCAAAGCTGCGTTTGTGAACCTATCAGATGGCGCGGCGAAATTGCAGCTTTACGTGCGCAAGAACGATATTGGCGATGACGCGTGGACGCTTTACAACAAACTTGATCTGGGCGATTGGATTGGCGTCGAAGGCTATTTATTCATCACCAAAACAGGCGAATTGTCGTTGCACGTCGTTAGCTTGCAATTTCTTGCCAAAGCCCTTTTGCCGATGCCGGATAAATATCACGGCGTGACAGATAAGGAACTGCGTTACCGCCAACGCTACGTTGATTTGATTGCGAGCGGCGCTGTACACGAAAAAGAAGCAGGCGAATTGACTTCGCGCGAAGTGTTCGTCAAGCGTGCGCAAATTGTTCGTTCCGTGAGAAAATATTTTGACGAACGCGGCTACATCGAAGTTGAAACGCCGATGCTGACGCCGCTTGCGACAGGCGCGGCGGCGCGTCCCTTCGTCACACATCACAACGCGCTCGACATTCCGCTTTATGCTCGTATTGCGCCCGAATTGTATTTGAAACGCCTTGTCGTGGGCGGTTTCGAGCGTGTGTATGAACTCAATCGCAATTTCCGCAACGAAGGTTTATCCATTCGCCACAACCCTGAATTTACGATGCTGGAATTTTATCAGGCGTATTCAGATTTCAATGATTTGATGGATTTGACGGAAGAGTTAATTACCGGATTGGTGGACGAAGTTTGCGGCACGCGTGAACTTCCGTATCAGGAAAACACGCTGGATTTTGGCAACTGGCAACGCCTGACGATGCGCGAAGCGGTGCTGCAATATTGGCCCGAAAATCTGAGCGATCAGAAACCTACAATTGATGGATTGATGGTGCGCGCGGAATTAGAAAAAGCGGCAACAGCGTTGGAACTTGGCTATGACCCAAAACTCAATGACGGATATTTGCTCGGCGCAATTTTCGAGCACGTAGCCGAACCGCATTTGATCAACCCTACATTCATCACCGAATTTCCGACCGAACTTTCACCGCTTTCAAAACAAAATGCCGCTGATCCGCGTTTCGTTGATCGTTTTGAATTGTTCATCGCGCAAATGGAAATTGCGAACGCATTTTCAGAATTGAACGACCCCGCCGAACAAAAACGCCGTTTTGAAGAACAAATGAAACAACGCGAAGGCGGCGACGATGAAGCGATGGTCACGGACGAAGATTACATTCGCGCGTTGTCGTACGGAATGCCTCCGACTGCTGGCGAAGGCATCGGCATGGATCGTTTGGTCATGTTGCTCACAAATCAACGTTCCATCCGCGACGTGATTTTGTTCCCGCATATGCGACCAGAAACAAAGTAATTTTTATGGCGTTAGCAAAACCACAACCGCTTTACACCGTTGCCGAATATCTCGCGCTCGAACGCGAAGCTGAAGAGCGGCACGAATATCTTGATGGCTTGATTTATGCTATGGCAGGCGAAAGCGGCGAACACGGTGATATTTCGCAAAATATTAGCGCTGAGCTGCACACTCAACTAAAGGGCAAAAAATGCCGCGCTCGTTCCAAAGACACCAAAGTTCGCAGTGGCCCGCTTCCTAAACAAAAATATGCAACGAAAGGGTTGTATTCTTACCCTGACGTACTTGTAATTTGCGATGAGCCTGAATATTTGGATGAATATCGGGATGTTGTGACGAATCCGAAAGTCATCGTTGAGGTTTTGTCATCAACCACAGAAAAATTTGATCGCGGGGAAAAGTTTGATCGTTACGATAATTGGAATCCTACGCTGAGTGATTACTTGTTGGTTTCACAAGAACAACCGCGTATTGAACATTACATTCGTCAAACGGACGGCACTTGGACGCGCGTTGTCTATCGCGGTTTGAAGAGTAAAGTTGTGCTTAAATCTATTGGATGTACTCTGAAATTAGCCGATATTTACGACCGAATTAAATTTGCAGATTTGTAATTATCGTAATTATCGGAAAATAAAAATTTCTGTTTTGCCTTCTCAGCCTGTCACATTTTGCCCGCGCCAAGCGTTTATCTGTTGACGCTTACTGTCGTTTTCAGCAATTACAATTTCAGGAGCAAAATATGAAGCGAAATCCTGGCCTCTTTCTTGCCTTGTTTTTAGGGCTTTCATTTATCACGCGCGCACAAACGCCGGACAATCCGTTGCCGCTGCGACGCGTGATTTTGTACAAGCATGGCGTAGGGTATTTTGAGCGGCAAGGCAAAGTGAATGACGATCAGCAAATCAGTTTTTCGTTCGACTCTTCACAAATGAACGATGTGCTGAAATCGCTGATTGTACTGGATTTGAGCAAAGGCAAAATCGGCGCGGTTAATTTTGATTCGGTAAAACCGCTCGACAAACGGTTGGAAGAATTCGGACTTGAGTTGGACAGCACAAATGAAGCGGGCTTAACGATGCTGCTCGGACAATTAAAAGGTTCACGCGTAGAGGTCAAATCAGGAGTCGCCGCAAATATCGGCACGGTTGTCGGTATCGAAAAACGCAGCAAATCGCAAGGGCAGGAAAAAATTGATGCGCTGGATTTAGTGTTAATGGTAGACGGCGAATTGCGCAGCCTGCCGCTGGATCAAATTCGCGGCATCAAATTATTGGACAGCAAAATTCGCGGCGACCTCGAACGTTATCTTTCGGTCTTGCAATCTACGGTCAAGAAAAATGCGCGCACATTGGCAATCACGGCAAATGGCAAGGGCGAGCGTGATTTATTTGTGAGTTATGTGGTCGAAGCGCCCGTTTGGAAAACCACTTATCGCATTGTTGTTGATGAAAAAAACAAACCATTTTTGCAAGGCTGGGCTGTCGTAGACAACGTACAAGACGAAGATTGGACAAACGTTTCGCTCTCGCTTGTCGCCGGAATGCCTGTGTCGTTTACGATGGATTTACAGCAGCCGCGTTACAAGCGCCGCCCCGTGATTGCGCCGCCGGATGATTTGGTGATGACGCCGCAAATTGCGGAATCCTCGAAAAGATTAAGTGTAGGTATTGGGGGCGGCGCGGGCAATGGCACAAGCTTGAGCGGCGGCAATAGTATTCAGGGCGTAATTACAGATATGACTGGTGCGATTGTTCCTGGCGCAAGGCTTACAATCAAAAAAATTGGCTCCTCACGAGAATATTCTGCGACCACAAATAGTGACGGCCAATATTCTGTAAGTGTCCCGGCAGGCAGTTATCAAGTCAAAGCAGAATTGCGCGGATTTCAAGCTACGACAATTAATGGAGTGCAAGTCACAGGTTCCAGGTCAGCCCAAGCCAATATGACGCTACAACTGGGCATGGCTACAGAAACGGTTAATATTAATGCGGATGTTACAGAGAATCTCAAAACAGAATCCTCTTTTATTTCCAGATCAATTGCTGATAGTTCAAGTGTCGAAGTTAACGTCAGTACACAAGATATTGGCGAATTATTTGAATACAAAATTGATCAGCCGATCAGTATCAAACGCAATAGTTCGGCGCTGATTCCGATTGTGCAATCCGCGCTTGATGGCGAAACAGCTTCGCTCTACAACGCCAAAACCCTCAAACAAAATCCGATGAGCGCTGTGTATTTGACTAACACTACGGGGCTGACGTTGGAAGGCGGGCCAATTACCGTCATTGAAAACGGCACATATTCCGGCGAAGCGATGACGGCGCGAATTAAAGCAGGCGAGAAGCGGTTCATCACCTATGCTGTTGATGTTGGTTGTCGGATAGAGACAAAAACCGAAGAGGAAAATCAATCCGCATACCAATCCGAAATTCTCAACGGCGAATTCCGTGTTCATTACAAACAATCCCGGTTGACGAAATACACGTTGACGAATGTCAGTTCGCACGCGAAGACGGTTTATGTGGAGCATCCGCTTGATAAAAGCGATGAAAAAGAATGGAAGCTGGTTAACACGCCTGACCCCGTTGAGACAACCGAAAATTATCGGCGTTTCAAGGTGAGCGTAGCGGCGAATGCGACGACGGAATTTCAGGTTAAAGAAGAATTGCCTGACCGCGACACGTATCAATTATCCAATGTGACTACGAATAATCTGACGATCTGGGTGCGCGATAAATATCTCAGCCCGGAAATGAAAAAAGCGTTGGACGAAGTCATCGAAATTAAAATTAAAATTGACGCGCTGAATAAACAAGTGCAGGAAAAACAAGAAGCGATTCGCTCCTTTACACAGGAACAAGCGCGGATGCGGGAAAATCTGAAAGTGCTTGGCAAAAGTATAGAAGAAAAGAAATTGTTGGCACGCTATGTAAACAAAATTTCTGAATCTGAAGATCAAATTGAAAGGTCACGCGTGCAGGAAGCCGTTTTAGTTGAGCAACGCAGCGGCGTACAACGTCAGCTTGATGACAAAATTCGCAGCCTGACATTCAATCATACGATCAATTAACGCAAAAAAGGCGCTGAGAATTTGTTACAACTCTCAGCGCCTTTTGATTTCCAGCCAGAAAAATTTACTTCAAAATAATATGTAAATCTTTATCGCGCTCAAAATTCTTCAGCAAATATTCTTTGTCTTTTACCATCTCGCCGGGCGTGTAAACCGCCCATTCAAAATTGTGACCATGTTTGATCGCGTCAGTTGGGCAGGCTTCGGTGCAATAGCCGCACAAAATGCAGCGTCCGTAATCAATGCGATAAATTTTGGCGTAGCGGTGATCTGCGGTTGCGCGTTCAGCGTACGGGCGCGGGTCTTCTGCGCCTTCAATGTAAATTGCGTCCGCCGGACAAGCTGCCGCGCATAGGAAACAGGACACGCAATTTTCTTTGCCATCCGCGTTGCGCGTCAACATGTGTTCGCCGCGAAATCGTTGAAAAATTTCGACGGGTTGTTCAGGATAACTCACCGTTTTTTTTGCTTTGGGAATTTGGCTGAGCGTAATGCTCATGCCGGTCGCGGTCGAACGCGCGACATCAAAAACTTCTTTGACCGTATTAAGGACTTCTCCGAGAAATGACATAACTTGAATCTCACTGTTTGGATTTCGTGAAATACTGCACAACGATCATAGCATGGGGCTAGAGGAATTCGCACGGGCAAGGTAAGATACTTGATTCATATATCAAGAAATTTTGGAGTAATGAGATGAGTGAAATTACCGAAGAAATAGTTTTGAATGCTCTACGCGCGGTGAAAGACCCCGATTTGCATAAAGACATTGTGACTTTAAATATGATCCGCGATGTCAATATTTGCGGCGGCGCAATTGGCTTTCGTTTTGTACTGACTACGCCCGCGTGTCCTGTGCGCGATCACCTGAAAAGTCAGGCTGAAGCCGCAGTCAAAGCGATCCCTGGCGTCGAAGCCGTGAATGTGAAAATGGATGCCGAAGTTCCTAAAGCCAAGGGAACAATCAGCAAAGCTGACATTGCAGGCATTGGCAATATTATTGCCGTGAGCTCCGGCAAAGGCGGCGTGGGTAAATCCACTGTCGCGGTTAATTTAGCCGTTTCGTTGCAATTGATGGGGGCAAAAGTTGGCATTCTCGATACGGATGTTTACGGCCCGAATGTGCCGATGATGATGGGAGGAAGCGACGCTCCGCTCGTGAGCGGCAACAATATTATTCCGCCCGTCTATCACGGCGTAAAAACGATGTCCATTGGCTTGCTCAATCCTGGCGACAAAGCCGTAGTCTGGCGCGGCCCAATGCTTCATTCCGCTGTACAACAATTTTTGCGGCAGGTTGAATGGGGCGATTTGGATTATTTGGTGATTGATATGCCGCCCGGCACAGGCGATGTGCAATTGAGCCTGGCGCAAACAACGGCGATTGCGGGCGCTGTCCTCGTGACTACGCCGCAGGAAGTTGCGCTGGCGGATGTGCGCAAGGCTTACAATATGTTTGAGCAGTTGAAAGTTCCAGTACTCGGCATTGTCGAAAACATGAGCTATTTTGAAGTGCCGACGAATGGTGAACGGTATTATATTTTTGGCAACGGCGGCGGCGAAGCTTTGGCGGAACGTTACGGCGTAGCATTTTTAGGCGGCGTTCCAATTGCCACCAGCATCCGCGAGGGCGGCGATTTAGGCCTTCCGATTGTGCTTAGTGAACCTGAAAGTGTACAGGCCAAAGCCTTTAAGCAGATTGCACAAAATGTTGCCGCGCAAGTCAGTATTTTGGCGATGAAGGGCAGCCGCGAACTGCCTGTCCTTAATTTGAAACGTGCGAGTTGACGCTGAGCTGTCGCAATCGTTATATTTATGTTTCGCAGTGAAGGAGAGGATTTACGAAAATGTTATTTGACGACTCTCCTGAAATTTCAGCTTCGCAGGTCGAAGCCGCGCTTGATCGCATTCGCCCAGCGTTGATTTCTGATGGCGGCAACATTGAATTGGTCGCAATCGAAACAAACGGCGATATTCGTGTTAAGCTAAAAGGCGCTTGCATTGGCTGTCCAAGTTCGACAATTACCTTAAAAGGTTTAGTCGAACGAACACTGCGCGAAGAAGTAGCCGGATTCGGCGATTTAATAGCGGAATAATTTAGTATCTTCACAAGGAGAAAAAAAATCATGGAATTAATTTTGACAGAAACAGCAGTTAGCGAAGTCAAAAAGTTTATGGAAGCCGAAAGCCCCGGTGAGCAAGGTGGGTTGCGCGTGCGCGTCGTTCCCGGTGGTTGCTCCGGTTTTCAATATTCGATGAATATCGAAGAAGCTCCAGCAGACACCGATGAAGTCATCGAAAAAGGCGGCATCAAAGTGTTTGTAGACATGTTCAGCGCACAGTATTTAGACAGCGTCGAAATTGATTATGTCAGCAACGTAATGGGCTCCGGCTTTACGTTCAATAATCCAAATTCGACGGGTGGTTGCGGTTGCGGCACGTCGTTTTCTGCTTAAATTAACAGGCAAACAGTTGTAACTGACGGTAAATATCAAAGGTTAAAAGGTCGGAACTTTATTTTCAGTAACTGTAAATAAAGATAAGTGCCGACCTTTTGCCTTTGTTGACGCAACAGGTCAAAACCCGAAGCGATAGCGACAAGCAATCTGACGCCGCCAGCTACCACAGACAGTTCTGACAATTTCTTTATGCCAAAACTTGAAGGCTCCAAAACCAGCGAAAATCTGAAAGCCTCGTTTTCGGAATCTGCACAATCGAATCGGCGATATTTATATTTCGCGCGTCAGGCCGATGTAGAAGGTTATGCCGACGCGGCAGGAATGTTCCGCGACATGGCTGAAGGCGAAGCCAGTCACGCGCAAGGCAGTTTAGATTTTTTGCGCGAAGTTGGTGATCCTGCTTCAGGCAAACCATTTGGCACAACGCAGCAAAATTTAGCTTCCGCGTTGTCAGATGAAGCCTGGCAGGGCAACGAAATGTACGCGAATTTTGCGAAGATCGCGCGTGCCGAAGGCTTTGATGAAGTCGCCGACTGGTTTGAGACTTTAGCCCGTGCCGAAAAATCACACGCCGACCGTTTCCACCAAATGGCGCAACAGCTATTTGAGGAATAGTCTACAGACTCTATGTCTTTACTTGCTGTCAATTCACAAATTATTGAAACGCTCACGCCGCGTGATTATGGCGACGTGCGCGCGGAGTACGAGGCGATTCGTCACGGCGCAGCGTTGCTGGATTTGCCATTGCCTGCGGTGCTGGAAATCAGTGGCAAAAATGCCGTGCAATTTATCAACGGTTTAGTCACAAACGACGTGAAATCGTTGGCGGCAGGCGAGGGGATTTTAGCTGCGTTTTTGAATGTGCAAGGCAAGGTCGTGAGCCTTTGCCGTTTTTATCAAACTGGCGAAAAGTTGGTGTTGGAATGCGATGGCGCGCAACGTAAAACGATTTATAAAAACCTGGGCCGCTTTGTGCCTGCCGGAGAATTTTTCGTAAACGATGTTTCTGAAAAGCTAAATTTACTCTCGTTGCAAGGCCCACAATCCGCCGCGCTCCTGACAAAAATTATGAATCAGGCGATTGAAGCTGAACCCGAATATCGCAATTATTCCTGCGAAATTAACGGCACAAAAATTTTGCTTACTTCACATTTTCGCGCAAACGGGCAAGGCTTTGATTTGTTTGTGGCGCGTGAAGCAGGCTACGCAATTCGCCAAACATTGCTGGATGCGGGCGCGCAAGCCGCTGGCAGCGAAGCGCTCGAAATTGCGCGGCTCGAAGCCGGCATTCCACGCGAAAATGTTGACGTGACGGAAAATAATATTTTGCTCGAAGCGGGTTACGAAAAGGCGGTGAGTTACACCAAAGGTTGTTATTTGGGGCAGGAAGTCATTGCGCGTATTCATTGGCGCGGGCAGCCTGCGAAACAATTACGTGGACTTGTAATTGACGCTGAAGCAGTCCCTGCGCGCGGAACTGAAATGTGGGCGGAAGACGGCAAGAAAATTGGCGAAATTACCAGCGCCGTAAAAAGCTTTGCGCTGAATCAAATCATCGCGCTCGGTTATGTCCATCGCTATTATTTGACGGATGGGACGCGCTTCACTTTAAAATTGAATGAAGCTGAAATTGGGCACGCCACCGTTACAGCTACGCCATTTGTAAAATGAGTGTGAACGACGAAAATTGGGATTTGGAATCAGCCGAAACGGCGTATACTGTGATTGCGCAATACGTTGAACATTCGCAAATTTCAGGCATCATTATCGCTATGTTGGCAAGTAAAGTTGGCGAAGAAAATCTCGGATTTTTGGTGGAAAGTGATCACTGGAAAAATTACATGAACAGCAAACGCGAACTTGAAGGTGCCAAATCTGACATCGAAAAATTAACCACTCTAATCACGCAACGAAAACAGTCGTAATTCGCAAATTATGCACGCACGTCGTTTTCAAAAACTGCTACTCAATTTGATTTTGTTGCTTGCAACAACGATTACACTCTTTGCGCAAGCGACTGCGCCTGCTGCGATTGGCTCGGAGCTTTCTGCCAAAGATCGCAAAGAAGTTTTTGAATATGTGTGGACAACCGTCAACGAAAAATATTACGACCACAAAATGAATGGCGTGGCGTGGAAAGAAGTGCGCGCGCATTATCGCAATCGCGTTGAATTGGTCAAAGACGACAACGAATTTTATCAGCTTTTACAGATGATGGTAGGCGAATTGCGCGACGCGCACACGCGCATCCGCGATCCATACAAACGCTATTTATTTGATCGCCTCGAAGCTGTTACGCCCGGCATTTCCATCGGCGAAGTCGAAGGGCAAAATGTAATCGTCAGCGTTATTCCCAATTCAGAAGCCGAAAAACTCGGTGTCAAACCGGGCATGATTGTGCGGGCAATTGATAAGAAATCCATTGACGAAAAAATTGTTGAGTTGCGATCAATTCTTGGTGAATCCTCGTCGCCGCGCGCTACGAAAATGCTAGTGTACGCAAATTTGCTGGATGGCGAAGAAGGCTCTGAGGTCACATTGTGGCTGGAAAATCCGAACGATGCGCGGCAAACATTTGAAGTGAAATTGAAGCGGCAAATTTATTCAACCGCTGTACAAGTGGTTAGCAAACGCCTGTCCTCAGGCTTAGGCTACATCAAATTGAATCGTTGGAAATCGCCCGGTCACGAGCAATTTCGCAACGAATTATTAGCGCTGAAAAATGCGTCGGGCCTGATTATTGATTTGCGCGGCAACGGCGGCGGTTCGCCTTCGGAAGTGTTGGAAATCGGCAGTTATTTTTTTGGCAATCCGGTTCCGTTCGGCAAATTTATTCGCCGCTCTGGTCGCCCGAACGAATTAGCGGCAGGTCGCGTCGGAGGCCAGCTTTACAGCGGTTTAGTTGTCATTATCGTGAATGAATCTTCGGGCAGCGGCTCAGAATTATTTACTGGCGTGATGCAGGAAATCGGACGCGCCTGGGTTGTCGGGCGGCAAAGTTGTGGTTGTTTGTTGGCTGCAACGCGCAAAAAATTAAAAGGCGGCGGCGAACTAGATGTCAGCGAATTTGGCTATCTGACGCCGCGCGAACGCCGATTAGAAGGTATTGGCGTGATACCTGACCGCGCTGTGCCGCTGACGCTGGACGATTTGCGACAAAAGCGTGACGCTGCGCTGGAGGAAGCCGAACGATTTCTGAAACAGCAATTGCAGCCCGTAGTAGAAAGCAAATAAATTATGGCTCAGCGAATACGTCTTACATTGCTCAGTTTGTGGTTAGGAGCGATGGCCTTTTTCACGACTTCAGTGGCACAAGCCGCGTTCGCTGTGTTGCCGACGCGGCGAATGGCTGGCGATCTGGTTTCGCCTGTGCTAACGCATTTAGAGTACGTTGGCTTGGTGATGAGCGTAGTTTTGTTGCTCGTACTTTTGTTAGCCCGCGAATCCCGTCGCAAAATTTGGTTCATCGAATTTTGCGTCTATCTCGTAACCTTGATTGCAACTTTCATTGCACGATTCATCGTCGCCGCGAAAATTCACGATATTCGAGCAAGCCTTGGCGATACGCTCGACACATTGGCAACCACTGATCCCACCAGAATTTGGTTTGGACAACTGCACGGCATTTCAGTTGGCTTGATGGGACTGGATATGATTTTGGTGCTAATCGTTATTATTTTACTGCTCGTGCAAGGTCGAAAGAACGCGCTCACCTAATTTCGTTATTTGCCCACTAATGCTGCCCCGATCACGCCTGCCGAATCACCGTATTGATTTTTCACAATTGGTGTTTCCAGTTCATCGCTGAAAATATATTGGCGCACGCGTTCGCGGCCTCTGGTGTATAGCTCTTCGAGGTTGGAAAGCCCGCCGCCAAGGACGACTACATCGGGATCAAGGATCGCAATTAAATTGCTGAGCGCGAGGCCAAAATTATCAAAGAATTCGTCTACGAAAGCCGTCGCATAATTGTCGCTTTTGCGGGCGAGCGCGAATATTTGCTTTACGTTCAGCGGCACGCCAAAACGTTCGTGAAAGCGATTTTGCAAGCCTCCGCCGGAAATTAATGTTTCAATGCAACCGCGTTTGCCGCAATAACAATACGGCCCGTCTTTAGGGTAAATCGTGTGATGTCCCCATTCGCCGCCGATAGATTGCAAACCAGAAATCACCTGATTATTGACGACAATCCCGCCGCCGCAACCCGTGCCCATAATCACGCCGAACACGACTTTGCCGGGATAGTTTTTTGCTTCCGCCATCGCAAAACAATTCGCATCATTTTCGATGATGACTTCGCGTCCGATCTTTTCGCTGAGGTCTTGTTTGAGCGGCGAAGCGTTCAGGCAAACTGTATTGGAATTTTTCAGCAAGCCTGTTTTTTTCGAGACTGCGCCGGGTGTGCCGATGCCAAAAGTGTGTTCAGCCTTGCCAATGTGCGATTGCAATTCGTCGTAAAGCGAAGCCACTTTGTCCACGATATTCGCGTAGCCTTTTTCTTGTTCGGTGTCACGGCGCGGACGTTTGTCTTCGGCAAAAATTTCATTGCCTTCGTTGTCAAGAATCGTTCCGGCGATCTTTGTGCCGCCTAGGTCAATACCAATTTTATACATAGCGTTTATGCGGTGCTTGCGTTGATTTCAAATTATTCGCTGCTGTTTGCAGCCTGCCGCTTACGATACCTAGTCACCGCAATTATTTCAATCTGGCGTTCACTTCTTAAAATTTTGTTCGCTGCGAGTTCGGTTGTCACAAGATTGCCGTACTGCTTGCGTACAAGCTTCGGCAATTCATTGATCTTTTGCATTGCAAACACACACACCTTAAGGATTCTGTGCATAAATTGCTTGCGGCATAATGATTGCTCTTAACACAGATAGCAATTGCAAGTTTCCTGAAAATAATCGGCATTCAGGGCATCGTTAATTTTTCGCGGAATAAAGGAGCAAACACTATGATGGCACCTCACGCTAGTTCAATCGCAAGTCATAAGGATGATAATGGAAAAAGTATTTATTTGGTGTCAGGCGTATCAGCAGGCGCAACTGGCGAAGATGTAAAAATTAAATTACTTGAAGAAAAAGTACACCAATTGAATTACGAATTAGCGCGGCTGACATCGCGGCTTTTTCATAAAGATCAATTACTGCAAAATTTTCATGTCCGCGAGCAGGAATTAAAAGCAGCGCTGTTTCATTCTGCGATGTAAGAGCAGCACAGGGAATTGGCTGCTTGAGAAAATGGCTTAGTTTTAAGCAAGAATACGACATCAGATTTTAAGCGAGCAGGAGAACAATTATGGAAGCAACAACAACCGTGCAGCCACATTCAGCACCAGTCGCAATCATAGGATTTTTCGATGATGAAAAAAGTTTTGAAGCGGCCTATGAAATTCTCAATGAATTGGAATATCCGCCTGTGAGCATCACGCTGGCGATGGCTGAAAAAACATATCACGAGAAATATTTTGTACGGACTGAAATAGAAACGTCGCCAAAAACAGACGCATAAGGCGGACCGGACGCAGGCCTTGATGATGACGGGATCAAGACAACAAAAGCGGCAGAAGGGCTTGCGCTTGGCACAACGGTAGGCGCGAGCCTCGGTGCGTTGGCTCTATTGGGCGCAGCGATAGCGTTGCCGGGAGTCGCAATTATTGGGCCTTTGGCGGCTACGCTAACGGGCGCAGGCACAGGCGCAACAGTTGGAGGTTTGGTAGGATTGCTGTTTGGTTCAGGGCATCCTGAAAACGAAGCCCAAAATTATGAAGAACGTCTCGCTAATGGAAAATACATGATTCGCGTCAGCCCTAAATCACCAGCAGATGCAAATATTATTGAGCGTGATTGGAAATCTTTGGGCGGGGAAGTCGAAGTTCATTACTAATCCGACGTAGTAATTTTATAAAGCCAGGAAGTAACATTGGGTCTCCGTTCTTCCTGGCTATTTTTTATCAAACCTCTACTCAGCTAGATTCTTCATCTCCATCTTTATCCGCCACAAAATCTTCTTCTATCTCTTCTTTTCCGCCGCGATTCGGGCGCGCAATGCCAAATTTATCCAGACGGTATTGCATCGTGCGGAAGGACAATCCGAGCAATTTTGCAGCGCGCGTGATGTTCCAATTAGTTTGATCCATCGCCTGAATTAATAACGATTTTTCGAGTTCTTCAAAATCAATTCCTTCGGCGGGTAATCTGAATCCGCCGCTGCCTTCGATGCGGGCTACATCGCGGATTTCCATTGGCAAATCTTCAACGGTGATTTCGTCGGATTCGGCCAACAACAAAGCGCGTTCGATAGCGGATTCAAGCTGGCGCACGTTGCCGGGCCAGGAATAATCCAACAATAATTTGCGCGCGTCGTTAGAAACTTTCATTAACTTGCCGCCGGAATTCGCGCCGTGTTTGCGCAAAAAATAATCCATCAAAACCACGATGTCATCGCGGCGTTGACGCAGCGGCGGCACATCAAGCGGAATTACGTTGAGGCGATAAAATAAATCTTCGCGGAAACGTTTTTCCTTCACCATCGTTTCAAGGTCGCGGTTTGTCGCCGCCAAGACGCGCACATCAATTTTGATAGATTTTGTGCCGCCGACGCGCGTGACTTCTTTTTCTTGCAACGCGCGCAATAATTTCGCCTGCATGCTGACATTGAGTTCGCCGATTTCGTCCAAAAATAAAGTGCCTTTGTCGGCAATTTCAAAGAGTCCTTTTTTCTCGGCGTGCGCTCCAGTGAAAGAGCCTTTTTCATGACCGAACAGTTCCGACTCTAATAAATTTTCGTTAATTGCCGCACAATTTACGGCTTGAAAGCGTTCGTTCGCGCGCGGACTGGCTTTGTGAACTGCGCGGGCGATGCGTTCTTTGCCTGTGCCGGATTCGCCGCGAATAAGCACCGTAGAATTTGATCCGGCAACTTTGACGATCATTTTTTTGACGCGTTCGATGGCATCGGATACGCCGACAATTTCTTCGTCTACGGCGCGCATTTTGGCTACGGCGCGCGAGATGGTGTCGAGTAATTGTTCACGTTCGACAGGCTTTTCTAAATAATCAAACGCACCGCCGCGCAATGCCTCTTTGACGGAGTCCACCGAGCCATGCGCCGTCATTAAAATTACGGGAATGGAACTGTCCATGTGTGACAATTCGTTGAGCAATTCTATGCCATCCATGCCGTGCATTTTGAGGTCAGTCATCACGAGATCAACGCGATTGAGTTTGAATAATCGCAAGGCTTCCTGCCCTGAACTTGCGGCTAAAATATCGTACGCAGTCTGCCCGTTTTCGTTGCGCTCGCCCGACAAAATTAATTGCAAAATGTCGCGTTGATTTTTTTCGTCGTCAACAATGAGTATGCGTTTGGGTTTCATTCAGTTCCTCGTCAGCAAAATTTCCGCTGGGAATATTCAATCACAATTGCAGCCAGAAAAACATTCACAATTCAGTTTGCGAGCGCTTTTTGCAACGCCTGACGTGGCAACCTGACAACAAACGTAGTGCCTTTGCCGACTTCACTTGTAACAAGAATTTCGCCGCCGTGATCTTCGATTAATTTTTTTGTTAAGGGCAGGCCGAGTCCTATGCCTGTATCTTTGGTGGAATAATAAGGCTCAAAAATTTGCTCGACTGGGTCGGCAGCGATTCCGCAACCTGTGTCTTGCAAAGTGAACTCAACGTTTTCATTTTTTTGCGCGATGGCAATATTCAGTTCACCGCCTTCGGGCATTGCTTGGACAGCGTTGATGACTAAATTTGAAAGACAGGTCTTAAGTTGCTCGGCGTCGGCTTCCAATAAAATTTCGTCTGCGGTGGAAGCTTGCAAATAGATGCGAATGCCTTGTTGCTCGGCTTGCGCATGTACGATGCCGATCACATCTTCCAGCAACGTGCGCGGATTGATTTCTTTGATCTTCAATTTTGCCGGGCGACCGTAGCTAAGAAAATCACTGACCAGCCGATTGAGGCGCGCGATTTCATCTTTGATTAAGCCAAGAATGTTGACGGCTTCGGCGCGAATGTTTTCGGTGTCTTGTTCAGATTTGGGCGGCGAGACAAAACGCGTGCGCAAATGATCTATAGAAAGATTCATGAAATTCAGCGGATTGCGAATTTCATGTGCGATGCCTGATGCCAGCCGCCCCACTACGGCGGAGCGTTCAGCGCGTTGCAGTTGATCTTCAAGATCACGATTGCGCCGTAATCCCGCAATCATATCATTAAAGGTTTGCGACAATGTCCCGATTTCGCTGTGTTGGCTGGCATCCACCTGAAATTCCAAATCGCCTGAGGTGACACGTTTGGCGGCTTGTGCCAATTCGGTAATAGGGCGTGTGACGCGGCGGCTAATTAACGCTGTTATTAACAGCAGCAATAATCCCAGCCCGCCTGTCGCTAATAAGCGGAGCCGTGCTACTTGCGTTACAGTTTGCGAAAGCCCTTCCAGCGAAACAACGACAATAATTGTGCGCGCACCTTTGTCAGTTGTAATCGGAAACTGAATTTTGCCAATGTGATTTCCCTCATATCCTTTTGATTCGTGATGGCGCAACAGGGGCAAATTCGCAATCTCCGAGCTTAATTTGTTATCATTTTCAGATTGGTCAGTGCTATCAAAAACATTATTGTTTTCGTCTACGATGACGATATGTTGAATAGTGCTTTGCGGATTGACGGCAAGATTTTCATCTGCCGCGAGATTTGATAAATATTTTCCGGTGGGAAACGAGTTTAATGCAATATCAATCGCGCGATTGACTTCGTTGAATTGTTCTTCGGCGGCCAATGTGATGCGCCGCTCAAGTTGTGAATTGATAAGTTGCAGCGCGCCAATTGTGAGCAACACAATAGCTGCGACAAAGAAAACCATTTGGGCGCGAAAGCTGGAAAAAAGATTCATAGGTGATTTAGCAATTTGACAATTGTGGGGCGGAAAAAGCAATAGGGTTGATTGCCGTTTGCTCAAGGGGGAAAGATTTGCTATAGTCTGTCCGTGCGCCTGCCCCCTGGCTTTGTAGAAATTAACAACAAAGCTTCGGAGGAAGCCACCATGCGCGTATCCCTCTCTTGTACAAGTAAGCTCTTTGGTTCCAAAAATCATGTTTTGCGTGCGGCTTGTGCATTGCCTTTTGTTACGCGTTCCACTCCGGCTTCTGACTCAAAAGTAAAAAGCTTTGCTACTCACTGTTACGCTTTAAGGCGCGGTTGATGTTTTTGTCGCCTTCACCCAAGCAGGCGGCGCAGGCGTAATAGGAAAGGAAAAGTAATGAGAAATTGTTTTCGCTTCTTTGCTCCAGTATTGACACTTTTTATGGTTGTGGCCTTATCGCCCAGCCATTCGGCTTTTGCCAGTAAACGGCGTGCAAGTGCACCAAAGAAACAAGTTGCTAAAAAGCAAGTTACTAAAAAGGAGGTCGCAAAAGCTGATCGCCAAAGTAAGAAGGGACGTAAGGAAGAACGTGGGCCAAAGATGCAGGATTTGGCTAAGCTGGAGCGTAAAGGCAAGTTATCAAAAGCTGATAAGCGCAAGCTTGCTTCGATGCGTGCCGCTGCTGCGGCTGAAGCGCGCCGCCGCGAGCTGGCTCGTTTAGCCGCGATTCGTGCTGCTCGTGAACGCGCCATTCGCGCTCATGAATCCGCACTGAAAAATCTTGCTTCAAACAATATTCTCAATGATGACACGGTAGGCGAAGACCTGACTGTTCGGCAAGCTGCCATTGATGCTTTGGGCGGTAAAGCTGGAACCGTCGTGGTGATGGACGCTACAAATGGTCGCGTTTATAGCATTGTGAATCAGAAAATGGCGATTAGTTCACCAGTCAAACCGTGCTCGACAGTAAAACCAATCGTCAGCGTTGCTGCCTTGCAGGAAAATGTTTTCGATCCTAATACGGAAGTTAATTTCCACGGCGGGAGCATGACTTTAACGGATGCGGTTGCACGTTCTAATAATCCTTTTTTTCAGGAACTCGGACGCCGCTTGGGCTACGACAAAGTTGTGCGTTACGCGCAAAATTTCGGGTTCGGGCAAACCACCGGAATTAATTTACCTGGCGAAGATGCAGGCTTTGTCCCCGAAGAGTTTTCGACGTTGATGTCGAGTCACGGCGATGGTTTTGGTGTGACGGCGTTGCAGCTTGCTTCGTTTACCTCCGCGATTGCCAACGGCGGAAATTTATATACGCCGCGTGTTCCGAAATCGCCACAAGAGGCTGCCAACTTTAAATCACAATTGCGCCGCAAAATCGAAATGTCGCCAGAAAACCGCATGCGAATGCTGGCAGCAATGGCTGGTACTGTGAATTACGGTACAGGCAAAGCGGCTTATGATCCGATTGGACAAGTCGCTGGCAAAACTGGCACTTGCACAGATCGGGATAAATTAGGGTTGTTCACTTCGTTCAATAGCGTGGACAATCCCAAATTAGTTGTGACAGTAATTACGACTGGACGCGGCGAAGCGGGCAAGAAAGCTGCTGACATCGCAGGTCGTGTGTATCGCGCAATTTCGTATCGCTTCTTACGCGATCAAGGTGTGTCAACGGCTGCTTCTACAGCACCTTTGCACAGCAATGATTTGAAAGCAAAAGTCCCAACACTGACTGACGCGCAATAAATTTCTCATCGCCTTCTTTTCATTGCACCGTAGCGAGAAGCTAAAAATTTTCGCTACGGTGTTTTTGTGTTTAGCGCGATTTTTACGCGATCCAAACTTGAACCATCTTCGCCAATTGTGGTCACTTGCATCTCCGCTTGATTGATTTCCACCAACAAAAACGAGCGCATGAGATCGTTGCCGACAGCGGTTAACTTCGATTTTTTGTGGAGATTATTTTTACGCAACGCCCCGCTCGCGCCTTCGACAAAATACTGAATGCCTTTTTGCGGTTGAATATGTTCGTAAACATGATCGTGACCTGAAAACACTACATTCACGCCAAAGCGCACAAACATTGGTTCTAACATCACGCGTAAGTTTTCGTCTGATCCGTGCCGTTTGCCGGAGGAATAAAGCGGATGATGAAAGAACGCGATTTTCCAGCGCGCAGTTGAAGTTTGCAACGCTTTTTCCAGCCAGGCCTTTTGCTCCGCATCCATCGCCGTCGAATCTAGCGCAAAAAATTCGACTAACCCATTGGCTTGTTGAAACGAATAATAGCGCCGCCCGCCCATATTGAATTTGGGGTAATTGATGTGAGCTGCCGCGCCGCTGCGTACGTCGTGATTGCCAAGTGAGGCATAAAACTTAACGCCTACGCTCAGCAAATCCGCATATGGCAAATCAAATTTCTTGCCAAAATCTTTCGGATTCCCATTGGGATAAATATTGTCGCCGAGCATTATCACCGTATCAAATCGGCTTTGCGCGCGCGTGCGTTTCATTTGCCGCGCGACATCAAATTGCTCTTTTTTTCCTGTGCCAGCGTCACCGATAACAGCGAAAGTAAAGCTTTGATTGGTTGGCTGCGCAAAAATCGCTACAGGGAAGAGTAAGAAGAAAGCGCAAAGAAAATTTGCAGAACTATAACGCTTTTTCGGGTTGTATATGAGTTGGATCATTTACCGAATAAACCGAACAGCCACGATTTCTTTTTGGGTTGCTCAGCGCTTTCTCGACGTGGTTTTGCGGGTGTTGGCTCACGGAATTCGCCGACTTGGAAGACCTGACGGGAAGGCAGTTCTACGGCTGATAAAACGCCTGTCATATATGCGCCAGTGTCTACGGCAATTAATTCGTCACGTTGCCAGACCTGACCCCATTCCCCAAACATTTGTCCGGCAATAGTGTGGCCGAACACGACAAGTTTGCCGTCGTATTCGCTAAAAAAGCGGCGATTGCGCCCCCACATTAATTCTGCGCTGTCAGGCGAAAAGCTCGGATGCAAAAACGAACCGTCGGTCATTTTAGGTAAGCTGGCGTGGACATAAATTGCGTGATCGTCTTCGTACCAGGCGGGCAAGGAAGAGATGAATTCGATGTGTTCGGGTGGAATTTCTACGTCGCCTTGTTCGTTGGTGTAGCTTTTCAGGCAATCCAACCCGCCCGTTTTGAGCCAGCCTTCGGAAGCTTCTGTATTCGGGCGCGCTACAGAATTCAGCATCATGACTTCGTGATTGCCTTGCAATACGACGACTGTATCGGGTGCTTCTTTTTTCAATTCTATCGCGCGTTCGACGACGCCTTTTGAGTTTTCGCCGCGATCCACGAGGTCGCCGATCAGGACAAGAAAATCTTCGTGCGGCTTGTAATTCATCTTTACAAGTAATTCGTTGAATAAATCCAATTTTCCGTGAATATCGCCAACAACTAAAGTTCTCATAGACTCTATCCCTTAAATCGCTTTGCAAAGTGCCAGCAAAAAAATTATATTCGCACCGACAATATTACCGGGATTGCAAAACAATTACAGCTAAATCCATATAATCGCATGTCTTCGATTCTTACTCTCGCCAATCTGCTGACAATTTTACGCCTCATCCTAACACCAGTGTTTGTAACAGCCCTATATTATAAAAATTTTGGCTACGCGTTGGCAATTTTTGTTGTGAGTGCAGTCACAGATGGGCTGGATGGTTTAGCCGCGCGGAGTTTGAACCAGAAAACACAGCTTGGCGAAATTCTTGATCCGTTGGCGGATAAAATATTGCTTGTTACAGCATTTGTCGTTTGTTCGCAAAAGCGCTTCACGATGCTGGCTCCGATTCCTTTCTGGCTGACAGCCGCGACAATCAGCCGCGATATTTTTATCGTTCTCGGCGCGTTAGTTATTAACATGCTCACAGGCTTCACAGGCTTTCGCCCTTCGATGCCTGGCAAAATCAGTACCGTAGTTCAACTTGCCTGTGTCACAGTTTATCTTTCGGCAAATGCTTTTAGTTGTTGCGAAATCTATCTGAACTGGATGTATTACCTGACTTTTGCGGTGACGGTTTTTTCGGGTTTGCATTACGTCATTCATGCCAATCACCTGATGAACGAAAATCAGGGGACGAGCAAAAATTAAAATGAAAGAGACTGATCTGACAATAAATACGCAGCGCAGTAGCCCGCTTGAATGGATGCGCTGGATTCCGGCTGTGCTCATTCTTGTGGTGTTGACTGCGGGGGTAGTTATTGGCAGTCGCGTGATTTTGGTTCCACTGCTCAGTTCGTTCGCGCTGGCATATATGCTGGAGCCGCTGGTCGAATTTTTTGAACGACGCGGTTGGACTCGCACACCCGCTGTTTTGACAACACTTGCTGTCGCGACGGTCGCACTGGCACTTTCGTTAATTTTTGTCATCCCTAGTATTTGGGGGCAGTTGGTCGCGTCGTACCAGCAGTTGCCGAGCGCGCTGGAAGCGGGGCATCGCATGATTGACCCCCTAATTGTGAAGCTGCAAAAAACCAGCCCGCCTGTCTATCAATTTTTGGAATCGTGGTTGCAAAAAGTGCGTTCACCCGAACAACAGGCAGAGATTGGCGCTACGGTTGGGGCTTGGTTGCAAGGCGGGTTGCTGAAATTGGTGACAGCTACGTCCTCAATATTTGATTTGCTATTGATTCCATTTTTTGTGTTTTACCTGCTCAGCGATTACCGCCGCATGCAAATTAGTATCGCGCGTTTAATTCCGCCACGCTATCGTTTGACTGGCACCAGTTTGCTCAGCCAAATCAATAATGTCCTTTCCGCGTACGTACGCAATCAGTTGTTGATCGCGTTCATTATGGGATTATTGTACGCGCTTGGATTTGGAATTTTGCGTGTCCCGCTGGCTTTTACGATTGGCATGGTTTCCGGCTTTCTCAATTTTGTGCCGTATTTAGGGACGCTCACGGGTTTGGTATTAGCGATTTCATTCACCGCGTTGGATGGTGCAGGACTAGGGCGACTGTTCGGAATTTTAGCTGTTTTCACCATCGTCCAAAGCGTCGAAGGATATTTTCTTACGCCCAAATTATTAGGTGAACGCCTGAACCTGCATCCGCTGGTCGTGTTGGTCGGATTGGTAGTCGGTGGAAATTTATTTGGTTTGCTCGGTATCATTTTGGCCGTTCCAGTAATCGCCGCCGCTAAAGTAATTTTGCGCTTTCTGGAAGAAGAGGTATACCGAGAATCAGAGTTTTACCGTCGCCCAGCCCTTGCAAAAGTGCTTTCTGACTCGAAAAATGATGAAAAATTTCCTCCTTCTGCATCGCCAATCTCTGAAAAAAAGCTCACGCCTACAGATAAGCTCAAGAATAACAGATGGTTACAGGGATGAACGTGTGAAATCAAAAAACTTGACAGTGTTGCACTCAACCTTTTATACTGCGGTTGCGTTCGACAAATAAGATTCAAGTGACATTTGGCGTGTGTCTGAGTCGCTCGCTTGAAATTCTTTATGGCGTCTGAACAATGATTTTGCGCCAAATCGGGCTGGCTAGAAAAAATGCCCGATAAATGGAGGAGCAATGAGTAAAGTTATTGGAATTGACTTAGGCACGACAAATTCAGTCGTGGCGATCATGGAAGGCGGCGAGCCTGTCGTTATCACCAACTCTGAAGGCGGGCGTACTACCCCTTCAGTGGTCGGTTTTGCGAAAGATGGAAACCGTTTGGTCGGCCAGGTCGCCAAACGCCAGGCTGTCACGAATCCTGAAAATACTGTTTATTCAATCAAACGTTTTATGGGGCGTCGTTATGACGAAGTCACCGACGAACTCAAACAGGTTCCGTATAAAGTTGAGAAACAAGCAAACGGTGACGTCCGCATCAAAACTGGCGACAAGGAATACTCGCCGCCTGAAATTTCTGCCATGATTTTGCAGAAACTGAAACAGGCTGCGGAAGATTACCTTGGTCAAAAAGTTACGCAAGCTGTAATCACCGTTCCGGCGTATTTCAATGACGCACAGCGTCAAGCGACCAAAGACGCAGGCAAGATTGCCGGTCTCGACGTGCTGCGTATCGTGAACGAACCGACGGCGGCAGCATTGGCTTATGGTTTAGATAAGAAAAAAGACGAAACGATTGCCGTGTTCGACTTCGGCGGTGGTACGTTTGATATTTCCGTGCTGGAAGTTGGCGAGGGCGTTGTCGAAGTGAAATCCACGAACGGCGATACGCACCTTGGCGGCGACGATATTGATGAGCGCTTGATTCAATGGATTTCTGAAGAATTCAAAAAAGATCAGGGCATTGACCTGTCGCAAGACAAAATGGCATTGCAGCGCCTGAAAGAAGCGGCGGAAAAAGCCAAAATCGAATTGTCTTCAGCAATGGAAACCGAAATCAATTTGCCGTTTATCACGGCGGATGCTTCGGGGCCAAAACACTTAGTGCTAAAGCTCACACGCGCCAAATTTGAAGCCCTTGTAGACGACATTCTGAAGCGCACGTTGGAGCCTTGCCGCCAAGCCATCAAAGATGCAGGCATTGACGCCAGCAAAATTGATGAAGTTGTGTTGGTCGGTGGTTCGACACGTATTCCGAAGATCCAGGCGATGGTGAAGGAATTCTTCGGCAAGGAACCCAACAAGAGCGTAAACCCTGACGAAGTCGTAGCCATCGGCGCAGGCGTGCAAGCAGGTGTGCTCGCGGGCGACGTGAAAGATTTGTTGTTGCTCGACGTGACACCGCTCAGCTTAGGCATTGAAACTCTCGGCGGCGTGTTCACGAAATTGATTGAGCGCAATACGACAATTCCGACGCGCAAATCTGAAGTGTTTTCGACCGCCACAGATAATCAAACTTCCGTCGAAGTTCACGTGTTGCAAGGCGAACGTTCGATGGCGGGCGACAACCGCACGCTTGGCAAATTCCACTTGGTCGGTATTCCGCCCGCACCGCGTGGTATGCCGCAAGTCGAAGTCACTTTCGACATTGATGCCAATGGTATCGTCAACGTTTCGGCACGCGATTTAGGCACAGGCCGCGAACAAAAAATCACGATCACAGCTTCGTCAGGTTTGGCGAAAGACGAAATTGATCGGATGATGAAAGACGCTGAATCGCATTCCGACGAAGATAAAAAACGGCGCGAAGCGATTGAAGCAAAAAATCGCCTCGACTCATTGATCTATCAAACGGAAAAAACGATTGGCGACAACCGCGAGAAAATTGCTGTTGGCACGATCTCTGAAGCGGAGGCGACCATTGCCGAAGCGAAACAAGCGGTTGAATCCGGCGATGCAGATCGTATTAATGCTGAGTATGATAAGCTGACCAAGATTTCGCACAAGATCGCGGAATCCTTGTACCAAAGCGCCAGCACTGGCGAAGCGGCAGATGCGGCTTCGGCTGGTGCCTCAGGTGCTTCGACAAGCGAACCCGGTCAAGCCTCATCGGGCGGCGATGACGTAATTGATGCGGAATACATTGATGTAGATGACAAGAAATAAGTGACTGGTGGTCGGTGGTTGGTGACTGGCAAGAAGATTTTCACCAACCACCGACCACCAGTCACTCGTTACCTTTTTCCTATGGCACGCCAACATCATTTTTTAAGCGATCTTGCAGCGCTCGAACAGCAAATCAATCAACTTTTCGAGAGCGTGCGTCATAACAATCAACCTACGCGCAATTCGTGGTCACCCGCCGTAGACATTTATGAAACGGCGGATAGTTTTGTCTTAACGGCAGAAGTTCCAGGTGTGAGCAACGACGAAATTGATGTGAAGGTGGTGGATAACCAATTGACGTTGCGCGGCGAACGCAGTTGGGATCGGGATGCGAGCGGCGAATTTTTCCATCGCCTCGAAAGCTCATACGGCAAATTTGAGCGCAGCTTCAATTTGTCAGAACGCATTGACGTAGCCAATATCGCTGCGATTTTAGAGCAAGGCGTGCTGACAGTGAAATTGCCCAAACGTGCCTCGCAGGTGCAGAAAATTATCGTAGAAACGGAATGAAAATAGTGCTGAGTGCTAAGTGCTGAGTGCTGAGGCGACTTAATCTATACTCAGCACTCAGCACTCAGCACTCATCACTTACTTTTATGCCTCCACGCGAAGACTATTACAACACGCTCGGTGTCAAACGCGGCGCTTCAGATGATGAAATCAAAAAAGCGTATCGTCGTCTGGCGCGCAAATATCACCCTGATGTAAACCCGGGCGACAAAGCGTCGGAAGAAAAATTTAAGCAAATTTCTGAAGCGTACGACATCCTCTCTGATCCCAAGAAAAAAGATGTGTACGACAAGTTCGGTACATACAATGAAAACCTGCGCGATGCTGCCAGTAAAGGTGCGGGTGCTGGGTACGGTGGCGGTTTCGATGTTGGCGGTTTTGATTGGAGTCAGGCAGGCGGTGCAGGTGCAGCCGGAGGCGGCCCTAGCATCAAAGATATTTTCGGCGATTTATTTTCGGGCGGCAGCACGCGCGCTGCTGGACAATCTAAAGCACAACGTGGGGCTGATATTGAATTACCCGTCTCGCTCACGTTTGAAGACGCGATCAACGGCACTACTAAAACAGTGACTGTGCGCCGCCACGATATTTGTGCGCGTTGCCAGGGGTCAGGCGAAGGTGCGGGCACACCTGTTACTTGTCCTACATGTCGCGGCAATGGCAAAGTTGCAACGGGCGGGGGCTTTTTCAGCTTCGATCAAGCTTGCGGTGATTGCAAAGGTTCTGGCAAGCGTCGTCCCCCATGCATTGAATGTCACGGGCGAGGCACGATGCCTAAAACTGAAAATGTTTCGCTGCGCATTCCGGCTGGCGTAGACACTGGTTCGCGTGTGCGTGTTGCGGGTAAAGGCGAAGCTGGAAAATTAGGGGGCAAAACAGGTGATTTATTTATTATCACCAACGTCGCACCGCATCCCGTTTTCACACGTAAAGGTGACAACATTGAATGCGTAATTCCGGTGACGTTGACCGAAGCGGCGCTCGGCGCAAAAATCGAAGTGCCAACTGTCAGCGGCAAAGCGCAATTGCGCATTCCGCCCGGCACACAATCAGGTCAACGCTTTCGCTTACGTGAAAAAGGCGCGCCCAGTTTGCGCAGCCAAACACGCGGCGATCAATATGTTGAAGTGAAAATTTCATTGCCCAAAATTATTGACGAAGATTCCAAAGAATTACTGCGCCTATTCGCCAAACGCAACCCCGAAAATCCGCGCGCAGCAATGGGACTGGAATAATTGCGGATTGCGGATTGCGGATTGCGGATTTTATTCTGCAATCCGCAATCCGCAATCCCAAATCCGCAATCGTATGAAACGTCGAGCCAAAGGATACACAATCAGCGCGATTGCCGACCATTACGGCATTCATCAGCAAACGCTGCGAATGTATGAACGCGAAGGGTTATTGAAACCGTCGCGCTCCGATGGCAACGTGCGTTTGTACACTGATGGCGATATTGAACGATTAGAATTAATTCTTGGCTTGACGCGTGATTTAGGTGTGAATCTGGCAGGAGTAGAAGTGATCTTGAATATGCGCGAAAAGATGGAGCAGATGCAGGAAGAATTCAATCGCTTTTTCGGTTACATGCAGGAATATGTAGCGAACGCCGCCACCCAACAAACTCCCAACATCAAAGAAGCCCTCGTCCCCGTGCGCCGCACCTCAATTACGATGCGCACTGTAAATAAGCGCAACAGCGAATAATCCAGCTTCAAAAGTTAATTTTTCAATACGCTTACTTCTACTTTTTGCAAAGGTGATTTGCACGCGCTTACTAATGCTTGTAAACGAGCTTGTGTTGCATTCAATCTGTTAAGGCTCAGCACTGTTTCACTAAAGTTAATGAGAGCTAATTTATCAGTTGCTGCTGCGAACGTCAGGTCGTAAGAATAATAAGGGTAGGCAAAATAAAATCCCGAAAATTCGATTCCATCAGCGATGCCAGTATCGCCATTAAAATCTTTTACTTTGTTTGCGGCGTCAATCGCACTTCGCAGCGTTTCAAAAGCTCGTACTGAATCAAAGGCGGCGTAAACCTGCGCACAACCAAATAATATGGCAGCTTGATTTTTTTCTTCTTCACTCCGACTTGCAATAATTGTTACCTCTGTTAGTAACTCGCTTGCTCGTACCGTGTCTCGTTGGTTGCCGTTCGCCAAAACATCAGCCATCAGGGTCAACAAGTAAGCACGGCGTGTGCGATTATTTTGCTGCGGCAAAAACTTTTCCGCCCACTCTATGTTTCCGTCATGAATAGCCTGAAGCGCGATCTGGAAGCTGATGTATTCTTGCGCTTTCTCCCGATTTCGCGCAGAAATATTGTCAACCAGCTTTTGCGCTTTCTCGAAATTTTTTTCACGCACCGCAGTACTGGCGGTGTGATAGTAAAAACGGTCTTTCAGTTTTGGGTCTTTTTCTTGTTCAGCACGATTGGCAAAAAATTCTGAATCACGTGGGTTACTTTTGGGGCTATTGCTGTTGAGCCTGCTACGCAATTCTTGCCAACGGTTGATCTGCGTTTGCAATTGCGTAATTTGTTGTGGCTGTATGTATTGAGAAATTTGCCCTCTTCTTTGCAGCAATTGCGCATTGATGTCAGGTGAAGAGGGCGGAAAATATGGTTCAAGTAAACTAATGAATAAGAAATCCGCTTGCGCTCTTGCTGCTTGTACATTGGTTGCCAGCGCAGCATAGCGATCTGGGCGAAGCATCATTCGCGCACAGTTTTGAAAGTATTGCTGTGACAGCGTTGGGTTGATCGGGTAATTATCAGCAACTTCCTGATAAGCGATAATGCTACTAAAAGCCAGTCCTTCAGTCCTAACTGCCGGGATAAGTTGAGGCGTAAGCACATAAGCAAAAATTATGAATAGTTCGTTTACATCATCAAGAGAGCGTTGCGCTGCGATGCTTTGAACTGCTGTCAAGGCGAAGTTATCTGCTAAGGGGATGTTTTTCTTTCGCAAGGTTGCAAGAAAGACTAAACAATCATCCGTTACTCCACTGCTGAGTGCCTGCGTCGCTAAATTAATAGCCTCCGCCGCATCATCGTTAACCATCTCAATTGCCAGCTTCATTTTTAGTTCATTGCTGAGCGAAGATTTGGATTTCTTCTGCGCTTCTTTTTCTGCCGTGTATTCTTCGATGTACTTTTTAGCAAGCGATACATCCAGTTTTGCCGCCAACTTAATAAGTTTCCTAATAACACCATCAGCATCTCCTGATTTATCGGTGTTTTTCTTAGCGCCATCTGATGAAGGTCGTTCAGGTTTTTTCTTTAGCGCGTCATTGAAAATAGCATCCAGCATTTCTCGACAACTGTTAGGGCGGGTTTTTGCTAACAATGGGACGATGGATTCTGCCAACGATTCGCGGGTTTGCAAATCAGGTATTTCCTTCATTTCACTGATGGCTGATAAAAGTGTATTTGTAGCGAGTTGTTTGTCTAAAGAGTCTTCTTGGGTTTGTGTGCGAGGTTGCGCGACGGCAAAAATTGCAGATACAAAAAGACTCAACAGGCTAAGGAATAGTCTCTTTTTCATAGGGCTGATTTTCCTAATTATAAAACATCTGCAAACGCCTTTTTCGTCCGCTGAAACCACCAATAGCCAAACACAAAACAAATCACGGCGAAAATAAAAGTGAAACTTAGGCCGCTCCAATCCGGCATTTTGCCTTCGAGCAAGATGTTGCGATAGCTGCGGATCAAGGGCGCGATTGGGTTCCAACGAATCAATGCTTGATAATTTTGAGGGACTAAATTTTCAGGAAAGAAAATCGGCGTCAGATACATCCACGCCATTAACGCGAGTTGATTAATTTGCGGCATATCGCGGATGAATACGCCTAGGCTCGCCATCAACCAACCCAAGCCCAGCGTTACAACCAACTGAATCAATAACAAAACCGGCAGCCAAAAAATTGTGAAATGAAATTTTTGTTCGAGGACGAGATAGGCTACGAGCAAAACGATTGTGCCGAGCAATTGTGTGACGATGGCGGCGAGCGCAATATTGACGGGCAAGGCTTCGACCGGGAAGACTACGCGCTTGACGAGATTGATATTTTCAATCATCGCATTCGTCGAACGCTGCACGCCTTCGCTAAACGCAATCCACGGCAATAAGCCGCAAAATAAGTACACAGCAAAACTCAAATGTCCACCCGTATTGCCAAAGCGTGCGCCAAAAATTCCCGAAAAAATAATCGTAAAAATCACGATCATTACTGCCGGAGAAATTATCGCCCAGCCAATGCCCATCAGCGAGCCTTTATAACGACTCGACAATTCACGCTGTACCATCGAACGAATTAAATCACGATGCTCCGTCAACAATTTTAGCAACGGTCGCCACAACGGAATTTTTGCACTAGATTGATATTGGATTGTTTCCATTGGCTTAAGCTTGCATATCAATCACATCGTGGCGCGTGATGATGCCGACGATGCGTCCGTATTCTTCGACCAAAATTGCGGGCGAATGTTTTAGATATTTCGTGGCGCGTTCGGCTTCGACGGTTTCATTTACGACAGGGAAGGGCGGATCCATGATTTCGCTGACGGTTGTTTGCAACAATTCGCGGTTGTTCAGCAGTTTCGCCATCAAACGACCTTCGCGGATGGAGCCTACGCAATTGCCGTCGTCAATGATCGGAATTTGCGACAGGCCATGCGCGCTCATTAATTGCAAGGCTTCGGCGACTTTATGATCGGAGCTGGCGTAAATCAGGCGCGGAATTTTTTCGTGATCTTTCATTTCGTTCAGCAAACCGAGCGACAGTTTTTCAAAGCCGAGTAAGCGTTTTTCTTTCAGCCATTCGTCAGACATGAATTTCGACAAATAGCGCTCGCCCGTGTCGCACACAATGAAAACAATCACGTCATCTTCGTTGGCGGTTTCGGCTACTTTCAGCGCAGCGGCTACCAGTGTGCCTGTACTACCGCCGCAAAAAATTCCTTCTTCACGGCTCAACCGACGCGCTAAATTAAATGAATCTCGGTCGGTGACGTTGATGATTTCGTCAATATATTTGAAATGCACATTGTCGTGAATCGTATCTTGCCCGATGCCTTCGACAAGGTACGGTGCGGAATCTGTGACGTGACCGCTTTCTTTGTACGTTTTGAAAATTGAGCCGTACGGATCGGCTCCGATAATTTTTACGTTCGGATTTTTTTCTTTTAGGTAACGGCCTGTGCCGCTGATTGTGCCGCCTGTGCCGATGCCGGAAACGAAATGCGTGATGCGGCCTTCGGTTTGTTCCCAAAGCTCAGGGCCAGTCGAGTGATAATGCGCTTCGGGGTTCGCAGGATTGCCGTATTGAAATGTCAAAATTGCGTTTGGAGTTTCGGCTGCAATGCGCCGTGCCACATTCAAATAGTGATCGGGCGATTCGTGTTTGGCGGCGGCAGGCACTACGACCACGTCTGAACCAAGCGCTTTCAAATAGCGCACTTTTTCCTGACTACATTTGTCGGTCATAACGAACACTGACCGATAGCCTTTGATACAAGCCGCGAGCGCAAGGCCGATGCCGGTGTTGCCGCTGGTGGCTTCAACAATTGTGCCGCCGGGTTTTAACTCGCCTAATCGCTCAGCGCGTTCGACCATCGCGATGCCGATACGATCTTTGACGCTGCCGCCGGGATTGTGCGATTCCAGTTTTGCCAGCACCAATGGTTTTAAGCCTTTAGTGAGTTTGTTAAGTTTTACCAGCGGTGTGTGACCGACTAATTCAAGAATATTATTTTTATAATTCATTACAGATAAACTCCGAAAAAGAAAAAGCGCGAGACTAACGAAATAGTAATCGCATTCGCGGGATTTGCGCTACTATTTTTATTCGCATAAAAAAACACACTACGTATTGCTGCAAGTAATAAGCATAAATACAATCTGCGCCGGAGGAACACGTGATTACTTTTTTACCGCCCTTATATAAAAATACATATACGCGCAATTTTGCTGCTGAGATAGATGTGTTAGCAACGGACGAATTGTTGTTGCAAGGCACTATGCAAGATCATCGGTTCGCATTGCAGCACACGTGGAAATTGCGCACGCCTACATATAAAGTCCTCGAAGCTTCAGCGCAACAACACGCCGGCGAGTCAGAAAATTTTGCGCCGGAGCTTTGTGCGCGATACGCCAACATCAAAGACCTGAAAATCGGACGCGGTTTTACCATGCATATTTTGCAGGCCCTCGGCGATTTACCAGGCACACAAACGCATTTAATGTTAGCGATAGAAATGGCGCGGGCAGCACAACAGGTTTATCAATATCCGCCAGAGTTTGAAGCGCTATTCACTGCGCAAGCAAAGAACAGCGCGAGCGAAGCACACACCGCCTGGATGAAGGATCGCGCCTATATGAATGACTTGAAAAATTCCTGCCACACCTACCGCGACGAAAGCGATTTGTTATTTGCGGAACGTCAAATCCGTTGCGGTTTTGATGATTCGTTCACGCGCCCGCAACCAGGTGATAAGCGCGTTTTCTGGCGCAATAAACGGCTGACGATTACGCAAAATTTAAATGGCTCCTATACATGCGAAAGCGCAATGCAGGACACCGTTCACGATATTTTGATTGGTTTTACGCTGGATCAGGATGGCGTAATTGCAGGTGCGCACAGTCGCGGGTTGCGATTACCATATCACGGTTTATGCGAAGACCCGCAACAACGCACCGCTACCTTGAACGGTTTGCGCGTGACAACCGCTTATGTGAAGACTTTCGCTGCTCACATCGGAGGCACCTCTGGTTGCACACACTTGTTTGATCTGGCGATTGATTGTTTGCGGTTATTTAGGTTTGAGAATTAATGAGGTAGCAACTGTCTATATTTATTCCGTCGAAACGTCTTCGGCAGAGCCTTCAATAGCGGCTTGCACCGTACGCCACGAGAGCGCCGCGCATTTCACTCGTGCCGGAAATTCTTTCACGCCGGCAAAAATTTTCAGGCGACCTAAATGGTTTTCTTCGATTTCAGGATCAATTTCGCCGCGCACCATTTTGATGAATTCATCTGCCATCTGTTCGACTTCGACTTTGGTTTTACCCTTCACCGCTGCCGTCATCATTGACGACGAAGCTTTTGAAATCGCACAGCCGGAACCTTGAAACCCTACGTCCTTGATGACATCGCCGTCCAATTCCAATTGCAACGAAATATGATCGCCGCACAGCGGATTATGGCCTTCTTGCGTAATTGAAGGCGTTTCCAGCGCTTTGAAATTGCGCGGCTTTTTATTGTGATCCAAAATTACTTGTTGATAGAGATCGCTTAAATCCGACATATAGAATTTCAATTTTCGTCAATCAGTTTTATCTACACTTTCGCTCTGTGTTGTCGTCACACCATTGCCATTTCCCTCTGGCAGCGTGGAGGGCAAAGTCCTGTTTTTGTATTTCAGGGCTAGTACTTGTTTTATAACTTATCAAATAAACGACATTGTTATTTTGCTCAAAAATTAGCTCAATATTGGTAACTTGCACACCAGGATTTTTATCTAAGAACTCTTTCTTAACTGTTTCATTGCTTGGTAAATCGCAAGCTAGAAAAAAGAAAGCTAAAGCCGCAATAAAAAGTCTGCGCTTTACCATTACGCAAAGACCTCAATAACTTTACTAATCGAATTTGCCAGCGCGTCAATTTCTTCTTTTGTGTTGTAGAACGCGAAGCTGGCGCGTGCTGTAGCGGGTACGCCGAAGCGTTGCATAATCGGTTGCGCGCAATGATGTCCGGCGCGGATGGCGATGCCTTCCTGATCTAAAATTGTACCGATGTCGTGCGGGTGAATGTCATCAATCAGAAATGACAACACGCTCGCTTTTTCACGCGCAGTACCGATGATACGCACGCCTTTAATTGCGCCAATTGTTTCGGTCGCGTATTCCAAAAGCTCATGTTCATACGCCGCGATATTGTCTAGTCCAACGCTTTCCAGATATTGAATTGCGCGGCCTAAGCCAATGCCGCCTTCGATGTGCGGCGTGCCTGCTTCTAATTTGTACGGCAAATCGTTGTACGTAGTTTTCTCAAAAGTCACTGTCTTAATCATATCGCCGCCGCCTTGCACCGGAGGCATTTGTTCCAGCCAATGTTGTTTGCCGTACAAAATGCCGATGCCGGTTGGCCCGCAAACTTTATGACCAGAGAACGCATAAAAGTCACAATCTAATTCGCGCACATCCACTTTCAAATGCGGAGCGGATTGCGCTCCGTCAATTAACACAGGTACGTCCTGCGCGTGTGCGAGTTCAATAATTCGTTTCACCGGATTGATTGTGCCGAGCGCGTTAGAAACGTAATTCACGGACACGAATTTTGTTTTGGACCCTAGCAATTTTTCGTATTCATCCATCAGCAATTCGCCGTCATCATTGATCGGAATGACGCGCAACACTGCGCCTGTTTGTTCACACAGCATTTGCCAGGGCACGATGTTCGCGTGATGTTCAAGCGCCGAAATAATAATTTCGTCGCCTGCTTTGATGAACTTGCGCCCGTAACTTTGCGCTACGAGATTAATACCGTCGGTTGTGCCTTTGGTGAAAATAATTTCTTTGTCGCTGGCAGCATTCAGAAATTTTTTGACAATATCGCGTGCGCCTTCCATTTCACGTGTCGCAAGCTGGCTCAAATAATGTACGCCACGATGCACGTTAGAATTTTGCGCGGCGTAATAATGATTGATCGTGTCAATCACGCATTGCGGTTTGTGACTGGTCGCGGCGTTGTCCAAATACACAAGTGGCTTGCCGTTTACGGTTTCCTTGAGAATCGGAAACTCCGCGCGAATCGCTGCGACATTAAATTCAGGAGCAGTTTTAGTAGTCATCGTCATTATGCTTGCACCGCCTTGCGGAAAATATTGAACTCAGCGTACAGCATTCCAAAGGGAATCAGCGATGCGATAAATGCGAGCGCGGCAGTCTTGAACGACCACTGCAAGCGAGTGCTGACGTTGATTAAAAGTAAAATGTAAAGGATCGTGAGTACGCCGTGAATGGAGCCGACATAACGCACCATTTCAGGATGCCCGTACACATATTTCATCGGCATTGCGATACCGAGCAAAATTAAAAACGAAATTCCTTCAATAATTCCAACCGTTCGTAAAGCGTGTAAGAAAGCCATTGTTATTTAATATCTAGTTTTTGATTGAGCCGCGACAGAACAATTTCATCCAATTGTTTGCGGACAGATGCAATTTTGATTTTGCTGATAACGTCTTCAGCAAAGCCAAATGTTAACAATGCGCGCGCCGTTTCAGTCTTTAAGCCGCGAGAGCGCAAATAAAATAATTCGTCTTCTTCCAATTGCCCGACGGTCGCGCCGTGCGAACATTTCACATCATCCGCAAAAATTTCGAGCTGTGGTTTTGTGTCTACGTGCGCGTCTTTTGAAAGTAATAAATTTTTGTTCAATTGTTTCGCATCGGTCAGCATTGCGCCTTCGCGCACGAAAACTTTGCCGTTGAAAACCGCGCGCGCTTTTTCGTCGAGAATGCCTTTGTATAATTGAAACGAATTACAGTGCGGATGCGCGTGATCCATCGTCGTATGATTATCAATATGCTGCTTGCCTGTGCCAACATAAAGCCCGTCAATTGTGCTTTCGATGTGTTCGCCGTGCAGTTTGACGTTCAAATCGTGGCGGGCAATTTCTCCGCCAATTGAAATTGCATACGATGAATAAACGCTTTTGCTTTCCTGTTGCACCGCTGTTGTGGCGATGTGAAATGCCTTTGTGCTTTCGGCCTGCAAACGATAATGCGTGATGTTTGCGTCGGCTTTCGTGATGACTTCGGTGACAGCATTCGTAAAATAAACCGCGTCATCATTGGGTGCGATGTAACTTTCAATAATCGTAGCGATTGCGCCTTCTTCAGCAACAACAAGTACGCGCGGATGCGAAACGGTTTGATTGGTCGAGACGAATAACAAATGAATAGGTGCTTCGACAATTTTGCCGCGCGGAATCAGCACAAACGCGCCATCGCTGGCAAAGGCGGTATTTAAAGCGGTAAACGCTTCGTTGTTGTAACTCGCTTGTGTAGCGAAATAATCACTCACCAATTTTTGATTCGCTTCGCGCAAATTGGTAATCGTCACGCCTGCGGGAATGGCGGAAACGTTTGAGAGTTTCGGCGCGTAAATTCCGTTCACAAAAATTAATTGACTGTTGCGTGATTCAGGATATGTGAAGGCTTCGACGTCAATGTTAGGAATTGTCTGCGAAGCCGCAAAATCCTGTTTCAGTAACGGCGCAACGTTGGTGTATTTCCACTCTTCGTTGCGTGTTGTCGGAAAACCTAATTGCTCGAATTGCGCAATGGCATTCGCGCGTAAATGTTTCAGCCACGCCGGAGCGTCGCCGCGTTTGCTTTCAATTTCGGCGAACGTTGCGAGGTATTGATTCATCTCTTTTTCTTTAGCTATTTGTTGCATATCTAAAATCACCCACCCGCTACCGCAAGTGGTACTGACAATTTCTACGCTGCGTTCGCCGCGCTCTTGATCCAGTCGTAGCCTTTTTGCTCAAGCTCTAACGCTAAGTTTTTGTCGCCGGATTTTACGATGCGTCCGTTATACAAGACGTGGACGAAATGCGGTTCGATGTAATCCAGCAGGCGTTGGTAATGTGTGACTAAAACGATGGCGTTGTCTTTGTTGGTGAGATGATTGACGCCGCCCGCTACAATGCGTAGGGCGTCAATATCCAGGCCGGAATCTGTTTCATCTAGTAGGGCAAGCTTTGGTTCGAGAACTGCCATTTGCAGAATTTCGTTACGTTTCTTTTCGCCGCCGGAAAACCCTTCGTTGACGGAACGATTGATGAAGCTTTTGTCCATCTCAACGATCTTAATTTTTTCCTGAAGCAAATCGTCAAACTCAAGCGGATCAAGTTCGTCTTTGCCGTCGTGCTTGGCTTTTTCGTTGTAAGCCATCCGCAAAAAATTTGCGTTGCTGACGCCGGGAATTTCAATCGGGTATTGGAAGGCAAGAAAAACACCTGCACGTGCGCGTTCATCGGCTTCAAGTTCAAATAAGTTTTTGCCGAAATATAGCACTTCGCCTTCCGTGGCTTCATAATCAGGATGACCCGCGAGCACTTTCGCCAACGTGCTTTTGCCGGAACCATTTGGCCCCATAATCGCGTGGACTTCGCCCGCGTTGACGGTCAGGTTGATACCTTGCAGGATTTCTCTGTCTTCGATTTTTGCGTGTAAATTACGAATTTCAAGCATGTTTTTTCTCAATTTAAACCACGGAGAACACGGAGAGCACGGAGGAAACCACGCCGAGCTTAGCTAGCTAAGCTCGGCTGCCAATATTATGAAAACCTTCTCCGTGTCCTCCGTGTCCTCCGTGGTTCTAGAATTAGTCTTCCACTTCAACAATCGCTTCGATTTCGACGGGGATTTGATGCGGCAGCGCAACGAATCCAACCGCCGAACGCGCGTGTTTGCCTTTGTCGCCGAACACTTCGACAAACAAATCTGAGCAGCCATTAATCACAAATGGTTGCTCGCCAAAATCCGGCGTAGAGTTGACCATCCCCAGCACTTTGACTACGCGCTTAACTTTGTGCAGCGTGCCGAGTTCTTCTTTCAAAACTGCCAGCAAATTCATCCCCGTTTCGCGTGCGTATTGATACGCTTCTTCTTTGGTGAATTCCGCGCCAACTTTACCTCTGGCATCGCTGATCGGCCCTTTGCCTGCTAGGAATACCAGATTTCCGGTGCGAACTGCGTGATCGTAATTGCCACCTTTTTGGGGGACGGGCGGAAGTTGATTTTCGATTTCTGTGATTTTGTCGCTCATTAAATTATCCAACGCTTCCTTCTAATTTTAGTCCTAATAGTTTTGTCGCTTCGACTGCAAATTCCATTGGTAATTCGCGGAAAACTTCTTTGCAAAATCCATTAATAATCATCCCAACCGCGTCTTCAGTAGAGATGCCGCGCTGATTGAAATAGAAAACCTGCTCGGCGCTGATTTTTGAAGTTGAGGCTTCGTGTTCAATTTTGGCGGTGTTGTTGCCGATTTCGAGATAGGGAAAAGTGCTGGCGCTGCACGTCGAGCCAATCAACAACGAATCGCATTGCGAATAATTGCGTGCGCCTTCGGCTTTCGGCAAAACTTTTACTAAACCGCGATAGCTGTTGTTGGAAACGCCTGCGGAAATGCCTTTGCTGATGATGCGGCTCTTGGTGTTTTTGCCGATGTGAATCATCTTTGTGCCGGTGTCGGCTTGTTGATGATGATTGGTCAGCGCGACGGAATAAAATTCGCCGATGGAGTTATCGCCCTGCAAAATGCAGCTTGGGTATTTCCACGTAATCGCGGAGCCAGTTTCGACCTGCGTCCACGAAATCTTGGAATTTTTGCCGCGACACGCGCCGCGCTTCGTCACAAAATTATAAATGCCGCCTTTGCCATCTTCGTCGCCCGCGTACCAATTTTGTACGGTTGAATATTTAATCTCAGCGTTGTCGAGCGTAACTAATTCGACGACTGCTGCGTGCAATTGATTCTTATCGAATTTCGGCGCTGTGCACCCTTCAAGATATGAGACATAGCTGTCGTCTTCTGCGACAATCAGCGTGCGCTCAAATTGTCCCGAATCAGGATTATTGATGCGGAAATACGATGACAATTCCATTGGCGATTTCACGCCTTTGGGAATGAAGCAAAATGAGCCGTCGGAAAAAACTGCCGAATTTAACGCCGCAAAATAATTGTCGGTGTAGGGGACTACGCTGCCGAGATATTTTTTGATGAGTTCGGGGTGCTCGTGAACCGCTTCAGAAAACGAACAGAAAATCACGCCTGCTTCGGCGAGCTTCGCGCGGAATGTAGTCGCTACGGAAACGCTGTCGAAGATGGCATCAACGGCTACGTTTGCCAGCATTTTTTGTTCGTTGAGTGGAATGCCGAGCTTATTGAAGGTGTCGAGCAACTCAGGATCAACTTCGTCAAGGCTCGCTTTTTTTTCTTTCGGTTTCGGCGCGGAATAATAAATGATGTCCTGATAATCAATCTTCGGATATTTGACGTTTGCCCATTCCGGCTCTTCCATCGTCAGCCAGTGACGAAAGGCTTTCAGTCGCCATTCGAGCAACCATTCCGGCTCATTTTTTTTGTGCGAAATCAGCCGCACAGTATCTTCGGTTAAGCCGCGCGGCGCTACGTCAGATTCAATGTCGGTAACGAATCCGTATTTGTATTCTTGATTGGCAATTGCTTCTATTGCTGCGCTCATAATTTTTATTTGTAGCTGACAAAAAAGTCGGGTTTATTTGCAAAAAAACGCTTGTTTTATCCCACTAATTTAACCTGGGATTTTGGTGACATTTGCACCATTTTCACTTCTAATTTGCCTTGTAAAAGTTGTGACAACGGAATGCGATCAAACACGCTGTTGACGAAATCTGTGATGCTTGCCCAAACAGGTTCCAAATCGCAATCACCATGATGCACGCACGTTTCGTGATTGCCTGTGAACTGCCCGCAAATTTCTTCGGATGAAGGAATACCACCCAGCGCACGCATGACTTCGCCAATGAATATTTCGGAACACGGGCGCGTCAGGCGATAGCCACCTTTGGGGCCGCGCACGCTTTCGATAATTCCGCTGCGGCTCAGCGTCCACAGAATTTTTTCGACGTAAGCGAGCGACAAACCTTCACGATCTGCAATATCGCGTACCATCAAGGGCTCACCATCTGTTTGTTTGGCAAGCTGCATAATGCATCGCAACCCGTACTCTTCCTGTGCTGTAATCTTCATGTTTGGCCCGCGACCTTTCTAAAGTAAAACACAGCTTAGCATATACCTGACTTATTTGTCAGGTACTAGAAAGCGAAGGCACAAAATTGTGAGAATTTTTTTCTAAGTTGGGTGGAGAAAATATTAATCAATGAATTCACGAATTGTTTTGTCTTTAGTTTCCCACAAAAATTCATCTTCGTTGTCGAAAATGATGTGACCATCAGATAGCATTAAGACGCGGGTATCGGTAAGACAGAATTCATTATTTTCAGGGCGCAGGATTTCTTCGCCTGCCGCATTGACTTCAAAGAGATGTGAGCAGAGATAGCGCACCTCGTCGAGATTTTGGGTGACGTAAATCGAACTGACTTTTTCGATATCGCGTTGGCGGATGATTTCACGCATCAGGCGGCGACTGGTGATAGGATCAAGCCCCGAACAGGGCGAATCGTAAAACATAACTTCCGGCGAACCCGCGATGGCGCGCGCAATGGCTGCGCGTCGACTCATGCCGCCAGACAATTCTTCGGGCATCAAATCGTAAGCATCATCCAGTCCAACAATATGTAATACGCGGCTCACCTCGGCTTCGATTTTGTCGTCTTCCCAACCAAAATGCGGTAAACGATAGGCGATATTTTCGGCGACGCTCATTGAGAAAAGCGCATCCGTTTGCAGCACTACGCCAATGCGGTCGCGCAATGCGAATTGTTTCTCTTCGGGCAGTGCAGAGATTTCTTCGCCCATTAAAAAAACCTGACCGGCGTCGGGTTTAAGCAGGCCGATGCCTAATTTAATAACTGTAGATTTGCCGCAATTAGAGGGGCCAATCAAAATTCGCATTTCGCCGCGCGGTACGCTGAAGCTGATGTTATCTAGTACTGTGCGTTCATCAAAAGAAATCGAAACTTCTCGCAATTCAATTGCCGGAGCATGCGCTTTTGGTTGGGTCAAATGTGGTGATTGGGTTTTCATAAATTTATTGTTGCAGCATAAAATGCAACAGTTATTCCCCGCGAATTTGGGCGACGATATTAACGATCATCTCCATTCTAGTGTTATTTTACCCACTAGCAACTGTTCGTTCTGCCGAATTCGTAACTTTCCCCATTCGATTGCGTTGATTTGATTCGGTATATTAGTTGCTATGTTAAGACATTATGGAAAATATCGAGAGAAAATTGCCCGACCAGCAAACACCGCGCATTGAGTTTCGTAATGTGTGCCTTGCCTTCGGTACAAAAGTCGTGCTGGACGAGGTGAGCTTTCGTGTCAATCCAGGCGAGATGAAAGTTGTACTTGGCAAGTCGGGATCGGGAAAATCTACGATCCTGCGACTTTTGCTGGGACTGCTGAAACCGGATGCCGGAGAGATTTACATCAATGGCGAAGAGGTTGCGCATCTGCCCGAAGAAGACTTGAACGAAGTACGCAAAAAAATGAGCATCGTCTTTCAGGAAGGCGCGTTATTTGACAGCTTGAGCGTATACGAAAACATCGCGTATCGTCCGCGCGAATTGGGCTGGTCAGAGGAAAAAATTGACGCGCACGTGCAGCGTGTTTTGGAATTTGGACACCTTACGGATTTGGCGGATGCCTTTCCTGATGCGTTGTCGGGTGGCACACGACGCCTGGTGGCAATTGCTCGTGCGATGGTAGACAAGCCCGAAATCATTTTGTTTGACGAGCCTACGGTTGGTCTTGATCCACCAACTGCGCGCAGGCTTTGCGAAGCCGCCGTGCGCTTGCGTGATTTAGAAGATGTTACTTCAATGTTTGTGACGCATCGTTTGGCAGATGTGCGGTATTTGTCGTCGCACTATGCGGCGGCGGGCGCGAACAATACAGAAGCACTGTCAGAAGAAGGCGAAAATCTTTGTATTATCAATACGAAATTCCTGATGCTTAACGACGGCAAAATTGTGTTTGATGGCACGGATGAACAGTTATGGAGCGCAGATGATAAATTTTTGCGCGCCTTCACACACGAAGATGACGACGCTGCCGAATCGGAGTGAGAAACTTATTGTGCGGCTTCTCGAAAAGCATGTGGTGTCATTCCTGTCGCTTCGCGGAAAATTTTGGTGAAATGGCTTTGACTGTTATAGCCCACGCGTGCGCCGATTTCTGTGATAGCAAGATCAGTTTCGGTGAGCATTTTTCGCGCGCGTTCAATGCGAATCGCGGCTAAATATGTGTGTGGGGTTGAGCCTGTTATTTTTTTGAAAAGCCGCGCAAAGTGAAATTCGCTGATATATACCGACGCCGCAATTTCGGTCAGCGTTAATTCGCGCCCGCAATTGTCGTGCATAAACTCAATCGCACGACGCAACCGCCGATCAACAATTCCTACGCGCGAAAGCTCTAATTCTTCGGAGCGCTTTAAATTTACATGCGCGCGCAAAACATACACCGTCAATTGATGTACCAGTGATTTGATAATTTCGCGCCAACCTGAAGCGCTTTCAACCATTTCGTTGTGAATGACTTCCAGCACGGCGCTTAGCTTTTGGTCTTGCACTTGGGGCTGACTGAAAAGCAGATTGGAACCGCTGCGAAAAAAATTCAGGCGCGTAGCCGTTTCAATCAAAAATGGAGCCGCCAAACTGACTACCAAAATTTCAGATTTGTCTTGGCCTTTTTCAATGAGCAATGCTTCGCCCGGATTGCAGAGCGCACAGGTTTGCGTGGAGAATTGAGTGGTGCCGGAATTGATAAAATAGAAAAGTTGATATGTTGTTTGTGGAAGCAATTCCGCTCCGCGTCGTTGAATGACGCGTCGTTCGAGGGTGAATTGTGTTTCGACAATGATACGCGCTTGAAGCATCAGAAATTCATAGTAAGCATTTTATGAATTGCGAAAAAATTTAGCTTCCCATAAATAACGTAGTTTTGTATAGCGCAGCCCGAAATTATCTTAATTGCCACGCGCGTCCTGAATTTTTTCGGTCAGGAGCGCCGCGATTTTAGGAGCCGCCAGATTGCCATCAAACGCCGTGACGTTGCCGCTGCATAAGATCTTGCTAGTTTGACGATGCTGTACTTGATAGGTGTAATCAAAGGTCAGGAAAACATGATCAATGATGATGATGATGTCTGCTGTTTGCGAATTGACCGTAGTATTGATGGCGAGTTTTTGAAACCCTGCCTGATTTTGTAGCGTGTTGCTCATTATAGTTGCAGGCAGGTGGATTGTATCTGAGCGTATAAAAGCCGTTCGCGCTGCGCTTAACAATTCTTTGGGATCATTTTCAGTCAAAAATGTTGGTGACGAATTCGCTCTGTTCCATCTAATTTGTGAAACATTTTCTGCCGTTAGCCCAAGACCAAGCTCACGCACTACATCAGAAAAATGTTGCTCCCAAATATCGCGCTTAACGCCGCCATTGACCGCCAGTAATTGACCTAACCCTAAAGTAGTCAGTCGCCGATTAGTCTGCAACTGTACCTGAAAATTCGCAGGACGCAGCCCCACTTCGGCGGCAGCTTGCGCGATTGAAAGCTCGGCTTCAAATCGCCGCGCCAGTGCGTTTACTGCTTCCGTGTTGGCATTATTAGTTGGTTGTTTGGTAATTAATTTTTCCGCCTGGCGAAAGCGGTCTTCGTCCAATGCGAAGGCTTGGTTCAATTCGTTTTGTGGCACATAGAGGGCCAGCGCCCGCTGATAATTAAAGCGTACAGCCGTGGTTTTAAATAACATCGGACGCACATCATCTTGAAAGGTTTTGATGCCGGCAAAATGACAACTCATGCAGGAGCGACCGTTCCGCACGATGGGGTTATCCGGTTGATTGCGATCTGCTACGATATCAACCGGAGCCGTTTCAATGCGTCGCCCAACGCCATCTGTCAGGAAGTATGCTTGCAAACCATTAGGCAAATTAAAAATGATTTCGCCACCTGCCGCGTTGAGCGAGAGCGGGTCAGCGAAAATATTTTGATTGCCGAGATTGCTTTTAAAATCATAGCTGCGCCAATAAGCACCGAACGGTGAAGTATGGCGCTCCAGGACACGATTGTTTTGCGAAACGCCGCTGGTACGGACACCCGCCAACAGTACATTTTTTTCTTCTACCAAATGTCGAGCCGTTTCAATGCCAAGCCTTTGTTCCAGTGCTTTCAATGTTAGCGGCAAATTTAATATCTCATGATAAAGCGGCGGTGTAGCAGCTTTCGCTACAAACCAATCAGCCCGTATATATGGCAAGGATTCGCCCGAAAGCAACTTAATTTGCTCCGCTTGCACGGTCGAAATTAAGCGGTACGGATAAAGCGTCAATACCTTTTGCCATTGTTCAATTGACCATTGATAATCACGCAAATCAATCCGGTATAGCGTTTGTGTTGCATTGATGGGCAATGGCAAGGTGATTTCGCGTTGCCACGACAAACTATTAATCAATTTAGCGAGTCCCACACTATAAACGGAAAGCTCCGCGTCAGAACTGCCTGCATTGTAAAGATGTGCCAAGCTGAAATAGCGTAAGAAGGGGCGCGAGCGCGGAGAGCTTTTGGTCAGATCGTCACGAATGTCATTAGTTAATGATGTCTCATCTATAAATTGTCTTACTTGCCCGGTCGCATTTACTTCATCCCAACCCACAGCACCCTGTAGAATCCAGGTTCTGATGGCAGCTTTTTCGGGTGCGGAAAGTTCTTCACTACCAAGCGGCATTGCGCCATTTTCGATAGCCTTTAGTAACGGCGAATTTGTATCTTTAGGGATAATAATTTGTGTCGCCAATAGTCTGTCACGGTCAAGCACGAAAATATTTTTTGCGGCTTTTCCATCTTGCCCATGACATTGAAAACAGCGTTGGCTGAAGATGTCCCTAACCTTTTGCGCTATTCCATTCGCTTGCTGTTGTGCGCTGGAATTTTTAGGTGCAAGCACAAGTACGGCAAGATATGACGCAAACAACATTATTACTAACGAACGACGTTTTGATTTGCTTAACATAAGAAACTCCAACCGAAAATGAGCATTCCATTGATGACTTAACAACTTTTGTGCCAAGCCATAAATGGCTGATTTATCCTAGGTAAGACGAATCCCTTGAACGATTGCATGTCAGGTTTTTATGGCAGGTGAAAGGAAAACTAACCATATCTGTTTAGGTAAGGCAGGCCAGATTCTTTACTCCTGTGTGTGTAAGAGTGTATGGTCGGAATACCAAGTGAAGAGGAAGGAATGTCACACTTTTTCAAGTGTGACATTCAAAAATTCGTGAAAGGGAAGTCCGGCGCAATTTATTGACTGAGAAAGATGCGCAAATCGCGTACGTTGTTTCCGGTTGGGCCTGTGAGAATTGCGTCACCCAGCGCCGCAAAAAAATTATAAGAATCGCTGCGTTGCAAATAATCTTGTGGCGCAAGTTGTAAGTCTTTTGCTCGCGCAATTGTGCTTTCATCCGCCACCGCGCCTGACGCAGGGCTGTGACCATCAATACCATCTGTGCCTGCGCTTAAAACTGCAAAAGGAAAATCCTGTTCGGCATTGAGTGCCGCGCGTAAAACAAATTCCTGATTGCGTCCGCCTTGTCCGTTGCCGCGCACGGGGCAAACCACTTCGCCGCCGGAAAGCAGGCAAACATTTTTGCCAAGATTATTTTTACGTAGTGTTTGCAGGCGTGCGAGGTGAATGTTCGCCATTTCTTCGACATCACCTTCGATTAAGTCTGCGGCAATTTTGACTACGCAATCGTAATCTTGTTCGGCAATTTGTTGGGCGATTTGCAAGGCCGCGCGATTGTCAAGCAGAAGATGATGCGCGCAGTTTTGAGTACCGATTTCAGTCGGCTTTTCAGTGGCGGGAAAGAGCCGACTGAAGTCGGTACTCTGAACGATTTTTGCGACGTGCGGCGGAAATTTATTGAGCAAATCATACTTCGTCAAAATGCGCTCGACTTCAGTATTTGTAATATTGCTCGGCAATGTCAGCCCCGATGAAATCGTAGCGAGGTCATCATGATTTACGTCCGAAATGTACAACGAAATTTGTGTGGCGCGATTCGCTGCGTTCGCCAAACGCCCGCCTTTGACCGCAGAAAGAAATTTGCGAATCACATTCATTTCGCCAATGACTGCGCCGCAACCGACTAGCACGCGATTGATTGCTTGCAAATCGTCCAGTGAAATCGCTTCGTCAATTGGCTTTTCAAAGACCGCAGAGCCTCCGCCCGAAATTAAAAACAGTACAAGTGTTTTTTCATCATTTGCTGATTGAAGCAATTGCAATGCGGCTTCAGCGCCATCAATGCTGCTTTGATTGGGTAATGGATGACCGCCGATGAAAACTTGAAAATCCGTTGGCGCTGGGCCCGTCATCGCACTCGTAGCCACAATCCCACGCGTGATTTTTGCACCTAAAATTGCTTGCGCCGCCCGCGCCATGGGCTCTGCTGCTTTGCCAATGGCAATTACGAAAACTTGCGAAAATTCGTCAAGGTTCACCGTCGTGGAATTCGCTTTGAGCAACTTACCATTGAGTTGCAATGCCTGATGAATGACCGCTTCGACTTCGATAGCGGCGAGCGTACGGTGAAAAATGTCTAGTGCGATAGAGCGCAAATTCGTTGTCATGAGTTCAATTCGTTTGGCTTATCCTTTGACATTGCCGTTAACAGTCCAGCCACCATCAACAACAATCGTTTGTCCGCTGATATAATCACCCGCATCTGAAGCTAATAAAATAGCGGTTCCCGCGAGGTCTGCGGGAATGCCCGGACGCGCGAGCGGAATCACACTTACTGCACTTTCATATTTTTCAGGATTGGCGAAAACGGCGTCCACCATTTGCGTCCAAAATCTGCCGGGCGCAATGCCATTGACGTTGATATTGTTTTGCGCGAATTCCAGCGACAGTGACATTGTCAATCCGGTCATCGCATTTTTACTAACGGAATAAAGCGCGATATTAGGAATCGCAACTTTCGTGGAAACAGAGCTGAGGTTAATGATTTTCCCTTTGCCTTGTTTGCGCATTTCGCGGGCAGCGGCTTGGCTTATGAAAAATGCACTTTTGATGTTGACGTTGATAAGCTTGTCCCAGTCTTCGGGCGTGAAATTATCGAATGGCTGGCGAATGTTGATGCCTGCGCCGTTGACCAGAATATCAAGGCGTCCGAAGCGCGCAGTTGTTTGCTCGATGATGCTGGGAATTTGCGTTACATCGCTCACGTCCGCTTGAATTGTTAACGCTTCGCTGCCTGTTGCGCGAATCAATACCGCCGCTTTATCCAGTTCTGATTGTGTACGCGAAACAATGGCGATGTTAGCGCCTGAGTGTGCGAGGGCGAGCGCGATGCCAAGGCCGAGGCCGCGACTGCCGCCTGTGACAAGGGCTACGCGATTGTCAAGCCGGAAATTCGGCATTTGAAATTCTTCGTCTAACGGTCGTTTTCTTATCATAAAAAAATAAACAGGGAATTAACCGCAAAAAGGCACAGAACGTGCAAAACAGAGATAGGTCTTTTTGGTGCCTTTGGTGCCTTTTTGCGGTGATAAATATTTTTATGCAAATGCTTTTCTGAGCACTGCTAAGCTTTTCGGCACGGCAATTTTGGGGTCTTCTTTGCCTTCAAATTCCAGCGAAATATAGCCGCGATAATTATGCTTACGAAAGATGGTTGCGATTTTGTCGTAGTCCAAATCAAGCGTGTACCAAGTGCCGCCGCCGTAATAAAACTTCGTTTGAATCAACACTGTTTTTGGCGCAATTTGGTCGAGCTTTTCGTACGGGCTTTCGAGAAAGTTGCCGGTGTCCGCTGTGATTTGCAACCAGGGCGAATTGATTTCGTTGACGATTCTATTTAATCCTTCGGGCGTACGCCCTAAGCCCCAATGATTTTCCAAACCAAGCACTACGCCGCATTCTTCGGCTTTTTTTAGGCATTTTGTCAGACTATCAATCGCCCATTTGAAACCATCTTCGTCCGTGTAATCTTTGATCGGCGGTTCAATGCCGCGATTTTTCATCAGGTCATTAAAATCCTTACTGGTTCCCCACGTGCCTGTATTCACGCGCATCGTCGGAATTCCCATTTTGTAAGCCAATTCAATTTGGTGCTGTGTGTCAGCAATATTCTTTTCGCGGAAGGCTACATCGGGGCGTAAAAATCCCTGATGGGTTGAAAAGCCCATTAAATCAAGTCCGTGTGAGAACGCGCGGCGTTTGATGCTTTGTAAATAGGAATCGTCTTCGCGTTCCATTTGGCGATGCAAAATCTCTACGCCATCGAACCCCATCTCCGCAGCCATATCTATGCACGCGTTGATGTCGCGCATTTCTTTGCGTGTGAATTGCCAGAACGAATAGGTCGAAACGCCAATTCGATTCGGGCGTAGTTTGTTTTGTGCGGGCGGGACGGGCAGGGCTGTTACCGCTGTTGTGGCAACGGCGGCAGTGGTAGCAGTAATAAATTCTCGTCGGTTAATTGGCATCGCTTTTCTCCTTTGATGTACGTGTATAAAGCAATAATTTTCGATGTGGCGAATTCTTGTTGTGCGAATGTTACTGGATAAAGGCGTAGCTTGTAAATTTATCTATCGAAAGTATGCCGTGGTTGGGGTTCATTTTGGCGAATTATTGTCTGCGGTTGTTGCTGCGAGGTTGATGAATTTGGGAAAACGCTTTGCCTTAACTAGCCTTTTTAGGGGAAGTCTGTTACCTTTCCGCCCGAAAATTATCTGCATAACTTAATTACAAACTCAAAGCGGAAGCATTATCCAATCCGCCAGAATATAGGTTTCTTTGAGGCCGACAAAGAATCGGATGGTAACAGGAAGAGGTGATGGTTGGTCGCCCCAGAAGAAGGTTTTGTTCATGGTCAATGGTTGTGATGTTATTTGACACCACCGCTACGTTCGACTTGCGTCTACAGCTAGCTATAACGCTGTGTCTATAATGTCCTGTATTTCTGGAAGCCAAACTCTCCCCAGTGAATAAGTGCGAAAAATCAAGATTACTTATTATTTTTTGGAGGGAATTTACCTATGGAACAACTCAATGAATCACTTACTCGAATTTTCGGAGATTTGAAAGAATATGCGCCGGGAGTTATCAAAGCCGCCTTATTGTTACTGTTGGCTTGGATTATTGCCAGCATTGTGCGCTCCATCGTGCGCAAAGTGGGGGGAAAAGCACGTTTGGATGAACGCGCAGGCAGCCCTGTAACCGCTTCACTTGCCAGCCTCGTTTACTGGCTGACATTTCTTTTCTTCTTGCCAGGCGTTTTAGAAGCGCTCAACTTGCGCCAAATGCTCGTGCCAGTGCAGGAAATGTTCAATAAGATTTTTGCATTCATCCCGAATATATTAGGGGCAGGAATCATTTTTGCAATTGGCTATTTCATCGCCAAATTAGTCCGCCAAATCATTACCAACGTTTTGTCGGCGGCTGGGCTGGATGAATTCAGCAAAAAAGTTGGTATTGACACAGCGCTCGGCAAGCAAACTTTGTCCGGTATGCTGGGGCTGATTTCTTTTGTGATGATTATTGTTCCAGTGGCTCAAGCGGCACTGAGCAAATTGCAACTCGATACGGTTACACGTCCGGTCGAAGCAATGATTACAAAATTAATAAGTGCAGTGCCTGGTATAATTGGTGCGACTGCGATCCTGATTATTTCTTATTATCTAGGCAAAATCGTTGGACAATTTATCGCTAATTTACTTGAAGGCATAGGCTTCAACGCATTGCTGATGCGCTTAGGCTTGCCGCAATCTACTGGCGAGGGCGGACGCACTCCGGCGCAGTTGGTCGGCTATTTGGTGACAGCCGCGATTTTAGTGTTGGCGATTATGCAGGCTGCTGAAGTAATGGGCTTTGTTGGTTTGTCCAGCTTGGTTTCTGAATTCTCAGTGTTTGCTGGTCACGTGATTTCCGGCGTAGTCGTGTTTGGCGTGGGGCTGTACATCGCTAATTTAGTCGTAATGACGATCAAGGGGAGCGGGGCGCAAAATGCGGATTTGCTTGCGACCATTGCGCGCACGGCGATTTCGATTTTGGCTGGAGCAATGGCGCTGCGCCAAATGGGAATTGCGCCTGAAATCATCAATACAGCGTTCACCTTATTGCTCGGTGCAGGTGCTGTGGCGGTAGCAATTTCTTTCGGTATCGGCGGGCGTGAACACGCAGCGAAAATTATCGAAGAGTGGCGTGCAAGATTGAAATAGAAAAAAGTCTGTAGTGTCTATGGAGTCTGTATAGTCTTGGGTCAACGCATGTATTTGACTCGATAGACTTACAGACTTCATAGCCTAATTTACAGTTTCATCCAAACCCAATAGGCCATCAGGAGTGTGATGATAATTGTGGTCAGCCACAAAGCAATCGTTACAATCTTAGCTGGCCTTAATTCTTTTGGTAAGTACCGATGATGCAGAATTAATGTACCAATGCTGACGATAGGAAGCATCAGCGATTGCGCTATACCACCAAATTTTACCATTGTGACAGGTGACTGAAAGATGTAATAAAAAATTACGCCGAGCAGTAACAGCCCTACGACAAAGCCATTGCGCACTTTGACGCGCGTCACGTAATCATCCGCAGGAAACGCTCCCGTCAAACGTACTAAATCCGCAAAGACCCGCGAATTCGCGGCTGTCGCGGCGAAGATTGTTCCATACAGCGTCGCCAGCGCACCTGCATAAAATAACCACACCGACCAACCACCTAACGTTTGCGTGTAGATATTTGACAGCACGGGAATCATTTCTGATTCTTTAGCGGCTGGTACTAATCCCATGCCGTGCAATACGCCTGCGCCTAATAAATAAAAGGCGATGGTCGCTACAGTGTAAATAAACATAGAGGCTAAAATGTCTACATTCATCACGCGTACCCAACCGCGCGCGCGTGCTTCCCAACTGGCTGAGCCGTCATACTTTCCGGCAAAGCGCGCATAGCCTTTTTCAACGCACCAATAGGGATACATAAACAACTCTGAAGCGCCAACGCCAACGATGCCGAACACTGCTACAGCTTGTGATAAGCCCTCAGCAGGCATCTTAAATTTCAATCCTTCCGCCACATTTGACCAGTTAAAATATTGTGGCATTCGCATCAGCAAGACAGCGGAAAGGAATGTCAGGCCAGTGAAGAGCCCAACTTTGATTACGGCTAAATGCTCAATGCGTCCGTAGCCGCCGCCGAGCAATAAGAAGAGCGTGAGTACAAACAACAGAATGATCCAAATGTTGATCGAAACTGCAGGCAGGAGCAGATGAAACACTTGCGCTACACCGCCGAACATCGCGCCGATTTGCAGCATTGTCATCAGCGTCATGATCGCCCAGCAAATCACAATCCAATTAATTTTATAGCGCGGCCCCGGAATGCGATTCAGTCCGGCAAGCCCTGTCTCTCCGCTTGCAATCGTGAAGCGTCCCATTTCTGATTGAATAATCGGTTTGATGAAACAGCTTAAGAGAATGATCCACAGGCCAACGTAGCCAACTTGCGCGCCTAGATTGGTCGTGGCAATTAATTCGCCGGAACCAACAATTGACGCAGCAAGAATTAGGCCGGGGCCGATGCGTTTGAGAGCACCTAAAATTGTTGCTGGTGGTTGTTCGATGTCTTCGGGGAGTAGTTGATAGGGGTCTTTCATAATAAATCAAAAAGCAACTCTCAAACAGTCGCAACTAACAATAAAGGGCAAAAGTGCAGACAGGAAGGCGGCGCCGCTTTTATCTACGCCGCTAACGTGCCAACCTTTTAATTTTTGCAATTTGATCGTTGCCGTTTGATTTTTCAATGGAGTTTCTCGAAAAAAAGTAATGTGTCGTGTAAATGTTCGCGCCAATAATCCCACGAATGAGCACCTTCAAATTCAGCATATTCGTGGGCGACGCCGAGCGCAGTCAGCTCCGCATGTAATTGGCGATTATGCTCGATCAACAAATCATCTTTGCCACAATCAAATCGCAGTTTAGGCAAATGATTTTGGTTTTGTCTTACCCAGAACAAAATGTCTAATTCGTCTTTGGAATTATTGGCAGTGTACATTGCCAGCGACTCTTCTACAAATAACTCTAATTGCGAATAATGCGTGATGGCGGAATGCGCGGAAATGCCAGTAAAGCGCGCGGCATATTTTGTTCCTAGCCGCAGCGCTCCGAATCCGCCCATCGAAAGACCGCTAATGAATAAAGGCGATTTCTCTGTTATGGCAGGAATAGCTTCTTTGACACAGCCAATTACGTCTTCAATAATCCAGCGGTCATAATCGCCGTTTTGATGTTTTATATAACCACTGCCATCACCCCACAATCCATCGGAAGGCATTGCCAAAATCATTGGGCGTATTTGCTGCTGCGCGATCATTTGCATTACTGTAAGGTGCGCTCCGCCCATCATTGCCCACGTCCAACTGCTGCCATAAACGCCATGTAGCAAAATTACAAGAGGCAGGTCCGCTGTGTTTTCAAGGTTGGGCGGAACAAACAGCGCAACATCTCCGCGCGCCTGAAGCGCAGGGCTTTTGAAAGTAAGGAAGCGCAAATGATCCCGTTCAAATTCCGGGAGCGAAATTCGTACATTGCGATAAGGCATAACACTATTTAGGAGGCGAAGAAATAATTTGCATGAACAAAATAAAACGCGGAAGACATGGAGTAAAGAGCTAAGCTGCTCATCTACAAATTATCTTCCTCGTTTACGTGCAGTCTATTACCTGGACTGGAATGTTTGCTACTTTCCCCTTTATAGAGTTGAGCTGCTAGGCCCGCCAGTCCAGTGCCAAACAATAAGCGGATAGTCGGTTCCAGCACAGCCGCCGGGCCTGATTTAGTGATTGATTCTGTGAGCGAAGTGATTTGCCATATAATGGCTAACTTCGGTCAATTTGAATGAAATGGAAAGAGCAGGGGGAAGAATTGACCGTTCATTTTCGCGCCAGCAGGAATGGGCGGGACGCCTTGTAATAATGTTTCATTTGAAGCTGAACAGACGCCGTCACGAAAAACGTTGATGATTGTTGCGCGGCGTTGACGATCTGTAAAATTCGCGTATGAACCATGGATCATACGCGGATGATGAAAAGTGCATTCGCCTTGTTTCAGCTCTATTGCCACAGGTTGAAAAGCCGCTTTTTGTTCATCGCTCAAGACGGTTTGAATGGCATCCATATTCCCCGCCAGACCCGTGATGGGCAGATCAGACCACCGATGTGATTTGGGGATGTAGTGTAAGCAACCATTCTGTCTATCGGCATCATCCAGCCCAATCCAACAGGTCAAATGTGCCAAAGGCTGTGTACGTGTCCAGTACGAATAGTCCTGATGCCAGGCGACTACGCCGCCGTGATGTGCCGGTTTGCAAAATAATTGATCGTGCCAGAATCGTACGCTGCCGCCCAGCAATTGCGCCGCTGCCATCACAAATTGCGGGTGCCATAAAATATCGTGAAAGCCTTGTGCAATGCGCCACGCGCCAAGTGCATGGAACAAAACAGTATTAGGGTCGGCAGATTCGTTCGAGTGGAATTCATAAAACAATTGATGCCTAGGGTGCGCGGGATCAGTCATCGCGCTTAATTCCTGTCGTAAAATTTCAACCTGCATGTCGTCCAAAATTTTGATGCCCGGCAAATACCCGTACTCCTGAAAAAAATGCACCTGCTCTTCGCGCAAGCGATATCGTTCCCACTCTTCATCAGATTTCGGAGCTTTGAAAAAATTACTGATAGGCGCGTGATAATGGGATAAATCTTCGTGCATAAATTTTCAGGTTGTCTTGGCTGCGATAATCAACCCCGTAGACCAATTCATTTTGGTCAGGCGCAAATCGCTGCGTTGTTCGAGTATAGCAATCAACGCGGCAACCTTGGCGGGATGATCCACAGGCCAATTTGGTTGCGGCAACATATCGTCAATGACATACAGCCCACCGATTTTAAGCAATGATAATGTTTCTTCCAGCGCGAAATATTTGCCGGGCCACGTGTCAGCGAAAATTAAATCGAAGGAGTGTTTTTGCGCGGCTAATTCGCGGATGAAAATTTCTCCGTCTGCTATGTGAAAGTTAACGCGTGCGTCCTTCGCTAAATATTTTTTCGCTACGGCAACCAAATTTTCGTCTTGCTCTACTGTCAATAATTTTGCGCGCGCATCCATCCCGTCCAGTATCCACACGGTCGCTAAGCCTGTGCCTGTGCCAAGCTCCAGAAAATTTCCTGCTGGTTTTGTGCTGACAAGCGTGCGCAACAACGAGCCTGTTAGATAATCTGAAGCTGCCGTAAAGCCAATTTCTTTAGTCGCAGTTGCAATCGCAGGTAGAATTTTGGGCAAGTATAAATTTACTGAATCATTCATTCGGAATGCCTCTCAAAACCATACGCGCGTTCAATTTTACAAACGCGCAGCATGAACGCTTGATACCAAATTTCGTAGCCTTTTTGCTGCGCCACTTTATGCTCGGCTTGGTTGTGCCAATTGCGAATAGCCTCTTCGCTTTCCCAATATGAAACCGTGATGCCAAGACCTTCACGGGCGGATTCAATGCCCAGAAACCCTGGCATCGTCGCGGCTAATTCAACCATGCGATCTGCCATTTTACCGTAGCCATTTTCGCCTTCGGTGCGCAAGCTTGTGAAGATCACGGCGTAATAAGGAGGTTCAGGAGTTTTTGCAATTTGTGACATAAAAAGTAGCGCAAATTGTTAGTTTGCGTTTTTAGGTTAACAAAGGAATACGACGCGACCTAACAATTTGCGTTATGAAGTTGGCATCGTGCTAGCGGCGTATAAATGGAACCTTGCGAATGCAATTGGCTTTGCATCACAACAATTTCCTGTACCTGAAAATTCAGGGCAGGAAATTGGTGCATCAGCAATTTGGCTATAGCTTGTGGCATATTTTTTAAGGTGTTCACGCGCCCTAACGTTAAGTGCGGATTGAATGGGCAAAGCTCTTTAGCAAATCCGAGCGCGTGCAATTTTTCATCTAGGTTTTTGTGGAGCGATTTTAGTAAATTCAGTTCGCCATCAATGCCAGCCCATAAAACACGCGGATTTTTTGCATTTGGGAAAATGCCCGCGTCATGCAAGCGCAGCGAAAATTGCGGAGTGATAGCGGCGACTTCTTCACAAACGGTCGTGATTGCTGAAATTTTTTGTGACTCGACTTCGCCTAAAAACTTAAGCGTCAAATGAAAATTTTCCAGCTTTGCCCAACTCACATCTGCGTGAGTAGCTCGCAATTCAGTTTGCAAAGTTGCAAGCGCAGATTTGATTTCCGCTGGTAATTCAAGCGCAGTGAAAATTCGCATGAACGTCTTAGCCCATTATGTTTTCTGGTGCGCCTTTTTCTTTGCGCGCAATGCCTGTGCGTCGGGCAGCTTCTTTCACAGCTTTCGCAACAGCAGGCGTGACTTGGCGATTGAAAACGGATGGAATAATGTAATCTGCCTGCAACTGATCTTCGTGAATCACCGAAGCGATTGCGTGTGCCGCTGCCAATTTCATTTCTTCTGTGATGTCCGTCGCGCGACAATCCAGCGCCCCGCGAAATATGCCGGGAAAGCACAGCACGTTATTAATTTGATTCGGATAATCGGAACGTCCGGTAGCGATAACTTTTGCGTGCAGCGCCGCATCTTCGGGCATAATTTCCGGCATCGGATTCGCCAGCGCAAAAACAATCGCGTCGCTCGCCATTGTTTTCAGCGCTTCGACCGAAAGCACGTTCGGCGCCGACACACCTATGAAAACGTCTGCGCCTGAGATGACTTCGCTCAAACTACCGCGCAAATTTTCAGGATTCGTGTGATCAGCGTACCATTTCAACGCTTCGTTCATGTTTTCGGTGCGCCCACGATACACCGCGCCGTAAATATCGCAACCGATAATATTTTTGACGCCGCCTTGCCTCAGCATTTTGGTTACGGCAGTTCCCGCCGCGCCTGTCCCTGACACAACAACTTTGATGGCTGCCATTTTTTTATTCACAACTTTGAGGGCGTTGATGAGCGCAGCTAGAACCACTACCGCTGTGCCATGTTGGTCATCATGGAAGACAGGAATATCTAATTCTTTTTTCAAGCGCGCTTCGATTTCAAAGCAGCGCGGCGCAGCGATGTCTTCGAGATTGATGCCGCCAAAAACAGGCGCAATCGCTTTGACTGTGCGAATAATTTCTTCAGTGTCTTTGGTGTCGAGACAAATCGGAAACGCATCCACGCCCGCAAATTCTTTGAAAAGCATCGCCTTGCCTTCCATCACGGGCAACGCGGCTTCGGGGCCAATATCGCCCAAGCCTAAAACTGCCGTGCCATCCGTAACGACGGCAATTGTGTTGCGTTTGATTGTGAGGCTGAAAACTTTTTTCGGGTCTTCGGCAATCGCGGTGCAAACGCGCGCTACGCCTGGGGTGTACGCGCGCGAAAGATCTGTGCGCGTCTGAATTGGAATTTTGCTTTTGATCTCAATCTTGCCGCCAATGTGCAGCAAAAAAGTGCGATCCGACATGTGAATGAACGTCACGTGCGGAACGGCTTTGACGGCTTCGACAATGCGTTTCGCCGTGTCGTCATTGCCTGCCGCAACAGTGATGTCGCGGACTAATTGATTGTTGCCGACTTCGACAATATCTATTGCGCCGATGTTGCCGCCCGCTTCGCCAATTGCCGAAGTCACGTGCCCAAGCACGCCGGGTTTATTGGCAAGTTTCAAGCGTAAAGTGATCGCGTAGCCTTCGCTGGGTTGATAGTACATAAAATATTTTCACTAAATTTTTATTTGCCTCCAGCTTTAGCGGAAGGAGAAATTTGGGATAAGAAGCATCTATATTACGAAATTTCTTTTACGTACACATAATGCTGATAATCGCGCCAGAGAATTTCTTTTTCGATACGCAGGCCGTTGCGTTCGGCTACGCGGCGCGAGGGCAGATTTTCGGGGCAATAATTCTGCATCGCTGGAGTTGCTGAAACGCGTATTCCATACAGGCGTGCGCGGCTTCGGTCGCATATCCTTTGCCCCAATAGTTTTTGTTGAAATGATAGCCGACTTCTAATTCTTCGATGCCGTTAATGTCTTGCAACATTAATCCGCAATCGCCAATTAATTTTTCTTCAGACTGCAAAATTACTGCCCACAATCCGTGTCCGTCTTTTTCGTAGCGCTGTTGTGTACGTTGTATCCATTCGTGCAGCGCCTGTTCATCCAGCGTGCGCGGGAAAAATTTCATTGCTTCAGCACCAGACCAAATCGCAAATAAATCAGCGAAATCTTCAGGCGTAATTTCGTGTAAAGTTAAGCGTTCAGTTGTAAGAATCGTGCGGCTCATAATTCTGCCAAAACGGGGACTTCGTTATTTGTCATTAATGCCAAACCGGTGGCGATGATGTTGTGTTGCAATATTGGATTATTTGCTTCGCCGAGCGGGTAGCCCATTTTGTACGGAACAAAAAGTGCACGCGGCGGGCGAAGACTTGAAGTCACTTCACGCAATAATGAGATTGCAACTGTCGTAATATTTTCGCGCTCAATCGCCGCTCCCAGCAGACCAACTGTCTGTACGCACATTGGTCAGACAGGCGTCAGGAACACCGCGTCTACTTGATCGGCGCGGAGTTTTTGGGCAACTTCAGTAGCCGTCTCAGTAATTAATTTTTCTGGTTTTGTGATTGAACCCATGAAGCTGAAATGCCTATGATTCAAGGCGCCGATGATATTTTGTTGTGCGAGTTCACGAAAACGATCCAGCGGAAACGCGAGGTTTTTGTCGGCTTCAATGCCTGCGTGATCGAACGCGCTACTTTTGTGGCTTTCGATTAATGTTTGCGTGTCTGTGGTATTTGGTATTTCGCGGTATGATGTGTCGCCACCTTTGATGTCGTGGTCAAAACCAATTTGTTCTGGCGTATGCAAACCGGCTGAAGTCACCAGCGCAATGCGTGCCTCAGACAATGGTTTTGTTAACGGCGCGCACGGCACAGGCTGAATTGTGTATCGCGAAAACGGATACGCTTTCATAAAGAGCCGATGCGTCAAACTAAGGTCACTATAAGTTGCCATAAATTATGGAAGAAGAATTTTTTTTCAATTGCCCGTATTGTTGGCAAGAGATTTCAATGTTATTTGACCTCTCGGTCGAGCACCAGAGCTATGTCGAAGATTGCGAAGTTTGCTGTCGCCCAATTTCGGTCACGTACACTGCTGAAAACGGCGAAGTCACTTGGTTTGAAGCCGGACAACTCGAATAAATTTTGCACTACAAAAGTATCAATATGCTTTCATTTAACGATCAAATTATTCTCATCACAGGAGCAGCGCGCGGCATTGGCGCGGCGGCGGCGATAAAATTTGCCGAAGCGGGAGCCGCTGGCGTCGTTATCAACTATCACAAAAATCGCGCGGCTGCGTTGTTGGTTGCGGCTGAAGTTGAACGCGCGGGCGCGCAGGCTTTGGCGTTGCAAGCTGATGTAGCGAATTCTGCCGAAGCAAAATCTTTGGTTACGCAAACGCTTGAAAAATTCGGCAGGCTTGATGTGCTGGTAGCAAACGCTGGTGTGTGGCCCGCGGAGGATAAACCGATCAACATTCTCGACGAAGCGCAATTTGAAAATACGATTCGCACCAACGTTCACGGCGTCTATTACGTTTGCCGCGCCGCCGCTGAAATTTTTATTCAGCAAAAACGCGGCAATATTGTGACTGTGAGTTCGACTGCAGGGCAACGCGGTGAAGCAGGACATTCTGATTATGCGGCATCCAAAGGCGCAGTTATCAGCTTCACAAAATCTCTGGCGTCAGAGCTTGGACGTTATGGCGTGTGCGTGAATTCTGTCGCGCCGGGTTGGGTAGACACGGAAATGTCTGCGGGGGTGTTACGCGAATCCGATGAGACATTTAAAAAATTTGCGCAAGGCATTCCGCTCGGTCGCATCGCTACGGCAGATGACATTGCGAATCCGATTTTGTTTTTGGCTTCGGATTTGGCGCGGCATATCACAGGCGAAATTTTAAATGTGAACGGCGGTGCAGTTTTGTGCGGGTAAAAATATTGTGCGCCAAAAAAAAGAAAAGGCCGAAGCAGCTTAGCTTCGGCGCGAAAAGAGTCAAAGGAGGATGATGAAGAAAGAACGAACAGGTCACCGACGACTTGCGTCGCCGATGACCCACCCGACGCCAGTAGCCGGCAGCACCCGGCGCATTTAAGGGATAGTGAGAATGCGGCTTGGCTTCCAGAAATTTGCTGTCAAAAAAATGTGATGGAGAAATGATGAGAATTTGCTTGCACAAAATTAAAACGGCGAGCAATCAGAATCCCCTCACAGATTCCAATTACCCGCCGCTGGCGAATAGCCACTCATGATACGTTATTTCAAGACCCGATCTGAGCAAGAATAGCGAAACTGCTAGCATCAGAGAAATGTTACTCACCCTTCGTCTGAGCTTTACCACCCTTACTCACTTTGGATCTTCCTCACACGTGCTAGTACAAACGCGGCACCCTGGGAAATGTTCCCAAACAAAATAAAAAATCTTGATGTTTTTGATTAATGTTTTTTCACGATGGATTGAAAGATTTGCGCGGAAATCGTGGCGATTAAATTGTGGGCTTGTTTTTCATCAGCTAAGCCGCGCGTCAAAACTACGATGATGTAAGGCTGAGACTTCTGCGGAAAAACGATCCCTGCGTCGTGATTAATTTTTGTGATGGAGCCGGTTTTGTGCGCGACCTTTGTGCCCGCAGGTAATTGCGCGGGGATGCCTTCGTTAAATTCCTGGTTGCTGAGAATGGCAATCATTTCCTGTCGGGCGGTGACCGTCAAAAATTTCTTTTCTATTAGCGCGCGTAACAAAATCATTAAATCCTGCGCCGTAGTCGTGTTATTCAATCCGGCGCGAAACGCTTTATTGTCCTCTACGCCGCGCCTGACTTGCATGTCGTGCGCCCCTAGGTTCTTCATTAATTGCATCACGTTTTGCGCGCCCGCTTTTTCAATCAAAATGTTCGTAGCGAGATTGCTGCTGCGTGTAATCATTCGTTCCATTAACGTGCGAATCGTCAGCGGTTGTCCGATTTTTTCATAAATTTCTGCATCGCTGTCGTCGGTAGGGCTGAGCGTGTACGCGCTGCCATCCGCGATGCTGGCGAAATTATTTTTGATGATTAATTCATCATCCAGCTTAAATTTTTTCTGCTCAGCCAGTCGAAATAATTCCATCATCACAGGCAATTTCATGGTGCTGGCAGCATGAAAAGTTTCCCGCTCATTGATGAGTAACGCTTGCTTGGAGCGCAAATCATAGACTGCCACGGCAACAGTTTCCGCGCCGCTCGTGGCAATTAGTTTATTGATTTCAGCTTTGGTTTGCGAAAGGGCATTTTGCGCTTGAGACGAATTGAAAAAAACACTCAAGCAAAGCAGTGCCAGGAAAATTTTTTGCAGCGAATTTTTCACGATTGGAAATTTTGTTTGACTGAAATTTCTTCACCTGTAACAGCATCAATATAAACTGTCCACGTAGTGCCGCGCCCAACCTCGACAGGATAAGCAAGATGCAACATTAATTTCTGGTCTTTGCTGTCAGGAAAAATTACTAAATCTTTGACGCTTGCTTCGGAAGCTTGTGCGACTTTGTACGTCATGGGTTGGCCTGCGATGTTGCTGTAAGTGAATTCGCGTCCAAGGAAGCGTTTGGCGATTTCTGCGTTTTCAATTTTCGGACGTGCAACGAATTCAGTTGTCGGCACAATCGTGCTGCTGAGTTGAAGCAGCATTCCGGTTTTGCTGATTGTGATGTGCAATTCGCCAAAGCCATTTGTCAGCGGAAACGGGAAATTCATTTGCTGATATGAAGCGCGATACATATTGCCGTCGCCGCTGAAATTAATCAGCGAAATATCTTTGAGGCCAAGCGCACTCGAACGCTGATCACCGCTCAGCACAATGTGTTGGTGCTCAATGAAGCGGCGTAAATATTCTTTGGCTTGTGCCTCAGTGAGCGCTTCACCTGCTTTCTGTTCGGGCGGATTGATACTGATTTGATTGGCGATCCCGGCAGGCAACGAATGCGGCGTATACAAAATCGGCTCGAATTCTAATTTCGTGAAAGCGATTTTGTATTCTGTCAAAAAAGCATTCCACGCATCTTCGGCAGCCTGTTGCCGCGCAGGGCTTGCTTCAATGTTCGGCGGATAGTTTTCTTTTGATTGAGAAGTTTGTTGTGCAGGCTGTTGCGGCGCAGCACAAAAATGCAGGCCAACCAACAAACTCAGAATCGTACTGCTTAAAAATTTTGCGCTAATCATTATGACGATGATTATTCAAGGCTGAGGACGTAAATGCAAGCGGGGCGTAGTGATGAGTGATGAGTAGCGAGTAATGAGTGACGAGTAGCGAGGTTCTCTTCTTTAGGACGTCTCACTCATTACTCATCACTCATCACTTTTCTTCTACAAAAAACTCCAGCAACTCATCGGCGGAGTTTTTCATTTCGATTGAAAAATTATGCACGCGGGCGGTGAAATAATTAAACATCCAAACGGCGGGGATAGCAACGACAAGGCCGAATGCCGTAGTGATTAAGGCTTCGGCGATGCCGCCTGCGACGACGGAAATCCCCGCCGTTTCGGCTTCGTTCATTTTGGTGAACGCGTTGATGATGCCGACCACAGTTCCGAATAATCCTACGAATGGAGCAGTTGAGCCGACAGTTGCGAGGCTTGAAAGGCCTCGCTGCATTTCTGCGAGTTTAATTGCGGAAGATCGTTGCAACGCGCGTTTCGCTTTGCGCATGGGATTTTTTGTGTTAGTGACAGCGAGTTCCTGCAAGCCGGAATTCACCACCATTGCAAGATGACTTTTTTTGTATTGCCGCGATAATTGCAGCGCTTCGTCAAGCTGTGCGGCTTTCATCATTGCGGTTGCTTTCGGTATAAACGCACGCGATTGATTCGCTGCCGCGTTAAAGGTCAAATATCGCTCGCACATAATGGCGATGGAATAAATTGACATGACCAGTAAGATCACGATTACGCCCAATCCCACCGCGCTTGTCTCGCGGATAATCGCTTCAGGCGATAATTTGAAAGGTGCCATTTTTTCAGCTTGCAATAAGATTACAAACCCATAGCTTAAGAGCGTCATAACGAATGCCTCCTTGAGGAAATTTCAGCTAGCAATTTTTGATTGAGAGAAAAATTCGTCAGCGCGCCTGACGAATGTGTTGACTTAGACTCCAAGTTGCGAGAAAAGTTCCCAAGCTTATGAATTTCATTTACGGTTTATCTCCAGTTGTAGAAGCGCTGCGTGCCAAACGGCGACAGCTCAGCAGAATTATGATTGCCACCAGCGTGCAACCTGCGCGGCTGGGCGAATTGATTTCGTTAGCGCGCGAAAATAAAGTGGTCATCGAAAGGCGCGAACGGCGCGTGCTCGACGATTTAACGCACGGCGCAAATCATCAGGGCGTCATTGCTTTTATTGGCGGCGCGCCTTCATCGAATAACAAGGCTGAATATATTAGTGCGGATGAAATTCTCAGCACCGTTGGCGAAAAGCCACTGCTTGTTCTGCTCGACAATATCGAAGACCCGCACAACCTAGGCGCGATTTTGCGTAGCTGTGAAGCCGCTGGCGTGGATGGCGTATTCATTCCCGAACATCGCGCGGTAGGGATCAATGAAACGGTTGCGAAAACTTCGGCGGGCGCAATTGAATACGTGCGTGTTTCTCGCGTGCCAAATCTTGTGCGGTTAATTGCAGATTTGAAAGAACGCGGCTATTGGGTTGTTGGTGTCGAGGGGGGGACGGCGGAGGAGTACACCGAATTTGATTTCAATGTGCCGCTGGCGCTCGTACTCGGCAGCGAAGGCCACGGTGTTCGTCGCCTAGTCAAAGAAAATTGTGATGCGCTGGTTTCGATCCCCATGCACGGCAAAGTGAATTCGCTGAATGTCAGCGTAGCGGCAGGCGTTATGTTGTTTGAAGTATTACGGCAAAGAAAAAATCAGAACCCAGAGCAGTAGTGAGGGACAATGATGAGCCACCCGCTACTGCAGGTGGTTTTGACACTATTTACAGGAGAAAAATAAATGTCGAATTCGATGCTTGAGCAAGCGGCGGTGCAAAATACATTGCAAGGCGCGTTTGATTTTGCTCAGAGTCAGGTCAAAACATTATTAGAAAAATATCCGGCGGATTATTACCCTATGTACACCGTCGGCGGAAAATTCGGGCAGGATCGCAAACGCTGGACGCATTGGTGCGACGGATTTTATCCGGGCATGATGTTCATTTTTGCGGAAGCTACGGGCGCACAATTTTGGTTGGATAAGGCTGTCTCATTCGCTACGCCGCTGGAAAAACGCCAATACGACCGCGCCGTGCATGATTTAGGGTTTTTATTTTTCTCGACACATTTGCGCTGGCTGAATTTGGGCGGGCCAAAAGACCACATCGAAGCGTTGCTCAATCAGGCAGGCAAAACGATGGCGATGCGCTTTATGGAGCGCGGGCAATATTTGCGCTCGTTTGTCGAACCCGCTTCGTTGTTCATTGACATCATGATGAACGTCGGCACGATCTTTCGCGCGGGCAATGAATTGAATGACGCACATTTGCTAGACATCGCGCATCAGCATTGTATGACAACGCGCCGCACGATTGTGCGCGGTGATGGTTCGACTTCGCACGAAGGGATTTACGATTTAGTCACAGGCGAATTTTTGCGGCAGACCACGCATCAAGGCTATCGCGGTGATTCATGTTGGTCGCGCGGTTTGGGATGGTCTTTGTACGGCTTCACGCGTTCTTATTTGCAAACAGGTCGCGCGGAATATTTAGAAACGGCGATGCTCAACGCCGATTTTTATTTGCAGCACACGCCCGCTGACGGAGTGACGCCGTGGGATTACGACGCGCCAGAAACAGGCGAATTAGCAAAATCGCAAGTGGATACTTCCGCAGCCGCAATCGCTGCTTCAGGTTTGCTTGATTTAGCAAACGTTGTTGCTGACAAAACGAAAGCACGCGCTTATCGTGATTTTGCGCTGACGAGTTTACGTTCATTGTCCGAAAAATATTTGGGCAACTTGACGCCTGGATTTGAAGGTGTGCTCAACGGCGGCGTCTATCACATCCACAAAAATCTTGGCGTGCACGAAGCCGTTTTGTTTGGCGAATATTTCTTTGTCGAAGCGTTGCACAAAGCTTTGCAATATCTAAGCAATCGCAACGCTCCTGCTATTGTGATCCCGTACCCCGAAGATTCGCTGCCCGATTGGGCACGCAATTGGGACGACGGCCCGACGGAAGAGGATTTGCCAGCACCAGAGTAAGAACGATGGAGAGAATGAGAGAAAGAGCGATGGGGAGGCTTTCGCAAGTTTCCCCTCTAGCGCTCCATCGCTCTTTCTCTTTTTCCTTATCAAGATATGTCTGAACAACAAATTTCATTAGTAACAGGTGCAGGGCGCGGCATTGGGCGTGGCATTGCGATTGAGTTGGCGAAGCTCGGTCACGCGGTCGTGATTAATTACGCGGGCAATGTAAGCGCGGCGGAAGAATGTTTGCAACTCGTGCGCGAAGCGGGCGGCGATGGCATTACCGTTCGCGCGGATGTTTCTGTTGCGCCAGATCGTGAAGCGTTGGTAACTGCGACGCTGGAAAAATATGGACGCATTGATTTGCTTGTGAACAACGCAGGCGTAGCGCCTAACGTTCGCGCTGATATTTTGGACGCAGGCGAAGAATCGTTTGATCGCCTCATCAATATAAATTTGAAGGGGCCATATTTTTTGACGCAACTTGTTGCGCAAAAAATGATCGCGCAAGTGCAAAACAGCTCATCAAAAATTGCGCCGCGCATTGTAACCATTACTTCGGTGTCGGCTTACACCGCGTCAGTAAATCGCGGCGATTATTGTGTAGCAAAAGCTGGCTTGGCGATGATGACTTCGTTGTTTGCCGCGCGGCTAGCGGAATACGGAATTAATGTTTACGAAATTCGCCCAGGCGTGATCGCTACAGATATGACGGAAGGCGTGAAGGAAAAATACGATGCGCTGATTGCGAATGGTGCGTGGCCGATTAAGCGTTGGGGCTTGCCGGAAGACATTGGACGCGCGGTAGCTGCGATTGCCCGTAACGATTTTCCCTTTTCAACAGGCGAAGTTTTTAATGTGGATGGCGGTTTTCATTTGCGCACACTATAGCTGGGAACGCACGCGCCCTCGCGTGCTGAGGCTTACGGCGGAAATTATTTCATCGCAGTTAATTTGCTCCATTAACCTCAGCACGCGAGGGCGCGTGCGCTCCCAGCAAGTTACTTCGCTGAAAATTTATAAATCGTTGTTGTGAGATATGTGCTGCCCGGCTTCAGCAATGTCGAAGGGAATTCTGGTTTATTGGGTGAATCAGGATAATGCTGGGTTTCCAAACAAAAAGCATTCCGTTTGTTGTAAATCTTGCCGCCTTTGCCTGTGATGTTGTTCAGGTGATTTCCTGTGTAAAGTTGCACGCCGGGTTCGGTTGTTTGCACTTCCATCACACGGCCTGTTGTTGGTTCATAGACACGCGCGGCTAATGTCAATCCTTTGCCGCCGCCATTAATCACAAAATTGTGATCGTAGCCAAATCCCCACACCATTTGCTCTTCGGTTGAATCAATCCGATCTCCGATTTTTGTTGAGGCGGTAAAATCCAACGCGGTTCCTTTGATGTTTACAATTTCGCCTGTAGGAATCAGCCCTTTATCTACTTTGGTAGCCTGATACGCATTGAGCATTAATTCGTGTCCCAAAATGTCGCCATTGCCTGCGCCAGCTAAATTGAAGTAGGAGTGATTGGTCAAATTCACATGCGTGGGCTTATCAGTTTTCGCCATGTAATCAATTCTCAGCGCATTATCATTGGTCAACGTATAGACTACCGTCACATCTAATTTGCCGGGATAGCCTTCTTCCATATCGGCGCTAGTGTATTTCAATTCCAGCGTTTGACCTTCAGTAGATTTGCCCGATTTTGCTTTCCACACTTTTTTATCAAAGCCGAGCGCGCCGCCGTGCAAATGATTTTCGCCGTTGTTTACAAGCAACTTATATTCTTTTCCGCCAATCGAAAATTTGCCTTTCGCAATGCGGTTACCGTAACGACCGACCAACGCGCCAAAGAACGGATGGCCTTTTAAATAAGGCTCCAACGAGTCAAATCCCAATTCGACATCGTCAAATTTGCCGTTGCGATCTGGCGTTTTCAGCGACACGATAATGCCGCCATACGTCATAATTCTCGCTTCCATGCCTTTAGCATTCGTCAGCGTATAAATATCAACGGGCGTTCCGTCCGCCGTTTTTCCAAAAGGTTGTTTTGTAATCATAGGTTTTTTCTGAGCTAGTGTTGTCATTGCCAGCAAAGCTGTAATGATTAGTGTGATGGTGAATTTTTGCATGCTTCTCCTTCTACCAAAATGAAACGCGGCTTACGCGGATAAGGCAGATGCACGTTGATATAAAAATCAATCCGCGTAAATCCGCTCAATCTGTGTCATCCGTGTTTTATGAAATCGAGATTCCGAATTGTCCCAGATGCGCGCCATTATTATGCAGCGCAGTTCGTAAAGAAAGTTCTAACGTGTCCCTGATTTCTTCGGGCGCGATCACTGCGTCAACAAAGCCGCGCGCCGCCGCGAATTTTGCGTCTAGTTGTCGTTCATATTCGTCGCGCACGTTTTGCATTTCGGCTTGCAGCTTTTCGTCCGGTTGCTTGCCTGCGGTTTTTAGCTTTTCAAGTTGCGACGAGAACAAGGCCATTACAGCGGATTCGCCTTCCATCACGCCCATTCTGCCTGTGGGCAATGTGAAAATAAAATCAGGATCGAACCCTTGTCCCGCCATCGCGTAATAACCCGCGCCGCTCGCGTGATTAATTGTCAGCACAATTTTCGGCACAGTGGTCGTCGCCATCGCTTCGACAAATCGTGCGCCCGCGCGAATGATGCCGGAATGTTCCGCTTCGACGCCAACCATAAAGCCGGACACGTCTTGAATAAATAAGAGCGGCGTTCCGTGCCGATTGCAAGTCTCAATAAAGTACGCGGTTTTCTCGGCGCTTTCGGTGTAGATGATGCCGCCGATTTTTGGAGCTTTGCCCGCTTCGCCTTTAATCATGCCGCGACTATTCGCAATGATGCCAACGTTGATGCCGCGAATGCGTGCGTGGCCGATGATCATTTCCTGCGCGTAATCGGCCTGAAATTCATCAAAGCTGTCCGCATCCAAAATGCAATCCAGCAACGCGCGCGGATCATACATGCCGCGATGATCGTTCGGAATGATGTTGTACAAATCTGTTTGTGGGCGCTTGGCATCAAGGGCTTCCGCGATTTTGACTTGCGATGTTTCGCTCGCAGGCAATTCAGAAATCAGTTTGCGAATTTGCTGCACGCACTCTTCATCATTTTTTGCGCGGTAATGTGCTACGCCAGAAATCGCGTTGTGCGTGAGCGCGCCGCCTAATTTTTCACCATCCACTTTTTGCCCCGTAGCGCCTTTGACTAAATTCGGCCCACCTAGTCCCATGAACGAAGTGCCTTCGACCATAATGATGACGTCCGACAGCGCAGGCAAATACGCGCCGCCCGCAATGCACGGCCCCATCACAGCAGAAAATTGCGGCACTTTCAAAAATTTGCGCATCACCGAGTTGTAATAAAAAATTCGCGCCGCGCCGTATTGACCAGGGAACACGCCGCCCTGATAGGGCAAATTGACTCCGGCGGAATCTACCAAATAAACAATCGGCACGCGGCAGCGCATAGCGATTTCCTGTGCGCGCAAAATTTTCTTAATTGTCTCAGGCCACCACGAACCAGCTTTGACCGTGGCGTCATTCGCTACGACAACGGTTTCGCGCCCTGCCACTTTGCCTACGCAGGTGACGACGCCTGCTGCGGGGGCTTGTCCGTCGTATTGATCGTAGGCAATCAGCAGGCCGATTTCCTGATAAAATCCTTCGTCAAAAAGTAATTCGATGCGTTCGCGTGCGGTCAATTTTTGTTGTGCATGCTGCCGCTCAATTTTGTCTGTGCCGCCACCGAGCAAGAGCTTAGTTTCAAGCTCGCGCAATTCTTCGACAAGCAATTCGAGCTGTGATGGGGCAGGACTTTTTGGAGCCAATTTCATAGGTTGTAAGCTTGGAGCTTGGGGCAAGTTTAGTCAACTAATTGAGTGTAAGCAGCGTAACGAATAAAACTGACTTCTATTCAGTAACGCGCCGTACCATCACTTTGTCTACGCGACGTTGATCCATATCAATGATTTCAAAACGCAAATTACCAAATTCAAAACTGTCTGATTCGATTGGAACGCGGCCCAATTTATACATCACAAAACCGCTCAAAGTGTGATATTCGCCGCGCGCTTCGCCCGGTAATTTTTTGAGTTCTAACGCTTCTTTGACATCATGAATGGTGAGCGTTCCATCTAAAATCCAGGAACCATCTTCGCGTTGTTGAATCGGTTGATAATCCGGTTCGTCAATCAACATCATATCGCCTGCAATTGCTTCGAGAATGTCGTGATGTGTGACTAATCCGAGCGTGCTGCCATATTCATCCAGCACGACGGCAAGGTGCGTGCCTGTTTTCTTGAAATGTTCCAATGCCTTGAGCGCGGGCATAGATTCGGGGATGTATAAAGGCTGCCGCATCACGATTTCAATGTCGAAGCGATTATTATCCAAGTGGTCTTTCAGCAAATCTTTCGCGCGCACCATTCCCACAACGTTATCCAATCCATCGCGGCAAACCAGAAAACGCGAATAGCTGTTCTCTCGAATGGCGCGCAAAAGTTCTTCGGGCGTGTCATTGAGATCAAGAAAACTAACGTCGTGACGCGGCGTCATCAGGGCGCGCACGCGTTGATCGCTCATGTGAAAAATGTTTTCAACCATGTGCCGTTCGGCTTCTTCAAACACGCCGAATTGTGCGCCTTGCCGCACCATAATTTTCACTTCGTCTTCGGTTACGAGTGGATCATCAGAAGGCTTGATGCCAAATAATTTCATCACCACATCCGTTGAACCGCTGAGTAATCGCACCGCCGGGGAAGTGAGTTTAGCGATCCAGCGCATCGGATTGGCTACCGCGTGGGCAATCCCTTCCGCATGATTCAGCGCCAATTGTTTCGGCACTAATTCGCCGATGACCAATGAAAAATACGTGATGATTAGCACGACGATGCCGAATGAGAGGTTATCCGCATAAGGCGCGAGGCTTTCGTATTGCTTGAGCGGCACCGCCAATTTTTCAGCCAGCGAAGCGCCGCCAAATGCGCCAGCTAAAATACCCACAAGCGTAATTCCAACTTGTACCGTAGCGAGAAAATCATTGGGGTCTTCAGCTAAGGCGAGCGCGGCGCGTGCCTTGACATCGCCTTGCTCTGCGCGCCTTTGCAAGCGGGCTTTACGCACAGAGACAATGGCTAATTCGGACATCGAAAAAATGCCGTTGATAACCAGTAATACAAAAATAATCGCAATTTCTATCAGGGCTGATTTCATACAGGTTTTTCATTTGCACGCTGTTCTACTTCTGCAATCATCTGTTGCCAATGATTTGACAAAAACGGCGGATTTTTTAGGCTATCCAAAACGTAAGACCGATCCGCGCGCGATAAATCCAGCACAGCGGTAATCATTTCTTCCTGATAAAAACTTGCTTCGGCAAGCGGAATTCCATTTGGCTCGCGGATGAAAGATGAACCGCTGGAGGTTTGTTTTCCATCAGGCGATTCGCCAATTGTGTTCGCTACGCAATGAAAGATTTTGGAATTCGGACCGACAGGTTGCTGCGCGCGTCCCGAAGTTCGCTTCCACGTGACGGCTTCGATTTCATCAGAACTACAGGACGGGTGAAACAAAATTTGTGCGCCTGCCATTGCGGGGATGCGATACAGTTCTGGATGACGACCATCGCGGCAAATCACCATCGTGCAGGGAATATCGTCAATTTTAAATAGCGAAAGCTTGTTGCCACCGCGACAATATTTCATTTCATCGCGTCCCGCCATATTCACTTTGGCGTATTCGTGTACGATTACGCCTTGTGGATTGATGACGTGCATCAGATTCAAAAACTTGTTTGGTGTTGGCTGAATTGTCCCGACAATCACCCAAATATTATTTGCGGCAGCAGCGGTCTGCACTTGTTGCAATGCGTCTTGAGTTTTTGCAGGTTTGAGTTTGACGAGATAGGGGAAGTAATAGCTCGTTAAATTTGCTTCGGGAAATAACACTACGCGGCTGCCATATTCGGCGGCGGCTTTGATGTATTTCAGCGTCGTGCGCAAATTGAAGGCCAGGTCTTTTGCCCAGTGCATTTGTACACATGACACTTGTAATGTTTTGACTTTATTCATAAACGAATGGAATGCGGATGGTTTTTTTAGCGTAAGAACGAAAAGCCTGTGTAAATAACGTTGCTGTCCAGCCCCGGATTCACGCCTGTGATGCGCGCATTGGAAAAGTGATGCAACTTGTATCCAAGCGTTAATGCTTTGTGTGAACCAAGCGGAATATATATGCCGCCGCCAAATTCAAATGTGAAATTGAACCGCGTTGCGCCTAACACTTCGACCGGAGTGCCACGTTCAAACAGTAAAAATCCGCCGCTGGCATTGACGAATGGTTTGATGCTGCCAGCCCGATTCGCAATGATTTTTAATCCAATCGGTGATGACCCACGCCCGCGCACAGCCAGTTGTGCGCTCGGATTGCCAACGCGCACGCGATCCGGCTGATAGACCATCGCATATGGAATGAAGTCGCCGGTGAATTGAAACGCCAGATGGCGTGTCGTTGCGAATACGCCGCCATAACGCAATCCCGCCAACACCAATTTACGATCAGTTGCCGAACCGAAAATCGTTGATGACTCAGGCGATCCGCCAATCCACACGCCGAGTTCGTGCGTGCCTCTGTCAAAACTGTCGGCACTTTTATTTTGTGCCAAGCTTGAGAGTGTAAAAAACATCAGCAAAAAAAATGTCAAAGAAATAAGTTTGGTAAATTTCATGCAGTTGATAAATCTCTATGGTTTTGTTTGGTGTAAGCACTTAAAAATCACTTGTCCGCGTCAGTCACAATTTTCAAGCCAGTAATTGCTATTTGTTAAATTGATTGCGGAACATAGCACCGTGCTAAATTTATTTTAGCAGATAATGGTTGAGGGGCGAGAAATTTACGCGGCGACTGGTGCATGATATGTTGCAATGCGTTCCCGCAAAAAACTATTATCAATTGATTCACTAACCGATTTATTCAGCAAAAGATTTTTATGAACGTTGGTTATACACCAAATAGTTTTGGTTGGCTCTTATTGCTCATCTTTGGCAGCTTTATCATTTTCCCCCTGTTATTATTGCTCACGCGTTTGCTGTTACAGTTGTTCGGCATCAGGAATAATGGGCTGATGCTGGCGGTATTTTTCGGCTCCATCTGTCTGGTTCTTTTTAGTATGTCATTGGCGTTGGACATGTTCGGCGAACAGGTCGCGGCGCAAATTGTTTCCAAACGTGAAACGGTGACAGTGGATCGGAGCGGTGACTGGAGGCACAGTTATTTGTTGAGTTTGCAATTGGACGCAAAAAGTTTGCCGTTGCCGATGCCAAGTGGCGTAGATTCAACTTTGCTCGAAAGTTTTCTCAAAGATACAGGCACGCAATTTTCAAGCTACAGCCCTGATGACGCTACGTATGATCGCTTTGATAAAAATGATGCTTTTGCACTACGCGTGCTACGCATCGGTGGTTTGAGTATCACACGCCCCATCAGTCAAAGTACTTTTACGGTACTGCCCTGGGGGTGGTTATTGGCGGGCTTTGTGGTGCTCGGTTTGTTCGTAATGTTTTGGCGCAACCTCTGGTGGGGAGCCGTATTGATCGCGGTGATGCTGCTGATTACTCTGCCGATTATGAATGCGAATCAGGCTCAACGAACAGTAGAAGACAATTCAGACAAAACGGAACGCATAACAGCAATCGTGCAAAATTCTCATCGCATCACCGAATGGGATTTTGTCCGGAGCCGAAGAAGTCACAGTGAATATGAATTGCGGCAGCCGTATGAAATCGTTGAATTCCAATTCACGCCGCGCGGCGCTCGGAGCCCCGTCATTGGCATAGATGCAATTGACGTTGCAGCCAATGCGCCGCCGCCATTTACGAAAGGGCAAACCGTAGAGGTGCGTTACGCGCCTGATGAACCGCGCGATGTTCGTGTTGATGGCTACACGCGAAGCTGGCCTTGGCGCGATATGGTTGGCGTTTACATTGATTCAGCACTTTATATTGGCGTGATCGTTTTTGTGCTGCTCGCATTTTTGTGGTTTGGCAGAGGGCGCAAAAAATCGAAGTCCCTCACGCCGCAAGCTCAATAACCACCAGCAAGTTCAGCTTCTCAATTTGAATTTTGCGCATAGATTTAATGGTCGAAATCTTAACCCCATTGGCTCCAGCTTCGTCCCATAATTATGACTCTTTACAATGGGAAGCCTGGCTAAGCGCAGTCAGTCATAGATAAAAGCGAATCGCAACTTTATGCAATGCTTACAACGTCCGAGCAAAAGATAGATAAGCTAAAGAATGAGCGATATAACCGCTAGGTAATCTTTACGGTGTTATCGTAAGAAGAATGCCTGATTTATATCGTCATAAAGATAGATAGTGTTGAGTAAATAAAATTCGCTTTATAAATACTTCTCTCAAGAAGCAAAAGATTTTAGCCGAAACCTGAATGCGAATTCAGCCGTCTGCATTTGTAATGCTGACTATTCAGAGGAAGATCATGACTCGCACGAAATTCAAAATTACGCTTGTGATAATAGTTGTTCTGCTCACCATTGGCGGGCAGTTGAATGCGCAATCTGGCAGCGATGAAATGTTTGAGAAAAAGATTCGCCCGATCCTTGCGAACAATTGTTACGCCTGCCATTCGTCAAAACTCAAATCGCCAATGGGCGGCCTTATTTTAGATACGAAAGCGGGGCTGTTGCGGGGCGGCGATTCGGGGGCTGTCATTGTGCCGGGGAAGCCCGCCGAAAGTCTATTACTAAAGGCGATGCGCTACACCGATCAAAACTTGAAAATGCCGCCCAGCAACAAATTGTCAGATGCAGTGATTGCAGATTTTGAGAATTGGATTGCCGCAGGCGCGCCCGATCCGCGCGTAGATACTGTCGCCGCCACATCTGCCCCCGCCAAACGACGCGGCATTGATTTTGACAAGGGGCGGCAATGGTGGGCATTTCAGCCTGTACATGAGATGCCCGCGCCGCAAGTCAAACAGATTGCTTGGGTGAAAACAAAAACGGATCGCTTCATTCTTACCAAACTGGAACAAAACAATCTCAAACCCTCCGCCGAAGCGGATGCGCGTACGCTGATTTTACGGGCATATCTTGATCTGACTGGATTAAAACCAAGCTACGAAGAAGTCGAAGCTTTTGCGAAAGACAAAGACCCGCGAGCGTATGAAAAGCTGATTGAGCGTTTGCTCGCCAGCCCGCGTTATGGCGAGCGTTGGGGACGGCATTGGCTCGACGTAGCGCGTTACGGTGAAAACGGTGACACGGGCGGCAATCGCCAAGCTTATCCGTACGCGTGGCGCTATCGTGATTGGGTGATTGAATCCATTAACAGCGATTTGCCGTATGATCGTTTCATCAAACACCAACTCGCGGCAGATTTAATGCCTGGCACTTCGCGCAATGATTTACGAGCGCTAGGCTATTTAGGAATGGCTCCGTCGGAGTGGAAAGAAAAAAAACTCTCGAAAGAATTGATTGACAATTTGTTACTGGAAGAATGGGACGAGCGCGTAGACGCAGTCGGACGCGGAATGCTTGGCCTTTCCGTAGCCTGCGCGCGTTGTCACGATCACAAATTCGATCCGATTTCGCAAAAAGATTATTATGCGCTGGCGGGCGTGTTCGCTTCGACTTCGCCCGCGATTCGACCGCTGCGCGATATTGATCCCGCGCTTGAAACAAAATATTTGGCAGCTCGCCATCGCGTCACAGAACTGAATGGATTGTTAGGATTTTTAACCGAAGAAAAAACGCTTGATCAAACCATTGCCAAACCCAAAGCCGAAGCCTGTCGCGCCGAAATGGCAGCCTTGAAAGCAGAGATGCAAACGTTGCAAGCGCAATATCCCGAACTTGCCGAATCGGTCATCAAAATTGGCGCGCCTAAAAAAGAAGCGAATGCGGGCAAGCCTAAACCAGACCCGAAAGTCGCTGCCGCTGCTGCCGCCAAGCGTGCGGAAGAAGAAGCCAACGCGCCATTCATTAATGCCGTACACGATGCCGCGATGGATTCAGATGGCTCGTATGCCGATTACACGCCGCTGACCATCAACCCTGGCGCAGCGCGTGACTTGCCCGTTTTTGGTCGCGGCAATTCGGCTGCGCCCGGCGAAATCGTGCCGCGTCATTTCCTGACCGTGCTGTCAAAAAATCCGAGCGAAGTTTTCAAGCGCGGTTCTGGTCGTTTGGAATTAGCTGAAAAAATCCTGACCGATGCCGCGCCGCTTTCCGCTCGCGTGATTGTGAATCGCGTCTGGGGCTGGCATTTCGGCAAACACTTGGTCAACTCGCCGAGCGATTTCGGAGATCGTGGTGAAAAGCCTACGCATCCCGAATTGCTGGACGATTTGACTGCGCGCTTTATAGCAAATGGCTGGTCGCTGAAATGGTTACATCGAGAAATCATGTTGTCGGCAACATATCGCCAATCCAGTAAGCCGCGCACGGACGCCGCCGCGATTGACGAAGCCAATCAATGGTATTGGCGCATGAATCCGCAGCGACTTGATGCCGAAAGCTTCCGCGATTCGTTGTTGCAATCGGCTGGCATGTTGAATCTGGAAATGTACGGGCCATCGCAAAATCTGGATAATCTGGAAAACACTCGCCGCACAGTTTACGGTCGGATCAATCGCGGCGGCACAAGCGATATTTTGCGCTTGTACGATTTCCCAAATCCATTTCAGCATAGCCCCGCGCGCGGCTTGACGATTACGCCGTTACAGGAATTGTTTGTGCTGAACAGTCCCTTCATTCAACAGCTCAGCCGCACGCTTGCCAAAGCTGTTGAGCAGGATGCCGCGAAAAAGCATGGAGTACCGCCTTCAGGCGGCAGTACTGACGCCCCGCGCAGGCCGGCTGAAGCCGGGATTCAAAACGATCTCATCCGTAATCTGTATCGAAAAATTTTATCCCGCGACCCCAGCGCCGCCGAAACAAAAATAGCCTTGAGCTATTTGAACGGCGCAACACTCGAACAATTTGCACAGGTATTATTAGCAACCAACGAGGAGGTCTTCTGGCCATGATTGACAATATTTCACGACGCTCTTTTCTTTCGACACTTGGTGGTGGCCTTGGTTCTATCGCGCTGGCTGATCTCATTGCCAAAGCCGATATGCCGCACATAGTCGGCCCGCATTTCGCTCCCAAAGCCAAGCGCGTGATCCTGTTATTTATGACGGGCGGGCCATCGCAAATGGATACGTTTGATCCAAAGCCTGCGCTGGCAAAATACGCTGGACAACGACCTGCTGCCGTAGACCTGCGCACCGAACGCAAGACAGGCGGGCTGATGCCTTCGCCGTTCAAGTTTCAGAAACACGGCAGGAACGGCACTGATGTCAGCGAATTGCTGCCAAATCTCGCCGCGCAAATTGACGATATATGCGTAATTAAGTCGGTCTATACCTTCATCCCGAATCACGAACCGGGGCGCAATTTGTTTTTCAGCGGCGTGATGACTTCGATGCGCCCGACGATGGGAGCTTGGGTGTCATATGGGCTGGGAACCGAAAATCAAAATCTGCCTGCGTTCGTGACACTCACGCCTGCTGAAAGTACGTTGTGGACGAGTTCCGGTTTTTTACCTGCGCAACATCAAGGCACGCTTTTTAATAACAAAGAAATTGATCCTGAAAAAATGATCAAGTTTTTGCGCAATAAAGAACTCGACGCAGACAAACAGCGCAAACAACTCGACGCGATTCAGGCATTGAACAAATCGCACGCTGCATCCTTTGGCGCAGACAATTTTCTCGAAGGCCGCATCAAGAGCATGGAACAAGCCTATCGCATGCAATTCACAGCGTCCGATGTTTTTGATATTCGCAAAGAACCCGAATCCATTCGCACAGAATACGGCTCATCGCCTTTTGCCAACGGTTGCCTGATGGCGCGTCGGTTGGTCGAGAGCGGCGTCCGCTACGTCCAAGTCCTGCACGGCCCCGGTCAGCAATGGGACGATCACGAGAATTTAGAAAAAGGCTTGCGCGAACGCTGCCCCGACATGGATCGCGCGGCGGCCACCTTGATTCGTGATTTGAAACGACGCGGATTGTTAGATGAAACGCTGGTGATTTGGGGCGGAGAATTTGGCCGCACGCCCGTTTCTGAAAAGGGAAATGGCCGCGACCACAATCCGTACGGCTTCACAATGTGGATGGCAGGCGGCGGCATCAAACCCGGCATCGCGTATGGACAAACCGATGAATTCGGATTCAAGGCCGTAGAAAATGCAGTCTCAATTCATGACATACACGCAACGGTTTTGCATCAACTTGGATTGGATCACGAAAAATTAACGTATCGTTATGCGGGGCGTGATTTTAGATTAACGGATGTCTACGGAAATGTCGTAAAAGACATCATTGCGTAGATGCCAAGACAAGTTGCAAACTTGCACGAACGAAGGCTACACTTCGACATCGAAGAGAGGTAGTTATGAGTTTAGAAGTCGAAACTGAATGTCTGGAGATTACTGGCCTGCCGAGCGGTACAACGCACGCCCTGGAAGAATTGGCGCGCAGCAATGGCAACAAAAGCGCCGAGGAATACGCCCGCGTAGTGTTGGAAGCCAAGATTCTCGCGCAAAAGCCATTTCGAGAAATTCTTGCGCCCGTACGCGAAGGCTTTGCCGAAAGCGGTATGACCGATGACGAATTGGATGCGCTGGTTGAAAAAGCGCGTGAAGACTTTTACCGCAACCGACCATTAGAAATGAATGAATAGCCCCGCCGAACTGCCCGAAGTTGTCGTTGATTGTATGGTCTTTGTGCAGGCAGCAGCGAATGAGAAAAGCGCCGCTGCCCGTATATTTGACCTGCTTGACGAAGGAAAGATCACGCTGTATGTGAGCAAGATGATCTTGGCAGAAGTGCGCCACGTACTCAATCGGCCTGAAGTTCGCATCGCTTTACGCAACCTCACCGACGTTGCCGTCGAAGCCTTATTTGAGCGATTAGATCAGCACGCCACCCTCATCCGACAAGTTCCCAAGCGATTCACCTACCCACGCGACCCCAAAGATGAACCATACATCAATCTGGCGGTTGAGATGAACGCGCATTATTTGGTCAGCCGCGACAACGACTTGCTTGATTTAATGAAGTGGGAAAATGAAACGGGGCGGGATTTTCAGAAGCGGTTTCGCTTTTTGCAAATTGTAACGCCGGAAAATTTTTTAGCAGCAGTGGAGAACGATAATTGAAATACAACACGCAAATTATTATTGACCCTCATATAATATAGCCTTCAAGTTGTAAGGATAAATAATTAAACGGGAAAAGATGCATGAAAAAGGCAAGCCTAATCGTTGGGATTGCTCTGTTGTCCATCTGTGCAACGCTGCTTTTTAGAACTATTCGTTTTACTTCAAAACAACTCCACATCTCTTCTGTTACAGACAGTAGCATCAGTGCGCAGGACGTTGCACAGCACCTAGCTGAGGCATTACGGTTTCAGACAATTTCTCACGAAGGAGGCGGACAATTGAATGCCGATGCGTTTCTTGGCTTACATCAATATCTAGTGCAAACGTTCCCTAAACTCCACGAAAAACTGAGCAGGGAGGTCGTCGCTAATTACAGTCTCCTTTATACTTGGAGGGGGCGAGACGACAAACGCAAACCGATATTGTTGATGTCGCATTTTGATGTAGTACCAGTTGCGCCTGGGACTGAAAGCCAGTGGACACAGCCGCCATTTGCTGGGCAGATTGCAGATGGTTTTATTTGGGGGCGAGGCGCGCTAGACGATAAACTAGGCGTACTTGGTATCCTCGAAGCGGTCGAGAAATTAGTGAGCGCGGGCTATCAACCAGAACGCACCGTATATCTGGCATTTGGACATGATGAAGAAAGCCACGGACGCGGCGCGGCGGCAATGGCGAAGTTATTAGGCGAACGTGGCATCCTATTTGAGTCCATCCTTGATGAAGGCGGGTTGATAACTACAGGCATCATTCCTGGCATTGCAGCGCCAACAGCTTTAGTTGCGGTTGCAGAGAAAGCTTCAGTCAGCGTTGACTTGACAGTCGAAGCTGATGGTGGTCATTCCTCAACGCCACCGAAACAAACAGCTATTGGTATTCTGAGCGCTGCCATCAAGCGATTGGAAGACAATCCAATGCCAGCGCGCATCAGTGGTGCCGTAGAACGATCATTCGCCTATATCGGTCCAGAGTTGCATTTTGGGCAGCGAATGGTTATCGCCAATCTGTGGTTGTTTAATCCGTTGGTGCGGCAACAACTGGCAGCGAATCCAACTTCTGATGCGACGATTCGCACGACGACTGCGGTAACAATTATCGAAGGCGGCGTGAAAGAAAATGTCTTGCCCCCCAAAGCGCGAGCAGTCGTGAACTTCAGAATCTTGCCGGGCGATAAGGTCAAAGATGTGCTGGAACATGTGCGCCAAACCGTATCGGATAGCCGTGTGAATATTGCCTTGCACGGCGACAATCCGCGAGAGCCTTCCCGCATTTCAAGCGATGACACCCAAAGTTTTCGGCTTTTGCAACGAACGATTGTGCAAATATTTCCGCAGGCACTGGTAGCCCCCAATCTATCTATTGCTGCAACCGACACACGAAATTACGAGAATCTAAGTGATAATATTTACCGTTTTGCACCCGCAAAAATAGGGGCGGATGACCTCAAGCGGATACACGGAACAAATGAACGTATCGCCATTGATAATTACTGCGATGTAGTACGGTTTTATGTGCAATTCCTTCGTAACTCAACAGCGGCAGCTATAAGTAGTTAACAAACAAAGAACGGCAATCACGCTCCCTTATAAAAGGACAGTTTACACAATGAAACACATCTCTTTTTTCTTCATTACACTTTTGCTTATTGCTTTCACTTCCATTACCCACGCCCAACCCCAACGTACAAAAATTGCTATTGTTGGCCTCGTCCATTCGCATTGTTGGGGCTTTGTGAATTCGCTGAATCAGATGCATCAGAAAGGCGATTTGATCGAAGTTGTAGGGATTTCTGACGACAATCAGGAATTGCGCGATTACATCAAAACGCAGGTGCCGGGCGTGCCTGTGTATGACAATTACGCCAAGATGCTGGACGAAAAGAAGCCGGAAGTTGTCTGGTCGTTTGTTGAGAATGATCGGCATTTAGAAGTCACGAAAGCTTGTGCGGCGCGCAAAATTCACGTGATGTTTGAAAAGCCGATGTCGGCTACTTACGACGAAGCGCGGCAAATGCAGGCATTGGCGAAAAAGGCTGGCATTCAGTTGATGGTGAATTATCAAATGGCATGGTGGCCGGAAAATTACACTGCGCACGATGTAGCCACACGCGGCGAGATTGGCAAAGTCTGGCGCGTGCGTTCTGTGATTGGTCACGGCGGCCCCGGCAATTTTGAACCCGGCAGTATCAAGCAAAAATATTTTTTGAAATGGCTCAAGGACGAATCGCGCGGCGGCGGGGCGTTGATTGATTTTACGTGTTATGGCGCGAAATGGGCGTTTTGGTATTTGGGCTTGCCGAAAACGGTTTACGCGATCACTACGCACACGCGGCCTGATGTTTACCCGTCGAACACAAACGCTACGGTGTTGATGTCGTATGGCGAAAATAAAGTAGCGATCACCGAAGGTTCGTGGGATTTGCCGCGCTCGTTTTATGACGTAGAAGTTTTCGGCGATAAAGGCAGTGTTGCGATGAAATATCCGAAGACGTTGGAATTAATTATTGGCACTGAGAAAAAGCCATTGGAATTAGGTACGCTGGACGAAATTCACGCGGAACCAATCCGCTATTTTGTAGATTGCATTCGCAACAAAAAAGCTGTCGAAGGGGTGGTCAGCGGCGATTTTAATGTGAATGTGATGCAAATTGTTGAAGCCGCCAAAAGGTCAGCGGCGAGCGGGAAGCCTGTACGATTGCCGCTTCAATAACCGTGAAAGTCACTGGTAGTTTAGTCAAATGTATGCCTGGCGCGTTGCAGCAAGGCATGGAAACGCGGGTCATTGCGCAACGGGTCAAATTCCGGTTCATTGATGCGCAACGGCGCTTCCCCAAGTTCGTCGAATGATTGCATCAGCAATTGCAACGCCTGTTCACGATCACCAGCTCGTAAACTCAAACGCGCGCGTCGGTGTGCGTCATCGGAGAGTTTTCCGGCGGCAATCAATTCTAATTCTTTTTGCGCACAAGCTTGCCAGCCGGATTGTTGATAGGCTTGTTGCAAAGCCGCTACGATTTCAGGCGCGACTTTTATACCATTCCAGAAAATAAGATTTTCGTTAAATGCTTCGGCATAACGTCCTTGATCTTGCAACAAATCAGAAAGTTTGTGATGTGTGCGAAAGAAGCTCGGATCAAGTTCCAGCACTTCGCGGAACTTGCGCTCAGCCGTAGCAAAATCGCGGGCGCGATAAAAAGCTAAGCCAATGTCTTCTTTGATCGGAAATGAAAGCGGGTCAAGACGTTCCGCTTCGCGCAATTGCGTCTGCGCCTCGGTGTGACGCCCGTTCAGGCTCAGGCTCTCGCCATACCAATGATACGCTGTGGCATAATTGGGATTTAATTCCAACGCCCGTTTGAATTCGACTTCTGCCCCGTGCCAATCCCATTCAAATTTGTATTTGATAAAGCCCAGCGAAGCGTGCGCTTCAGCGATTTTGTCATTGAGTGCCAGTGCCTTTTCTGCCGCAGGTTTGGCTTTAGCCAACCGTTCACGTGGTTTCATTTCCGGGTTCCAGAGCGCATAACAATCCGCCAGCCCAGCGTAGGCCTGCGCATAGTTTGGATCAAGGTGTAATGCCTGCTCAAACACTTCAATCGCCTTTTTCGTCCAATCCCATTGGCGTTTGTTCCAGTAATAACGCCCTTTCTGATAAAGCTGCCAGGCCTCCAGATTCGTTGTGCCGTAATCTTTCACTTGATTGCGAGGGTTATCATCTATTGGCAAACGCAATGCTGCTGTCACCTGCCGCGTAAGCTTGTCTTCCAAATCAAATAGATTGGCATAGTCCTCATCGAAAACACCCGCCCAAATCGTTTTGCCGTCACTGACGCGCACTAGTTGCGTGGTCAGTCGCATATGTCCGTTCGCATGGTGCAGGTAGCCAGTCAGAATGGCTTCGACGCCTAATTGTTTCCCCGCCGCCAGTGCTTCAACCTTGGTTTCTGTGTAACGAGAAATCGTTGCAGTGGGGCGGACTTCTAAGTTTCCTTGTGCGACCAGTCGGGTAATCAGCGCATCGGCCAGCCCCAAACTCAATGACGGATCAGAAGTAGTTGTTCCTAGTGCGCCAAAAGGAAGTACCGCGATTGAATTTACCAACGGCCCCTTGCTGCGGCGCGAAAAGACGGTGCCACTCAATAAACCAAAAATCAGCAAAATTCCCAGCGCAGCCCAAACAGTTCGACGATTTCGCCACCATACTGGCGACGGAACGATTGGCGCAACCAAGGGAACAGGTAACGGCGCGACAGGCTGAACCGCTTCCGCTGCCTCAATCGTTGGCGAGTCGGGAGGGGCAAGCGCCAATTCGTTCGCCGCCTGCAAATTCCTCAAAAGATGTCCGTTTGCTTTCACCGCCTGCACTTCGCCTAGCCAGCGGTAGCCGATTTTCGGCACAGTCTCAATCAGTGGTTGCGAGCTGCCGGGTTGCGTTAGTGCCTTGCGCAGCAGATGAATGGTTTGGGTTAGATTAGCCTCCTCAACGATTGTATCAGGCCAAAGCGCTTCCATAATTTCCTGTTTAGTCAGTACGACACCGGGATGTTGCACCAGCAAATGGAGCAGTGCTATGGCCTTCGGCTTAAGCGGAATTACCTCACTACCGCGCCATAAAAGGCCATTTTCGGCATCCAGTTGGAACACGCCTAATTCATATAAGTTATTGTGATAGTGAAGCATACCTGTATCAACGAAAACGTTGAGGGAAAAATGATAGGTTTGTTGAGGATTTTCCCAACGCAATTCTGTTACAAATTCGCCATTCCAAAAATTACTTGTTTTTGAAGTAAGCGAGGAATGGTTTGGGCGAAATTTGTAGCAACAAGTTTCGTTCCTGTTTCATGGAAAGAGGCTTTTGCGGGATCAAAAGCCGCTCAGATTTTCATCGAATCACGTGAATTGGACGAGGACGGTTCGTAGTAGCGAGACAAAACACGCGATCAAAATCTGAGTTTAACCAAGGCCAATACCTGGCTCCAAATATTTTTTTAATTTATTTTGTAAATCAGTGCAAGGCTAGACGCTATTTTATTGAGATTTTTTGGATAACTGGTGGAGAAAACGGGTACTGTAAGCGGGAAAATTACTATCGTCGCTACTAAATCCCTCGCAGACTTAACATAAACCTAACAAGCTTAGTATTACCTTATTTTGCTAAGCGGCTACACTGATGAACCTCACAACTACTACTCAATTAGCAAGTTGCACGCAAACTGTTTTTGCTGACACTTTTGCCTCAATGCAAGATGAGAGAAGAGAGAACCAAATGTCACCTCAGTTGTGACACTTACATTCCGGGTCTGCCTCCACAGTGATCTTTTAATCTCACTGGCTTGCGTATCAAAGACGCCTGTCAAAAGCGGGATGTATTGGTGGTGCCATCAGGAATAATGCTTCCAGTGGCACTCAATATCACCCAGGAACCTCACGGGTGTAGCTGACCTTCTTGGCCTTACCCCGTATTATCAAACGGAGACAATACAAATGTGCATCTCATCTAACTTCACCTAGAAACGTACACTGTTAATCGGTCTTTCTTTAGCAGCTATCGCTACGCTAGTGGTTAGCCGTAACACATAGGTACAAGCGAATAATCTAACCAACAACGCAAGAGCTACAGCCGCAACGCTGGTTCCACCGGGAGATTGTGTCTAGCAAGAAACTGAGATCGGGTGGGAAGGATTATGGGAGCGTGAGGAAATCTTCAAAGAAGGAGACCATATATTCAAGGCTACTTGGAATAAAGCCGGAGAAAAACAAGTCACCGCTGTCATGGTCATGACGATTACTGGTACGACGGTAAAGATACGTCGAGAACAACAAGGAAAAACTGTTTGTAATTACTCAGGAACCATCAACAAAGAAAATGGAACAGCGTCGGGAAGTTATTCCTGTAATTTTGGTGATAAGCAAAGCCGCCAATGGTCTGCCACAATGAAAGGCCAATGTCTCTAGCAACTAAACCGCTTGTTTTTACGAAATTCACCACAGAAATTTTGCAAAGGAAATGAACATGCTGAGAGACAGATTCAAGCTAGTATTTATCCTCGGAGTTGTAATAACTACTTCGTTATTTGGGCAAGCGCAAAGCCCCGCAGTTTGGCCGAATGAATTTCGGCAAATGTGCTTTTCCAAAGATGACAATATTTACTTGCGTGATTTAAAAATAGGCACAACGAAGTTAGTTCGCAAAGGATACGATCCGCATCTTTCAGCTTCTGGAAAATTCCTTGCCTTTACAACCTATGTTAAAGGCAAAAATCCCAACGATCCTGATCGAACCATTCAAGTACTGAACCTAGAGACGAATCAACTTCAAGGCTTCAAAGCCTTGAATGGATTTAATGCTTATGGAGCAATTTGGTCGCCGGATGAAACCAAAATCGCACTCCATATTTTAGGGAAAGATACCTGGCAGGTTGGCATCCTGAATCCTGCCAGCGGAGAGTTGCAAATCCTGACGAAAGGGCTGCCAGGAATCAAAGAAGCTTACCTTAGTTCATGGTTGCCAGATAGTAAGTCAATCGTTTGTACCGACCTCTCGTTTGTCTACGAAATAGAATTGAGCGGCAACGTTGCCCAAAAGATTTCGGTGCAGAATTGGCCGGTAAAGGTTGGCGGAATCTCAAGCGGTACGCTGTTTTCCTTCTCCAGCGATAGGCAATTTTTACTTTATGATAGCGAATATCCTGATGTCCCAGGTTCCATTCAAACCTATGACGTAGCGCAAAAAAAGTTTACGCGCGTTACGCCGCCCAAATTCAACAGTATGTCGCCGCAATGGTTACCAGGCGAAAAAGAAATCGTATTTACAAACTTCAAACAAATTAACAAACGCAATCCGACGTATGACCTCTACAAGATTGTAGTTGGACAGTCTAGGCCTGTGTTGTTAATGCGTAATGTAAAGGATGCTTCGTTTGCCCGCTAGGCAGGATGGCTTGCAGCAGTCTTAACCAAAAACAATTTTCTCGTGAGTCAACTATGAAAAATAAACATTTCTTCTTGTTAATAATTTTGCTTTCGCTTGCGGTTACTTTCGCAGGTTGTAATCAGGCAGCCACGAATAGCAATGTGGTAGCGAATAATACAAATCCACCGACTGCTGCGCCTGCCGCGTCAACTACCAAAGCACCTGACGCCGTTGCCACCAAACCAGCAGAAAGCAACAAGGCCAAGTCCACAGAGAACGCCAAAGATAAAGCCGAAGATGGCGAGTTTGAGGGCGAGCCAACCTTTGAAGAGGAAAAGATCAAGTTTCCGCGTGGTGCTACAGACACAACCATAGAGCAAACCCTTGCTCCCGGTGTGAACAAAACCTTCCTCGCTAACGCCAAAAAAGGGCAAATCATGTGGTTCAAAGTGACGGAAAGCACCGGGAAAATTGGGGTCAATTTCAATAAAAATTCGGTAAAAGTCGGGGAAGAAATCAAACAAGTGCTGAACTCATCCGGCGAGTGGGCAATCTATGTTGATAACCCCACCAAAAAGCCGCTGAAATACTCACTATGGGTTGGAATTGAATAAACCTATATTAGTTTCAAGAATACTTGCTGAGGCTTCACAATGAAACAGTATTGAGTAGTGTAACAAGGTAAGTGTTACTAAATCACTCATCAGCTTAAATAAACAAAATTTTGCTATTAACAAGAGAACTTATGAACAAAAAACTTTTACAATTTCAAATTCAATTAGCGACGAAAGTAGTCGTAATTTTAATGTCATTGACCTAAGAATGGGCAAGACCTGATTAACTAATTAGCATTAACTTAGAGCCATTAACATTGGCTTATTTCTTCCAACCTTACAAGGAGAAAAAATATGAAAAAAATGATGACAAAATTTGTAGCTGTTTTGGTGATCATTGCAGCATTTTCAATCGTTTCTTTTGCCCAAAGCAACAGTAAAATAGTTGTTTTTGCGAAAGGTAAAAAGTCAGCCGTTGAGAAATTTACCCTGCCGGGGGGCGACGGAATTACTTACATCATAAGCGCAAAACAATGGAATTTGATGCACTTCACGGTAACAGGCATGTACACCGATGGCACGGATGCGCAAGGCTTGACAATCAAGCTGACCAAGTTAGGAAGCGAAAAAGCTTTGGCAACAGCGAGTCCGGGCGAAGAGGTTGAATATCAATTTGACAAGGACGGGGATCGTGTAATCACCGTAATGAATCCAGGTAAACGTAAAGCGAATATTACGCTGAATGTATCTATCAATCGTTAGCAAGCGTGACCGATTGAAGGCAAAAATAAATTGTTTTCAATCAGTCACATTCTTTCTGTATGGAGAATGGAATAATGAAAAACTATTATCTGGGATTCTTTGCAGTATTAGTATTTTTAGCAGGTTGTACGACAAGCTCAGTCACACCAGCAAATCAAACATCAACAGCATCATCTACAACAGCGTTACCTGTTGCAGAAAATAAAACCGCGACCGCTTCACCGAATAGCAGTGAACCAGCAGCAGCCATTTCGGTTGAAACATTTACTGAATTTCCTCCCGAAATTGATGGCTGTTCCTGTTATTTTTCGGCGAATGCAAGTGACTTTAAAGCGCAAAAATACATCTACGCCGATGATTATGAGAAGACAGGTTTTATGAAAATAAACGGCGCGATGGTTAAGTTTAATAAGGTGGAAGAAAAGGAAGTTAGCCGCGATCACTGGATCAAAAAATTTGACAGCAAAGATTATGCAATCGTCCTTGATATGACTAAATCTGGCAAAGTCGGCCCATTTCTACATAAAGGCACAATTAGCTTAACTAAGAAAAATGGGGAGACCGTTATTAAAGATTTTACCGGTGAATGTGGCTGTTAGTTATGCTCTCTAAATAGGAAAAGTTATGAAAAAAATACTAATCAAAAATTTCGCAATGGCGCTAATGACTTTGTCCTTGTGCTTATTCGCTTTTGCACAAACACCAAAACGGATTGATTTTGCCAAAGAAGGCTCCAACGCATTAGTGTGGGAAGAAAAAGTTGCTGCTAACAGCAGTAAATCGTTCGTCTTCTTTGCGAAAAAAGGGCAAAAGCTATCCTTGAGCATGATTGACGATACCAAAGAAGGCTCAATGGATTTGGGCAAAGTCTCGATTGAGCCGAACGGTGATCCTTATGAAGAGATCATCTCCGTTACCAAAGACTACACGCTCAGCGTTTCCAACAACAGCAGGAAAGCGACGAGTTTCCGCATTTTTATTACTTTGGAAGATGCTAAGCCTGCAGCCAAAGCCACCACGCCACCACCAACCGATCCAGGCAGCGTCAGAGTTCAATTTGCCAGAGGTGAAACTTCGGTAATGTTGACAAAAACCATTGCGGCAAACGGTTCGCTTGATTTCCTTATTAACGCCAAAAAAGGGCAGATGATGAGTTTCACCGTTGGCTATGATTTCAAAGACAGCGATGTCGAAGCGTTCTTAACGGAACCGGGGTTGCAAGACATCTCGCTTCAATCAGGGCCAAAAGAAAACAAAGAATTTCGTATTAAGAAAACCGGCGATCATCGCCTCACCGTGAACAATACAACCAGAAAAAAGATAACCATTACGCTTTATCTGGATATTAACTAAATCCCCCCAACCGGAGATATTTCTATGAAAAAACTAATTACACTCACCGTTAGTTTGGCTGTTATCAGCCTACTTGTTTATGCTCAACCTGGGTTCTGGCAAAACGTGCCGGGCAAAGCCACAGACATTAGCGTTGGCGCAAATGGCGCAGTTTGGGTCATTGGAACCGATGCTCAGGAAGGCGGCGGCAGCATCTTTCGATTGGATGCCGCAACCAACAAATGGATTAAGATGCCCGGCAGCGCCTACAAAATTTCTGTTGATAGTGACGGGAACGCCTGGGTTGTTAATGTCAACGGTAATATCTACCGCTTTAATGGGGGCAAATGGGAAAAAATGCCGGGGTTAGCGATGGACATTGGGGTTGGTGCAGATGATTCCATTTGGGTAATTGGGAAAGCTTCTCCGGGGGCAAATGGGTATGCGTTCCGATGGAACGGGCAAGCCTGGGAAAAGACGGATGGAGTCGGGACTCAAATCGCCGTGGAGAAAGATGGTACTCCGTGGGTAGTCAATATGAATAATGACCTCTTCCGGCGCGTGAATAACAAATGGATCAAAGTCGGCAGTAATGTGCTTGACGTCGGAACCGGTGCTGATGGTTCAGTCTGGGTGACAACGTGGACGAATGACATTCTGAAGTGGAACGGAAAAGGATGGGACAAAGTGGAGGGGAAAGGGATGCGCGTTGCGCCGGACCCGAAAGGCAATCCGTGGGTGATCAACTCCAGCTTTGATATTTTTTTCCCGCATCCTAAATTCCGCAATTAGTCTTACGAGCTAATCCCAAATAGAACCTGAATTGACTATCATTTCAGTATAAGAGGAACATCTTATTTGCTACACAGCGAGAGTAACTAAGATGTTCCCTATACCTTCACTTACAAACTGACTTGGAAATTTGGTTCAGCTAAGTACCCAAACAAAAGTAATGCGGACTTTTGAGCCAATACCTTTTACTCAAAATCAGTTACTTACATAGAAAAGTGGCTGATAATAATTTGACAGAATGAAATAAATAAATGCAAAGAAATCTATTCGTATTACTTCTTGTTTTACTGGTAAGTTTTTCACCTGCTTGTGCGTCTAAGATAGCCGCACCCAAAACAGCATCAGCGATGGCAGCACAGACCAAAGCGGCAGCTAGGGAAAAGGGAACGGACAACCAATCGAAAGAATATCTTACCTTCCCTTCAAGTAGTCCCGACAACGCGACTGTAGGAGGGCAGTTAGCAAATATCGAAGACGCCAAAGTCTATTGGATCAAATTGAAGGCAGGGCAACCTTTATCTATTATCGGCGGTACAAATATAACGCTCACGCTTACAGACCCGTCAGGTAAGGAAGTGGAAACAACAGCAAAAGGTTGTCGCTGTATGATAAAACTTTCCCAGGCGTCAGCGGGTGACTATAAATTGAAAATTGAGCTTTGCAAGGCTGCAAAAGAACATTATGACGGAGCTTATAACGTCATTCTCATGCTTGACGGTACGGTAGAAATGCAAGGTGATTGTAATGACTAATTTGATAATATGATGGCAAATGGCACATCGTAAATATTTGTTCGCCACTATGGACTGGCATGGATAAAAACACAAAGCACCAGTGACCATTTTCAGGTAAAACCACTACAGGCGAATCGTTGCAAAAATTGCGTAATGCTATCGTTACGGTTTTATGATTTGTTCTTTTTCGTTGAGGGGGTCAGGACAGCAACGGTTGAATGACGTGTCCATGCACATCCGTCAAACGACGCTGAATGCCATTGTGATAAAAACTCAGGCGTGTGTGATCTAAGCCCAGTAGGTGCAACATTGTCGCATGAATGTCGTACACTTGCGTGGGGTTTTGACGATCTTGTGGCTTGTAGCCGAACTCGTCACTTTCGCCATACGTGATGCCGCCTTTGATGCCACCACCACACAGCCAATTTGTAAAACAATATGGATTGTGATCACGGCCTGTACCGGCCTGACTGGAAGGCATTCGCCCGAATTCTGTTGTCCACAAAATGAGCGTCTCTTCCAAAAGCCCGCGTTGTTTTAAATCCTGAATGAATGCCGCCGCTCCGCGCGCCATGCCTGTAGCGAGCGGGCCATGATCGCGGCGCACGTCTTCGTGTGAATCCCAGTTACGACGCGGGAATCCGTTATCATTGCCGCTCCAGATTTGGACAAAGCGCACACCGCGTTCCAGCAAACGCCGCGCCGTCAGGCATTTTTGCGCGAAGTAAAATGTTTCCTCTTCGTCGTTGATTTCTTTCGGCCATTCGCGCGGGCCACGATCTAATCCATACAATTTCAAAACGTGTTCCGGCTCAGCCTTTAAATTCAGTGCTTCGGGCGCGGCGAGTTGCATTTTTGCCGCGAGTTCATAGCTGCGAATCCGGCCTTCTAATCGTTGATCGCCCGCGTGCGTAGCGGCGTGTGCGCGGTTGATTTCTGCCATCAACTTTTGTGCGGCATCTTCGCTTTCCTGCGTAATGTAATTGGCGAATTTGTGCGGAAACAAATCGGCTACGGGTTCGGCAGTGCCGGGATAAATCATCGTGCCGCTGTGTTGCGCGGGCAAAAATGCGGCGTCCCAATTTTTGACTCCATTGGAAGCCATTCCGCGATGATCGGGCAACACTACAAACGTCGGCAAATTATCGTTCATCGAACCGAGGCCGTAACTAACCCAACAACCGGCGCCAGGAAATCCGGGCAGCAAAAATCCTGTCGCCTGCAATAACGTAGCCGTGCTGTGGACGCCGGATTTACTGATCATATTATGAACGAACGCAATATCGTCTACGACGGAACCAAGTGCTGAAACAGGTTCGCTAAGCAGCTTGCCGCTTTTGCCGTATGGCTTGAAATCCCAAAGCGGTTTCAGCCACGGGCCAAGTCCGTCTTGAAAAGTTTCGACCTTTTCGCCGAAATCGCTAGGTTGTCCATGTCGTTTGGCAAGTTCTGGTTTGTAATCGAATAAATCAATGTGGCTTGCTGCGCCTGCCATAAAAAAATGGACTACGCGTTTGGCTTTGGCGGGATGATGAAGTTTTCCCTGCGCCAAAGCGTCATCGCAGCCTAGCATTGATGCAACCGCCAACGCACCGAGACCGCCGCCAGATTGCCATAAAAATTCACGACGCGTTGGCAAACGGCGCAATGATGGATGGATAGATGAATGATTTTTCATAGGCTAATCCGCAAACGCAACTTCATTCAGGTTCAAAAGCACACGACAAAAATTTGGTAGACCGTAACTTTGCGCGAAGGCGATAAATTTTTTTCTTTCGATAGCAATTGGCGCGCGATTTTGCCGTCGGTTTTTGACTCAGGCAATTCAGCATGCCCAATAAAATCCCACAGCCCCGCTGCAAGAAAACCCAATGCCTGGTAGCCGTCGCGCGTGCCGGGATACAAAATATCTCCGGCAATTTGTTCCTCAATAAATCGCGCGTAAGGCTTATCTTCATTCAGCGCGCGAATCACATAATCACGATAAGGCCACGCATTCGCACGCGGCTTGTCTTTGTCGTAACCGTGCGTGTCGCCGTAATGAACTACGTCTAACCAGTGCCGCGCCCAGCGTTCACCATAACGCGGGCTGCTGAGCAATTCATCTACCAGTTTTTCATAAGCCTGCGGGTCGCGCGTATTCACAAATCCCTGCACACGCTGCGGCGCAGGCGGCAAGCCAATCAAATCAAAACACAAGCGACGAATTAACGTACGACGATCCGCTTCCGGCGACATTCCAAAACCGGACTGCGCAAGTTTGGCAGCAATGAAAGCATCAACAGGCTTTTGGCTTTTGGCATACTGGAATTGCGGGGCGCTGAATTGATTGCCACGCCCAATGTTTTTGACGTTCGTTGGTTGCGTTACTTCCGCGACTTGTAGCTTCAACGGTTTCTTCACCCGTAGATACTGCTTCAATCCAGGCTTTGATTAATGCGATTTGTGCCCCATCAAGTCGCGCACCTGACGGCGGCATTTTTTCACCGTCGGGTGCCGTGATGCGTTGATATAGCAGGCTTGCTGATGCGTTCCCCGTCATAATCGCTTCATCACTTTGTCCACCGCGCAACACATACGATTTGGCATCTAAACGTAATCTTCCGCTTTGTTTATTTTCGTTGTGACAGGATAAGCAACGCATTGTAAGCAGGGGGCGAATGTCGTGGTCAGAAGATATTGGCGAGGTTTGAGCAGATAACTGCCGCAATGGCAAGAGCGTAAATCCCGCACACATCGCAACGATGAATAGCAAAAATCGCTTCGTGAGCTGTATTTTCATAATCTTCGCCAATCTATTTTTAGTGATTCCATTGTATCACGGAGTTCTTCACCCAATGATTAGACAAAGATTAATAGTACCGCAAATAATGATTTCGACGCTGTACTATTGCTTGGGCAACATTTCAGCTTGGCGTGTTTCAGCTTTGAGCTTTTTCGTTAGCGCGAACTCTGAACTGGCGAGCGCCGTGTGGCCTGTTTGTTGATAAGCTTGCGCCAACTTGAAATGCATTTGCGAATCGTTGGGTTTGAGTTGAGTGGCGCGACGGATGTTAGTGATTGCGGCAGGATATTTTTTCTGATCGAAATACAGCACCCCTAATTGATAAAAACCATCAGCAAGCTGCGGGTCAAGTGTGATCGCCTTTGTCAGCAGCATTTCAAGCTGTTCTGGCGAAGCGTCGGCTTGGGCGCTGCGCTTTCCTTTCCATAGGTTCATCGCGTAATAGTAATGCGCCAACGCATTGTTTGGTTGCCGTTTGATGACAGCTTCAAAACGGCGCGTAATTTCATCCGCAAGCTCCACCGACACTCCATACATTTCTCCTAAAAAAACATAAGGACGCGGGTCTTGTGGCGCAAGGTCTACTGCTTGGCAAAGCGTTTCGACCGCTTCGTTATGTTTGCCGAGCGCGTATTCGGCAATGCCACGCCCGACGCGTAATTGGGCGGATTGTGGATGCTTGCTGACGCCAAACTGAAAGATTTGCAAGGCTTCATTGGCGGCGGTGAGTTGCAGCAAAATATTGCCTAAGTCAAAAATATTTTTTTCATTCGGATCAAGCTGGGCGGCGCGTTGATACGATTCGGCGGCAGCAATTTTATTGTCTGCGGTTTCCTCAACTAAGCCGAGCAAATTATGTAACTCCGCTTTGTTATTAGCGGGCAGCAGTAGTTGGATTAATTGACGCGCTTCAGAGAGTTTGCCAGTTTTTACATAGGCTAAGGCTAGATCATAGCTATTGGGATAATGATTGGGATTGATCTGATAGGCTCGAATGAGGAAGGGGAGGGCTTTCTGTAAAATTCCAGCGCGTACATAGAATTCGCCTAAATTATGATTAGCTGTGAAATCATCCGGCGTCCGGCGTAGCGTTGCTTGTAATTGCCGTTCAATCTGAATTGGAGCTGTTGGGGCAGGCTTTCGCGCTTTTATTTGCGCCGAAAGTTGCATTGTAAAAAATGAAAGCAACAACGATGCAAAAAGAAAAAGACGGAATAAACGGCAGGAAAGAAACTGTGCAATGACATTACTGCAAATTCTTTCCATACCGCCTATTCCGCCTGTGTTGCGTATTAATTAAAAATACAACTTGAGTGCCAATTGTACTTGGCGTGGGTTATTCCGTTGTGATTCCAAACGACCAAAGTTTGAGGCCTGGAAGTTTGAGGTCGGAATATTGAAACTCGGTGTGTTCGTCAAATTGAACATTTCTGCACGGAATTCCGAGCGAAAGCGTTCTTTGAATAAGAACTGTTTGAAAACCGAGAAATCAATTCCACGTTGTGGTGGGCCACTCAATTGGTTGCGGCCTCCGCCTAATGGCGAAAGGTCTGTTTGTCCAATCGTCGTTGCGCGTGGCGGATTGGTGAACGCGGCTGGATTCCAAATAACGCGGTACCCTTGCGCATCACGCGTATCCTGATACGGATTCACACCCGCGAGCTTCAACGAGTTACAGCCTAAGCCTTCCGTTGTCGAAATCGTACAACCGATGACTTGCGGCTGACCCGAATAGTAAGAATAGACCCAATTGGTACTCCATCCGCCTAAAATCGCGTTTCCTACGCCATTCAGATTGCTCAGGAATCGTCTGCCTTTGCCAATCGGAAGATCATAGTTACCGCTAAACACTAAGGCATGTTTCATATCAAAGCTGGCACGCGCCATTTCCTGCCTGACCCAGAGGACACCGACAGAGCGATAACCGCCTGCGCCTCCGTTGCTCAACAAGTCACCAGCATTGGTGAGTGTTTTGCTATACGTATAGGAAACCAATACATCCAGCCCTTGCGCCATGCGGCGCGTGAATTTTGATTGTAAGGCGTGATAGTGACTGTTGCCCGTCGTTGCCGCGTAAGATGAGCCGCGTGCAAAGGTCGGGAAGGGGACGTAATTTTGCGAGTTCAAGCCTTGTCCGGGCGGCAAAATCTTATTGATTTGATTTGTGCCAACGAACGTTTCGATGTGACGTCCTAACGACGCTACGTATCCGACTTCGATAGTATTCTTTGATCCCAATTCGTATTGGGTAAGCAGGTTATAGCCCTGTGTATAAGGCGTCTTATAGTTGAATTCAATTCCGCGCAAGTTGAGGTTAGTGGGATTGACTTTAGTTGGGTCAAGCGGCACACCTAACAATCCACGTTCCAACGTTGCTAATGATCCATCAGGATAATAAAGCGGTGCGACTTCATTTGGTGAACGGAAGGTGAAGTCGAATTGGAACGGATAGTTATAACCAAGGCTCGGGTTGCCGCCGCGATTTTCAAACGCGCCGTAATAAATACCATAGCCGCCGCGTACCACTAATTTTGAAGTCGCTTGATAAGCGAAACCAAAACGAGGGCCAAAGTTTTTCTTTTGCGTCAGTCCAATTCCAGAGCTGTATTCATCTGAATAGACCAGATCAATACCACTTGCTGTCAATCCGTCCATAAACGCTTGCGAAACTTTGGGATTGTCTTTGCGACTGAGCGGAATGATATAGCGAGGTTTTTTGCCAGCTTCCTGCACGAAATTGGCTTGCGCCCAATTAGAATCTTCGGTTAAGCCGAAATGTTCCCATCGCAAGCCAATATTCAACGTTAGTTTGGAAGTCACTTTCCAGTCATCCTGAAAATATGTGCCCCAATACTGACGATAGCTGGCGATGCTGCCAAACGGTGATGCCTGTAACTGGTTTACGCCGCCGACAAAATCAATGCCGCCGGGAACAGTGGCTTTGATTGGTGTCAATAAGAACTGCGCCCGACCCGTGTTGCTGTCACTGAGTCCTGGTGCTGAAGTGAAATTCCCATCAAAGTTGAAATTGCCACGCGCATAAGGCGGACCAACCCACGGGAAATTAATATATTGATATTCAATCCCGCCTTTGAAGGTATGGTTTTTATAAATCTTCGTCAGGTTATCAGTTAATTGTGTCGTGTTGCTTAGGCGATCTGCAACAAGCCACGTTACTGCGCCTAAGCGATTCAATCCACCAATATTGAGCGGTGGCAAGCCGCCGTTACCTTCGACTTGCGGAATGCCCTGAATGCCAAACGAATTGGGGATGTTGCTGGTGTCATTCCCTAATGGTGGTAAGCGGTTGGAATGTTCACGACTGAGCCCTAAACGCGCTTCGTTAATAAGCGAAGTGCTAAAGGAATGCGTGTAGCTGATGGCAAGACCAGATGTGCGAATTTTTTCATCGCCATCGCCATATGCGCCGCCATCGGCTGCGCCTTCAAATGGGCCGGGGCGAAAGCGCACAATGTCAGCCCAGCTATAGCGGCCAAAAATATGGTCACGCTCGCTAAAGTGATGGTCAATGCGTACGTCAAAGGAGTTGGCGTCATCAGAAAGATTCCGAATAGCCGCATAGTTATTGCCTGCTGTACCTGCTTGGTTAAAGTTTTCTGCCGGAAACAGATTCATTAATTTCACTGCACTCGCGCTTAAGCGATTGACGGGAATCTTATTGCCCGGGAATGGATCACGCACAAAGCCTGTGCCTGTTGCCGTTAGCCCTGTTACAGGGTCTACGGTTCCGCTTGTGACACGGCGTGTGGTTGCAGGATCAAAAATTGTTCCTTGCAAAATGTTACGTCCAAGTAAGTCTGTGCCGCGTGAGCGATTACCGAGGCGCGTGATTAAATCTGAGAAATCTGTATAGCCGCTGGCTTTTTCCAGTGCGGTTGGAACGGATGCTGTGATGGAACGCCCTTGACGAATGCGTGTGCCTTCAAAATCGCCAAAGAAAAAGGTTTTGTTTTTCCAGATCGGGCCACCTAATGCCGCGCCAAATTGATTCTGGCGATACTTGGCTTTGGGGACTGCGCGGAAGTTGTTGTTATAAAGATTGGCATCGAATTTGTCATTGCGCAGAAATTCCCACAACGTACCATGGAAATCATTCGTGCCAGATTTCATTGTTGCGTTCAAGACGGCTCCACCCGCACGACCAAACTCCGCGCTGAATGAATTTGTGATGATCTTGAATTCGCCGATGGCATCTACTGGAGGTTTGATGACATAGGCTGTGCCGTTCAGAAAGTCTACACTGCTGGTATTGTTATCAATACCGTCAATTAAATAGTTGTTTTGCGCCGGACGCGTACCATTTGCGGCAAATTGTCCTGCTGCGCGTGCGCCTTGTTGCGGTAAGTTTACGCCCGCGCTTAACCGTGCCAGATAAGTCCAATCGCGGCCATTCAACGGTAAGTCGTTAATGGCTTGGCCTGAAACTGATTGACCTACGGAACTTTCGCTGGTTTGTAGCAACGGCGCTTCTGCTGTGACTTCGACCGTTTGGCTGATCTCTCCGGTTTCCAGACTGAAATCAACTTGTGCTTGTTGTTGGATGTTGAGTTCCAGTCCTGAGCGCACGGCTTTTTTGAATCCCTGCACTTCTATCTCAACCTGATACGTCCCCGTTTTTAGTGGGGTAAAAATATAACGTCCATTTGCATCGGTTTCGGCGCGTTGTGTTACGCCTAGCCCTTTATTCGTTAGGATGACTCTGGCGTTTGGCACAACTGCGCCAGACGCATCCCGTACCGTTCCAAGTATGGTACCGGTATCAACTTGCGCTGCACTTGGCGATGCGAGCAATGCGACAAGCACAGCCAATACACACAAACAAGTGAACCTGCTAAAAAACTTTCCCATATTCTCCTCCTCTATGGAAAATGATTATTAGTTGACGAAGCGCGCCGCTTCGCTAAGCAGTCAAAATTACATTGATATGCAGAGAATAAGGTGACCTTCGCTTTAGCTACACGAAAGGGAACCAATGTAAGTAATGCAACCTATAATTTGAATTTTACGCCAGATAATGCTTGAAACGGGCGAAGGATAACTGGTTTACCCAATGTTTGCAAGCATACGTTGACTTAAGGAGGCGAAGGTTCGATACATCACGCGAACGAGTCGTTCATGCTACGATCAGGTTGTGATTGCAACTTCATTTTTTAGCCGCGCAATATCGCGGGAAGGCGGCGCACCAAATAGGCGATTATATTCGCGGCTGAACTGCGAAGGGCTTTCATCTTCTACGTGATAACTCGCGGTCGCGGCGTCGAAGGATTGTGCCCACACTAAGCGCCGCCCTTCTTGCAACCATGACTGTTTTTGATATTGCAAAGGGCTTAATGCTGTGACGGATTTGAAATGATGATGCAGCGCAGATGAACTGAGCCGCGCTTCACGTGCCAGGCTTTCAATGCGCAGCGGCTGGAAGCGACAGGTGGAATATTTATCTAAATTGTTCTTTGCGGCATAGGAATAAAATTCTGAGCACACGCTTCAGCGTGCGTTATTGCGGGCACACTGAAGCGTGTGCTCAGAATGGGTAAGCTGCTATCTGTACGCATCCGCACTATTTTTTATCGTATCGAATAATTGCTGATTCATTTGTTTGACGATGTCTTGATGCGCTTCGCTGAAAATTAAGTTCGTGGTTTCCAGCGGGTCATTTTGCAAGTCGTACAATTCATCTGTATCCCACAATCTAGGCACGTGAATGTCTTTGTCACGACTATCGCGCAGCGCAGAATCAACGCTCATGATCGTATTCAACATCGTCGCGAAGTCCGATGATGATTGGTTTTCGCACTCTGATGTTATGTTTACCAGACTATTTCAACGGAGGTGTAATCATAATATGAGCGCCGGGTGTGCCTGCATCCATTAACCATGGTTCGCCGCGTTTTGATTTTGTGGATAAGCCAAGCGATTTGGCCGTGGCATACGGTACATAAATTACCCAGCGCACCGAACCATCAATGACTTTACCTGTTGCTTCGTCATACCCTTTGCCAGACAATACATAAAGCATGCGCGGTTCTTTGGGAAATTTGAGTTTACCTGCTTTGATTTCCTTCCATCGGTATTGTGCATTGCGGTCACCTCCGGTAATTCCTTGCGTGGTTAACTCCCTTCCTCTCGCCATGTACGGTTCAAGGTCTTTGTGATAGCACGCTGCGCTGAATCGCGTATCTTTTGGATCATCGGCAAGGCACACCAGATCATTTGTGCCTTTGCGCAACTCAACCAATTTACCCTCAGCGTTATACCCCAGCACTGTCGCGTCGGTGCGCATTTCTTCTGGTGCGGCTTGCACAGTAGCTGCGATTTGATGATCGGCTGATGGGGGCGTCTGCGCCATAATCGCCAATGGAAAACATGCGAGACAAAATAAGATCATTTTTTTCATTTCATTTTCCCTTCTCGTAACGAAGCTCAGTTCAATAGTTAGCCACGCGATATCATTCCCCCTGTTAATTAGGAAGGAGTTATTACGCGAGCATTTGTTTGACGATTTCGCCGTGTACGTCTGTCAAGCGGAAGTTACGCCCCTGATATTTGTACGTCAGGCGTGTGTGATCAATGCCAAGGCAATGCAAAATCGTTGCGTTCAAATCAAAGACGCTGATGGGGGCGCGCGTGATGTTGTAACTGAAATCATCCGTTTCGCCAATCGTTACGCCGCGTTTGATACCGCCGCCTGCCAGCCAAACTGTAAAACAGCGTGGATGATGATCGCGTCCATAAGTTTCAGCCGTCAGTGTGCCTTGCGAATAAACTGTGCGTCCGAATTCGCCGCCCCAAATCACTAGCGTATCGTCGAGCATGCCGCGTTCTTTCAAATCCTGTAACAACGCTGCCGTTGGCTGATCCGTATCGCGCGTCTGATTGCGGATTTGCTTCGGGCAATTGCTGTGCTGATCCCAGCCGCGATGAAACAGTTGAATGAAGCGCACGCCGCGTTCGGCTAAGCGTCGCGCCAAAATGCAATTCGCCGCGAAAGTGCCAGGTTTTTTTGCATCCGGGCCGTAGCGCTCAAACGTTTTTTCCGACTCTTTAGAAAAATCTGTGAGTTCAGGAACGGACGATTGCATGCGGTAGGCCATTTCGTATTGGGCTACGCGAGAAAGAATTTCAGGATCGCCAACAGTAGCGGCATTTTTCTGATTCAACTTGGCGAGATCGTCAAGGAAGCGCCGCCGCACCTGATCGTCTACGCCAGCAGGATTGGATAAAAATAATACTGGGTCGGGGCCGTTTTGAAATTTCACGCCCTGATATTTTGAAGGCAGAAACCCGCTGCCCCATAAGCGATCATACAGCGGTTGATCGCCTGTGTTACCTGTGCCGAGCGAAACCATCACTACGAACGCAGGCAGGTCTTTATTTTCGCTGCCGAGCCCGTAAGAAATCCACGAACCCATGCTTGGTCTGCCTGCCAATTGAAATCCGGTCAGCGAAGCCGTGATCGCCGGATCGTGATTGATTTGTTCTGTATACATGGATTTGATGAAACACAAATCATCCACCATCTTTGCCGTATGGGGCAATAATTCGCTGAGTGTCGCACCTGATTGTCCGTGTTGTGCGAATTTGAATAGCGACGGCGCTGTTGGGAAGCTTGTCTGAAATGCTGTCATGCCGGTCAGCCGTTGTCCCTGACGAATTGATTCTGGCAAATTTTGCCCGCGAAATTTTTCCAGCCCCGGTTTGGGATCAAATAAATCCAGTTGGGAAGGCGCGCCCGATTGAAACAGATAAATTACGCGCTTTGCTTTAGGGGCAAAATGCGGAATCGTTTCGCCTGCTTGCGCCATTCCGTTTTCATTCAGCAATGCCGCCAGCGCAGCCGTGCCGATAGTGCAGCGGTTGAGAAATGCGCGGCGTGTCAGCGTTTGTTGATATTCAGCTTGAGAATCTGTCATTTTCATTGCCGTGTAATTACTTCATCCAAATTCAACATTAAACTAGCGATCATCGTGTACGCCGCTAATTCTGCGGAATTTAATGATGCATTATTTCGCTTCTCGCCCATCAGCAAAAGCTTTTCAGCGGCTTGCGGTTGAGTGCGAAAATAATTGAGTTGTGCATCCAGATTATTTTGTAGCATCGCTAACTCTTGATTGTCAGGAAAGCGCGAAGTCATTGTGCGAAATACCCACGTCAGACGTTTTGGCGCAGTGTCTCCGCCCATTAACATCATACGCTCCGCCAACATGCGAGCGGCTTCGACGTACGTTACGTCGTTCATCAAATTTAGCGCTTGCAACGGCGTATTCGTGCGCGTTTCACGCACCGTGCATTGTTCACGCGCCGTAGCGTCAAATACCAACATACTTGGATTGAGAATCGTACGTTTCCAATATGTATATAAACTGCGCCGCCATAAGCCTTCGCCTTTATCCTGCGCATAATTTGTCATGTTGGAAAACACCATGTCTTTCAATAATCCCGCAGGCTGATAAGTTTTGACAGATGGTCCGCCAGTTTTTTCTACTAGTAAACCCGAAGCAAACAACGCCTGATCGCGGATCATTTCGGCAGTCAAACGAAAACGTGCGCCGCGTGCGAGCAGGCGATTATCAGGATCATCGGATTGCGGATTGCGTTTTGACTCTTGGCGATACGTGGCGCTCGCTACGATGGTTTTGAGCAACGACTTAATATCCCACGATTGCGGATTGCGGATTGTGGATTGCGAAGCATTTTTTGTTTCCGCATTCCCGTCACGAAACGTGACCGCCAGCCAATCCAATAGCTCAGGATGCGAGGGCAATTCGCCTTGTGAGCCAAAATCTTCGACGGTTTTGACGATCCCTGTCCCGAATAACATTTGCCAGAAACGATTGACGGTGACGCGCGCTGTCAAGGGGTTTTCTGCACTCACTAACCATTTGGCGAATTCAAGACGATTGGCTGGTTGCGTGGATGCTGGGGATAACGAAGCAGGTAATCCGCGTAGAACAATTTCGCCAGGCAAATCATACGCGCCGCGCCGCAAAATATGAGCGGGGCGTGGTTGTGGTAATTCCTGCATCACCATTACGGTCGGAAATTCAGATTCCAATTTGACCTTATTGGCTTTGCGTTCGCGCAACTGTTCCCAGCTATGGCGAATAGTTGGAGGCGCGGCTTTATCCATCCACGCGTTGAGCAATTTCAATCGTTGTCCTTCGGTGCGTTTAGTTGGCGGAATTGCGGCAATAAATTGAATTGAATCTGCACACGCCAGCATCGCTAATGAATCAGCATCCGGCGCAGATTTATAAATGCGCACTTCGTCAATTTGTCCACGAAAACGATATTCAGCGCCGCCGCCGCCGCCAATGCGGAGCAGGGCACTGTCGTCATTGAAAGTACGAAACAATCGCCCGTTATTCACCTTCAAATTTTGCTTGCGACCATCCAGATAAATCTGTGCGCGTTCGTATGGCTGCGTGCTGTCGAAAATCGCTACGACGTGATGCCATCGTTGCACCGACACCGGATCGGCGGTTTCGACGCGCCACGAATCGTCTGCCCATACGCCTACGACATTGAAATGGAGTTTGCCGTTATTAAAAAACAGCCCGTACCCACGCGCTTTTGGTAAGTTGTAGTCTTTTTCATACGGAGTGTCTTTGATGCGGGTGACGATTGCGCCGCTTTGTTCTGCGTCAGCACGGAACCAAGCGGAGAGAGCGAATTGATCTTTGTAATCAACTAACCGATCACGAAAGTTGAAGTTCGCAATATTTCCGGCATCGAAAAATAATTTGCCATCGAACGTGACGCCTTGTCCGGTAGGCGATGGTACGAACGACGGCGAACCTTCGCGGAAACCTGTTTTGCTGGCGTCAGGTTTTTCCTTCGGGCCGAATTTTTCATTCGGTTTCGCCATATCAATATGGTCAACGGCGCTGACGAGTTCGACCGGAGCTTTTTCATCCATCGCGTGGCGCACAATCAAATCATCAGCGGGGAACCATTGCAGGTTATCGTCTTTTTTCAGCCCTTTCGCCCAGCGCTCAATTTGTGCGGCGTGTGTGTTACTGAGTTTATTTACCTGTGCTTGCGCCGCTGCTAATTCAGCTTCCAATCGCGTCATTCGTTGTTGCTGCTCTGGCGTAGGAGCTGCAATCCACGGCGGCGAATTGCCATAATTATGTGCGCGTCCGTCTTCGGGAATACTGTTGAAATAGGCGAAGAGCTGGTAATACTCCTTTTGCGTGAGCGGATCGTATTTATGATTGTGGCAACGCGCACAACCTATAGTCAGGCCGAGGAAAACGGTTGACGTAGTATCTACGCGATCCACCATGTATTCGACTGCGTACTCATCAGGAATCAACCCATCTTCTGAATTCGAGCGATGATTGCGATTAAATGCTGTAGCGATGCGCTGATCCAGCGTTGGATGCGGCAGCAAATCTCCGCCTAATTGTTCGATAGTGAATTGATCGAACAGCTTATTTTGATTGAATGCATTGATGACCCAATCACGCCAACGCCACATAAATCGCTCGCCATCAATTTGGTAGCCATTGGTGTCGGCATAGCGCGCCGCGTTCAACCAGTTGAATGCCATCCGTTCGCCATAACGAGGCGAGGCCAGCAACCGATCTACGACTTTTTCATAAGCGTTAGGCGATTTGTCATTCAGGAAATCATCAAGTTCCTGCACACTTGGTGGCAAGCCTGTCAAATCAAGCGATACGCGGCGCAATAACGTCGTGCGGTCAGCTTCAGGCGAAGGTTGCAACCCTGCTTGCTCCAGTCGCGCCAGCACAAAATAATCAATCGGATTTTTCGGCCAGGCACTGTTTTTTACTTTTGGCAGTTGTGGTCTGACGGGAGCGATGAATGACCAATGCGATTCCCATTTTGCGCCTTGCCTGACCCATTCTGTGAGCGTTTGAATTTCTTGTGCTGTCAATGTGCGATTTGAACTGACAGGTGGCATTCGCATTGATTCATCAGTGTGCGTGATGCGTTTGATGAGTTCGCTTTGGTCTGGATTGCCGGGCACAATTGCGCGCCGTCCGCGTCCTAAGTCAGTAGTGGCTGGTGCTTCGGAATCAAGCCGCAATTTGATTTTTTTCGCGGTTGCGTCAGGGCCGTGGCAAGCGAAACATTTATCCGACAGAATTGGGCGAATATCGCGATTGAATTGAATGACGGCGGTAACGTGCGTGGCTGGGGGGTGTGCGATTGCCAGCATTGCAATGCTGGCAGCGCAAAGAATAACAAGACTCAGCCGCTTTGATTTGGAGTGCATAAATTTTTATGAAAGGTGGTTAGCGAGTTGATATCGCATTCATGTTCATGGCGATTTCGACCCAAACGATTTTACACGGTTGTTGCGGGTGTATTTCTATCACGTTGTATCCACGCTGCAATAATGTGCGCGGAATTTCAAAACTATACACAGGTGCTTCTGGTTTGGGTTTTTGCAATTCGACTACGCCCGTTAATTTACAAATTTCTCCGTTCACGCGCAATTCGCTGCTGGCTACGTCGGAAGCGCTGATATTTTCTAGCCCAAGCAGTGCCTGCACTTTGCCTGAAGTAGGAATCGGGCCAGTTGCTAATCGAAAGGAATACCACGATCCGGCAGCGCATTGTATTGGCAACGGAATTGCGCGCGGCTCGCCGGGAGCCCACGTATCTGCAAATGTTAATATGTGGCGGCGCGGTTTATTGCTTAGCGTTTCGGGCTTGCCTGCTTCGCGCAACAACGTCGGATAATTTTGCAAATCATCCATCGCGGTTTGCGAATCCATGTAATTGAACAGGTAAATGCGATCTGCGCCGCGATCAAGCAGGGAAGCCGCTGCGCCGCGCACTGTTTCCAAGGTGTTTTTCTGAAATTGTTTTGATTCGGGATGCGTGCGAATCAGGACTTCTAATCCGGCGACAAGTTGTACGGACGTGCCGCGCAATAAATTTTTCCAGGTTTCGATGGGTATATCCGTTTCAATCGTAGCCCAAAACGGCGTGACGACGAGCATATCAATTAGCTTGTGTTGCGCCCACGTCACCACGTCGTAACCTAAGCCCAGCGCGGTTTGCGGACGCGAAGGCACGCGGGCGCTCAGCTTAATTTTGTGGCCGCGTTTCCTTTCCCAACTATCGAGGAGGCGCCGCACCTGCGTTGTAAAATCCGTCAAAATCTCAATGCCCGCGCGCTCGTGACCAGGTTTGAAATGATAACCAAAGCGCATCCAATCCAGTTCCAATCCGTCAAAATCATAACGCTCAGCGAGTTCACGAATTAAGTTGAAATGATGTTCGCGCACTTCATGTCTTCCGTAATCAAATGCACGATCTGCCGAAGGGCCAAGGCGATAAGGGACGCGCCAATATTCGGGATGTGCGCGCCAGAATTCGCTGTGGATATAGCTGCGCGTGTCGTCTACGTTATGCACATCATTCATGCGCATAGAAATCCAGGGTGAAATTCCCTGTTTGCGAGCGCGCGTGATCCAAATTTGATAAACGTCAAGGCCGTTCTTGTTGAGTTGCCACGCGGTGTGAATCCAATCGCGTGCGCCTTTGCGCGATGCGGCGGGCGTGCTGGCGAGCAATGGTTGATCGTCTGATCCTGCGGGATCGTAGCCTTTCCAGATCGGGTCCCATACGTTGCTATTATAACTGGTACGCATGCAATTGACGCAAAGCATCAGTTCGCGCACTTGTGTATTGGCGTATTGATCTACCCATGCGGCGACGGTTTCAGTAGTTAATTTCTGCCCGGCCCGGCTGGAAAAATAATGGCTGTTATCTTCATTCAGGCAAAGGCCACCCGCTTGTGTGGTTGAGGAACGAGAGGCCTTTTCTTTCGCCCCTAACACGGGCATAGACGCAAATGCCGCCACACTTGCAGGCACTGCTTGCAAATATTGGCGGCGCGTGAATTGGCTTATTTTCATGCGGTGTTATGGGATTGATTTTTTGGTAGACTTCATTAGTTTAGCAACGGAGCCCACATGAGTCTTGATGGCTTAAGCTGTTTGTTCCGCAAAACCAGCTAATCGTTTATCGGCATCGCCGAAACGATCAAGTTGCACGCCCATCATATCCATCAGCGATAAATACAAACTGCACGCGCGACGATTATCATTACCTTTGTCGAGATAATCCAGAATGCGTCCGGTCTTGAGTGCGCCGCCTGCCTTGCCTGCGAGGACGATGGGCAATTGGTCTGCACCGTGCGCATCGCCGTCAAACAGGCTCGAGGCAAACATCAACAGGGAATTGTCGAGCAACGACGTGCCGCCTTCGTCAATCGCTTTCATTTTTTCGACAAGGTAGGTGAATTGTTGGACGTGAAACTGATTGGTCTTCAGATACATTGCCTCAAGCGCAGGCGCTTTGCCGTTGTGCGTTAGGTCAAGGTGCAACGCGCCGCGCACGCCTTCGATAAATTTGAAATTCATCTGCGACAAATCATTGTTGAGCATTAATGTCGCAACACGCGTTTTGTCCATCTGAAATGCCAGCACAACCAGGTCGAGCATGAGTTTCATATGTGCTGGCACATCTTGCGGAATCTGATCTGCCGGACGCGGCAGGTTTGGTTGCTTTAGCGTTGGCTTCCAGCCCTCTAACCGCTCTTCTTTCGCCGCGTGGTCAATGCGCTTTTCAATATCACGAATTGATTCAAGATATTCGTCAAGTTTTTTGCGGTCGTTGCTGCTCACCTTTGGTTGCAGCGAATGCGCTTCGGAAAGCACTGCATCGAGAATGCTGCGGTCAAGCTGGCGACCTTTGCCATCGCCTACGAGTTGGTCAAAAGTGCGCGACGGATAAATTTCTTTGGTCGCTGGTTTCGTCGGCGAAGCCCAAGAAATTGACGAGCCGTAAATCATCGAAAGCCCATCTTCCAATCGCAATTCATTTGGCTCAATGCCTAAGACTAAACTTGGCACTGCTGTATGAGTACCGATGCGCGCGGCAAGAATTTGATCGAAGGATGTGCCGACGCGAATGTCTTTCGGGTCAAGGCTGACCAATGCTCCCGACAGCAAGTTCATTCGGCCTAGATGCGGGCTTGTCGAAGTGAAGGCTTTTTGGTGAAATAGTCCGCGCAGGAAAACAATGTCTTCACGAATTGGTGCAAGCGGTTGCGCCGCCTGCCCGAATTCCATTGCTGCGCCACTGTTTTTGGCCCACCAATGAATCGGCTCGACGCCATTGGAAAAATAAAGATGAGCGAAACGCAGTGGCGGTTTATTGGCAGCTTTATTGTCTTGCGCAAAAATTGGCAACGATTCCATCCACGGCAACGCGAGCGCTACACCAGCGCCACGCAAGAAATTGCGGCGAGATTTTCGATGTACATTTTTCATTGTTTTACTCCTTGAGATTTCGTTACCGTGTTAAGTGCAATTTTTGTAGTTGATGATACGGGGGGATTTTCTTCGCGCCCGAGCCGATTGCGGAATTGTTTGCTCGTCGCAATTTCAATTGCCAGTTGCGCGAAACTTGCGTCGCCGCCTGCTTGTACCATGCGTTCGATTAATAATTGATCTGAGGCCAGTACTGTGCGTCCGAGTGCGTATCCGACCAGCTTGAAGGAAAGTGTTTTGCGCACCTGCGCGTCTTTCTTTTGCAGATATTTTAGCAATCCATCAACTCCCGCGACATATGTTTTATCAGGGAGTGTATCGGCATCTTCAATCACATTTCCATCCGCATATTTGTCGCGCCAACGTCCGGTGGAATCATATTTTTCCAGCGAAAAGCCCAACGGATCAATGCGGTAATGGCAATTAGCGCACGTCGCGTTACGTTTGTGCTGTTCGAGTTTTTGTTTCAGCGACAATCCGCCAAACATTTTGTCATCCGCTGGAAGTGAGCCAGCATCAGCGGGCGGCGGCGGCACTGGCGTTCCCAAAACGCGCCGTAAAATCCAATCGCCGCGTTTGACAGGACTGGTGCGCAATGGCGCAGAAGTTGCTGTTAACACGGCTCCCAAACGCAACAATCCGCCGCGATGAAATTCATTAACGCCTGTGACTAATTCGGCTTGTTCTGTAGCTTTGACTTCTTTCTTTACTCCGTAAAATTTTGCCAAATCTTTATTTAGAAAGGTGTAATCCGCCGTGAGAATTTCGTGGATTGGTCTGTCCTTGCGAATTACATAATCAAAAAATGAAACGGCCTCGTCGTACATTGCTTCCTTCACCTCGTCGGTGAATTCAGTAAAGCGACTGGTGTCCACGCCTTTGTGCTGATCGAAGTGATAAAAGCCAAGCCATTGCCCGAAAAATTCTGTCGCTAAGCGGCGGGCTTTGGGATCAGTAATCATGCGTTTCACCTGTCGCTGAATCCCGGCAGTTTCGGTCAGTTCGCCTGCGGATGCGGCACGGCGCAATTCATCATCAGGCATCGAAGACCACAAGAAATAACTTAGGCGACTCGCCATTTCCCAATTCGAGAGCGGCTTAATTTCAGGTTTAAAGGCGACTGATTTTACTGGCGAAGCATCCACTGTTTGTTCGACGTGATAAAGAAATTGTGGCGCTATGAGAATGCGCACGAGTAATGCTTGAATAGCTTTGCGATGATCTGATTCAGTGTTCAGAATTTTTTCATAAAAAGCGCGCAAATTTGTCTTTTCATTTTCTGTCAACGGGCGACGCCACGCGCGACTGGCAAAATCCAAACAATCTTTGATGTGACCGGGACGCGCGACCACTTGCGCCGCCATTACTGAATTATATTCGCGGCGTAGTTGCGTCACATATTTGCGCATTTCTACAGGCAACGCTTCGATGGTGGCTTTATCCATTTGTGTGATGCCTTTGCCTTTCAAGTCGTAATTGAAATGCTTCGCTAGCAAGCGCAAATAATTGTCGTGATATTCAAACGATGAATACAAATCATTCCACGCCTGATCGAGACGTTTGCGCGTTCCGGCATCCAGCATATTTTCGGCTACGAATTTGTCGTCGCGGATGTATTTGACCTTGACTACAAATTCATCGTGTTCCGGTACATTGTAAGTATTGTCGAATGGCGCAGGCACAGGGTCTTTGTCCGCTGGCGTCGGTTCACCATGTGTATTTGGCGGCAAAAGCGAAGCATATTCGAGCACGCCTGATTTGAATGCTTTAAAAGCTGCGCTTGTCATATCGCCCACCAACGCGCGCGTTGGCTGACCGCGTGTTTGTCCGTCAGCGCGATCAGAAATCACAATGCGCACAACTTGCTCACGATTGCTGCCAAGCTCAGCCTCAACCTGCAAATTCAAAAGCATTGGTGTTTCAGGCATCGGCACTTCAAACATTGCTGAGCCTTCCGAAGCAAAATCATCGGGGCCAAGCGGCGTGCCATCAGGGCTTTTGCCAAAATTCAAACGCTGGGCGGTTTCTGCGCTAACGAGCGATTTCAGTGTGTGCCGTTCGCCCGGTGGCAAAATTCCGCGCCGCAAATTTGCTGCGGCTTCGGCATCAGCGGCAAGCACCACGGCGGATTCTCCGGCTTTGGCCTGCGTTCGCTGTGCAATCGGGCGAAAGCCAATTGTCAGATTGCGCCAAATGATGAGAGGCTTATCGCCCATCGCAGGATTGACGGTAGAAACATGCAGGTAAATTTTTGCGGGGCCAGGCTGCACTGCGACACGCCCGCCACCGCGCACATACGCAAAACGGTGCGGCGATTTCACGTCTAAAGTACGGTCGCTGAATTCGAGCGGACTTTCGTCACCCGCGCCGCCTGCTGCTACGTCGCCGCGTGCAAATAACCAGCTCGGCCACGTGACCATAAATTTTTGAATGTCATCACAACCAGTGCGCACGGTGGCAAGATTTTTATCGGCGGGAGGCGCAGGCAATTTGCGCCAACGCGCGGCAATTTCTGAGGACGGATAACCGAGCACTGGTTTGTTCATCACCTGCCACATGTGTTGCGCAAAACGTGCAGGGATGCCTTCGCGTGCGGCGAGTGATTGTAATGTCGCAGTTGTTTCACCAAGCGCAGCGCGATGTTTGTATTGCCAGGCGACGAATAACGCTTTGCCATATTTTTCGAGGCCGAACGGTCTGCCGCCTTCGCCCGAAACTGTGCGAATACCATTGGCAGCGTAAATGTCTTTGATGCGTGTGATGGCTGCGAGTTCAAACCCCGTCTTGCCGGGGTCGGAAAAGAATTCGAGCGGTCCCGCACCGATCACCGCGTGATCTGCGACGATTTTTGCGGCACTTAAATAACGCTCTAAATTCGCGTCTTGCATAAATTGCACGTCGCCAAAATTCGTGAAGCCTTCGCCGCCGACCGAATCACTGGAAGAATCAATCCCAACATTCAAATCAAGTCCCGTCAAATCTTTGATCGTGTAAGCGTATTCGCCGCTGGTTAATCGTCGGACTGTGACCGCGCCCGGTTCGCCATCATGTTTTTTCGCGTAAGCGCTGAGTTCGCCGCGAATCCATGCCGCCGCTTGTGTGCGTTCTTCATCGCTTGGTTGCGGCATAGCTTTGGGCGGCATTGTTTGTTGTTCAAGGACGAGCGCCACCTTTTCCCACTTCTGAAAGTTTTCGCCGGGCGAATTTTGCGTGAGTAAATATTCAATGTTCACGCCTGCTTTGGCGGCAGTACCGCTGTGGCATTGCACGCAATATTGCTTGAATGTTGCTTCGGGCGTAGCCGCAGGTTTAGGGACGGCGAAAAATCCTACCACTTTGGTACTGCCCGCAAAACTAACGGCTACGACGCAGGCCAGCAAAACAAGCGCAAATTTTCCGTACCAGGATTTTTTTGTGAATTGCGCAGCTTTTAGAAATTTCGATAGCATTCTCAAACCTCGGTATAGGCGATTAGCGCGAGCGCAGGCACAGTGCCTGCCTTACAGGAAAAGAGGCAACCATTATCGCAATGGTCAAAATTACTCGCAATTTATATTTTCGCCAGATTGCAGCCTAGCCTCGCGTGAACCGCAACGGCTAACAAATCAAATATGAAGACGAAGCAGACAGGATTTAGGTTTCATCTTCATCCAGATACTATTTTCGCTATTGTAGCGCGCAGGTCAATCCGCCAGGCGCATTTCCTTGCAAACAATTTACTAATACAACATATTTAGAGTGCTATAACTTTTTTGCTCACCTCCAAAATAAAGTATGAATGGTTCTGACAGGCAGAAATCTTTTCTCAGTCGTTTCGTCGAATTCTTTCTCGGCGGCGCATTGCTGTGTATTTGCGCTGCTAATGGTTGGGCGTTAGACCCACACAAGGCCGTGACACAATACGTCCACGATGTTTGGACTACGCGCGAAGGGTTGCCGCAGGATGCAGTCAACGCCATTGTGCAAGATAGCGTCGGTTATATCTGGTTCGGCACGCAGGAAGGGTTAGTCCGGTTCGACGGCGTGGGCTTCACCATTTTTGATTCGCGCAATACGGATGCGCTAGGCGGAAATTTCATTCACAGTCTTTTGGCTGACAGCCGAGGAAATCTGTGGATCGGCGCATCCAGCGGACTGCTGCGCTACCGTGCCGGCAAGTTCGATTTTTTCGGGCAGGAAAAGGGCTTGTGGTCGAATAGTGATGTCAAAAATCTCTCTGAAGATGCAGCGGGCAATCTCTGGCTCGGCTATAGTACGGGCAACGAAAAGACGAGCAGCAATGGGCTGGGAAAACTCAATGACGAGCAGGGGCGGATTTTTACCATGCAAGATGGTCTTTCTGCGAATCCCGTCAAAGCCACCTTCCCTGACAAGAACGGCAATTTGTGGATTGCCACCGCAAATGGTTTGAATCTTCTGCAAAACGGCAGGTTTTTACATTTCACAACCGCCGACGGGCTAGCGGATAATTTCGTCAGAGCCGTTTACGGGGATCGTGCAGGCAATCTTTGGGTAGGAACAGCGAATGGCTTGAATTGCTTCAAAGACGGCAAATTTACTTTGTTTACGACCAGGCAAGGATTATCTAACAATAATATTCGCACCCTATTGGAAGATCGTGACGGGATTCTCTGGATTGGAACGGACAGCGGATTGAATCGAATGGTTGCCGGGAAAATCGAATCCGTCAAAGGCATCGAAGGGCTTGAGAATGATGAGACATTCTCTCTTTTTGAAGATAAAGAAAGCAGCCTCTGGATAGGCACGCACACCAGTGGATTGCATCGCCTGCGTGACGGAAAATTCACTGTTTTCGGCCCGCCAGAAGGACTGTTGGGGGCAAGTGTCGGTGCCATCCTGGAAGCACAGGACGGGCGCATTTTGATTGGCACTAATCCGGGTGGCTTGAGCGTTCTGCAAGACGGTCATTTGGCAACCTATTCGATTACCGGCGATTTTCATTCACTTAGCAACAAAATACGGATGATCGCGCAAGCAAAGGCGGGAGATTTTTTGATTGGCACGCGTGATGGACTCAACCGCTTTCAAGACGGACGTTATAAGGCAAATGTTGTCGGCGCGGCATTGACCAATGACACAATCTACTCGTGTTATGAAGCGCGTGACCGGACGCTATGGCTTGGTACAGATGTAGGTGTGAAGCATCTGGTCGGCGGGAAAATTGTGCCCAATGCACAGTTCGATATGTTTCGTAACAAAGTTGTGGTGTCCATCCTTGAGGATCGGAGCGGGCGCGTTTGGGTTGGAATGTTTGGCGCGACTGGCTATTTTCAGGGTGAGACGTTCACCGTTTATCCGAGCGAACCGTTACAGAGTGCCAATGTGCAGGCGATTTACGAAGGCGAAGACGGCATTTTGTGGTTCGCCACCTGGGGGCAGGGATTGTTACGATTGAAGGACGACAAGCTCACGGTTTATACGAACAAAGACGGGCTTTTCGATAACGTGCAATGGACTGTCCTCGACGATGGCGCAGGCAATTTGTGGATGAGCAGCAATCGCGGGATTTTTCGCGTCTCGAAACAGGAATTAGACGATTTTGCCGAGGGGCGTATTAGGGCTTTTCATTCTGTTGTTTATGGCGCAGAGGACGGAATGCGAAAAAGTGAAACCAATGCTGGCAACCCTTCGGCGATCCGTGCGCGGGACGGCAGGCTATGGTTTTCGACCACCGCTGGTGCTGTAGTAATTGACCCAAAAAACATCAAAGCTAACCGTATTCCGCCCCCTGTCGTGCTCGAAAAAGTTTTGGTGGATGAGCAAGAGATTGCCCCGAACGCCCCGCTGGTGATTGGGTCGAGCGTGAAAAACGTCGAATTTCGTTATGCCGGCTTGAGTTTTATTCAGCCGACAAGGATGAAATATAAGTACAAGCTCGAAGGCTATGACACGCATTGGATTGAGGCGGAGACGCGCCGCCGTGCTTTTTACACAAACCTGCCGCCGGGTGATTATGAATTCAAGGTCATTGCTGCCAACAGTGATGGCGTGTGGAATGAGCAAGGCGCACATTTTAAATTTCGTGCTACTGCCCCATTTTGGCGGAAACCGTGGTTTTATGGGCTTGGTTTTTTAGGACTTGGCGGCATCGGGTTTTTGCTTTACCGCTGGCGTATTTCAAATCTTGAGCGCGAAAAACTGGTGCAGCAACGATATGCGCATCGCCTCATCGAATCACAAGAACAAGAGCGTAAACGCATTGCTGCCGAATTGCATGACGGCTTAGGGCAAAGTTTGCTGGTCATCAAAAATCGCACGATCATTGGCAAAAAACTGGCGAATGATAGTGAAAAAGTCGCAACGCAACTAGATGAAATATCTAAGGCTACGGGGCAAGCGTTGGAAGAAGTGCGCAGCATTGCGTACAACTTACGTCCGTATCATTTGGAACGTTTAGGCTTGCGTGAGTCCATCGAGGCGATGCTTGAAAAAATCCGCGAGGCGACTGAATTAGAAATCAATGCGCGCGTCGCCTTGTACGATGAAGTTTTCTCCAAAGATGATGAAGTGACGTTTTACCGCGTGATTCAGGAATGCTTGAATAACATTATCAAGCATGCCAACGCGACAGCCGTAGAAATAAGTATTGTCCAAAACGAAACGCAAGTGCTGGCGCGTATACAGGACAATGGTAGTGGTTTTGCGGCTACGGCTGAAAATCAATCCAGCGGTTTTGGGTTGATCGGCCTGGCAGAGCGCGTTCGTATGCTCGGCGGCACACATATGATTGAATCAAGCGCAGGTAAAGGTACGACGGTGATGGTGATTATCCCCTTACACGAGGTCAAGGATGAACACTGACAAAATAAAAATCTTTATTGCCGATGACCATCCGATTTTTCGTGGTGGCCTGCGGCAATTGATAGAAACCGCCGTCCATTTAGAAATTGTCGGAGAAGCGAAAGACGGCGCAGAAGCAATTCAAAAGCTGTTGCAATGCCAACCAGACGTAGCGTTATTGGATATTGACATGCCAAAGGCCAGTGGCTTTGAAGTCTTAACCGCTGTGCGTGAAAAGGGAATGACGCTGCAAGTCGTTTTTCTGACGATGCACAAAGACGAGCAATTTCTGAATGCCGCACTGGATTTAGGTGTCAAAGGTTTTCTTGTCAAAGACAGCGCCGCCGAAGAAGTAATTGATTGTATCGAAGCGGTAGTGAGCGGGCAGGAATTTATCAGCCCGCAATTGACCAGCTTCCTGCTCAAACGCATGCGTCAGGCACAAACCAACTTCGCTAAAACTTCACAACTGGCTCAACTCACTCCTACCGAACGCAAAGTCCTGCGCCTCATCGCCGAATACAAAACCAATAAAGAAATTGCCGCCCAGCTCATTATGGGCGTGCGCACGGTCGAACAGCACCGCCTCAACATCAGCGAAAAATTTGAGCTGAAAGGCCGCCACGCATTGATGAAATTTGCGACGGAAAATGTTGGAGTACTGAGTAGTGAGTAATGAGTGGTGAAGATAAGTTTTAGTATTCATCACTCGTCAGTCATCACTTTCGCCTCCGTATTACTACGGAGAAAATACCGTATTTCTACAGTACACAAACCGTAATTCAGCGGATTTTCAATTCCTCCTCAATCAACGAATATTATTTCCGTGATGAATATTCTGATTGTGGAAGATAACCCATTGATGCGCGAAATTATTCGGGAAACTGTCAGCGAATTTGCTGATGTCATCACCGAATGCGAAGACGGTGACGAAGCCTTCGCCGCGTATCAGGCTACTCTTCCCGATTGGGTTTTGATGGATTTGCAAATGCGTAGAGTGGATGGTTTCACGGCCAGCCGCGAAATCCGTTCTCGGTTTCCTTACGCGAATATTTGCATCGTGACAGATTACGGCGATGAGCGCACACGTAGTGCTGCGGCAGCAGTTGGCGCAACTGCCTTTGTCGTAAAAGAAAATCTCGAAGCATTACGGACGGTGCTTGGCGCTACGCTTTAATTTCTTTTCCCCCTCCCCCATTCAACTTAATTCACTGCGTTCTGGCAATTCCTTACTACCTGAACCAGTACAGAGAATTCTTATCTTGGAGGCTCATAAGTTATGACAATCGCACAAAAAAAAACGACAAATACTTTTCTGACCAAATGCTCGTTTTTTAGTTATGCAACGACAAAAATTACCTTGCTTGCACTCGCTTTATTTTGCCTGCAAGGATTAGCGCAGGCGCAACAATCCAAAGTTTTGCAAGTACTCTATGTCATCCCAAAAGGACAAACTGCTAAGCCGGATGCCGACCAGGCGATTGCTGCCATTATGGCGATCATTCAACGCCACTATCATCAGCAACTCGGCGTGACATTTGCGCTGAAGACACCTTTAGTCACGACCGTTAACAGTCCATTTGATGCGGCGGGCGCGGTGGATTGGAATAACCATGTGAAATTAATCAAAACCACTCTCGCTAACGATTATCTGGTCAATCAAAACGTCGTGTTTGCGATTCTGGAAGGAACAACTGGGGACGCTGGCGGCAGTTGGAATACGGTTAAGATGACGGGCGGTTTTTGGAATGATGCCTATCAAACTTATAAAACTAATCCGAGTGCGCTGGTCAATAAACTGCACGGCTGGTCACACGAATTAGGACATGCGTTTGGGTTATTACATACCTCTGATGCCAAAACCTGCTTTGCCAATCAAAAGGTTGATCTTGGAAATCTCCCCAGTTTAATCATGCAGAAAAGCACTGATCTCGGCTCCGTTTATAACTATCCATTTCTCCCGCAGGAGAAAAAGCTGCTCTTAGACCCCGCATATTATCCGATGTGCCGCCCGCTCCTGAGCGAGTCCACCGCTGGTAGCACGCCGCGTCCACACGCGAGCGAACATTTGAAATATGCATTGCCACCAAGCCCGCGCTCCATCACTTTCAGCAATCAAGCTGGTTATGTAGCGAAAATGGTTGTGCTTTATTTTGTGATGCAAAATGTAGGCGGCACACAAGTTCCAATAGCGAAAGCGTTAGAAACTCCCACAATTCCTGTCGGACAATCAAAATCGCTGGAAATCCCGCGCGATGTAGCGAAAGGGATGCCCATTTCTGTTGAGATTCAGGGCATCGGCACAACCAAAGGAAAGGTCTTTACCACCACGGTTCCAGAAGGCTTTAACGGCAATCTTTGTTTCAAAGCCTGGGGTACGATTTTTGACGCAAAGGGCGGCACTTGTCAGTAATCCACTGCCGCAACTAAGCAGGCGCGTAACACTCTCACACCTTAGGAGCTAAGCTTATGAAACTTGACCAAACTCCGACTAATAATTCCCTGACTCGCAATCAATCAAATGGAAATTCGATAATCACGCTGGCTGTGGTGATACTAGCCTTGTTTTTGATGCAGGGACTGGTGCTGGCGCAAGCTGAAAAACCGATCAACCAATATACTTATCTGGGAACACACAATGCGATATCGAGTTATGCGTACGGCTACAACCTACAAAATTCGCAAAGATATGATGTCACAACGCAATTGAATGGCGGAGCCAGAATGCTGGAAATAGACATTGTGTATGATACTCCCAATGACAAAGAACCAGCGGGTGTTTACATCTGCCATTGCGGTGAAGCCCCGCATAGCAACAGTGCCATTGAAATAAAACGTGCCAACGCTAAAGGGATGAAAAGCAAAGCGTGGCTGCCGAACTGGTCTTCTGGCGCTCCTTTTACCCGCTTCAGCAAAATTCTGCAAGAAATTGACAAATGGCTGATCGCGCATCCCAAGGAAATTGTTTTCATCATGCCTGAAAACAATAGCGCGACAGTTGACCAATTCAACAACGAAGTTACCCTCGCGGGATTAAAAACTCGCACTTATGTCAAACCTGATACGCAGACGAATTGGCCAACGAAGCCGGAATTAATTGCGAGTAACCAGCGATTGATCATTCTGGCGGCTGATGGCGTAGACCTGACGGGCAGCGCATTCGCCAATAAAAAAGGGTATATTGCGTGGAAAGGCTACATTCGTCCTCAAATAAAAGGGAGTAAAAACGAATACAGCACTGCTGGCGGCGAGGACGATAAATTTTTGACTTTAGGAAGTTTTGAAGATGCCCTCACCGATGCTGTTACTTCCAAGTACTACAATGATTACGATGAGCTAAATAAGCGAAAGGCCGAGTGGATCGCCAAGAGGGTAACTCGTTTCCCGACGTTTATTCAGGTCAATCAGGTGCAGATTGGCGATGCGCTGCGCTTTGTAAATGAACTCAATGACGCGCGCCATCAGATTGCCTCAACCATTCCCAAAGACCCGGCGGGCGAATGGATCGTCAATACCAGCGCAACCATTGCAACAGGCGTCGTCAACGCGGCTAATGCTACGGATAAGGCGATCACGAACCATATCACAGGCGGCCCCACGACACCGGGTTCGCGGTCTATTACATTCAACAATCAAGCGGGATATGTCGCCAAGATGACGGTTATGTATTTTATGACGGAAACGATTGGCGGAGTGCAAGTGCCGATGGCAAAAGCTCTCTCCACACCGGATATTTCGCTTGGTTTCTCAAGACCACTGGAGATTCCTCGTAACACCGCCAAAGGTATGCCAATTAGCGTAGTCATTGAGGGCATTGGAACGACCAAAGGCAAAGTCTTGGAGACCACCGTCCCAGAAGGATTTACCGGGAATCTTTGTTTCAAATCTTGGGGAACAATTTTTGATGCAAAGGGCGGCTCTTGTCAGTAATCCGCTATTACACGAGTAACGACCCCACACTAAAGGAACAAAATTTATGAAATGCGACCGAAAAGAAAATGCGGCTCATAATTTCCTAACAAGAGCCATTAGCTCTTACTTAGCCCCAACTAATATGGGGAAAGTCGCTCTGCTGACATTGGCTTTTATGGTCATTTACGGCGGCGCATGCTTCGCTCAAAACTGCCCGACGGGGTACACCAATACAGGAGCGATGTGTACTCGTCCGGCGGACACCAAGCCCAATCAAGGTTCACGTGTCGCCGATTGTCCTGCCGGATATACGAACAATGGCGCTACGTGTGGGCGCGGAGCTGATTCAATATCAATCTCGTCGCGTGTGGCTGATTGTCCGACCGGATGGAAGAACATGGGAGCCTATTGCGGCAAAGGTCTGAGTACGAAAAGCATGGATAGCATGACTTGTAATGCTGGCGAGTCAAAATCAGGCGCACGCTGTTATACCCAATGTCCGGCGGGTTACACCAACACAGGCGTGTCCTGTTTGCGACCTGTGAGTACGCTTGGGATGGATAGCATGACTTGCAGTGCAGGCGAATTCAAAAGCGGCGCACGTTGTTATAAGGAATGTCCATACGGTTATACGAATAATGGGGTCAGTTGCTATCGTGGCCCCGATACAGTCCCGCGCAACGCCAATATTAACTGGCAACCGCCCGCTTCAGTTACAGCCAAAAAGTTTTACATCATTGCTCACATGACCAATACCGTAGCTGCTGTAACGTGGGCTGTTAATGAAGGTGCAAACGGCGTTGAGATGGACCTTAATTACGATGCCAACGGCACACCAATAGAGTTTAAGCATGGCGGCGTATGCGATTGTTCGTGCAATATTGCAGGCGGCGTTACACATGTTTGCTCTCCTTTGAAGAATAGCTGTGAAGCGAAAGAAAATCCGGCTACACTTCTGAACAAAGTTGCTACGACGAATCTTGCCTTGCTCTACATTGACAGCAAAGTAGACAAAAACACGAACCCTGAAGCCGGAAATCAGTTGATTGATCTATTGGATAAACAGCTTTTTGCCAGAGGATTTAAGGGCATGGTTCTAGTTGGTGCGCCTGAGTCAGCGGCGATTAAGTATTTAGAGGCTGCCAGTAAAAAGGCGGCTTCATCGCTATACAAAGATCGCCTCTATTTTGGCATTGATATGGACAGAGTAATTACGAATAAAGTGACAACTACCATTGCCAATTTGCAAAAACTGCAAACTACTACGCCGGGTACGAAAATCACCTATGGCACTGGTATTACATCGTGTACGGCTGACACATTTTATTCGGAAATCACTGAAGGTGTGAAACAACAGGCAAATGGCGTAACAAGGCTTACTGCGACGTGGACGATTGATAAGCCTGGTTCCCTGACGAACTACCTTGATCTAGGTGTGCGGGCAATCATCACCAATAAACCCGCCGTGCTCAAAGAAGTAATAAAACAGCGCGGCGGCATTCAACTTGCTGTACCCGGCGATCTGCCGTAACTGTTGCGCTGAACCAGGTGTGCGACAAACTTATTCTGGAGAACATGAATTTATGAAATACAAACTGAATGAGAGAGTAACCAAGCGCTTTCCGAACGTAAAGCAATTTATCAAAGATACAAGCGCAGCAATCGTTGTTCTGACACTGACATTATTATTTGTGCAGGGGCTGGCGCAGGCGCAGGTGCGGGCCAGTTACGATTCCAATCCCTATGTGCTGGACAACTCCATCACCAATGAAAACAAATGGAGATGGACGGGGGGCAATCCTTTTACACGGACAATTTATAACCCGTTAGATGGCGGCGTATTACTGAAATATAAACAGAACGGACAAGGGAATGCTGACGCCTGCTCAGGCCCTGACAACCCTGTTTATAAAGCTTTTTTTCAGCAAGCCTGTTTGGCGCACGACACAAATTATGATGCGCCGTTTGGCTTAGCCGGATTTCCTCGTTACGCCAATGGCGATTCAACCGGAAAAGATTTAGCTGATTATCTCTTCAAGAAAGATATGCTGATAATTAGCAAACAAAAATCCTCTGAATTATCAAGGAGTCTCGACGAAACGTCTGCCGCCTTTTTCTTTCGAGCGGTGCAGGATTTTGGCGGTTATCGTGATAGTTCAGCAGGAAAAGTGGTTTTGGAGAAAGGTGGTGTGATCGCCGTAAAGAACAACGGCGGATTCGTCATGGGCTTAAGGGTAAAATGGACGGATGCTCAGGGCGTTAATCGAGCGGAAGAAATCCAAAATGCTGGTGGTCGCGCCGCTACCATTCCGCTTTCTATTGGTGCGCGAAATATTGAGGCTGAATGCTGGGCTGTAGCGGGAAAACAAATCTTCAAAAAATCATTTGCGAGCGTCGGCATGTATGCCTTCACTGTAGGCGGCACAACGCTTGCTCCGACCATCGCAGATGGATTGAATAAAGATGTTGGAGATGACCTCAAAAAATTTGGCAACGACGTGAAGACAGTTGTGACGGGCGAAAAAATCCCTGACGGAGAGCGCGGCATTATTTACAATAATCAAGCTGGATATGTAGCGAAAATGACAGTCTTATATTTTATGACGGAAACGATTGGCGGTGCACAAGTGCCGATGGCAAAAGCCCTGTCCACGCCAAATATTTCGCTAGGCTTTTCAAGACCGTTGATAATTCCTCGTAACACGGCGAAAGGCATGCCGATTAGCGTGGTTATTGAAGGGGTCGGAACGATCAAAAGCAAAGTCTTTGAGACCACAGTACCAGAAGGATTTAACGGCAATCTTTGTTTCAAATCCTGGGGCACGATTTTCGATGCACAAGGTGGGGCTTGCAAGTAGGACATATATTTCACTGACGTCGTACGCAGTGCCTGGCAAATAAATGCAGGCATTTGCCAGGTTGAGTTCCAGCGATAAATAGAAGTGTTTTGTAACGGCAGGTGTGTTGCAGAGTGAGACGCGGCAGGGCGTTTGTATGAAAGTATAAATGGACTGCTATGGTAACAGACTCTTGCTTGGGGGAGTTAAGAGTGTGTTGTCGCCGATATGCGGCAGTCTCACTCTGCAACACACCTGCCATTTTTACTTCGCGTGAGCTTTTATTCACTCACTTTTTATTTTCGTGCTGCGAGTTGTTGCAAGGTTGTTTTCTATGGAATTTCTTTAATTTTACCCTGAATGATGGCATTGAATTAATGTAGCGCAACCATGCTGGTTGCGCTACATTTCCATTCCATATCTTCAACGACAAGAAATATTTTATTTTCAATCTACAAAAGCAAATTCGTTCAGATTCAACAACACGCGGCAGAAATTTGACAGACCGTAGCTGCGCGCAAATGCCATATATTTTTGCCGCTCCAGCACAGTTGGCGCGCGTCCGAATGCCAGCGAAATTGCGCGTTCGATTTGACGCGCTAGATCATTGGGAAATTCTTTTTGTAAGCGCTCCGCAAAATGTTGCGATTGCGTAATCATAAAGCCGTTATTGAGCAGCGCGAGCGCTTGCAGAGGCGAAAGGCTTTCGTTGCGTTTATCTACACGCATAGACGGATCAGCACAATCCAGCGCAGTCATCCACGGCTGCGTTTGCGAGCGCACGATGAAACGATAAATCGAACGCCGCCACGTCTTACTATCATTTGGATCAGCCAAACCGTATTCGTAATGCGGCGAATGTTCGGGATGCTCGACCACAAAATCCTGCCAACCCGCGCCGCCCATCGTCAGATCAAGTTTACCTGTAACTGTCAGCACCGCATCGCGCACCGCTTCAGCTTCGAGCTTGCGCCGATTTTGCCGCCAGAGCAACGTATTGCTGGTGTCAATTTTTTCCGCTTGTGGATTTCCTGTTGAAATCTGGCGATAGGTCTCACTCATCACAATTAACTTGTGCAATTTTTTTAGCGAACCGCCGCTATCACGAAATTCTGCGGCGAGCCAATCCAGCAATTCGGAGTGCGAAGGCTTCGCGCCATTATGCCCGAAATCATTGGGCGTAGTCACTATCCCCGCACCGAAATGATATTGCCAGACGCGATTGACGATGCTGCGCCACGTCAGCGGATTTTGTTTGTTGGTAATCCAATGCGCCAGCGCCGCGCGCCGTTCGCCTTCGGGCGCATCTTGCGGAATCGCAAAACGCGCAGGCTGAAACGACAGCAGCGATAAAGCGCCGGGACTGACTTCGCGTCCGGGGCTTGTTACCTGTCCGCGCGCGAGCAAATAAATCGGACGCGGCTTGCCATTATTCGCTCCTGTGCCTGTGAACGTGCCTGTGCCGTAATGGACTGTCCCCGCGAAAACAACTTCGGGGTTGGGAAAAGTTGCCAGCTCTTTGCTGAGCTGCGCGAGCTCGACGTTGTAAGCATCGCGTTCAGCGCGTATTTCCTGCTTCATCGCGGCGTCCACAATTTGGGCGCGTTTGTTTTTTAGTTCGGCGATCTCAGCGGCGCTATTTTGCTTTTTTGCTGCTTCAGCAATTTGTGCGTCAAGCTTCGTTACGGCTTCGCCCGCAGCCTTCGCCGCATCGCGTTCGATCACGCGTTTGCGTTCTGCGAGGTCGCGTTGACGGCCTTCGAGTTGATTGAATTTTTGCGTCAGCGCGGCATCATTCGGAAAGTATTTTTTGTCCGCCCGATCCACCGCTGCAAACACCGATTGCAGCGCGTAATAGTCCTCCTGCGGGATCGGATCGAATTTGTGATTGTGGCATTGCGCGCAATGGACAGTAACGCTGGTGAACGTGCCAATGGTGTTGGCTACCATATCGTCGCGGTCGAGGTGGCGCGCGATTTTGCCGTCGGTTTTGGATTCAGGCAATTCAGCATGTCCAATAAAATCCCACGGCCCCGCCGCAATAAATCCTAACGCCTGATAGCCGTCGCGCGTGCCGGGATACAAAATGTCTCCGGCAATTTGTTCCTCAATAAATCGCGCGTAGGGCTTGTCTTCATTCAGCGCACGAATCACATAATCACGATAAGGCCACGCATTCGCACGCGGTTTGTCTTTGTCGTAACCGTGCGTGTCGCCGTAATGGACTACGTCCAGCCAATGCCGCGCCCAGCGCTCACCATAACGCGGCGAAGCCAATAATTCATCCACTAATTTTTCATAGGCCTGCGGATCACGCGTATTCACCAATTCCTGCACACGCTGCGGCGCAGGCGGCAAGCCGATCAAATCAAAATATAAGCGGCGAATTAACGTGCGACGATCTACTTCAGGCGACATTGTAAGGCCGGATTGCGCGAGGCGAGCTAGGATGAAAGCGTCAATGGGATTGCGGATTGTGGATTGCGGATTGCGGATTGCAGGAATCGCAGGCGGCTTGATTGACTGCCACGCCCAATGCACTAAGGGGTTTTCTTTTTCCGACTTCTGACTCCCGACTTCCGACTCCACTCCCCACTCTGCCCCTGCCTCAATCCACGCTTTGATTAGCGCAATTTGCGCCGCGCTCAATCGTGCGCCAACGGGCGGCATCTGTTCACCATCGGGAGCGGTGATGCGTTGATATAAAATGCTGTCGGCAGCTTTGCCCGCGACGATGATAGAACCACGCAGCGCAAACGCTTTGGCATCCAATCGCAACCCGCCACTTTGTTTTTTCTCACTGTGACATTGCAGGCAGTGCGCCGCAAAAATAGGCTGAATGTCGCGCCCAAAAGAAATTTCCTGCGCCGCGAAAACAGGGAAGAGCCAATTTTGATTGAGCGCCAACGCACACAACGCGCCCGCCGCAAGCAGCAAAATCGTTATTTTCGGAGTTTTGTGTTGCATGAATGTCTCGTTATTTTGACGCTATTTGAAACGCGATTTTATGAAGAAAAATTATACTAGCATTTGCTCCGACAGTTCTTACCATCCCGCGTAAAATGGCTCTTTTTCTTCAACAATATGTTCGAGAAAGGGAATCTCAATTCCAGCGGCTTTCGCCTCAGCATGAACCTTTAGTCCATCTGTTCCATGAGCGATGAGTTGATCTCCTTCTAAACAGACCCACTGCCCCATAAATTGTTCACGATTTTTCGCTAACCAATCCTGCGTTTTTTTGAATCGTACAATGTTATCTTCTGAAACACGTAACGACTTCGGCGTTGTATCAATTTGCTCTTGCTGTTTGAACCATTTGTCAAAACGCTCGCGTTCTTCTGAAGGCAATGCTTTCACAACTTCAACCGCTTGTTCAAATGTAGAGTTTTTCATTGCTGAATCGCTGTCGTTATTGTACCGAAATTTTCTTACACTGAAAGCATCCAACTGAGGCGTAAAACAATAAGCCGTCTACAAAGCGTGACGTTGGATGACCTATCATATAGTTCGCTCAGTACATTATTGTTCACGTAAGGTATTAGCCTTTCATCGGATTAATTTCTTACTCTAAGAGGTTTCTCTTAAAAACTGTAATAAAGCGTGACAGCAAGTTAGGTAAATGACTAGGCTCGCTATCAGGGTCAAGCGATAATGTGCCAAGCGCAGGAAAAGCAGGCGTATTAGAGAAGACATTGAAGGCGTCTTTGTGAAAGAAAGAAATCTCGCTTCTATTTTTCTGTGGATGTAGCGCAAAAATCCCCATGCACTTAGATTGAGCACTGTTTTGAAGACCCAACCCATGGTAATACTTCATTGTTAAAGCGGGTAAGTACACCTCCCTCGCCAGCCTGGGAGACGAATATTTGGCATCAAAAATTATATATGCATAGGAGGAGCCATCAGAGAGTTCGATTAAATAATCAGGTCGCCGGCTTGATTGATTTTTTTCTTTTACGGTTATTTTATTTGGTAGTGAAGGGATATTTCGATCATAGAATAAATTTATTACAAGCGAAGTGTTTTTGCCAAAAGTATATGAATCCGCAGGCTGCAAATCAAAAAATATTGGCGTTTGTTTAAGCATATGGGAATGTTCAGTTCGCGTAAGCTTAAACCCAATTTTCTCGAAAGACTCTATCAAGCGGTAAAGACAAAAAAATTCATATAACTTATCCAATGTCCTTAGATTATAAAGAAATTGATTCCCTGACACATTCAACTGACCGAGTCTATAAAAAGCGACTATTCTCTCAAATGTTTTTCTGTAATGAGTTGAAGTTAAAAATCCAGGCGTTGCTTCAGGCATACCAAAGACAGAGCGAGTAACTCTCAGGTTTTTTTTGACGAAATCTAAACAATACGCAATGCCGCGTTGCAAATCGAAGCACTCTTTTAGTATTTTTTCGCTATACCGAGTCCCAAAATGCTTGCGAATGGAAAGAATACTTTGATAACCAACAGGCACATTTGATGGTTCTTCTTGTTTGCCAAGAGTCGCTACAAAGTCTCGATAATATTGCTCAATTTTCCCTATGGTGATAGTACAAGTTTCAAGATAGCCTGTAATGACACGGTTTTCATAAATATCAGTATTTTCGTTAATAGCGTCAATCTCGATTGCTTGAGTAGTATAATGCCGATGACCCACTCGGATACTTCGCGTAGTATCCGTTGATAAAGCAAGAGAGTCGGGATGTGTTAATACATAGTCAATACTTCTTTGAGCAAAGTTAGTTGCCTCATCCCAGCTTACAAGTTTAGGGGCTGAAGTCAGTCGCGATCGATAGCGCGAGATATATTGAGGAATGACGTCAATAAAGCTCTGAACTCCTAACCGAACTTCTTGGATTATTTGTTGTGGGCTAGCTGATCCCATTGTATCAGCATCGGCTCTTTGGTGAGTTAAGGAAAAACAAAAATTAGTAAGCCCGCTTATTTGGCTTTCTAGATAACGAAGTATGTTTTGGGTATTATCGGCATTTAATTTACGGGCTAAAACATCAACAACTGTATAGTAATATTCTCTTTCATCTAGCTCAATCATTAACTCACTAAAGCCAAAATGATTCAGAAAAAGGGGGTTTTCCTCGGACGGATGCCAGTAATATTCAAAGGTTCCGTTTATAGATTTTTGCGCTTTAGTGGGAGCCAGTGCCGCATCTTGAATCCACAAAATAGGGTTAGAGAATGGTTTGGGGGAGCTTAAAACAAAGTTAATACTTTCATCTTCAAGAATTTTATAGTTTGGAGTTAAATTATATTTAGACTTTTCAAGTGGCAATATAATACTATTCCCGTTTTTCATTAACTTGAATTCAATATTTGAACTAATCATTTCTGCTCCATATTCTAACAAAAAAAGCTATAGAAATGATGATTTTGCTCCCCTCTCTCAATAATTCGTTTAAGCAATCGCTTCGAGTAATCAAGAGGGCCAATCTCTTCTCTAAACTTAGAAAGTAAGTCTTTAAAAATCGCACCGCTGCCATTAATTAGAGGCAGAACGTGCTGAGCTACAGCATAATCAAGTGCGCATAAATCGTATCTTACTTTCATTAATTCACGAGCGGTCGAGCAAAATTTTCTGATTTGTTTTTGTTTACGAGGACTGATTATAATGGATACCCCCCCCACACCAAAATGTAGGGTTCGTAAGATAATCTCAAAAATTCTTTGCTCACCTTCTGTAAAATCAAGACTTTTACATATTAATAAAGAGTCTAAATCCTGATAATTATAGATTCCGTTATCTGAGATTTCATCATTTAACGAGTCGAACTCGATTGGTTGTTCAGAAGGCTCAAGATAAATAATAGCAACGCGGTCGATCATACGTGGAGACAATGGTTCTGTCGTACTATCATAATTTACAGTTCCAAGAAATCTAATTGATTCACTTATTCTTAAATTTGCACGATTGCCTGGCTCACCTGTATTAATAATGCGACGTCCTTCTTCATCGCACATGATTAAAAATGAAGACCAGTAATGTTCTAGTGGGCTGAGATTCGCTTCATCAAGTAAAATCCAGTAAGGATAATGCTCTGTTTCCTGTTCACATTGTCGCAATGCCTTATACAAACCAGTTGCGGATTCTTGAAATCGTTGATTCAATGGATTATAGAAACCTAAAATGTCACGCTGTGATGTCCAACCGCGAGAAGTTCTAATGTCGATAAATCGCGAAGACGAAGTCATTCCTAAGGATTTTGCAAGTAGTGCTACTAAAGATGTTTTGCCTGTTCCTGGTAGTCCCGCAAATATAGTAAGAAAACTTTGATGAGCCGTTATTAGATAATTAGCTACTATTTCTTCTGGTAAATCGCGCCCTTGTTCTTTCAATTTTTTCTGGATATCACGTACAAAATCTCTAGCGGAATTTGGGGCAGCCTGAATGCCTACTGAGCTTGGTAACTTAGTTTCGGCTAAAATAATGCCCTCTCCACCATCACTATCAAGGGCATCAAATACAGACTTTGCTTCAATCAAACGTCTGTGTAAGTCTCTCCCATCTTCGGCGCGTAGTTTCTGAAAAGCACTTTTTGTGCTAACTAACGCCTCATGGGATTTTGTTAAGTTTTCCTTTAGCTCCTCCTCCCGTCTTTTTAGAACACCATGTTCTACTCTTAATTGCCCTATTTCTTTCGCTATATTTAACTGCTCTGTCAATTCCTCAAATTCACTTTTCTTTATTTCAAATTCTTTTTGAATATTATTTAGCTTTATTTGTTGTTTAGATAACTCTTCACCTATATCTTTCTCTTTGCGCATTTTCAGCGCTTCTGTTGTTTCTTTTAGCTCGATTTCAAGTATGTTTTTTTCTTCCTTTTTGAGCTTAATGTCTTTTTGAAGACCCTCAAGTTCTTGATAGTAGCGTTTTGATGTCTCATCATAATCATATTGCTGCCGCGCTTCTTGATCATACTTCTCTAATGCATAGCTGAGATATGAATCTTTCGTATCATCTAAATATCTATCTATTTCTTTTTTGCCTGCATCGGTTTTTAGATAATCACTGATAAACGTTGAGCGATAGGTAAGCCAAGAATTAGTTTTTGTTGCGAGCTGTTGGAGCCTTTTATAACGTTCATTAAAAAATGGCTCGTTTATTTCTTGAATTTTTTCAATTGCGGATCTAAAAGCATTGAACGTATCTTTTTTTAACTTATCTTCAGTGCGTTCAATTAAATTATTCCCCCAATTAATGAGTTGTTCATCGGAGACACAATCTACATATTTTGCTTTATCTAAATTTTCACGGATGGCTTGAATATCGGCAAGAAGAATTCGATCTTTGCCAGCATTAATTGTCCTAAAAACATTACTTGGCAACTCCACAACACAGTATTTAGGAATATTAAGATATTGTGGAGCCTCAAGCGGCTTTAACTGGATATTATAAGTAAATAAATCATGGTCAAAAGTTGTTCCTTCAAAATCAAATGGTCCATAAATATAGCCTTCATATTTATCATGGATAAATATGTATCGAGAAGGTTTATGGTTTAGGCTGTAACGCAGGTCAGTGTTATTGAAGGTACCCTCGATAACGTGAAAGTATTCGTACTTTAATTTTCCTGATAAATCTATATCTTTTCCAGATGCGATATACTTACAATAGTTTTCGTCATCCTGATCTATAGAAGAGGTATTTTGATTTTCAGAATAGCGAATTCTGAAAAGTGCATCTTCATCGAATTTTTCATCAAGGTACCCATATTCTCTATGAACGAAAATTGTCCCTCGATTGGGGAAATCCTCTTGATCTACTATCCGCTTTTGGTCGTCGTCCTCAATTATAACTGGTTGAATAAAACCCATATTCTTGGACGGGTGTGGTTGTCTTTTATACGCAATTACGTATTTGGGCATAAACTGATGTCCTTATACTGTTGAAAGGCCAAGAGGCTATTTGACCTTGTCATATCAATGCGGGGCGGCTGAAAAAGATGATATGGCTTCTATACTTAATAAGTATGGAAGCCATAATTTAACTCGCTTGCTTAATAAAGTGAGTTAGACGATCAATAAAAAAGAATGCGAATTACAGAGAAAGCTTAACCCTACAATTCGCATTTCGCAATCACTAATTTGCCCTACCTCGTATTATATCTAAACCGTCGTCTTAGCAACTGCTGCGCCGCCTTCATCGGCGATAGCAGCTTGTGCTGCAGCTAACAACGCAATCGGTACACGATAGGGCGAGCAGCTTACGTAATTCATCCCGACGCGGTGGCAGAACATTACGGATTCAGGTTCGCCGCCGTGTTCGCCGCAGATGCCGATTTTCAGGTCTGGTTTGGTCGAGCGGCCTTTTTGAATGCCGATGTCTACGAGTTGGCCTACGCCTTCCTGATCTAACACTTGGAACGGATCGTCGGCGTAGATTTTCTTCTCGACGTATGCGGGCAGGAATTTGCCGGAGTCGTCGCGGCTCAGACCCATTGTCATTTGCGTCAAATCGTTTGTGCCGAAGCTGAAGAATTCGGCGACTTCGGCAATGCGATTCGCGGTCAATGCGGCGCGTGGCACTTCGATCATCGTGCCGACTAAGTAATCAACCGTGATGCCTTCTTTGGCGAAGACTTCAGCGGCGACGGCGCGCACGTCATCGGCTTGCAGCTTCAATTCGGCTACGTTGCCGACGAGCGGAATCATGATTTCCGGTTTGACGACGATGCCTTCTTTTTGGACTTTCACTGCGGCTTCAAAAATCGCGCGTGCCTGCATTTTGGTGATTTCGGGGTAGATGATGCCGAGGCGGCAACCACGATGACCGAGCATCGGGTTGAACTCGTGCAATTGATCTACGCGACCTTTGGCTTCTTCAAATGACATGTTCAATTTGGTAGCCAGAGCTTGCAGCGTTTCGTCATCGTGGGGGACGAATTCATGCAGCGGCGGATCAAGTGTACGAATCGTCACAGGGAAGCCGTTCATCGCGCGGAAAATGCCGACGAAATCTTCACGTTGCAAATCGAGCAACGCCGCGAGTGCGCCGTGATAAAGTTCGCTCGGACGTGCGATTTTAGCTTGTAAATCAGCCTTGTCGGCGTCTTTGGCGTTTGCCAATTGCGCTTCCAAAGATTTGTACTCAGTCGAAGTCAGAATCATCTGACGCACGCTGTCAATGCGGTCGCCTTCAAAAAACATGTGTTCGGTGCGGCACAGTCCGATGCCTTCTGCGCCGAAACCACGTGCGACTTCTGCATCGTGCGGCGTGTCAGCATTGGCACGAACGCCAAGTTTGCGATATTCGTTGACGTATTCCATCAACGTTTTGAAATTGCCGCTGACTTCAGGATTGATGAGCGGCACTTCGCCTAAGATCACTTCGCCAGTTGAGCCATTGAGCGTGATCGAATCGCCTTTTTTGATCGTGTTGCCGTTGAGTTCGGCAGTTTGGTTTTTGTAATCAACTTTCAATTCGCCGAGACCCGCGACGCAGCATTTGCCCATTCCGCGTGCAACGACTGCGGCGTGTGAAGTCATACCGCCACGCGCGGTCAAAATTGCCTGCGCAGCGACCATGCCGTGAAAATCTTCGGGTGAAGTTTCGATGCGAAGCAGGATCACTTTTTCGCCAGTCTTCGCCATTTCTTCGGCTTCGTCTGGATCGAACACAACTTTGCCCGTCGCGGCTCCGGGTGAAGCGGGCAAACCTGTTCCGATAACTTTGATTTCCGCTTTCGGGTCAATCATCGGGTGCAGCAATTGATCTAATTGCGCGGGTTCGACGCGGCTGATGGCCGTCTTTTTATCAATCACGCCTTCTTCGACCATTTCGACGGCGATGCGTACGGCTGCGGCTCCGGTGCGTTTCGCGTTGCGGGTTTGCAGCATGTACAGCTTGCCTTTTTCGATGGTGAATTCGAGGTCTTGCACGTCTTTGTAATGCGTTTCCAATTTTTGTGCGAGTTCCGCAAACTGGCGGTACATTTCCGGCATTTCTTCGTGCAGTTGCGCGATTTTCTTTGGCGTGCGGATGCCCGCGACCACGTCTTCGCCCTGCGCGTTTTGCAGGTATTCGCCGTAGATCACGCGCTCGCCCGTTGCTACGTCGCGCGTGAAGGCGACCCCCGTGCCTGAATCTTCGCCGAGATTACCGAACACCATTGTTTGCACGTTGACTGCCGTGCCGAGGTTGTCAGCAATTTTGTTGATGCGGCGATAATCTTTGGCGCGGCGACCATTCCACGACGCGAACACCGCTTTGATGGCGAGTTGCAATTGCTCTTTGGCGTCGGTCGGGAAATCTTTGCCAATTTCTTTTTTGACGAGTTCTTTATAATCGGCTACGACTTTGGCGAGTGTGTCTGCGCCAACGGCAGTATCTTCTTTCACACCGAGTTCGTGTTTGTAGCCTTCAAAAATGTGCTCGAATTTTTCGGATTCAATGCCCAGCACGATTTTGCCGAACAGTTGAATAAAGCGGCGATGCGCGTCCCACGCGAACCGTTCGTTGCCAGAAATTTTGGCAATCGCATCACGGGTTTCGTCGTTCAAACCCAAATTCAAAACGGTGTCCATCATTCCCGGCATCGAGAATTTTGCACCGGAGCGCACTGATACGAGCATCGGATTTTCGCCGCCGCCAAATTGTTTGCCAGTTGCGGCTTCGACTTTGGCAAGCGCGGCCAGCACTTCATCCAGCATGCCAGCCGGAAACTGTTCGCCTTCGTCGTAATAGGAATTACAGGCTTCGGTCGTGATGGTGAAGCCTGGCGGCACGGGCAATCCGGCATTGGTCATTTCGGCTAGGTTCGCGCCTTTGCCTCCGAGCAAATCTTTCATAGTCGTGTTGCCTTCGGCACTGCCTCCGGCGAACAAATAAACGTATTTCTTGGACATTGTCTTGTAAAACTCCTCAAGGATTTATTTTGGATTTTAGATTTTGGGTTTTGGATTTTTCCGCGCTCAGCGGTTTATTCTCTACCAATGATGTGATTTTGGAAATGAGCAATCCAAAATCCAAAATCTAAAACCCAAAGCTTAGACCGACCTCAGTCGGTCCAACATTTCATAAGATTTCAATTCACGTTCGAGCGTATTTTTGATGAGTCTCGCCACGATAGACTCAAGCTTGCTAAGTGCGCGCGGATCGCAGGTGAGTGCGATAAATTTTTCCGGCGACAAACGCAAAATATCGTTAACTAACATTCGCACAGCAGTGTTCAATTCTTCGCCGCGTTGATTGGAACAGTTCGCGCAAACGGGAGCGCCTTCGGGCGACATCCACGCGGGAACATTTATTCCCAATTCGCGTTCACATTCGCCGCAATGTTTCCAGTCAGGAAAAAATCCGGCGAGCTTCAAAACCCAAACTTCGCAATAGCGCAACAGCAAACTTGGATCATCTTCGGTTTGCTTAAGCGCTTTTAGCGCCGCGCCGACCAATCGGTAAATCGTTTCGTTTGGTTCGTGATCGGGTAAAAATTCCATCAGCAATTCGCTTAAATAATGCAGCGCAGCAAGGCGTTCGCTGCTGATACTGTCCGCAAATTGTGAACGAATAATGTCGCAATTGTTGATGGAAACGAGGTCGCGGTTTTCCTGCTCAAAATATGTCAAAGAAACTTCAGTGAACGGTTCGAGACTTGCGCCATATTTGCTTTTCAGCTTGCGCGCACCGTGGGCTACGCCGCGCACTTTACCGACATCCCGCGTCAGGAAGACGCAAATTTTGTCCGCTTCTTTCAGCGTATAGCTACGGAGGACAAAGGCATCAGTTTCGCGCAAAGGCATAAACTGTAATCGTAACGGGTCAATGCCATTAAGTAAAGTTAGGCATGATCCGTTTGTCAATTAGCCGTTCGCTCCTGATAATTACTTTTTTATATTTATCGCTAAAGGAAAATTGCTAATGCCTGCTTCAAGTTTACTTGCGCTGATTGATGATATTGCTACGGTTTTGGATGATGTCTCAGTCATGACCAAAGTCGCCGCGAAAAAAACGGCGGGAGTGCTGGGCGATGACCTCGCGCTCAATGCTGAACAAGTCGCAGGCGTAAAACCTGATCGGGAATTCCCCGTTGTTTGGGCTGTTGCAAAAGGATCATTTTTTAATAAGGCGATTTTGGTTCCTGCTGCGTTGGCGGTTTCGGCTTTTGTTCCTTGGTTGATTACGCCGCTATTGATGATTGGCGGCGCATTTCTTTGCTTTGAAGGCGTAGAGAAACTTTTGCATTCATTCTTGCATAGCAAAGACGAAGACAACCATCATCACGGCGAATTGCTTGCGGCTGCGAGTAGCGATGCGGCTAGTCTGGTGAATTTTGAAAAAGACAAAATCAAAGGCGCGATTCGTACTGATTTTATTCTCTCGGCTGAAATTATTGTGATTGCGCTCAACAGCGTAGCGCAAGCCAGTTTTACCAAGCAAGTCATCACGTTGGTTGTGCTTTCTATTCTGTTTACAGTTGGTGTTTACGGGCTGGTTGCTAGCATTGTAAAACTCGACGATACCGGATTATTTTTGCAAAGGAAGGGCAGCCCGTTTAAGGAGCTGGGCGCGTTGTTTCTTGTCGCGGCTCCTTATCTGATGAAATTGCTTTCTGTGTTGGGGACGGCGGCGATGTTTTTAGTTGGGGGCGGTATCTTGACGCACGGCTGGCCTTTTCTGCATCACGTCATTGAAGACATTACCGCACATGTGGGAACCCTCGGTGGCATCGGATTTATTCTACAAAAGATTGTGCCGACATTGCTGGACGGCGTGGTCGGCATCCTCATTGGCCTGATCGTAGTTACTGTTGTTTCAGTTGTCGGGCGACTTTTTAAAAAAGAAAAAAAAGGGTTAGTTTAAGCTGTTAAGAACTGTGAATTCGGTTAAAAAAAAATCATCTTGGTTAAGGAATCACACATGTCTCAAATGAAAATCTTAAAACGTCGGGAATTCATGCGCCAGTCGGCAATATTTTCAAGCGTTGCCGCACTTGCTCCCGTTGCGGGCTGGAGCAAAATTGAGGCGCTCACGTTTCAAAATAATCCGTTCAGCCTTGGTGTTGCTTCGGGTGATCCGTGGCCTGATGGCATAGTTTTGTGGACGCGTTTGGCTCCCGATCCCTTACACGGCGGTGGCATGCCAAATAAGATTGTGCCATTGAAATGGGAAGTCGCCACCGATGAGCAAATGCAAAAAATTGTCGCCAAAGGGACGACTATGGCGCGCCCTGAAATGGGGCATGCTATTCACGTTGAAGTGCACGGATTGCAGCCAGCACGTTGGTACTGGTATCGCTTCACTTTAGACGCTGTTTCCAGCCCGATTGGGCGAACTCGCACTGCGCCCGCATTGCAGGCTAATAACGAACGCCTCAATTTTGCCTTTGTTTCCTGTCAGCATTATGAATATGGCTATTACACGGCATACAAACATTTGGCGCAGGACGATCTGGATTTAGTGTTGCATCTGGGCGATTACATTTATGAATATGGCATCGCCGAAAATCGCACCCGCAAACACAACAGCCCAGAAATAAAAACAATTGAAGATTACCGCAATCGTTACGCGCTTTATAAAAGTGACCCGCTTTTGCAACAAGCGCATGCCCAATATCCGTGGGCAGTCATCTGGGACGATCATGAAGTTGATAACAATTATGCTGGATTGACGCCCGAAGATAAGCAAACACCAGAAGAGTTTGCCCGCCGTCGTGAAATTGCTTATCAGGTGTATTACGAAAACATGCCGTTGCGCCGGACTGTCTTACAACGCGGAAATCAAGTGCGAATTTATCGGCAATTACCATTTGGCAAATTGGCAAACATTACAATGCTTGATACGCGCCAATTTCGCAGCGATCAACCCTGCGGCGATGGTAACAAGCCCGCCTGTCCAGCTTCGCTTGATCCTAAAAGAACAATACTTGGCGCGGCACAGGAAAAATGGTTACAACGTGCGCTTAGCGGTTCAAAAGCGAATTGGAACATCATTGCGCAACAAGTAATGATGGGCGCATTGGATACAACTCCCGGCTCGGACAAAACTTTTCCGATGGATCAATGGAATGGCTATTTTGCGGAACGTCAGCGCGTGCTGGAATTTATTCGTGATCGCAAACCGTCGAATCCTGTCGTCCTGACAGGCGATATTCATTCTAACTGGGTAAATGATTTGAAACCGGAATTTTATCGGGAAGATTCCCCCGTCGTCGCCACTGAATTTGTTGGCACTTCAATCTCAAGTGGAGGCGATGGCTCCGATGTGCGTCCAACCACTGCGGCTGTATTATCCGAAAATCCGCATATCAAATTTTTCAATGGGCAGCGGGGATACGTGCGTTGCTCGGTTACTTCGCAACGTTGGCAAACTGATTATCGAGTCGTGGACATTATCAGTAAGCCCGATGCTGCAATTTCCACGCGCGCTTCATTTGTCCTTGAAAATGGCAAAGCAGGTGCTGTTCGTGCTTGAAAAATTTATGCGGGATTAGCTTTGAACGAAAAGTCTATTTGTTGATTAATGAGAATTAGCAAGTAACTCCAGGTGCCAGCCCACAAATAAGCGCCAAGTATATCGCTGGGCCAATGTGCTCCGAGCGTGACGCGAGCGCAACCACCAATCAGCAATAACAAGCAGCAAATTATCAGCACTAAATTACGCAAATTGCCTTTCAGATTTCGCCACGCCAATATTGCCAAAAATCCAAACATCGAAAAAAATACTAATCCGAATCCTGACGGAAAAGAAAATCCTGACGGAGAACCGATGACTCGAATTAACTGGGCGGACGGGCGTGGGCGGGCGATGAGCGATTTTAAATAAGGTTCCGCCAGTACCATTCCGCCAAAACTTAAAATCGCAAGAAGTGCGCCGCGCCAGCCTGCCATCCACCACGCAATTCCGGCTGTGAGTAGCAAAAATCCATAGTTGGCGGGGCTGCTAACAGTACTAGTGACAGTGCGCGCCCAACCGACATTTTCTCCGCTTAACGATTGAGTGAATTTTGCCATACCAATGTCGCCCGGAAAATAAGGTGATCGGGCGGCGAAAAATGCAATTACTGCTGTGCCAAGCAATAATGCGCTCCACTGAAGCCACTTTTTTGGCATGAATTTGCTCCTTGAATTTTGGCAGGATTGTATGGGCGAAGTGCTGACGATTCAAATGGAGGTAGGATTTGTTGGCAAAATAAGAATTATTTTATCACTACGCGGCCTTTTGGGTACTTCGTTTTGATGCCATTGCGCTCAATGATCCAGCTATTGTCCTGCGTATCATTGGCGACGATTTTCCCCAGATAATTTCCACTAATCGCACCATACGTCATTTTCCCGATATTCGGGTCTTGTGGTGGCGTAAAAATATTCCAGGGTTGATACCAGGCAATGGCTACGATAACGGCTAAAATCAGGGCGATGACGAAATGTTTGAGCAGGCGAAAAAAGAATTTGAAAATAATCCATCCCACGACGAGGACGACTGCAGCAGCGATAATCAGCACCAGTGAAGATTCCATAAATTTGTGCGAGAGCTAAGCCAGGAATTTGATTAATAACGTAGCGAGGCCAAGAAATGACATAAATCCGCCTACGTCTGTGCAAGTCGTTACGAACACAGTCGAAGCCAAGGCTGGGTCAGCTTTGAGGCGTTTGAGAATTAACGGCACAAATGTTCCTGCTAATCCGGCAATCAACATGTTATTTACCATCGCCAGGGCAATGATGCCGCCAATAATGGACATTTTGATAGTTGGGCCGTACCACAACCACACAACCACAGCGGCTACAGCCCCTGTCGCAATGCCATTTGCCAGTCCCACAAGACCTTCTTTGACAAGTACGCGGCGCCCGTTTTCCCAAGTGACTTCGCCCAGCGCGAGTCCGCGCACAATCACCGCCAGCGTTTGTGTAGCGGCATTGCCGCCCATCCCTGCGACAATTGGCATGAGCGCGGCTAACACCGTGACTTTGGCAATTGTGCCTTCAAAAAAATGTACGACGGTTGAAGCTAAAATTGCGGTGGCGAGATTTATCAGCAGCCACGGCAAGCGCAAACGCACCGAGCGAATTGGCGCACTCAGCGCATTGTCGTCAGAACTGACGCCCGCGAGCGCATAAATATCTTCAGTCGCTTCTTCGCGGATAACGTCGAGGACGTCGTCCACCGTGACTACACCGACGAGTTTATTTTCTTCGTCTACGACAGGGACGCCGAGCAAATTGTAATGCGCCACAACGCGCGCCACTTCTTCCTGATCGGTTTCGGTGCGCACACTGATGACGTCGGTGTGCATGATTTTTTTCAGCGGTGTAGTCGGCGGCACGAGCAATAATTGACGCAAACTGACTACGCCAACTAAATGCGAGCGATCATCCACAACGTACAAATAAAATACTAATTCAATGTCGCGGCTGGCTTTTTGAATGGCGGTGATCGCTTCGCTGACGGTTAACTCTTCGCTTAGGGCGAAGACGTCCGGCGTCATGATACGTCCGGCGGTGTACTCGGCGAAGCTGAGCAATTCCTGTACATCGGTGGACGCTTCGATTTTCATCAAATCGAGCAATCGTTCGCGCAACTGTTCGGGAACTTTTTCAAGAAATAACGCCGCGTCGTCAGAAGGCAATTCTTGCAGTACTTGCGCGATGTCTTCGGGTGCAAGCGTATTCAATAATTCGACGCCTTGTTCGACGCCGAGTTCACTTAGACTCGCAGCGGCTAATTCTTTATCTTGCTGCGAAAGCACGGCAAAAACTGCATGGCGATCAAGTTCACCTAATCCGTGCAATACTTGTGCTACGTCCGCCGGGCGACCTTTGTGCATCACGTTCAGCACACGTTGCGTCGCACCACGCCGAATCAGGCGTCGTACAGAATCAAGCATCAATGTGACTTTTTGTGATTGCATTTGTCAGTCCCCTCTGTCTTAGCAAGCGGGGAATTTATTCAAAAAATAAAGGACGAAAGATTGAATTAAACTATCTTTCGCCCTTAGGTTTCGTGCCAAACTGAAATATTTTTTACCACGGCAAAAACCAAAGCACCCATGCGATGCCGAAACCGATGCCGACGAAAGAGCCAAAAACTTTCAGACCGTATTTGACGCGCTCAACGGTGTTGTCGTGTTCCGAAGAAAGCACGCCGAACACGATTCCAACCAGCGCACTAAAAATTACCAGCGCAGTGAAATGGCTCATTGCTTCCTCCCGATTGCAATGTCAAAAGCGTCCATCGCGGACAAAGCATTACACGCGCCAGCGACGGCGAGAAATGTTTTTCCGTACTCAAAAGTTTGCGCGGCGGCGTTTCCGTCAAAGCCAAAACCTGCCGCCAGACAACCAAAATAAGGAAGTCCTAAGCCCATATTCAGCAGCGTAAAAACGTACGTTAATTTGTCTGCTGGGACTGGCGTATGTAAATGACCATGCATGGCAAATCCCAAAACGACCATCGCCGAAATGCTCAAAGCCAATAAAATCCCGCGTCCCCAGCGTCCCAGTATGATGTGGCCTAAGCCCGGAAAGACCATCGCCGCGACACACGCCATTGCTGTGCGCGCAGGCGAAGAAGCAGGAGCTGATGCCGTTTCACTTTGCAATATTTTATTCCGCCATTCCTTAGAGAGTTCCGAAAACAAACTGCCATTCTAGGAATGCACCTTAAGGCTGTCAACAGTAGGGATAAGAAAGCCTATTTTAGTGACGAGAATGCACAGCGATAATTGGACAAGGCAATTCTGCTGTCTTTCTCTAAATCACTCTTTCCTCTGGCCTTGGCTCTGTGTCCTTAGCACTCTTTGTGGGAAAAGAAAATGAAATGGTTACACTGTTTTTGTGACTTTCGATAACGAACGCGAAACGTCCGGGTTAATTCCTTTGGCGGTCGAAAGTAAGGCCGCAAATAATTGCGCCGGGATAATATAGGGGATTGGCGAAAGTAATTCGCTGATTTTCGCAGGGAATTGTAAATTTTTACTGCCGAGTTTTAAGGCGGCTTTTTCGCTGGAAATTACGACTGTTTCTGCGCCTAAATTTTTCAGCCGCTCCAACAATTCTACCGTTCCAGATAATGTCGGCCCCGGCGGCGCAAATACAAAAGTCGGAAAGTGTTGTTCGATCATCGCAATCGGCCCGTGCAAAAAATCCGCGCCCGAAAATCGTTCAGCAATGACGTAACAAGTTTCCATGAGTTTAATAGCGAATTCATACGCGTTGCCGTAATTCAGCCCGCGTCCGATGACTACGCAATGGTGCATAAACACATAGCGTTCGACCATTTCTTCGATGGCTGGTTTGAGCGTTAACGACGCTGCCGCAAGTTCCGGCAAGCGATCAATTTCGTGGCCTTTGATTTTGCCGTTCAGGGCTTCCGCCAACAAATGAAACATCAGTTGTTGCCCTGTATATGTTTTCGTTGCAGCGAGACTTTTTTCGCGTCCTGCATGAATCAAAAATGTTTCGTCCGCAATTTTCGCCATCGAAGATTCGGCTTCGTTCGTGATGGCAAGTGTGACGGCTCCACTACGTTTGGCATTTTCCAGCGTCAGGTTGATGTCCACACCTTCGCCTGATTGTGAAACGCCAATCACTAACGCGTCGCGCAAATCAAGTTTAGCTTTGTACAGCGTATGCACGGAAGGAGCCGCGAGTGAAACCGGAATGCCTGTAGTCATTTCCAGCAAATAACGTCCGAACGTGCTGGCATTGTCAGAACTGCCGCGCGCTGCGATCACGATGAAGCGAATGCCGCGTTGTTTAAGTATTGCCGCGAATTTATTGATCTTTGCTGATTCGCGTTTGATAGTGCGTTCGAGCGCGGCGGGCTGTTCGGCAATTTCTTTGAGCATTAACGACATAAGATTTTTTTCTATCTCCTCAGTGGTGAGCCGTCTAACCCTACCAGTGTTGGCAGGTGAATTCCGATTTCTAATTCGATTTCATCTGTGCGTTGTAGGGGCAAACGCGCTTGGCAACGTTGCAAAATTACGACCTGAAAATCTATACGATAACCATTGGGGACGCGCACGCTGTGAACATTATATTTAAATTGCTGATTGAATAATTCGTTGGCAACCGTTTGCATTTCGTTTTGTAAAAATGTTTCTGTGCGTTCAGTTGCTGTGCCCAGTTTTTGCGGCTCAGCCTGCAACTGCTCACGAATGTGCTTTTCGAGACGGGGGCGAATATTTATCTGATAGCCCCAATCTTCTAAATACCGGCTTAGCAATAATTCGACCTGCGCGCGTTCAGCGCGGCGCAATTGCTCTTCGCCTAAACTTGCGCGCAAAACTTTTGCCGCCAGCAAGCGCGTAGAAACTTGCGCGAGTGTTGTGCCAAACGCAATTTCCGGGCTGGTCGAAGCGCTATACGATTGCAACAAATCCAGTTGTTTGCGCGTCCGCAAAATTGTCAACAATTCTTCCGGCTTACCGGACAAATCAGCGAGCGCAACGTAATAACCTGAAGTAAGTGTTTGCGCAAGCGCGTCCGCAAAATTCGCGCGTTTCGTTTCGTCAGTATTGGGCGGCAGGATAAAAAGAAAAAGGTCTGCTTTGCCTGACGTAACCATTTGTGCGCCCGTGGCTGTGATTTTTTTTTGTAGCGCTTGAAGGAGCCTCGGCGAATATTCGGCTGCCGTAATCGGAAAAACTTTGGGCGGGCGTTCGTAATTTCGATTTAAGAATCGCGCGATCAACAAAGGGGCAAGGTCAGGATCATCATCAATTTGCAAATCGTCAAATTCATATGCACTCAATTCGGGCGTAGTCTTTTGCGCAAAGCCGTAAATCGCCAAATTCGGTTTTTGCGCACGCATCCAGTTGATGATATCTAATTGCTCTTTGCGGTTTTTGGGCTCCGCTGAATTGTCCAGCATTGCATCTAAGCCAATAATGACACCATTGATTTGTGCGAAGTCCTGCGTTTTTACCCACGCCAGCACGCCCTCAATATTTATTTTTGCCGCGCCCTCGCCCAGCAATTCGCGCGGCGGCACAATGACATCGTAATCAGCCAGGCGCGCAATCATGCGCGGAAATTTCCACGATACAGGGCGACTGTCACGCGGCAGCAAAAGCAAGCGCCCCGCATATTCAGTACGTTTGCTGACAATGATTTTCGGGCGATTTTTTTGCGCGAAAGTAGGGCAGGGCGCAAGCGATAAAAGCAGCGCAGCATAAACAAACAACAGTGCAAAGCACAAAATGCGGAGCGTCAATAGTTGTATTGTAGAAAAAAGAATTTTCAAGCCTCCGCACTCCGCCTTCCGTACTTATCGCAATTTTGTTTTAATGCGATCAAATTCAGTAGTATTTGTAATGCCGCGTTTTTCTGTGCCGCTCAAATTGCTGCGAATTTCACTGATCGTATTCGCCGCGCGCTCATTGGGCGGCGGATGGCTCGCCATCACATTACCAAGTAAATTCGGATTTTGCGCGCTGACGCGTTGCAGCATCTCGAACATCTCTACCATTCCGCCTGTGTTATAACCAGCGCGATTGATGTCGTAAAGCCCCAGATAATCGGCTTCGCGTTCGGCGTCACGGCTATGTTTCATCAACTGCCCGCCAAAAATTAATTGCCCTGCGACTTGTCCAATGTTGCCGCCATTTTTGCCGCCTAACACCGCTCCGGCAATTCCGGCAATGGCCGCCATCGTGCCATATTTTTGCGACTGCTTGACGTTTTCTAAACCGTGGCGCGCCGCGATGTGACCGATTTCATGCCCGATCACAGCGGCCAGTTGTGATTCGCTCGTAGCCGCACGAATTAAGCCTGTATGCACATAAACATATCCGCCCAGCGTAGCGAACGCGTTAATGGATTTATCGTCTACGACATAAAAATGATAAGGAATATTCGGACGCCGCGAGCGCGCGACTAAACGTTGTCCTAACTTACTGACATAAGAATTCAGGGCCGCATCGCTGACGAATTTCGTTTTTTTGCTCAGTTCCTGATGGACTTGTGCACCAAGTTTGATTTCGTCCGGTTCGCTTAAATAGCCACGATTGGAATAACTGCGATCCCGAAATTTATCGTAAACATTTTCCGCCGCAACTACCGTTACTACCAAAATGCTGACAAGCGCGAGCGCGGCAATTTTTTTTCTTAAGCACATAAAATTTCTCCTGCAAAAATGCAGCAGCAGGGAACAAAATTAAAGGAAAGGAAATTATAGAGGACGCGCGCACCGACAGCAATTTATAGGAAACAAATTATCGTACACGATCACGCGCCCAATCCAATAATTCCTGCGCTCTGGTTTCGTTGTCAGCTTCGGCGATGAGGCGCAGCATAGATTCTGTGTTGGAAGCGCGAATATGTACCCAGCCATCTTTCCACATCAATTTGATGCCATCGCTAAAATCTATGGATTCGGCGTCGGAATTTTCTACAGCTTTGCGTGCGTCGTGCAATTTTGAAAACAGCAATTGCGGTTCAATCGGCACATAGCGTTTCAGCATTACTGTGCTTGGAATCTCGGCGGCTACGGCAGAAATTTGGTTGCCTGTGGTGGCGAGATATTCAAGGATTAAACTCATCGCCGCCGCGCTGTCGTTTGTGCAATGAATTTCGGGTAGCACGATTGCGCCATTGCCTTCGCCGCCGATGACAGCATTATTTTCGAGCATCGCTTCGGAAATGTACGATTGACCGACAGGCGTGCGAATTACTGTAGCGCCGAACCGCGCGGCAATTTTTTCGCTCACCGAACTCGTCGAAATGTGCGTCACGATTGCGCCGGATTTTTGGCTGAGTTTTATCAACGCTGCAATCGGCAATGTTGCTTCTTCAGACAACACTTCGCCTGTTTCTGCTACGATGCCGAGTCGTTCGCCGTTTGCATCAAGTGCAAATCCGACGTCTGCTTGGCCTGCTTTTACCACCGCGCGGAGCTGCGCCATTGTTTCGCGTTTTGGTTCAGGATTGTGTGGAAACGGCGCGTTAAGATCATCATTGATTGCCAATACTGTGCAGCCTAATTCTTCCAACAATCGCGGCGCAAAAACGGCACACGCTCCGTTGCAACAATCCACCGCGACGGTAAATTTGCGCGCGCGGATTGCTGCGACGTTGAATGATTTTTTGAGCGCTTCAATGTGTAATTCCAGCGCGTCGGCGGACACGATTTGTGGCGCGATTTTCTCCCACGTAGCTTTTTCAAATTCGCCTTGATGATAAATGTCCAGCAACTCTTCGGCCTGCATTGCGTTCAAATACAAACCATCGCCGCGCACAAATTTTAGTGCGTTCCAATTTGAAGGATTGTGCCCCGCCGTAATCGAAATTCCGCCCTGCGCGTGATGCTGCGTGATCGCCAGTTGCAAGCTGGGAGTAGGGCAAACGCCGAGGTTAATTACTTCGCAGCCTGCCGACAATAAACCCGCCATCACCGCAGCACGTACCATGATTCCTGAAGGGCGGGTGTCACGTCCGACAAGAATTTTCCCCGCATCTAGATAAGTGCCAAAAGCCTGTGCGAATTCGACGATGAGTTCGGGCGTGAGCGTTTCGCCTACGATGCCGCGCACGCCTGTGATGCCAATTTTTAATGGTTTCATAAAATGATTTTTTTCAATTGCCGCCAAATATTTTTCAACTTTTATGGGCGGCGTTTTCTCTAATTTTGCGCTCTTGCAAGTTGGAAAATATCACAAACCGCTTTGGGTGTAAGGTTGTGATGCCACAGCTTGCCGAAGCAATCAGGCTTTTTTCAAGGAGTATGCAATGAAAAGATTTTCACTTTCACTAATTTTGTTAGTTGTATTGGCGGTTGGCTCCGCGTTCGCACAAACTACACAAACGCCTGTGCAACGCAAACAAGGACGGCGTGGTGGCAAGCATTTTCAGCGGTTAGATAAAAATAACGACGGGCAGATTTCGCGAGATGAATGGACGCGCAAGCCGAAAGCATTTGATCGTCTTGACCTGAATCACAATGGAGTGGTTACGAAAGAAGAGATGCAGTAAGCGCGGCAAATACGACGCGGGAAACAGTAATGGGAAGACGGAGAGAACGAGAGGAAAGAGGGATGGAGGGAAAGAGCCATTACGAAGTGGCGAAAGAACTCTCTCCATCTCTTGCATCCCTCTATCTCTCCCTCACAAGTTAGCCTTTGGTTTTTTCCCAATCTTTCAAAAATGCTGCCAGACCGCTATCGGTCAATGGATGTTTCAGCAATTGCTCAATGACTTTGTACGGCATCGTAGCAATGTCTGCGCCCAAGCGCGCTGATTCGATCACATGCAACGGCCCGCGAATACTTGCTGCCAGAATTTCCGTTTTAATATCGTAGTTATCAAAAATCTCACGGATTTCCTGAATCAAATTCATACCGTCGTGTCCAATGTCATCAAGTCGGCCAATAAACGGGCTGACAAATGACGATCCGGCTTTCGCGGACAATAACGCCTGCGTTGCATTGAAAATCAACGTTTGATTGATGCGAATGCCTTCGCTGGAAAGCGTTTTTGTGGCTTGCAATCCGGCTTTGGTCATCGGCAATTTGACATAAATGCACGGATGCCATTTCGCATAATCGCGGCCTTCTGCGACCATCGCTTCATATTCCGTTGCGACAACTTCAGCGCTGACCGAAGCATTCGGATTGTCAAGAATTTCGCAGATTTTTAAAATATGTTGCTTGAAATCAATTCCGGCGCCTTCCTTCGCTACCAATGAAGGATTGGTTGTCACACCATCGAGAATTCCCAGGCTCGCAGCCTCTTTAATTTCGTTTAGGTTCGCTGTATCAACAAAGAACTTCATTACATTCTCCTCAAAAAATTTTCCGACAAATAGTCTTTGGCAGATTCGGGTTGCCTGCGTAAAAACTATCGCAAACGCGCCATTTTCGCCATAGATAAACCTCAAGCTAAAAAATAAGCGCATTCGGAGGATGCACAATTTCACTCACCTTTTGCCGTCGCAGGTTTTGTGTTATCAATGCGTCAACTGTGATTTGTTTTGTCACGATGAAAAATTTCAATCAGTTTCCTGATGCGTTTTAGCATTCAGTTTTAGGATGACTCCACTTATGAAAAATGCTGCCCTGCTGTTTTTTTTCCTGCTCGCGTGTATGGGAACCTTAATCGCACAACCCCCAACTTTTCCTGCCGTCAAAGATTTGCCGGAGCAAAAAGAATTGCCTGATCCATTGATAATGTTTGATGGCAAGCCTGTGCTAAACAAAGCACAATGGGAAAAATCCCGTCGCCCTGAATTAAAGGCGTTATTCCAAAATTATATGTACGGATATTTGCCGCCCGCCCCGAAAATAAAGGCTACAGTGGGAAAATCGTACAAAGATTTTTTCGGCGGCAAAGCGACAATGAAGGAAGTTACAATTGATTTAGGCAAACCGGGAGCACCGAAAATTTATGTCGTGATGTTCATTCCGAATGGGAAAAAAGCGCCTGCGCCTGCGATTCTCGGCACAAATTTTTGCGGCAATCACACGCTGACAACTGATCCGCGCGTGTCGCTGAATCCGAATTGGATTCCGACTTCGCAATATTGTCCTGGCGTCGTAAATAACAAAGCCACTGACGCCGCGCGTGGCAAAGGCATTGATAGTGAATGGGGAATTGAGGATGCAGTTGAGCGCGGTTATGCCGTCGTCAGTTTTTACAGCGGCGACATCGTTCCTGACACAAATGATTTTACGAAAGGCGTCTACCCATTTTTTAGTGCGCCAAACGCTACGAAAGAAAATTCCTGGGGCGCTGTAGCCGCGTGGGCGTGGGGCTTTCAGCGCGTGATGGATTATTTGGTGACTGACAAAGCCATTGCCAAAAAGCGCATTGCTGCCTTCGGACATTCGCGCATGGGGAAAGCCGCTATGTTCGCGGCAGCGATGGATGAGCGCATTGCGTTGGTGTTCCCGCATCAAGCGGGAATGGGCGGCACTTCGCCGAATCGTGGCACTGTTGGCGAATCTGTCAAAGCGATCAACGACCGCTTTCCCTATTGGTTCAATGACAATTTTCCGTTATTTAATGACAACACGGCGAAATTGCCCTTCGATCAAAATGGTCTCGTCGCGTTAATGGCTCCGCGTCCTGTGATGTTTTCCTGCGCTGTCGAAGACACGTGGTCAAATCCGCCCGGTCAATTTCAAGTGTTGCAGGCCGCCGATAAAGTGTTTCGCCTTGTCAGCGGCGAAGGATTAGAAGCCACAGCGATGCCTGAACCCGGCAAAATGGTTGAGAGTCGCTTGGGATTTTTTTATCGCAATGGCAAACATTCGACTACACAAGAGGATTGGAAAGCTTTTTTAGAATTTGCAGATAAGCATTTGAAGTAACTGTATAGCCCTAACCCCAGCGAGACATTTATGAAAGAGCTTCTTACTAATTTTGTCGCTCGTGCTATTGCATACACTGAGGGTGTTAATGCCCGCCGCGTAGCGCCTACGGCAGAAGCGATACAGCGGCTCGCTTTGCTTGATGAAGCGTTGCCGGAACAGGCAACTGATCCAGCCATTATCCTAAAAACACTGGATGAGCTTGGTTCGCCCGCGACAATGGCTACGACCGGAGGGCGATATTTTGGTTTTGTTACAGGTGGCACCTTGCCCGCTGCGTTAGTCGCAAATCTGTTGGCGGGCGTGTGGGATCAAAATGGCGCATATCGGGTGATGTCTCCTATTGCGGCCAGACTGGAAGACGTTTGCCAGAGATGGCTACTTGAACTTTTGGGGCTGCCTTCAGAAGCAGGAGTCGGGTTTGTCACAGGCGCGACGATGGGAAATTTGGCTGGCCTTGCTGCTGCTCGGCACGCTTTATTACAGCGGCAAGGGTGGGATGTAGAAAAAGATGGATTATTCGGCGCGCCATCTTTGCGTGTTGTTGTAGGTGAGGAAGTCCACGCCAGCGTTCTCAATGCACTGCAATTATTAGGACTCGGTCGTGATCGGATTGAACGTGTCCTAGTGGATGCGCAAGGTAGAATGCGCGCGGATGCGCTTCCCGTATTAGACGAGAAAACTATTGTTTGTCTGCAAGCAGGCAATGTGAACACTGGTTCATTCGATCCGGCAGCGGAAATTTGCGCGGTTGCCCGTGCGGCTAATGCGTGGGTTCATGTGGACGGAGCCTTCGGATTATGGGCCGCTGTCAGCCCCGCTTACCAACATTTGACTGGTGGAATTAACGCGGCTGATTCGTGGGTGACAGACGGTCATAAATGGTTGAATGTTCCGTATGACAGTGGGTTAGTATTTGTGCGCAATCCTGGGTATTTGCGCGCTGCCGTTTCTGTGACCGCTCCGTACTTATTGACCAGCAACGACCGTGAGCCGAGCCACTACATTCCAGAAATGTCGCGGCGCGCACGCGGCATTGAAATCTGGGCGGCGCTGCGTTCGCTTGGTAAAGCTGGCCTTGCCGCGCAAATCGAACGTTGTTGTTGCCACGCCAGCCGCCTTGCCGAAGGGTTGCGAGCAGCCGGATATGAAATTCTGAATGATGTTGTGTTGAATCAAGTATTAGTTTCATTTGGCGAGGATGCAATTACGCGCCAAGTAATAGCGGCAATTCAGGACGAAGGTACTTGTTGGTGCGGCGGAACAATTTGGCAAGGCCGCGCTGCCATGCGCATCAGCGTGTCATCGTGGAAAACTACAGCAGCGGACATAGAGCAGAGTTTGGATGCGATGATTAAAATTGCCTCTTCCTTGCATTAAATTGAAAAAAATCCTTGAACTTACCATCGCGGAAAAATCGTATGGAAGCTGAAGCAGATTTGCCTATTGTCACTGTCGGCGAATTTATCTGGAACAGAAACCCAAAATTATTATCGCTAGAGAAAAAATATCTTATTAAATCGGACTTAGCGGCTACGATTTCATAAGCAAACTCAAAACTTTAGGAGGTTGCATGAGAAAGTCAAAATACATATTCGGATTGTTAGTCACCATTTTTTTCCTTGCGCAAACTTTTGCGCAATCCACAAACGCTCCCAAACTCGAATTTGAAAAATATGTCTTGTCGAACGGCCTGCAAGTCATCTTGCACGTAGACCGCAAACTGCCCGTTGTCCACGTCAACGAATGGGTTCACGTTGGCTCTAAGAACGAAAAAATCGGACGCACAGGCTTTGCGCATCTGTTTGAGCACATGATGTTTCAAGGCTCGAAAAATGCGGCGGGCGAATATTTTTCGTACGTCGAAAAGGCGGGCGCAAATTTATTTGAAGGTGGCGTGAATGGGACTACGAGCTGGGATCGCACGAATTATTTTGCGACCGTTCCATCTGGAAATCTGGAAAATATTCTGTGGCTTGAATCAGATCGGCTCGCTACGTTAACGGATGTGTTGACGAAAAAAAATCTCGATAATCAGCGCGATGTGGTCAAAAACGAACGGCGGCAGGGCTTAGAAAACACCCCATACGGACGCGCTGAAAAATTGATTATGGAAAATATTTTTCCGTATCGTCATCCTACGCCAACGATGTAATTGGTTCGCACGAAGATTTAACCGCCGCAAGCGAAGACGATGTCAAAGAATTTTTCAAAACGTATTACACGCCCAACAATATGACGCTGGCGATTGTGGGGGATTTTGATCCCGCCGAAGCCAAACGCTTAATCGAAAAATATTTTGGCACGCTGCCTGCTGGCCCCGCGCTGGATCGTCCCATTAAAGAAGACATCAAGTTAAGCGGCGAAAAAATTATCGAAGTCAGTGAACGCGCACCGCAAGACCGCGCATATCTGGCGTGGATTTCGCCCGCCTTTTTTGACGAAGGCGAAGCCGAAATAGATTTGTTGAATGCCATTCTTACGGACGGCTTATCTTCGCGCCTGAACAAAGCTTTGGTGTATGACAAACAACTTTGCAGTAATGTGATTTCCTATCCAAACACAATGGAAAATGCAGGCGTGTTCATTGTGCAAGCTTCCGCGCGCCCTGGCGTGGCAGTTGAGCAAATCGAAAAAATTGTCACCGAAGAAATTGCTAAATTAGCGAAAGATGGCCCAACGGATGCCGAATTAAATCGCGCGAAAACAAAATGGGAATTTGCTTTCGTTTCGGGCTTGGAACGCATCGGCGGTTTTGGCGGCAAAGCGGATCGCTTGAATCAGTACAATACGTTCCTCGGCTCGCCTGATAGATTTGAAGCTGACATCGCACGCCATCGCAACGTCACAAAAGAAAGCGCGCGGGCGGTTGCCGCCAAATGGCTCGACACGCGCAATCGGCTGCTCGTGCGGTTCCGTACTGAAAAATCAGGGCGCGAATCAACTATCGCATTAGATCGCTCGAAAATTCCGGCACTCGGTGCAGATCGCACTTTTAATGTTCCTGCGGTGAAATCCGCCAAGCTGGAAAATGGGTTGGAAGTGTTTGTGGCCGAGCGCCATGATTTGCCCAAAGTTTCAGTCGTGCTGGCCACACGCACAGGTGGCGTTAACGATCCCGCTGGCAAAGAAGGTCTGGCAAGTATGACACCGATTGTCATTAAGCGCGGGACGAAGAATAAACAGGCGTTAGAGATTGAAAATGCGCTAGGTGATTTGGGGACAGAAATTTCAGGCGGAAGCAATTACGAAAATTCATTTCTCGGCCTTGAAGTGCTGAAACAAAATCTCTCGCCTGCGCTCGGAATTTTTGCCGATGTCGTGCGCAATCCGGCGTTTCCAGTGGACGAAATTGACCGCGACAAAAAACGCCGCATTGATGCGTTGGCGCAGGCTTCTGAAGACCCAAATTCAATCGCTAATATTGTCGGACAAGGCTTAGCGTTTGGCTTTGACCATCCGTACGGAAGGCCGTTGCGCGGGCGTAAAGCCACGATTGAAAAGCTCACGCGCGAAGATTTTGCGCAATACCACAACCAATACTGGAAACCCGGCAGTTCTGCACTTGTCTTCGCCGGACAAATTTCTTTGGACGAAGCGGTCGCGTTAGCCAAACAAAATTTCGGCACTTGGGCCGGCGGTGCCGCGCCAATAAAAACAATCCCTGCGCCTGCGCCGGTTGGCGCTGGCAAAATTTATTTGATTGATCGCCAAGACGCCGCGCAAACTGTCGTCGCGCAAATCCTTCCCGCGCCGAATAGTAAATCCGATGAATATTACGCGCTGAAATTAGCGGACGCGGTTTGGGGCGGAGGTTTCGGCACGCGCTTGAATATGAATTTGCGCGAAGATAAAGGCTATTCATATGGTGTGTTTTCGTTTCCAAATTTGTATGCGAAAGCGGGCTTGTGGATTGCGAGCGGAGGCGTACAAACCAACAAGACAAAAGAATCCGTCGTTGAATTTGTTAGCGAATTAAAAGGGATCGCAGGCGCAAAACCGCTCACTGATAAAGAGCTAGAAAACGCCAAAGCCAATCGCGTGCGCGGCTATGCCCAATCCTTTGAAACGCTCGGTGGCATCACGAATAAAATCGTAGGGCTATGGCTCGACGAATTGCCACTGACTCGGTTGCAAAACGAACCAGAGCAGTTGACGAAAACGCCGCTTGCATCCGTCAATGCTATCGCTCAAAAATACGCGAAGCCCAGCGGCGCAACGCTATTGCTCGTCGGCGATCTCGCCAAAATCGAAGCGGGCATCCGCGAATTAAACCTCGGCGAAATCGTGATTCTTGACGCTGAAGGGAAGCCTGTGAAGAAGTAGACTGATAATAATGAAAAAGTAAGCAAATAGTAATGTAAGGGTGACCTCTGGTGGTCGCCCTTTTTAATGTAAGACGTCTCTCTGTCTAGCAACAATCTCTGTGGCAGTTGAGATGCCTGCTGTACACGTTCTGCTTTTCCTGTCTGCTGGTATCTCTTGTCATTGTCCATTATCATTACGCTCAAACTTCAAAAGGGTGATCTGCGCGCCCATCGAAACCATTAACTGAGGACAGGTATGACGAAGCTCAAATTTTTGTCCGCGATTCTGACGCTCTGTATATTTTATTTCCCACTGTTCGCTCAACATGGCCCCGGCACAAAAAATCCGCTTGAAGGAAAACCCGAAGCTATCGAAGCGGGCAAGCGTATATACGATTCCATTTGTGCTGGCTGTCACGGTTCCAAAGGTGATGGCGGGCGCGGGCCTGCGGTGAATAAAGGGATTTTTAAACGTGGCAACGAAGATGCACAGCTTTTTGATGTAATCAAAAATGGCATCAGCGGAACGTCTATGCCGGGGATGGGATTGAAGGACGATGAAGTCTGGCAGGTCGTCAGTTTTTTGCGCTCAATGGGCGGCGCGGCTTCAGAAAAAATCACGGGCAATATCGCGGCGGGCGAACAGGTTTTCAAAACGAATTGCGTTGGCTGTCACATGGTCAATGGGCAAGGCAGCCGTTATGCACCTGATCTTTCTACAATTGGGAATTTGGGTCTTGATGAATTGAAAAATCGAATCCTGAAACCCGGCACGATGGAAAGTTACGTTTCAAATTTCGTCGAAGTGAAAACCAAAGACGGCAAAATTATAAAGGGATTGCGCCGCAACGAAGACAGTTTTTCGCTGCAACTTTTTACACGCGAGGAAGAGTTTCATTTGCTCAGAAAAAAAGATTTGGCGGACATAAAATACACCGACAAATCAATTATGCCCGCGAATTATGGGCAAAAATTGAATGCGGAGCAGATGGATAATTTGCTCGCATTTTTGAAATCACTGAAAACGCCCGACCTTGGCAAAGCGGCGCAAATGCCGGTAAAAAGTATTTTGAGTTTTGATCGCATTGCGAATTCACGCAAAGAACCGCACAACTGGTTCACTTATTTTGGCGATTACGAAGGCCGTCATTACTCGCTACTCAACCAAATCAACCTCACTAACGCAGCACAACTGCAAACCGCGTGGACGTTTCAACCGCAAGGCAACGGCGGGTTGCAAGCTTCGCCGTTGGTCGTGGACGGAATTATGTACATGACGGCGGCATCTAATTTTGCTTATGCGTTGGACGCTGCTTCGGGCAAGGTTTTGTGGACATACAAATATAATCCGGCTGATCTAAAATATGATGTGAAAGGCGTGCCGAATCGCGGTTTGGCAATGTTGGATGGGCGTTTGTTTATGTGTACGGGCGATGCGCATGTTGTCGCGCTCGATGCCAAAACAGGGCGCGAACTTTGGAAAACGCAAATGGCTGCGGCGGCAGAAGGATTTTTTTCTTACATGGCTCCGCTCGCGCTGAAAGACAAAATTATCACGGGCATTGGTGGCGGCGAATTTGGCGTGCGCGGGTTTATAGACGCTTACGATCCGGCAACAGGGAAGCGATTGTGGCGCTTCTGGACGATTCCGGGGCCGGGCGAATTTGGCAACGACACGTGGGCAGGAGACAGTTGGAAAAATGGCGCGGGGACTACGTGGACGACAGGCACGTATGACCCCGCGACGGATACGCTGTATTGGCAAGTCGGCAATCCGGGGCCTGATTTGAACGGCGATGTGCGCAAGGGGGATAATTTATTCACGTGTTCAGTCGTAGCGCTTGATCCCAAAACAGGCGCGCGCAAATGGCATTTTCAATTTATGCCGCATGATATGTTTGATTGGGATGCGAACGAAACGCCGATGCTGGTAGATATGCCCTGGAAAGGCCAACCGCGCAAGTTGCTCCTCACGGCGCAGCGCAATGCGTTCTTCTATGTGCTGGATCGTACGACCGGCGAATTCTTATTCGGTGCGCCGTTTGCACGTCAGAATTGGGCGACGGGCCTGGATGCGAAAGGACGCCCGATTATGACCGGCAAAGTTCCTTCGGCGGAAGGCGTGCTAGTCTATCCGAATTTAGCGGGCGCGACGAATTGGCAATCGCCTTCGTATGATCCTGAAACGGGCTATTTTATTTTTACTTACAAAGAACAGGGCAATATCTACGTCAAAGAAGAGCAGAAATTTGAACTCGGCAAATCATACTGGGGCGGCAAATTTTTCCCGCCTGCGGAAAAAGATTGGGGCGGTGTCAAAGCGCTTGATCCAACGACTGGAAAAATTGTTTGGGATTACAAATTAAATGCGGGAGGGCTCGGCAATGGATTGTTAGCGACCGCAGGCGGCGTTACGTTTGCGACCAGTGTTGATGGGTACCTGATGGCGTTCAATTCCAAAACAGGGAAGTTGCTGTGGCGCACGCAAACAGGCGGTGACGCGCACGCTTCGCCGATCAGTTATGCGGTTAACGGTCGTCAATTTGTGGCGTGTTCACTCGGCGGAATTTTAATGAGCTGGGCTTTGCCTGAAGCTGAACAATAAGTTCTGAGTACCAACTTTAGTTGGCAATATTTAGCAAAAGGCCGCCTGAAGGCGGGACTCAAAACGTTTTACAATAACGGGATTTTCTGTGACGATTTTGATTACCAAAAAAATAGTTGTGAGCCTTTTATTATTGAGCGAAATTTTGTTTTTCGCTCCAATTTTGCACGCGCAAAAAGATGGCAAGCTGAACAAAGCCGCCCAGCGCGCGCTGGTGCAGCGTTATCAGCAAGGTGTAGCGTTTCTCAAACAAAATAATCCAGCGCGCGCCGAAGCTGAATTTCGTGCAGTGTTACAACTTGTGCCGACATACGCCGAAGGGCATAACGCGCTTGGGATGGCGCTGGGGCAGCAGGGCAGGCAACAGGATGCGGTCGAATCTTTTCGCGCGGCAATACAATTTGATCCGCAATTTGTCGAAGCGCATCTCAATCTTGGCTTAGCCTTGCAACAACTAGGCGAGTTCTCGAAAGCAATAAATTCATTTCGTGATGCCATCAAGATTGAGCCTGAATCCGCGCCTGCACACAGTGCGCTCGGATTTTTATTAGGGCGCGAAGGCAATGTGAATGCTGCGCTGTCAGAATTTGATACAGCAATAAAATTACAGCCAGATTTTCACGAAGCGCATTTTCGGATGGGCGTCACGCGTTGGCTGATTCAGCAATACGACGAAGCTGCGAGATATTTGCGTACGGCGGTCAACTTGCAGCCTGCGCATTTTGAATCACATTACTATTTGGGCTTGTCATTGCAGCACACGAATAAATTGGATGAGGCATTGAAAGAATTGGCGATAGCGGTCAAAGTAAATCCAAATGTTCCTGACGGGCATTTGGGGTGGGGCAACGCATTGATGGATGATGGCGATTTTGATCGCGCGATTGAAGAATATCGTTTGGCGCTCAAGCTCAATCCAAATTTGATCGAAGCGCGCAATCAAATTGGTTTGGCATACATTAATAAACGCGACGCCGATAATGCCGTAGCTGAATTACAAGCTTCCGTAAAATTGAACCCTGACGATCCCGTAGCGAACCACAATCTTGGTTTGGCCTTAATTCAAAAAGCAGATTTCAATGGCGCAGTCGAAATTTATCGCAAGTTAACGGCGATGAATCCGAGCGACGCCGAAGCGTTTTATAATTTGGGCTTGGCGCTGAAATACAAAGATGATTTTGCCGGCGCGATTGCGGCGTTTCAGCGCAGCATTGACTTGCAGCCTACGTTGCCGGAAGCCTATTATTCAATGGGCATTACGTTGATGCAGGTGGCAAAACTTGACGAAGCGATTGGTGCATTTCGTGTGGCGATTAAGGCGCAGCCGGATTTTTCAGAAGCGCATTACACGCTCGGCACGGCGCTTCAGCAAAAAGGAGATTTAGACGGTGCGATTGCGGCGTTTCGTGAAGCGTTGAAAATCGCGCCGAATAGTCCGCAAATTCATAACACGCTAGGTACTGCGCTCAGACAAAAAGGCGCGACCGCTGAAGCGCGCGTCGAATTTGACGAAGCAGCGCGACTCAACAAATTGAAATCAAATAATCAGGCTGCGATATTTGCTACGAACACGGGATTCCAAAAAATGAAAGAAGGCACTCTTGCGACGGCAATTGAATTTTTTGAGCGGGCGATCAAGCTTGATCCTGAGCACGCGCCCGCGCATTACAATTTAGGTTTAGCTTTACTGAAAAAAGGGGACAAAGTTGGCGCGCAAGCCGCATTTGCAAGGGCGCAACAATTAGATCATCATTTCAAATCGCCCATTAGATAAAGCCAGGAACTATCCAAAGAGCCGAAAAGCGCAGGATATAGAATGAAAAGGCCCAATAAATTGTTCACAATTACGCCGGAGCAAGTGTTAGCTGCGTATCAGCACGGCATGTTTCCGATGGCTCGAGGCCGCGATGGCGAGATTCATTGGTACATTTCTGAGCCGCGCGCAATCATCCCGCTTGACCAATTCAAAGTGCGCCGCTCGCTCAGGCAACTGGCGAAAAAAAATCTTTTCCAAATTACATTCGATCAGGATTTTCCTGCGGTGATTCGCGCTTGTGCCCGCCACAAACAAGTCCACGATGAAGAAGTCTGGCTCAGCGATGAAATGATTGAGTTGTATATCACGCTGCACAAATTTGGGTACGCGCATTCCGTTGAGGTTTGGCAGAAAGGCGAATTGGTCGGCGGGCTTTACGGCATTGCCAAAGGCGCAGCGTTTTTTGGAGAGTCCATGTTTTCCCGTGTGTCGTATGCTTCGCAGTTGGCTTTATTGACGCTGGTCGAGCATTTGCGGGTGCAGGGTTTTCGGTTGCTGGATGCGCAAGTGATGACGCCGCATCTGGCACAATTTGGCGCGATTGAATTAACCCACGAAGAATATTTGACGCAGTTGATGAGTGCTTTGCGCGAGACGCGTGAATTTTTGCCGACTACTCCAACCCATTAATCATCACTACATCCCGATTCACCGTCCCGCGCGAAAATGCTAAGCGTTTTCCATCACGCGACCACGCATACGCGAAGATCCGCTCACCAGAAAAATTCGTGATTTTTTTCGGCTCTCTGCCTCCCAGGGATTGCACCCATAAATTAGTCTGATTATCGCTGCGACTGAGATATGAAAGGCTTTTTTCTAATGGATGCCAGCGCACATTGACGCGCGAAAAAATCGGAATCGGCAAAATTTGTGTGGGCGCGCCGCCTTGTGCCGGAATAATCGCAATCTGAGGCGGCGAATTGTTATCGGCTTGATAGTGGCAAGCAATAAAGTTTCCATCAGGCGAGACGGCGGGCGCTTCCGCAAATTTATCAATCAACATTTGCGGCGTGGCTGTGCTTGTACCATCAATGGGAATTTTGTAAATTGTGCGGCGTCCATCTTTGTCTGATGAATAAACCGCCCAGTTTTGCTGCCAGGAACAAAACGGTTGGATATCAATATTGCTGTTAGTTAAGGATTGCGGATTTTTCCCGTCAATGTCAATACGCCAAACACGGGGAATGCCAACGCGCCCGGAGTTAAATACAATGAACCGCCCGTCATTGCTGACCGAAGGGCTGACCGCCTTATCATTCACATCAGAAGTGAGCCGTTCATTGATTTGTGATTTGGGATCAATTCGCCACAAATCTTGTTGTCCATTGCGCAAAGAGGTGTAAACAATTTGTCCGTTCGGCGTCCAATCCAAGCCATCGTATCCGTTTTGACTTGCAGCATCAGCCGTTATCGTAATGGGCTGAGCGTTACCGACCTGATCTTGTATCCAGATATTCGCGCGGGTTTCGGCTTGTACTGTTACTAATTTTTGCGAATTACTGGTAAGACTCAACCCCCGATAATCATTCAGGTCGTTTGTGATTTTTTGCGCCTGCCCCGTGGCTAGCGTTACGCGCCAAACCTGATTGCTATTTGTGCCTTCATTATGATGCCTGCCGATTAAAATAATTTCTTTGCCGTTGGCTAACCACGCCACGTCCATTGCCCAAGCCCATTTGGCATCACTCGGAAAACTTTCCTGTCCGTCGCTGACTTGTATTGTTGCGATACGAAAGTGAAATACAGGCTTGGTTTGCCCAACCGACAGAGCAATGAGTTTGCCATCAGGCGACCAGCTAGGCCCGTCAACTGAAAAGTAATCCGGCATCTGATGTGTGACGAGTAGCTTTTCGTTTGAGCCATCATTATTTGCCACAATGAGGCTACTTTTTCCTGTTGTCTGATCTTCACGCACAAAAGCAATTTTTTTGCCATCGGGGGAGAACGTGACCGCGCTGTCAACCTGGGGCAGAATTACTTTTTGTTCAGGGCTATGCAAGTTGCGTTGATATAACACAAATGCTGTTGCGCCTTTTTCTTTGCGCGTGAGGAAAATTGAATTCCCGTCGGGCGCGAATGTAATGCCGCGATATCTGGCTTCCACTGGAGCTATTAATTCGCTTTCGCTTTCACCACTGACAGGTTTTAGCTTTAAGCTTTGGAGCCCGGCGTCCCCTTGTATATACGCGAGCGTTTTGCCATCGGGCGAAATTGCTACATCCCATGAATTACTGGTTGTAGTTACGCGCGTCAATTTTAACTCGCCCATTGGATGTTGTGCCGATTCTGCTGCGCGTCGCCAAAAAAATAAACCACCCACAAAAAGAAGGGCCGCCAGCAGTCCGATAGAAATCCATTGACTCCAATATTTTTTTTCAGCCGATTGAGCTGAATTAGGGGCAGGAACTTGCGCTACAGTTGGCTCCGTCTGAAATATTGCCTCCGTTTTATCTGCAGAGTGCTTTTCAATTTCGCCTAAAAATCTATATCCGCGTCGAGGTAGCGTTTCAATGTACTGCGTACCTTGCGGTGTCTCTCCCAGCGCCTTACGAATCGCATGAATATTTTGACTGAGGTTATTTTCCTCAACCGCGACATCTGGCCAAATCAAACGCATTAATTCTTCTTTTTCGACCGTGCGCCCATTTTTCTCTACCAAAATTAAGAGCGTGTCAAAGGCTTTTGGGGTTAAAGGAATTCGCTCTCCATTGCGCAAAAGCAATCTTTCCTCACCATCTATCTGGAAAGGGCCAAACTGATATAACTTATTGACAGGATTATACATGGATGCGACTTCAGAATTCTTTCAGAACTCTTTCAAAAGCTTTTCATCTAACTTTCATCTAATGCTAATGACTTTGCAGGCAAGGTTGGTAGATATTCTCACCATCGCAAAAGTTAAGCACACGCAAAAGCAAAAGGCCATTGGGGAGATTTTAAATTGTAAAGTATTTTGGCTGTTACGCCAATTCTCAGAACGAGAAAACGGTTTTTGCAAAAGAAAATGCTTGGTAGGACAGTTGACCGCCTGAACGCCTACAAGTGGTGTTTTCGAGAAAACGCTTTCGACTTTGTCCTCAGCAGACTTCCTGAGGGCACGGGTTGCTTCGCAGATTAAGGACTTGGGGGGGACTTAATTTGCGGTTTAAGCTCGTGTCCTCGTGGAAACAATCGAATTATTTTCCCATCAAAATTTTAAGCTATTAAATCAGGTAGGCTGTAATCAATGGTCTGCTCACTTGGCTAAGGTTAAGTGAGCAGACAAAACCCCAATTTGAACTCATACGTTCAATGGCTGATGTATCGCGTCCAATACCCCAAAAAGATAGACAACTCGTCCAATGACTGAAAACTTGTGATCCTGGCCGACTAGTAAAATGCCACAGTCGGAAATCTTTAAAATTCCAAAATAAATTGTAGGTATAGATTTTTCCTAACTCAAAAGCCGTAGAGCCAAGAAGATGACAGTGCAAGGCAGGCAGAGAGGGATGAGTACTGTCAGTGAAAAACGCTATGAAATATCTAGGGATTGTTCGTTCGGAGGGGCTTCCGTTAAGGCGGGCGCAGTCTAGCAAAATGTAGCTGAATTGCAAGAAAAAAAACGAATTTGATTAGAAGATTGTCAAGACTGGTCACATTGACCGAAAGTTGCGAAAAATAAGGATAATTTTCGCTTAGTGGCAACGATAGCGCCGCTTTCGCATTAGTTGTGCGGGCACAGTTTGAGTGGCAGCTTGCGCTTCTTCTTTTAATTCTCGACACCACTTGCGACACGCAATGCAGTAAACCATTGTTTCGCTCATCACACGCGCAATAATAATTTGGCAATTCGGGCATTGAACTGATATGGTTGTTGCGCTTTCCATAGTCTTTTACCCTAACATTTGCTAATTTGGTTGCGCAATTCCAAGGTGCATTTTACCCAAAATCATTCAGGAGAATCGTTCATGCTCAAGCTAACCAAAAGGCAATGCGCAGCGCTTAGCCTTATCATTATTTTTACCTTTTCACTTAGTCTGGCTTTATGGGCACAGGCACGCATCGGCACTGTGTCTGTGCGCGTCGCGCTGGATCATTCCGATTGGTTGTATAAACCAGGCGAAAACGTCAAATTCAAAATTAATATAATTCAGGATGGGCAGCCCGTGCCTGATGCAAAGGTGACGTACAGTTTTGGCCCTGAGATGATGCCGCCAATGGTTGAGAAAACAGTTAATGTTCCGACTGAAGGTTTGACGATTGATGCGGGTACGATGAAAGAGTCCGGGTTCTTGCGCTGTATCGCTACGATAGAAATGTATGGAAGAAAATATCGCGGATTGGCTACGGCGGGTTTTGCGCCTGAGCAAATTAAGCCGACGACAACTGACCCCAGTGATTTCGATGCGTTCTGGAATATGGGCAAAGAGGCGCTCGCCAAATTACCGATTGATGCAAAAATGACGCTGTTGCCGGAATATAGCACGGCAAATGTGAATGTCTATCACTTAAGCTTACAAAATGTCGGAGGCGATGGTGGCGCGCCTTCGCGATTGTATGGAATTTTGTCGGAACCGAAAGCCGAAGGGAAATATCCGGCGGTGCTCGAAGTCCCTGGCGCAGGTATTCGCCCATATCGTGGGCGCGTAGATTTAGCCGAGCGCGGCATTATTTCTTTGCAAATCGGGATTCACGGCTTGCCAGTGAATTTGCCGCAAGAAGTGTATGACAGTCTTGGTCGCAGCGCTGTGGCTGGATATTGGAATTTCAATCTCGATAACAAGGATCGTTATTACTATCGTCGCGTATATTTAGGTTGCATTCGCGCCAATGATTTTTTGGTGAATCATCCAAAATTTGATGGTTCGCATTTAGGCGTCACAGGCGGCTCGCAAGGTGGCGCGTTGTCTATCGTGACGGCAGGGCTTGATTCGCGCGTGAAAGTTTTAGCGGCATATTATCCCGCGCTTTCTGATGTGACGGGCTACTTAAATAATCGCGCGGGTGGCTGGCCTCATATGTTCCGGCAAGCAGGCGAAACTTCACATCGCACCAAAGAAAAAATCGAAACGTCAAAATACTATGACGTAGTCAATTTTGCGCGCCGCATCAAAGTCCCCGGATTTTATACTTGGGGATTTAATGACGAAACTTGTCCGCCGACTTCGATGTATTCAAGTTACAACGTCATTACCGCAAAAAAAGAATTAATGCTCGCGCTCGAAACAGGCCATAACCAAGTGCCTGAGCAAACAGAGCGCGTGAACAACTGGCTCGTGACTGCCGTGAAAAACCAATGAAATAGTTGCCACGATTTACACGAATTGCACTAATTTTACTGACAAATTATTAGCGTGAATTTATGTAGTTCGTGGCTAGAAATCTTATGGAAAACTCAGCAACATTTATCCCTGTACCTACGCCTGCCGCACAAGATATTCATTCGCAAGAACGTGATTTACATTTTCATCCGAGTACGAATAAAAACCCTCAAATACTTACGCCTGAGCAAATCGCAAAATTCAATGAAGACGGATTTGTGACAGGCCTCAATGTTTTTGAGGCGCAGGAGATCGCCGAAATTCGCAATTATTTCGATCAATTGCTGGCGAAATATTTTGCCGAAGGAAAAGACAGCTACGCGATTTCGACGGCACATATGAAGCACGGCAAGGTTTACGACCTGCTCACGCATCCACGCATTGTGGCTTATGTGAAAGACATTTTGGGCGAAAACGTGATTGCGTGGGGCTCACATTTTTTCTGCAAAATGCCGCACGATGGCAAAAAAGTTTCGTGGCATCAGGACGCTACGTATTGGCCGTTGAGTCCGTCAAAAGCCGTGACAGTGTGGCTGGCGATTGATGATGCTGATATTGAAAACGCCGCAGTGCGTTTTATTCCCGGCTCGCATCATCACGGCGAATTGACGGCAAACATGCACGAAAACGACGAATCCGAAATTCTTTATCAATCTGTCGCCGACGCCGAAAAATTTGGTGAACCGTTCGCTAATATTTTGCACGCGGGACAAGTTTCGATTCATTCAGATTTGTTGTTGCACGGATCAAAAGCCAATGATTCTGACCGTCGCCGTTGCGGATTGACGATGCGATATTGTACTGCGGATGTAACGGCGTATTTAGACTGGAGCGCCAAAGGTGTCATCGTCAGCGGCGCAGACCCGCGTGGACATTGGGCAAATCCGCCGCGACCTATTGAGGATTAGATGAAAACGAAAGCAGAAATTGTGACGAATTGGCTGCCACGTTATACGGGCAGAAAACTGGAAGATTTTGATAAATATATTCTCCTGACGAATTTTGATAATTACGTGAAGATGTTTGCCGATTGGCACAACGTCGAAATTTTTGGCGAAGATCGCCCCATGCGCAGTGCTTCCGCCAATGGCATCACGATTATTAATTTCGGCATGGGCAGCCCGAACGCCGCTACGATCATGGATTTGCTCGTGGCGATTGAAGCCAAAGCCGTTTTATTTTTGGGCAAGTGCGGAGGGCTAAAGAAAAAAAATAATCTCGGCGATTTAATTTTGCCTATCGCTGCGATCCGCGGCGAAGGTACGTCCAACGATTATTTCCCGCCCGAAGTCCCCGCGCTCCCAGCCTTCGCTTTACAAAAAGCAATTTCCACAACAATCCGCGAACATCAGCAGGATTATTGGACAGGCACTGTTTACACGACGAATCGGCGCGTGTGGGAATGGGATGACGAATTCAAAGAATACTTGCGCGAAATTCGCGTGATGGCAATTGATATGGAAACGGCGACAATTTTTATCACTGCTTTCAAAAACGAAATTCCTGTTGGCGCTTTGTTACTTGTTTCTGATCAACCGATGGTTCCCGAAGGCGTGAAAACTGAAGTCAGTGACACCAACGTTACAAAGGGTTTCGTGGATTTGCATTTGAAAATTGGCATTGAGTCGCTGCAACAACTTATTCACGACAGACAAACAGTCAAACATTTGAGATTTTAGTTATGAAGAAAACCTTGTTTTTATGGAGTCTAGTAATCGTTGGAAGCATATTCACAAAATCCGCCTTGGTTTCAGGCGCAGCAATGTTTGGGAAGCACGAAGTCAAATTTCAAAAATTTGTCCTCGACAAAGAATTTCGCTCTGAAGGTGTAGCTGTTGGTGACGTGAACAAAGATGGGAAAATGGATGTGATGGCGGGCAATTTGTGGTACGAAGCGCCGAACTGGACGCCGCACGAAATTTCTCCGGTGCAAAAATTCGACGCGGCCAAAGGGTATAGCAATTCGTTCGTGAATTTCGCGTGGGATGTGAACAGTGATGGGTGGGTAGATCAAATTTTGATTGATACGCCTGGCATTCCGCCTGTGTTGTGGCGTGAAAATCCCAAGGGCGGAAACGGCGAATGGGCAGCGCACAAAATTGCACAAAACGCCTGTAACGAAAGTCCTGCGCTTGGCATTTTGTCCGGCACAGAAACCGATGCGCAAGATATGGGCAGCGGCGGATTATATGGAATTTTCAATAAAGTTCGGCGCGGCGAATTCAAACAAAAGCCGCAAACAAAACCTGTGCTGATTTTTGCCGTAGACGATACGCAAATGGGCTGGTTCGAGCAAACCGCGAATCCGAATGCTGAATTCAAAATGCATCCGATTAGTGCGAAATCTACGAAAAATACTGCCAAGCAGGACGGCGTGTTTCGCTATTCACATGGTCTTGGCGTAGGCGATCTCAACGGTGACGGGCGCAATGATGTGCTGATAAATACTGGTTATTGGGAAGCTCCTGCTAATCCGCGTACTAACCCTTGGAATTTTGTCAAAGCTGACTTGGGCGAAGATTGCGCCAATATGCAAGTGTACGATGTAAACGGCGATGGCTTGAATGATGTGATTACAAGCGCCGCGCACAAAGTGGGCATCTGGTGGTTTGAGCAGAAAAAAGGTGCAAATGGACAACAGGAATTTATCAAACACGAAATTGATAACAGCTTCACGCAAACGCACGCGTTAATGTTAGCGGACATTAATGGCGATGGTTTGATGGATTTTGTGACAGGCAAACGCTATTGGGCGCACGGACCAACCGGCGACATAAATCCGAGCGATCCTGCCGTAGTCATTTGGTTTGAATTGCAACGCGACAAGGGCGAAGTGAAATGGATCAAACACGAAATTGATAATGATTCCGGTGTCGGTACGCAATTCACGATTGCTGATATGAACGGAGATAAATTGCCTGATGTGATTACGTCTAATAAAAAAGGCGTGTACGTTTTTCTCCAACAAAAATAAATTCGTTTATGAGTCGCAAACAAGCCATTGCCATCTCTCAGCCAGAGAAATTGATTGCGTCTTTTGATGAAATCATCACGTTAATTCAACAGGCGCGTCAGCGCGCATTACAAGCCGTCAATACAGAATTAATTGACCTGTATTGGCGCGCCGGTGAATACATCAGCCGCAAACTTGCCAGCGCTGCTTGGGGCGAAGGCGTAGTGGATCAACTCGCCCGCTTTATCGCTCAATATCATCCCGACCTCAAAGGTTTCACGCGCCGCAATCTATTTCGGATGCGGCAGTTTTACGAAACCTATTGATGTAAGGCTTACTGAAAACTCATGTATGTACGGCGAAGTTGAATTTTTGCCGTCAGGATCAATCACCCTCAAAACACTAAACAACTATGCAAAGACGCTCTTTTCTCAAATCCGCAACTTACACCGGACTCGGCGCGTTGATGGTTTCCCACAAAACAATCGCTGCCGACGCCGAAATTGAATTAGCTCCTGAAAAAGCAGGCATCGTGATCAATCCGCATATATACGGGCATTTCATCGAACACCTCGGCGGCGTGATTTATGATGGCATTTGGGTAGGACGCAATTCACGCATTCAGAACGTTGACGGTATGCGTAAGCAATTCATTGATGATATGAAACGCATCGGCGCACCGAATCTGCGCTGGCCGGGCGGATGTTTTGCTGACGGTTATCACTGGCGCGATGGCATCGGTGCAGCGGCCAAACGTCCGCGCACGTACAGCTATTGGGAACAGCAAATGCCACAGGGGAAACACGCCACAGAATCCAATCAATTCGGCGTACACGAATTCATGCGGCTCTGTCGCCTGATCGGAGCGGAGCCTTATGTCGCCGGCAATGTCGGTTCGGGCACGCCCAAGGAATTTCACGATTGGGTTTCTTATTGCAATGCTCCGCTTGGCACGGAAAGCTTAGCTGATGAACGTGCGGCGAACGGTGACAAAGAACCTTTCAAGATTAAATACTGGGGCGTTGGCAATGAATCATGGGGCTGTGGCGGCGATATGAAACCGGGCGAGTACGCTACGGAATATCGGAAGTACGTCACGCAATTTCCGATTTATGTTCAGCCGTTTCTGGTTGCTACCGGCCCGCGCGGACATTCACGGGATATGGATTTGGCTTGGACGGAAGGATTTTTTGCAGCGATGCAAGGCGGTCATCGCAGCCGCGTGGACGGATTCTCGCTGCACTACTATTCTGATTTCCGCACGAATAAAACACGGGTTGCAGATTTCAACAAAGCGGATTGGTACGCCGTACTGCTCGAAGGGCTGCGCACGGAAACCGTCATCAATGAACACTGGAAAATCATGGGCAAGTACGACCCGCAACATAACACCAAATTTGTGCTGGATGAGTGGGGCGTTTGGTATCAACCCGGCGAAGAGATCAAGCCGGAATACATTCTCAGCCAGCCTGTCACGCTGCGCGACGCGTTGCACACAGCGATCACATTCGACATTTTCAATCGCCACGCTGACAAACTTGAAATGGCGAACGTCGCGCAAACCATCAACTGTATTCACTCGCTCTTTCTGGCGCACGAAGACAAATACACACGGACGCCGCCTTATTACGTGTTTGAAATGTATCGTCCGCATCTTGGCGCACGTTCAGTGCCGATGGAAATTCGCACGGAAGACCTGACCGTTCCGGTGCAAACGGGAACCGCGAAAATCGCCGGGCTGACAGGCTCAGCCTCGCTGCGCGAAAAACGACTGACGGTCACGCTGACCAATCCGTCAGTAGATACGCCAGTAAAGGTACGCCTCAAATTCGCAGGCGGAATACAAGCCAAAGAAGGACGCGGCACAGTGCTCACACACAGCGATATGCGCGCCCGCAATACGTTCCAGAACACCAACGAAGTCAAACTTGCCTCATTGCCAGTCAATGTCAGCGGCGGAAATCTCGTTGTGGAAATGCCCCGGCAAGCCGTCGCGGCCATTGAGATTCAGCTTGTCTGATAGATGTGGGGCAAGCTATGCAGGGCATTCACCAAATTGGGCAATATAGGGGCTGGACGTACGCGCAGGGTAATGGCGTCATGTTTGTTGTATCAAAGCTGAAAGCCAATTGAATCCTATGACGAAAACGCATAAACGAAAACAAGACGCATTGCGAAAGCTGTGTTTGATGGCAGTGCTGATGTTGATAGCGGTTACGTCCGCACAGGCGCAAACGGTCTTGACCGGTGACCAACTGCAAAACGGGCAAGTCGTCGAACTCGACAAGCTTGGTTGGAAGTATTCGCCGGACGATGATCCGCGCTTTGCTGATCCGCACTTCGATGATCGCGCGTGGGAAACGCTGCAAGGGACAAGTCTCACGCCGCAACGCTTACCGCAAAGCGGATGGCGCGGCCTCGGCTGGTTTCGGCTACGGCTCAATGTGGATGCGGCACTCGCCAATCAAGCGTTAGCATTGGTGCTGGCACATCATGGCGCATCGGAAATTTATCTGGATGGCAAACTCATTCAACGGTACGGTACAGTTGGGATTACGCCTGAGACTGAAATGGAAACCAATCCAGGCGGTGTTCCGCTGGAAATCGTTTTTGCCACAGGTAGAGAGCACTTGCTGGCCGTGCGCCGTTCGCAGGCACGGTGGCAGCAAGGTTTCAACTGGCGCGGCTCAATGAGTTCACTGCCAAGTTCAGAAATCAGCGCAGTCAGCCTGACAGAAACGGGTTTTCGCATTCAGCTTGCTCGCTCGTCCGTGGCTTATGCGCATCGCGATAATTATGTTCGCCGCACGAATACTGGCCTGAGTTTTATCGCCGCAATTTTTGCGACGCTGGGTTTTTTACATCTGATGTTTTTTTTCTTTTACCCGCCGCAACGTGCCAATCTGTGGTTTGGGCTTTATGGCTTGTTCGTCTTCTTTCTACTCTTGCTGGTACGCCTGTCAATGATCAGCCTGCCGGAAATCGCACCGGGTATATCAGGCGTAACGAATCTGGCTACGTTCGGATTTTTTCTGTCACGCTGTAATGCAATCACGCTGTTGGCGTTTCTTTACACTTTTCTTGAAAGGAAGCTGCCACGCTATTTTTATGTTTTAGCTGTCTTCGTTTTTTCGGTCGGACTCATCGGCTGGCTTTTTCCTTATGCCGATTTTTCGCGCTGGATTGGGTTGTTGGAATTATTGCTGGTGCCGTTCAGTTGGTTACGTGTGGTGTGGCAGGCACTGCGACGAAAAGAAGCGGGCGCAACCTTGATTGGTTTTGGGGTAGTGCTGTTTGCCATCAATCCCCTGTCATCGTTCTTGAAGGTACTTGGTTATGCGTCGCCAATCATGGCTTTCCAGCAAATAGCAGCCTTATTGGTGAGTATTTTGTTTTCGTTGTATCTCGCGCGTCAGCTTGCTCAGACCAGCCGCAATCTCGAAACGCAGCTTGAACAAGTATTGCATCTGTCAAAGAAAGAACTAGAACATGAACGCGAACGCGCTCGTATGGCTGAAGTTGAAGCCGAACACGACCGCAAGACCAAAGAACTCGAAGAAGCCCGCCAATTGCAACTTTCGATGCTGCCGAAGAAATTGCCCGAACTGCCGCATCTCGACATCGCGGCGTATATGAAAACGGCTTCGGAAGTCGGCGGCGATTACTACGACTTTCATTTGACCGAAGACGGCACGCTGACAATTGCGGTGGGCGATGCGACGGGACACGGGTTGAAAGCGGGCACGCTCGTCGCTTCGGTGAAAAGTCTGTTCGTTTCGCTGGCTTATCATCCCGACATCCCGCATATCTTTCATCGCATGAGCCGCGTGCTGAAAGAGATGAAATTGCGTGGCTTGTTTATGGCGATGACGATTGCGAAGGTGAAAGAAAAACAACTGATTTTGAGTATTGCTGGAATGCCGCCTGTGTGGATTTATCGCGCGGCACATCAACAAATAGAGGAAGTCTCGCTCCAACAATTGCCGCTCGGCGGTGTAACAAAATACACGTATCAACAGCGCGAATGTGCGTTAAATACGGGCGATGTTGTCGTGCTGATGTCCGACGGATTGCCAGAGCGATTCAATAAAGAAAATGAAATGTTAGAAGATGAATCCGCCAAACTATTTATTGCGGCGCACGCGCATTTATCCGCGCAGGAAATCATCAATGGATTGGTGAAATTAGGCGATGATTGGGGCGGCACGCGCCCGCAGGATGACGACGTGACGTTTGTGGTGGTAAAGATCAAAAAAGTGCATACGCTGATAAAAAGCTAAGCCTTATCTGGCTGTAAATTTATCTGGAAGCGTACTGCAAACATCCTGTTTGCAGCTTATTCAGAAGCGCAAACAAGATGTTTACGCTACATTTTTCATGAATTATCTCGCGCATTTATTTTTATCTGACGAATCGCCCGAATCTTTGCTCGGCGCGTTGCTTGGCGATTTTGTAAAAGGGGCAGATAAAAATAACTATCCGCCGAAAGTTCGCCAGGGAATTGAACTCCATCGCCAAATTGATTCGTTCACAGACGCGCACGAAATTGTTTTATCTGCGAAACGCCAATTTGCGCCTGAGCGCAGGCGTTTTGCAGGCATCGCGCTGGATATTTTTTACGATCATTGTTTGGCGAAAAACTGGTCAGCATTTAGCGATGTGCCGCTGCGCACATTCACACAAAATGTTTATGAATTGCTAAAAACGCAGCACGAGTTTTTGCCGGAAAAAATGCAGCAGATGGCAACGTATATGGTGACGCAGGACTGGCTGGCTTCGTATGAAAAACTGGACTGGATTGAATTGACATTGCAACGCATGTCGAAGCGGTTGACGCGCGGGGCACCGCTCGCGGATGGCATCATTGATTTGCGCGATAATTATCAGGAATTCGAGCAAAGCTTTTTGCGCTTATTTCCAGAAATGATTACCCGATTTCAGAGACCGGAAGTTTTGCCTGCAAATGATTGAAGGCTTCGCTTGACAGGTTCAGGTTCGCCTTGTAGTATTACCAACCTTGTGAGGCAGGCACGTACTGTCAATGGTAGACGGTCTCGTTTACACCGAGAAGGTTGGGGGTTCGAGTCCCTCCGTGCCTACCAATTTACAAGCCGCAAATTTGACAGGAAATTTGCAATGTTTGTTTGAAAATGCGGAGTCGTAGTTCAGTTGGTTAGAACGCCGGCCTGTCACGTCGGAGGTCGCGGGTTCGAGTCCCGTCGGCTCCGCCACTACTTTTTAAGTATTGGCATTATATTCAAAGAAAAGCCGCTCGCTTTCAAAGCCGGGCGGCTTTTTTTATTCTTGCTGATCACAAACAGCGATGCTGCATAGAGAATTCAGGCTTAATAATGAGTGGCGCTTTCGAGGTGATTGGGAGCTTACTGATTCACAGATTTTTCGTTATAGAATCGGTCTTGTCCTTTCGATTTTGTTTGTAGTTGCGCTTTTGGGGTACATACTTTATTGGATCTTTATCTCATTTCATTTAAACAAAGAAATTGATCCTCTAGCAGTATTTTATTGGATATTTATTTCGTACTATTGCCTTGCCGTTTTGTATCCTTGTCGGTTGGTGTTCAGTAGTTTTTTCTATAACTTCAAATTTATTGGATTGGAATGCGGCGTTATTTCAACTGTCTCATTGCTTGGAAAATTGTTGATGGAAGAGCGCTACAATTGGGCTTACCTCGCGCCCTATTGCATCGCGGTAATTATGACTTTCGTTGCTTTTTTTACAGCGAGAATGAGATTCCGGTCAACTTAAATATATGCTCCGAATAGAAGACGCCCTCAATTTAATTCTCGAAAATACGCCTGATGCCCGCAATCGCGTGGCAGAAATTCCCTTAGCCGATTCGCTGGGACGCGTGTTGTTACAGGACATTTTTTCTGATTTGGATTTGCCGCCGTTTGATCGCGCGCGAATGGATGGCTATGCGCTGCGGTCGGTAGATGTTTCCGCTACGACGCCTGAAAATCCTGTTCGACTCAAAGAAATTGGGGAAGCTGCTGCCGGACAAACTTTTGCTGGTTTTATTGGCGTAGGCGAAGCGGTGCGAATTATGACGGGTGCGCCTGTGCCTGCGGGCGCGGATTCGGTGCAAAAAATCGAAGTCATTAACGCAAGCAACGGCGTCGTCGAAATTCTCGAACCTACCAAACCGTTGCAAAACATCACGCCGCGCGGCGCCGAAGCAAAAGCGGGAAAATTAATGTTTGAAGCTGGAGCCGTAATTACCCCTGCGGCGGCGGCTGTGCTGGCGAGTTTTGGCTATGCGATGGTTGAAGTTGGCGTGCGCCCACGATTGGTGTTGCTTTCGACAGGCAGTGAATTGGTCGAAGTATGGGAAAAACCGCAGTCCGCGCAAATTCGCAACTCAAATACATTTTCGCTCGCGGGTTACGCGCAAGCCGCAGGCGCAGAAGTTTTGAGCGCTGGTATTGTGCGCGATGATTTTCAGGAAACAAAATTAGCGATTGCCGAAGCTGCCGCAATGGCGGATGTCGTGATGTTGTCAGGCGGCGTTTCGATGGGCGATTACGATTTGGTGAAACCTGCACTGGAAGAACTCGGCGCAGAAATTTTCGTCGAAAAAGTAGCGATGCATCCAGGCAAGCCGACAGTATTTGCGAAGCTGGGCGAGACCTTGATTTTTGGCTTGCCGGGGAATCCTGTTTCCGTTGCCGTGTCGTTTCATATTTTCGCGCGTCCGGCGCTTTTGAAAATGCAGGGCGCGACAGATTTGCATTTGCCGCGCGTGACAGTGAAAGCCGCAGCGAATTTTAAAGGCGCTCCGCCACGTCGTTCGCATCAACCTGGACGTTTGATAATTCGTGACGGCAGCGCTGAAGTTGAACCGCTCAGATGGGCAGGCTCCTCAGACGTTGTAGCCTTTATGCAAGCTGATGCTTTGATTGTCGTACCTGAAGATCGCAAAGGTTATGAAGCTGGCGAAATTGTCGAAATTATTTTGCTGGATAATTAACCGCAAGAGGCACAAAAGACACAAAAAGACTTTTGATTTTTGCGCTTCCTGTGCCTTTTGTGGTGAAAATTATGGAAAAGAATTTATCGCATGTAGATGACGAAGGCCGCATCACGATGGTGGATGTGAGTCCGAAGGCTACGACCGTGCGTACCGCAGAAGCCAGCGGATTTGTGCGAATGTCGCCCGCGACTGTTGCCGCAATTCGTGAGCGCCGCACGCCGAAAGGTGATCCGCTTGAAACCGCGCGCTTAGCCGGAATCATGGGGGCGAAGCGCACTTCAGAATTAATTCCGCTTTGTCATTCGCTCGCGCTTGCACACGCTGATGTGCAAATTGAATTGACGGACGAGGGCGCGAAAATTATGGCGACCGCTACGACCGCTGCACAAACCGGAGTCGAGATGGAAGCGCTGACCGCCGTATCTATTGCAGCCCTAACGCTGTACGATATGTGCAAAGCAATTGACCGCGAGATGACGATTGAAGCCGTGCGCTTAGAGCGAAAAATCGGTGGAAAATCTGGCGAATGGAAGCGAAACGCTTAGTTTCGGGTTTCGAGTCTCACGTTTCGAGTTAATAGCAACGTAAAACTCGACACAAAAACTCGAAACTCGAAACGTGAGACTCGAAACTATATCTGTGGAAGAAAAAGCAGCCCTGAAAAAATTAGAAGACGCATTAGCTGAAAATTATGGCTGGGCTATGCACGCCAGCACACGCCTGAAAATTGCCGGAGCTGTTGAGCTAAAGGCTGCGCGCCTGCATGTGCCACAAGATCAATATTGCCTACTCGCCTCATCCAGCAGCAGTGAATTGCTTTCCCTCGTCGAGGAAATTGCTGTCAGCGATACTTATTTTTTTCGTGAGCCGAAGCAATACGAATTTTTGCGCGCTACGATTTTGCCGGAGCTTTTTACGAAACATGCCGCGACTGAAGCGGTGTCCCGCGACAATCGTTTGCGTTTATGGAGCGCGGCTTGTTCGACAGGAGAAGAAGCCTTTTCGCTAGCAATCACTTGTCATCAGGTAAATGAAAAGGCTGATCCCGCGAACGTTGAAGTGTTTGCTACGGATGTGCGCAATCGCGCTTTGTTGGAAGCGAGCCGCGCGAAATATTATCTTACGGCTTTGCGTGCTTGCGATGCGGCCTTGCGCGATAAATATTTTGAACACTTTCACGACACACCTGAAGCGCCGCTGGATAGTCATTATACTGTCGCCGCAAACGTGCGCAAGCTGGTAATTTTCCGGCGCGCGAACTTAATGGATGCGATGTTTTGGAAGGGAATCAGCAATCGGTTTGAGCTGATTTTGTGCGCGAATGTGCCAATGTATTTGCACAGCACTGCGCTTAGGCAAATGGTGGAGCGGCTCACGCGTTCGTTGCGCGAAGGCGGATATTTAATGGTAGCACCCGCCGAAACTTCATTAATCGAACACCCTCGCCTTGTTTGCATCAAAGATGGCGAAGGCTTCTTTCAGAAAATATAAAAAAGTGACGAGTGATGAGCATTTTAGTACCACCTCATCACTCATCACTCATCACTTTATTTCCTCGTCTGCAATACAATTTCTAGCGCGCGCGCAGCGATGTCACGTGTGCGCGTACTCCATCCCATTTCATCGCGGTTGTGTTCGTAATCGCGCAACACGCGATCTTTTAGTCGTTCAATAAAAGCTTCCTCGTCGGGCGCGTCTTTGATCGCATCGTCAATTTCACGAAATGCATTATTGATTGTGATAAGCCAGTTGGAAGCGGCGTATTCCGGTGTGCCGGGATCGTGGGTGAATTTTGCAGTGGGCATTAACGAATCTCTCCTAATAAATTGAGCTAACAGCTAATGACTAATAGCTATTCTGTCGCTAATAACGTTTTTGCCATGTCGGCGTAAATGTTTACAGCGTTTTTCAAATCTTCTTTGGCAATATATTCGTGCGAAGTGTGCGCATCGTGAATTGAACCGGGACCATATAACAAAGGTTTTCCCCAATTCGTCAGACACGGGATATCTGTGCCGAAGCGCATCACGCCCGTAGGAATTTCGTGGCCGCAATGCACCGTATGGCAATGCACAGGCACAATCGAAAATCCGCGCTTGACTTCAGCGCGGTTGCCGATGCGTTCGCAAATTAATTTGTATAATTCATCGGGATGCGTGACCGTGCGGAACATTAATTCGGACGACGCGTGATCGGGAACTACATTCGCTTTGCGTCCGCCTGTGATCGTACCAATGTTGTAAGTCGTAGCGCCCAGCAACGGATCAGAAGGCCAATCGGCGTGACGGATTTCATTGAGAATATCCATCAATTTTTCGATGGCGGATTCGCCAAATTCGGGATATGCCGCGTGCGCAGTTTTGCCGCTCGCTTCGATGATAACGCGCAATGCACCTTTTGTAGCGATAGCTTGTTTGCTTTCAGTCGGCTCACCGTTAATGAGAAATTTATTATGGTTCGGTAAATCGTTAGCCACGATTGCGCCGTCGCTGCCGTCTTCTTCACCTACGACATAGAGCATTCCAATATCTTTGTAGCCTTCATCGCGCAATTTTTGTGCGGCAAAAACCTGAGCGGCTATCACGCCTTTGGCATCACACGCGCCGCGCCCATAAATATTTTTGTCGTCTTCACGAAAGCCAATATACGGCGGCACGGTGTCCATGTGCGAAGAGAACGTTACCTTCGGATCGCCGAGCTTGGCGTATACATTGAAACGTCCGTCGCTCACGGCTTGCGTCTCAACGGCGAAACCCTGATCGCTCAAATAATCGCGCAGCCAACGCCCCGCGCCGCCTTCGTTCCAGGTGGTGGATTCGACTTCAATGATTTCGCGTGTAAATTGAAAAATGTCCATAAATTTATTGTCTGCGCGGAAGGCTGATTATAGAGGGCAGAGGGGGAAAGGACAAATTTAGTGATTGTTTTTAAGGAGTTTCTTGGCTCGCATCTTTTCCCTGGCAAGGCGTAATTTCATTTTTCGCATAGTTCTCGCAGGACGTGGATCATTATCTGGTAATTCACAACAACTCATAATGAATCCTTCGTTTTGTTCTGTTAATAATGTCAATTCCCGAACACCATCAACATAACAATCAACACGGCCCAATCCTTTAACTGCTTGCCCTTGTGTACTAATCCATTTTTCCCGTGTTTGCCCAAATAGTGCAGATTCTACCGCTTGTAAACGGAGCTTATGCAAAGAACGCTTATGTTCACCATCGCCAAGCTGAGAAATGAGAATTAATTTATGCGGGGATTGGCGCACTTTGGCATTCAACTCTGCCATCAAAGACCCTGTAGCTTCGCTACTAGCCGGTACTGCATAAGCTATGTTGGATAAGCCTTCAGTTAATCCTTCTGGTTGGGTCTGTGCCTGATTTTTATAACTATTTTTTTGTGAATGATACCAAGGGTACAAGTCTGAAAATGTCTCACAACAATCAACTGCCAAATCGCTATTTCGATGAGCAAGCAAAGTGTAAAGGAGTTGTCCCTTGAGATAGATTTCAATGCGCCCTTTACCTTTGCTTTTATCGCCTTCTGTCTTGATGATTGAATTGGCGCTTGGCAGTCGCGCCGCAACATTATGGAGGCGGCGACGGTTCCATAATCGTAATGTTTCACCATCGCCAAGACGCGCCACCAGAATTATGGGAGTGTCAGTTTTTTCCGCTTGTCGGTTGATGTCTGTCAATAATGCTGCCGCAGCGTCACCGCTTGGCTCAAGTTCATACGGAGTCTGTCCTTGGGCAGACGTTATGCTATTACGAATAAGTAATAACAACATCAGAGATGAAATCTTGAAGAACTTATACCTTACATTATTGGTTAAGCTCAGGTTTTGGCTGCGGAACATAAAGCTTTAAATCTTCGCTGGTGAAAAGTTTTGTAGCAAAAATTATTTGTCCGGTATGTTGTTGAAAATGGCCTACGACTTGGTAAATCGCTTCGAGGACAGCGACGGTGCGATCTTGTGGTGTGATGCGTTCGATCAATTTTTCGGGTGTGACAGATTCAATGACAGCGATGTTGTGATTGACAGTTTGATGTAGCAATTGCAGCAGGGCATTTTTATCTGTGTTGCCGTGTGCTGCAAACTCTGCATCTCGCACACGAACATCTGTTTCGCCGCCAAAACCAGCGCCGACCCATTGCTGCATATTGCCGCACAAGTGCAAAATTAAATTACCGAGGGCATTTTCGTTGTCGCTGCTGCGTTGCCAGATTTGTTCTTCGCTGAGCTTGGCAAAACATCGCTCAATGATGTCTACCATTTGCTTTAGTTTGTTGACGGAATGTGAAACGAAAAGCGATGTGATTTCTGCGTCTGTATTCATATCTTATCATGTAGAGTAGGCGCGCTGATTTTGAGTAACGTCGTAATGGGCAGGCGGGACGCCTACCCTACATTTACCTTAAAAAATCTTCCAATTGTACGGAAGCTTCGGTTTTTTCGTCGCGGTATTTGATGATGATCGGCGTGTATACCGATAATCCCATATCTTTCGCGGGGCCGACGTTGATTGCGCGTGAGCCTGCGACGACAACTGCGCCTGCGGGAATTTCTAGCGGTTTGTCTTCGGTGCGCCGATAAACTTCGCCGCGCACGGCATCGTATACAGGCGTACCTCCGGTCAAAATTACGCCGGAAGCTAAAATTACTTTTTCGCGCACGATTGTGCCTTCGTACACGCCGCAATTGCCGCCGACTAAAACTTCATCTTCGATGATGACGGGCAATGCGCCGACAGGTTCGAGGACGCCGCCGATTTGGGCTGCGGCGGAAATGTGACAGCGTTTGCCGACTTGTGCGCAGCTTCCAATCAACGCATGCGAATCTACCATTGTGCCGTCGTCAACAAATGCGCCTACGTTAATGTACGCGGGCGGCATAATTGTTACCCCTTTGCCAAGGTAAGCGCCATCACGCACGGATGAACCACCAGGCACGATGCGTACGCCATCGCTCACGCCAACTTGTTTGAGTGGATAAGTCTCTTTATCGAAGAAACGAAAATTATCATTGATGGAACAATCAATAATGCCGCCTAAACGAAAGCCGAGCAGGATGCCGCGCTTTACCCATTGATGCACCGTCCAGTTGCCGGATTCGTCACGACTGGCGGCGCGAACTTCACCGCGATTAAGTGCGGATTTGAATTCGGTGAACGCCGCGAGCGCAGCGGGTTTGTGTTCGGATAAGAGTTGGTCTACAGGCAGGGAAAAGTATTGGTCAATTTGTTGTTGGAGTTCTGTGGTCATCTTTTTTATAAACCACGGGGAATACGGAGAACACGGGGAAAGCTTAGACAGGATTCACGAACTGTTTTGCAATTGGGTTGGCTTCTTAACTAAAGAAGCGTGTTTCAGCTTATCCGCGTTTTTCTCCGTGTTCCCCGTGTTCTCCGTGGTTTGATTTTTTGATTAAGCTACTTGGGCTTCAAGTTGAAATGGTGCGAGTACTTCTTCTAATTTTGCGCGACTGGCATCCGAAACCGGAACCATTGGCAAGCGCAATGTTTCGCCAATTAATCCTGCTGCAGCCATCGCCGCTTTGACAGGAGCAGGATTGCTTTCGATAAACATATTTTTGAAAACAGATGTGAGCGCGCGATTCAATTTTCGCGCTTTGTCCCAATCACCAGCTAAGCACGCGTGCGATAAATCGCTGACTTCGCGCGGCAGCAAATTAGAAGCAACTGAAATTACGCCCACGCCGCCGAGCGCGATGGTAGGCAACGCTACGCTGTCGTCACCTGCGAAAACAAGAAATGATTCATCAGTTAATGAAATGACTTCGGAAATTTGCGAGATGTTACCGGATGCTTCTTTCGTGCCGAGAATATTAGGCAATTTCGCAATGCGCGCAGTCGTAGCCGCTTCCATATTCACGCCGCAACGACCTGGCACGTTGTACAAAATAATCGGCAATTCGGTGCTTTCAGCAATCGCGCGAAAGTGCTGATACATGCCTTCTTGCGTAGGTTTGTTGTAATACGGCACGACCGACAAAATTCCATCCGCGCCAAGCTCAGTGTAGCGATGAATTTTTTCAATGACTTCACGCGTATTGTATCCGCCTGCGCCTGCGATAATCGGCACGCGGCCCTTGGCGGTTTCCACGCAAATTTCGACGACGCGCGCTTGCTCGTCTTCGCTCATTGTGACGCTCTCGCCTGTAGTCCCGCAGGCTACGATAAAATCTACGCCGCCCGCGATTTGAAATTCGACCAGGCGTTTGAGCGTGAGTTCGTCAATGGATTCGTCCGTATGAAAAGGCGTGACAATCGCTGTGCCGCAACCGCGTAAATGATGTAAGTTCGACATAATTGCTCCTAACGGTAGAAGATTTGTTGTGTCAGTACCCGCTACGGTAGCGGCGGAGTTTTATTAATGTTGCTGATCCACCTGCTACCGCAGGCGTACTGACCTTATCCTTCTGCGAATAACAATTCTGGAAATTCAAAGCAGCCTTGACGTCCTTGTAATAATTCTGCCGCAATAACTGCGCCGACGGCAAAGCCTTGCCGCGAACGTGCTGTGTGCGAAAAGCTCAAATGATCGGCTTCGGAATCAAATCCGACTTCGTGCATTCCTGGTGCATGTCCGGCGCGGATGCTGACTGAATGTGGCGTACGTTCGCCGTAGCTTTCGCGCATCTCTCGTTCAATCACCATCGCCGTTCCTGAGGGCGCGTCAAGTTTGAATTTGTGGTGCTGCTCAACAATAAACGGGTCGTACTGATCGAAGCGCGAAAATAATTCTGACGCGTAGCGAACCACTTTGAAAAACAAATTCACCCCAATCGAAAAATTCGCGCCCCACACGAGCGATCCGTTATTTTCGCTGACCAATTTTTTCACGACTTCGATTTTGTCATACCAACCTGTAGCTCCCACCACAATCGGAACGCCAAGCGCCAGTAACTTTTTGACGTTTGGCAGTACTGCATCAGGAATCGAAAAATCAATTACGACATCTGCGCCCGCAAGCGATTCTTTGGTCAATCCTTTGCCCTCAACATTATTATCAATGTCGAATTTCGCTACGATTTCATGCCCGCGCGCGCGCGCCGCTTGTTCCACCATTTTTCCCATTCTGCCGTAACCAACTAATGCAATTTTTGCCACAATTTCATGTCCTCGCGCAACCGCCACTTGCTCGACCATTTTCCCCATTCTGCCGTAACCAACAAGGGCGATTTTCATTGTTCTGGTCTTAGGACTTTGAGCTTAGGTCTTTGACTTGCTGCAAAATGCAAAGCCCAACGAAGCCCGAATAAATAAAAAAGGCCAACGAGTAGACGCTCGTTAGCCTTGATTTTATTGAGATAAATGCAGGCTCTTCATAGCGCTCCACCGCACACGGCGATGACAATTGCAGGGATTTAGCCGCTACAACCAACCGACACGCTTTACGAAGTTTTGTGCCGACTTCGGCGACGCTCCCCTTTGGCGAAATGTCGTTAAGCCTTCGCGCTTTCGATTTCGTTACTCTTGGAGGTCGCGCCTCTACTCGAAATTTCAAAATAACAAGAATTGGCATTGTGCCGAACGCTGCTGAACGTGTCAAGTTTGCAGGCTTGCAAGGCTCGGCAGAATTATGATTGAGGCAATTGGTACCCAATGGAGAGTGCAGGGCTGGAGCGACCTGTCCAAGCTGAGACATTTTGTCGTCGAGGTGTCGCATTATGTCTCACTTGTGAGGTGGCTCGTCACATTCTGTTGCATAAAATTCCCAATTAATTCTCATTGATTCAAGTAGTTAACGACTGGCATCGGAGTTGCACTGGTACTGCCTGCACAATTATGTGTAACGCAGTGATAGTTCCTACTACTCTATTTCCATCGTTTTGCCTATGAAATCAAGATTTGCACATCTAAAAACTGACATTCTTTCAGGGATGGTCGTCTTTTTAGTCGCGCTTCCCCTTTGTTTGGGAATTGCACTTGCGAGCGGCGCGCCACTGTTTGCAGGTATTATTGCCGGTATTATCGGAGGACTTGTTGTTGGAGCGTTGAGCCATTCCGAATTGAGTGTCTCGGGGCCAGCCGCAGGTCTTACTGCGATTGTCCTGGTCGCAATCTCAACTTTAGGGTCATTTGAGGTATTTTTGCTGGCAGTAATTTTAGCCGGGCTGATGCAAATTGCACTTGGATTTGCTAAAGCAGGAACTATTTCTAATTACTTTCCTTCCAACGTTATCGAAGGCATGCTGGCTGCAATTGGCATCATCATTATTTTGAAGCAACTGCCGCACGCAATTGGGTACGACAAAGATAACGAAGGTGATTTTTTCTTTATTGAAAAAGGAACAGGGCATAATACTTTTTCTGCTTTAATTGATGCTGTAAACTATTCACACCTTGGCGCAATTATTATTACACTAACTTCTTTAGTAATTTTAGTTGCCTGGACAAAAGTAGCATTCCTGAAAAAAATGAAAACTGTTCCTGGTGCTTTAGTAGCAGTAGTGGTTGGCGTAATCTTAAATGAAGTTTTCAAAAGTACCGGATCAAACTTAGCAATTTCGCAAGAACACTTAGTTAATTTACCTGTTCCCGCGTCATTGGCAGATTTTTTTGCGCAGTTTTCCCGCCCTAATTTTGCTGCCATCACCAACGCAAATGTTTGGGTAGTCGCTGCTACAATTGCTGCTGTGGCAAGTATCGAAACGTTACTTTGCATTGAAGCTGCCGATAAGATGGATCCGCTCAAACGATATACGAATACTAATATTGAGCTTAAAGCACAAGGTGTCGGAAATCTTATTAGTGGATTGATTGGCGGATTGCCAATGACTTCAGTAATTGTGCGAACTTCAGCGAATGTTAATGCAGGTGCGAGAACTAAGATTTCAGCGATTGCACACGGTATATTTCTCTTAGTAGCGGTAATCGCAATCCCCACTATCTTAAATAAAATTCCTTTGGCCTGCTTAGCCGCTATTTTATTGATGACGGGCTGGAAACTAGCTAATCCATCAGTATTTAAGCACATGTGGGATAACGGGAAATTCCAGTTCTTCCCCTTTATTGTCACCGTCCTTGCTGTAGTCTTTACCGACTTATTAAAAGGTGTCGCTATTGGGTTAGTCGTAAGCGTCTTCTTTATTCTAAGAGGAAATATGAAGCTTGCCTACTTCTTCAAGAAAGAAGAACATCAGACAGGTGAAACAATTCATATTGATTTGGCACAGGAAGTCTCTTTCTTGAATAAGGCGGCTATTAAGCAAACGCTGGCACATTTACCGAAAGAAAGTAACGTTATAATTAATGCGGCGGATACAGTTTATATAGATCACGATGTACTGGAACTAATTAGAGATTTTGTAAATTTTGGGGCGAAGGAAAACGATATTACTGTTAGTTTGGTGGGTTTTAAAAAAGCTTACAAAATGGAGAATTCTCACCATGTTACATCTTCGCTTGACGGCATCACCACTCTTTCGGGAACTCAACAATCACAAGTTACTTCGTCTTAGCGCTTGTTTTATTGCGCAATTTTAGCAGCGGCGATTCTCGCTAAGGGCAGGTCTCTTATGATCGCGGAACGTACTAAAAATGAAAAGGCAAAGGCGTTAGATCATTTGCAGCAGGTATTAGCGCACGCCGCGCATTTTTTGCCCGCCCAAGGCCCGATAGGCGTGTTTATTCACCACAATACGCTGCACGCGTTTCAACACTTACCGTTTGAATCCGCCGTACAGGAAGCCGCGCGGCTGTTTGAGACGGAACCATTTTTGACTGAGGCCGCTTATCGCAAGGAATTATCCGTTGGGCGTATTTGCCGCGAAGACCTTGATGTCGTACTCGCACGCGAAGCTGATGAGGAAATTTTGCCGTGCCTTTTGCGCCGTCGGGAATTGCGGCGAATGCTGCTTGATCCAGGGCTGCGTTCCATTACACCGGAAAATATTGAATGGCTGATGGATGAAGATAAATTACTGGATCAGTTGCGCATTGATCTTGCGCCTCATATGCGGCAAGCAGTGCTGGATAGTAAAGATGAAAGCGTTGCTGTACGAGCTTTATTCGCAGCTTGCTTTCGCCGCCTGCCAAATACTGAATCTCCTTTGTCAACAAATCCGACACGTCCGCGTGATGCATTATTGAGATTGAATGGCATTGATACTGACGAAATCATCAATGCTTGGCTCATTCGTTTGTGTACAGTATTTTTGGATCAAGGGTTGTCATATTGGGCGATGCCGCTGCGCGAAAAAGGATTTTATGAATCGGTGCGCGCGTTGATGCGCCAGCCGGGAATGTTGCCGTCTGCTTTGTTGGATGGTTTGAAAAATACGTTTCAGCAACAGGAAGCACAACACCAGACTGCCGCAGACGTTGTGCTCAATTGCCTACATAAATTTGGCATCCCGCAATCCGAATGGGAATCTATTATCACCGCAGAATTGCTGGCTTTACCGGGTTGGGCGGGACTGCTGCACAAACTGGAAGCGGAACCAGAACTGACTCCGCACGAGCAAGTGCCGTGTTCATTGCTGGATTTTCTTGCGGTTCGGTTAACGATGACAGTGGTTGCCACTGAAAACGCGCGGCGCGAACACGGATCAGTGCTACAATTCTGGTCACAATGGCGTCAACCGATAACGATTGCGCCGCTGACCGAAGCGCAGCAAATGGCAAAAGCTGCGCGCCTTTTTGATGTAGCGCAATTGCTAGGTTTTTCAGCCGAAAAAATCAACTCCTTGCCCGCTGATGAATTCAATTTGTTGGTTACAGAAATCAACGCTTTTGATAATTGGGAACGCCGCCGCGTTTGGCATCTGGCGTATGAATATCGCCACGAACAGGAAATTCTGCGGCCTTTGCTTTCGCATCGCGCTACGATTGATCCGCGTCGTCCTGCTAATCGCCCTGCCGCGCAAGTAATTTTTTGCATAGATGAGCGCGAAGAATCCATTCGCCGAGCGCTGGAAGAAATTGATTCGAGCGTTGAGACGTTGGGGGCAGCCGGATTTTTTGGCGTTGCGCTGAATTATCAAGGCTTGGATGATGCACACGCAGTTGCACTCTGTCCCGTAGTTGTCACGCCGCAACACGCTGTCGTTGAGCGTTCGCACGAAGCTGATCAGAATTTGTTACGCCAACGCCAGAGCCGCCGCAAGTTGTGGGCAGATCTTGCGCACAATAGTTTTGTCGGTTCGCGCACGCTGTTGCGGGGCTGGCTTGGCACCATAGGCTTGGGTTGGCTTTCAGTTTTTCCGCTGGCGACGCGTGTGTTGTCGCCGCGTCATGCGGGCAATTTATATGCGCGGTTGGAAAGTCTGTTTTTGCCTGAGCCGCGCACCGAATTGGCATTGCTGCGCGAAGATATTACGAGTCAGGAAAAAATTGCGGGCTTCTATCCCGGATTCACAATCCAGGAACAGGCTGAGCGAATCGCCGGAACATTGCGGGCGGCAGGTTTGGTCGAAAATCAGGCACGGCTGGTAGTGATTCTTGGACACGGTTCTACCAGTCTGAACAATCCGCATGAATCGGCACACGATTGTGGTGCGTGCGGAGGTCGGCGTGGCGGGCCAAACGCACGTACGTTTGCGGCGATGGCAAATCATCCACAGGTGCGCGCGACGATGCGCGAACTTGGACTGAACATTCCTGAAGACACATGGTTTGTCGGTGGTTATCACGACACTTGCAATGATGTAGTTGAGCTCTTTGACACGACAGCGATTCCGGCCACGCACGCGGCAGAGTTTGCCCGCTTGTCTGGATCACTTGATCGTGCGCGAGCGGCAAATGCACTGGAACGCGCGCGTCGTTTTGAAGCGGCATATCATGACATAACGCCGCAGGCTGCATTGCATCACGTCGAAGAACGGGCCGAGCATCTTGCCGAGCCGCGCCCGGAATACGGTCATTGCACCAACGCTGTCTGTGTCGTCGGGCGACGCAGCATCACGCGCGGGTTGTTTTTAGATCGCCGCGCTTTTCTGATTTCTTACGACCCTGAATGCGACCCCGAAAATAACAGCCTTGCTGCAATTCTGGGTGCTGCGGGGCCAGTCTGTGCGGGTATCAATCTCGAATATTATTTTTCGTTTGTGGATAACGAAGGCTATGGTTGCGGCACGAAATTGCCGCACAACGTTACGGGTCTGGTGGGCGTAATGAACGGTCACGCCAGCGATTTGCGGACAGGATTGCCGTGGCAAATGGTTGAAGTGCATGAGCCTGTGCGGTTGTTGCTGATCGTTGAGAATACGCCGCAGAATGTGATGGAGGCCGCGCGGCGCAGCGCTGTTGTAACTGAGTTGATTGAGAATCGCTGGATTCGATTGGCTACGATTGATCCTACTCATGGAAAAATTCACATTTACTGTGACGGTATTTTTGAGCCGCTCAACGATACCGTGCAATTGCCTGAAATCACTTCGTCGGTGGAATGGTTTCGCGGCAAGCTGGAGCATTTGCCGATTGCACGCGTTACTGCGACTTCTGCGCACGCCAGCAGCGCCCATTGAATTTCTGTTCAGAGTTTCTGAATATTCTCGTCCTACTTTTTACTATGAATGACGGCCTCTTACTTAGTTTGCTGATTTTGTTGCCAGGCAGTTTTTGCGCGGCGTTAGGCATTAGTTGGCTGCTCGGCTGGCGAATGTCTGAGCGTCCGGTCGCTCGGTTGACGGCTGCTTGTTATAGCGCAGTGCTGCTGGTTGTTGCTGCGCTTTGGGGGCAATTGCTCTCTAGCGGCAAAACGCAATTGCACGCTGTTTATGGCAACTGGTTTGAGGTCGGACATTATCATTTTCCGCTGGCGTTGTGGGCAGATTATATTTCGCTGCCATTGCTCACGCTCAGCGCTGTGCTGACGGTTCTCGTGGCAGTTTTTTCGCGCCGCTACATTCATCGTGATGCCGGATTCTTTCGGTTTTTCATGCTGCTGAATTTGTTCGGCAGCGGCATCTTGTTGTTTTTTGCGGCGGGTTCGTTTGACTTGATGATCGGCGGCTGGGAAGTCGTCGGCGTCACTTCGATTTTGCTGATTGCGTTTTTTCAGCATCGCAATGATCCAATTTATAGCGCCTTGCGCGTCTTTGCGACTTATCGCGCCTGCGATGTAGGTTTGCTTGTGGGTGTCGTGCTTATGCACATTTTTGTAGGCACTTCAGAATTCACAGAAATCCTGCCAAATAATATTGAGCAACATACTCCTTTGCTGGGAAGTTCGGCGACGATGGTCGCCTTTTTATTGTTGTTCGCCGCAATGGGCAAAGCCGCGCAAGTGCCATTTTCAGGTTGGCTGCCGCGCGCGATGGAAGGGCCAACACCGTCAAGCGCAATTTTTTACGGCGCACTTTCTGTGCACGCTGGAGCTTATTTGCTGTTGCGCGCGCAGCCAATTATTGCGGCCTCGTCATTTGTGGCTGAAACAATTATTGTGGTTGGCTTGCTCACGGCGTTGCACGGAACTTTTGTCGGACGCACTTGTGCCGATGCCAAGACTTCGCTGGCGTATGCTTCGATGACGCAACTGGGAATTATTTTTATTGAGATTGGCTTCGGCTGGCAGACATTGGCGCTGTGGCACATTGTCGGACACGCGCTGATTCGCACGTTGCAATTTTTGCGGGCGCCTTCGATGCTACATGACCATCATCGCTTGCATTCAGCGGCGGGCGGACACCTCGGCGCGACGGGCGCTTATTACGAAGCGTTATTGCCGCAAGGTTTGCAAAGCTGGTTGTATCGGTTGGCGCTAGATCGTGGCCATCACGATACTTTTTTAGATCGGTTTATGATCGCTCCACTTTTACGGCTTGCCGCTCTATTGCAGTATTTTGAGCAAAAATGGGTCGGGCTTTTTGGCGGCACAATCAACGCGATGGATCAGCCGCTTGCGGCGAAGGCTGGTTTGGTAACGCTGGGACAATCGCTCAAGCAAAAAACGGAGGGAGCTGATGCCTGATCGTTTATTTTTTCCGCTCCTGAGCTTCAGCGTATTTCTACCAATTGTGCTTTCCATCTTCGTATGGAAATTGGCGAATAATGAAACGGCCAGACGGTGGACTGCCACGGGCCTTGCTGTAAATTTCATTGCGTTATTGACCGCGAGCCTCAGCGTTGCGCGCGTTCCTGCCGCACGTCTTACCGAACCGCTTTGGCAATGGTTTGTGGTAGATGCGCTGAATGCTGTGCCGCTGGCGTTGTTTGCTGCACTCGTTTTAGGTGTCGTGATATTGGCCCCAAAACGCAAACTGACGCCGCAATGGCTGGCAGGGTTGTTATGGGTGAGTGCTGCGACAACGGCTGCTTATGCGGCAAATAATCTCATTATTTTTGTGCTGGGTTGGGCTGGTTCGCTGGCTCCGTTTTTATTAACGCGCGCGTTTGCTCGTCCAGCGTTTGCTGCCAAAGTAAATTTGCCAATGGCAAACTCGTCAGTCACCGGCAAAAGAGCGCTGCCTGTGTTTGCGCAGTTCGCCCTGATAACCAGTCTCGTGAGTTTGTGCATTGGTATTGGGCTGTTGATTTATGCTGTGCCGCAGGCGAGTTGGCAAGAGGCGATTAGCCTGACGCTGGCTCGTACAGGCGATACGCAATTGTTGTTTACCGCATTTGCATTTTTGATGGGCGCAGTAATTTTGCGCAAAGGAATTTTTCCCGCGCACTCGTGGGTTGTGACTTCGTTTGAGCACGGATCGTTATTGCCGCTGACATTATTGGTGAACGGGCATCTCGGCGCGTTTTTAGTGGCGCGAATTGTTCTGCCGCTTTTGCCTGATGTCGCGCACAATGCGTGGCCGCTCTTCAGCAATTTAGGCTTGTTTACTGCTGCATACGCGGCGGTGCTGGCGCTTGTCGCAAGCAACCCACGTCGTTTGCTCGCGCTGGTGGCAATCAGTCAATCCGCATTTTTGTTGACAGGCCTCGAAAGCAACACGCCCGTAGGCATTGCCGGATCGCTGGTGCTGTGGCAGGTCGTGGCAGTTTCGACAACGATGATTGCCGCTGTTTACACAGGATTGGAAGCGCGCTTGGGCGCGACGCTTGATGACAAAGGATTCCTTGGCTTAGCTGTTGGCGCGCCACGTTTAGCTGTCTTTTTTGCGGCAGGGGGGCTTGCGTTGGTGGGCTTGCCGCTCACCCTTGGGTTTCCGGCGGAAGATTTATTGTTGCAGGGGACACTGGCTGCGAATCCTTATCTCGGCGTTGTTTTGCCAATCGTGACTGCGCTCAATGCGTTTAGTGTAGTGCGACTTTTCGCGCGGCTGTTTCTCGGTCAGCCAATTGTGGCGGCGCGGGATTTAGCCGACGCCTTGCCGCGCGAACGATGGGTATTAACTGCGGCTTTGTTATTTTTATTACTAGGCGGACTGTTTCCGGCTCCGCTTTTGCGCTTGCCCGCATTAGCCGCAGAGCGGATCGTTAATTTGGTTGCAGGCGAATTGCATACCGCACAACTGCCTAAAAATTAGTTTGCTAATTAGTTTGTCAGGCAAAATAAAATGTCCTGTCTGAAGTAAGTTTCAGACAGGACATTTTATTTTGCAATGATTTGAATTTATGCCGCGCGTTCCATTTTTGCCGTATCTTCAGTCGCGCGCATGCGGCGCGGAAATGTTTTGGCGGTGTATTCCGCAGTGACAGAAACAAATTGAGATTTCTCTGGATCGAAGGCTAGGATTTTTCCGCTCTCGATTTCATAAATCCAAGCGTGCAATTGTACTTTGCCTTTTGCTAAACGTGCTGCGACGGCAGGATAAGTACGCAAATTATCAACTTGTACTAAAACATTTTCTTTGATTGCCGCATTCAATAAATCAATGCCGGTGCAATCCTGATAATTTTCCAGCACAACCTGACGCGTAGCTTCAGCATGTTTGAGCCAGCCTGCTACTAATGGTAATGGCGCAACATCTTCTGGATTCAGTAAGCCTTTCATCGCGCCACAATGTGAATGCCCCATTACAATAATGTGCGCAACATTTAATGCCGCGACCGCATATTCAATGGTCGCCCCTTCGCCGCCACTCGACGCGCCATAGGGCGGCACAATGTTTCCCGCATTACGCATCACAAATAATTCACCGGCTTTTACCTGAGTAAGCTGCTCGGGCATGATCCGCGAATCAGAGCAGGTAATCAGCAAAGTTTCCGGCGATTGTCCCTGCGAAAGTTGCGAATAGAAAGCCTGTTGTTCAGTAAATTGTGTTGTTTGAAAAGCATGAATTCCGCGCACAAGTTTTTCCATAATAAATCGTCCTTACAGGGGAGATAAAGCGTTTTTCTAATTAATTAAAATCAGCAAGCAGAATGCCTGACGATTCTGGTGCTTCATAAAGCAATCAGTGCGCCATTCGCTAAATTGCTCTATTCCTTACATAAGTTGAAATTGACTGGATAAAACCCTGAGGCAGAATGCCGCAACTTTGTGATGATTTGTCACACCCTGGTTATAAAATTGAATAAAAACCAACTGAGCTTGTATCAATTGAGTTACCGCTGGCTATCCCTTATTGTCAGCCTATGTGAAAGCTGAGTACGCAATAATGTGGCACATAATTCGCTATAGCGGCTAAGCTTGTTATGCGAGAGGTTAATCAACAAAATATGAAAATTAGCTCGCGGTTAATTATCCTATTGGCACTGAGCGTAAACGCCGTGTTATGGATCGCCACATTTTTTATTTTGCGCCAATTGGAAACGAATTTGAAAACGGCGGCGCGGGATGAAATTCGCGCACACGTCACTACGTTACAGTTGGCGCTAGAGGAGGATTACGTTACGGGGCGTACGTTGGACGCACAACGATTAATTAATCGCTTGAGCACAAATACGAGCATTTATGGTGCGATTCTTTTCAACAAGGATGGGCAGGTAGATATTGTCTCACATAAGCTTAACACACAGGAAACCACTTATCTGGACGCTGTAAAACATGTATTGAATACTGCCCAGCCCGCCGAAATCATTCGTCAGATTAACGGCGAAGATGTTTTTTCGATTATTGCGCCAATCAAAAATGGCGAACAAGTGGTCGGTGCGATTGCGATTGCGCAGCCAATTTCCTTCATTCGCTCTGAACTCAGTCGCGAACGGCAAAATATTGCCTGGACGGCGATGGGTATTTCAGTCGCAATCCTGATTGTCGTTTCGCTGGTTTTGCATTTTAGTTTGTCGCGCCCAATCAAATCTTTACTGGATGGTGCGGTTGCGATTGGTGCAGGAAATTTGTCGCATCGTGTAGCCGTACCGCGCAGCAGCGGCGAATTTTTACAGCTTGCCGAGGAGTTTAATTGCATGGCGGATCGGCTCGGCGACCAACGTCAGGCTTTAGCCCGTGAAGCTGAAGAGCGGATTGCGCTGAGTGAGAAATTGCGCCATAGCGAGCAATTGGCTGCCGTCGGAAGATTAGCGGCTGGGGTCGCGCACGAAATGGGCGCACCATTGCAAGTTATTGATGGGCGTGCCAAACAATTGCTGGATCGCAATGAAAACAATTTGGAAATGCGCCAGCGCAATTTGACAATCATCCGCACCCAAGCGGAACGTATTACGCGCATTGTGCGCCAAATGCTTAATTTGTCGCGCCCTTATCACCTGCAAATCAAGTCGGTAAAAATCAATGATTTAATTTGCGAGGCACTGGAGGCCGTAGAATTTCTGGCGGCGACAAACAATGTGCAAATCAATCCCAAATGTCCGGCTGAAATTGTTGCTGAAGTTGATGCTGAGTTAATTTTACAAGTACTTTTGAATGTTTGCCAAAATGCAATTCAAGCCATGCCAGCAGGAGGAATCCTGACGATAGAATGTTTTAGTGATCGTTTCGGGAAAGCTCCGCTGATTAAAATTAGCGATACTGGCACAGGCATTTCACCTGAAAACTTAGCCCATATTTTTGACCCTTTTTTTACCACAAAGGAAGCAGGGCAAGGTACAGGGCTTGGGCTAGCAGTCAGTCGCCGCATAATGGAAGAACACGGTGGTCACATCGAAGCTGAAAATAATCCGGCAGGCGGCGCGATTTTTTATCTGTATCTGCCACAACCGAAAAATGGTAAGACTCAAATATGAAAGCAAGATTTTTAATTGCCGAAGATGATGCGGACTTACGGGATTTGTTGCAGGACGATCTCGAAGACGCTGGTTATGAAACGATTGCCGCTATTGATGGGCGTGCAGCATTGTCACATATCGAGAATCAGAAAGAGTGTATTGATGTGGTGATTACCGATGTGAATATGCCTAACCTGTCCGGTGCTGAATTATTACAGGTTGTGCGTACTAAGCGACCTGAAGTTCCTGTCATCGTGATTACCGCGTTCGGCTCAGTCGAGCAGGCTGTTGAGCTGGTCAAGAGTGGTGCATTTCAATATTTGACGAAACCGTTCGTTACGGATGAACTGATTCAGACGATAGAGCAGGCGTTGTCCCAAAGTGCTCCGTTGCGTGAACAGGCGCAATTGCGGCGCGAACTACCTGCTTCTGATTTGGAAATTGTTGGTGCCTCGCGGCAGATGAAAGAAACGCTCAAGCTGTTAACAAAAGCCGCACGCAGCTCCAGCACTGTGTTGGTGACAGGTGAATCAGGCACGGGCAAAGAATTATTTGCCCGTTCGATTCACAAATCTTCGGGGCGTTCAGGACAATTTGTGCCAGTGAATTGTGCGGCAATACCGCACGAATTAATCGAATCTGAATTGTTTGGCCATACCGGACAGGCTTTCACAGGAGCCAAGCTGGCGCGGGCGGGATTATTTGAATCGGCAGATAACGGCACACTTTTTTTGGATGAAATCGGCGAATTGCCATTGGCAGTACAGCCCAAATTATTGCGTGTTTTGCAGGAAGGAATGATCCGTCGTGTTGGCGCTGATCGTGAGCGCGAAATCAAGGTGCGCGTCGTCGCCGCTACCAATCGAGATTTGGAAAAAGAAGTTGCCGAAGGCCGCTTCCGCGAAGATTTATATTGGCGTTTGAATGTGATTCATTTACATGTGCCGCCACTGCGCGAACGCCCTTTGGATATTCCGTTGTTGATTGATTATTTCTTAAACAAACAAGCTGAAAAGACGCAAAGCCCGCCCTTCAATATTACTTCAGAAGCGCTGGCGCTGCTTACAGCTTATTCGTGGCCTGGCAACGTACGCGAACTCGAGAACGCGTTGGAACGTGCGATTGCTTTGGCGGAAGGGTTTGTGCTAACGCCGCAAGATTTGCCGGAGCGTATTCAGAACAGTGATAAAACTTCTGTTGTGCTCACAAAGGCAAAAACAGCACGGTTAACGTTACATGAATTGGAAAAAGAATATATTTTTGAAACCCTGCGCCTGACAAACGGCAATAAATCACGCGCGGCTGAAATCCTTGGTTTTGATCGCCGCACGTTACATCGCAAACTGGACGAATATCGAGAGGCTGATCCGACTATTCCATTTTAGCGACCAGTTTTATGGCGGAAATTGGCGCGTGAGCCAAGGCGTGAATACTCGCCTTGGCTTTTTAGTTACCAAACTTGGCAATGATTTGCGCTTGAATTTGCGGCACACTCAATCCTTGCTCACGTTGTAAATGGAAAGCCATCAAAGCTTCATCCAGGCAGGTTGAGCAACCCGCCGAATGATCGTCCTCATAACAGCTATGCAGGCTCTTGTGTCCAAACCCTCGGTCGCAATAACAAAAGCACGGTAATTGCGCGAGCGTTTCAGGAATTTCCTGCGCGACGCGATAAGCCTTTTTCACTTGGTCACCTGTGAACTGATCTGGCGAAAGCGTCGGTGGTAACGGCTTCGGAATACTAGCTGCATCTTTGAAATGCGCCGGAATTTCAAGTTTGGGTGAAGCAGATGCGGCGACAGCACCAGCCGCCTCGTGCGTCGCTGAATGTTGATGTTGCGTTGTGGCGGTTGCTGTAGAGGGCTGCTCAGTGGATGAGCAGCCCGCGAATGTGATGGCGCAAATCAATGCGCCAAAAAATATGGCAGCGAATTTCATACGATTATTTTAATGCTTGTTCGATAGCGCCAGTGACGGCTTCGCCTTCAGGTTTATCTTTGCTCTCAAAATGCTTAATGATTTTGCCGTCTTTGCCAATCAGGAATTTATTGAAATTCCATGACACATCGCCCGCCTGACTCGTCAAAAATTGATAGAGCGGCGCGATGTTTTCGCCCTTCACTGAAATTTTAGCGAACAGCGGAAACGAAACATTGTATTTCGTTTGGCAAAACGTTTTGATCTCTTCGTTCGTGCCAGGTTCCTGTCCCATAAAATTGTTAGCAGGGAAGCCAAGAATTACCAAGCCTTGATCTTTATATTTGCTGTATACGGCTTGTAGCCCTTCGTATTGCGGCGTGTAACCACATTTGCTGGCTACGTTGACGATCAATAAAACTTTGCCTTTGTAGGTGTCCAATTTTACATCTTGTCCGTCAATGGTTTTGACGGAGAAATCCAAAACAGACTTTTCGCTCATGGTTGTTTTTCCTTTCGCTTCGTCTTTGATGGGCGAAGTGCTGGCGATTGAGCTGCACGCGGCAGTAACAATAAACACCACTAACAAGGCGCCGCTCATCAGCAGAATATTTTTCTTCATTTTGTGTCTCCTAATTTTTTCGCCCGCTTTACTGATGCGGGGCGAAATTTCAATTCAGCGTAGCCTGTTTGCACATCGCGCTCACGCGTGAAGCGCACTGTTGGCAACACCCCAATAACAATTTCAGCCGTTGTGTAAATTTCGCATCCTTTGACTAAATGCCCGCCGATGGTTTTGCCTGTGCCGTCAGAAATCGCAATGTGTAAATGCGGGGCGTCCTGAGCCAGCGTGCCAACCAGCGAAACAATTTCAAATTTGTCTTCCCACACGGTTGACTCTGATTTATTCGCCAATCGCAACGCCGCTTTTTGCAAGCTGCCAACCGCGGTGACGATGTAGCCAGAAGTCAGCTTTTGTTCTTTCGTGAAAAGTTCAAGTTGCTCGCGCAAATCCTGACCTGGATGCAAACGCAGCACGTAGGTTTGCACATTTGTTGTTGCGATTTGTTCACGCGCCAGCACCGAAGTGTTCTTTTTTGTTTGCGCTTGTCCCGCTATAAAAATTATTGTCAAAAAAACGAGCAAAACAAACAAGTAAGTTGATAATTTCTGGCTCTGAATTTTTGGCGAACCACCCTGGCTCACATCGCTCAGCGTCAATTGGCGCATAATCCGTATAAAGTTAAGTGAATCGCTTCCGCTTTAAATTTCGTGCGACGAGCAGCGGCGCGCATCAAGGGCAAAATTTCTTCCGTCTCAAAATCCGCAAGCGTACCGCACTCAGTGCAAAGCGCGTGGTCGTGGCGATCTGTGCGCCGATCAAAGCGGCTTGCGCCATCGCCAAATTTAAGTTCGCCGATCAATTTTTTCTCTGTCAAATAGCGCAGCGTGTTGTATACCGTAGCGAAGCTAATGCCCGCCAATTTTTGACTCGCCAAATTAAAAATTTCATTTGCGGTCAAATGAGCTTCCGTTTCGCGGACTACAAAAAGTACAGCCGTGCGCTGTTTTGTCAATTTGGGGAGTATTGCGGGGAATGTTTGTTTCATTGCTTCCTCAAAAGTGAAATTAGAATAATTCTAAATTAGTGCTAAGTAAAGAAGCCCAAAATTTCTTTGATAAGCAAAAGGCTCGCGTCAACGTTAACCTGAGCCTTTTGATAGCTTGAATGGATTGAAAAACTGCTTTTGTATTTAGATCGTTGCAATTTCGCCTTGCGCAAATAAATACGCCAGCCATTGTCTGGTTAATTTTTCCTGCACGGAATTCGCTTTCAGCCGATCATCGAGATGGCCGAAATCTACAGCATCAAGCAATTGATCCTGATTGAAGCACGAGAAAACAAAACTCTCTTTTCCTGTTACGGGATCAATATGACGCTGCAAACATTGGGCGCAAACTTCTTTCATCATGCATTGCATCGGCGAGTTGATGGAGCCAATCGCTACGTGTTCGGGCTTGAATGCGCCCGCGAGTAAGCCGCTTTTGCGGGCGACTTTTACTGCGCCCATCATTTTGTCGGAGCCAATCACAATGATGCGATCAACGTCGCACAAGCGGAATAATCGCTCGCCAAGTTTACCTTCGTTGTAAGCTTGCATCGCTTGCACAATGTTGCCGGAAAAACTTTGATCTTGTGGGCGCTGCGGCGTCGGTGTAATCATTCCGATGTCGGAAGCCCAAATTACTTGATCTGTACCTTCCTCAATTTCTTCGCGTTTGAAAACATCTACAGCATTTTTATAGCCCGCAAAATAAATTACTTTGTTGTTATTCGCTTTCATTGCTTTGGCGATGGAAAACAGTACTGCATTGCCGAGTCCGCCGCCTGCGAGCAGAACCGTTTCATTTTCTGGAATTTCTGTCGGCGTTCCTGTCGGCCCCATTACGACGACTTCTTCGCCGGGGTTGAGCATCGCGCACAAATCAGAACTGCCGCCCATTTCCAACACGATCATTGACAATAAACCCTCTTCCGGCTCGTGCCACGCGCCTGTCAGCGCAAGCCCTTCCATCATCATGCGCGTGCCTTTAACGAGCGGCGCGTTAACTTCAAAATTTTGCAAGCGATAAAACTGCCCGGGCTGGAATTTTTGCGCTGCGAGAGGCGCGCGCACTGTTACATCCACGATATTTGGTGTGAGCCGTTCGACGCGTACGACTTTGGCACTGAGTTGATCGTCAATATGCGCGGCAAATACTTGAAATTTTGCTTCACGCGTCGGTTGCGCACTGGCGTCAAGTTGCGCAAATTCCTCAGCAAAACAGCGTACTACTTCGTGATAACCATGCTTGGCTGAAGCCATTGCTTTGACGACGTTGCCTGCGTATTTCGGATGGTTGTCGCCGTAATATGTGATGTAACGTCCGTTGCTTTCGTACGAAGTAAAAAAGCCAATTTCTCCGTCAGTAACCTGCGTTAATTTCTTTGTGCCGTCTTGCTCAAGTTTAAAGCCCAGAAAATATTTATTCCATTTATCCAGTTGGAAAGTGCCGGGATATTCTCGTTCATAAATCACGTTCGGGCTTGTGCCTGCGGCTACGCAAACGGTTTTGGCGGGTAGCGTGACAAATTCGCCAGTGCTATACCATTTGCCGTTTTCATCTTTGGCTTGCCGTTCAAATTTGATGGCGGAAACCGCGCCGGAAGCATCGGGAATCGCTTCGACAGGTGACATGTTTTCGACAATGTTGATGCCTTCTTCAAAGGCTTTTTCGACCTCTTCGTGATTGAGACGATAGGCGGGTGAGTCCTGTAACGATTTGCGATAGACGAGCGAAACGCCGCCCCACGATTTGACGAGCGGCACAAAATTCGGCTCTTCATTTGCCGCCGCTGCGCGTTCACGTTCGGCACGAATGGCGCGTCCGTGGGACAAAAATAATTCTGCCAATTCGCGCTCTTCAGTGGTGTGATACGCTGACCAGAATTTTTCTTCGCCTGCGTCCGCGACCAATGTTTCATAGCGATGCAGCATTTTTTCGACTTGCACCGGATAGTACGCAAACATTTCTGTCGTAGTGTCTACGCCTGTTAATCCGCCGCCGATCACAAGCGCAGGCAATTGCACTTGTAAATTGGCGATGGTGGATTCTTTGAATGCGCCCGTTAATTGCAGCGCCATCAAAAAATCGCTCGCTTGGCGCACACCGCGAATCAGGTCATTTTTCATGCCCGCCATTGTTGGGCGTCCCGCTCCGGTCGCAATGGCAATGTGATCGAAACCCAAATCCCACGCGTCTTCAATCGTAAGAGTTCCGCCAAAACGCACGCCGCCGTAAACTTTAAAATGTGTGCGCCGCGCTAAAATTAAATGCAACAGCGTCAGGAAATTTTTGTCCCAACGCACGGTGATGCCGTATTCGCTGACGCCGCCGAAACCTTCGAGGTTGCGTTCATCCAGCGCGTTGTAAATTTCGCTCCAGCTTTTAATGGGTTGCGGAATCGTATTCGCATCGCCGACGTAATTTTTTGGGAGCGGTTCGATTTTCAAGCCGTCCACGCCGACTACGCCAAATCCTTCGTTGAGCAAATAATGCGCAAGCGTGTAGCCTGCCGGGCCTAACCCCACGACCATGACATTTTTGCCGTTGTAAGGCAACGCGTGCGGGCGACGCACATTGAGCGGATTCCAACGCGTGAGCAGGGAATAAATTTCTACGCCGTAGGGAAGTTTCAGCACGTCAGTCAGCGCGCCCGTTTCGATTTGCGGAATGTCTACGGGCTGCTGTTTCTGGAATACACAAGCCTTCATGCAATCGTTGCAAATGCGGTGACCTGTGCCTGCGCACATTGGATTGTCAACGGTGGCGACGGCTAATGCAGCGAGAACGTCACCTTTGCCGCGCAGCAAATTCATCTCCGAAATTTTCTCGTCAAGCGGGCAACCAGCCAAATTAATTCCCAACGGATTTTTGCGCCACGAACCATCTTTTTCGACGAAGCCGGACGAACAGGAATCTTTGTCGCGCTCGTGGCAATAGAGGCAATAATGCGCTTCGTCGAGTACCTGACGATTGTTCATACGCGCGTCGGTGAGTTTGAATCCATCGCGCCGCCGCAATTTTTCATCAGGCCCGACCAATAATTCAGGAACCGCCACATCGCGCCGTTCGATTTGGACTAAATGATCAAAATTGAGTGCGTGCGGCACATGATAACTAACCCAATTTTGCACACGTGCAGGTGCAACTTCAGGCAACGCCGCCGCCCAATGCTCCAGCGTTCTCAGTGACTCAGCATTTTCTTTGTTGGCTTGCCAAAATTTTGCGGCAGCTAATTCTTCATCAAGCTCCGAAAGATTTTGCTGGATGAAAGAATTTTTGATTTGTTCGTCGAGGGCAGGGAATGTCTCGATAGCAGCGGCAATTGCCTCGGCGGTCAATTTTTTGACGCGGCGCTGAATGAATAATTTTTTGTAATCGGAAATGACCGCTTCATTTTCGGCTTGCGCGAAATGGGCGTTCAGTTCGTTCGTAACGTGAAAAAGTTTGGCGACAAACTGACTCAAATGGGGGGCGACTTTGACGAGTAAATTTGATTCATCTTTTTGTGAAAAATCTTTGCCTTGCCTGGTGCGATATTTTGCAAACTCCTGCGCTAATAGGGGGGCAGCTTTTTCTAGTTCCATTAGAAAATGTTCTGAGAGCGTTTGCAAACGCGCAGCGTCATACAAATCGGCATAGCGAAAATCACTAACACCAAGCACGATATTATTTTCAGTCTTAGAAAGATTATTGGCAGGGGAAGAATTTTGTGAATTCACGGGTAAAACTCCATTGAAATAAAAACTCAGTATTACGAAATCGGGAAGTATAGCGCAATTTTTCGGCTGATTCTAATCGCAGATTGCTCATTGTTCTGCTCTTTACTTAGCACAATCGCGCCTCCACTAACAGGTTAAAACTCCTTGAATTTATTGGGTGATAGTCGCAAAAACTTTTCTTGCGACAGGCTATCGTCTGTGTTAATCTCAATCTGCAATTTAATCAAAGGACAAACAATTCGAAATACGCCCTCACAAACTCTTCACAAGCGTATTTGATTCTAATTTGAGTAAACTGCATTCCGCTCCACGCCAGCGGATTTGGTTGACGGAGAATCAACCCCCAGAATTTTAAGCTCAATTCACTGGGACTAAGGTGATTTCCCTGCGATGAAGGTAAATCGGCAACCTTCTGCTTTTCGCAATGAAATAGCGAGCGAATATCGCCTACCATTTTGGCCCGTTGGGGCGACGCTTTAAATCCTATCTTAACGACCCCCTCTTTAGAGACAGCGTCGCACATAAAATATTGGAGTACCCTATGCAACCCGAGCATCACCTTATACGTGGTTTTGTTTTTGCTGTCGCAAGCAAGTTATTCACTCTGTCATTGTTGTTTGGTTTCGCGCTTTACATTAGCAGCTACAACGTTGTTCGTGCGCAAAGCGCGAACGCCCCAATTATAATTGGGCCGGGACAGCCGCAAGTTGGCTCTGCTGCGCCAAAAAGTAACGCGAGCAGCAGCAAGGCAGGCTCTGTGCTTTTTTTCCATGAATACGTAAGTGATAGCACACAACCGGATCAAGTGAATACTTTAGTTAGTTTGACCAATACAAACCCTGCCGAAGGCGCAACATTGCGTTTGATTGCCGTGCATGATTGCACAACTGATGAAAAATTTATCAATCTTGGCCCCAATCAAAATCGCACTTTGCTGATGAGTCGGGAGTTCCCCGATTCAATTGGCTATATGATAGCAGTGACCATAAATAGTGCAGGCGCACCGACGCAATTTAACTGGATTATTGGCACCGCTACTGTGCGTAGTTGGCAAGGTTTTGAGGGTAGCTACAATGCTTTTGCAGTGGCGAAGCGCAGCGCAGGCGCTGTCAAAGGGGATGGCACTTCCTTTGCTTTGCAATTTGATGGCGTGCAATTTGATCGGCTGCCCCAAATGGTTGCCCTCGACAATATTCAAGGGGCAGATGGTGAAGTGGCGATTTACTCGCCGCCTACACGAATTGGGACTGCCAGCGTTGGCTATAACTTGAAGCTCAAAGCTACAATCTACGATCCCTTTGGTACAGGCGTGACAAGTGACGTAGATGGATATGCTTGCGGACTTTACGACAGCATTGCGAATGTGTGGAGCGATAAAAATTTAGCAGGAATAATTAAGAAAGGTGCAGCAAGCTGGGCGACTTTTAAAGCGCAGGACGCCACCGATAGCAAGAAAATCAAAGACGTACCAATTTTAGGTGTGAGCCTCGGTGCAATTCCAAACAAGAGCAAACGTGGCGCCGTCACAATGCACGTACTTGATTGGATGGAAAGCTACACAATTGCTTTGCCTACGAACGCGCTGACAGTTCCGGCAGCGCCGGATGTCGCAACACAAGATCAGCTTGATCCGACCAATGGCGCGGGCGGGGCCAGCGAAAGTCGCAGTGGCAGTATTTTGTTTTTCCCGCGTTTTCTCAATGGTACGCAAGGTTCTACGTTAATTAATTTGACGAATACGCATCCAGCGCAAAAAGCTCGCGTGCGCTTATTCTTCAATACACTCAGCCCGGTAGCCGATATTTCCGAAAAAGTGATTTCATTGGAGCCGTTACAAGCGGTGTCTTTGAATGTTGGCGATTACGTGACCGGTCAACGCGGTTGGGTGATGGCCATGGCAATTAATTCCGGGGCACAAGCGAGCCAGTTTAATTACTTAATTGGCAGCGTAGCTATCACTGATGTAAATCAGTTCAGCACGTCATACAATGCATTAGCCGTAGGGAAAAATTCGCCTGGGGTCGTGCCGCGCGCAGATGATGGGAAGACTTCCGACTTACTTTTTGATGATACTGAATTTGATCGTTTACCTGCCACACTCGGGTTTAGTGGGGTAATGAATCAATCTTTCAACAATTCATATTTAGCATATGCTCGGCTAGGCAATTCAATTCTTGAAGCGCCTAGCACTCGTGGCGGCGCAACGGTGAATTATTATGACAATGTCGGCGGCAGTTACACCGCATTAGTTGGAGCACCCGAAGTAAAAATTGGCGATTTTAAAACGTACCGATTTAACCCGACATTGCCTTCCACTGCGCTTGAAGCGAATGCTGGATGGTTTAAACTCCCTTTCAATGTGCCTGTTCTAGCGATAGTAGCGAATTATGCGACCAATACCCTTGCTCCCACACTCACCGAAGGCTGGACAGGTGGACTAAATGGTAGTTATCACTTACACATTTTATCGAATACGGAAAAATTCAATCTGAAAGTTCCGTCCACTAATCCGAACAACAATGCGCCAATTGCCGAAGCTGAAGGCTTGAATTATGAAATGGACGCGCGTAGTGCAGCTGGCACAGTTGTGCGGTTGGATGCCAGAGCCTCAAGTGATCCAGACCCTGAGGATACACTTACATTCCAATGGTTTGATAATGGTAAATTAATTTCTGAAGCTGCGTTATTGGATTATCGGCTGAGTTTGGGTGCACACGACCTCGAACTTATCGTGACCGATTCCAGTGGTGCTCCTAGCGATCCATATTTCCAATCAGTGGAAGTCCTTGATCGTACAGTTCCTACAATTAGCCATCTGCCGAATACGGTTCGAGCTACAACAACTGGCGGTAGCGCCGTTGTGAAATTTGTATTACCTGTTGCCTTTGATAGTGTGGATGGCCCTGTTGCTGTAACGACATCCAGACAATCTGGTAGCGTGTTTCCCGTTGGAATTAGCACGGTTACTTTTACTGCCACTGATCGCGCTGGCAATAAAGCTACTGCGATTTTGGAAATTCAGGTAACGACCGGAACCAGTGATTCACAAACCGGTGGGGACGCTGATAGCACTGCGCCGTTCCTCGCTAATCTTGAGGATCAGTATGTGACACCGGGTGAAGTTCGGAAAATCGCACTGGAAGCGCAAGATGCAGACGGTGATCCTGTGACTTTCAAATTACTTGGTGCTCCTTCTGGTGTCGCATTGGGTAATTATGATCCGGTTGCACGGCGCACAACTTTATTTATCGGGCCGCTTGCCGCCACGACACGCACTTGGCAAGTGCGTGTCGTGGCCAGTGATAATCGTCGGCAAAGCTACACGACAGAATTTTTCAAAATTGCTGTCAGCGATGTCCCCAATAACGGCACAGCCAGCGGGAACGGTAAGAGCAATCGTACACCCACCGCGGCGATGGTTCCTTTAGCTCCGACAATTGCTGCCACCGCAGTGGATGGCGTGATGGTTCAGTTGAATGGCACGCTTTCAAATGATCCTGATTTAGACAGCCTAACCTATAGCTGGAGCGATAATGGAGTGGAAATTGCTCAAGGTGCAGTCGCAGATGTCAAATTAGGGATTGGACAACACTCAATTGTGTTGACTGTTAGCGATGGGCGAGGTGGACGGGCAAGCACTGTGCCAAGTATTGTACAAGTGATTCCGCGTTCGTTAGCAATTATCAGCGTGACGCCGTCGCGGCTGAAACGGGAAACCGATTATATGCTGACGATCATCGGAACTGGCTTTACAGCAGGCGCGAAGGTTTATCTTGGCAGTGGGATCAATGTTTCCACGCCGAGCAGCGTTTCGGAAAGCAGCATTACTGTTGCCATTTCTGTAACCTCCGCAGCGTTAGTTGGTGGGCGCGATTTGTTCGTAATTAATGGCGATGGCAAAACAGCGAAGCTAAGAGCTGGTGTAGTAGTGCAATAATTGCCTCGTTAATTTTCTTTTCCCTTGGTATGCGAACTGATTTCATTAAATGGAATCAGTTCGCTTTTTTCATGGGGAAAATTTGACAGGTATTTGCTTAATTGAGTAGCACTTTTTTTGCCATTGTTTTCGAGAGCGTATCAACCGCTGTCTGGCGCGGGACGGCGATAACTGCTTGTACGCGATTGGCTGATTGCGAGACCTGAATATTATTCAAAAAAATCATTGAAGCTGGGTCAGCCGCTTTCAATTTTTTCCCCAATAAAATTGCCCCTGTGGCTAGTCCTTGCAAATTGCTTGCGGTATTTGCATCGGGCGCAAACCCAACGGTAACAAGTTGGGCGCGCTGTTCGTCAATCGTTAAGATCATCGAAAGCGAAGTTAATTGCGACAATGGCCCCAGCGCGCGGCTTTCGCTGACGGCGTCAATAATAGCGAGTGCCGCTTGATCAATTTGCGGATTCCCCGATTTTATAAAAACGCGCGCATTTGCAATTGCGCCATCGTGTTTGATTTCGCCCATCACACCAACACGCAAATTCGTTTCATTAAAAGCTAGTTTGCCTTCTTGCTTGAGATCATAAAGTTGTTGAATTTGCTCACGAATTGGTCGTGTGTTGATTGGCTTGAAGCCACTAGGCGTAGGCTTCGGCGAAGGTGTTGGTGTCGGCGCAATTTCTGGTTGCTTCGCGGCAATCTGCTGCTGCTTAGTTTCAGCGGCGCGCTCGCGTTTTTTACGCGCTTCTTCAGCCGCGCGTTTCAAGGCAGCGGCGCGCGACTTTTCTGCTGCTTTGAGCTTTTCTAATTCTAGCGTTTTGGTGGGGGCCGCGAAGCCCAAATATTCGCCGGGGTATTTCAGCGGGCGCGAAAGCTTGAGCAAAATCGCACGGTCATACGCTTCATCTACAAATTCGAGGTTGCGCAAACCATAAGCCATTTGCAGCGCAGGCGTAAATCGGTATGCCGTGTAGCCCAGCGCGTGCACCAGCAAAGACACGACAAGCCCAATGATAATGCGCTTCTGGGTTGGCACGAGCGCAGATTTTTCGAGTAGCAACTGCAATTTTTCTGGCTTATTTTCCATCCTGCTTCTCCGCATTTTCGCGCGCTGAAAAAATTAGCACGCTACTTTTTGCGCCTGCTTTGATGCAGCAAGCAAGGTTCAGGCTGGCTGAGCGAAAATTATCTTCCGCTCTCAATTTGCCGTTTTAATGCGATGGCATCACGATCTTGTGAATCAATTTCCAAAGCTAATTTACTGTGTGATAAGGCGCGTCCGCGATCTCCGCGCGCTAAAAATATTTGTCCGAGTGCAATGTGCGCTGCCGTCAAACGCGGATTCCAATAAATCGCGGCTGAATACGCGCTGAGCGCCGTTTCGTTATCGTTGCGTTGTTGCATCACGCGTCCGCGCAAATAATGTGCTTCAGCTAATGTCGGGTCATTCGTCAATGCTTTTTGTAATTCAGTCAGCGCTTCGGCGTCGTTTTTTTCCGTCATTAATTGTTTGGCACGATCCAGACTTTGCAACGCCAATCGCACTTGTGCAGGCGGCAAATTTGTTGCGGACGATTGCCGGCGGCTCAACTTATAAAAATTCACGCGATTAAAATCATTTTTCAAGCGAATCAGCAACGGGATTTTTTCCGGCGCGACCGACCATTTTGCATATTTTTGATTATCAGTTAAGAGCTTGCGCGCTTCCTGATCCGCCATTTCTGCATCAACTTTACGATCTACTAACGCAGCGGTTTTGGCCAGTAAGAATTGCGCTTCGCCATCTTTTGGATTGGCGAGCACGACAGCTTTGAATTCGTTGGCTGCTGAAGCGTAATTTTTGTTTTGCCACAGCGCGTAGCCGAAATTGAACCGCACGGTTGTATCTTGTTGTGCCGAAGCCGCCGCGCGTTGCAAATGATAAATTGCGCGATTGAAATCACCCTTAGCAACTTGCAGCGCGCCAGCGTTGTTCAGCACTTCAACCAACGGAATTGCCGTCGCCAATTTTTCGTAGGTGTCTGCGGCATTACCCGTTTGCCCTAAATTTTGCGCGGCAAGTCCGAGGCAAAATAATCCTTCTAAATAATGCGGGTCATCTTTAATGAGCTCATTAAAATTGCTGAGTGCTTCGGTGTAAGCGCGCTGGCGAAATTTCAGCAAGCCTAACTGATAAATTGCGCGGGCATAATGTCCGACGGATTCCGCCTCGTTAAATTCCTTGATCGCGCGTTTGAGAAATATCTCGCGTGACTTGTCGTCTGGCACCTGAATGGCTTTGACATAAAACTCATAGGCGCGCGGCGGAATCGCCTTGGCGCGACGTTTGAATTGCTCCTGCGAATAAGGCAACGCCGGATCACGTTCGTACAAAATATTCCACGCCAGCAAGCCTTGCAGCGTTTGCAAATCCGTCAACGGGCCACTGAAATTGAATGGTTTTTTGCGGCCTTCCTGCACATCAATCATCCAGGCAGTAATCGCAACCGTTGCAGCACGTCCTTCGCCACTGACGTCATAATTGCCGACGAGCAATAGATTCGCTTGCGCGAGTTGCGCTACACGCAATTCAGTCGCACGCGTCAGTACATCGTTGGAGCGCAGTCCCGCGCGTTCAAACGCCAGTGCGCGCTCATCCGAAGACAGCACGACTAGCCCCGGCGCATCTAACAAATCCGCAAACAGCGCAGAAAAACTTTCGCTGATCCATTGATATTCTGAGCGCCCCGATAAATTTTCAAAGGGGAGCGGCAGCAAAACGTTGTCTGCGGCTTGGGCAGGAAATTGCAGTCCCGCAATAAGGGTGATGAAAAATAAAAATCTGGATAAGCGCATCAATTACTCCCGGCAAAAATCTTTCAAAATGCAACGAGCCGTTCATCATTATACTCGCGCCTTTAATATAACGCGGGAAAGTGGTGAACGGCTCAATAATTTATCGCGCTTAGCACAAAATTAAAAAGCGCCGTATTGCGATTGCAACACGGCGCTTTAAACTAATGGCGACCCGTACGGGATTTGAACCCGTGTTACCGCCGTGAAAGGGCGATGTCCTGGACCGGGCTAGACGAACGGGTCGCAAACTTAAACTGTCGAAGAACAATGTACCTCGGCACAGGAATTGGCGATATTAGCGACTGAATCGAATTTCGTCAAGCGGTCGCTGAAAAATTCACATTTGCGCCAACTTTCAAACACATTTCTTTATTTTGTCCAAGCTTGTTCGATTTTGGCATCTGCTTCAACAGGGACGCGGGGCAAAAATTCTTTGCCTGCTTTTATCATTGCTTGCGACACGAGCGGAGCGATTTCCGGCGCAATCGCTTCCGCGCATTCAACGATGATTTCGTCGTGAATGCAGTGCACAATTTGCGCATCGAAATTTTGCAGCGCATCGTCCAGCAATTTTATTGCGCGCTTGAATAAATCACTGGCAGTGCCTTGAATCGGCGCGTTTTTGCCGATACGTTTTAGTGCGCCAAGCTGCCCGCGATCTTGCGGATCAAGATGAAAATTCCAGAGCCGCCCGGAGGCGGAACGGCTGCGGCGTTCAGTAACAGCGATGTTTGCGGCTTCTTCCAGCCAGCGCGCTACGCCGGGATACGCGGCAAAATATCTATGAATTAATCCTTCGGCTTCCAGCACGGTGCAGCTCAAACGATTCGCCAAACCGTCTGCCCCCATGCCGTAAACAAGCCCGTAATTTAATCCTTTGGCTTGCTCGCGCTGCCGTTTGGTGACTTGTTCCAACGGTTCTGCAAACATTTGCGAAGCGGTCGTGCGATGCAAATCTTCGCCCGCTAAAAACGCAGCGATGAGTGCAGCATCGTTTGAAAACTCAGCTAGTATCCGCATTTCAATTTGCGAAAAATCTGCGATCACAAATTTGCGTCCAGTCGGCGCGCGAAAACATTCGCGATACGCTTGTTCGTGCGGAATCTGGTGCAGGCTTGGCGAAGCGCAGCCCATTCGTCCTGTTGGCGAACCAATTTGCCGGAAATTCGCGTGAATACGACCTGTGACTGGATTGATAAAATCCAGCAACCCCAAACCATATGACGACAGACTTTTACTTAAATGGCGATATTCCAACAGTAACGCCACCGCCTGATGTTCTTTTGCCAGATTGTGCAAACGCCATTCACTCGTGCTATCAACTTTGATGCCGAGTCGCGCGAGTGCATCTTTAATTTGCGCCGGACTATCAAGATTAATTTGGGAAGTCGCTTCTTCAAACAGGCTCATTTGCGGCAAGCCTACGCTTAATTCTTTACGCAATGCGGCGGCAACCTCATCATAGACCGCTTTATTTTTTGCAACCTGCGCGCGCCAGCAATCAGCCTCTAAATAAATTCCAGCCAATTCCATTGCTGCCATTGCATTGACACAATCGAATTCGATGCGCGCCACGCGTACGAGGTCTAATTCTTCCAGTCGCGCCTGCAATTTTGCGCGCAGCGGCAATAATACCTGCACATCGCGCGCAGCATATTCCAATTGTCCTGAACTTAATTCGCCGGACCAATCACTGATCTGAAAACTTTTGTCGAGTTCGAGGTTGAGATAACGGTTCGTGACGGCTTCGAGACTGTGCCGATCAGATTCGTGACCTGCACTGATTAGCAGGCTGGCGAGGTAAGTATCGAAAATTGCGCCCAACCGCACATCCAATTGTTGCCGCAAAAATTCCGCATCAAATTTTGCGTTGTGTGCAATTTTGATTGGCTGCTCAGCCGCAAGCAGCTCACGGATTGGTTGCAACGACGCCGCAGGGAAATGAAAAAGATCAATAATGAAATTTTCGGTCGGAGTTGCAAGTTGTAACAATCGCAATTTTGCGGTGTAGGGGTCAAGCCCCGTAGTTTCTGTGTCCACGCCGATGAATTCTGCCGCTGAAAGCCTTGTTAGCGCGGCTGATAAATCATCGGGCGTCTGAATAATTTTCATACGTCAGCAACATAACATTTTCTCGCAGAAATTTTCTACGCTAGAGCTACGCGAATTTTTTTTGTTCGGGCACAAGGCCAATCAGTAACACTGTGGCTAACAAACTTACTATAGCGCTGGCAATCAGCGCCGTAGCTGCGCCGAAATTTTGCCACAAAAGTCCCAGCAATAAACTGGCAGGTAATGCGCCGATGCCAATAATCAAATTGTATAAACCAAACGCCGTGCCGCGCTGTTCAGGGGCGACTAAATCTGCGACAAAAGCTTTTTCAACTCCTTCGGTCAAGCCGAAAAAAATGCCGTAAATTAAAAATAAAATCCACATCAAGAAACTTGTGTGAGCGAGCGCGAAACCGAAATAAATAGCGGCGTACAGCAACCAGCCCGCAACGATTAATTTGCGCCGTCCAAATTTGTCGGACAGCCCTCCGCCGATGATTGAACTGAGTGATTTGCTGACGTGTAGCGCCGCCCAGAGAATCGGAATCATTGCTGTGCTTATGCCATTTTCTTTCGCGCGCAGTAATAAAAAAGCATCGCTGGAATTGCTAAGCATAAATAACAGCAACACAGCGAGAAAAATTTTAAAATCAGGATGAAAGCCGGAAAGATTGAACGTCAGCGGCGGCGCTACTTTTTTCGGAGTTGCGCGCGGCGGTTCCTGCACCAAAAAAATCAGAATTAAAACGGTCACTACGCCGGGAATGGCGGCAACCCAGAAAATTTTGCGGTAATCGCTGTGATAAATGCTGACGAGCCAGGCGGCAATTAAGGAACCGACAATCGCGCCAACGTGATCCATCGCGCGATGAAATCCGAACGCCATCCCGCGTGCTTCAGGCGAAGCCGCATCCGCGATCATCGCATCACGCGGCGCACTGCGCAGCCCCTTGCCCAGGCGATCAATAAAACGAAGCGCAAGCACTTGCCACGCCGCGACCGCCAATGCGAGCAACGGGCGAATCAGCGACGCGATGCTGTATCCGACAATGACCACGCCTTTGCGTTTTGGCAAACGATCCGAATACCAGCCCGCAGGCAATTTCAAAAGACTGGAAACGCTTTCGGCAATGCCTTCAACAAGGCCAACGAACGTTTTGCTGGCTCCTAAAGTTTCAGTGAGAAAAAGTGGCAGCAGCGGATAAATAATTTCGCCACTCGCATCATTGAAAAGACTGACCAGGCTGAGCGCAATAACAGTGCGGGGCAGACGTAAGAACGATTGCGGATTACGGATTTTGGATTGCAGCTTTTGGCTCATTAAGCAGTAAGATTTGACTAGAGTAAATTATCAAGTTCCTAAAATCCGTAATCCGCAATCTAAAATCCGCAATCGCTAATATTCTCGTCCGCGCGAAAATTGTGTGCGATAGACTTGGCGTTGTTCAGGCAAGCTCAGACTGCGATCACGAAAGAAAAAGCATAGCACGATGCCTGCGATGAAACCGCCGACGTGTGCCATATATGCTACACCGCCGCCAGCGCCGCCTTGTGCTAGCGATCCAAATCCGCTGATAAATTGCAGCAATCCCCACAGCCCAATCACAATGATCGCGGGCATCGGAATGATTTGATAAAAGGCGATGACGCGCACGCTATTCTGCGGAAACATCACAAGATAAGCGCCGAGCACGCCTGCGATTGCACCTGATGCGCCGAGGCTTGGCACGCGCGAATTGGGGCCGACCAAAATATGCGCAGCGCTGGCAAGCAGGCCACACAGCAAATAAAAAATCAGGAAACGCACTTTGCCCATATTGTCTTCAACGTTGTCGCCGAAAATCCATAAGTAAAGCATGTTACCGCCGATATGCGATAAGCCACCGTGCATAAACATTGCTGATAGTAAGGTCAGCCAAATCGGGCTGGGGCCATTAAATAAGCGCACAACGCCATTACCGATTCTGAAATCTCCGACTAAGTCTATGTTATTCGTAATTTCATACGGCACGACGGAATAGGCGTAGGTGAACGGATTTTCTCCTGTGCCGCCCTGAAAGAAAATATAAACAAGTACGTTAATGCCGATTAGTGCCCACGTCACAATCGGCGCCGTTCGCCGATTTCTATTATCATCGCCAAGTGGAAATAGCATCCGCTCCTCCTCTGCAAATTTACTGCGTTGATTATGCTGATAAAAACTTTGTCTGCCTTTGTGTAATTAGGTATAGCTATGGTGTCGCAGACGCGCGTTTGGGTCAATACGTCCCTTTAAAAAATGCTGTAGATCGGATAATTTAGGCAGCAATGAAAGCATTTATTACAGGCGGCACAGGGTTCATCGGAGGTAATTTAATTCGGATGTTGTTGGCGGAAGGGGGCGCTGTCCGTGCGCTTGTGCGTCCAAACAGTGAGCGGCGCAATTTGGCTGAACTTGATTGTGAATTAGCTGAAGGTGATCTCGACAACACCGCAAAATTAACGGAGCATATTTCCGGCTGTGATGTCGTATTTCATGTGGCGGCGCATTATTCGCTTTGGGCCAAAGATGCTGCGGCAATTTATCGCGCGAACGTGACCGGAACCGAAAATATTTTAGCCGCCGCCAAAGCTGCAGGCGTGAAACGATTTGTGCATACGAGTTCGGTCGCGGCGATTGGCGTTCCAGCAGCGGGAGTGTTGGCAACTGAAACGACGACGACAACGGTTGATGAATTGGTCAGCGATTACAAAAAATCAAAATTTTTGGCGGAACAAGCTGCGCTCAAAGCTGCACAAAATGGTTTAGATGTAGTCATCGTAAATCCTTCAACACCGATTGGCGCGCATGATCTAAGGCCAACTCCGACCGGAGAAATTATTTTACGATTTTTGCAAGATCGAATGCCTGCTTACGTTCATACAGGGCTGAATTTGATTGATGTCGAGGATGTAGCGCGTGGTCACCTTTTGGCTTGGCAAAAAGGGCGGATGGGTGAGCGCTATATTTTAGGCAATCGCAATTTGACCTTCAAAGAAATGCTGCAATTGCTCGCGCAAATTACGGGCAAACCTGCACCGCGTTTTGCCGTGCCGCATTTACTTCCACTGGCAGTAGCGTTTGTAGATGAAATGGTTTTGGCGCGTTGGTTTGGGAAAACGCCGCAGGTTTCTTATTATTCAGTGCAAATGTCGCAGCACGCGATGTATTACGATTCTGCGAAAGCCGTGCGCGAATTAGGCTTGCCGCAAAGCTCAATTGAAAAGGCGCTCGAAAAAGCGGTGCAATGGTTTCGTGCGAATGGATATGTTTGAAAGCGCGCACGAGTTTTGCTGGCGGTGCATTGAAATATGCTTTCGTCGTGCATTACAATTCGGCTTACTGCTTACGCAACCATTTTCCAAACGGCAATCATCTAAGCGGCGCACTGAGGAGAGATGTGAGAGATGTGAAGCGCCATTACTGGTTTTGCTATTTGCACATTTAACGGAGGACATCTATGAAGCTTAATTTAATTGTTCCAGCTCTCGCGCTGATCGCGTTGTTGGCTCTGAGCGCTTTTGCTCAGGTAGGAAAAATCGAAGGCGAGGTTAAGAAAAAAGGTACTGGCGAGCCAATCGTTGGCGCTGAAGTGCAGATTCATCGCAACGACATCAAATGGAGTGCGAACCTCAAGACTGATAAAAAAGGTAAATACATTCACGCCGGAATTCAGTTTGGCGGAACTTATACGCTGATCGTGGGCGCAGATGGTTATCGGCCAGATGTGATCCTTAATGTGAAGCCAGAACAACAAGGCTTGAATTTTGAATTGGATTCAGGCGATGGCAAACGTTTGACATTTGAAGAAGTCAAGGCCATGAGTGGCAAAGGCGGCAGCGGCGGCGTAGCCAGCACTGCGGCTCCGGCTAATTCGGCTGCGGATAAAAAAGCGAAAGAAGAATTCGAGAAGAAATCTGCGGAAGTAAAAAAGAAAAATGAAAAGATCGAATCCGACAACAAGGCGATGCAGACATCGCTCGAAACCGGAAAACAGCTTTTCAATAATAAAGATTACAACGGGGCGATTGCCGAATTCGATAAAGGTATTACCATTGATGCCGAACAAAATGTGTTTTGGTATTTCAAAGGCCTGTCGCAATACAATCGCGGCGTAGGCAAACTCAACGACAGCATCAAAGATGCCGCCAATGCCCAAACACTGCGTGATAGTGCGAAGGCTGATTTTACAGATGCCACCGCGAATGCTACCAAAGCGATTTCTTTATTGCAGGCTTCAATTGGCACTGATCCTGCCAAACAAACGGCGAATAAGGGAAACTTGGCCGGTTACATGAAAGTCAAAGCTGATGCTGAAATGTTGCTCGGGCAACGTTTCTTTGATGCCGCGATGGCCGATGCAGCGAATAAAGATTACAACGAAGTTGCGAAACTGACCGACGATCCAGTCGCAAAAATGAAATTGTTATTCCTCGGCGCTGAAACCTTACGTGTTGCTGGTGCGACTCCGGCTGCGTTGGAAGCCTACAAAGCAATGATCACGATTGATCCCAACTACGCCGAAGCGTATTACGGAATGGGGCTGGCGTACTTTAATGACGAAAAAACATTCCAGGATGGAGCCAACTACTTACAGTTCTTCATCGAGAAAGCGCCTGCGACTGATTCTCGTGTTGCCGAAGCGAAAGGCGTCATTGAGCAGATGAAAATCAAACCCTCGAAAGACGCGCTTAACGTCATGAAGAAGGAAGCTGGCGCGAAACCTGCTGCAACCAAAAAGAAAAACTAAGTTGTAAGTCATTTGCACTGAGCATATAAGAGGTGAACGTTGTCTAACGCTTCACCTCTTTGTTTTTTTAGGGCATAATAATGACCTCTCTTGCCGATGGTGGTTGAGCGAAAAATAGGTGCTGGCAATTAATTCCCCTAACAAGAAGAGGTTATTTATGCGTCCCCGCTTTCGCCCCTATTCCTTTATTTTAATTTTTCTTTGCATCGGGTTCTTCTGTAGCCGCGCTTTCGCTGATAACAAAGCAAAGACGAAAGATGCTGCTAAAGCTACAACGCAAAAAATTGTAGCTAAAACTAACGCCAAAAACGTTGATAAAAAAACTGATAAATCTGTACATGATTCACGCAAAGAGAAACCCAAAAGCAATCAATTAGCCAAAGCTGCTGATAAAAAAACTGATAGCAAAAAAGCAAAAGAAAAGGCTTCAGATAAAATAGTTGCAACAAAACGCGAGGAAAAATTGCGCACGAGGGAAAAAGAAAAACTCGCGAAGCGTGAAATTGAAAAGAAGCTGGACAACAAGCTCGCAAAATCAGCGGATAAAACAAATACGGATGACAGTAAGAAAAAATCCGATAAGCTAAAAGATGAAGCGAAGAAAAAGGAAGAGCTTGCGGCAAAGAAATCTGCTTCAGCAAAAGAGAAAATTGTTAAGGTCGTCGAAAAGGCTGAGACTAAGCACAACGCCAAATCAGAAAGCAAGGGAAAGCCTGATAAACTTGTGAAGCCAGACAAAGAAGAATCAACCTTGCTCGCAAAAACGATGGCAAAAGCCGCAGCAAAAATGCCTTCCTATGGCGAAAATGCTCAAGCGAACAAAAATAATGAGCCTGTTAGACAATTACCTGTGACGAAATTTGCCTTTCGCCCAGTCACAAAAATTACGCCAAAAGTTGAACTGAAATTTACACTGGCCCGGGCGTTAGCTCCTTCATACGATCCGCCGCCTCCCACTGAGCCATCTGGCCCGGACGTCATAGAGGTTATTGAACATGATTCACCTGAAAACAGAAAATTAGATGACCTCTATCGGCAAGAAGTGAAAAGTTTAAGTTTAAGCAGCATCCCAAATGTGTCTAATAGAAAGATGGACATTAAGAAAATGGATGCTGACCGTATTTCCCAAATACAGGAAGCGCTGCAAAAACGAGGTTACTATAGCGGAGCGATCACTGGCGTGTACGATGATGCTACGGTCGAATCTATGCGGCAATTTCAGAGCGCGCATAAAATTGATGTGACGGGATATGCAACTGCGCATACGCTGAAGTTGTTAGGGCTGACGGATTGGGAACATAATTACGAATAACCTAATCCACTAATTGTAGACAAATAAAAAAAGCGCGAAGAACTTTCGCGCTTTTTTATTGTTGGGAAAATTTTTAATTACGGGATTGCGTAATAGCCTTCTTTTGAACGGACATTTAATTTAGGTAAGCCACGCGGCGGTGAAACTTTGACGCTAATTTTGCGCCATTTGCCATCGCGTTTTTCGTTTGAAGGTTCATAGCCAATGCTGTATTGATGGCGCAATTCTAATGCAATGCGTGTCGTGGCGTCTTCCAATTCTGCCGGAGAACGCGGGAAGAATGCTTTGCCTCCAGTGGTTTGTGCAATTTCTTCCAAAATTCCTTGCCCTTGCATGTCAAGTGTTCCGCCCGCGCCGCCGCCCATCTCAACGATTCCGATGCTATAAATTTGTACGTTTGCTTCTTTGAGTAATTTGCGTAATTCGCCGTACGTATAGCGTGAAGAATTGTCCTGTCCGTCCGAAATCAAGAGAATTGCGCGCTTAGTGTGCCGACCCTGTTTGACTTTCTCAATGGCAAGGTAGGATGCGTCATACAATGCGGTTTGTCCTTTGGGATCAATTAATGTCAACTTGTTAGAAAGCGTGTCGCCATCGGTAAATTCAGCGATTAAATTCGCACGCTGATTAAAACCGACGAGAAAAAAATCATCCTGATCATGGCAGGTTTGAATGAAGGCCTTCAGTGCTTCGCGTGCCCGATCAAGTTTGCCTTTCATACTGCCGGAAACATCAAACACGATGCCTACGCTGACAGGAACATCTTCATCGCGGAAGAACGCAATGTTTTGTTTTACTTTGTCTTCAAAAACTTCAAAATGTTGGCGATCTAATCCAGTTACCAGACGATTATATGGATCTGTGACGGTAACAGACAATGTGACTACATCTGTTTTGAATATCAGACCTGAGTTAAGCGGATCTTGTTGTTCATTTTTTGACGCAGCGGTTTTTGCCGCGTCTGGCGCAGGTTGCGGGGCAGGCGGTTGCTGACCGGATGTTGCGGGTTGTGCAAATATGCCAATGCCCGATAGTGCGAGAATAATGCCAACTAAGCCACGGGATAAAACTTTTGGAAACATGGTCACCCCCGTAAATACTCACAGCGCCGATTGGATATCGGCTTCTTGTCACTAATATTGTAGGCAAGTGTCGGAGCAGAAACTCAATGCAACTGATGGAAAACATAATAGCACAAAATTTGTGCCAAAAAACTCAATTATGTATGTGCTAATAAGATTCCAAACAGAGAATAGTTGCAATTTTGTGAAATTTCAGTTAGTTACTTACTCGTGCCCGGACTTCATTCGCCCCACTTAACTCAGTCCGGTTTAGCCTGCATTTATATTCCTTATGAGTATTGAGACAATTGAAAGAAGAGGCGAGCAACGTGTTCAATTAGATCTGCCAGCCAAAATCCGTTGGAAGGATTCGCTAGGCGGAATTATTGAGCGGGATGCGCGGCTCTGGAATTTGAGCGGCGGCGGAGCCTATGTGCTGACTGACGATTTGCTGATTTTGGATCAGAAGATTGAATTGATTGTGATCCTGGAAAGTAATGATCCGTATAAAGGCGTTGCTACCTATTTTCGTGGCAAAGTTGTTCGGACTGAAACCGTACATCACTCCGAAGGAAACACCGGAGCCGCAATTGCTTTTGAAGGCAGGCAAAGCGCGAATGCGCCTTCCCAAAATTAAAAAGGCAAGCCTTTTGAGCTTGCCTTCCCGCTTTTTTGTACTTCAGTATTCTTAGCTTGCTGGTTGCCAGCGCGGCTGATTTCCCACTGCCAATTGTTTGACCTGCCCTTGCGTATCAGCCAGTAACACGTTACCACCATCATCGTAAATTAATTGTGACCGACTAGGATTCCATTCCTGCGAAATGCCCGCAGTAAACTCAGAAGCCAATTGCAATTGCGTTCCGCTCCACGCTTCGATCATAAACATTTTGCCGGAGCATAAGCCAAATTCAGAGCAGGACTGTGCCGGGACAAACACAATATGTTTATTGTCCGGCGCCCACGTCGCTTCAATAATGCGGCGACCACCGTCAGGCGTTGCACCTGGTTCAAAACCTTCCAGCAAATTCAGATCAGTAATTTGCTGGCGTTTTCCTGTTTCAATATCGGCAATGAACAATTGAATATCTTTATCTACAGCTTCGCTAAATAATACAGATTTCCCATCCGGCGAAACCGACAATTCGCCCATGTTCCGAATCGTGGCGGATTGCACCGGAGCCAGCGCGTGATATTCATCAACGCTTAATTCGCGGCTGCTGACAGGATCAGGTGTAAGCGCAAAAACTCTGGGTACAGAACTCAACGCGTCATTCGTATCAATGGTTTGAAACAATAATGTTTTGCCATCACTCGCTAATTCAAAGCGCTCAACAGCAATTCCTTCAGGGACTTGCAAAACGCTCAGGCTTTCGACTTTTTGATCTTTTACGACATAGGCAAAAACGTTCCGCCCTACATTGAAATAAATTTTGCTGCCGTCGGCGGCCCAAACCTGATTGGCAATGGCAGCTTCTTCTGGCGCGGGAACAATCTGATGATCTTCAGTTCCATCTTCGCGCATCAGCCACAATGCGCCTTCCTTGATATAAGAAATGAAAGCTTTAGGTTTTGCGTCAGGCGAGGCTGTCGTTGTTGGCGACGCAATTATTGCCGGCGATGCCGTTGGGGATGCAGGTTGAACTGCATTAGGCTGTTGTGCTGACGCACGCATTCCTAACCAAAGGCAAAAGGCCAACAGTGTTATTAATGTGGTAGTAGTTATCGAATTTCTCGGCGCTATCATTTTTCCAACTCCCAATACATCTCAAATTATCCCTATCACCGTAAATAAGAGAATCTGATTCGATTATGTGTCGTTTTGGTTGCCTTAAACCAATAAACATGTTCGCTGACAAAAAGGAAAATTTCAAGTTATGTTTTTGTCACTTTTGCGATAAACTGTCGGGCAGTGATTTTATTACGCTAAAAAAGCAAGAATTGTTTCATTACACAATGCTTTAAAACTGTAAGGACACTAAGTTGCTATGAAAAAAATATCCCAAATTTTAGGGGCGGTCGTTTTGCTTGCCCTCGCTTTAGGTAGTTTAGCTTGCGCAGGTTCTTCTCAAACGGCTTCTGCCCAGTTGATGAGTAATATTACAAGCCCTGCTCCTACTGTAACGCCGCAAGCGCCGGAAGATAATGTGCCACGTATAAAGGCTGAAGAGGCGATTAAACTGGCTCAGGCCAATAACGCGATTGTGGTTGATACGCGCGACGAAGGCAGTTTCGAGAATATGCACGTCAAAGGGGCGCTAAATATTCCTTATCGGTTATTTCAGGAAGGTAAGCATCAGAAATTGCCAAAGGATAAGCAGCTAATTTTTTACTGTACTTGACCGAGCGAACATACAAGCGCCGGTGCGGCTGCTATTTTGATGAAAGAAGGATATACAAACGTTCACGCGATGTTAGGCGGATTATATGCCTGGAAAGATGCTGGCGGAGAAATTGTAGAAGCTCCTAAGGCAGCTCCTAAACAATGATCGTTCATAAAATTTAGATAATGAAAAAGCCTTGATGATTCAGCCGAATCATCAAGGCTTTTATCATATTTGGTGGTGCCGAGGGCGGGACTCGAACCCGCACGGTACGTAGTACCAACGGATTTTAAGTCCGTTGCGTCTACCAATTCCGCCACCCCGGCAGAACGGCAGGCAGTGTAAAGCTTTAAGCTGGATGTTGCAAGCGACTCTATGAAAATTCTTTCTGTTTTTGGTACACGCCCGGAAGCAATCAAGATGGCTCCGGTGCTGGCAGAACTGAATAAGCACAAAGATAAGGTCACTTCTGTCGTGTGCGTGACAGGCCAACATCGCAAAATGCTGGATCAGGTTCTTGCGCTTTTTGCGATCCAGCCCGATTACGATCTTTGGGTGATGAAACAGAATCAATCGTTATCAGAAATTACGGCGAGCATTCTCACAAAAATAAATGAACTGCTGATTTTTGAAAAACCGGATTGGGTGCTGGTGCAAGGAGATACGACTACGGCAATGACGGCGGCGCTGGCGGCGTTTTATCACAAAATCAAAGTTGGACACGTCGAAGCGGGTTTGCGTTCGTTCGACAAATACCAGCCTTTCCCCGAAGAAATTAATCGCAAAATTGTTACGAGCATTAGCGAATTGCACTTCGCACCGACAGAGCTTTCGCGTCAGAATTTATTGCTCGAATCCATTTCTGATGCGCAAATAATCGTGACGGGCAATACTGTGATTGACGCGTTATTTCAAGTCGCAGCGCAGCCCTACAATTGGGATAATTCGCCGCTGGCACTAATACCGCGCGATAAACGAATTATTTTAGTAACCGCACATCGCCGCGAAAATTTTGGCCAACCGCTCGTCAACATTTGCGCCGCATTGCAAACTTTAGCGGAGCGCTATCCAGATATTCAAATTGTTTATCCTGTGCATCTCAACCCAAACGTGCAGGAAGTTGTTTTTCAAACGCTCGGCAAAACCCCCAATATTACTTTGCTTGAACCGCTGGAATATTTGCCGCTTGTGCAATTAATGAAAGCTTCCTATTTGGTCATCACCGATTCAGGCGGAATTCAGGAAGAAGCACCAGGGCTGGGCAAACCTGTTCTCGTTTTGCGCGAAGTCACTGAACGCCCCGAAGGCGTAGCCGCTGGCACAGTCAAATTAGTCAGCACGGATACTGAAAAAATTGTCGCCACTGCAGCACAATTGCTGGACGACGAAAACACCTACAAAAAGATGTCCCAAGCTGTAAATCCTTATGGCGATGGAAAAGCGAGCGCGCGGATTGTGCAGCGATTATTACAATAAAATTTTAGGTGGAGCTGGCTCTATCCGTGCGTAATTTTCTCGGCTAATATCTTGCCGTCTGCTTCCGCAGATAATTCGTCGCAAAAATTAATCACCTAACTCGAACGAGAAAACCATGAACAATCCGCTTCGTTTCAATTCGGTTACTAAGGCAATTTTGTTGCTTTTATTTTTGTCAGTATTTGCGCCTTTCGCGCTCGCTCAATCTGCCGCGCTCGTACAAGAAACTTACACCGTGCAAGTGCAAACGAATGTGCGCGTGAAAATGCGCGATGGCGTTTCGCTCGTATGCGACATTTATCGGCCTAAAGCCGAAGGCAAATTTCCTGTGATCCTGACGCGCACGCCGTACAACCGCAAAGACCCTGCGTCGGGGATGTACATCGCTTCGCATGGTTTCGTAACAATTTTGCAGGACACGCGCGGACGTTTTGATTCTGAAGGCGAATTTTATCCGTTTCGTTACGAAGCGAATGATGGTTACGACACGATTGAATGGGCTGCGGCGTTGCCTTATACCGATGGCAAAGTTGGTACATTCGGCGGGTCTTATGTAGGCGCTACGCAAATGTTGGCGGCTTCAACTGCGCCGCCGCATTTAGTCGGAATTTTCCCGTATGTGACCGCGATGGAATATTACGAAGGCTGGACGTACGAAGGCGGCGTGTTGATGCAATGGTTTACTGAATCGTGGACTTCGGGGTTGATTACAGACACGGTCGGACGCAAAAGCGCTGCGCTGGCTCGCCCCAAACAATGGGCAGAACAATTGCCTGTCGAAGAATATCGCTTGTTGAATTTGCCAACCGCCAATGACGTAGCGCCGTATTTTCGTGATTGGGTCGAACACGAAACGAACGATGAGTATTGGAAGCAAATTAAAATCTCAGATCATTACGGCAAGATGAATGTGAAAGCGTTGCACTCCGGCGGCTGGCACGACATTTTTAGCGGCGGTTCCATTCGTAACTTCATGGAAATGCAAAAACAGGCTCCGACCGAAGAAGCGCGCAAAGGGCAACGCTTGATGTTTGGCCCGTGGGCGCACGCGGCGACTTCTGCCGAAGGCAAAATCGGCGACGTAACGTTTGGCAAACAAGCCGTGCTGGATATGAACGCAACGATTGTGAAATGGTACGATTATGTGCTGAAAGGAAAGCAGAACGAATTTGCTACAGACGCGCCCGTGAAAATTTTTGTGCTGGGCGATAACGTCTGGCGCGATGAAAAGGAATTTCCGTTAGCCCGCACACAATACACAAAATATTATTTGCACGCGGATAAAGGCGCGAACTCGGCGCGTGGCGACGGCGTAATTTCGACGGCAATGCCGAAAGCTGAAAAGCCGGATGCATTTGAATACGATCCGGCGAGTCCTGTCAGAACGATTGGCGGACGGTTGTGTTGCGGAGGTATTGCGCCAGGCCCATTTGATCAAAGCCCGAATGAATCGCGCAATGATGTGTTAGTTTATTCGACTCCTGTTTTGCCGCAGGACACTGAAGTCACTGGTTTTATTACGGCTGAACTGTATGCTTCAACTTCGGCTGCGGATACGGATTTCACGGCGATGATTGTGGACGTAGATGAGAAGGGTTACGCGCGCTATTTGGGCGATGGAATTATCCGCGCCCGCTATCGCAATTCAACTGCTAAGGTCGAAGCGATTGAGCCGAATAAAATTTACAAATACACGATTGATTTGTGGGCGACGAGTAATGTTTTCAAGGCAGGGCATCGCATTCGCGTGTACATCAGCAGCAGCAATTTCCCGCGTTTCAATCGCAATTTGAATACGGGGGAAAAAACGTTTGGCGGCTCACGAATGGAAAAAGCAAAGCAAACGATTTATCACGATGCTGAACATCCATCGGCGATTATTTTGCCGCTGATTCCGAAAGGAAAGTAGGGAAGAAAAAGGGAAAGAGCAAAGGAGGGAGAGAGCGATTGGGCGCTCTTTCCCTCTTTCTCTTATTGCGGTTGTTTGACGATGCGCAAATACGGTTTGACCGTATTCCATCCACCGGGGAATTTCTCTTTTGCGGCTTCATCTGACAACGCGGGAACGATAATTACATCATCACCATTTTGCCAATTCACTGGCGTAGCGACGGAATGCTTTGCGGTTAATTGCAACGAATCAATCACACGTAAAATCTCAGCAAAATTGCGTCCCGTGCTGGCTGGATAAGTCAGCGTCAATTTAATTTTTTTGTCTGGTCCGATCACAAATACAGAGCGCACGGTGAATGTGTCGCTTGCGTTCGGATGAATCATTTCGTACAGATTAGCGACAGTTTTATCGGGGTCGGCAATCATCGGAAAATTCATCGTGCAGCCTTGTGTTTCTTCAATATCTTTTGTCCAGCCAATGTGGTCTGACAGTGGATCAACGCTCAGACCAATCACTTTGACATTGCGTTTATCGAATTCTGGTTTGAGCTTAGCGGCTGCGCCAAGTTCGGTTGTGCAAACCGGCGTGTAATCGCGCGGATGCGAAAATAAAACGCCCCAGCCGGAGCCCAACCATTCGTGAAAATTAATCGTTCCTTCTGTAGTTTCTGCGGTGAAATTTGGTGCTTCATCACCGATGCGAATAGACATAACTGATCTCCTTGATTTGCTTGCTTATGTTGTCGAGTGGGAAATGCCGAAAGGACGTGTTACGCGCGACAACAACAACAGGTTGCGCGACAACAGCACGTCGTAAATAGGTAGGTAAGTTTTGTAAAAAGTCTTCCGAGAATCACGGACGGGATAATACGCGCTGCCTTCAGCTTAGGCAAGTAAGGCGAGAGAGAAATTATATAAATTTAGAAATGCAGAAGCCTGCACAGAGTAAAGGCGTGAGCCTTTCGTACGAAAGCGACTTTACTCTGTGCGGGCTTCCGCCGCTATTTTTTCTTAGCCGCGCTTTTGGGAAAACTAACCAAATTGGCAAACAGCCGATACGCGCCTGGCACGCCCGCAGGGAATTGCCGGAACCACGCGTAACCTGTGAAAATATAATTTCCTTTGCCGTATTGTGCGATCAGTTGCCCGCCCTTTAATTCTTTGCCCGCCGCGTCAGGTGCGGACAAGAGCGGCGTATATTTCGCGTCCCATTCGCTCAGGAAATAAAGTCCACGTTCCTGAATCCAGTCTTTCCAATCTTCTGCGCTAATTTTATTCGGGAAATTAAAAAGCGGATGATTTGGCTCTAAAATTGTGATCGGCGCGAATTCATCTGTGACACGCAAACTGCCCGCCATCTTAACGGGATACGGCGCAAAATTCCCGTTAGCGAATTCCTGTTTGTTGTATTGCACGACCAACGTGCCGCCGTTTGAAACATATTCCAGTAAGCGTTTGTTGTTCGCTATCACGTCTTCATTCACTTCATAAACGCGAATGCCGAGAATGATTGTGTCGTACACCGATAAATTTCCTGAAGCGAGTTCAGCCGCATTAATAAGCTTGACGTTCACGCCCATTTGCGCGAGCGCTTGCGGGCCATCGTCGCCGCTGCCCATCACGTAACCAACTTTCAAACCGGGCGCGACTTTGCAATCAAATAATTCAACCTTCGTTGTCGCCGGATGATAGATGAAATGCGTTTCGATGTGCGGATAAGAAACTTCCGTGTAGCCGTTGTCATACGTGCGATTATTCGCTTCGGCAATTGCTTTTAAATCAAACGTTCCAGTTGCGCCTGCGGGCGGAGTAACCTTGAACGTGCGCGCTGTTTTTTCGCCTTGTTTGGTGAACGCAAGCGGTAGCGGATCAGCCGTAATTGTCCAGCCTTGCGGGGCGACTAATTTCACAGTGCCGTCCGTTTTTTGATTGGCATTGTGTGTGATTTCGACTGAAATTTCGCGCGTGCGATTTGTGCCTGCGGAGGGAATCACCAATAAAGACGGATGCACCGTTAATGACAGCGCAGGCGCAACTTTTAATTCACGGCGAATTTCACCGAAGGTTTTATCAGCGAAGCGATATTCGGCAGGCTGATTAATGACTACGCGTTCGCCGTTCAACGTTAATTCGACGCGGGCTTGCGCGATTGCCGGAGCAAATGGCAAATTGCGCGGCATTGAATCTTCCCAATCAAATTGTTCTTTGGTACGCGCTTTGGCCAACCAATAAGGTTGCGAAGCTGGCGCATTGTTTGGAACCCTAGCTTTAAAGCGCGCAATCACCGCAGGCGTTTCGCGTCCGCGCATGAAACCGCCTGCACCAACTTGCATTGGCTCCGCTTTTACTTTTTCGATTTGCCAATCCTGCGGTGCAATTAATTTAATTTCCGGCGCAACATCTTTGGCTTTCGAGCCGATAAAAACGTGTGCAGCCATCTCAACGCTTTCGCCGGGCGTAACAATTTCTGTGCTGGTCAGCGCGTCTACGATCACGCCGTGCGCTTTTACTAAAGCGTCGTTGAATTCTTTTTCTTTGCGCGCGAGCATCCCGTCAACATTGGCTTTGGCGACAGGATCAAGATTTGTGAGCGAAGCACGCAAAGCGCGGACTTCATTCAATCCTGCGGCTAAATGTGGTGCGATTGCTTCAGGACGTTCGATGCGAAATTCGGCTAAAGATTTAGCGGCAAGCTCTTTGATTTTGCTCAGCGACGGCAATAATTTGTCGCCTGCGTCTCCGCTAAATTTTGCAATGCCTGTGATGCTGACATCAAGTCCTGTGAACAATGAATATTCAACTTCGGGAACGGTGACAGTGCTAGAAATGCGCGGGAACGAACGCGATTGCGTACCCCGCGCTTGAATCATTCCGAAATCTTGTGAGCGGTGGCGGCTGCGTCCGTCAGAAGCGAGTTCGTTGTACGAACGACCAAGCACTGCATCGTACGTACCAACATCAAATGTCGCGCGTGCGCCGTTATCTACGTTGCCAAACACGCGTCCATAAAATTTAAGCACTTGCCACGGCTGCAAATTTTCTTTGCTAATTTGTTCAGGAAAACGAGTTGGATCAGCGGCGGCTTTAATTGCTTCTGGCGTGAGCATCCCTGCGACCTGATGTTGTCCGTGACCATCGCGCGGCGTACCAGAAAATCCATTGACGATCACGAGCGGGCGCATCATCCGAATCACGCGCACCATATCGCCGAGCAATTCTTCGCGGTTCCATTTTTGCAAAGTTTCCTGCGGCGAAAGCGTAAAGCCAAAATCAAACGCGCGTGTAAAATATTGTTCGCCGCCGTCCAATTTGCGTGCCGCTAATAATTCTTCAGTGCGAATCACGCCGAGTCCTTCGCCTAATTCTGGCCCGATACCATTTTGTCCGCCTTCGCCACGATTGAGCGCCAGATAAGCCGTGCGCACACCTTGTCCGCGCGAAAGATACGCCAGCATCTCTGTGCTTTCATCATCGGGATGTGCCGCTGTATGAAGCACGCTGGCGATGGTTTGGAGTCGTCGCAACGTAAGCGCTAACCCGCTGGCTCCGCGATCTTCAGGAGCGGGGCGTGTATCAGCGTGAGTTGGGAGCAGCGAAAATTGGCAGGCAAGTAATAATGCTAACGCGAGGCAAAACGATTTTTTCATTCCAGATTCCTTTGCAAAATCAACGAAATAATTTCGGTATATACGAAGCTAGAATGATAGTGAGGCGGACGGAGTTAATCAACAGGCGAGGGGAAAGAAGTGCTGAGTGCTGAGTAATGAGTGCTAAGGGAAATAAGGGGGCGCCTTCATCCTCAGCACTCATTACTCAGCACTCAGCACTCAGCACTCAGCACTTTAATTTTTTCGCTTTCAATAAATTTACGCGCAGCGGTGTCGGCTCATAATCAAATTGAATTTCGCCGCCGAGCCGCGTGCCTTGTTGCACGGGCGTGTTTACGGTTACGCCTAAATTCAGGGTGACCGCACCGCGCCGAATTTCTTGCCACGCGGCAGGTTCAATCACAATAGCATTAGCATTTGCATCATAATGGGCACGGGCTGAACTGTCAGCTTGCGTGCCGGAGAAAAGAATCGTTTGCGAATTATTGTTAGCGGAATTTAGTTCCAGGCGAAAATCCGTTTGCGCGCTGTTGATATTGTTTGCGAGCGGGATTGCAAAACTTTGCGCCGCGTTAATCGTGTTGATTTTAGTGCGCCAATTCGTCGCGCGCAAATCAATGGTATTCGTATAATTTTTACCGTTGCGATCTGAGAAAACAAATGTTCCCGTTGTGGCTGAGCGGGGAATCATGAGCGAATAAGATGTGCCAGAAAAGCTGTTGCGTACTTCCTGCATCGGTTGCCCGTTGCAAGTGATTTTGCTAGGTGCAACTAACGCCAGCGTCGTCCCCGTCTTGCCGCCAATTCTAAAAAAAACCGTCGCCCGAAATTGTTCGCCGTCGGCTTTGACTGAATAACTTTGATAAATTTCCGTCTGCGCAATTTTGTCTGATTCTGTAGTTTCACGCGATGGACAGCTTGCGCCCATCAGACAAAATATCAGTAACAACCCAGATAAAAATATGCGCCCATTGTTCCGTTTCATAAATTTGTTTCCTCACTACTAATCGCAGGAAACATTTTGTAAGCAGGTCAACTGCTTAGCCCAAATTTTCGCGTAAGACTTGTGCCATTGCTTCGGCTTGTGCACGAATTGTATTTTCGTCCTGCCCTTCAATCATTACGCGGGCGAGATTTTCTGTGCCGGAATAGCGCAGCAATAAGCGTCCATTACCTGCTAATTCTTCATTGAGCTTATCAATCATTTCCTTGATAGCGGGAACTTCTTCGAGTGGCGGTTTGCTGTTTACTTTGACGTTGATGATGATTTGTGGATAGCGGATGAAACCGTCGGCGAGTTCGGCGAGGCTTTTGTTATGCTCTTTCATTACGCGCAAAATTTCGAGCGATGTAATCATGCCGTCTCCAGCTAAAGAAATTTCCGGGAAAATCACGTGACCGGATTGTTCGCCGCCAATGCTGCCGCCATTTTTGAGTAAATCGTCGAGCACGTTTTTGTCGCCTACACTTGTACGCACGAGTTCAATCCCCCGTGCTTTCAAGCCCAATTCAAGGCCGAGATTGCTCATTACGGTGGCGACTACGCGATTACCTGCGAGTTGATTTTTTTCAGCCAAATATTCCGCGACGACAAATAATACTTGATCGCCATCAATTAATTTTCCGTATGCATCAACAAACAATGAACGGTCTGCATCACCGTCATAAGCGATACCTAAATCAGCTTTGAGCGCGACGACTGTGTCTTGCAATTTTTCGGTGTGCAACGCGCCGCAATCCAAATTGATATTTTGTCCCGTTGGGCCGACGTTGATCGCCGTAACATTTGCTCCGAGCGAACGAAACAGCGCGGGCGCAAGTTGAAATGCCGCGCCGTTGGCTGCATCCACAGCAATGTGCAAGCCCGATAAATCAAGTCCCGCGCCAATTTCTTCGCGCAAAAATGCGAGGTACATTTGTTGTAAAGAACGTTCCTGCTCTTCATTGATAGGGATGTCAACGTTTTTGATAGGAGGCGTTGTACGCTCTTCTGATAATAAATCCGCTTCCATTGCGGCTTCTGTTTCTTCGTCTAATTTTTGCCCCGAAGGCGAAAAAACTTTCAAGCCGTTATCTTGATAAGGATTGTGCGAAGCCGAAATCACAATGCCTGCATCGGCATCAAGCACGCGCGTCAAATAAGCTACGCCGGGAGTTGTAATAACACCTGCGGACGAAAAATTTGCCTCGGCTGTTACCAATCCACGCGCCAGCGCTTCCGTAATCCATTGACCTGATTCACGCGTATCGCGTCCGATGATAATCAAAGGCGTGCGGCCTAATTTTTCCTGTAAATGCATTGCTAATGAATAGCCGAATAACTCAACTGTAGCGGAGTCAAGCGGTGCTTTGCCAGCTTCGCCGCGAATTCCATCAGTACCAAATAATTTACCCATAATTTTGCTAATAAGGCGGGGCGTGAAGTTTAGGAAAGAGAGGGCAAGATAATCGAAATGTGAGCAAGATGCCAACAAAAAAATCAGGCCGAAGAGTTTCCTCCCCGGCCTGCTCCCTCGTTCTCATACAAGCAAAAACTTTTAGCGTTTTTCGATTCGTAAGTTATTCGTCACAGAAAATACGTTTGATACTCCATTGGCGGCAATAAATGCGCGTGTTTTGTCGCCTTGATTATTCACGACGCCTTCCAGCGTGACGTGACCATTTTTCACGATAATGTGAACTGGCGGATTCGCCATAAACGACAAGCGATCCAAGCCTGGCTGACGATAAATCGCGCGATACGTCGCTAAGCGAATTTGATCGTCAAAGCGTGAGAGCGGCAACACTTCGATTTTGTTGACGACTTCTTCAACGCCTTCGATGCGATCAACCACGCGCGCGGCGTCGTTCTTTAATGTGGGGCGTGTAACTTGTCCGTATAGCGTGACTACGCCGTCGTTATAAGTGTAAGAAAAATTGTCAAAAACGCTGAAAAATGGCAGCGTAACTAATTCTTTGCGAACTTTTTCTGCGATCTTTTGTTCTTCGTTTCTGGTTGGTACAGCAAAGCTGGATACCGCTGTAGCAATGGTCAACGTGACCAACAAAGCAACTTTTGTGAACGTTTTCATAATTGTGTCCCCCTTCTATTTTTGTCAGTAAATGCTCACTTTATTTTCAATCATCTGCACAGCTAATTTACGCCGATTTAGAAACAACTGGATTGCTTTTGGTTGTCTGAAAAACAAAATTTTTGCAGGAAATTTTCTCAGAATTGACTATCGTTGTTCAGCCGTTATAATCAAATTTGAAGCGATGCCTCAACACAGAAGTGTGTAAATGGACAATCTAATATGAAACAAGCCGTTATCATCAGCGCCGCGCGCAGCGCCATCGGGAAATTTCAAGGCGCACTCAACCCTTTTACGGCACCGCAACTCGGCGGATTTGCTGTGCAAGCTGCACTCCAACGCGCCAAATTAGAAGCCCGCCAAATTGATGAAGTGATTATGGGCTGCGTGTTACAAGCCGGACTCGGACAAAATCCTGCGCGCCAAGCTGCGCTGAACGGTGGCTTGCCGAATACTGTCGGCGCGTTGACAATCAACAAAGTTTGCGGCTCTGGCTTAAAAGCGGTGATGCTTGCGGCACAGGCAATTCAGTGCGGCGATGCTGAATTTGTTATTGCAGGCGGAATGGAATCCATGACCAACGCGCCGTATTTGCTTCCGAAAGCGCGCGAAGGCTATCGCATTGGCAATGGCGAAATTGTGGATGCGATGATTCACGACGGACTTTGGTGTGCATTCGATAATTGGCACATGGGACAAACGGGCGAAGTTGTCGCTGAGACTTATCAGATTACGCGTATGATGCAGGACGATTTTGCTTTTCATTCGCATCAAAAGGCGATTGCCGCCATCGAAGCCGGAAATTTCAACGAAGAAATTTTCCCGATTAATATTCCGCAACGCAAAGGCGATCCATTGATTTTTGCTACGGACGAAGGCCCGCGCGCGGATTCCTCGGTTGATGCGCTTGGCAAGCTCAAACCGGCTTTTCGCAAAGAGGGAACTGTGACAGCAGGAAACGCTTCGCAAATTAACGATGGCGCAGCGGCCCTGGTTGTGACTTCAGAAGAAAATGCGAAGGCGCTCGGTCTTGAACCGCTCGCGCGCATTGTGGCGCAGGCGACTTCCGGCATCGAACCAAAATTCGTGATGATGGCTCCAGTGGAAGCAACGAGAAAAGTTGCTGCTAAAGCGGGCTGGGATTTAAGCAAAGTAGATTTATTTGAATTCAACGAAGCCTTTTCTTCACAGGCGGTTGCCGTGACGGCCCAGCTTGGCGTCAGCCCTGAACGCGTGAATGTAAATGGCGGCGCGGTCGCGCTAGGACATCCGATTGGTGCTTCGGGTGCGCGCGTGCTAACGACATTATTATTTGCAATGAAACATCGCAACGTGGCACGCGGCATCGCAAGTTTATGCTTAGGCGGCGGCAATGGCGTTGCGCTTGCGGTCGAGAGATGAAAAAATAGTGGAGTTTCTTTTTTATTCAGAATGTGACTGAAGGTGAATAGTGGGTGAGTATCGGTGAATATTATTGCTGTAAAAAGTGAGTGGCGTAAAAAATGAGAAATCGCGCCGACCAAACTGCATTTATGATTTATTGCCAACGATGTAAATCTGCCAATCCCTTGAGCGCCGATTTTTGTATGACTTGTGGCACGCGCTTGCACATCATCACGCAACCGCGTGGGCAGGTGTTTGATTACAGTGACGCGCCCTTTGAGGAACATTTGTTAGAACGCATCAGCGCGTTAGAATTGGCTGTTCAGCGCGCGAATGATCGGTTTGAGCAATTATTGGATTTGGCGCATCAACAGGCAACGGGTAGTTTTTACAATCACATGATGCTGGAAGCGATGGCCGATGTGCTCAGCGAACACGGCTTGCTCGATCAGGACGAATTGGAACAACGTTGGAAAATTCGCATCGCTCGCCATCACGAAAAATCCATTGAACGGGATCGTTTGGATGAGCGCTGTGAAAATATCATTGGTGGTTATCGTGGCAAGGAACTCGATAAATTTGCTGATTTAGTGGATCAGGGAGTGGTATTGCTGGGTGAAGGTCAAGTGCGGCGCGGCGTGCGTTTATTAGAAACGGCGCTGGCGATGGACGAGAATAACCCCGAATTAAATTTCCTACTGGGCGAATATTATTTTCACCTCGGCAAATCTGCTGAAGCGTACGCTTATTTAAGACAAGCTTTGCAATTAATGCCGGAGCATTTTGGGGCACATTTATTATTAGGTTTGCTGGCAGGCGGCGAAGGCGAAACGGAAACTGCCAAAGAACATTTGCAGGTTGCGTTGGTGCAGGACAAAAATTCTTTTGCCGCGCATTACGGCTTAGGTCGTTTGCTCGCGCGCGAACGCAAGTATAATGAAGCGCTTTCCCATCTCAAACGCGCTTTGTCTTTGCAGCCCGCGCCCGAAATGCATTATCTGGTCGGACGTATTTATTGGGATCAGGGACGCGCTGAACAGGCGCTCAAACATTTACAAAAAGCTGTGCGACTTGATCCGCGTTTTGATGCGGCGCTGTACGATCTGGGATTTTTGTATTGGCAATCAAATCGTCCGCGCGAAGCACAGGAACATTTTCGCGCCGCGTACGAAGTCAATCCGCGCGTTTCACATTATCGGTTAGCTATTGAGGCGCGCGCTGGTGACGAATTGCCTGTACCGCCCGCAATCAATTGGACTTTGCTCGTTCCTTCACGCAAAACGAAGGTGAGCGAATCGCGGTTCATCGAATTATTGCGGCGTGATCTGAACGCTTTTTCGTTATCGCCGCTTCAGTCGCGGAAAAAATCATAAACTTAGCCATCGCATTTTTCTTGCACCTCATTCATCGCTATACTTTCAGCTAGTGGAATGGGTTCGTTGCAAGCAAAAAATCTTACGGCAGAAAAATTTTCATTTTGGCAGTGACAAACCCCGAAGTTGTGTTATAGTGTGTTTCGTCTATGAAACACATGATTGCAGGTGTGAAACGATATTCTCTTGAAAGGTAAACACTATGGCTCTTGAAAAAACTATTGATCGTGGTGAGCGAGGAAAAGCCATTGAAGCTGCGATTGCGAATTTAGAAAAGCAATTTGGTAAAGGCACTGTGATGCGTTTGGGTGAACAACGCGTTGAAGAAATTGCAGTGATTTCGACCAACAGCATTGGCATTGACGCGGCACTGGGCGTGGGCGGATTTCCCGCCGGGCGCATTATTGAAGTGTATGGCCCTGAAAGTTCGGGTAAAACGACGCTGGCATTGCACGTTGTGGCCGAAGCGCAAAAAGCGGGCGGCATTGCCGCTTATGTTGACGCTGAACATGCGATGGATGCGAAATATGCCGAACGATTAGGCGTCAAAATTGATGACTTGTTAATCTCCCAACCAGATTCAGGCGAACAAGCGCTCGAAATTACCGAATCCTTAGTGCGCTCCGGCGCAATTGATGTGCTGGTGATTGACTCCGTAGCCGCTTTGACGCCGCGCGCCGAACTTGAAGGCGATATGGGCGATTCGTTACCAGGCTTACAAGCGCGTTTGATGTCGCAAGCGCTACGCAAATTAACTGCCGTAGTTGGACGCTCCAACACCTGCCTAATTTTTATCAACCAAATTCGTGAAAAAATCGGCGTGATGTTTGGTTCACCGGAAACGACTACAGGTGGACGTGCGTTGAAATTTTATTCAACCATTCGCGTAGACATTCGTCGCATCGGTGCGATCAAAGATGGTGAGAATGTTGTCGGCAATCGCACGAAAGTGAAAATCGCCAAGAACAAAGTTGCACCGCCGTTTCGTGAAGCCGAATTCGACATTATGTATGGCGAAGGCATCTCCAAATTTGGCGAAATTATTGACATAGGCGTCGAGCAAAAAATCGTAGACAAATCCGGCGCGTGGTTTTCGTACAAGGGCGAACGGTTAGGTCAGGGGCGCGAGAACGCGAAAAATTCGCTGCGCGAAAATCCTGAACTTTGCGCCCGCATCGAAACCGAAGTTCGTACGGCACTCGGCATTATTAAGGCTGCTGCTGCTGTAGAAGCGCCAGCTCCTGAAGTGAAAAATAAACGCGCTGAAGCGTAATTAAAGAGATAGCGCGATCAAAAGAAAAGAGAGACAAATGGAATTTTGTATTTCCCCTTGTCTCTCTTTTCTTTTGATCGCTGGGCGGTTTGAGCGTTTCGATTTACAATCCGACTATGCAATTCGACAGATTAATAAGGGCGCTGAAAAGGCCGCAATCGTTGCTCAGCAAAAAAGAGATGCGCTTAACTGAAATGGCATCTTGTGCTGGCTGAGCAGCGAAATTAACGCCTGGGGCGCTCGCTCAAGTTTTGAGCGGTTTACCAAAACAACCTGTGAATCCCGATGTGTTGGTGGGTTTCGAGCACGCCGACGATGCCGGAGTGTATCGTTTGCGCGAAGATTTGGCGCTGGTGCAGACGCTCGATTTTTTTACGCCGATTGTGGATGACCCGTTTGATTACGGGCGCATCGCCGCGCTCAATTCAATCAATGATGTGTGGGCGATGGGCGGCACGCCGATCACCGCGATGGCGATCACTTGTTTTCCGCGCAAGGGCGTAGACTTTGCGATTCTCGGCGAAATTATGCGCGGAGGCCTGTCAATATTGACCGAAAATAATATCGCCTTAATCGGCGGTCATAGCGTAGACAACTCTGAAATCATGTTTGGCTATTCAATCACAGGCGTGATTGATCCAAATAAAGTTGCGACAAATAGCGGCGCACGTGTCGGCGATGTATTAATTTTGACGAAGCCGCTTGGCACTGGAATTGTTTCGACTGCGATAAAATTTGAAAAATGCCCGTCAGCGGTTGCCTCCGCGTCGTTGCAAACAATGCTCACGCCTGCGCGTAAAGGAGCCGAATTGATGCAGGAATTTGGCGTGCAAGCGGCAACGGACATCACCGGATTTGGCTTGCTCGGTCACGCGTGGGAAGTTGCCAAAGCAAGCAATGTTACGTTTGAAATTGACACGAAAAATATCCCGCTTTTGCCGCAAGCGCTCGAATTAGCCGGGCAGGGAATGCTGACGCGCGGCGACCGCGTAAATCGTGATTACGTCGGTGGAGATGTGACGATCAACGCTGCTGTGGGCAAAGAAATGCAGAGCATATTATTTGATCCACAAACCGCAGGCGGATTATTGATTTGTATTCCAGCAGCGCAATCAGAAGCAATATTAACAAGGCTGCGCGAAGATTATCCGCAAGCTGCCATCATTGGTCAGGTCAACGAATTGCGCGGCTTCCCGCTTATCATAAAATAAATTTTAGCGAGAAATTGAGAGGCGAGTTTTTTACAGCCCGACGCGATAACCATCGCGCGCACGAACGCTTTGATGCGGCGCGATGACTTCAACACGAACGCGCCGAAATTCGCCGGGCTTGCCTTCATTTTTGGGGTAATAGCCGAGTGAATATTGATGCCGCAACTCTTCTGCGATAGCTGCAAACGCTTCATTCACATTCGTTAAGTTTTCTGCCTGATGCACGCGCCCGCCGCTGCGATAAGCCAGCCCGCGCAAGTATCGCGTCGCCAGCGCGAATTCCTCTTCTGTCGGATTGGAACTCAATAGTTTTTGCGATTGATTATTGCCGTTGAGCAAAGCGTCTACGTCAGCCATCGTATCGTATTGCAGCGAGAAAATGCTGATTTCATTTTTTTCAGCATCGAACATAGATTGCCTGCCGCTGCCGTTTTTGCTTTCGGTGTCTACGCCATCGGTGAATAAAACGATGGCCTTTCGTCCCTGCACGTTTTTGAATTTCTCGCCCGTTACGAAATTTACAGCTTCATACAATTTTGTGCCAAGGCCGGTCTTCGTCTTGGCAATCGCCTGTCTCAGCGTGTTACGGTCATTGGTGAATTCGCTTTGCGCGCGGATTTTTTCATCAAAGGAAACAATCATTACGCGATCTGTCGGGCGCAATTGTTCGACGAAAGAAACGGCTGCGCGCTGAATGTCTTCGATGCGGAATTTTGTGCTGCGTGAAGTGTCAATCACGAGCACGATGCTGATAGGAACTTCGATGGAAGAAAAATTCGTGATTTCCTGTTCTTCATCTTCTTCAAAAAGCCGAAAATCTTTTTGCTTGAGGCTCAGCAAATATTTGCCATTAGGATCAACGACGCTGACTGGAATTGTAACCAGCGTCGAATCAATTTTGAGCGTTTCTTCTTGCTCAGGGTTTTGTGGGGAGGAAGTTTTTGGCGTTTTGTTATCTTTTGCTTTGCTGCCCGATTGCGCAAACACAAAACTGCTCAGCAAAAATACAGCGCAAATAAAAATAATTCGCTGCCTCATTCCTCCACCTCCGCTGTCCTGACTTAATTGGTTGCCTCGAAATTGCGGCGCTTTAATACGGGGCGATCTGTGCTGCCGTCAGAATTGGTTGCCGCTGTTCCTGCTGCGCGATAGCTTTCTTTGGCCTTCACAATCCAGCCCGCTTGGCTGACGCGCACTTTGAGGCGACGAACAGTGCCATCATTGTTAGCATTGGTTGGATAATAGCCGAGCGAATATTGATGCCGCAACTCTTCGGCAATCTGCACGAAGGCGTCAGAGACGTTACTGATTGTATCGCCTTTGAAATATGTCCCGCCGCTATGCGTTGCCAAATCTCTCATGTAACGATTCGCACGTTCATAATCTTCCGGGCCGCCGCCGCCGCGCCCGATTTGAATTTGTGGCGGCGTAGCCCAATTCACCAACGGCCAACGACGTCCGCCAGGAATGCCAGGAATATAAATGGGAGGAATATTCACCCTACCGTTACGCCCGCCGCGTCCGCCCGGATAACCGCCGCCGGGGTAGCCGCCGCGTGCGCGCATATCGCCTGACGTATCATATTGAATTGGGTAAACCAACACGTTACTTTCTTCGACCAATTCAAGCGTGCTGCGATCAGATGTACGGCTGGAAGTGTCTACGCCATCGGAAAATAATACGATGGCTTTGCGACCTTGTACGCGGCTTAAATGCTGTGTAATTACTTCGTCAACTGCGTCATAAAGTTTTGTGCTACCGCCGTTATGTGTGCTGCGAATCGCATCGCGCAATACGGCGCGATCACTGGTGAACTCAGCAAGTACTCTTACGCGGCTGTCGAACGATACAACCATCACGCGATCATCAGGGCGTAATTGGTTCGTGAAGGCAATTGCTGCGTCGTGCATGTCTTCGATTTTGAATGCCGTACTGCCTGAAGTGTCGAGTAATAAAACAACGTGGAAAGGTGCTTGCACCGCAGCAAATTCTGTTACTTCCTGCATGACACCGTCTTCGTAAATATGAAAATCACAGCGCGTCAGATACGGAATAAATTTTCCGTTGCGATCCAAAACCGTTACTGGAAGCGAAACTAACGTCGTATCAATTTTCAGCACTTCTTCGCCGTTTGCGTTAGTGTTGCTGTTTGCACTTTGCGTGGAGGAAGAGGAGCGCGTTGACAATCCGCCGTTGCCGTATTCGCCAGGAAACGTTACTTGCGGACAAGTGCCGTTTGTGGCCGTCGTGTTAGCATTTCCCGGATTGGCAGACGAAGAAGAGCTGTTAGGCTGGTAGACAGGGCGACGCCCGGATTGCGCCAATGCAAAAGTGGCAAACGCGAGGACTAAACTCAGAGCAACAAGATAACGGGCAACTTTCATTTCCTCTCCTTTGACGTGACGAGCAAAACGCGCAAGAACAGCGCAGCGGACGCTAAGATGCAGGCGTTTGCTAAAAGGTTGATTCGGAAAAAGGAGGAATTCCGATAGTTATAATAATAACTCCAAAAAGGCGCAAAAGACACAAGCCCCAAATAATTACACCTCACGATTCCAGGCACGCGGCAAAATTTCTTTCGCAGAAATGCTTGCGCCTAAAATCAGCAAAAACGAAGAAAAGAAAATCCACGTCACAATCGCCATAACGCCAAACAATTGACCGTAACTTTCCTGAAACTTGAACAAGGGCAATGCCAATTGGTAGGCAAACGTTCCCACAATCCACAAAATTGCAATGCCAATCGAAGCAAACGCGATTTGATTCGCACGCACTTTGCCATTTGGAACCCAGTAGTACACGAGAAATAAAATCAGCGCGACAAAAGGCAGCGATAAAACTGAGCCTACTGCATTAAATGAAATCTTGCGGATTAAGCCGTCGCCAAATACGCTTTGCAGCAGCCAGTCCCATGTGCTGGCGAGTCCCACACACACGAGCAAAATTACGCCGCAAGCAATGACAAGTAACGGATAAATCGTGTATTGTTTGAGAAAGCTTCGTTCTTCTTTAAAGCCCCAGGCGTGGTTCAGCGCAAGTTCCAGCGTCTGAAAAATTCCCGCGCTGCCGACGATCAGCAAAGCAAACGAAATAATACCGACTTCGCCACCTTTGCCGCGCGTAACCTGATCGAGGCTGGAAAAAATTTGCTTTGATTCAAGCGGCGCAAAAATCATCATCAGGCGATAAACCGTTTCGTATCCGCGTTGCCAATGAAAAATATTGACCAACACGCTGCCCAGCAGCACAAAGAATGAAAAGAACGACATCAGCGCATTAAAGGCAATTGCCGAAGCATACACATATGTTTGATTGGAGCTGAGGTCGTACAGCGCAGGCCACATTTTTTTGAAAAATAGCCAGCCACCTTGCACATAAAATCCGATACCGCGTTTTGTGGTAGGTGCAGGGACACTTACTTCATTGTTTAGCGGCACAGCAGGTTTTGGTTCGTTTTGTTGCGAGAACATAAGCTAAGTGAAAATCGTTGGGGCGAAAAAAGGGTTGGTAGCTGTTTTCAGCCCACTGTCACTGGGCTATTATCAAAAGTTCCTGCCCGCAGCAGGGAAACGCAGTTTAAGTTTCATTTCTTTTCTTCGCAATCAAATATGCAAAAACAATTTGCGCGTCGTCTGATGATAATTGGTGTGGTGGTAGTTGCTTTGCTTGGTTTCGCCGCCTGGTATTTATGGGAAAAATTCGCGCCGCCGAAACCCTTCGGCAAAGTCGTGACCATCGCTGGCGAAGGCGCTCACGCGCGCATCCTGCCGCAAAAATCTTTGTCCGACCCTTTTGGCGTAGTTGCTGACTCCAGCGGAAATATTTACGTCACCGACGGCCTCGGCGGTAGCGTGTACAAAGTCACATTGGACGGCAAAACAGCATTGATTACGGATCAATTAGATATGCCTTCGCATTTGGCAATCGCGCCGGATGGAAATTTGATCGTAGCGAATACAGGTGCACACACAATCGTTCGGGTGAATCCTAAAAACGGCGAAGTGACCTTAATTGCGGGCACGCCAAATGTCAGTGGAAATGCAGACGGAACAGCTTCCGAAGCGAAATTTCATGCGCCTGTTGGTGTTGCTGTGAATAAGCAAGGCGTAATTTATGTCGCTGATACTTACAATGACCGCATTTGCGTGATTGACGGTAATCAGGTTGTAAAAACACTGGCGGGTAGTGGCGCGCAATTTAAATCGCCCTATGGCATTTCGTTATCGTTTGATGAGCAGGAATTAGTGGTGGCTGATACTGGTAATAATGCAATTCGCCGCGTTGGACTTGATGGCAAAGTTGCTGAGTTATCTCCTCCAACTGAACCGCAGTCAGAATCAGAAGTTTCAATTGCTGAACCACTAGCGATCCTAGTGACAGGAGCGGAAGAGATGTATGTAGTTGGTTCTGCTAGTGCGAATCTTATTTTTTCAAAAGCTGGAAAAGCACCTGCTAAACGTCCTCCTGCAATTGATTCATTTGATTTTCCTGGGCGTTATCTTGTTGCAGGCGGTAAAGGTTCAGGTCTACTCGACAGCGATTTACAAAACGCACGGTTCAATCGTCCAACGGGAATTGCGCTCGTAGGAAAAAATACATTAATCGTCGCGGACAGCGGCAATGGATTAGTGCGCGCGATTGTGCCTGTGAATGCGAACGTTGGCAAAATTTCTGATCCAAGTGCAGCAATGATTAAAGCAGAAGAAATACGCAAAATTGTGCCACCGCGCTGGCCTTACGATCCGCCTGAAGCGCCGCGCGAAATTGCGGGGACGCTGGGCGAAGTGCGCGGGGAAATCGCTCCTGAAAAAGATGCGTGGTTTCATAACGGGCTTGATATTCCCGGCGCGTATGGCGAGCAAGTGCGCGCGCTATACAACGAACGCGTGACACGCCCGCTTGCGGTCGAAGGCGTAGGCGATTTGCGCGAACGTTTGCGCTTGCCACTGCTCGGCTACATTCACGTCAAAATCGCGCGCGATCAGGACGACAAGCCAATCGGCATTAAAGACGCGATTTTTACGCGTGATGAAAAGGGAAAAATCGTTAGCGTCCGCATCCCACGCGGCACGCGTATTAATGCCGGAGACATCATCGGCACGCTCAATCGTTTCAATCATGTGCATTTAATCGCAGGCAATGCCGCGAACGAAGTCAACGCGATTGCTGCGCTGACGTTGCCGGGATTAGCGGATACAAAAGCGCCAATCATTGAAGGAATACGTGTGCTTGGCGAGCAGGGCGAACTTATTGCAGAGAAAAATTCGCCGCTCCAAATCAACGGCAAAATCAAAATTGTCGTGCGCTCTTACGATCAAACCGATGGCGTTGCAGCTTATCGAAAATTAGGCGTGTATCGCGTCGGCTACCAAATTCTAAACGATAAAGGTGAGCCCTTGCCTGATTACAAGGAACCGCGTTTCAACATCGAATTTAATCGTTTGCCTGACGATGCAAGAGCCGCGAACATTGCTTATGCCACGCCGAGCCAGTCGGGATATACAGGCAAAACAATTTTTGATTATACCGTTACGAATATTGTGCGTGATGGAATAGCGCGGGAAGAATGGTTAGATACGACAACATTGCCTAAAGGAAATTTGCGTATTCGCTCCATCGTCGAAGATTTTTTTCGCAATCGCAGTACGAGAGAAGTTGCGATTGTCGTTCACTAATTGCTGGGAGCGCACGCGCCCTCGCGTGCTGAACTTAGTGGCGCAAATTAACTGCGATGAAATTTGTTCGCTCCATAAGCCTCAGCCACGCGAGGGCGCGTGCGCTCCCAGTGTTAATATTTACCTATGATGAATTTTTCTCCGTTCGCACCATTAATTTTACTTGGGGTAGTTCTCATCATTTGTCTTTTTTTGCATTGGCTGATTGGCGCAATTAAAAACAAATTAGCGCGAAAATTTGCTGTAGCTCCTGCCGAATCTGACAGTGTGCAAGTCAATCAATCACTAAAAAAATTGTATGCAGATTGGGCTGCGAAAGCCGCGCGTACATTTATCTGGTTGATATTTTTCGTCTTCGCCTTAGAGTTAGTTCCGGCATTGCAAAATGATTTGCTCAAAGCGAAAGATTCATTTGAACGCCTATTGACACGCACTTCAGAATGGTTGCTTGGTAACGGGTTGATCGCTCTGATTGTTTTGATTATCACGATTTTGGTGATGCGCTTTACGGCAGCGTTGATAAAAACGACATTTAGTTTCTATGAAAATCGCTTCACGCGGGTTTCCAACGAATATTTGCAGCGGCGTTCACAAACACTTTCCGTCATTATGCAAGGCATCGCGCAAACCATAATTTTTTTTATTGGCTTGATGGTAGCGTTGCAACAAGGTGGATTGAACATTACGCCGATTTTAGCGAGTGCCGGAATTGTCGGCTTAGCGATTGGCTTTGGCGCGCAAAGTCTGATCAAAGATATTTTCAATGGCCTGGTGATTTTATTTGAAGAACAATACAGTGTCGGCGATACGATCAAAATTGGCGACGTAACGGGAACAGTCGAAACGCTCACATTGCGCGCTACGCGCGTGCGCGGCGGCGATGGTGCGTTGACGATTTTTCCGAATGGCGGCATCGCTACCGTTGCAAATCTCTCGAGAGAATTCTTGCGCGTGGTGCTGGAATACGAAATTGATTATGCTGCGGATGTGGATCAGGCAATGGCGTTGATGCTGGACACCGCAAAACAACTTTGGGTGGAAAAAGGTTCAGAGATTTTAGAAGAACCTGCGATGCAGGGCGTAGACAAAATTGCAAATGGCAATGTGACTTTACGGCTGAGCTTCAAAGCAATTCCTTCCAAACAAGCAGAAATTACGCGCGAATTACGTCGTCGCGTGAAATTAGCATTTGATGTTGCCGGGATTAAAGGGCCTGTGAAAGCTGAGAGAAGTTAATGCAGTAAACACTATCAACTACGCATTATCAACTGCCAACGACTGTGCAAATCGTTAATAGTGCGTAGTTGATAATTGATAGCGGTTCGCGGCTTAATATTTAGGGATTGAACGATCAATTTCATCAGCCCACGCCAAAATCCCGCCTTCTAAATTCGTCAAGTTGGTAAATCCGTGTTGTTGTTCGAGTGCGAGAATTGCGGTTGCGCTGCGTTTGCCGCTGCGACACATTACGACGACTGGGATGTCTTTGCGAATTTGCTCGGCTGCCTGCGTGACGCCTGCGAGCGGAATCAATTCGCCGCCGATGTTGCAGAAGCTGTATTCATGCGGTTCGCGCACGTCAATCAATTGAAATTCAGCGTTTTCGTCTTTGAGTTTTTTGAGGTCAGAAACTGTAATTGATTTCATGAGATTTCCTGTTTGGTGTAAGACAGGCGTCCCGCCTGTCAAAAATTCACAGACAGACAAGATGTCTGTCCTACACTTTTGCCAAAGCTTGTTCGATATCTGCGATAATATCATCAGGATGCTCCAAACCCGCAGAGATACGAATCAAACCTTGCTTGATGCCAACCGCAACGCGATCCGCCTCGCTTAATTTTGAATGTGTTGTTGAGGCCGGATGCGTAGCCGTCGTGCGTGCGTCGCCTAAATTTGCCGTATGCGAAAGCATTTGCAGCGCATTCAAAAACGCGCGACCCGCATTAATGCCGCCTTTGATAACGAATGAAACTACGCCGCCGCCGAGCCTCATTTGTTTACGCGCGAGTTCGTGTTGCGGATGCGATTCTAAAAACGGATAAACTACGCGTTCAATTTCAGGGCGCGATTCTAACCACTGTGCTACGGTTAAAGCGTTCGCGCAATGCCGCTCCATTCGCACTGCCAATGTTTCCAGGCTTTTTGAAAATATCCACGCGTTGAAGGGCGAAAGCGAAGGCCCCGTGTGGCGCGCGAAGAAGCGAATGTCTTTCATCAAATCGGCGCGACCTGCAAGCAAGCCACCAATCGCGCGGCCTTGCCCGTCAATAAATTTTGTTGCCGAATGCACAATCAAATCTGCGCCATATTTGATGGGCTGTTGCAAATACGGCGTAGCGAAGCAATTGTCCACGACCGAAATCAAGTTGTGCTTTTGCGCGAACTGACCGAACCATTCAAGATCAATCAAATCCAGCGCCGGATTGGAAGGCGTTTCGACGAAGGCGAGGCGCGTGTTCGGTTGCACGGCGGCTTCCCAACTGGCGGGGTCTTTCAATTCCGCATACGTCGTATTGATGCCCCATTTCGGCAAAATCTGATTCAGGATTTGATGCGAAGAACCAAACAACGCTTTTGATGCGATGACGTGATCGCCCGCTTTTAATAAGGCTCCGAGCGTAGTGAAAATTGCGGACATCCCTGAAGCGCAAGCCAATCCGTCTGCTGCGCCTTCGAGGCGGCAAATTTTTTCAATCAATTCAGAATTGTTCGGATTAGAAAAGCGCGTATAAATGTTGCCCGGAATTTCGTCTGCGAACAACGCGCGTGCCTGCTCGGCGTCTTCAAAGACAAAGCTGGAAGTCATGTACAACGGCACGGAATGTTCGCGGTCAGCGGAACGCGGATTTTGGGTGCGGATGGCATCTGTCTCAAAATGTTTGTTACTCATAAAAATCACAAATGTCAGTACCACCTGTGTAAGCGGGTGGTGGGATTAATGGAAAACGCCACCCGCTTACACAGGTGGTGCTGACCAAAATGCAAAAGAGCTGCAACGCTAAATAACGTTGCAGCTCTTTTATGAAATCTTTTGAGACCGCGTCACGCTCTTTAGCAGTTTTTTTCGTGGAGCAAGTTGCTTAAATCGCCACGTGATTATCAAGGCCGAGCCGAATTCTAGGCTAGGACGCGTGAGCTGTCAATGCTGGGAGCGCACGCGCCCTCGCGTGCCAGTTTGCGTTCATCATACATTTCATGGTTAAGAATTTGTTCCGTCAGCCTCAGCACGCGGGGCGCGTGCGCTCCCAGCTTTAATTTCATACGACCAGGTAATTGTCGCAGTTTTTTCCAGCACGCGTGCAACGGAGCAATATTTTTCGAGCGATAAATCTATAGCGCGTTTGACGTGTGCTTCCTGCAAGTCGCCAATCAAAATGTAATGCGCGTGAATGGTTGTGAACAGCGCAGGTTCTTTGCCTTGTTCGCGTTCGGCGATGATTTCAACTTGAATATCCTCAAGCGGCTGCCGCGCTTTTTTGAGAATGCTGATGATGTCAATCGAACTGCATCCGCCGAGGCCCATAATCAAAAGCTCCATCGGACGCGCACCGTTGCCGCCGCCGCCAATCACAGGGCTGGCGTCAATATGAACAGAGTTGCCGGACTCATTTGCGGCTTCGAGATGATAGTTTTCGTCCAATCGTTTCAACGTAATTTTCATAAGCATTAATATAAAAGCTGCGCTGTACTTTCCTCAAGGCTGCGATGACGCCGCAAGTTTATTGCGCACAACTTTCAAATCTTCCCACGCCTCTTTTTTCTTTTCAGGAACACGCAACAGGTAAGCCGGATTAAAGGTCGGCAACAACGTGATCGTTTGTTCGTTCAAGTGGAGCGTGAATTCCTGCCCACGCAAATCGCTGATTGTTTTTTTTGAGCGGAGCAATGTTTGCGCTGCCAACGCGCCAAACGCAACAATGATTTTGGGGCGAACGACCAAAATTTGTCGCAGCAAAATCGGGCGGCAATCTTCGATTTCTTCGACCGCAAATTTTCGCTCGCCAGGCGGAACGCATTTAATGACATTGCAAATGTACGTCGTAGCGCGAGCTTGCCCAATTGCTGCCAACATGCGGGTCAGCAAAACGCCCGCTTGTCCGCTGAAAGGTTCTTGCGCTTCGATATCATCAATGCCAGGCCCTTCGCCAATCAACATCAAATCAGTTGGCGCTTGGCCTACGCCAAACACAATTGGCATTCCTGGTTTGCAGACGCCGCACGTATGAGAGTTTGCTAAATCGTGCAAAATATTATCAAGCGAATCATCCGCCGGAATTGAAATTTGTTCGCAGTATTCGAGCAACGCTGGCGCTTGAAAATCAGCGAAAAGAAAATCGTTGTCGGGCGAAGGCGTTTTGGCAGCCATAAAATAACTCAAAAATAAAAAAGCAGGATTAGGAATAATTATTCCACAATCCTGCCCTTTTATTCTTATTGGTTGTTTAGTGCTGTGTCAATTCGGCAGGCAATTGCTTATCAATCTTAGGACGAGTAGCGGAGTTCGCTAATTCCCAAGCGGTTGCATAAACAGTACGCGAGACCTTTTCCATTTTCTTATAATCAATTTTTTGCGGTTCGTCGCCGCGTTGATGGTAATCTTCGTGAACACCATCAAAATAGAAAATGATCGGCACGCCTTTTTGCGCATAGTTGAAATGGTCGCTGCGGAAGAAGAAGCGATTCGGGTCTTTCGGATCGTCATATTTGTAATTGAAGTTAAGCTTCAAATATGAGCTGTTGACGCGTTCGCTGAGCGCGCCGAGTTCGCTGCTCATCATTTTGGAGCCGATGACGTAAATTTCATCCGGCCCTGAAAGTTCATTATTACGTGGGTCTTTGTTGTCGGCTGCTTTACTGCGGCCAATCATATCAATGTTGAGCTGCGTGATGACTTGCTTCAAATCTACTGTCGGGAATTTTGTGAAATATTCTGAACCCCACAAGCCTTTTTCTTCGCCGCAATGCCACACAAATAAAATAGAGCGTTTCGGTTTTGCACCTTTGGCGAATGCTTCGGCAATGCCAAGCACGCCAGTTGTGCCGGAACCGTCATCATCTGCGCCGTTGAAAATCGTGTCGCCTTTAGCGTCGGGAGAACCCGTTCCTACGTGATCGTAATGCGCGCCGATGGCGACGTATTCACTTTTTAGGACAGGATCCGAACCAGGGATAACCGCCACTACGTTTTGCGTCGAGAGATTCTCAGATTTTGCCGCGATATTGATTTTGATTTGTTTGTTTGCGTTCAGCTCAAATGGTGCTACCGGGTCACCGGAAGTCGCGCGATTGAAAATTGTCATCGCGTTTTCTTTTTCACCTTGAAATAAGGTGTTGAGCATGGCGATGGAAACGGTGAGGGATGGTACGTTCGGTTCTTCGCCGTCGCCAGAAATTTTGTCAGGTCGCAAGGCGCCGCGTTGCGCTGTTTGTTGCAGTGTGCGTTGCCAAGTCGAAAGAGAACCGTAGCTTGGCACCACAATGACAGCCTTCGCGCCATTTTTCGCGGCATAAGTTATGGGATCAAGCCAGTCTTCGCCTTGTTTCCCGCCTTGAATGTCACGGAACGAAACTCCTTTGGGGAAGCCTGGCGTCGTAATCACAATTTTGTCTTTTACATTAATTGCGCCGGATTCGGTTTGATAAGCGTTGATATTTTTCGCTTTGATAACCCAGCCATGACCAACATAAACGGCATTGCCACTGATATTTCCGGCAATAGGACGCGCCAAAAAATCGTCGCCGTATTTAAAAGTTTGTCCGTTGATCGAAACATTCGTCATTTCAGGCTCAAGTTTGTCGCGGCGCAACGTCATCTTCTGGAAATAAGTGCCGTTGTCTCCGGCGGGTTGAATGCCCCAACGTGACATTTGCATCGCGATAAATTTGGCTGTGATGTCCAGACCGCGCGATGGTGTATCGCGGCCTTCCATTTCGTCTGAAGCGATGAAATATAAATAGTCCTTGAGCTGAGCATCGGTGATGGCTTCTGCATTGCCAAATGTAGGCGCAGCAGGCGCCGCCGCTGCCTTGGCTTTCTTCGGCTGTTGCGCAAAAACTGGCGCAATCATTACAGCACCAACAAGTGCAAAACTTAGCAATTTCTTCATAAAAAATTTCCTTTGGGTAAATGAATGGCAGGAATGTGGGGGCGGAAAAAACTTGGCGTGGGAAAAACAACGATCATTATCTGTGATTATTATTTTTGAGCAGAGCATCCAGTAATGCGACACAGGAGGAACTACGCTCTCCAACTTCCTGATCTAATTTGTCGCGCCGCTCTTTCATCTGATGTAATTCGTCTGCGATATGCAACGCCGCCAAAATCGCTACCTTAAGTGAATCTACCGTCAGTGTACCCGCCGTGATTTCGCGCATGCGGCTGTCCACGAAAGACGCTAGTTCTTTAATGTGCGCCGTATCACCATCGCGGCTGCGAATGTTGTACGTCTGATTATAGATTTCCACTTTTACGGTTTGCGCCGGAGTTTGTTCCATGTTTTCAATGGTTCATCAATGAATTAGTCTATCGTTTACCAACCGCGTCGGCTTCCATTTCAAGCACCGCAATGGCATCCAGCATTGCTTCCACTTTCAAGCGCATTGCATCCCGATCCGCGAGTAAGCGTTCGATTTGCGTTTCGAGCCGTTCTTTTTCAATGTGGTTCGCACGCAATTCGCGTTGCATTTCATTGACTTGCTCTTCGAGGGTTTCATTTTCCTGCTTGAGCGTTTTGCATAACTCGACGGTGCGATAGATCTTATCTTCGAGGTGCGAAAACTTCTCCAATCCAGGTACTGACATGAAGGGGTTACTCCTGTGTAGTAGTCTCGTTGCAAGCGGCGTTTGATAATTACGGGGGCTTAAGGGGAATGCTTGAGCAGGGGTCTTAATTATCAACAGCCAGCGAGCAACTTATCTTAGCTCTGCTCCAAATTTATCGCGCAATTTCTGGACAACCTGTTCATACATCAGATTAATTTCTGCTTCCGTTAATGTTCGATCAACTGCTCTGAACCGCAAGGACAACGCAAGTGAATGCTTGCCTGCGGGCAATTCTTTTCCGGCATAAAGATCGAACAGCCTGATGGCCTCAAGTTGCGGCAGGGCGAGCGTTTTGATTTCTTCTTCAATCTCGGCCCAATTGATGGAACGCTCAATTAAAATCGCAATGTCGCGCAACACGGTCGGAAATTTTGGCAAAGGCTGATAGCGGGATTCAATCGCGTCAGCTACCAACATCATTCCCAAATCCAATTCGGCAATGAAAACAGGTTGCTTAAACTTAAAACGAGAGGCCAGGGAGGGGTGTAATTGTCCCAAATGCCCCACTGTTTTAGAGCCTACCGATATTACCGCAGCGCGTCCCGGATGCAAATAGCTAAGCTCATTTGAGGGGGCAAAATTTAACTTTGTTAGCTGTAAACTTTCCGCCACGCTTTCAACTGCGCCTTTGAGGTCATAAAAATCAAGTCGCGCAGCGGCGGTCTGCCAATCATTTTCGTTGCGTGCGCCTGTGATCGCCAAGCCGATTTTTTCAGGTTCTAACGGACGCTCAACTGCGTTTTGTTGCACGAAACATTTGCCAATTTCAAACAACTTTATGTTGCGCGTACCGTGATGCAAATTGCGTGTGACGGCTTCCAACAAACCGCCGAGCAAGGTTGTGCGCATTTCAGCTTGTGTGGTGTCAATCGGGTTGCTGAGTTTCAGCCGCGCGTTATCTTCCACGAGAGTCAGCAGCGTATCGTTTTCGGCATTCACAAAACTGAAACTCACAGCCTCATGATAACCAAGTGTTGTGAGCGTGTTGCGCACAGCACGACGACCGTTTTCGCCCTGTAAATATGCGCCTGCGCCCGCACTGCCCGGCAAGGTCGAAGTTAATTTATCGTAGCCGCTGATGCGCGCGACTTCTTCAATCAAATCTTCTTCAATGCCAATATCAATGCGCCACGTCGGAGCTGTCGCTTGAATTGTTTCTGTTGTTGCATCAGATTGCGGGTTCAGTCCGAGCGCGCGCAAAATTTCCGTTGCTTCGTCGAGCGAAATATCTAAGCTTGTTTTCGTGCGATATTTTGCGAGCCGCAAACTTACAGGGCGTGGCTCTGCTTTTTGCGGATATACGTCAATCAAACCGTCGAGAATTTTCCCACCTGCGATTTCTGCAATCAATTTTGCGGCGCGCGCGGATGCAATCGGAACCATTTCTGGATCAGTGCCGCGCTCAAAACGATAAGACGCTTCGGTGGCTAAGCCGAGTGTTTTTGATGTCGCGCGAATTTGCGCTGGCGTGAAATATGCGGCTTCGAGCAAAACATCTGTTGTGGAGTCCGTAATGCCAGAATCTTCGCCGCCTTTGATGCCGCCAATCGCTACGGCACGTTCAGAGTCTGCGATCAGGAGCATTTGCGCAGCAAATACACGTTCTTCACCATCCAGCGTAATCATTTTTTCGCCCGCGTTGGCATTACGCACTATGATTTTTTGCCCGCGCACCATCTTTAAATCAAACGCGTGCAGCGGCTGTCCAAGTTCAAGCATCACATAATTCGTAATATCTGCTACGTTATTGACAGAGCGTTGTCCCATTGCTTCGAGACGTTTGACTAACCATTCCGGCGACGGCCCAATTTTTACGCCTTTGATGATGCGCGCGGTGTAACGCGGACAAAGCGACGGCGCAAGAATTTCTACCGTCGCAAAATCGCTGGTTTTTTCGCTGGCCTGAATTTCCGCCGCAAAATCAGTGTTCGGAGCTTGTAATGGTTTGCCAGTAATCGCAGCAACTTCGCGCGCTACGCCGTAATGTGACAGGCAATCGGGGCGGTTTGACGTCAGATCAATTTCGAGAACAAAATCATCGTCGTGCGCTTCGACGCCGTCTACAGCGAGTCCGACCATTGTTAATTCTTCCGCCAGATCGCGCGGCGCAAGATCAATCGCAATAAATTTTTTGAGCCAGTTATAAGAAATTTTCATAAAAACAAACGCGTGGGCAGTGAAATAGTTTGCCCACGTTTCTTAACCAAAAATTTGCGCCAGATGATGTTGCAAATGGTTGTAATAATCTTCGACCCAGTAACCAAGTGTAACTTCTTCGCCGCCGTCAATGCGAAATTTATGAGCGAGTTTTGCTTCAGGAATGTGCGTAATGATGTACAAAATATGCTGGTTATAATTTCGCCAAAGCGTTATCAAATCGCTCCATGCTACGTCTTGATAATGTTGCACCGCGACCCAATCATTTTGTGCATAACCTTGTAAATTCAGCCCATTCGTTAATTGTACACGCACAAATCGCTGATGATTATTCGCCGCCGAATCAATCAAGTGACCGAGAGTTTCTTTCTTTGACCACTTTCCTGGCGCAGTAATGCTTTGACTATCCGTTTCAGGAATTAGCTGCAATTGGGCGGGGGCCGTTTGCAGCGTATGGGAAAATTTCTGAATTACATCCTGCATAAAACTATAGATCAACAATCATGAATTTCAGCCCGATTGTCTGATTTTGGCGGTTAGGCAGTAACTGTCCATTCAGTCGTTTGCCTTGTTGCCGTAACTTTAAATCTTCTGTCTTTTTTTCAAGAAATTCAGAGAAATAAACTGCATCAAAAACGTCGCCGGCCTTGAGCTTCCAGTTATTGCCTACTTTCTTCGCTTCATTTTCTGTCAAGCTGGAAGTATCAAATTCCCCCATTTTAAATGCGATGCCTTCTGCTACAGTAAATTCGTAGCTGGCGCGCGCTTTTGTATCGTCTGTAAGCAAACGCGGTTTTATATTGGCCTCTAAGTAACCTGCTTTTAAATAGGATTTGAGCGCGGCTTTTATCCCCGCTTCAATTTTCTCGCTATTTGCCACATCGCCAGCGTTGAGTCCTATCATTTGTCCTAACGTTTGTGTTGGCAAAATTTGATTTCCATTCCAGGTTATTGTGTCTAGCAAATATTGTTGCCCCTCTTTGATTTGAATCACAATAGCTGCCCCGTTATTACACTTATTCGAATTTTCGGGTTTGACAGTCAGGCGCAAAATCTGTGCTTGTAAAAAGCCCTGGCGGAGATAAATTGGCAAGATACTCTGCGTCGCTAAATTTTTCGCAGAAGACAGCGAATATTCGGTGTTCAGCAATGCTTTGGCGGCGGCTTTCAATTCGTTTTCGCGCCCGGCACTCGCTCCCTCGAAAGTTGCAGTGCAAGTTTGAGGCGCTGGCGAGGTGACGCTGAAAATATGTCTTGCGCTATTTACTTCCTCGCTTTCATTTGCGTAGACGTATTGTATCTGGCCTGGCAAATTCTTTTCCTGTAATAATTTTCGCAAGGCTTCTTTAATTCTTAAAATAACCAGATCGTTTTCCGGCGCTTGTCCGGCAAAATTCGGTAACGATTGTTTTATGGCGGCAGTAATCTCCTGATTGTCAAACCAGATGAAATTATCAAAGATACACGGGGCACTACGTACTTCCTGTACTTCAAAGGCAATTTCGATTTGATCATCAACCGAATTGTAGTGGTAATTGGCGCGACGAAAAAGGCCAGATTTGAGCAAGCGCGACGTTGCAGCTTTTAGCCCGCTCATATCTATTTCCTGCCCTAACCGAAGATCACAGGCGGCTAAGGCCTGTTTTTCGTCATAAAATTTTAAACCAAGAAATTCGATTTTTGTAATTTTGAATTTGCGATTATCTACTTCCTGCGCTTGCGTTGATACTATTGTGAAGAACAAGCTCAGTATCCCCCATAACATCAACCGTTTTCCCATAAATACCCCATCAAGAAAATTGCTCTAAGAATTGCACATCGTTTTCGTACAACAACCGAATATCGTCAATGCCAAACATCAACGCGCATAAGCGATCCAATCCGAGGCCAAAGGCAAAGCCGGAATATTCTTCGGGGTCAACATCCACTTGGCGCAACACGTTAGGATGCACCATGCCTGAACCTCCCATTTCGATCCAGCCGGAGCCTTTGCAAATACGGCAACCTCCGCCCCCACACTTGAAGCACGTATAATCAATTTCTGCGCCGGGTTCGACGAAAGGGAAGTAAGACGGGCGGAAGCGCGTTTTTGTTTGCGGCCCAAACAAGCGGCGCACAAATTCTTCGACCGTACCTTTTAAATCGCCGAGCGTGACATTACGATCAATCAAGAGTCCTTCGACCTGATAGAACATCGGATTGTGCGTAGCGTCCGGCGTATCACGGCGAAATACGCGTCCGGGTGCGGCTACGCGCAAGGGCGGACGGCGTTTTTGCATCGCGTGAATTTGCATTGTCGAAGTTTGCGAGCGCAGCGCATATTCACTGTTTTCAATGTAGAACGTGTCTTGCGGGCTGCGCGCGGGATGAATCGCCGGAATGTTTAGCGCATCGAAGTTGTAAAAATCTGTTTCGATTTCGGGGCCGTCTTCGATTTCGTAGCCCATTGAAACGAAAATATCTTCGATGCGTTGGCGCAAAATTGTAATCGGGTGCAAATGCCCTGCCGCAATTCGCTTGCCCGGCAGTGTTACATCAATGCGCTCGGCGGCGAGTTGTGCGGCTTCGCGTGCGGCGGAAAATTTCGTCTGCAAATTTTCCAATTCGCTTTCGACGAAATTTTTTAACTCGTTGATATTTTGCCCCGCGATTTTGCGCTCTTCGGGTGACAACGCGCCGAGTGTTTTCATCTCGGCAGTAACGACGCCGCTTTTGCGCCCGACCCAACGATCACGCAGCGCTGTCGCTTCGCCTTCGTTGTTGATGACGGCTAATTCCTGTGCAAAATCCGCGCGTAATTGTGCAATGCGATCTGACATAAAAAGGGATTAGGGATTAGGGATTAGGGAGTCCTAGTCTCTAGTCCCTAACCTCTAAATAAAAACCCAAGACCGCAAGCAAATTCTCTTGTGATCTTGGGTCAGGTTGTTATAGCGATTACCGCTAGCATTACGCCGCTGCTGGTTGCGCTTCCAAAGCCTTTTTGACTGACCCGGCAAGGTCAGCAAATGCATTTGGATCGCTCACGGCGAGATCGGCTAAAAGTTTGCGATCTAAATTAATGTCAGCCAATTTCAGCCCGTGCATGAATTTGCTATAGCTCAAACCGTTGATACGTGCTGCGGCTCCGATACGGACAATCCACAGCGAACGATAATCACGTTTTTTGAGTTTACGTCCGACGTACGCGAATTTCAGTCCGCGTTCGACGGACTCTTTCATCGAACGGTACAGTTTGCTTTTAGTGCCGCGATAACCGCTAGCTAGTTTTTGTAAATCTTTACGCTTCTGCAAGCGTTTATTTCCACGTTTTGCGCGAGGCATAGTTTCCTCCGATAAGTCAAAAGGCAAAAGTCAAAAGGCAAAACTGAATAGCTATCTTTGGCTTTTGAGTACTCTAAAAAATTACTTTTGCCTGAAAATTAATAATTGCAAAAAATAATTCTTAGCCGCGTCCGTAAGGAAGCATCGCTTCGACACGTTTCTGATCTGGCTCAGAGACCATGACATCAATGTCCAAAAAGCGTTTCCGCTTGGCCGATTTCTTGGTCAAAATGTGACGCGCGTGCGAATGCCCGCGTTTGATTTTTCCGGTAGCGGTGGTGCGAAAGCGCTTGGCCGCTCCTCTATGTGTTTTTAATTTAGGCATAATTGCTCCAGTATATTGGTCTTCGGTTTTTGGTCTTGGGTCTTGGCAATTTATAAGCAGGCCAAAGGCCAAAGCCCCAAGTCCTAAGATCAAATTTATTTCTTAGGTGTAAATATCGCTATCATTTGCATGCCTTCTAAGCGAGGGCGTGCTTCAGGCTGTCCAAAAGCAGATAAATCTTTAATAAGCCGATCTAAAAGCGCTGCGCCTAACTCTTTGTGTGTGATTTCACGTCCTTTGAAACGAATCGTCGCCTTGACCTTATCGCCACCTTGCAAGATTTCCTGTGCGTGTTTCATCTTGAAGTTGTAATCATGATCGTCAGTTGACGGACGAAACTTGATTTCTTTGACTTCGATCACGACTTGCTTCTTCTTCGCTTCGTGCGCGCGTTTTTTCTGCTCGTACAGATATTTGCCGTAATCAATGATTTTGCACACAGGCGGAGTTGCCGTCGGTGCAATTTCAATCAAATCGAGGCCACGATCTTGCGCAATACGCAGCGCTTCATACGGAGCCATCACACCGACTTGACCTTCTTCATCCACCACGCGAATTTCTTTGGCGCGGATGCGTTCATTGATTCTGACTTGCGGGCCACGTTGTGGGCCGCCTCTCTGTGGGCCACGGGGGCCGCGAAAACCGCCTTGAAAGGGAGTAGCGATAAGTTCACCTCCTTGAAAAAGTCTCAAATTGGCAGTTTGAGATTTTAAATTGTTACGTCGTTAGCGCGCGAGTCTTAACAAACTCGCTTAGTTGAGCCGCAAATTCCGCCACCGGAATCGCGCCCAAATCGCCTTTGACACGGTCACGCACAGCAACCATGCCGGATTCAGCTTCACGCTCACCGATAACAAGCATGAACGGAATTTTTTTCAATTGTGCGTCCCGAATTTTGGCACCGATTTTTTCGCTGCGCATATCGGCATGGACGCGGAAACCTAAACCTTGTAATTCTTTTTCGACTTCGGCAGCACGGTCATTAAAACGATCCGAAATTGGCAGAATCTGTGCTTGCACAGGAGCCAGCCATAACGGAAATGCTCCGGCGTAATGCTCAATCAGGATGCCGAAAAATCTTTCAAATGAACCGAGAATCGCGCGATGCACCATAATCGGCTGATGCCGCGCATTGTCTGCGCCAATGAATTCAATCCCGAAACGTTGCGGCAAATTGAAATCTACTTGAATCGTCGAAAGCTGCCACGTGCGTTTGATCGCATCTACGACTTTGAAATCAATTTTTGGGCCGTAAAATGCGGCTTCGTCTTCCATTCGCACGTACGGCAAACCGTATTCATTCAGCGCATCTGTCAACGCTTTCTCAGCTAAATTCCAGACTTCATCGGAACCGAGATATTTTTCGTGATCGGTTGCGTGGCGCACGGACAATTCCGCTTTGTACTCAAAGCCGAACGCCTTAAAAATAAAATCTACGAGATCAAGACAGCCTAAAACTTCGTCTTTCAATTGCTCTGGCGTGCAGAACAAGTGCGCATCGTCTTGCGTGAATCCGCGCGCGCGCATCAAGCCGTGCGTGACGCCTGAACGTTCATAGCGATAAACCATCCCATATTCAGCATAACGCTGCGGCAAATCACGGTACGAACGCTGCTTCGCTTTGAAAATCTGAATGTGGAACGGGCAATTCATCGGCTTCATGCGATACTCGACATCTTCTTTTTCGCCTTTGTCGCCCGTGTGCATCGCCGGGTACAAGCCTTCTTCGTAATGTTCCAAGTGACCGGAAATGCGGAACAATTCTGATTGCGTGACGTGCGGCGTGTTCACGAAACTATAGCCGCGTTTGTACAACTCTTCGTTCAGAAATTGCTCAATATTTTTGCGAATCAATGCGCCATTCGGATGCCACAATACAAGTCCTGGCCCAATCGCGTCGCTGAAACTGAACAGGTCAAGTTCTTGACCAAGTTTGCGGTGATCACGTTTTTCAGCTTCTTCTTTTTGCTTGATCCAGTCGTCTAATTCTTCTTGCGAGAAAAACGAAGTGCCGTAAATGCGCTGCATTTGCGGACGCGTTTCATCGCCTTTCCAATGCGCTCCCGCGACGGACAGCAATTTGATCGCTTTAATTTTGCTGGTCGAAGGAATGTGCGGCCCTAAGCAAAAATCTACAAACGGCGTGCCTTCAATCGTGTAACAACTGACCAATTCGCCCGCTTTTTCTTCAATTAATTCGCATTTGAGCGGCTCGCCCATTGCTGCGAATTTCTGCTCTGCTTCTGCCTTCGACATTTGCAGGCGTTTGTATTCCAAATTGCGCTTAATCAAATCGCGCATTTTCTTTTCGATTTTCGTTAAATCTTCGGGCGAGAAACGTCCGTCCTCGCGGTGAAAATCGTAATAAAATCCGCCTTTAGGATCGTCCAAGAGGGCAGGGCCAATACCTAATTTTGTGCCGGGAAATAAATCCAGCACGGCAGCCGCCAGCAAGTGCGCGGTCGAGTGACGATAAACTTCTAAGGCTTCGTTGCCAGCTTCGGGCGTGAGCGGTTCAACCGTTTCGCCTGCTTGCGGCACATAACTTAGATCAACAGGTTCTTCCTGTTTGACGCCATTGCGGAATAATCGTGCAGCAATAGCTTTCTTAGCTGCTTCACGATCTTGCTGTTTGATGAGATCAAACGCACTTAGTGCAGTTGATTCAGATGCTAATTGATTTTGTACTTCACTCATTGCTTTATAAAAACTGTATGTTTGTACAGTCGGGACGCCTGTATCCAAAATTATTGCCAAACCTCAAGCAGCAGGCTTGCGGTTTGCTGAAAGGACAGTCCCAAAAGCGATATAAACAAATTAGTGCTTCAGGTAAGGTCCTACGTCAGCGGTTGCGGGCAGCAGAAAACGCAGCGATGAAAGATCATTGGAGATCATCGCTGCTATCGTGTTCGATTAATAAAAAATCGTTTCTGCATAAAACCCTTCAGCAACACTTCTGGAGCTGACGTTGAACTCAAGATTACCGACCTAAAATACCATTTCCGAAAAAATGGTAGGCTCGAGCGGATTTGAACCGCTGACCCCTACCGTGTCAAGGTAGTGCTCTACCCCTGAGCTACGAGCCTAAGGTCACTTCCAAGAGGCAGGGAAATTAACAAATAGACGGTCGTTCTGTCAAGCTGCATTCAGGAAAGCCGCCTTGACTCTATGATTTGTGCGTGCCAAGATGCGCGGTCATTCTGTAATTATCATCAATAAAAAGGCATATATTTATGAAAGTTCTTGTAATTGGCTCCGGCGGGCGCGAACACGCATTAACTTGGGCGTTATCGCGCAGCCCGCAGGTCACAAAACTATACAATAATTCGACGAACGCTGGCATTTTGACTTTGGCGCAACAGGTGAGCGCAAATACTACGCAAGATTTAGTCGCCTTTGCCAAAAAAGAAGGAATTGATTTGACTGTTGTCGGGCCAGAGCAATGGTTAGTGGATGGAATTGTTGATGCTTTTAACGCCGCAGGCTTGCGGATTTTTGGCCCCTCACAAGCGGCGGCGCGATTAGAAGGCAGCAAGATTTTCGCTAAACAATTTATGCAGCGTTACAATATTCCGACCGCGCGCGCAGAGGCTTTTGATAATGCAGAAGGGGCGATTAAGGCTGTGCAGGAAGGCCGCTATGATTATCCTGTAGTGATTAAAGCAGACGGCTTAGCGGCAGGCAAAGGCGTTGTGTTGGCGACAGATGAGGCTGAAGCGATACGCACCATCAACGCGTTTATGCATGAGCAAAAATTAGGTGTTGCGGGCAATCAGATTTTGCTGGAAGACTGTTTGCAAGGGCGCGAATTGTCTTATTTGCTGATTGCTGATGGTGAGAATTTTATTTCTCTTCCGTTTGCGCAAGACCACAAACGCGCTTTTGATAATGACGAAGGGCCGAACACGGGTGGAATGGGGGTGTTCTCTACGCCGGGAATGTTGGACGAAGCGACCGAAAAACAAATCATCAATGAAATTGTAATTCCTTCGCTGGAAGGCACAAAGAAAGAAGGTTTCACCTTTCGCGGAGTCTTGTTTATTGGCTTAATGCTGACGGAAAAGGGGCCGCAAGTGTTGGAATACAACGTGCGCTTTGGCGATCCCGAAACGCAAACCGTACTCCGTCGTCTTGATAGCGACTTAGCAGCGATATTTGTTGCTGCTATTGAAGGGAAATTGCACGAAGTCAAACCAGTGTGGAGCGATGATTCTGTTTCTTGTGTGGTGCTGGCTTCGGGCGGCTATCCAGGCAGTTATGACACTGGTAAAGTGATTTCTGGTCTTGCTGACGCCGAACGAAACGAAAATGTAGTGGTTTTCCACGCAGGAACAAAACAAAACGATGTCGGCGAAATTATTTCGGCGGGTGGGCGCGTTTTGGCTGTGACAGCGCGCGCGAAAAGCTTAGCTGCCGCGACGGCTTTGGCTTATGAAGGCGTTCGCACCCTTAGTTTTGAAGGTGCTTTTTACCGCAGTGATATTGGTAGGAAATAAAAGTAACTTTTGACTAAAAATAAAAAATAGCTTCAAGTCCGAAGACCTGAAGCTATTTTTATTTTTGCTGAAAACTAAAAATTAGTCTCTGCAATGATTAAGTTGTTTGTAAATGGCGAAAATTCCTTCGCGGTCATCCCAAGTGCCATCACGCAATGACCATTCGGTAGCATCGAACAAGTCTTGTAGCGAGGCTGTGCCATCCAATGTCTTGCCATTACTGAGTGTGAACGGTAATGCAGGTGGCGGCGCAGGCATTCCTGGCATCGCCATCGGTGGCATCCAATGACAGGCCAGTTTTTGTTTTGGTAATTGTGCCCAATAGAAATTGGGTACGCGTTCCTGGAATGTCAATTGTGCCGCAACGTATTCGGCTGTAAGTTCAGCCGAAAGATTGCCGTAGCGTTCATAACCGCCACAACCTAATGCAATTAAGAGGCGAACATCTACTTGCCCCCAATTGTAAACCATAATTGGCATACCGCTGTTGACGAAGGGAATCTTGACCGCATAGTTTGAGTAGATAGATGGGCGTTGGTACAGTTCAAGGCACCAAACAGCGGGATCACGGAAGCAAAGTGGTAAATCGCAAACAGGTGCGACCTCACATTTCGGGCAAACTTCCTCACATTTCCGACCAGTGGGATAAGTGCCGGGAACGCCAGTAACGCTGAGACCTTGTTGGATTTGTCCCATGCGTGTGAGCACTAAGTTGACAATACCAACAGTTGTCGTGCCTACACCGCTGCCGCGCCGAACGTTAACCGCCAACTGGTTGCAATCACGTACAGAACCGTTCATTGGCAACGCTATAGTAATCAGGCGTGTGCGCTTGCCTGCATTACCCGCATCTTCTTCATAAGGGATAACTGTGCCGATTGTTGCCGGGTTGTGACCAATCGCGGAAAAATCCACGCCATTGAGCAGGCTCAACACTTTTACACTCATGTTGTCACCCATAACTTGGAAAGAGGCGACTTCTTGACGCCCTGAGCCGTCGGGAAGTTGAAAGTAGAATGTAATGATGTCTCCCGCTGTAGCACCTTTGCCTGCAATTTCAAAGCTAATATCCCAGAAACTATCTTGGCAGGAAATGGCTGTCGCGGCGGCGCCTGGTGTGGAAGCGGAAAACCCTAGTGAGGATGTTCCTCCATAGCCCGGGTTAGTACCAAAATCTGTGCTGGAAGCATCAGAAATTGTGAAAAATTTTGCGCCGGCTGATTGTGAAGTGAATTGGATAGCGTTGCCCAAATAGAACAAATTGTCACCGGATCCGATTACATAGCCTGGCCCTTTTGCCGTTTGGCAACTTGCTTGCGCTGCGACTGGGGTGGGAACCCGCAAGCTCAAATTGGTGAGCAAGCAAAGTGTAATGCACGTCACCAACAATAATAGTCTCTTCATCATCAGAAATACCTCCTAAAGATTTTCGCGCTTGATTAGGCAGCGGGGATCGGTAAGGTTATACAGGCTGAAAACTTTAAAGACGTTTTTAGCTCTGCGCTATACCAAACGCATGTGATTAATTGAGCCGAAACCTAAAGAGTTCCTGGCTCGAAACAAACTGACAGGAAAATTTTGTCCCAAGTGCCGGATTGGGAAGAAAGTTAGAAGACCGCTCTTCACCTGACCCTCGTCGCTCATTCTAGTGATCAGAAAGACAACAAGACTGACGAAGCGTTCTGAGAATTATGCCGGTTATTTTTGGATGGTAAATCCCAGATAACTCAATGGCGATGGGGCCAGTTAAATAGAAAATGTAGCCAAACACTGCTAAAGCTACCGTTGCCAGCGAAGGTTGTCAAATCTTTTTTGACTGTGTCTGTCATTTCTTTCAAACAAAAAATGAGAATAGCGCATTTGCAAAAAAGTCTTTCAGCTTTGTTTCATAAACTGATGCAAATTAATATTTATCAGTCCCTTAAATTTTCTTGGAGAAAGATGCCAGCGAACTCGTATTGATTCTGTGTGAGTTGGCAAAACTTTGTTATACTGCCGCTGGCGCAAGGCGTTAGGCCACCGCTGGCGGTCGCAATATTGGCAATTATCGTAGTAATGCAAATCCAAAAGTAACGAGGAACCAAAAATCATGTGGAATCGAATCGTCAGACTATTCCGGTCTATTTTCGGTGGGATTGTTGATCGCGCTGAAGACCCTGAATTAATTCTTCAGCAATTGATCCGTGATATGCGCGATAAAATCCCGGAGATGAATAACAACGTGGCGCAGGTTGTGGCAAACGAAAAACTGCTCTCACGGCAAGTTGAACAGGCGCAGACCAAAATTGCCGAATTAGATAGTAAAGTCAAAGCTGCGATCAAAATGGGGCGCGATGATATTGCGACACAATGGATCACCGAATTACAAACTACGCAAAAAGGCGTCGAAGTAAGCAAGATGCAGCTTGTCCAGGCCAAAGAGGCTTCGGGGAAGGCGATGAAGTTCCGCGACAATTACATGTCGCAGATGAAGAAGAAGACCGATGAGGCCATGCAATTAATTGCGCAAAGCAAGCAAGCCAAGATGCAGGAACAAATCGCGCAAACGATGACCAGCTTCCAGATTGGCGATGATTCGGCTACATTTGACGATATGCGCGAAAAGATTACGCGCCGCTCAGCTACGGCTGAAGCGAAAGCGGAAATGGCAACCAATACGCTAGATTCCAAAATGCAGGAAATCGAATTGGAAGCCGCGAATTTTGAAGCGCAGGATTCTTTATTGGCATACAAGCGCCAAATGGGCTTAATTCCTGACGCAGTCAATCCAGCTTTGGGCGAAGGATCGTCCGTGGTTGGTTCAGAAAAAACCTTGGGTGCCGCGGATGATGTATTATCCAATCGCACGAAGGTATCAGAGTAAAGATATTTCGTTGGGCAGCCTTCGCTAGCGGAGGCTGCCACAAAAAACGCAAGTGTTTTGAAAAACTTGCATCTTCTCACCTCGGCTTACCGTATCATCTTTCCGCGTGCGGCTTATGGAACAGAGAATTTCTTACATAAAATCTGCTTTCAAAGAACGGCTGAATGTTGGCGCGATGATTGTTGCGGCGGCGGGGACGGCTTATGCCGCGTTGCATGGATTGCCGGAAGGGGCAATTGTGTTCGCTGGCGCCGCGATTACTGAAGCCGCTTATTTAGCGATTGTTCCAGTTTCCACTTTTTACCGGAAAATTGTTGATCGCCGTGAACGGCAGCGGCAACATGAATTCCGTTTGCGACAACGGCAGGAGATGATCAAAACTTTTGATCCACGTGAGCGCGAAGCCGTTGATTATCTGAGTTGGATGAAAAAGCAGATTGGCGATAACTTCAGAAAATTTGCCCGCCTTAAAGAAGACCCACCACAATTGCTTGAACTGGAATCTGCCTGGGAAGCTTTCGTAGATTTGCTCGACGAATATCGCCGCCGCAAAATGCACTTGCGCTCCATCAATCGGCAAGCCGTCGAAAATCAATTGCGTCAGGCTGAACGCGCCGCCCAATTAGTAGATGACACGACGCGTCCTTTACATGAAAAAAATATCAATATTTTGCGTCGCCGTTTGGACACGTTTGATGATATCGAACGCAGCGTCAAACGCGTTGAAGCGCAATTACAAATGATTGAAAATTTCTTCGGCTTGGTCAACGATCAGGTTGTGACTATGCCCGGCCCTGAATATATTAATTCATTAGATTTTGAAACATTAATTTCTTCGATTGAATCCACCCGTGAAATGTTGCAACATACTGCTCCGATCATGAGTCAGTTGGATTCATTTGCGAATTTCAATTCGTCATCGTCAGCATCACCTCGCCCCACATTTGCTGCCGAACGCCGATAATCTAACGCCATTCGTTCGTAGGATTTTTCCTGCTGCCCCGACCATTAATTTCGAATTCCACGCCGCGCGCCCCGCATTTGGTACGGAGGATACAAATTTTGTTTACTAGACATTTGCCGTTTCGCTTACTTATTTTACTTGCCTTTTGTCTGTTGGGCAGTACTTTTGTTGGGGCGCAGGATGATGGCGAACTGCCGAAACCGGATTTTTTGACTGTCCGCCTTTTTGAAGCACGCGCACCGCAAAATGCGACGCTCAGCGAACAGCTTTTTCGCATGAAAACCGCGAGCCAGACAGACGACGAAAAGTGGCGCGCGAATATCCAAAAAGCGTACCCCGAAGCTGAAATTCAGTTGCTGCAAACGCAACATTTCCGCGCGTTCAAAAGCCCCAAGCCTTCTATCGTAGTAATAGGCGACAGCGATCAACCGCATCAGGAATTGCACTTGTTTACTGCGTTAGGTTTTGGCGAAGGCGATAAGATTGTGACGATGACTTTGGCTGAGGTGAATTATTATCTTGGCCCGAAAAAGCAGTCGTCTGTTCCTAACGCTGTTGCCAATCAGAGTTTTGAAAGCACTCCGGGCATGACTTATTTTTTCACGCGCGAAGAGATGAAATTACAGCCGCAAAATTACAGCCGCTTATTGCGCGGGCGGAATTACGACAAAAGCTTCGAGGCGAAGTCATATTATCTGATCGTCTCTATTTCTTATGATACTGAGCCACAAACTGGTACTGCCTTTGAAATTGACAAAGCGAGTGCTTTACAAGCCAAAGCCGCCAAAAAAGCTGAGCCACAATGGCCGGCGGAAATCAAACAAAAATCGCTGGGTGGCAAAGTCCAGGTGAAAGCGTTATTGTCAGAAGAGGGCAAAGTGGCGAGCGCTACGATTTGGAAATCAACTTTGCCGGAAGGGAATCAGGCGGTGCTCAATGCAGTGCAACAGTGGGAATTTCCGGTGTCTGAACTGGTAGGAATGAAACCACCTGCCATTGCGTTGCTTTCGTTTAGCGTTCCGGTGCCGCCAACTGCGATTTTAGCTAATTTGGGCCCCCCCAAGCCAGAGCCAAAAAACACAGTGAAAGATGTGATTGCCAGCGAAACGCAGGCCGCACAGGAAAAAGCACAAATACAAGCTGCGCCCGCGAAACCGCAAACCAAAGCTCCGCCGAAAAAAACGCGGCGCAAATAGCCGAAAAAATATTTTGTCATCAGGCCGGAACTAACCTTTTCGCAAAGAAAGTTCCGGCCTTTTGCTTTTCCCCTTTGCCTTTTGCCAATTGGTTTTTATGATTAGCACATGGCAAATAATCAACACTCGTTAATGACCACTGGAAAATTACCAACTTGGGCTGAAGAATTGGTGCGTAAATATCGCGCTGGCGAAGCCAGTCATTTTTTGCTGCATCACAATGTTTATGATTTGTTCCGCTCACGCTCGGGCTTTGTCTCGCTACTGACGTTTTTGCAAAAAGAATTGCTCGGCGCGAAAGGCATCGTTTGTTACAACCGCAGCGAAGGCTTGACGTTCGATTCAGACGAAACGTTGCGGCAATTCGTTGCCCACCAGCGCGTCGCCGATCCGCTGATGAATGTCAGCGCCGCTACGCAATTGCCGCGCGATCCGGCAAAAGCTTTGCCATTGCTCGAACGGTTTTTATTTTTCGGTGACAAAGTTGCCATTGTTATTAATTATCTTGATACCATTTTGCCAGCCGGAGAAATTAGCTATTTATCAAGCGACGACCGCAATTCGCTCGTAGCAATGCAGCGCTGGATGACCAACGCGCGCGTAATGGAATCCGATAACCTCGTGATTCTAATTGCTGAATCGTTAGCCGACGTGCATCCGCGCATCAAAGAAAATTCGCGGCTCGCCAATATTCGCATTCCGTATCCAGACGAAGCTGAACGCCTGGATTATTTGACCGAAAATATCAAAGCGAATCCGATGAAAATGGAAATGCACATTGACCAATTAGCAGCGATGACTTCGGGGCTGAATTTTATTCATTTACGTTCACTGTTGCGCGGGGCGTTGATGTCGGATGACGGTTTGACGTTTGATGATGTGCGTGCGAAGAAAAAAGAAATCATTGAATCGGAATGCGTAGGCTTGGTCGAATTTATTTCGCCGAAATATGGCCTTGACACAGTCGGCGGATTGAAAGCCGCGAAAGATTATTTGCGCGATATTGCCGACGTTATCAAACAGGGCAACCGCGAAGAGGCTCCAATGGGTATTTTGTTTTCCGGTCCCGTCGGCACAGGCAAAACATTTTTGGCCGAATGTTTCGCTAAAGATTGCGGCCTCAACGTCGTCGAGTTCAAAAATTTCCGTGACAAATGGGTTGGTTCCACAGAAGCAAATTTAGAAAAGATTCTGAACCTGTTGCAATCGCTTTCGCCTATCGTCGTCATCATTGACGAAGCCGACGCCGCGCTTGGTAATCGTGATTCTGGTGGCGATTCCGGCGTAGATCAACGCGTATTTTCCAAGATCGCAGCCGCCATGAGTAACACTGAAAATCGCGGACGAATTTTGTGGATACTGATGACTTCGCGCCCGGATTTGTTGCCGATTGACTTGAAACGACAAGGCCGCGCCGAAGAACACATTTCATTATTTTATCCCGAAACTGAAGAAGACCGTTTGGAAATTGCGAAGGCGATGGCACGCAAAAATAAAATTACCCACAAGATCGAAGACTGGTCAGCCGTCACAAAATCGCCGTTGCATTTATCCGGCGCAGACATTGAATCCATCATCATTCGCACTCGCCGCGAAGCGCGTCAAGCCGGACGCACTGAAGTCATTGAAGCTGATTTGCAAGCTGTCGCAGATGAATTCACTCCGGCGCGTGATGAAATCGCTGTCGAGTATCAGGAACTTGTTGCCGCGCGCGAAGCGACTTCGCGTTCGATGTTGCCAGAGCGGTTCAGAAAATTATCCAGCGCTGATCTTTCAAATCGTATTGATGAACTACGATTGATGGTGCGGTAAACATGTCCAGCATAATTTCAGTTTCCAATCTGAACAAAAATTTTTCTGGCAGCAGGGCGCTCAATCAGATTAATTTTACCGTCCAAAAAGCCGAGTTGATTGTCATTATCGGCCCGTCTGGTTGCGGTAAATCTACATTATTGCGTTGCCTGAATGGTTTGGAATTATTCGACAGCGGTAGTGTTCAGGTCGGCGAGGTGAAACTGGAACGCAACGACAATATTAGCGCCAGAGTATTCCAGCATCAGCTCCGTTCCTTGCGCGAAGAAGTTGGGATGGTATTCCAAAGCTTCAATCTTTTTCCGCATTTGACAGTCCTGCAAAATGCGATAAAAGCGCCAATGCTTGTGCGCAAAATGGCGCGGGCTGAAGCCGAAGCAAAAGCGCGTGCGCTGCTGGAAAAAGTGGGGTTAGGGCATCGGCTTGATTATTACCCGGCACAATTGTCCGGCGGCCAGCAACAACGTGCTGCAATTGCACGCGCCTTGACGATGTCGCCGCAAGTCATGTTGTATGACGAACCAACTTCGGCGCTTGATCCAGGCTTGGTGGGCGAAGTGCTTAGCATCATGCGCCAGCTTGATGACGAAGGCATGACGCAAATTGTGGTTACGCACGAAATGCGGTTTGCACGTGAAGTGGCTGACCGAATTATTTTTTTACACCAAGGTGAATTGGTCGAAGCCGCTCCCCCTGAAGAAATTTTCACTGCACCGCGTGATGAACGCACGCGCCAATTCCTGCAAAGCTTTCTATAAATGAAACACAACATATCATTGCTATTGCTGGCATTATTTTTGTTCGCTAGTTTTACGCGCGCGGCAGCGGAGCAGGACTTTCGTTGGGGCGCTGATTCAGAAGGCGGCGCGCCGTTTGTGTTTTCCAAGCCGGACAATCCACAAGATTTAATTGGATTTGAGGTTGATTTAGTGAATGCGTTAGGGCGCGAATTAAAGCGCAAGCCTGTGTTTGTGCAAAATCAATGGGACGGATTAATTCCGGGTTTGCAACGTGGTAATTATCACATTGTGCTGAACGGTTTAGAAATTACTGAAGATCGCAAGCGCATTATTAATTTCACCTTGCCTTATTACGCGACGGTCGAGCAATTAGCTGTGCGGGCTGGAACGACGGGCATCAATTCGTTGGCAGACCTGAAGGGCAAAGTTGCCGGAGCCTTAAAATTTTCGCTCGCGCACCGCTTGTTAGAGGCCGCAGGCGGTATCGAAGTTCGCACATATGACAGCCAGGTTAGTTGTCTTGATGATTTGACGTTTGGGCGGTTAGACGCTGCGTTAATGGAATTGCCCGTCGCAGTTTATTACGTAAAACCTAATCCCAAATTGCAATTTACTGGGGCGCCATTTGAACCCGTACGCTATGGCATCGGTGTGCGCAAAGAAGATCAAGAATTATTGACGCAGCTAAATGACGCATTATTGACGATTATCAAATCAGGTGAGTTACGCGGCATTTATGAAAAGTGGAATATTTGGAATAAGGAAACCGAGAAATTATTTGTTGAATTGACTGGTATTGCTGCTGTGCCTTCCGCTACTTCGACCAACTCTACGCAATCATACGATGATTTCACGCGCGTCATAACGAACAAGCCAACTTGGAGCGAGCGTTTACGCCGCTATTGGAGCTACTTGCCGTTTTTGTTATTCAAAGGCGCGCCGATGACGGTTTTGATTTCGGTGTTGGGCATGATTGTTGCAATGCTTGTTGGCTTGATTCTGGCACTGACAAATCTCTACGGGCCGCGTCCGCTGGCTTGGTTCGCACGCGCTTATGTTGAAGTGATGCGCGGGACGCCATTGTTAATTCAATTGTATTTGATTTTTTATGGGTTGCCTTCGATAGGAATTAAACTGACGCCATTGGTTGCTGCTGTTACTGGCTTAGGTTTGAATTACGCTGCATACGAAGCCGAAAATTATCGGGCTGGGATTCAATCCATTCCGCGTGGGCAAATGGAAGCCGCTTTGTCGCTTGGATTAACGCGTGCGCAGTGCTTGCAACACATTATTGTGCCGCAAGCACTGCGCTTAGTGATTCCACCTGTGACAAATGATTTCATTGCGCTTTTCAAGGATTCTTCGATTGTGTCGGTGATCACGATGGTTGAGTTAACCAAAGTTTACGGACAACTTGCGACAGCGTATTACGATTACATTGGCGTAGGTTTGATGACCGCCGCAATTTATTTTTTGCTTGGCCTGCCATTTGTGAAACTAGCGCGCTATGCCGAACGGCGCTTAGCAGTTGATCAACCTATTGTGACTCCCGCTAAACGCCGCTGGTTTGGTATCTAAATTAAGCAATAAGAATTTTATTTAGCGGATGAGAGTGGTTTGCTCGACAGCCCGAAGTCCTGTGGATGTTCGCCAACAATTGCCGCTGCAATTAATGTTGCTGTGTAATTCTCGCCTTCTTTCGGAAAATTCTGACCGAGCGATTCTTTTTTATCTAAAAATGTACAGATGCTGCAAGCCGCGCCACGTGCTTCTGGCACGAGCGTGAGCAATTTTTCTACGCCGCCTTCGCCGATATTGTATGACAATAAGCTTAGCCAAATATTACCTGCAAATTTTGTCTGTAACTCTGCCAAATATCGTGCCGCTGCGTCCGCCGATTTCATTGGATCATTGCGATCATCCGCCCTCAGCCCAAAGCGCGTTGCCGTTTGTGGCATGAATTGAAACATTCCGGCGGAGCCTGCTTCGCTGACTAATTCATTGCGAAATTCTGATTCAATCAATGGCAGATAAATTCCAATCAGTGGCGGCACGTTACGCGTTTGAAAAATTTGTGCGAACGTTGGCGCAAATCCTGCGCCGCGCGTTAAGACCAAATGGAAATCTTCTTTGCCTGGCACGCCTTGTGTTTTCACTCCGACGCGTTTGGCATAAGCGTCAACGCGCGCTGCGATGAGCGCTAAATATGCAGGTGAAAATTCTTGCGTACGCCCCGCGATAACGGTGCCAATGCGTTCTGCTGTCTCTTTTACGTAAGTTGATTTTTCAGCCGCTGAAAGTTGTTGATAAGCTTTCGCTTGTAGCGACGGAAAAATGCAGAGCGAACAAAGTGCTAATAAAATTAAGTTTTTCATGAATTAAGTACTCCTTTTACTTTCGGTTTTTATAAGCTTCATTAATAAATTCCGGCACATTCGGTTCCTGTTTGAATTGCTGAATTGTCGGCTGGTGTTTTTTCGTCATCGCCCAGCGCTGAATCCAAGAAGTTCCGTATCGCCCTGTATAACCGTCTGTTAATTGATAGGCTTTATCGCGCAGCGCTTCTTCCAACGAAATAAATTTGTAGCCACGTTTTTTCATCAGTGTGATCACGCTGCCAAAATGCTCTGCGTTAAGCGGATTCGCGTGAACCAGCAAAATTTGTTTCATTTCGTAACCGAGCAATGATTGCGATTGTTTCTCATAAAAATCCAGCACGGCATCCATATATGGTATATACGCTTCGGCAACGCGCTTCATCATTCCTTGGTCATTATTTTTCATCGCATCGGCATACACTGCGGCGAACATATAATCGCTGTTATCAACGGTGACGGGCGCTACGGTGTAATTGTGCGCCGCAATAATTTTATCGAAGGCTGCTTTGCTTTCCGGCGTAGCCCCAGTGTTAAGAAAAGGGTGCCGAAAATATTTTTCCTGCTTGCCTTTTGCCGCCAATAATTTTTTTGTGAGTTGCTCGCCTTTGACTAATTCTTCCTCAAATTTTTCCGGCGTAGCAGTGAACATATCCACGTGCGAATACGTGTGATTGCCCAACTCAAAGCCCGCGTCAACCCACATCTTTAATATTGCAGTGCGCGCAGCAGTTTCAGTTGGATGATTAATTTTCCCTTCGTTGACGAAACCAGTGATTGGGATTTTGTTTTGTTTGAGCGTGGTCAGAAATTTTTTCGTGAGCGTTTTAATTTGCTCGACATCGTTTTGCGGCACAAAAATCAAGTCATCAAATGTGATAGCGATTTGGCGTTGTGGCTGTGCTTGTGCCGTTAGCGTTAGCGCAAACGTAATAGCCAAAATAAAAATTCGTTTCATTCCTAACGTTCTCCTAAAAAAGGGCGGTTGAGCATTGGGTTTGATTTGTTACACTGTTATCGAAGACAGCGGCAAAAATATCAGAATGTGCAGCATTTTTCGTGTACGCCTGCGCCTCACATTCAAATCTCTTTGCCGCCCTCATAAACTAACGCGACAAAATTAACGCGTAGACGGCACAAAGTGAGAAAAAAGTGTAGGGGCGGCGGCTTGTCCTCGCCCATGCGTTTGATTATAAAGTGCAGGCGACTACAAAAGATTGCCTCTACACTCTAAATATTTGAGGGCGGATCGTGACGAGAACCATAACAACTCCACCAGTACAGTTAACACAATTACTGGTGGCCTGGAGCCACGGGGACGTAAGTGCGTTGGATCAGCTTGCGCCGCTGGTGTACGGCGAATTGCACAAACTCGCACATGGGTACATGCGCCGCGAAGAAGCTGGGCATACGTTGCAAACGACTGCGCTCGTACACGAAGCATTCATGCGGCTCATTCACCATCCACAAGAAAGCTGGCAAAACCGCGCACATTTTTATGCTATCGCCGCGAATATGATGCGGCGCATTTTAGTGGATTACGCGCGCACGCACTTACGCTCAAAACGTGGCGGCGGCGCAGTTCATATTGCGCTGGAAGAAATTGGTGTAGCACCTGCCGCGCCTGCGGTTGAGATAGATGTAATCGCGCTGGATGCCGCGCTACAACAGCTCGCGGAAATGGATGAACGCCGCGCGCGCGTTGTTGAGCTACGATTTTTTGGTGGCTTGAGTGTCGAAGAAACTGCGCACGTGTTGCAGGTTGCGCCCGATACGATTGTCCGTGATTGGCGCGTCGCCAAAGCGTGGCTATTTCGATTTTTGCAAAATGAAAAATAATAATTGGGAAAAAATCAGTGCGAGTTTTGAGCAAGCTTTAGCTTTGCCCGATAGCGAACGCAACCAATATTTATTGTTGCTCGCGCGCAATCAAGGCGAAAATTTTGCGAGCGAGGTAAAGGCTTTATTACAAGCAGATCAGGACTCTTCAGAATTTCTCGGCACAAACGCAATGCAATTAACTGCGAAGCTTGTGGCAGAAAACACTGCGGAAATTCTTGCGAACGAAAAATTCGGCAATTATCGCATCCTCGAAAAGTTAGGCGCAGGCGGCATGGGCGAAGTGTTTCTTGCCCAGGATGAAATCTTAGGCCGCCGCGTCGCGCTCAAATTCTTACCGCAAATTTTCATGCAGGATGACAATCAGCGCACGCGTTTTGAGCAGGAAGCACGGGCAGCTTCGGCGTTGAATCATCCGAATATTTTAACTGTGTACGAGATTGGCACTGCGAACGGGCGCGCATTTATTGCTACGGAATTTGTCGAAGGGCAAACGCTGCGCGAAAAAATTCAGACGCAAAAATTTTCGTTGTCAGATGTTCTGCAGATTGCTGAACAAGTTGGCGAAGCGCTCAACGCTGCGCACTCTGCCGGATTAATTCACCGCGACATCAAGCCTGAAAATCTTATGGTGCGCCCGGATGGTTATGTGAAAGTTTTAGATTTTGGGCTGGCAAAACTGGTTGGATTGCAGATTGCGGATTTGGGATTGCCGCAAGAAAATCTAAGCCAACCATCACTGCACCTTTCATTAAACAGTCTTCAACCCACAATCCGCAATCCGCAATCAACCAGGCTTAGGGGCACGCCAAAATACATGTCGCCTGAACAAGTGCGTGGGGAAGCGTTGGATGGGCGTTCGGATTTGTGGAGTCTTGGCGTGACACTATATGAATTGTTGACGGGCACAGCCTTATGGGCCGGAACGTCTGCGGAGCAGGTTTTACAGGCAATTTGTGAACAGAAAGTAATCAATTGGGATTTGCCGGAAGAGCAAAATTTTCTATTGCCGATTTTACAAAAATTGGTTGCTTATAATTTGGCTGACCGTTACAGCAATGCACAGGAATTTCTTGCCGCAATCAAACAGGTTCGTCGCCCAAGCGAAAAACAAACAGGTCGTACAACTAGAAAATATTTTGTCGCAGGGCTTTTATTGGTAATTTGTGCGCTGATTTTTTTCGGCTGGCGCAAAATGCAAAATCATGTGGCACAAACGCAAAAACTATATTGGGAACTCAGCGCTGTTGAGCAAACGCAATTTTTGCAAAGCGCTGCCCCCATAATCGCCACACAACTTGGCGCAGATTCTGCGCCGCTTCAGCCCGCACAAATTGTACTCATCAAAAAATACGTGGACAACTACGTTTCCAAGCGCGATAGCTTGGCGACGACGCCGGGGAAGGAAAGCATCAAAGCTGTGTACGCTCGGGCCAGCGTTTATGCACCATTCATAATTGATGAATTTCGTGCGCGCGATTTGCCGCCGATTTTGGGCTTGTATGTAGCGATGAACGAAACGGAATTTCATCCGTGTACCGCATCGTTAGTCGGCGCAAAAGGGTTGTTTAGCTTTATGCCACAAACGGCGGAACGCTATGGCTTACAGCTAAAGCCGCAGGACGAGCGTTGCAATCCACGCAAGATTGCCAATGCTGCGGCGCAATATTTGGAAGATTTAACGAAGCAATTCGGACGCGATGCCGACGCGATGACTTTGGCACTGATGGCTTACAATTGCGGCGAAGGTTGTGTCGCGCAAAAAATCGCAGAGCTGAAAAAACTAAAGGTCGAAAAATTTAATTCCTGGATATTGCTGGAAAACAATGCACGCTTGTCGGCTCCAATTGGAGAGGAAAGTCGAACGTATGTCCCGAAATTTTTTGCGGCAGCAATCATTGGCGAAAATCCAGCGCGGTTTGGATTAGAAATACAGCGACTTACGGCTTATATGCGGCATTAGGTTGCGAACTTACCATCGTAAAAATTTACATTTGAGATGCGCGCAAAATTAAACCTGATGCGATTTCTGTTACGTTAGTTAGTCGAAGAAGCGACGCCAAAAGAGAAATTTGTTAGAAACTGATAGTATGATGGTTACGTAATGATTCGTAAGCGGCAAATAAACAAATAACATACTGTTTTAAGAAGTATAGATATGCAAAGGAGTATCATGAAATTTATCCAAAGACCCCGACTGTTAAATATTGGACTTTTATTTATGGCGGCGCTCTTTTTGGGACTTAACTCACCAAATGTAATGGCGCAATCGCAAGCCATTAACGGACAAATTGAAGGCGTCGTATCTGATGCCAATGGCGCTGCGGTTCCAAACGCAAAAGTCATCGTCACTAATATCGAGACAGGCGTGACACGCGAAGTGACCAGCGATGAAAGCGGCGTCTATCGTGTGCCACTATTGCCGCTTGGTACTTACAAAGTTGTAGCAGAAGCTGCGAGCTTCAAACGATTATCGCGCGAAGGCGTGACGTTGACGACAGGGCAAACAGCTACAGTTGATTTGAAGTTGGAAACAGGGGGCATCACAGAGCAAGTCACAATCACTGGAGATGCGCCGATTGCCGACACGGCAAAAATTGATTTAGGGCGTGTAATGAATGCACGCGAAGTAACAAATTTGCCGCTCGTTTCGCGCAATCCTTACAATTTTTCATTGCTGCAAGCGAACGTCACAGGCCGCCCGAATTCTGAATTCGGTGTGCCGCGTATTAACGCGAACGGTTTTGCGCGTCGCACAAATTATCAGCTTGATGGTAACAACAACACGCAAACAGATCGCGCCGGAATTCGTCTGATGCCGATTTCTGAATTGTTCGTCAGCGAAGTGCAACTCGTAACCAACGGCTTTGCGCCCGAATTTGGCAACACGCCAGGCTTGATTATGAATGCCGTGACGCCTTCGGGAACGAATCAATTTCACGGCTCAGGCAGCTATCGCATGCGTCGCACACCGTTTGCCGCACGTCCATTTTTCTTTGGCGGTACGAAAGCCCCGCCAGCCATTTTAGATAATTACAACGGCGCAGTTGGCGGGCCAATCGTGCGTGATCGCTGGCATTTTTATACGGGCTACGAGCACGTCAAACGCGAACTCGGCGGCGAACCCGCGCGTGTAATAACGATTACTGAAGCGAACAAAACAGCGTTGATTGCGTCAGGGCTTCCAGCTTCGGCGTTCCCCGCCAATATTCCGACTTCGCAAAATGTGAACTTTTTCATCGCCCGCACGGACGTGCAGGTTGATAACGCGAATCGTTTGCTTGGTCGCTATATTTCCTTCCGCAACAATTCGCCTGACAATATTGGTGGCGGACTCAATACCTTACAGCGCAGCATTGATTTCGTAGACGCTTCGGATTCAGTCGGCGTGCAATTGGTTTCGGTTTTCTCGCCCACAATTTTGAATGAAATGCGCTATCAGTATGCGCGCCGCTATTCCCAAAATTTATCGAACAGTAATTCAGGTCAAGGCTTAACGCTGGTAATCGCTGGTGTCGCAAATTTTGGTGCGCCTATTGACGATTTAGTACAACCACTGCAAGTTTCTAATCAACTCATTAACAACGTAACAATCACTAAAGATAACCACACCATGAAATTTGGCGGCGGTTTTAATTTCATTCGCGATGAGCGCCGTTCACGTGCATTTGCACAATATACATTTGCTAACTTGCAGGCATATTTAGATGCGAAAAGTGGGATCAAACCGTTCGGATACACGCAATACCGCGAAGCTGTGGGCGACCCGTTCATTGCGTATAACACAGAGTTTTACCACGCGTTTGCACAAGATGATTGGAAGGTGACGCCGCGCTTCAAACTGAATTACGGTGTGCGTTACGATTTGTATAATGTGCCAAATGCGTTCAGTAGTTCACCGTTAGCGCTTTCGCGTGATTTCAAGGTGGACAAAAACAATTTCGCACCGCGTTTGGGGCTAGTCTATAGCTTGCACGATGGCGATCACCCGACAGTCTTACGCGCGAGCGCAGGGTTTTATTACGATCCGCCTTTGATTGATATGTATCGTCGTGGTTTGCAAAACAATGGCAGCCCAATTTTCTTCCAATTCAATATTGCTGGTACAGCGACAGGCGCACCTGCCTTCCCAAACAAGTTGGGTGCCACTCCCAACTTTACAGCCTCCAGCGTAGAAGGGCTTTCGCCTGATTTCGTCAACATGGCGGTATTTCATACAAACGTACAAATAGAACAAGCGTTGTCGCAAAACTATTCGATTACGATTGGAGCGATCCGCTCACGTGGCAATCATCTGCCTGTTTATCGTGATATTAACCCGATCAATCCAATTTCGACATTGGCTGACGGACGTCCGGTTTACAGCACAACGGCGAGCGCCGCGACACGTCTCAACCCAAGCTTCAATAATATTATTATTGCGGAATCTGTGGGCAATTCTGATTACACCGCAGGCGTCTTGTCGCTCAATAAACGATTTGCGAACGGGTATCAATTCAGCGCCAATTACACTTGGTCGCATTCGATTGATGATTCGCCTGAGCAAAATATTGTAGCGGCGACTGCGTATTCGCTTTCTGATCCGACTAATCGTCGGCGTGATCGCGGAAATTCGCTCGCTGATCAACGTCACACCTTTGTGTTCAGTTTTGTTGGCAAGCCGACATTCAACATATCGAATAGGTTCCTGGAGCGACTGGTCAATGACAATCAACTGGGCATCATCACGACTGCCAATAGCGGCGAAAATTTCAATATTGTTTCCAACCTGAATTTGAATGGCGACGGTATCGCTGGTTCTGATCGCCCTTTATTCATTGGGCGCAATACAGGTCGTCTGCCGAAACAAGTTAACACCGATGTACGCTTTTCGCGTTTTCTGACTTTCACGGAACGCTATCGCGCAGAAGTTTTTGGCGAGTTCGTCAACGTCTTCAACAAGAAGAGTATTTTTTCTGTAAACAGTACGGTGACGACAGATGCGACAGGTACGCTCACTGCCGCATTGCCTGATTTCACTACGCGTAGCCCAACCGCATTGGACGCGCGTATTTTCCAACTTGGATTTAAATTTAATTTCTAATTTTTAAATTTTGATATTAGACAGGATTAACAGGGTGATACCGTTTTGAGTACCAACTTTAGTTGGCAATTTTGCGGAGGAATCTGCCTGAAGGCGGAACTCAAAACATTATTATCTTGCCAATCCTGTCTATTTTTTTGCCGTAAGTTTTTCAATGAATACAAAATTATCTGTAGACAAATTTCCCGCCCCTGTTTATGCCTCTACTGTTCTCACACACAATTTTGCCGATGGGCAAAAATATTTTTTCGCGCCGCTGATGCACATTCATTACGCGCATTGTTTGATGTTGGAACAGCAAGGCATCATTACGCGCAAAGAAGCGAAAATAATTTTGCGCGGCCTCGATAATCTCGATTTGCAAAAAATTGGTGCAGCGCAATATGACGGTTCCGTCGAAGATTTATTTTTCTACGTCGAACGCGAACTTGCGGCAATCATTGATCCTGATATTGCTGGCAAGTTACACATTGCACGCAGTCGTAATGATATTGACGTGACGATGTACCGCATGACGTTGCGACAGGAAATTTTATTGACCGTAGATGAATTAATAAAATTGCGCGCGGGGCTGATTTTATTAGCTGAAAAACATCTCACGACTGTCATGCCCGCGCACACGCATACGCAGCCCGCACAACCGACTACGCTGGCGCATTATCTTTCTGCCGCGATTGAATTTCTTTCGCGTGATATTAATCGCTTCAAAAATGCGTTCGCTACAGTAAATAAAAACCCGCTTGGCGCGTGCGCGATCACGACCACAGGATTTCCAATTGATCGTTTGACGACCGCGAAATTATTGGGGTTTGAAGGGCTGCAAGAAAATTCTTATGCGGCGATTGGCGGGATAGATTATTTGTGCGAAACCATTAGCACGTTGGCGACTTCGATGATTTCGCTCGGCAAATTCGTGCAGGATTTACTGCTCTGGGCGACACAGGAATTTTCGTTCATTCGCCTCAGCGATGCGTATGTGCAAACGTCCTCAATCATGCCGCAAAAACGCAATCCCGTAGCCCTCGAACACGCCCGCATCATTTTCAGCAAAGCCTATTCGCAAGCCATCGCCGTAATGTCCAGCGTTCACAATACGCCGTTTGGTGACATTGTTGACGTTGAAGATGATTTGCAGCCGCTTGTCTTCAATGCCTTCGTGGATGCACGTCGCGCCATCGCTTTGCTCGCAGGCGCGGCAAGCTCAATCACTGTTGACGAAGCAGAATTGCGCCGCAAAGCTTCGGGCAGTTTTTTGACGATGACGGAATTAGCCGACACGCTTGTGCGCGAAGAAAAATTAAGTTTCAAAGCCGCGCATCGGTTAGTTGCTGCTACGGTCAAAAAAATTGTACGGCTTGACGCTCCGGCAGAAGAAATTATTGCGGCTTTGCTTGCATCTGCCGCCGAAGCAAACGTGAAATTAAAAGCTTCGCCCAAAAAATTAGCGGGCGCGTTATGCCCGCTCAATTTTGTGACTGTCCGCACGATCATTGGCGGGCCTGCTCCCAAGACCGTAGCCAAATTTTTGCGCTCACAAGAAAAAAATGCTGCAAACGATCAGCAATGGCTGAAGGCGAAAAATAATTTACTCACGGCGTTCCCAGCTACAATTTTGTCGCAAAAAAAGACCTTGTCGAAATAGTTCGGCAAGGTCTGCCGTTGACCTTCGGCGCGGCAAATATTAATCTTATTTCTACCTCTAAAAGTTGCTTTCTACAGTTCTCATCCAGCAATTATTTTTATCTTCAGGAGTCAAAATGCCGAAATATATTTTTGTGACCGGTGGCGTTGTTAGTGGCTTAGGCAAAGGCATCGCAGCCGCTTCAATTGGGGCGTTGCTCGAAGCGCGCGGCTTGAAAGTCAACTTGATGAAATTCGACCCGTACATCAATGTTGACCCCGGCACGATGTCGCCGTTTCAGCACGGCGAAGTTTTTGTCACGGACGACGGCGCAGAAACCGATCTCGATTTGGGCCATTACGAACGCTTCACGCACGCCAAATTGACGCAGGCGAATAACTGGACGACGGGACGCATTTATTTAACGGTCATCGAAAAAGAACGGCGCGGCGATTATCTTGGCAAAACGATTCAGGTCATTCCGCACATCACGAACCAAATTAAAGACGGCATCAAAGGCGTTTCCGAAGGCTATGACATTGTGATTGTCGAAATCGGCGGCACTGTCGGCGACATTGAATCGTTGCCGTTCCTCGAAGCGATTCGCCAAATGAGCAATGAAGTCGGTCGCAACAATGCGATTTTTGTACACCTGACGCTGGTTCCATACATCGCCGCTTCGGGCGAATTAAAAACTAAGCCGACGCAACATTCGGTCAAAGAATTATTGAGCATCGGAATTCAGCCAGACATTTTGCTGTGTCGTTGTGATCGGCAAATTCCGCCGGACATGAAAGAGAAAATCGCGCTGTTCTGCAACGTTTCCGTTGATGCCGTAGTCACCGCGCAAGACGTAAAATCCGTCTATGAAATACCGTCCGTGTTCAATCGTGAAGGCTTGGATCATTTAATCGTAGAGTTCTTACGCCTGCCAATTGGCGACGCTGATTTGCGCCAATGGCAAGCCCTCGTCAATCGCATTCAAAGCTCGCGTGATACTGTCAATATTGGTATTATCGGCAAGTACGTTGATTTTGAAGATTCGTACAAGAGCCTCAACGAAGCGCTTTATCACGGCGGTTTTGCCAATCAGGTCAAAGTCAAATTTCAGTGGATTGAGAGCGAAGAATTGATGACGGATGACCGCTGGGAAGATCGTTTGCGCGAAGTGGACGCGATTCTCGTGCCTGGCGGATTCGGCAAACGCGGCGTCAACGGCATGATTCGCGCGATTGGTTTTGCGCGGCGCGAGAAAAAACCGTTCTTCGGAATTTGCTTGGGAATGCAATGCGCTTCAATGGAATTTGCCCGCAACGTCTGCGAAATCGAAACCGCTGATTCAACAGAATTCGATCCCGACACGCCCGATCCCGTAATTTTCAAACTGCGCGATTTGCTTGGCGTAGAAGATTTGGGCGGAACGATGCGACTCGGCGCATACGATTGCGAATTAGAAGAAGAATCGCTCGCACGTAAAGTTTACGGCAGCGCGATGATTTCTGAACGCCACCGCCACCGCTTTGAATTTAATCCGAAATACATTGATCGTTTGGCTGAAGGTGGCCTAACTTTTTCCGGCAAATCGCCCGACGGCAAATTCGTTGAGATTGTCGAATTAAAAGATCACCCTTGGTTTTTAGGTTGCCAGTTTCACCCCGAACTAAAATCCAAACCCTTAGATCCGCACCCATTGTTTGTCAGTTTCATCAAAGCCGCGCACGAACATCGCTTGCGCGAAGAACGCGACAGCGACCGCGATCAACGCTTAAGCCCATTTCAAAAAAAAATGCCTGACACCGAAAGCGCAGATTCCATCGTCGGCGCGGCAAGTTAATTACTGGGAGCGCACGCGCCCCGCGTGCTGAGATTAATGGAGTAGATAAACTGCGATGAAAGAACTTTCTTTCGTCAGCCTCAGCACGCGGGGCGCGTGCGCTCCCAGCGCATAGCCTTTTTCTCCCACTCATCATAAAATCCCACCAGCCAAATTTCTTCAGTAAACAATTTTCTGAAAGGGGTAAGTATGAAACAGCTTTTGAAAGCGGCGATCTTTTTCGCGCTTAGTCTCTCAACTCTCGCAACCCAAAATCTTTTCGCACAGACTAAATCGCAGCCTGCGCAACGATGGGAGTATTTTTCAAGCAGTACTTGTAATTGGAATGAACTTAATAAATTAGGAGATGATGGATGGGAATTAGTAACAATTACACGTGACCCTAGTAATAATTGTGGGAACTTTACGCTCAAGCGCCCCAAATCAGTTAATGCTCCAAAATATGTTGATCCGCAAACGGAGCCTCCCAAACCAGCAGAGCCTCCTGCTTGTAAATTAACAACCGCCCAAGCGCCAACAATTCGCGGTTTACGATTAGGCATGACAGTAGATGAATTGATGGCCTTATTTCCAGGGGCAAATCCAAATGAGCTAAAAGCTCGTATTGAACTTGCGAAAGGCTATTCGGCTTTTGGACAACTAAGCTATGATTTTGTTGGTACACAGCATAAAGACCGTCTAGATCAATTTTACTTTAGAGTCTCATTATTTGATGGACGAATAAATGGCTTCAATATTCAGTATCCTTTCAGAAATGCTCTTTTCTATGGTCAAATTTATAGTAAAGAGCAAATCAGTGAGAAATTAATGAAAAGTTTTGATCTGCCTGCGGATGTGAAATGGCGCGAAGAAGGTTATGCGCGCCTTTATTTAGACTGTCAAGGCTTTACAATCAAAGCTGAGTATCAAGATACTATCAATATTTCGGTTACTGATAATTCAAAAGAAATTCAGACGCAGATTAAGCAACGGCAGGACGAAGATGCTGAAAAGAAACGCGCTGCCTTTATTCCGTAATGCCTGACCAGTTTTTGCAAAGCTTCTGATGGTGTCCACTGAATATGCTGGCGCTACGGCTAGTCACTTGGCTATTTGTTGTCTTCTTACAATTTTGTGTACATAGTTACAGTTTTGTAAGAATTGGTGTCTTTAAATCGAACGCATATAACCTTCTCCATAACTGTATCTTTTTTCTTACGAACAACTTAATAATGCTGTTGTAAGTTTTAGCGGATTGGTCTTGAATTTGCATTCAATATATTTCCAACGTTAATTTGCTGCGCAGTAAAAATCAATAAATAAGGGGTAAAGGCACATGACTGTTACGCTCCAGTTGTTGGATTCTGCGATGGGTCATCCGATTCAAGTCTGGACATTCAAGGCAACTCAAACTATTCGCATCGGGCGTGCAGACACAAATGACATTGTCATTGCTGATCCGCTGGTCTCGCGCCATCACGTGGAGCTGTTGCGGAAGGACGGTCATTGGGAAGCTGTTTCGCAAGGTCTTCACGGTACTTTAGTGGATGGCAAATTGGTCGAAGCTAGTGCCCAGCTTGGCGACATCAGTTTGCTTCGTTTGGGCGCAAATGGCCCGCTGTTTGAATTCCGCCAGACACCTATGCCTTCCAGCATCTCAGTTGCTACCGCCACAATTGATACTTCCTGGTTATCAAAGCTACGAATTGATGAAGAGAAACGGCAGCAGGAAGTGGAAGAGATCGCCGCATCTGAGGCCTTTAAGGAATTGCAGCAACAAGCGCAAAAACTGCGCCAGCGCGCAAGCCTCAATAAAATATCTGTACCTGAAACCAAGGAAATTTAGGAAATTTGCCCCCCATGGCTCAAATCATCTCCATTCATTCTTTCAGAGGCGGAACCGGAAAATCGAATATGACGGCTAACATTGCCACGCTAATCGCCTGTCTGGGCTATCGCGTCGCAATTGTTGATACAGACATTCAATCGCCGGGGATCCATGCGCTTTTCCGTTTGAGCAGCAAGCAAATTACCCATACCTTGAATGATTATTTGTGGGGGCGCTGTCAAATTGAAGAAACAGCGCACGACGTCACAACTACTGTGCTTGCTGAAGGCCGTTCCTCTGCAACACGCGCCGCCTTATACCTGATTCCCTCAAGTCTCAATAGCAACGAGATTGGTAAAATCCTGCGTGATGGATATGATGTGGCGCTCCTCAACGATGGTTTCCGCGAGCTTATTCAAACATTGGAATTGGATTTTCTCCTGGTTGATACGCATCCCGGCGTCAACGAAGAGACATTGCTTTCTATTGCTGTTTCAGACCTGGTAGTGCTGGTGCTGCGACCCGATCAGCAGGATTTTCAAGGCACGGCAGTCACAGTGGAATTAGCCCGTCGTTTGGATGTAACCGAAATGCTATTACTGGTGAACAAAGTCCCGCCGGGGACGGATTATCAGCAACTGCGCCAGCATATTGAGTCGGCTTACAAAGTTGAAGTCGCAACTTTGCTGCCGTTGAATACTGAAATTGTGCAATTAGCCAGTGAAGGAATTTTTGTGAACCGTTATCCTCAGCATCCAGTGACGCGAGAACTGGAACTGTTCGCGCAACGAATTGTGACGAGACCTAAACTGTGATGACAGACGAAACAACCAACCCCTTAAATCAGTTATTGAATCGGATGAAATCTGCGGCGTCACCTTTGCGTGACGTCCTCCGCGATTTACACGCGCAATACAAATCCGTTAGCGATGGAGCCATCGCTACGTATATCCCCGAATTAGCCAAAGCCAGTCCCGACACGTTCGCCATCAGTATTGTGACGGTTGACGGGCAAGTCGTCGAAGTCGGCGATCATCAGGAATTATTTTCAATTCAGTCTATTTCCAAGCCTTTCATGTTTGGTCTCGCACTGGAACATCACGGGCGCGAAAAGGTTTTAGAAAAAGTTGGTGTTGAGCCTACGGGCGAAGCCTTCAATGCTATCGTGTTGGACGAAGCTTCTAATCGCCCCTTTAATCCGATGGTGAATGCCGGAGCGATTGCTACGGCTGATTTAATTGACGGCAAAGATTTTCCTGAACGTGTTGGGAAAATGATCAGCCTTTTTAGTCGGTACTGCGGGCGTCCTGTTTATGTGGACAACAGTGTTTTTATGTCAGAGCGGGGAACCGGACATCGCAACCGCGCGATGGCGCACCTGATGCTGAATTTCGGCATGGTGCGCGACCGCGTAGAAGAAACATTGGAACTCTATTTTCAGCAATGCTCAATGCTCGTGAATTGTCACGATTTGGCCGTGATGGCTGCGACACTGGCGAACGGCGGTGTGAATCCAATGACGGGTGAGCGGGTACTTGAAAGTGCCTACGTCAAAGACCTGCTTAGCGTAATGTATACGTGCGGCATGTATGATTTTGCAGGCTCTTGGGCGTATCGCGTAGGAATCCCTGCGAAAAGCGGTGTAAGTGGCGGCGTGCTTGCTGTTGTGCCTGGGCAATTTGGCATTGGCGTATTCTCTCCGCCGTTGGATGCGCAAGGCAATAGCGTGCGCGGAATCAAGGTTTGCGAAGCGCTTTCACAACGTTTTGGCTTGCACGTTTTTGAATCAGGCGGGAATACGGAACTGTTTTCGGATCAATTTACCCGCCGTCGCCCAGATCGCTAAGTTGCGTAAATCGCTGATGGAAAATTGAAAACCTCTGGTGCATACTTGACCGCACCAATGAATAATTTTTACCAAACAATCCAACAACGCAAAGATACGTTTTTCCTCATTGCTGGCCCTTGCGTGATTGAATCAGAAACGCACGCGATGACGATGGCTGAAGCGATTTCTGAGATCGCTGCAAAATTAAATTTGCCGTACCTTTTTAAAGCTTCATTCGACAAAGCGAATCGCTCCTCAATCAGTTCATTTCGCGGGCAGGGAATTGACGAAGGTTTGCGCGTGCTGGCGCAAATCAAATCTGAAATCGGTGTCCCCGTTCTCACCGACATTCACGAATCATCCCAAATTACAGCCGTAGCCGAAGTCGTAGACGTGCTGCAAATTCCCGCGTTCCTTTGTCGGCAAACCGATTTGCTCATCGCTGCGGCACAAAGCGGGCGTACTGTGAATGTGAAGAAAGGGCAATTTCTCGCGCCCTGGGAGATGAGTAATGTCGTCAAAAAAATCGAAGGTGCGGGCGGCAAAGAATTGATGGTGACCGAACGCGGTTCGTCATTCGGCTATAACAATCTCGTAGTTGATATGCGTGGCTTGCCGATTATGCGCGGCTTTGGTTATCCAGTGGTGTATGACGCTACGCACAGTTTGCAATTGCCGGGCGGCTTGGGCGAAGCGACGGCAGGGATGGCGGAATATATTCCGAATCTGGCACGCGCAGCGGTTGCTTGCGGCATTGACGGATTGTTTATGGAAGTCCACGATAATCCCTCAGCCGCGTTGAGCGATGCGACGACGCAATTTCCGCTGGATCAGTTGGAAGGATTATTGACGACGTTGGTGAAAATTCATCAACTCGTGCGTTGATGAAAGAGGGACAGCGCGATAGAGCGAATGAGAGACTGTGTGAAAGAGCGGTTTTGCGATCTCGAAATCTGTTTTCGTTCCCTCACTCCCTCTCTCAATTTCTCCGTCTATTTCTTCTTTAGCATTCCCGGTGAATTCCATTTAATAACGTGATATGTCGCAGGCGTCGTTCCAACATTTTTGATACTGTGCAATTGATTTGACGCTTGAAAAATTATGGAGCCGGGGCCGACGCGTTTTAGTTCGCCGTTGTTGAGCGATTCAACGGTTCCTTCTTTGATAATGATGATTTCTTCATCCGCGTGTTTGTGCGGTTCGTGCGGCGACGCGCCCGGATTCAGAGTCGTGACGTGACATTCAAGTTCATCTAACGTAGCCGTTGGCGCTTGGAAAAATTTGCGCGTCGAACCGACATTAGTATTTTTCACTTCGATTTTATTCCAATCAAAAATTGATGAACCCATTAACGGCGCTTCGGTTGTGCGAGCGAGCGCAACCGCGCCCAATGTGATCGTGATGGAAATCGTAGCGACAATAAAATCTCTGCGGTTGAGCATGAAAATTCCTTTCGGGGATAGCCACAAAAAAGCACAAAAGACACAAAATCTGATTGGCACTTCCTGTGCTTTTGGCGGCGATTATTTTAGAAACCCACTCGCGCGTGCGAACGATGGGCTGATTTCGTCATTCAATGGATCATCAAGCGCGAGCAATTTGCGCAAGTCTGGCGCAAGACTTGCTTGCACTTCGGCGCTGAGCAAGCCCTTTTGATATTGTTGTTGCGGCTTGTCCCAGCGACAGTAAAAACTATGGAGCGCGCGGCGCGGTTTGTCCGTGCGATTCGCTGTGCCACCGTGCCACATATGCGTGTTCATCACGACCACTGATCCAGCTTTGGCAATAACTAATTTTTCATCAGGGTGCGGCGCAGACGGATCCGCTAAAACTTTTTCCGGCAATTGCCCTGAACGATGTGTGGCGGGCACAAAGCGCGTCGGGCCATTGTCTTCTATAAAATCGTCCAATAACCAAATCACATTACAAATCCAAAAGCCTTTGTCGTCCGGCAACGCGCCTACGTCACAATGGAGCGGCTGCACCCAGTCAGAATACGGATTCGCCGAACGAAAATTCAAACTGCTAAGTTTGATTTCGTGCCCCATCGCATAGCGCACTGCCGCTAAAATTTTCGGTTCAGAAATCACTTGCTGAAAAATCTCACCGCAATTCACCAGATTTGCCAAACGGCGCGTTTGTGGTTCCTGCCGGTATTCTGCGCCTGCGCTTTCGCCTTGCGCGGCATAAATCTCTTCGCAGGTTCCTTGCAGCGTTGCCAGTCGCTCTGACGCAACAAAATCGCGCAGGATTAAATAGCCCTCGTCATCAAGTTGTTGCTTTTCTTGCTCTGTTAAGACGGATGCAGTGTTATCCATGGTTACGAATCATAATGCGGCGCAATCCAGTTGCCAATGTTTAGAGCGTCACTTGACAAAGTTGCGTGCGCCGAGTAGTCTCACCACTTCGATTTTGACGCGGGGTGGAGCAGCCTGGTAGCTCGTTGGGCTCATAACCCAAAGGTCGTAGGTTCAAATCCTACCCCCGCAACCAAACAAAAAGCCGCCAACTATGGCGGCTTTTCTTGTGTCTGCTGGTTGAGAGTGAAAAAGCTAAATAGCATAGCGCAAAAGTTTCGATTACAATGGCGCTCCCAGCCGAGAAAATTTTGAAGGGATGAGAAAGAATGAAAGTTTGTCCGCAATGCGCTACTGAATTTGCTGATGACATGAAATTTTGTTCGCACGATGCATCGGCATTGATTTCCAAAGCGACCCCGCTGAGCCAGCAACATCAATTTGACGCCAATTTTGATGCGGAAGCCACGCGCGTAAAAGTGAACGTTCCATTGAATCAACCGTCCTTCAATCCGCCGCCCGCACAACCTGTAAACGCAATGCCGAGCGGGCAATTTAACGCGCTCCCTAATTCTGCAACGGTAACTGCACCGCAGAAAAACACGGGCTTGATTGTAGGCGCAGTGCTCGTCTGTTTATTGATCGCAGGACTTGCGGGTTGGTTTGCTTATCAAAAATATCAAGGCAGCGCCGCGACGGGGCAACTTGAACAAGCGCTGACGCAGGAAGACCCGTTCAATCCGACTAATAATCTGGCGCAAGTTTACGATGCCTATGTGCAATCGAACCCAACCAAAGACGAGCTTGATAAAGTAAATCAAAAAATTAAAACGAAGCTTAGCAAATTAGGTGACGACGCATTTCGCTCGCTCAATGATGACGCCGATCCGAAATTGGAATGGGGTACGATTGCGCAATCGTACCAATTACTCAGCAAAATCAGCCCGAATGATAAGGAAACACAGGCGCGCGCGGCTTTTGCACAAGGCAAAGTCGCTTTGAATGCGAAAAAATATAACGACGCCGCTGACGGGTTTAATAAAGCGAATCGCCTCAAAAATAATTGGGATTTGGCGCTGAACGCATTAGGGCAAACATACAAAGCACAAGGCCGGATCAGCGATGCATTTATTGCGTTCGATCAGGCTACGAAAACGAATCCTGAGTTTGTGTGGGGCTGGAACAATTTGTATCAGATTTACCGCGACCAGAAAAAATTGGACGAGGCGAAAAATGCCATCAACAAAGCCATCGAATTAAAACCGGATCGCCCTTCGTTTGTGAAGGCGCTGGCAGGAGTGCAGGAACAGCAAGGACAGGTACAAGACGCGATTGCTACGTACGAAAAATATATTGTGCTGGAGCCGAACGCCGAAGAAAAAATCAAGATGCAAAAATACATCAACGATTTGCGGCAACGCCCGTCAACAGCACTCGCTTCGCAACCGACCAGCAACGCATTGGATGGCGTAGCCTTCGCTGATATACGTGGGCAAATTGATAACTTGCCGATACATTTCACACTGTCAATTCAGGGCGGCAAAGCTTCCGGTAGTTATTCGTACGATGGAAATCCAAATAAATTACGGCTGGCGGGAATTGTTGATGCCGAGGGAAAAATCAAACTCGTAGAAAAGACTCCAGCCGGAAAAGAAACCGGAAAATTTGACATCAGTCGCTTGCAACAAGACGGTAAGCAGACTTTCTTTGGTGAATGGCAAGACGCGAAGGGCACGAAGAAATTAAGTTTCTCTTTAGAACCGATGTAAAGCGGGAATGACGGAAAGAGAGATGGAGAGCAAATCGCTCTGTCGCTCATTCTCTCTATTTCTCTTTCTTCTGTTGCCGAAATTCCTGAATCGCCACCAATTCTTGCGCCCCCATTCCATCCAATTTTTTCAGCCACTCTTTTTTGTACGGCTTCAGCGCATCAACGATGGCTTGCGCCACGGCTAAATTCCGAAACCATTTTTTGTTTGCTGGCACCACAAACCACGGCGCGTCTTTGGTGGAGCATTTATTAATCGCGTCTTCGTAAGCATCAGTGTAATCGTCCCACAATTCGCGTTCCTTCCAATCACCAACCGACAATTTCCACGCTTTCGTTGTATCCTGTTCGCGTTCCAGCAATCGTTCTTCCTGTTCTTTTTTGCTGATGTGCAAATAGAATTTCAGGACAATTGTGTTTGCGTCAACAAGTAATTTCTCGAAATTATTGATGTGATTGTAGCGCGCTTTCCACACAGGTTTTGGCGCGAAATTATGCACGCGTACTACCAGCACGTCTTCGTAGTGGGAGCGATTGAAAATTGTAATTTCGCCTTTGCCGGGAGTTTGCTGATGCACGCGCCACAAAAAATCGTGCGCGAGTTCACGTTCAGTCGGAACTTTGAATGACGCTACGTTACAGCCAAGCGAATTGAGCGGCCCCATCACGACGCGAATGGTTCCGTCTTTGCCCGAAGTGTCGCGGCCTTGCAAAACAATCAGCACGCTTTGGTCGCCAGCCGCATAAAGCAAGGTTTGCAATTCAGTGAGTTCCGCGCACAGCTTCGCCGTTTTTGCTTCGGTTTGTTCGCGTGTTAACCCGCCATCATCGTCGGGATCAATGTTTTTGAGTTTAATCTTCTTTTTGCCAGTAATACGATGTGCGTAAGACATAATGAGTGTTAAGTGCTGAGTATTGATACTGAGTGCTGAGTACTGAGTGCTGAGTGCTGAGAAAATAAATATCACTCAGTACTCATCACTCATCACTTTTAAGCTGCTCCGTGTTGTTTGAACCAGGCTTGTAAGCGCTTCCAGCCGTCTTGTGCGTCCGCTTTGTTATAGCTTTGGCGATAATCAGCATGGAAGCCATGTTGCGCGTCAGGATAAACGACAAACTCCGATTGGCTTTTTCCTTTGGCAAGTTCCGCTTTCATTTTTTCAATGGAATCAAGCGGAATGCCACCGTCTTTTCCGGCATACAAGCCTAGCACCGGAACTTTCAGCGTAGCCGCAAAATCAATCGGATGTTTGGGTTGCAACGGAGTAGGTTGTTGGCCGCCGACTAAACGTCCGTACCAGGCTACGCCTGCTTTGACGTTGGGGTTGTGCGCTGCATACAGCCACGTGATACGTCCGCCCCAGCAAAATCCTGTGACCGCTAATTTTTTCGTGTTGCCTTTATTTTTGCCTGCCCACGCAACTGCGGCGTCAAGGTCAGACATCACTTGCGTATCAGGAACTTTTCCTACAATTGGAAAAACGTCTTTCATTTCCAATTTAGAAACGTCGCCTTGCCGCTGATATAACTCAACGGCAATCGCCAAATGTCCAAGTTTCGCAAAGCGGCGACATACATCTTTGATATGTTCATGGACGCCGAAAATTTCCTGCACAACTAACACCACAGGAAAATTTTTGCCCTTTGCAGGCATTGCGCGATACGCTAGCACTTCGACATCTTTCGTCGGGATTTTTACTTCGCCTGCAATGATGCCGTTCGTGTCTGTTGTGATTACATCTTGTGCGTTAATCGGTTGTACGGCTAACGCAAAGCCTGTGCAAAGCGTTGTTGCCATGAAGTTTCTGCGGTTGACCTTTTTTTCAGGAAATAAGCTGTCTATTTCTTCGCGCATAATAATTTTCCTTTGTGAACTTAAAAATGAACCGGGCTGTAGGATAACTCTCCTTCAGCTTGTTTGTGCTTGTAAAGGACGTATCCGATCCAGCTATAAAATCCAATGACAGCCAAAATTACGATCCAGCCACGAATGTAGCCAATGGCTGCATTGCTAAAAAGTTCTTTTGTCGAACTGATGAATTCGGCTGTTCCACTTTTGGGCTGCAAAACGCTGGTCGTAGTTTTGAGAATCCACGCCAGCAACAAGATCAAAAAAATCCAGCAATAGTTGCGGCGCAATCTGCGCGCCATCGCTTGATAAAGGGTGACGTGAAATTCTGGATTGCGAATGTCGCGCCCCAATTCTGTCATCCAATCGTATTCGCTGAAATTATCTCCGCTAAAAATTGTTCCGTAATAATTTCTTTCCATCAATCGGACGCGGCGGCGATAGACATCAAAAAATCTATAACGGCGCGATTCAATCACGAGCAACAAATACACCAGCAACATGCCGAACAATAAAACGCCGTGGTGTGATTGCGGTGACGAAAGCGAAACAGAAAGCAGCGCCGCCACGACGGTAATCGCCCAGTTCGTTGTACGATCAATGCGGTCGCGCCAGCTTTGCATCCGCGCCATTTCGCCGCGATAGTAATGCGCCAGCGTCGTAACAGCCTCGTTTGACGTTGTCGGCGCAAAAGCTAATTCAGGTTTTTTTGATTGAGCAATTAACATCGAATCCCCCAATCTTGCTGCGTCTAATGCTTACATTTGTTTGATGAAGCCGCGCGCGCGCAACCAATTTTCCAACAATTTCGGCCACGTATTCAGCGCGTTGTCGTACTGCGCCAATCCTACGCCGTGCCGCCCGTGTTCATAGATGTGCATTTCGTATGGCACTTTGTTTTTGCGCAAAGCTTCGGCAAACAACAAACTGTTTTCGACCAGCACGCCGGGGTCATCCATCGTATGAAAAATAAACGTGGGCGGCGTTTTTGTCGTTACTTGTTTTTCGTTCGACATCAATTCAACCAGCTTAGGGTCAGGATTTTCGCCGAGCAGATTTTTGCGCGAGCCTTTATGCACAAAGGCTTCATTCATGAGCGTAATCACCGGATAACAGAGAATCGCTACGTCAGGGCGCGAACTGACGCGATCAATCGGATCTGCCGCATTTTTATCCCCATCATCAAAATGTGTAGCCAGTGTTGCAGTTAAATGCCCGCCCGCCGATGAGCCCATAATTCCAATGCGATTCGGATCAATTTTTAGCTCATCCGCTTTGGCGCGCAAATAACGAATTGCACGCGCCGCGTCCAACATTGGCGCAGGATGTTGATAAGGTGCGACACGATATTTCAGCACCGCTACCGTGATGCCAATGCCATTCAAATATTTGGCATAATCATAACCTTCGTGATCGGCGAGCGCGCCATAACCTCCGCCAGGGCAAACGACAATCGCTGCGCCTGTGACAAGGTTTTGTGCAGGCTTATAAATTTGGATCGAAGGAATATCCGCAGGCGCAGTGCCTTTGGCAAGCGGCGCTCCACCAGGCCAAAGCGGAATCGCTTCGGGGCGTTGTTGTTGCGCTAAAATTTCTGGCGATAAAATCATGAACAAACAAATTAGCAGCAGAGCGTTGCGCATTGTGCATTGACCTTTCGGGATTTGGAATTTGGAAACGATTGTGCGCTGAGATTTATAGCGCAGCAATGGCAGGAAGCGCAAAGCAAAAAAGGCGACCTGAGTGGATCGCCCTTTAAGAATTCAGTATTTAGTTGATAACTACTTGACCTTTTTTGCACTCACAACCACGATCATGGCGCTGTCTGCTGCACCCATATTGGCAGTGCCAACTACTGCCAATCCACCTTCGCTTAAACTTAATTCCGTACTAATGCCTACATCTTGATATTGTGTTTCTCCCGGTCTTGTTTGTATGGGAACGCGCAGGCCAAAGTTGAATTTCCCAATACGAATCGCTTGATTTCCCGTGCTGTCGGTGGCTAATCGCACCGTTGCCATTTTACATTGCATAAAAGAGGGATTTCCATTCGTAGCATTTTGTTGCGTCCCACTTGATTCCACCGAGCCGCCATCATTGACGCGATTGATAAATGTATCTACAAACCGATAATTCTTATATTTCAATGTTGCCTTGAGTTGAGCTATTACTGGTTCAATCTCTTTAGGAAATGGCGCAGCTTCGCCAACGGCATCTGAAGCTGCTATCAAGTAAATTTGTGTTTGAATGCTGACAGGCGCGGGGTCTGGTTTATCGAGTCGTTCGAGCGCGGCTTGGATTACTAAAATATTTTCCGGCAAATCGCGCACCGTGATGGTTTTTAATTGATCGTTTGGATCAATGCGCGTCCCTGCGCGACCGCTGCCTAATGCTTGAATTGCCTGCGACAAAATATTTGGTGTTTTGTATTTAATTTCAAATAGCTTTACTTCAAATTTGGTTAGCGCTTCTTTGGTTTGCTCGTTGGTTGCTTGAACGGGCGTAGGCAAAATTGCTTCTAATTCCTGTGCCAACGCTTTTACTACTGCATTTTGCGTGATGACGTTGGGATGTGTGTTTGTATAGCTGCTTTGCAAGTTGGCTAATTCGATGAGGGCGTGAGTTTTTTTGAGCAATAACTCTGAATATTTCGTGCCTGCCTTGGCTAGTGCGGCTTGATCGTAACGCTGCAATTTTCCGATTTCTGTTTTGACAATTTCGAGTTCTTTTCTTTTTGCCGTAACATCAGGATGCGTTTCGGTATAGTTGATTTTTAAGACCGCTAATTCTGATTCAACTTGGGCTTTATAAAGAACAAGTGATTGCAATGACGGAATGTCCCGCTGTTCATCGCCAAAAATTGGCAAAGAGATCAGTGCCGACAAAAAGAGAATGAGTGCCATTTTTCTTAGCATATTTGCTCCTTGATAAAATAATGCTGGCAATTATTTGCTGTCTGTTGCAGCGTTCGTTTGCATTGCCAAGATATCTTTGGGCGTAAGCCAAATAATCTTGATGTTTGGGTCAGCCGTCTGTATTTCGATGCGCAACATTTCTGGCGCATCGTTTTGCGGTTGTTCGTTGGGTACTTGGAGTGCGGGGAGTTTGCCCGCCAACGCTGTGTTATCAATTTGCGATTCTTTACTCGGCGCAATCGTTTCGGTTATTAATGGCGTGCTGGCAGTACGCGCTCCGATTCGTTTTACGAACTTTTTGGTGCGTGTTGTTAATCTACTCGCTACTGCTCGCGGCATAGTACCCGAAGCGGTAGCGACGGGGTTTGATGGATTAGGGAATTCGCGTTGCGCTACTGAAACAATTTGCGATGACGATTGGCGAATTGTAATCAGCGCCGTAACGATAACGACCAACAGCGCGACCGCAGCCATACCAAATTTCAATTGCCAACCAAACCAAGGCCGCACAATTTTCTGCGCTCCTGCGGTTTCAATTTGCGCAAAAACATTGGCGCGCATTTGTGCGAATTGCGTTTCTGAAAATTCTGGTGCAGCTAAATTTTGCAACCAGTTTTGACTGACAGAAAGTCTTTCTGCTTCGATTTGGCACGCAGCACAATTCGCAAGATGCGCGGCGACAATTGCGCTTTGATTCGGCTCCAAATCTGTCGAGATAAATAGCGGCAAGAATTTTTCAATTTGTGAACAATTCATTTCGTGCCTCGCTTTCCGCGTAGCAGGACTTTTTCATGAAACGCCTTGATTTTGGTGCGTGCGGTGCTGATTTGTGAGCGCACCGTGGTCGGCGAGGAACCTAGAATTTTGGCTACGTCTTCTGTTGTCAATCCTTCCAAATCGCGCAACACAATTACCGCGCGTTCTTTTTTAGTCAATGTTGACAGGGCTTTCATTACGATGGCCTGTTGTTCGGACTGAATCGCTGTCTGCTCAGAATTATCATTGCTTGTTAACGCGGGCAAAGTTCTGGCTTCCTGCTCCGCTTCAAAAGATGAATTTTGGTTGCCGCGTTTGCGTGCGGTGTCGTGACAAACGTTGATGATGATGCGATAGAGCCAGCCGGAAAATTCTTGCTGCGCATCGTATTTGTGCAAATGTTTGTAGACGCGCAAAAACACTTCCTGCGCCGCATCGCGTGCGTCTTCCGCGTTGCCCAGCATGCGCCACGCCGTAGCCATTACGCGTTGCTGATGCGCGATCATAATTTGATCAAAAGCGACGGCATCACCGTTGCGGGCGCGTTCAATCAACGCTTCAAGTTGTGTTGTCGGGCGACTGCTCTGAGAAAATTGATCCATCACAAGAGCGATGTCGGCAACGTTGCTGCTCATCTTTTAGCCTTTCTTTGGCAACCTTCATCTTGCTCTGTCATAGAGAACTACTTAAGGGAGAGGAAAAACGTTGAGAAGAAAATCAAAAGGCAAATATCAAAAGGCAAAAGGCAAAAATGCGGCACTCAATTTAAGAAACAAAAAATTGGCTTCCTTCCGAATATCTTTTTAACTTTAGATATTTGCCTTTTGCCTTTTGATTTCTTTTCCAATGATTTTGAAATCTTCCAACTGCTGCTCAAGCTGCCGCACTGTAATTAATACTTGCGGGCTTGGGTGATATAACGGAATTAATTTGCGTCCGTTCCAATTTAAGATTTGCGCAGCGGATTCTTTGAGCGTGAATGAATGCGGCGCGATTAATTTCAGCGCATCCAGCGCAACCGCTCCCAGCGTAGCGATGATTGGCGGATCAATTACTTCAATCGTACGCCGCAAAAAATCTGAACAATTGCGAATTTCTATCCGCGTAGGTTTGTCGTTCGCGCCGCTCGGTTTGCGCGGAGAGCAAAGCACCGTGTTTGTAATAAAAATTTCTGCGCGGGTGAGATTTATCGAAGCCAATAATTTCTCAAATGTATTGCCTGATGCGTCGCCGTGAAAGGGAATGCGCGTGCGGTCTGCACCTTGTCGTCCGGGCGCTTCGGCGATGAACATTACTTTGGGTTTGAGTGTGCCGTTTAATTTACTGAGCACGGCTTTGCGCTCCTGCATTCGTTCGCAAATCAGGCACGCAGCGGCATCGGCTTCGAGTTGGCGAAAAAGAGTTGATTGTTTCATTGCTACGCACAAGTTAGAATGCCTGTTCGTTGTATGCAAGGCTCCAGATTTTGTTACCAAGTGAGGACTAGCAATGCCATTCAAAGAACGCGAAAAACAGGATTACGAAAGTTATAGCAGTGTTTTCAATGAACAAATGGAAAGCATTGAGAAAAAAGCACGTGGTGCAGGTGGCACTTCGGGCGGCATCGGAACTTTTCTCGCGGGACTGGCGATGGCAGTGGCGGGCGGATATTTGTTTTTGACGAACGTGAATGTGTATACGTCGCATTGGACATTGTGGGGCTACAACGGATTTGGGATGTCGCTTTTCCCTTTGTTAATCGGCATCGGAATGCTGTTTTTCAACGGTAAATCAAAAATCGGTTGGTTGCTGACACTGGCAGGCATCATCATCATTTTCGTAGGCGTCATTGCCAGCTTGAATGTTTATTTCGGCTCGACAAATTTATTCAATACGCTGGTGATGCTGATTTTATTAGTCGGCGGCATTGGATTGGTGGCAAGATCGCTAAAAGAGAAATAAGTTAAATATATTGGGCTTTGGTCTTTGATCTTTGGGCTTGGCAAAAATGCAAAGATCAAAGACCAAAGACCGAATTTATTTATGACGAAATACCCAACAGGCAACGCGTGGCTGCTGAGCTATCAAAAAAAATATCTTTGGCGTTTGCTGGCGGGCACATTGTTTGTGATGTGTTCGACGGCTTTCAGCGTCTTTGTGCCAAATCAGGTTGGCAAAGCGATTGACGCATTAAAAACAACGGGCGTGCGCTACGAAACAATTACGCATTTTGCGTTATTAATTATTGGCGCAAGTTTTATCAGCGGAATTTTTCTTTATTTTCAACGGCGCACCTTGATCAACATGTCGCGTTTTATTGAATACGATTTGCGCAATGATTTTTACGCGCATTTGCAAAAACTGCCGCTGCAATTTTATCAGGACAATCGCACCGGAGACCTGATGGCGCGGGCTACGAATGACCTTGGTGCAGTCCGCCAAATTGTCGGCCCCGCGATTATGTACGGCGAACAAACGTTTTTTCGTTGCCTGATTGTGATCCCGATTATGTTTGCAATCAGTTGGAAGTTGACGCTGATTTTATTGATTACGATGCCGCTGGTGTCGCTGACAGTAAAATGGTTCGGACAACAAATTCATATCCGCTTTGAAAAAATTCAGGAATTTTTCTCCGACATTTCCGCGCGCGCACAAGAAAACCTTAACGGCGTACGCGTTATTCGGGCGTATGCGCAAGAACAATCCGAAATCGAAAACTTCGACAAACTGAATCAGCAATACGTTGATCGCAATTTAGATTTAGTGAAATTGTCCGCAGTCTTTCGCCCATTAATGCAATTTTTGATCGGCCTCGGATTCGCGGCGATTTTATGGTACGGCGGACGCGAAACTGCGCTAGGTCATATGTCACTTGGCGATTTCACGGCGTTCAATTTATATCTGGAGCAATTGATCTGGCCGCTAATTGCAATGGGTTATGTAACAAATTTAGTGCAACGCGGCACAGCAAGCCTGAAGCGCATGCACGAAATTATGCAGGTAGAGCCGGCAATTGCAGACGCGGGAAAGAGCGATGGATCGAAAGAGAGAAAGAGTGAGTTGAGTGGCAAGATCGAATTTCGGGATTTGACGTTTCGATATTCTGAAACTACGCCAGAGGTTTTGCGCGACATCAATTTGATCATCGAACCGGGGCAAACCGTAGCGTTCATCGGGCGCACAGGTTCGGGCAAATCTACGTTAATGAATTTAGTGCCGCGTTTGCTGGATGCTGGGTCGGGGATGGTGTTGATTGATGGACATCCAATTCGTGAAATTTCGTTGCAGGATTTGCGCGAAAACATTGGTTACATCACACAAGAAACATTTTTATTTAGCGAAACACTCGCCGAAAACATCGCGTTTGGCGTAGATAAATCCGACGCTCCACAAATCGCGCGCGCCGCCGCCGTTGCGGGCTTAGCCGAAGACATTAACGGCTTTCCGAAACAATATGAAACGCTCGTAGGCGAACGTGGCATCACGCTTTCCGGCGGACAAAAACAACGCACAGCCATCGCCCGCGCCATCATGCGCGAACCAAAAATCCTGATAATGGACGACGCGCTTTCTGCCGTAGACACATACACCGAAGAAAAAATCCTGACCGAATTGCGCAGCGTCATGAAAGGCCGCACTTCGCTAATCGTCGCGCACAGAATTTCTACGGTAAAAGACGCCGAAATGATTTGCGTGCTGGATCACGGACGTATCGTCGAACGCGGCACGCACGAAGAGTTAATGAAAATCGGCGGCGAATATGCCGATTTGTATGAACGTCAATTGTTAGAAGAAGAATTAGCAGCCAGTTAAATGTAGGGTAGGTATCCTGCCTGCCCTCGCATCGTTAAGAATCAGCCTAACGATTAAATTCACAGTAATGTCATAAGGGCAGGCGGGATACCTACCCTACATTTTGGAGCTCCGTATGCAGCCATTGAAATGCCTTGTTCTGTTTGCCCTTTGTTTATTTCCTTTATTTATTTTCGCTCAATCGTCCGATGCGCCGCGTGCTTTGCTGGCGAATATCGCTAATGCTGAAATTGATCCGACGCCTTATTTGATTAGCGAAAAATATGATGGTGTACGTGCTTTGTGGGATGGCAATTCTATGCGTTCGCGGGCGGGAAATGTTATCGCTGCGCCGGATTGGTTTTTAGCGAAATTGCCGAAGCAGCCGTTAGATGGAGAGTTGTGGATTGGGCGTGGGCAGTTTGAAAAATTGTCGGGCTATGTGCGCAAAGCTGTGCCTGTTGATGATGAGTGGCGGCAAATAAAATATATGGTGTTTGAATTGCCGGACGCCGCGGGGACATTTGCTGAGCGTTATGCACAGCTCAAAAAAATTATTGCGCAAGCTAATTTCCCTCAGCTCATTGCCGTAGCGCAATTCCGCCTTGCCGACAATGCTGCGCTCAAAAATAAATTGGCCGAAGTTGTCCGCGCAGGCGGCGAAGGTTTGATGTTGCACCAGGCGGACGCGCTTTATATTACAGGGCGCAATGATGCATTATTGAAATTGAAACCGCTGGATGATGCCGAAGCTACTGTAATTGGTTACGTACCAGGCAAAGGAAAATACGAAGGGAAAATGGGTGCGCTAAAAGTTGAAATGCCGGATGGGAAACGTTTTCAAATCGGGACAGGTTTTACAAATGCAGTTCGCGCAAATCCGCCTGCGCTTGGGGCGCTCGTGACGTACACGTATCGCGGCTTGACGAAAAATGGCTTGCCGCGCTTTGCGAGTTATTTACGCGTACGGGAAAAATTTTGAAACGGCAGAGATTTTTGGGACAGGATTGCCAAGATTGATTGCAAGATTAACAAGCAAGAATTTGTAAATCCTGTAAAAATCTTGTTCATCCTGTCCAAAGAAACTCTGCTTCCTCTGCGGTAAAACAAATTTTCCATTGATGTTAGAATGACGCGCCGGAAACACGATTCCATTAATCATATAAAGGCTATTATTCTTAAGCGATGATTTCTCTTGAACGTACAACGAATAAAATTTCACCCACACGCCTTGCCGATGCGATTGGGCGGGCGCAAGGCTATTTGCTGGCGCAGCAGGAATTAGAAGGCTATTGGTGGGCGGAACTCGAAGCCAATGTCACGCTCACGGCTGAATTTATTATGCTGCACAAAATTCTCGGCACAGATCGTGAGCCGCAGCTTCAACAAGCAGCACGTTATATTTTGCGTGAACAGCGCGAACACGGCGGATGGGAATTATATTTCGGCGATGGCGGCGAAATCAGCACTTCGGTCGAGGCGTATTTCGCGCTCAAGCTCGCGGGCGTGAATCCTGAAGACGAACGCATGCAAAAAGCGCGTGCCTTTATTTTAGCGCGGGGCGGCGTTTCAAAATCGCGCGTATTTACGAAATTACATTTGGCGTTATTCGGCGCGTTTCCGTGGGAGGGGATTCCTACGCTGCCGCCGTGGTTTATGTTTTTGCCGAAATGGTTTCCGTTCAATGTGTACTCAATGGCAAGCTGGGCGCGTTCTTCGACAGTGCCGCTGCTGGTTGTGATTGATAAGAAGCCTGTTTACCAACGCGGCATTACCGTAGACGAATTGTATACAGAAGGTTCGCAAGCCCAAGCTGATTTCAAACTGAAAAATAATGACAAGACGTTTGTCGGCGCGTGTTTTTTGCTGGCGGATAAAGCACTAAAATTCGCTAACAAAATCGGCCTTGTGCCGCTACGCGAAAAGGGAATTGACGCGGCGGTGCGTTGGGTGATTGAACGGCAGGATCATCCGGGTGATTGGGCGGGCATCATTCCCGCAATGCTGAATTCATTGCTCATGTTTCACGTGCTGGGTTATTCCAATCATCATCCGTATGTCAAACGCGGCCTTGAAGCGATTGATCGTTTCGGGATTTCTGAAGGTTCATTTGCCGACGGCGAAGCGATGTATTACCGCACGCAACCTTGCGTGTCGCCTACGTGGGACACTGCGCTCGCGGTCAGCGCATTGCTTGATTCAGGGCTTTCGCCTTCGCACCCAAAGTTAAAAGCAGCGGGCGAATGGTTGCTGAGCAAACAGATTTTCAAATACGGCGACTGGGCTGTGTACAACCGCACGGGCAAACCTGCGGGCTGGGCGTTTGAATTTTACAACGATTATTACCCCGACGTAGACGACACTGGAGCCGTAGTCCTCGCGCTCCTTCCGCTCAAGCTCGACAACGAAGAATATAAGCGCGAAGCCATTCGCGCGGCGATGCAATGGGCGATGTCTATGCAATGCAAAAACGGGGGATGGGGCGCGTTCGATATTGATAACACAAACGATTTGTGGAATCAGATGCCCTATGGCGATTTGAAAGCAATGATTGATCCGCCTACCGCGGACGTATCCAGCCGCATTCTCGAAGCATTAGGCCATATCCAAAAAGCATGGGGCGAAAAACTCTACACTGATGAGCAACTGAATCACGCCCTGAAATTTTTGCAGGACTTACAGGAAAGCGACGGCGCGTATTGGGGACGCTGGGGCGTGAATTACATCTACGGCACATATTTGGTGCTGGTGGGTTGGAATGCGATTGGCATAGATATGACGCGTCCCGCAGCAGAGCGTGCAGCCGCTTGGCTGCGCTCCGTGCAAAACGCCGACGGCGGCTGGGGGGAAACTTGTGAGTCTTACAAAAAACCTGAATTACGTGGCAAGGGCGCAAGCACCGCTTCGCAAACCGCGTGGGCATTGCTTGGCTTAATGGCGGCGGGCGATTATGAATCCGACAGTGTAATGCGCGGCATTGAATATTTGCTGGCTACACTTGGCGCAGATGGCTGCTGGCCTGAAGCAGAATTTACAGGAACAGGTTTTCCCGGTCATTTTTATATCAACTATCATCAGTATCGAAATCAGTTTCCGTTGACAGCTTTAGGACGTTACAATAGGCACCTAAGCAATGCGCGATAAGCGTGCCAGCGTGAATTCAGCACAATTGAGGTAAAAATATGTTGGCAGAAATCGAAACAGAAGTTGGTGCCGAGGAAAAAGAGATGCCGTCTTTGAATCACAGCTACATTTGTTTGCAAATCATCCGACAGTTATTGGAAAACCCTGAAGTTGAACCTTTACCTGAATTAACGTTGGATATTGAGAAAGGCTTGACGCCCGATATTTGTGTGTACCCCAAAGCGCAAATCAAACCTAACTTTCGCCGCGATATTACCAAATATCCTGAGCCTCCGATCTTAGCCATTGAAGTCATTTCTGCCAGCCAGAACATTCAAGATTTACTGCTCAAAGCTGATTTGCTGATCGCGCACGGCGTCAAAGCTGTGTGGACAGTAGAACCTTTCACTAATACTATTTTTGTAACGACACCTAACACCGAAGAGAAATTCACCAATCAATCAGTTGCAAGCGAAGGCATTACTGTAGATTTCAAACGAATCTTTGGCTAACTAGCTGCTTGGCTTTGGATATGGCGATACCGGATTTTCAAACTGTGATGCTGCCGCTTTTGCAATTTGCAGCGGATCGGCAAGAAAAATCCCTAAGCGAAGCTGTTGCTGCGATTTCAGATAAATTTGCTTTGACTGAAGACGAACGCATTCAACAGATTCCCAGTGGCAGGCAAGCGACAATTCAGAATCGCGTTAGTTGGGCTGCCACCTATCTTAAAAAAGCTGAATTATTGGAATCAAGTAAACGTGGATATTTCAAAGTCACGCCACTTGGGCTTGGTGTATTGAAAAATCCGCCTCCAAAAATTGATCTGAACTTTCTCTCCCAATACGACGGCGTGCGGCAGTTTCGTGCAAAGTCTCAAAATAGTGATCGCCAAACCGAAAATGGCTTGCCCTTAGCAACTGAAATACTTCGTACTCCTGAAGAAGTAATGGACGAAGCCTTTCAGAGCATAAAAGAAGGCTTAGCATCAGAATTATTGCAACGAATAAAATCTTGCAGCCCCTCATTTTTTGAGCAATTGGTAATAGACGTATTGGTGGCGATGGGCTACGGCGGCACACGCAAAGATGCAGGACGTGCGGTTGGGCGCAGTGGTGACGGTGGTATTGACGGCATCATCAACGAAGATCGCCTTGGCTTAGATGTGATTTATGTGCAAGCAAAACGCTGGGAAGCAGTCGTTGGCAGGCCCGAAATTCAGAAATTTGCCGGAGCTTTGCAAGGGCAACGTGCAAAGAAAGGCATCTTCATCACTACATCTTCCTTTACGAAAGAAGCACGCGAATACGCATCATTAATTGATACAAAAATCATTTTGATTGATGGGGAAATGCTGGCAGATTTAATGATTAGCTATAAAGTAGGCGTGAATACACAAGTTGTTTACGAACTCAAGAAAATTGATCTTGATTATTTTGCCGAAGAATAAGTATCTGATTTAATTAATAGACGCGCATTGAGCTGCTTAATGTAAGTAGTAACCCTATTGATGTGAATAGCCCAGATATTATTGAAAATGCCCCGAGACCAAGGTTATTGCTCCTTTGATTTCGAGGCATTTTTTATCACTGACATTCAATATGCTTATTGCGTAGATACTGTAATCGAATTGTCTACGGATTTAATACCACGTACACCTTTGACGATTCTTTCAGCTTTTGTTTTTAGTTCTGACGACGTGACTGTGCCTATCAATGTCGCTTTGCCGTCTATCACGCTTGCCGATACTGAGTTCAGGCTTGCTTCGTCAGTCAATCGTTTGTTAGCTAATTCCGCTATCGTCGAATCGTCCATCATATTTTTGGTATCTGCGGGCGGCGCAGCTTGTTGGATGATGACGGGCGGCGCTTGTGGCGGCGCGGTTGGTTGTTGCACTACGATTGGGGGTTGTGATTGTTGGGCAGCGGCGCGGGCTTGCGCTTCGGCCTGTATGCGGCTGGCCTCAATGGTTGCATCCCGATTGGCGGCTTCATTTTCATTTTTATTACTCATCACATAAAACACCGTTCCAATTGCCAGCACTGCAAGAAGAAGAATCACAACAATTGTGGTGGTTGAAAGCCCAACTTCACGAGGACCTTGTTGTACAGTTTTGGTAATAGTCTCATTTGGTTGATAAGGATCATTCGTAACTGTTGATTGTTGTTCAATTCTTTCATTCGGGTTCATAAAGCTCTCCAGGAAAGTGATGCTTAAATCCATCACAAAATTCTTATTTGCACTGTTAACATACAGCTTTGTACGTTACTGGTGCGTTTTGCTGTGCTATCAGCAATTACAACTGTTGGTAGTGCAAAAATGAGGCCACGTTTATGTCCCATAGCGCCAAGTGCAAAAACGTTATTTCTTGACGATAAGCAAGCACATCGAGTTCTCTCTGCGCATCTTTCTGTAACGCTTGCCTTCTCACAATTCATCGGCGATGATGGCGTATACTGCTTACCGTTGTTCCCACGAAGTTTTCTATGACACGAATTTTAGTCACGAATGATGATGGAATTATTTCTGAAGGCCTGGCTGCGCTGGCAAAGGCGCTTGAATCTGTCGGCGATGTCACTGTCGTCGCGCCTGCTACCGAACAGAGCGCATCGGCGCATTCGCTCACGCTGACACGTCCTTTGCGCATTCGCAAAATTGACGAAAAACATTACACGGTGGATGGCACGCCGACCGATTGTGTCGTGCTGGCGCTGACGAAAATTATGCCGGATAATTTGCCGGACATTGTTGTTTCGGGCATTAACTACGGCGCAAATTTAGGCGATGATGTGACGTATTCAGGAACAGTAGCGGGTGCGTTGGAAGCCTCGATTTTCGGGTTGCCGGGCATTGCGGTGAGTTTAGTTACGCGCAGCAATTTTGAATTTGCACACGCCGCAGAATTTGCTGCGAAATTAACAGCAAAAGTGGTTCGTGAAGGTTTACCGACAGGCGTGATTTTAAATGTGAATGTGCCGCCTGGTGAAATTCGCGGTTCGCAATGGTCGCATCAAGGGACGAAAACCGCGCGCAGCTTAATTCAGGAAGGCATTGATCCGCGCGGGCGCAATTATTATTGGATTGGCGAACAACAAAGTTTGAGACAGGAATCGGGCGCAAGCGATTACGGCGCGATAGATCAAGGTCTGGTTGCAATCACGCCGCTGCGTGCGGATATGACGGATTATTCTTCACTAGAAAAATTGCGAAGCTGGAACGATATTAGCTAAATGATTCCCCCAAATCAGCAGAACCCTCCCAAACCAAAATTGCCGCTTGATGCGTATGTGCGCGCGCGCCATGCGATGGTGGATCGTTTGCGCAAAGCGGGCATCCGCGATGAACGCGTGTTGCAGGCAATGCTCGACGTGCCGCGCGAATTGTTTGTGACGGAAGTGTTACGCGGCAGAGCACACGACGACCACGCTTTGCCGATTGCTTGCGACCAGACAATTTCGCAGCCTTATATCGTGGCACGCGAAACGGAATTGCTCGAAGTGGGCGAAAAAGATCGCGTATTGGAAATCGGCGCAGGATCGGGTTACCAAACGGCGGTGCTTGCAAAAGTCGCAGGCCAGATTTATGCGCTGGAGCGTGTACCACAATTAGCCCGCGAAGCTGCTCAGTTATTGCTGAAACTGCGCATTTTGAATGCTACGGTCAAATGTTTTGACGGCACGTTGGGGTGGAGTGAGCGCGCGCCGTACAAAGGAATTCTCGTTGCCGCCGGAGCACCGGAAATTCCACAACCGCTTATTAGTCAGCTTGAAGTTGGCGGACATTTAGTCGTGCCCGTAGGCACACCAAAAGAGCAGCGCCTGATGCGCGTGACGCGCACGACTACGGGGGTGAAGACCGAAGACCACGGACGCTGTCAGTTCGTGAAGCTCATTGGCAAATACGGTTGGGACGGTTGATCCGCAACTAAAAATCTATGTGTCGTTTCTCGCTATACGCTTTTTGTAAAAGCTCTTCCCGAATCTGGCAAGCTTTGGCAAATGCTGCCTCTTCATCACCATTTTCAATCGGGACAAAAACTTTACTGATTTTGCGCGGCGTGAGCGACACCTGGACTTCGTACGAATCGTACTCGCGGCGACGCACGCCAATGACGCCAGAGCGATTTCGTTTGTGGCGGGTTACAACGTGGCGATCCGTATGTGGTTTGCCAAGTTTGGTTTCAAGTTCATCACGATAACGACGCGCTGCAACGAGCGCAGACAGTTTGTCGCCGTGCTTGAGGTCTGAGAAAAATTTGCGATGTTGATGCCCTTCATAATTCACACGGACATACCATCCGTGGGTATTTCGGGAATCAATCCGAGATATACTTTTGAAATTCATGTACTTAAATAAAGTCCGGGGGATGGACGAACGCAAAAGATATTCAGAAAGTGACCTGGCATTCAACTTGTGAACGTGCAGTAGAGCTTTCTAAATGGGTTAACACAAAAGAAATTCAGAAAACAAACGTAAGTTAAATTTTTCTGAGTGAACAAACGCAAAAACAAAAGCAAAAGATGGAGAAATTATAGCGGGCTGGAAAAAAACTGCAAGCGCGCTGCTCAAGACTTCCTATGGAAATTATCAAACACCTCATTGATATCGTTTTACATTTAGACAAGCACCTGGATCAATTGGTTTTGCAATATCAGGGTTGGACGTACGCCATTTTATTTTTGATTATTTTTTGTGAAACAGGTTTGGTCGTGACGCCCTTTTTGCCGGGTGATTCGCTCTTGTTTGCGCTCGGTGCACTGTCTGCGACAGGTTCGCTTAATCCGATTATTTTGTGTGTGCTGTTAATGTGCGCCGCGATTTTCGGCGACAACCTGAATTACTGGATCGGACGCACGATTGGCGCGAAGCTTTTCACGAGCAATGATTCTAAGCTTTTCAATAAATCCTATCTCGAACGCACGGAAAAATTTTATGACCGATACGGCACTAAAACTGTTGTCATCGCGCGTTTCGTACCGATTGTGCGCACCTTTGCGCCATTCGTGGCAGGCTTTGGTCGAATGAATTACGCGAAGTTTTTGACCTACAGTGTGATTGGCGGTGTGCTCTGGATCGTTGGGTTGGTAAGCCTTGGTTATTTCTTTGGCAATTTACCCTTCGTCAAAAAGAATTTTGGTCTGGTTATCATCGCCATCATTTTTATTTCTGTTTTGCCTGCCGTGATTGAAGCGATCAAAGCCAGAAAATCCGCCTAACTTTTACTCCCCATCCAAATTAGCAAAAGACAGGTGTGAGGCCTGTCTTTTGCTTTGTTACAAATTTTCCACAACTCGTCACCAGTTTGTGAAATATCAATTTCATTTGCGGAATAGTAGTTGCTAAAGCCTTTACGTTCGCTTTGCTGCTCGCTTAAAACTGCAATGCGACGAACGAAATTTAAGGTTATTCGCATAAACGATGGAAACGAACAGGAATATTTTTGCTGCTTCACATGTCTCAGCCTCTGGCGCACATGCGTCTTTACACAATCATCATCATGCCACGCCGCATCAACGGTTGCGGCAGATGTTGCTATTGGATCGTCACGATTTAATTGTGCTGTGCGCGTATACCGTGCTGATCGGAATTTTGACATTAGCTGTGCCATTAGCCGCGCAAGCATTGGTGAATACTATTGCAGCGGGTGTGATGCTGCAACCGTTGATTGTGTTGACATTGGCGGTTTTAGGCGCGTTGTTATTTGCGGGTGTTTTGCGTTTGCTGAAGCTTTCGTTGCTGGAAAAATTGCAGCAGCGAATTTTCGCACGCGTGTCCTTGCAGCTTGCCGATCATTTGCCGCGCATACAGCACGACGTGATGACCAGCGAATATGCGCCGCATTTAGTGAACCGATTTTTTGACGTCATCACGATTCAAAAAACGGTCGCCAAAATTTTGCTGGAAGGCCCCTCCGCCGCGCTGAAAGTCACAATCGGCCTCGTTCTCATGGCGTTTTACAGCCCCTATTTATTGGCCTTCGATGTGCTACTCATTCTGTTTGTGATTTTTGTGGTGTGGGTTTTAGGCTTGGGTGGATTGCGTTCCAGCATCGAAGAATCTATCAGCAAATATCGCGTAGCAGATTGGCTGGAAGAACTTGCGCGTTGCCAGCGTGGCTTCAAAATGAATTCGGTGCCGGGCTTTCCGGTCGAACGCATAGACAGTTTAGTATTGGATTATGTCAAGGCGCGGCGCACTCACTTCCGCGTCATTTTTCGGCAAGCCTTCGGTAATTATTTTTTTCAGGCGCTCGCCAGCGCAGGCGTGTTAGCCATCGGCGGCTGGTTAGTAATCAATCGCCAACTGACGCTGGGGCAACTTGTCGCAGCCGAAATTATTGTCGTCGGCGTGCTTGAAGGATTGGAAAAATTGATTCGATTGCTCGAAAGCGGCTACGATTTACTGACGAGTTTGGACAAAGTCGGGCACGTAACGGATTTGCCCATCGAATCCCGAGAAGGCCGTCAATTACCGCTCAACGCGGATGGCGCGAGCGTCAATTGTCGCAATGTCAGATTTAGCTATGACGGAAAATTCGAGATTTTAGCAGGCTTAAATTTAACGCTGCAACCTGGTGAGCACGTGAGTTTGGTTGGCGAAAGTGGCGTCGGGAAATCCACACTTGCAGCATTGTTTTGCGGCCTTCACGCGCCATCCCAAGGGCTGGTACAAATTAACGGCATGGACGTGCGCGACGTGAACGTAGACAGTTTGCGCCGCGCGGTTGGTTTGGTCAGCGACACCAACGAAATTTTTGCCGGAACAATTGAAGAAAATATTTTATTGGGGCGCGAATACCTTACGCACGAAGATTTGCAATGGGCGCTCGAATTTACAAATTTGACCGAAGAACTCGCTAAGTTTCCGCACGGTTTGCAGACGCGGCTTGTGTCCGAAGGTCGCAATCTTTCGCGTGGACAAATGCAACGTTTGTTGATTGCCCGCGCCATCGTTGCCCGTCCGTCGTTATTGATTCTCGACGAAGGGTTCACGGGCATTGATGAGAATGACAAAATTCGCATTTTGGATGAGCTTTATAACCCCGCGTATCGCTGGACGATTATAGATATTTCGCACGATCCCGAAGTCGTAATGCGTGCGCAAATTGTGCACGTGTTAGCGAGTGGTCGCATTGCTGAATCAGGTGCGCCGAATGATTTAGTGCGCAAACGCGAATGCGAATTTCGCCGTTTATTTCCAAGCTTGGGACTGCGAGAAATTCAATAATTTATAGAGCCACTAGCCCTGATTGCGCACGATGGGCAAAATTCTTACCTTACAACGTTTTCTATGACTGTTCTTGAAAAGAAAAACAAAGTGATACTTCAACACCCGACCGCAACCGTAGCGCACAAGCCGCGCCTGACTTCGCTTGATTCATTGCAATCGTCAAATTCGCTGCGATTTTTTGCGCTGTTGCTTTTTGCCCTGTTGGCAATTATTGCACTTTGTTTGTATTTTGTGCCATGGCAACAATCGGTGACGGGCTATGGTCAGGTCATCATTTTTTCGCCGATGGAACGTCCGCAAAATATCGAAGCGCAAATTCCCGGTCGCCTTGTGAAATGGAATATTGTCGAAGGCCAAAGCGTCAAAGGCGGAGAAATAATTGCCGAACTCGAAGATATTGATTCTAAGTTTTTGAATGAAGATCAGTCAGCACGGCTTAATGCGCAGCGCGGATTTATGCAAAGCGGTATCGTGGAAGCAAACGCGCGGCAGGTTGCCTTGCAAGCACAACTCCGCGATTTAGAAAATTCGCGCCGTGTGGCCATTCCTGCTGCCGAACAACGCGCGCGTCAAACTGAAGACGCGGTGAGACAGGCTGAACAAAATGTCACACAAGCGCGGCAATCTGTCACAACAGCGGAATTAAACCTCAAACGATTGCAGGAATTATACGAAAAAGGGCTTCGTTCCAAGCGTGATTTAGAATTAGCAGAGCTGGAAATCGTCACCTCGAAAACTCGCTTGGAAAGTAGCAACGCGGCGCTTGATGTGGCGCGCAAATCTGTCCAGGTCGCGCAACTTGATAAGGAACGCATTGTCAATGATACCTCGGCGCAGCTTAACAGCATTCGCGCGTCGTTGGCATCCGTGCGCGAAACTGTGGCGAAATCAAACAGCGATATTCAAAAACTTGCCGTAGACATCGGCAACGTTCAGCAGCGTACTGAACAGCGTATCGTGCGTGCGCCACGCGATGGCAAGGTTGTGCGCGTGCTAAAAGGAGGCCCCGGCGAAACGGTGAAATCCGGTGATGTATTGGCAGTACTTGCACCTGATTCACAAGACCACGCCGTTGCGCTTTATTTGACGGATTATGACGCGCCGCTGGTTTCAGTTGGGCGTCAGGTACGTCTGAATTTTGCGGGCTGGCCTGCGGTGCAATTTGTGGGCTGGCCCTCAATTGCGGTCGGAACCTTTGCCGGACGCGTGAAGGTGATGGACGCGATTGATGATGGCAAAAAACGTTTTCGCGTGATTGTTGCACCCGATGAAGAATTGATTCGCGCAGGCAAAGAAGAACCCTGGCCGAAACTGGATCAATTGCGACCCGGCGCAGAAGTGAATGGCTGGGTAATGTTGGATACTGTTTCGCTTGGCTTCGAGTTGTGGCGGCAATTTAACGCGTTCCCTCCGAGTGTTGAGCGCGGCCCGATTGGCGAGAAAAGAATAAGCGGTACGATCATTGAAAATAAAAAGAAAAGCGAAGCCAAAGATGACAAGGATGAAAAGTAAACAACATAAAAAACGCTTTGGTGCTGTAAGACAAGCGGTAATGATTTGGGGCGCCCTCTTCGTCTGGTTGGATGTTATATCATTCGCTCAAAATTCTGTTGTGCAAAAAAACGATAGCCTCAGACGTGCCATGCGCGAAACGTTGACGCGCGGGCTGGGCTTGGATGAGAAGTTAAATTTTGCAAGGGGTGAAACGCAATCTGGTCGTAAAGTTGACCCGTCAACTACGCCACAAATAACGCCGCAAAATTTGCCTGAGCTTACTCTCGCGGACGTGCTTCAGATCGTCGAACAAAATCATCCGAAGCTGCGCGGGGCAGATGCTTTGCGTCGAATTTCTTCAGAAAAACGGTTGGAAAAACAAGGCGCGTTTGATCCCCTATTTACAACAGGTGCAGATTATTTGCGTTTCAATACTGAAATTGATAGCAAGACCTTGCGCGGCAAAGCTGGTTCGACACGCATTGCTGATGCGGGCGTAGAGTTTCTGACGCGCTATGGCTTAAAAGTTGCTGCTGGGACGCGTTTCAATTTGGGCAAAGTCAAAGCGCCGCTTTCTCCGACAGGCGCAGGCGGCGAATATTTTCTGGAATTCAAATTGCCTTTTTTACGCGGCGCGCGCATCAACGAAAAATCTGCGGCGGAAAAACAAGCTTTGCTGTCCGAACCTCTGGCTGATACTGAATACCAGGCAACGCGCCTCGAATTATTGCAAAAAGCGGCTGACAGTTATTGGGATTGGGTTGCGGCTAAACGCAAACGCGATGTCGCGCGCGATTTGTTGGCGCTCGCAGAATTTCGCGCGAAAGCTGTCACCGACCGCGTCAGCGCCGGAGATTTGCCCGCGATTGACGCGACCGAAGCGGAATTAGAGGTGCAGCGGCGGCAAGGGGCGCTGACAAAATCCGAACGCGATTTGCAAAAAACTGCCTTCAAACTTTCCCTGTCTTTGTGGACGCCGGACGGTCAACAGGTTTTGAGTCCTGACGCTTCGCAAGTACCGAGTTCATTAGCGAAACCGCAAGTATTTACAGATTTGCAAGCGCAGGAAGGCGAACAATTCGCCATTGCTCGTCGTCCTGAATTGCGTGCGCTTGGCATAAATCGCCAAATTACCCAAGTAGACCTTGACCTCGCCAAAAATCAGCGATTGCCTGTGGTAGATTTTGTCTTCAGCCCAGGCCGTGATGTAGGCACTGGCGCAATCGGCAACACGGTGAAAGCGGGCGTAAGTTTTACGTTACCATTGCGGCAACGCACTGCCGACGGACGTATCGGCGCGGCAAATCTGAAAATTCAAAAAATAGATTTTGATAACATTAACGAAAAACAACGCATCGCTACGGAAGTCAGAGATGCAATTTCCGCAATCAATGCTGCCTACGAACGTTATCGCGCGGCGGAAAAAGAAGTCGAATTAGCGACGAAATTGGAAGAGGGCGAGCGCACAAAATTTCAACTCGGCGACAGTACATTATTTTTGGTGAATCAACGCGAACGCGCTACAGCAGAGGCACGCGTGAAATTAATTGAAATACAGGCGGAATACGAACAGGCGGTTGCGGTATTTCGCACTGTAACGGTGCAATTCTAAAACAGACAAGGGGACTGCCGGACTGGGAGACAAGGGGAAATAAAATCCGATAGTCTGGGCGTCCGGCCTTCCGGCAGTCGTCTCTCCCTCGTTTGACAAAGCCTCCCACATCCCGCACCATGCCAATAAATCTAAGCGCAAGTCAGTAACGGGAGAGACTGATTTTTCAGCGCCGAAGGAGCAACCGCCCAAGGAAACTCTCAGGCAAAAGAACCGTCTGACTTTTTAAGATTCTGGAAAGTGGTACAGGTCAATTGAGCTTTACGGCTCCTTACCCTCAAGACCCGCCGACGGGATAACACTCTCAGGCAAAAAATACAGATTGGGCATTAATTGCCTATGTCAGTACCACCTCGCGTAAGCGGGTGGCAGCAAATTTTCCGAGAGTGAACCTGCCATGATACAAACACCTGCAACCGATTTTGCCCGCCGTCACATCGGCCCTTCACCCCATGAAATCAGTGCGATGCTCAAATCTATCGGCGCGAGTAGCCTGGAAGATTTAATCGTGCAAACCATTCCGGGCAGCATCCGCCAAAAACAACCGTTAGCCTGCGTCGCGCCGCATTCCGAAACCGAAGCGCTCGAAAGCATGCGCGCAATTGCCGCGAAAAATCAGGTGTTTACTTCGCTGATTGGGCAAGGTTATTCCGGCACAATTTTGCCCGCCGTCATTCAACGCAACATTCTCGAAAATCCCGCTTGGTACACGGCCTACACACCCTATCAACCTGAAATTTCGCAAGGCCGATTGGAAGCACTCATCAATTATCAAACGATGATTTGTGATTTGACGGGCTTGGATGTGTCGAACGCTTCGTTATTGGATGAAGCGACCGCCGCCGCTGAAGCAATGGCATTAGCCAAACGCGCGGGCAATTCAAAATCAAATTCATTTTTTGTAGACAAAGAAGTCCATCCGCAAACGCTGGCGTTGCTACAAACACGCGCTGAACCGCTCGGTTGGGAATTGATCATAGGCGATCCGTTAACGGAATTAGCAGACAAAGACGTGTTCGGCGCGATTGTGCAATATCCCGCGACGCACGGCGAAATTCGTGATGTGCGCGAAGCAATTAAAACTGTGCAAGCAGGCGGCGGCATCGCCATCATAGCCGCAGATTTGTTGGCTCTGACGTTGCTCGCTTCGCCCGGAGAACTCGGCGCAGATATTGCGATTGGTTCGGCGCAACGTTTTGGCGTGCCGATGGGCTACGGCGGGCCACACGCGGCGTATATGTCTGTCAAAGATGCTTATAAACGTTCGATGCCAGGACGATTGGTGGGCGTGTCCGTTGATTCGCGGCAAGCTCCTGCGTACCGCTTGGCGTTGCAAACACGCGAACAACATATTCGCCGCGAAAAAGCTACGTCCAATATTTGCACGGCGCAGGTTTTACTCGCTGTGATGGCTTCGATGTATGCGGTTTATCACGGCCCCGAAGGTTTGACGCATATTGCGCGTGAATTGCATCGCAAAACTTCCGTGTTAGCGGCAGGCTTGCGCAAACTTGGCTTTGCGATTCAAAACGAAAATTATTTCGATACGATCACAGTTGCCGTTGGCGACAAGCAAAAAGAAATCATTGCGCGTGCCGCAGCCAAAAAAATTAATTTTAGAATTGTTGGTGAAAACGCGCTCGGCATTGCGCTTGACGAAGCAACCACGCCCGCGATTATCGAAGCGGTTTGGCGTGCGTTTGGCGGTGAATTGAATTTTGCTGAAATCGCTGCCGAAGCGAAAGACGCTTTGCCTGTCGCGCTTGCCCGCAAATCAGAATTTCTTACGCATACAGTATTTCATCGTTATCGTTCAGAAACAGAATTGTTGCGTTATATGCGTAAGCTTGCCGACCGCGATTTAGCGTTGGATCGCGCGATGATTCCGCTTGGTTCTTGCACGATGAAATTGAACGCGACGACGGAAATGATTCCGGTAACGTGGCCTGACTTCGGCGCATTGCATCCGTTCGCGCCCGTGAGCCAAGCGGCGGGTTATCAGGAAATGTTTACGGATTTGCAAAACTGGCTGTGCGAAATTACTGGCTATGACGCGGTTTCTTTGCAACCAAATTCCGGCGCACAAGGTGAATACGCGGGGCTGCTCGCAATTCGCGGCTATCACAAAAATCGCGGCGAAGGTCATCGCAACATTTGCTTAATTCCTTCGTCTGCACACGGCACAAATCCCGCTTCGGCAAATATGGTTGGCTATGAAGTCGTCGTCACAAAATGCGATGAAAACGGCAACGTAGACTTGGGCGACTTGCAAGCAAAAGCCGAAAAACATTCGGCGCATTTGGCGTGCGTGATGATTACGTATCCGTCTACGCACGGCGTATTTGAAGAACAAGTCAGCGAGATTTGCGCGTTAGTACATCAGCACGGCGGACAAGTTTATTTAGACGGCGCGAATATGAACGCGCAGGTCGGTCTGTCGCGTCCCGGTGATTACGGCGCAGACGTTTCGCACCTGAATTTGCACAAAACATTTTGCATTCCGCACGGTGGCGGCGGCCCTGGCATGGGGCCAATCGGAGTTAAATCTCATCTCGCACCATTCTTGCCGGGACATCCTGTGGTTGATGGCGGCACAACTCCCGTAGGCGCAGTTTCAGCGGCTCCCTACGGTTCAGCTTCGATTCTGCCAATTTCTTACACATACATTTTGATGATGGGCGGCGCAGGATTGACGAAGGCTACTGAAGTAGCGATTCTCGCGGCAAATTATATCGCCAAACGCTTAGACGAACATTTCCCCGTCCTCTACAAAAATCACAACGGTCGCGTAGCCCACGAATGCATCATTGATCCGCGCGGATTGAAAAACACTTCAGGCGTGACGGTGGATGACATCGCAAAACGCCTGATTGATTATGGCTTCCACGCACCTACGATGAGCTTTCCGGTCGCAGGCACGTTGATGATTGAGCCAACCGAATCAGAATCATTGTATGAGCTTGATCGTTTCTGCGATGCGATGATTGCGATTCGCAACGAAATCCGCGAAGTCGAAAACGGACGCTTTGCCATCACCGATTCGCCGCTCCGCCACGCACCGCACACCGTCCACGATTTAGCCGATGATAACTGGGATCGCAAATACTCCCGCACCGAAGGCGTCTTCCCGCAAGGCGTGTCGCGCACCGATAAATACTGGTGTCCCGTCGGTCGCGTAGACAATGTGTACGGTGATCGCAATTTATTCTGCGTGTGCGTGCCAACGGAAGAATACGCACAGGCAACTGGATCGTAAGCCAAAGAAAATTGATAGTTCGTTTGGTTCATAAAAATGTTGTAAGATTTAGTTGAGATATTACAACGATTGGAGGCTGTTATGACCAATGAAGAAATGTTGCGCGAATTTACTGCGTTGCCGCCAGAAGGGAAGCGCGTCGTTACTGATTTAATTGCTTTCCTGCGGCAACGCTATACGAACTCGACTGCAATTCCAATTGTGCCTGTCAATGATTTTTCCAAAGACAATAGTATCGGGATGTGGCGTGATCGCGAAGATATGCAGGATAGTACACAATGGGTGCGAACGGCGCGGCAAGATGAATGGGGCGGGTAATGCCATTTTTGATTTTCGATACTGACATTTTGATAGATGTCTTGCGCGGCGATATTGATGCTATCCAATATTTGCAAGCCCAAAGCCAGCAAACGCAAGTGACGATTAGTGCAGTGACGCAAATGGAATTAGTGGTTGGCTGTCGCAATAAAAATGAGTTACTCGCACTACAAAATTTCCTGCAAAAATTTCTGCTCCTAAAAATTACCGAAACAATTTCTGATCGCAGCGTCCAACTTTTAGATCAATATCGCCTAAGCCATGGATTACTGATTGCTGATAGCCTGATTGCCGCTACAGCACTGGAATATAACCAGCCATTCGTAACGAAAAATCAGCGCGATTTCAAATTTATTACTGGCTTGAATTTACTGAATTACCCTTAATTTTTCCCCTTACCCCGATGATTATCCAAACCATTCTCCGCGACACAAATTACGATCTAAAAATATTTACTGAAAACGAAGTTGCTGCTTTTGAAAAACTAATTTTCGCCAAAGGCAGCAATGGTAAAACGTCCTATCACGTTAAGTGTTTGGTGCGTGACAAAGAAATTAAATTGACGCCCGAAGAAATTGTGCGCCAGTTATATTTGCACCGCTTAGTCAGCCATTACAAATATCCGAAAGAGCGGTTGGCGGTCGAATGGATTGTGCAAATGGGTTCGGACAAAAAGAAAGCGGACATCGTTATCCTTGACGAACACCACGCGAACACAGCTTTCATCATCGTCGAACTCAAAAAGCCGAAATTGAAAGACGGCAAAGATCAATTGAAATCATATTGTCACGCGACAGGTGCGCCGATTGGTGTTTGGACGAATGGCGGTGCGATTTCTTTTTATAATCGTAAAGACCCGAATTATTTTGAAGACCTCACTGATATTCCGAACGTACGCCAAACGCTCGCCGACATCATCAATGAACAATTTCGCATTGCTGATCTAATCGCCAAAGACAAACTAACGACCGAAGGGAAATCTTTGCGCGATTTGATTCTCGAAATGGAGGACGAAGTTCTAGCCAACGCTGGCGTCGATGTTTTTGAAGAAGTTTTCAAACTGATTTTTACCAAACTTTATGACGAATACGAAGGCACGCGTGACCCGAAACGCCTACTCGAATTTCGCAACACAGGGCAAACCGAAGCGCAATTGCGCAGCAAAATTCAAACTCTCTTTGACGAAGCGAAAAACGAATGGGAAGGCGTATTCAGCAAAGATGCCAAAATTTCTTTGTCGCGTTCGCATTTGTCCGTTTGCGTAGCTTCGTTGCAAAACGTCAAATTCTTCAACTCAAATTTAGAAATCATTGACGAAGCATTTGAATATCTCGTCAACAAATCCAGCAAGGGCGAGAAGGGGCAATATTTCACGCCGCGTTATGTGATTGATATGTGCGTGAAAATGCTGAACCCGCAGGAAGAAGAATTTTTGATTGATACGGCGGCGGGTTCATCAGGTTTTACAGTTCACGGCATTTTTCACGTTTGGAAACAGATTTACGCAGATACGGGGAAAGAAGCGAGCCATTTATTCACCGCCGAAAAGAAACCGCCGCGCTGTGACAAATATGTCCGCGATAAAGTTTTTGCGATTGATTTTGATGAAAAGAGCGTGCGCGTGGCTCGCACTCTGAATTTAATCGCGGGCGACGGGCAAACCAATGTTTTGTACCTGAACACGCTTGATTATGACCGTTGGGACGAACGCATTGACGAGGAAGATTGGACGGATACTTACAACGAAGGATTCAAGCGGCTGAAAAAATTACGTGCGGATAAAAATAGCTACAAACAATTTCAGTTTGATGTGTTGATGGCGAATCCTCCGTTTGCGGGTGACATCAAAGAATCGCGCATGATTTCTAAATATGAACTGGGTCGCAAAGGCAACGGCAAATCTGAAACGGCGGTTGGGCGCGACATTTTGTTTATTGAACGCAATCTGGATTTTCTCAAACCCGGCGGACGCATGGCGATTGTATTGCCGCAAGGTCGTTTCAATAATTCGTCTGACAAACGCATCCGCGAATTTATTGCCCAGCGTTGCCGCATTCTTGGCGTAGTCGGTTTGCACGGCAACACGTTCAAGCCTCACACCGGAACGAAAACCAGCGTGTTGCTGGTGCAAAAATGGAATGATGATGAAGCGGCTGGTGCATATTGTCCGCGCACAGATGATTACAACATCTTTTTCGCTACGCAGCGTAAGTCCGGCAAAGACAATTCCGGCGAGAAAATTTATCGCGTTCACGTTACTGACGAAGGCCTTGATTATCTGCTTGATGCTCACGATCACCGCATCGTAGACCACGATTTATTTAATCACGACGGCCTCACCGAAGACGGCATTGCCGAAGCTTTCATTGAATTTGCGAAGAAAGAAAACTTAAGTTTTTTTTGAACCGCCCGTTCGACGAAGCGAAATACCAACGCTTGTTGGACGGGCTGGAAATTGCAGAATTAACTTTGAGTGAAGTTCTTGAAGACAACCTTAGCTTTCGATGCGATAGCGAATATTTTAAGAAAAATTATTTGGAAACTATCGAAAGATTGAAGCAGTTGAATGCTGAGACATTAGGAAGCCTGACACCAAATATTATCCACCCAACAGAAATTCTTCGTATTTATGAAGAATCAGGAATTCAAATAATGCTTGCGCAGAATGTTCGAGATAATCGCTTTGATTTTTCAAACTCTGCATTTATGAATGCATTAAAACGATATGAACTAGCGAACAATAAAATTGACTATGATGATGTTGTTTTAACTAGGAGCGGTGCAAATTTCGGTCAAACGGCTTGCTTCAAATATAACCATGAAATGTTTGCTTGCGCAGATGTTCTGGTATTAAAAAAAGGATTTCTAGCAAGTGGATATTTGTCCACTTATTTGAATACGAAATACGGAAGGGGGTTATTAGATAGAGGCTCTTATGGCATGGCTCAACCGCATATTGCGCCTCCATACTTGAAAACCTTATTTATTCCGCGCTTTCAGAAAATTGAGAAAATTGCTGATGGCCTAGTTTCTCAATCAGTTGATAAACTAGGACAAAGCAAATCCCTGTATGCCGAAGCCGAAAATCTGTTGCTGGATGAATTGGGCTTGCACGACTGGCAACCATCCGAAGAACAAATCGCGGTCAAATCTTTCAAGGAAAGTTTTCTCCAAACAGGCAGGCTGGACGCGGAATATTTTCAGGCAAAATATCAAATGATGTTGGCATTGCTGGGTCGTTCGGGCAAACGCATTTGCGATGTTGCCGACCTTGCCAAAGATCGTTTTGAACCAAGCCGAGTTGACTCATTTGAATATATTGAAATTGGTAATCTAAGCGGCGATTGCTCGACCGAAAGCGAAACGATCTACGCCGCAGATGCCCCAAGCCGTGCGCAATGGATTGTACAAACTGGTGACGTGATTACTTCAACTGTGCGCCCGATTCGCCGCTTGTCCGCGTTAATTGAAAACGATCAACAAGGCTTTGTTTGTTCTTCAGGCTTTGCGGTTTTGCGTCCGAAAAATATTGCGCCAGAATTGTTGCTAGTATTTTTGCGAGCACCAATCATTTGCGAAATTCTTGATTTGCACACGACAGCTTCAATGTATCCGGCAATTTCTACGGATGATTTAATGGCAATTCCGATTCCCGAATTTTCAAATCATTTAGCTGTTGCAGTAACAGAAAAAATCACCCAATCAAGGCTTGCCAAGCAAGAATCAAAACACCTACTCGACGTTGCCAATCGCGGCGTAGAGATGGCGATTGAACGGGATGAGGCTACGGCGATGCAATGGATGAAAACGCAAATGTAGCGGGAAGCTGTCGCCAAAATATGGAACCGTATTACGGGCGGCTCGGCGCGTAATAGTGCGGACGAGCCGTCCGCATTACGAGTGGAATCTTTTATTATTTTTGCGATTTGGTTTTATGCGCTGGAAGCGCAGTGGAAATTAGCCGGAGGTGATAACCTCCGGTATTGATGGCAATCAAAATTGCGTCCTGAAAGGACGCCGGAGCGCAATGATGCCAGCGCCCCTTCAGAGCGCATTCACAATTTGGAATTGACCGGAGGTTATCACCTCCGGCTAATTTCCTTCGCTCCTTCGGAGCTTGAAAAGAGTTCTCGAACGGATAGTGAAAGTGAGATACACTCAGAAGTTAAGAGGTACTATGACACAAACATTAGAAGCCATTTTTGATGGAACGGCGTTGCATCCTGAAAAGCCTTTGAATTTGCAGCGCAACACGCGCGTTCGTATCACGATTGAAGTTGATGAAGAAGAGAATGTTAAGCCGCGCTCATTTTTGCGCACTGCACGTGAATTAAACCTGCAAGGGTCATCGGATTGGTCAGAGAAAATTGACGATTATCTTTACGGAACGCCCGACAATGTTGCCGAATAAAGTGTTTCTCGATACAGCTTTTGCGATTGCACTTTCCGTTGCCAGCGATGAACATCATTCGCAAGCGTTATTGTTGTCCGATGAATTAGAAGCGAAAAATATTCGCTTAGTAACGACGCAAGCGATTTTGTTTGAAATCGGCAACGCACTAGCCAAATTGCGTTATCGGCAAGCCGCAGTTGATTTGTTAGCTGCGCTGGAAAATGATCCAAACGTAGAAATTGTGCCTGTAACAGAAACGCTTTAGAAACAGGCATTCCACTTGTATCAAAATCGTATGGACAAAGAATGGGGCATCACCGATTGTATTTCATTTGTTGTGATGGATGCTTACGGATTAACGGCTGCGCTAACAACAGACGAACACTTTCAACAAGCAGGCTTCCACGCCTTACTTCGCTAATACCTTTCTACACATCTTAATATCAACGCTAAGCACTACGTTCAATTATGAAATTTATTCAATGTGATGTTTTTACCGAGCAAGTTTTTGCGGGCAATCCGTTAGCGGTTTTCATTGATGAAGCGTGGAATCAAACGCTCGACAGCGAAACGATGCAAAAAATTGCTAAGGAAATGAATTTGTCGGAAACGGTTTTTGTATTGCCTCCGACTGATGCAAAAGCGTTGCGGCGATTGCGCATTTTCACGCCTTCGCTGGAATTGCCGATGGCGGGGCATCCGGTCGTAGGCACTTGGAATATGCTCGCGCGTCTGGGCGTAGTCGCTCCGCCCGTGTCAGGTTCAGGGCGCGTTGTAATTCAGCAGGAATTAAAGCTTGGCATTTTGCCTGTCGAAATTGATTTTGCGGATGGACTACCTGTCAAAGTCACAATGACGCAAGGCACTCCGAGCGTTGGTACGCCGCTTGATGAAACAGAAATTTGTGCGCGGGCTTTGGGCTTGAGCGTCGAAGAAATTGGCGGTTGGGACTTGCCGATTGTAGTGGCTTCGACAGGTGTTCCATATCAAATTATTCCGGTGCGCGATAAGGCTGCGCTGAGCCGCATTAAATTAAATTATCAAGCGCTCAGCGAAATTTTGAAAAAGGTCAATGATCACGCGGTCTATGTCATCACGCGCGAAACGCATTCACCAGATGCGTTTGTTAGTGCGCGGATGTTTTGCGGCGAATCGGTTGGCATTGTCGAAGACCCCGCTACAGGCAGTGCTGCGGGGCCGTGCGCGGCGGCGTTAGTGCATTATGGGCTTGCGCCTGAAAAATTCGTCATTGAACAAGGCGTAGATATGGGGCGTCCGAGTTATATCGAAGCTATGGTTGATGGCGAAAAGGGAAATGTGCGCGTCGTACAAATTGGCGGGAAGGCGGTAAAAGTCTTAACGGGTGTGATGGAAAGCTAACGCTTCGTCAAAGCAAAGTTCAGGGCAACCGCGCGAATTAAATTTAGCGTTTAGTTGCCCTGATTTATTTTGTCTTTATTTTGCTTGCCACGTCAGACTGGTCAGCGAAAATCCGAGTGAGCGCGGATCGGTTGCGCCTTTGACAGAATCTTTCGGCACGAAGGCTTTGGTCGAAGTGATTTTGACTTCGGCATATTCGCCCGCACCAAGTTTTGCCGCCGGAACCGTATACACTTTTTCCATCAATCCCGCCGAAGCCGGAAATTTTTCCAACTCTTCGCCATTGATGGCTACGGCAATCGTTGGCGGTTGCGGGAAACGATCCATCGGCACATTGCCCGCAATTTTCAAGACCATATCTTTCCTGGCGTTTTTCACTTTTACGACGCCTTCGGTTCCCATCCAGCGCCAGCTTGTATTCGCTTTGGCGTCTTTTTCTTCTGGATAAAAACCTTTTTCATAAACAATATCTGCGGCAGGAGCGGCGGCGGCTCCCGTGTTGTTCGCTGGGTTGACGGCTTCTTTTTCGCCCTCTGAAGCGCAGCCTGCAAAACACAAGGCGGCGCACAGCAATGATAATCCAAAAATCTTTTTCATCAGTTAATCTCCTCAAAATCTTCCGTCGTCATTTCGACATTTGGAAAAAAGTATTCGCTAAAATTGCGATAGTAGACTCGTCGTACGGAATTACTGCGTTCCAATACTGAATCATAAATTTTAATGACAGCACAAGTAAAAATCCTGAAACTGCTAATGTCGCTCGATATACTAACGGTTTTTCGCGCAATCGCTCAAGTAAAGCCGCAAAGAGAATGGCAAATAATGGCAACGTTTCAGCGAAGGCGCGATGCCCGAATGACCCGCCATACCACCACGCCGGCCAACTAGCGATGACGTATGTGTGCAGTAATAAAATCAGCAGCGCAGGGAATAAAAATCCTTGCCAGTACCGTTTGATAAAAGCGAATCCGGCTAATGCCAGCAACAAAATCGGCGACCAGAAAAATAATCCTTTGCGTACGCTGAACAGCACTTTCATAATTTCAGGCCGTGTCCAATTGAAATGCAAACCTTGATACGAATTGACCAGCCAATGTCCGGTACAAAATTTCCAGTACAGCAACAACGGCAATATCGTCAGGAAAAATATGGTTAGTCCAATTAGCACGGCTGAAATTTGTGAACGCAGAAATGCAATCCGCGCTTGCAGGGAAGAGCGATCAACAATTCCCAGCAAGGGAACAAACAGCAGGAAAATCGCATTTGTCGGGCGCACAATGACGATGAGCCCCGCCACGACGGCGAGCAAAATTGTGTTTGCTGTTTGTGTTTGCTCATACCACTTTTCAGCCAGATAAATCAGCGCACTAAACAAAAAGAATGAATAGACGTGGCTGAAAATATTATCGCTTGTACCGTAATGAAAAAGATTCGTGGCGAAGGTAATAGCGATGAGCGTCACGACAGTTGTGAGACTGGAAAAATGTTGCAGCAAAATTCGTCGCAACAAAAATAATCCTGCCGCTAAATAAAACAATCCCGCCAGCGTCGTCATGAATTGATAAGGCGCAGAAAATCCATCTGTTGTTGCGCCTGAAATTTTGGCGAGCAAATGTCCTGCAAAAAAGAATGGCGCGAGCAGCACCGCTTCGCCGAGTGGGTAGCGATTTAATAATTTTCCGGTCGCCGGATAACGCGCTACGCCCATCCATTCTTCTGTTTTTCCGGCGAATTGTTGCGCAATGGTTTTTTCCAGCGAAATATCATGAGCTAAGAAAACGGCTGGCAAATATAAATAATAGCCAACGCCATCTGAACGGATTGGTTGAAAAACGAAGCCGTTGTTGACATAAACATGTAAGAGCGCAAATAAGCCGAGTCCTAAAATTACAGGCACAATCGCACGGGATAAATTTTCTGTTGAGATAACGAACGCCTCGTCTTTATTGGCGTTCATCGCATTTCGCAAACTGATAATTTCGTGCTGGAAATTTTGCCGCAACGCCGCAATCCAATTTTGCGCGGAAGTTTTATTGGGTTGACGCGCTAAACTGACAACCGCGCCAATGCTTAAAATCAAACAACTCAGTAACGCATACCACGCGCCTGTTTTCAGGCTCGGTGCGCGATAGAAAAATTCAATGCGATGTTTTCCGGCGGGTAAGTTCAACCCGCGCAGCGTGTGATTCACGCGATAGACAGGCACACGCACGCCATCAATTTTTGCTTCCCAGCCGCGATAATAAATTTCGCTCAGCACTAAAAAAGAAGATTCGTTATGCTCGGATTCTAAGGTGATGGATTGCGGTTGATAGTTGATAACCTTGATTTGTGCGGATTTATTTTGATCTATCGGCGGCAGCGAAAATTGTTTGCCGCCAAAATCTTCCAGTTCCAGTAAAGCTGTTTCGCGCGGATCAAATTTGCTGCCGTCGGAAAATTTACCTTCTTTTACGATGCGAATGACTTCTGCGCTGGGCTGTACGGCAATGCTTTTTACTGCCCACGCGCGCGGTAAAAAGTTTAGGTTTTCGTAAAGCTCTACATTGCCGAATGAACCAAGTTTTTGCCACCGCGCCGCCGACAAACTTTCTTCGTTAATGGTTGTTGCGGTTCCGCTCGCCGCATCAAACAACGAAGCCCGCGCGATCAATAATTCTGCTGATGGCGCAGCATAATCAATTTCGACGCGCTTAATTTCCGCCGCTTCAAATTTGAGTCGCGCCAGATAGCGATGCGCGGTGAAACCTTCTGCGGCGTAATCTTCGATCACTTTAGCGCGTTGGTGTTTGGCGGCGGCGCGTACATCGCTGCGATCATATGCCCATTCAGCGCTATCACGTCCAGCGACAAAGTCGCGTTCAATAATTTTGTTGTCCGTCGTGTGTAACTTAATTTTTAGAATGGGCGTGTTGTCAGCTAAATCTGCCGAATTTGCCAGTGCAGAAACGAACGCGATTTCTGAGGCGCGAACAGGTTCGAGTTCAGTAACAAAGTGCGAACCGGACGAAAGGCGAATGTCCGTGGGCGTTTCAGCAAAGCGGATGCCTTCATAAATGACGCCGCGCCCGCTTTCGATTGTGCTGCGTCGTTCACGCAAAAAATATTTGACGTTCAGTAAATCAAAGCCCGTGTGCGCCGCGCCAAATGCATTGCGATCCTGCACTTTTCCTTCGGTCGTCATTTCGCCCGCGATGTCACGGAAGCGCCCAAGCTCTAACACGTCATAGCCGTTGACGCTTTGCAACCCGCGCAAAATCGAGTTATTCGGGAAATTTAGTTCTTCGTAATTTTCGCTGAACGGTTGCAATCCATAACTCAAAATGCGGAACGAACTGAAATCTGTTTCGCGGGACTTAATATATTTTACCGATGACGAATTGGGGATGCGAGCGACTAATTCTTTGCGTGCGTTGTGCCATTCAAAGAACCACCCGAATGTGCCTACGTCAACGATTGCGACCAATAATAACAAGGCTTTCGTGGCAAAACTCAGACGCCAGACGAAGCAAAAAAGTGCGATTCCGCTTAGCAAAAATGTAAGCATCGGAATCCACGCTTCGGGATTCATGAAGAAACCAAATTCAGGCAAGCGTGGTTGTGAGGAAGCGAAACGGTGCGCGAAAAAGCGATACAAAATTGCGGTGGCGATAACGGCGACTGCTAAAATGGCAGCGCTGATGCTGGCTAAGCGCAGGCGAGCAGTGCGGGCAAGTTTTTCTAATTCATTCGCGCCGAAACCTGCTAATAAAGCGGCTGCGAATGTGTATTCCAGCAAGTGCCGATAGGAGCCGCGAAATAAATTATAAAAGGGAATGCGGTATAAAAAATGATTCAAGCCAAACGGCAAATAATCGCCGAGCGCAAGGATTAACGCTGCGCCCGCGATGATTGCCCAAAGCACAATGAGTGAATTTTTGCGTCCGCGAAAAATTGCAATCAATGCGAGCATCAAGCCCAACAATCCGATATATCCGGCAGGAACACCTATGCCCCAAAACGAATTTCCGAAGGTCGCTTGGATGTACGGACGAATTGCCCCGCCGCCAAAGAAATACGGAAAGATCAATGTTAGAAGCTGTTGAGGATGTAAGGAAAATGCCGCGAAATATTCATAATCCAGTTGCGCCCGCGTGCCTTGCGTTTGTAATTCGCGGGCAGGGAAATATTGCAGCAAAGAAAATAAGCCGCCGCACAACGCCATGCAAAAACCGAAAATCATGAAGCGGATTTTTGCTGCTTGCGAAGTTCTGAAGAGAAGGGAAAACGCGGCGTAAATGGCTGCGACAAGCGCCGTATTAAAGGTCATTTGCGGTTCACCCGCGACAAATTGTAAGGCGAGAAATAAAGCTCCTAATGCGACCCAGCGCCATTTACCCGTTTGAAAAAGCTGTTCCAGCGCCAGCAATACCCACGGCAACCAGGCGGCGGCGGCGATGCGGCTGGTGTGACCGAGATGGGCAATCATAAATCCGCCAAAGGTGAACAAACTGCCAGCCAAAATCGCACTGGCGCGATTGATGCCAATTTTGTGAGCGTATAAATAACTGCCGATCAGCGCGAGTTCAAAACTGATCAGCACGACCGTGTTCATTGCTGCCACGGGCGGCAAAATTGCGAACAGCCAGTTGGGCGGATAGAGAACGCCGGGATAGACGCTCGCCAATAGCGGCGTGCCAGCAAAAATATAAGGATTCCAAAGGGGAAGCTGCCCGTGCGCGAGAATTTGTCCGGCTAGATAACGCACGCCAAAATTTTGCACCCAGCCATCACCGGGCATTAAAACTACTTGCCCCAGCAACGCCGGATAAAAAAACAGCAACGGCAAGGCTACCAATACGAGAGAAGTTAATTTACGCGGTGAAATGGTAAAAAAAACAGAATCCGGCTGGGCGGTTACTTGTTCGTTGGGATTGAGAAGCGGCATTGGAGCGGATGCTTAATCTACAAACCGATATTTGACGAGCGTCCACACTGCACTAAAGCCATCGCGCCACGTGATTTTTTTGCCTTCAGCAAAATCGCGCCCGTAATACGAAATCGGTAATTCGTATAATTTATATTTGCGTTTGAGCACTTTAGCGGTGATTTCCGGCTCGAAATTGAACCGATTGGATTTGATGAGAAAGCTTTTGATAACGTCAGCGCGGAAGACTTTGTAACATGTTTCCATGTCAGTCAAGATTGTGTTGTACAAAATATTTGTCAGTAAGGTCAAAAATTTATTCCCCACAAAATGCAGGAAATTAAAATCGCGGCGTACCTTCGCCCCTGTCATCCGCGAACCATAAACTACATCTGCGCGTCCATCCAGAATAGGTTTCAGTAACTCAGGGTATTCGCCTGGATCATATTCTAAGTCCGCATCCTGAATCATAATGATTTCGCCGGAAGTGTAATGCAATCCGGTGCGTAAGGCAGCGCCTTTGCCCATGTTTTGCGCGTGGAAATAAATCTTTTGCGTATCAGTGTTGGGCAGCGCTTGTAACAATTCGCGCGTGCCATCTTTGGAACCGTCATCCACAATGATAAGTTCTTTGAGACAGCCGGGAATTTCTACAGCATTTACACGTTTGATGATTTCGTGAATGGTTCCGGCTTCGTTGTATACCGGCATCAAGATCGAAACTAAAATTGGTTTATTCATGTTCGGAGCTAATCATCGCACACGCAAAAACATTATCAATGCACGGCGATGCTGTGATAGTGAGAATTTAAACTACGTAATAAAGTCTGAAAGAATAAACCACGAACGCAAGGCAGGCAAGAATAGGAGGGAAGTCGGGAGAAGTCCAGGGAGGTCAGGGGAAGACTGGGGAAGTCTTGAAAAGTCAGACTTCCCCAGCTTTTCCTGGACTCTTATAACTTGCTTGTGGCGGTTGCTACCGCAGGTTCTGCGAGGCAGTCATTGATAAAGGTCACGAGGTCAGGCGTCAATTCAGTTAAATCGCCGCTGCCACAAGCTGCCAGAAAATCTTCCAGTTCAACTTGCAATATTTCGTTCCCTATTTCTTTGGAGCGCGTACGTAATTCGCTGCGATGTCGCCAGATTGCGAGGCTATAAAATGTGCAGGCCGCGCTGGCAATTGATTTCAAGGCGTCAAGCAGGCTACCTAAATGGACGCGCCGATGCAGGCGGAACGAGCAACAACAATGCGGTTGATGTTGTAATAGTTCCATTACAGGAATGTCGCAGCGTGTTTCCTGCGCGAGTTTGAGCAACGCGTGTGCATCGCGTTCAAATGCGCCGCCTTCAATGCGCAATTCCATCAGCAGTCGAAACTGCGTCCATTCGGCGCTTGCGCAGAAACTCGTAATCAATTCGCGGTTCGCTGACGGCCCAACATTTGATTCGTGTGAAGCCGCATAAAATTCACTGTAGCGTTTGCGATATTCGTCGAATTTGACTTCCAGCCCACGCCGCATTTCAGCATCAAGCAATGTATGCGATTCCTGAATTTGTTCAGAAAGCTGGCTGCGCAATTTCTCAATATTTTCATCAGCGGTCGGCTCGGCTGCGAGCAAATAATTGCGTAGCATTGTGAAGCTCGGCATCCAGTCCAGAAAACCACAGAGCGCCCGCATTTCTTCCTGATTGCGAACCAGTGCGTTGCGGTCAAAGCCGAAGACATCGGCGATGCGTGAGAGTGCTGTAGCCACATCTACACGCCCTTCAGCGGCAGCTTCTGCCATCGCTGACACGCGCGTGAAGCGTTGTTTGCTGCGGATCAAGGCGCGCCAGGCTGTCACCGTGAGCAACTCAATTGGTAACTGCTCAAAACGCGCAATTAGATTTTGTGCGCGCCAGGAATCCATCCACTCAGTTAATGCTTCACGGACGCGCCGTTCGGAATCCATGGTTTGCGGCACAGGTAAATCGTCGTGGCCTGTCAATGTGCGCGCCCATTCAGCTAAAACAGCTACGGGGTAACTGACGGAAGACGTGCGCCGTACAGCATTGAATTTTTCCAGCGCAAAGCCCAGCAGCAAATCTTTTTGGACAAGCGTTTGCCCGGTTTGCTCGTTGAAAAATTCAATCAGGTTGGTAGCAGTTAGCGCTCCGAGCACTAAATTTTGTGCGGAAGTAGATAACCCAAAAGGAGGATTGCTGAGCACTTGCTGTACTAAATGCACAGGCACATTCGCCAGCCCTGTTTCGTCTGTATGCTGATCTATAAAACCGAGCACGGCTTGCACATAGGGAAATTGCTGAGAGGTTTCGCTAAAAATATCAAGTTTGTAAATAGAGTTTTGGTCGACTGTTTCATTCGCAACTGCCAAGCCTAGCGGGGCAGCAAATTTTTTCACCGAATCCATCAAGAGCGGATTAGTGTTGGCGCTTTCGGCGTCGGTGAAAAATTCCATGATAATGTGCTGTGCATCCTCATCCAGCAACTGTGCCGGAAAATGTGGATGCGCTGTGAGATGTTTACTGAGCACCGCATCAAGCGCGTAGCTAAGCAAGCTTGCAAACGTCCCCGTTTCGCCTTGGACGCTGGTGCTGGACAAATCAACAGGCGTAGCAGGAAGTATCTTTTCGCCATCGGTGAATGTGCCGTTAATAAGATAAAACTCGGCAAATAATTGGCGAACTTCTTCACTCAGTTTTTCGCTGGTGGGAATGAAATCCTCAGAAAGCGCTGCGCCTTCTGCCATGCGCGCCGCTGCAATATCTTGCAGCACGAGCAATTTTCGCAAAGGTGCTAGCGCCGAAGCGCCTACGATTTTGCCTGGTTTCCACAATGCCGTGTAACTATCCAATTGCATTGTTAGTTCGGAATCATCTTCTTCCCCAAAACTCAGAGGGGCGATTAGCAAGCGCCAATTATCTTCAAAAGAACCTGCTCCAGTGAGGCAGACCTGGGCGTGAAAATCGCTGCCGCGCCAATTGAATGCGTGATTTACGCTGGCAGGGAGCGAGCCGGGAAATGCATTGGCATTAAGCTCTGCGGCAAGATCAGAAAATCCTTTGAGCCCAGTTGCCATTAATAGTTCATGCAAACGCGGATCGCTGGGCGAAATTTCGCGCGACTCTTTGATGATTTGCGCTTCGAGATTTGAACTCAGCGTTTGATTGACGGACGAGAGTACATAGCTGCAAAGGTTGCCGCTACCTTTAGTGAAAAAGGCTTCAGGACAAGCTTGCACAAATTTATCCAGAATTTTGGCGACGCGTTCATATCCTGTTTCCGGTTGACCATCAATGAAGAGCAATTGCGCATTAGCAATTTGTGTTGCCGTAGCCGTTTGCCCTGCGAGCGAAAACGAGAACAAGGTTTTCAGTACAAGTTTCGCCCACAAGCGATCTGACACGGGCATTTTACTGATTGCGGTTGACACAACCTGATCGTAGAGCTTGAACACAGGCGCGAGATCGCTGGTTTTACGAAATTCATATTCATAACGATCAAACACTTCGTCAGGCGTGACAAGCGAAAGCTCCGGGCGGCTCATGATGCGTGATGCCGCAGCAGCCGAAAAACTGGGGAGTGAAAAGCTTTGCCCTGCGCCGCGAAATAACGGCGCAAATTGATAGATGACCGGATGGATCGGGTAGGCCGCGACAAATTCGCTTTTAGGCCAATCAAAAGTCGGCAATTTTTGTAGCAACGTGCTGTACACTTCTTCCAGTTCGCGCAATTGTTGCGGCGTTTTTTTCAGTACGCGTTTTTGGATGACTTCATGCAGGTTCGACGGCGAAAGATTATAAACCCCTGGATCGGAAGTTTTGAATGTTTCTGGTTCTTCATCGCGCACAATCAACGCGCGCAGCGGCAATGAACTAGCTTGCCGCGCAATCAGCGCCAGCCAATCCAAGTCAGATTCCGCCATTTCCGGCGCAATGCGCCAACGATTGGGCAAATTATCAATGAACAAAATCATGTGTGCGCCGAGTGGCATAGAACCAAGCGCTTGCTCAAAAACCTGTTCTCCTTTGACGGCGGCAGCCCATTTATCATCATCAAAATACGCCGCATGTTTGAGCGTATCGCACAGCGCTTGCCGCAATCGTTTTTCAAACGAATCCTTTTCACAACCCGAAAAATTAATATCAATTGTTGTTACAGGCTTATCACCAAACAAGCCAATTGCGTCGAGAATATTAGAATCGGCGATCAAGCTGCGCAGCACTTTGACGCCAATCAGCGAACGAATAAACGCCAGCAAATGGCTTTTGCCGACGCCACGTTGTCCCGTGATGACTTGCAGTGCAGGTAACTGAGAAGCTTGATTCTGTTGGCGCGGAGCCGCCAGATCAGAGATGATTTGTGCCGTTAATTGGCTGGTTGCGCTCGTCACGACATAAGAAGAAATGACACGCTCCGCCTCAGCAAAACTGGTGATTTCATTAAAATTGTGCAACTCCGCAAAAGTTTTGACTTGGCGCATTTTGACAGTCTTTCGTCTTGAGTAGGGGCAAGTTTGTTTGCGTGGGTTGTTGAAATAGGAGTGGTATTGAGCTTGGACTTTCAGGGCGATAATCCAGGGCACTTACAGCAGCCGGAATGTAGCATAAGCGTCGAGAGCAAGGCAAACAAATTGTTTATCAGCGATTTGCGTTCGCTTCGGCTCTGCTTTATGCTCGTACTGAAGCTTGTAGCTAGTACAAAAAATAAGTTATCACAATAAATTATGGTGTTACGTTCCATCCTCCTTTATCTCGCCAAACAACACCGCCTCAAAGATGTTTTTGCCCGCGTTGCCGGATTCAAACAAATCACACGCCGCTTTATCGCCGGAGAAAATATTGCGGATGCGATTGCGGCGGTGCAGGAACTGAATCGTCTAGGCATGACCGCGTCCTTCGATCATTTGGGAGAAAGTATTACTTCACGCATTGAAGCCGAAAATGAAGTAACTGAATACTTTCACGCTCTGAGTCAAATTCAGGCGACCCAGACGAATGCAAATGTTTCGGTCAAATTGACGCAATTGGGGCTGGATTTTGATGAAGAATTTTGCCTGCAAAACGTCCGGCGGATTGTCGCAGAAGCCGCACGCTACAATAATTTTGTGCGCATAGATATGGAAGATTCGTCCAAAACGGATGCGACCTTGCGAATTTTTCGCACGCTGCGTGGCGAGTTTGAAAATATTGGCATTGTGATTCAGGCATATCTTCATCGCAGTGAAAAAGATGTCAGCGACCTGTTACAAATTGGCAGCCGCATACGTTTATGTAAGGGGGCTTATGACGAACCAGAAAGCGAAGCGTTAGCTACAAAACAGAAAGTTGACGAAAATTTTGTTAAGCTCTTGCAACAATTGTTGGCCAGTGGCGTGTATCACGGTATTGCAACGCACGACGAAGCAATGATTGAGGCGGCGAAAAAAATTGCCGCTGCGAAGCATATTCCACAAGACAAATTTGAATTTCAGATGTTGTATGGTATCCGCCGTGATCTACAGGTAAAATTAATTCAAGAAGGATACCGCGTGCGCATTTACGTTCCCTATGGTGAATTTTGGTATCCGTATTTTATGCGCCGCTTAGCTGAGCGACCTGCGAACGTTTGGTTTGTCTTGAAAAGTTTATTCAAAGGGTGAAGAAACATTAATCGGATAATTCGTTGGGGTTTTACTCTGCCTTCTCTGACGAATCATCGTTGATCGTAGCTGCACTTAAAACACGTACAAAGCTATTTTTGTGCGTGGCTCCCCAGCACATCGCATTGTGCAGTGATGCCTGGGTCAGATGTACCTGCCTTCAGCGTTGATTTTTAAGATAGGTTTGGTGTAAATGGAGCCGACGAACATGGATCCGCTCTTGCTGCCGTTATCGCAAGCAGGAGGCGAGACTGAGACACAACAAATTCTTGCGCAGCTCTTAACCGAGCAACTTACACCACTGATCGAAAAAGTGATTTGGCGTAAATTGGGAGTCTGGCAAAGTGCCTCTACCTATGCGCGCGCACGGGAGGATTTCGCTGATCTTAAAAGCGAAATTACAGTGAAGCTGCTCACGCGGTTGCACCAATGTTGCGCGCAACCAGTGTCACCAATTGGCGATGTACGCGCTTATGCTGCCAGTCTTGCCTTTCGCTGTTGCGCAGATTATTTTCGTCAAAATTTCCCCCATCGTCACCGCCACAAAAACCGTGTGCGGTATTTGTTTTCCCACCAATCTGAACTTTGTTTGCACTCGAATGAAGAGCACGAATGGCTTTGCGGATTAAGCAGATGGTCGCACGCACAAGCTAGAATTCTTATTGAGCAGCAAGTCGAGCAGCTAACAACCGGAACATTACCTGAAGCGTTACATGCCATTCCTGACCCTACCTTCCGTCGCCATTCGCCAATCACTCAAGTTGTCGCGTTGTTAGAATGGGCAAATGTATTTATTCCGCTTGATAGCCTGGTCGCTATTTTGGCGCACTGGTGGCAAATCCAGGATTACGCGCAGCCGCTTCCCGAAAGCGAAAATAGTTACACCGAAAATTTTTTAGGAGAGCTGGACTCGCAGGCGTCTTGGCGACGATTATGGGCAGCCATTTTGCAATTGCCGACGCGGCAACGGCAGGCATTATTATTAAATTTACGCATAGGGAAAGAGCAGTCAGGGCTATTATTTTTGCCAGCTTTCCAAATTGCCGGGCTTGCCGAAATTGCGAAAGTTTTAGAAATTTCCACAGTAGAACTTGCCACACTTTGGAACCAATTACCACTTGACGATAATCAAATTGCTGCGCGCCTTAACATTACTCGCCAGCAGGTTATCAACCTTCGTCAGGCTGCCCGCGAGCGCTTACGTCGGAAGTTCGGAAAATAAATCATCAAAAAAGTGAGAAAAAGTTTTCGGCTTTACCAATATGGTATCTTGATACTCGTCTTTATCTATAAGGGGAACTTGCAGACACGAACGCAATGCAAGCGGTCCTCAGCCGTTTAGTTACTTAACAGACAAGTTGATTGTGGCTGAAACTATGCAGATAAAAACAGGATTTAGCATCAGTGAATCATCCTTCTGAGCAACAAATAATCGGATACTGCCAGCAAAAATTAGCGGCAGATCAGTTGCTGATGATGAGCGAGCATTTACAAGATTGTGCGCTATGTAGCGAGCGCCTCACCAGTGTCCTTAAAGCCAATAAGGGGGATACGTGGGCTGGTAATTTCCCCACCGGGAAATTACCAGCGCTAGACACCGATGCTTCTTCACACTTGTCGTATGAACAAGTTGTTAGCTTGATAGATAATGCGCTGGATACAACCGAATTGCTTACAATTAACAGCCATCTTCAAGCCTGTACACGTTGCCAATCTGAAGTTCAGGACTTACTTCAATTCAAACAATTACTAGCGCGAGAAAATCCAAAAACTTTGCAATCCTTGGCGCCAATTCTCACGTTAACTCAATGGTGGAAAAATATTATCTGGTCTGTGCCACCTAAAATTCTTTTGTATGGCATGTCAATCGCGGCGGCAATCGCCTTGTGTTATTTGGGGGTGAAGCAACTTGTTACAACTCATCCCAGCGCGCCAAGCCTTGCTTCGGCAGAGAAAAAAGGTGTCGAGCCACTTCTCGCCATTCCTACTATTAAAGAAAGTGTGCCAACAGCTACGCCTGTGGTTACATCGCCAATAGTTGCGGCGCTACCAGAACTTTCCGGCGATGAAAAAATTGTTCAGCAAGTGCTTGCGAAAGGCGTACTGCCGATTCCTGCGCTGATAAAGAAATTGCGCCCTGGCAGCGCGAATCTGATGAGTGCGGACAACCATAAAACCACTTTCGAGCTTCTTTCTCCAATAGGAACCGTCGTTGAAGGCACACATCCGATTTTGCGCTGGGACAAATTACCTGATGCTCAAAACTATATCGTCACGATTGCTGACGATAACTTGAATATTATTACCCGTAGCCTTGCGTTGACGAGTACTGAATGGCAGGTTCCTATGGCGTTAGAACGTGGGAAAATTTATCAGTGGGAAGTTCTCGCTGCTACGTCAAATGAAAAAACGATTGTTGCGCCGCCACCTTCTGCGCCCGAAGCTAAATTCCAAATTCTTGCTGCTGATACATTTTCTTCGTTGCAGCAGGCGCGCAAGCGCTATGCAAAGTCGCCCTTAGAATTGGGGATTTTATATGCGCGCGCGGGGTTGCTGGAAGACGCTGAACAGTCTTTGCGACAGGCCGCTCGTACATCTGCCACTGCACGCAAATTATTGCGTACTCTCAAGCCCAAAAAATAATGAAATGTTTTGCTCATTTTGTCATATCAAGTTGAGGCAAAATTTGATAACGCCATTTTGGCGCTATTGAATTCGCGCCTCATTGAACGTTGTAGACTAAAAGGCACAGAGGATTGACTGGCTGATAAATTTTTCCTCTGTGTCTTTTGTTTTCATCCTCCAGTTCTCACTTACCTGAAATTGACAAATCCCATAAATCGGTTAATTATCCCTTTCGTATTCGTTAGTTTCACTGCATAGCTTTACAGAATTCCAAACAAGCAAAAATGATTTGAGGCAAGTGCCCCATGCATCAGCACACAGAGCAACCTCGAACCTTGACCGAATTGATGCTGCAAGCCGTTGCGCGCCGCCGCGACAAGGTCGTGCTGCGTTACAAACGCGACAAGGCCTGGTGCGATATTACGGGCGCAGAAATGCTGGAACGTGTGCAATCCCTTGCGTTAGCGCTCTATAAAAATGGTGTGCGGCCAGGCGAGCGCGTAGCTATTCTCGCTGAAAGCTGTCCTGATTGGAGCATTGCTGATTATGCGATTCTTGCTTGTGGCGCAGTCACTGTGCCGATTTATCCCACGCAAGCCGTAGATCAGGTCGGCTATATTTTGCAAAACTGTGAAGCCAAAATTTTATTTATCTCCAATCAAAAACAATGGCGCCGCGTGCAATCGGCAATTGATGGGCTCAAAAAAGATGCTCCGCGTCTGATTTTCTTTGACGAAAAAACGGAAGGCCGCGAAACGTTGCAGGCATTTGCGGCGATTGGCAACGACCTTGCCGCCGCGCAGCCGGAGCTTTTTGCTGAGCTTGCCGCACAAGCACAGCCGGATGACTTGGCTACGATAATTTATACGTCCGGCACAACGGGCGAACCAAAAGGCGTGATGCTTTCGCATCGGAATTTGGTATTTGATGCGGTTTCGTCGGGCGAACATTTAGGCCCCGACATCAACGATGTGTTTCTGAGTTTTCTGCCGCTCTCGCATGTTTTCGAGCGCACCGTCTTATATTTGCTGATGCACAATGATGTACAAATTTGTTATGCGCGCGGTATCGAAACTGTTGCCGAAGACATGAAGGAAGTACATCCGACAATTGTGACGGGCGTGCCGCGTTTGTTCGAGAAAATTTATGCGACGATCAATAAACGCGCGGCGGACGCTTCGCCGATGAAGCAGCGAATTTTTCAGCGTGCGATTAAAGTCGGGCGTGAAGTTGCTGTGCTCAAAGATGCCCGTAAACCCGTGCCGTTTGCCTTAGCCATGCAGCACAAAGTTTTGGATGGCTTGGTCTTTAGCAAATGGCGCGAAGCGGTCGGCGGCAAAATTCGCTTTTTTGTTTCAGGCGGAGCCGCTTTGCCACGCGACATCGGCTTAATTTTTTCTGCCGCCGGCATTACGATCTTGCAAGGCTATGGCTTGACCGAAACTTCGCCTGTCGTAGCGTGTAACAAACCCGGCAGCAATCGCTTTGGCACTATCGGGCAGGCGATTGCAGGCGCAAAAGTCAAAGTCGCCTCCGACGGCGAATTGTTAGTACAAGGCGATTTGGTGATGAGAGGTTATTACAAATTGCCGGAAGCTACCGCCGACATGATTAAGGAATATCCCGATGGCGTTTGGTTACATACGGGCGACATTGGTGAAATTGACGCCGACGGATTTATCAAAATCACAGATCGCAAAAAAGACCTCATCAAAACCAGCCTCGGCAAATACATTGCGCCGCAGCAAATCGAAAATATGATTCGCGGCATTCCTTTAGTCGAACAAGTCATCGTCATCGGCAATCAACGCAAATATCCTGCGGCCTTGATCGTCCCCAATTTTGAAGCGCTCAAAACTTATGCTGAATCATTAGCGCTGAGCCTCAAAGATCGTTTGGAGCTAACCAAACATCCGCGCGTCGTCGAATTTTTCAAAAAGAAAGTAGACGAAGTGACAAAAGAATTAGCACCACACGAAAAAGTTAAAAAAATTGCTTTGCTCACACAAGAATTTACGATTGATGGCGGAGAATTAACGCCTACATTGAAGATTCGCCGCAAACATGTCGAAGACAAATATTGTGAATTGATTGATTCGCTCTATCCGAAAAATGAAGTGCTAGATGCGTGATAATCAGAGAATTTATGTTTCTAAGAGTGTCTTAGTCCTTCCATAAGAAGGGCAAACAATCGGCAAAATGTACGACTAGAGCCTGTAATTAACTTTGGTTGTCAAAAATCGTGATTTTCTGAGCAAAATCACAGGTCATAAAATTGGCAACTTACTTTTTGGGTTACTTTGATAAGTTGTTAGATACAAAATGCCTGTAAATCGCTGATTTTATTAGTCAAAAGTTAATTACAGGCTCTAGGTTAATTTATAGGTTCAGCACAGGCTCTCAGCGATTACACCAGAATAGGCATAATCTCGTGATTAGTCGTTACTTTTTCAGTTCCGTTCATGACGGTGATCGGAAGTTTCCATGTTTTGATCATAATTGGTCACGGTGCAACGGTCGCAGCGATGCGGCGCGGATCAAGCCGCCACACATTCCCCGCACGAATGTTCGAGAGCCACACGGAGCCGAGTCCGACGCGAATCGCATCACCGCCGTCTCCGGCAAATTGCTGCACAACTTTATTGGTAGCCGGATCAATGCGCGTGATCGGGAATTCAAAGGTCGTGACCCACACTGAATCTTCTCCGAATGCAATCTCGCCGCCGCCGCCCGGCACGCCGAGTTCAATGGTTTCGACCACTTTATTTGTCTTCACATCTACCTTCGACACATCGCCGTTCGTCTGATTCAGTGTCCAGACAAAGCCGCCGCCAATCGTGAAAAAACGCGGGGCTTTGCCCACGGGAATCGTTTCGACAATCAAGTTCGTGTCTGGGTTGATGCGCGTCAACACATTGGTTTCGGTGCCGGTCACCCAGATGGAGCCTTCGCCAAACGCAACTGTGTACGAACCGGGCGGCACCTGAATTTCGGCGACTACTTTATTTGTCGCAGGATCAAGGCGCGCGAGCGTTCCTTTTTTATCCGTGACGAGCCAAACGCTGCCCGCACCTATTGCCAAACCGCCTTCGGAATCTGCAATGCCAATCGGGATCGTTGCAGTGACTTTGCCTTCTTTCAGGTCAACGCGCGCTAATGCCTGATCGCCGCATAGCGGAACCCACACGCTGCCAAAGCCCGCTGCCAACCCAGAGCAAGGTTTGTTACCGACCGGAACCATCGCCAACACTTTGTTGGTTTTCGGATCAAGCCGCGCGACCGTGTTTTTCGGGTAATTAGATACCCAGACGGATTCATCAATCGCAATCCAATCCGGCGCGCCCGGCACTTCAAAGACGGCTTCCGGTTTCAGTTCCGTGATTGGGATGCGCACGCCTGGCGTTTTCACTCCGGGTCTTGGCGTAGGCTTGGGTTTCGGCGCTTGCGCGGGTGGTGTTGTTTGTGTCTGGAATGACAGCAGCAGCAGAATCAGGAGAAGTTGTAGCATGGCGCGCATCTTAGCAAAATCCTGAGAGTATCGTATAGGGGGCGATAGCGATCTGATCGGTTGACCGTGGTCAAGTCACTATCGCGCTTGGTCTGAACATTGCTCCGCTACTTCCTTTGCACTACAATCCGCCTATGATTGTTTTGACGTAGAGAACTTATGCTGGGCGCTAAGTTCGATCGGCAAAATTAAATTATTTCCCTTCTGTTCTGAACGCTTGCACCCGTCGGAGCTTTTATGAAATTTCAGCGTTGCCTTCTCAGCTTCATGCTGATGGGACTGTTTGCCTGGACGGCGCGTCCGCAAAATAAAGAAGATTTTTTTGAGACCAGAGTGCGGCCCATCCTTGCTACGGAATGTTTCTCTTGTCACACCGATTCGCAAATGGGCGGTTTGCGCATGGATTCGCGCGAGGCGTTGCTGCGCGGCGGCAAATCCGGCGCGGCCATCGTGCCGGGCGACCCTGACAGAAGCTTGTTGATTCAAGCCGTGCGTCATACCGGCGCATTGAAGATGCCGAAGGGCGGCAAGCTCCCGCAAGCGCAAATTGATGCACTGGTCGAATGGGTCAAGGCAGGTGCTGTATGGCCGACTGTGACTAAACCCGTGCCGGTTGCGAAAGGTGAAATGACCATTGAGCCAGCGCGCCGCGCATTTTGGTCATTTCAGCCGCTGCGTGTGGTTCTTGCGCCTGCGGTGAAGGATATTCGATGGGCGAAAACAGATATTGATCGTTTCATTCTCGCGCGGTTGGAAAAAGAAGGCCTCGCACCTGTCGGATTCGCCGACCGACGCACGTTGCTTCGACGCGCAACGCTTGATTTGACGGGCTTACCACCGACTGCGGAAGAGATCGAAGCGTTTGAGAAAGACAAAAGGCCAGATGCGTTTGCCAAAGTGATTGATCGCCTGCTCGCTTCTCCGCAATACGGCGAACGCTGGGGGCGGCTCTGGCTCGACGTCGCGCGCTATGGCGAAGACGATTATCGCAGTCTTGACCCGATGGGGCGCGGGTTTGCGCCATATCCGCATGCGTATCTGTACCGCGATTGGGTCATCAAAGCCTTTAATGACGATCTGCCGTACGATCAGTTTGTGCGCGCGCAATTGGCGGGCGATTTGATGGATGAAAAGACGCGCGTGCGGACGTTGCCTGCGCTCGGATTTCTCGGTCAGGGGCCTTGGTTTTATGACAACGGTGCCGTCGAAGTCACGCGCGCGGACGAGCGACACGACCGCATTGATGTGGTCAGTCGCGGCTTTCTGGGGTTGACCGTTGGCTGCGCGCGCTGCCACGATCACAAGTACGATCCGATCCCGACGAAAGACTACTACGCGATGGCAGGCGTCTTTGCCAGCACGACATACAAAGAATATCCACAGGTTCCGCAAAGCATCGTTGATGAATACACCGCGCTCGAAAAGAAGCTCAAGAGCAAGCAGAAAATGATGGGCGAATTTATGCAGACCGAGGGCAAACAACTCTCGCAAAGTCTGACGCTGCAAGCCTCGAAATACATGCAAGCTGTTTGGCGCGTGAAGGGCGAGCCGAAAGAAGACCTCATTGACGCTATCGAAAAGAACAAACTTGATTACGAATTGATGCAACGCTGGATACGCTTTCTGGAACGGCCTCCGCGTCACTATCCGTTCCTGAAAGACTGGCAGGCGATGATGGCCAAAGGCGGGACAGCAGCAGCAGCGAAAAAGCTCGCAGACGATTTTCAGACGCTGCTGCTGGACGTGCTGGCCGAACGCAAAATCCTTGACGAAGAAAACGAAATCATCATGGCGAAAGCCAATCCCGGCACGAAGAAAAAAGAGCCATTGTTCAAGCCCAACGAGTTTGTAACGAACGACGATTTCTGTCCCGGCTGCGGCGTCGAAGTCAAAGCGATGCCGGTGGAGCGCACGAATCTCTTAGTGGATGTGTTTATGCGCGATCTGGATGCGCCAGATTTGCCCGGCGCGGCGGAGAAGTTTCGCCCCGGCTTGTTGCTGTTTACGGGCTGGGGACTAGAGCGACAGTTGAGCGCAGAGCGACGCACCTATCTGACGGCGCTGCGTGAAGACATTGAGAATTTTAAGAAAGCAATGCCTGCGCAATTTCCATATGTGCATGGTGTCGCTGATCGTGAGAAACCCGTAGACTTGCCCGTCAGTTTGCGCGGCAGCCCGACGAATTTGGGCGAAGTCGTGCCGCGTGGTTTTCTGTCAGTGTTGTCCAAAGACGACCGCTTGTGCTTCAGCCAAGGCAGTGGGCGAATGGAATTGGCGAACGAAATTTTGCGGCAACCGTTGGCGATGCGCGTAATTGTGAATCGCATCTGGAAAGGGCATTTCGGCACAGGCATCGTAGACACGCCGAGCAATTTCGGCTTCAACGGCGAACGCCCTGTGCATCCTGAATTGCTGGAACATCTTGCCGGTTTCTTTATGAAAAACGGCCTGTCCATCAAAAAGCTGCATCGTGAAATGATGCTGAGTTCGGTCTACCAACTCAGCAACGAACACGTGCAGGCGAGTTACGACAAAGACACCGCGAATCGCTTTTACTGGCGTGCCAACCGCCGTCGCATGGATGCTGAGCAGATTCGTGATTCGCTGCTTGCGGCTTCGGGCGCACTGGAAAAGAAAATGTACGGGCCATCAGAAACGTTGACGCCGCAATTCAATCGCCGCACGTTGTACGGCAAAGTCAGCCGCTATAAGCTGGATGAATATTTGCAACTCTTCGATTTTCCGAGTCCGAACATTTCTGCCGAACAACGCTACGCGACGAACGTGCCGCTGCAACGTTTGTTTTTTATGAACAGCGATTTTGTGCAGCAACAAGCCGAATTACTCGCGCAAAAACTCGAAGGCGAACCCACTCGCGAAGCCCGCATTCAAAAAGCCTATCGTTTGATTTTCGGTCGCGCTGCTACTGCGGAAGAACTCAAGCTCGGCCTTGATTACGTGCGCAGCGAGCCGCTGAAAGAATACGAAGAGCGCAAGAAAGTCGAAGACGAAAAGAAGAAGGAAAAGGAAAAGGCCGACGAAGAGAAAAAGAAAGACGCCGAAAAGAAAGACATGCCGGACAAACCCAAAGAGCCTTCGGTCATCGCGCCACTGATGCCGGAAATGATGATGGGCATGAATCCTGATGGCATGATGGCGGGCGTTATGCCACCTCCCCCCGGAGCCAAGCCTGATGATAAAAAACCGATTTTACCGGTGACGACTTGGGGACGGTATATGAAAGTCTTGCTCAGTTCGACGGAATTTATGTTCATCAACTAGAAGCCAAAACCACGGAGAGCACGGAGGACACGGAGAAATTTAGACAGGATTGACAAGATTTCTCATAAGATTAACAGCGATAATCTTGTCAATCTTGATAAGAATCCTGTGAATCCTGTCTAAAATCTCCGTGCTCTCCGTATTCTCTGTGGTTCAGACAAAGGAAAGCACCATGACACACAAAGCATCAAAGCCGATTACACGTCGGGAAGCACTCTGCCAAATGGGCGGCGGCTTCGGGATGATGGCGTTTGCCGGAATGATCAGCGAATCGCTGGCACGTGCACAAGCTACGCCTGCTGTACAAGCCAACAAATGGCCGAAAGGCGGGCTGCATCACGCCGCGCGCGCCAAACATGTGATCTTCCTGTACATGAACGGCGGGCTTTCGCAGGTGGATAGCTTCGATCCGAAACCGATGCTCGACAAGTTTCACGGCCAGCCGTTGCCCGGTGGAACGATTGCGACCGAGCGCAAAACCGGGGCACTCTTGCGTTCGCCGTTCACGTTCAAGAAATACGGGCAATGCGGCATGGATGTCAGCGAACTGTTTCCCCACGTTGGCGAATTGGCGGACAGCATTTGTTGGGTGCGCTCGGTTCACACCGACATTCCGAATCATGAGCCTTCTATGCTGATGATGAACACGGGCTTCAGTCAGGCGGGGCGCCCGTCGCTCGGCGCGTGGGTCACGTATGGCTTGGGCGTTGAGAATAAAAACCTGCCGGGCTATGTCGTGCTGTGTCCTGATATGCCAACGACCGTTGGCCCCCCGCTCTGGAACAATGCGTTCCTGCCCGCGATTCATCAGGGAACGTTTATTTCTAACAAGCCGGGTGAAAAGCAAACGCCGGAATTATTAGTCGAGCCAACCTTTGATCCGCAAAAACTGGTTTCTTACATTAACAACAAAAAATTTGAGCTCCCTGAACAACGACGCGAACTCGACTTGCTAACGAAGCTCAACCGCATGCAAATGGAGCGCGAACGCACCAACGATCCGCAGCTTGAAGCGACCATTCAATCTATGGAAACGGCCTATCGCATGCAGACCGAAGCGCCTGAAGTTTTTGATTTGCGCAAAGAATCACCTGCGACGCTGAAGCTTTACGGCTCCGGCAGCACGGCGCGCGGTTGTTTGTTGGCGGTGCGTTTGGTCGCGCGCGGCGTGCGGATGGTGCAGGTTTATTATGCAAAGGGCGATCCGTGGGACGCGCACACCGATATTCAACAGCATCGCAAGAATGCCAAAGACTCCGATCAACCGTTTGCCGCCGTCATCAAAGACCTGAAATTGCGCGGCCTGTTTGACGATACGTTGGTGGTGTGTGGTTCGGAATTCGGGCGCACGCCGGTCGTCGAAGTGGGCGGCAACGGCGGCTTCCAAAATGGCCGCGATCACAACCCGCATGCGTTCACCATGTGGCTCGCGGGCGGTGGAGTCAAAGGCGGAACGATCTATGGTGCGACTGACGATTTTGGTTTCAAAGTCGTAGACAAACCGATTCACGTGCATGATATGCACGCGACGATTTTACACTTGCTTGGCATTGATCACACACGACTTACTTATCAATACAGTGGACGCGATTTCCGTTTGACCGATGTCGCAGGCAATGTCATTCACGATCTCATTGCTTGAAAAAAATCGGACTTGCCATTTCTCTTTCCGCCTAATGTGAATGATGTCACGCTCTCGTCCTCTTAAGATGAGCGAACGTACAGGGCGTAATAGTCTGAGCGGCTTGCTACGCGAAGGCTTAATGACTGCTAAATCCGAAAAAGGGGCTGTGCATTTGGGTTTTCCAGCACAGATCGCAGTTTATTGGCCTCTTGAGCTTTATCCCCAGAAGTTCGCCCAGAATAGTTATATGCTGCCAATCAGTTCGCACATTTCATTATTCGCCAAACCAAATTGCGCCGTGAAATAAAATGTACTGCCCACGCCAATTTCGCTCTCAACCCAAATTTGCCCTTGCATCATTTGCACTAATTTCGCGGAGATCGCTAGCCCTAATCCTGTCCCGCCATAATGCCGCGTGGTCGAGCTGTCAGCCTGTGTGAAGGCCTCAAAAATCAGCCGTTGTTTTTCGTAGGGAATCCCCATTCCAGTGTCCTGAATCATGAATTGCAAGGTGATAGAATCTTCAGATTGCGCGGTAGTATTCACGCAAATCTTAATTTCGCCTTGGTTCGTAAATTTGATCGCGTTTCCTACCAGATTAATAATAATTTGCTGAAGGCGCATGGCGTCACCAAGTAGGAATTTTAGCGCGTTCGCGGAAATACTTTGTTCCATCTTTAGCCCTTTGGCGTGTGCTCGTGCGGTGAGTGGTTGCAATACGCTCGATAAAGAATGGCGCAAATTAAAGCTTGTAATATTTAAAGCAGGCTTGCCAGTTTCTAAGCGGGAAAAATCAAGCATAGCATCCAGCAACGAGAATAAATCCGTCGCAGCAGATTGCACAATCATCAAGTATTCGCGTTGTTCGGCGTCTAGCTCGGTATCAAGTACCAGTTCAGTCATCCCCAGAATCCCATTCATCGGCGTGCGAATTTCGTGACTGATCGTAGCGAGGAAATCACTCTTAGTTTGGTATGCTGCCTCGGCTGCTTCTTTGGCTTGATATAGCGCGGCTTTGGCACGTTTACGCGCAACAAGAATTCCTAACTGCGTTCCGATGTTTGCCAGCAGCGCCAACAATTGTTCATTGGGAGGAAGTTGCTCTGTCGCAAAAAATTCCACTACTGCAACGACTTCAGTATTGACCAGAATGGGAAAAGCGAAGCCTGCTCTAACGCCAGCTTCGCGGGCAAAACTAGCGCGCGGGAAGTTTTGATCTTTCGTGACATCCGAAATCCAAACGGGTTCACTCAAAGCGTGAACGCGACCAGGCAAGCCTTCGCCGCTCGCAAACGAAGTTAATTTTGTTGCATCACGAAAGACCTGATATTTGTCGGGATGGGATAAATGCCAGATGTCGCTGGGGCAAAGCTTTATTGTTGGGGCTTCCAGCACATAATAAATATGACCGATAGGCCATCCGGTATAAGCGCAAATCTGATGGAGCGCGCTTTGCATTGCTTCATCCACAGTTTTAGCGCTATTGGCAATCACCGCGATTGTTTGCAATAACTCCAATTCTTTTTGCCGCTCATAAAGCTGACGGGTGACGCGTTCAGCAATGGATTCGGCTTCACTGCGCGCGCGATTTTCCCGCTCTGCTCGCCGTTTCAAGCGCGCGATTTCTTGTTCCGTAGTTAATTCCGCCATAGCGCTAATTATTTTGATTTTTGGCAAACGTGAGATGGAACACGCACTGTGCGTCGCCATGTTTTTTACATTGCGGACGGGCAATTGTCGCGGTCTCGCCAAAATAAATTGCCGCGCCTTCAATCAATCCTTCGGCAAATGAACACATTTGGCGATGCGATTTGTATTCCATTACTAACACTTGATCCGAAGATAAATCATAAGCAAAATCAGGCGTGTCTGCGCCCGGATACAGCTTGAGTACTTCGGGATGAATGATGCCATTCAGGGTGAGCAAAAATTCTCGTGTCGAAATGTGTCCCGTAAAAAATTGCGGATATTTCTCGACCATCAAGGGCAACGCGTGCAGCCCGAACCAACGCACGACCGCGTCCGGCGTCATATTTAATGCGGTGGCGGCAACGTTGACTAATTTCATTAGTTCTTCATCCGCATAACTGCCTAACGAAGTATAGGCTCCCTCAACCTCAGCCGCGTCTAGTAAATTATCCCAGGTGTCGGGGCTAAGATTTCTTTGGACGACTTCCTCTAAAAGATTAAAAACAATTCCTTTCATGATATTCCTTATTCGTTATGCGGTTAGTACGTTGAGATAGGCTTTGAGTACCGCCTTTAGGCGGCAATATTTGTAAATAGGCCGCCTAAAGGCGGTGCTCAAAACATTTTGCTGTAGGGCTTTTCTTATGGCAGAGAAAAATTGATTTAGGAAGAGAGGAAAGAACCGCCGTTAGGATACTGATTGTGTACGATGCGGGCAAGCCAAATTTTATAGCGCTTTTGGCGTGCGGTTAAAACTCTCGCGTTCCTGCTTCGGTTGGCTCCACTAATACCGTTTTGAAAGCAGACAATCGCACTTGCCCTGGCCCGAATCCTTTGGGCTTGGAGACAAATTTTTTCTCGCAAAAATTCACGGCAACTTTTGCGCCGCTGTCGTTATTGGCTTGGCTAAACTTCGCGGCTAATTGTGCAGCTTCGGTGATAGAGTGTGCGGGAACTTCGCTGCGTTTTATGTTACGCAAAATTACGTGTGAGCCGGGATAGTCGGCGGCGTGAAACCAGATGTCGAAAGATTTGGCTACGCGCATAGTCAAGTAATCATTGTCGCGGCTGGTGCGACCAACCAGAATTTCATAGCCATCGGACGAACGATAACGACGCACGCCCGGAATTTTTTCAGGCTTCGATTTTTTTGCGGAATTTTGGTGCGCAGCCTTTTCTGATTTTTGTTGTGGACGCGCGAGGCCAACAGTGATGCGCATGATCTCAAGCGCTTTGCGTTCGTGAATCGTTTTTAGTTCAGCGATTTGTGATTGCAAAGCGGCGACTTGCGCGGCGATTTGCGGCAATCGTTCGTTGATCGTAGCGAGGCCGTTACGCGCTTTGCGAGCGAGCTTGAAATAATGTTCGGCAGCTTCTTGCGCTGTGCCTTTTTGCACGGCAGGAATTTTTATTTGCCTTTGCTCCGCGTCGTAATAATCCGTAACTAAAAATGCGTCGTCTTCTTTTTCCGCGTTGTGCAAATTGGCTAACAACAATTCGCCGAATCGTTTTTGTTCATCGCCTTTGGAAAACGTAGCGAGTTCGCGGCTAAGATTTTTGTGCAGCGACGTTAATTTTTTTAGCTTCGTTGTCAGGTGCGATTCGATTTGTTGGCGCGTGGCTAGAAAATCGCGCCGCGCGTCGAGCAGCGAAAAATATTTGTCTGCTGCCTGATTGACCGTAGGGCATTTGGTTTCGTGGAGTGCGCGCAAATGCTCCATTTTGATCGGCGCAAAGGCGAGCAAAAATTCTTCTGCGCCAATTTGCAATTGCTCTAAGGGCGCAGATGAATAAACGACGGCGTTAGGCGGTTGCGAAAAAATCTCATCTAACAAATTGGCCAAAACAATTTCCGGCGGAAACTCGAAAATGCGCGCGGCAAATTCAGCGGCAAATTGTGGCCCGAAGCCGATGAGATGCAAACGCGCTGCGGCGGCAACATCGCCTTCGTGCGCTTCAATCAGTGCGTGCAATTTATCGGGTGGGCAATCAAACGGATCAATTTTGTCATCGGGCGGTGGAGGCTCGTGATAAATATTTTCAATGCTTTCAGTGTCGCGCAAGGCTGCCAGAATTTTTTCGCCTTCAAGCACAAAAATATTTGCGCTGCGGCCTGTTAATTGAAAGACCAATGAACGTGCAATGATTGGTTCATTTTCGTCTTCGCCTTCCAAAGAAATTCGGACGACGCGATCATAGCCAAGATGTTCAATCGCTGTGAGGCGCGCATTGCTGAGATATTTTTTGCAGAGTGCGACGAAGGCCGTGTCTGTGCGCGCTCCGGCAATTTGTTTGGGCGCTCGCGCGGTCAGATACAGCGCCAATCGTTTTGGATCAGTTGAAATAAACAGACAGCGATCATCGCGCAAGCGCAAATCCAGCGCTACATCTGTGACGCCGAATTGAAAGATTTTGCCGACGCGTTGTCCGATCAGCAACGGTGCGATTTCATTCGTCAAAATGTGCAGCGTGAAATTTTCCATTAATACAAAAGGCAAAAGCTGTGATGGCGACGCTGCCCAGCTTTTGCCTTTGAAATTATCGTTATTGCGAATGCTTACGATTTAATGCGCACAATTTGTGTATGCGACAAATAATCTGAAATGCTCAAGCGGTCATAACTGCGTACCAGGCAGATCATATTAAGCGGGAAGCAAAGCAGCGAAATTGATCCGCCAAGCGCGCGCATTGCCGCTTGCTGAAACGTGAATGTAATGGTGTCAGGAGCGGAGTCGCTGGCTTTATCCGTGATCGGAGAAAGACTGGCAAGATGTAATTTCATCATTGCCATGCCCAGCGTGCGGCCTGCTAACGCGTATGTCAGGAAGAAATATAAAACTAATAATGCGAGACCAATCGCTGGCAACAGGTAAGTCATCGGTGCTTCAAATTTGCCGCCGAAAAAAGCGAAGACCAGAATCAATGGCACATACGAAACGGCAACAATTTCAGCATCAATTAAGGCCGCAACTAAACGCTTCCACAGCGGCGCGACTTCCCACACCGTTTTCCCTTCGTAGGCAATTTCGTCATCGAAATCGTCTTCCAGAATTTGTTCGTCATTAACATTCGCTGGCTTGGGAATTTCGTAAATGGGCGTGATCGGTTCGATCTCTAGCAATTCAGTTGGCGCAGTACGTACAAGCGGCGTCGGTGCTTTGGCAAAAGGGCGAGAGTTTTCGAGTGCGACAGGTGCGGGCTTCGCTTCGGCAACGATTGGTTCCAGTGCGATTGGTTCGGCGAACGCCGCTTGCAATTGTCCTGAACGCCGACGCGGCGTCGGTTCTAAATAGGTCGCGCGATTGATGCGATTGAGCGCGGCTTCGATAATTGGATTGCGATCAGGCTGGGATGCTATTTGCGCAGTTTGGGGCGGTTCATAATCCGCTGATTTTTGTTCGCGGATTTCCTTCACTCGTGCGTTGAGTTGTTGACGCCACGCGGGCAATTCTGCGGCAGGCTTTTCTGGCGTAGAAGGTTGGGGTTGTTTTGGAAACATAATTATCGTGCCATCTTTGCTGGTGGCTCTGGAGCGGGTTTGTGACGTTGAGGTCGTGGCAGCAGCAGGCGCAGCATTAGCTTGCAACGAAGTCATTTGATTGCTTCGTTTCTCACGCCAAATGTCAATCCGCCGCAAGACGTTGTTATGCCCACAACCACGACAGATAACAGTTCCTCCGGGTAATTCCTGATTACATTTTTCGCAGATCATCATACGAGTTGTTCTTATTTTTGTGAGGCTGGGGACGGGGCTGACTTTTTCTGCTCGTCCTGTTGCAACGCGGCCTCAATACTTGCTCTCCATATTTTAGGTGCCAGCTCAGGATGAAAACCTCGAACTTGTCTTATTAGTACCCCATCGCGCCCAAAAATGAAAGTCTGCGGCACTACGGTTGTGTAATCAAATGCCGTAAACATTTCTTCAGGCGCAAAACCAATCTGATAATTTACTGCCAATTCGTGCGCCATCGCCAAAACTGCAAAGGAATTTTTTTTCTTGGGCAACCGCCGATTCAATTCAGAAGGGTCTTCGATAGATAAGCCTAGCACTTCAACGCCGCGTTCTTTGTACTCATTTTGCAAAGCTACCAAGTCAGGAATTGATTTGCGGCACGGCCCACACCACGTCGCCCAAAAATCAAAGACTACGATTTTTCCTTTGCGTAGGGCGGATAATTTGGTGGGAACCAATTTATTTTTGCTGTTGTACATCAGCACATCAAAATCAGGTAATTGGTTCAGATCTGAAACTTTGTTTTGCTGTCCGCTTGGCGGTTGCTGTTGTGGGCGGACATTGGCTCCCAACAACAATATTAACATGACCGTGATGGTGAATTTTCTTGTCATCAGAACTTAAGACTCTAACGCTTTATTAATACCATCTCTCAGCATTTTAGGCGCTTTTAAAGGATGAAAGCCGGGATAATGCGTCACTAATTTTCCATCTTTGCCGAAAATGAATGTTTGAGGAATGCCGCCAGTCCCCCTCGCATCAAATGTCCGAAACATGTCTTCAGGCGAAAATCCTACGCGATAGTTGACCTTTAAATTTTTCGCCATTGCGATTACGGCTTCTTTATTTTTGACGCTGGGATTTTTGCGATTGCCTTCGCTGGGGTCTTCGATGGAGAGTCCAAAAAACTCTACACCTTTGGCGCGATATTCATTTTGCGCGGCGACCAAATCAGGAATTGAATTCACGCATGGCCCGCACCACGTCGCCCAAAAATCAATGACTACAACTTTGCCTTTGCCAATCGCGTTAGAAAGTTTGACCGCTTGCAAATCACCATCGTCAGTGTACAACTGCAAATCATAATCTTTGACAGCTTTGATGGAATCGCCTCCGCCTGTTTGTTTAGTGGCGGGAGTCGTATCTTGCACGACAGATTTTTGTGTTGAGCCAGTGCAAGCAGCCAGCAGCAATAGCATGAGTGTGAAAACTAAAATAATAAAATTGCGACGTAAACTCTGCGACATAAATAACACCTGAAAATGGGTTTGTGATGGTTATGGGCACCACCGACATCATAGCTTCAGATGCGTGGCATGACAACCGTTTATATTCAGCGAAAATTAAGCACGTGCGTTGTCAAGCAATGTGGCGTTCGTGCTAAAGCCTGAAAACAAAACCGCCACAAAAATTGTGAGAATGACACTTAGCAAGCCAAATCAGCACTGAAAACAGCCTTTTCGCTTGGCACGATGCTTGCTCTATCAACCAGTGTCAGCGAGTTGCGCGGCAGTCGCGTTTGTGGGTGGGCGCTGGCGAAATGGATCAATGTGGGAGCTTGGGTTTTCCCCCGAACAAGGAGATTTTTTAAGTGAAAAAGACAACAGTTGTTTTCTTCGGAAGCGTAGTGTTAAGTGGTGCGTTGGCGTTGGCTGGTTGCAGCGCGGCGGAAGATGCGGCGACAAAAGCGAAAGATGCTGCGGTTGATACAGCGAAAGCTGGCGCGAGTGTGGCAGCGAGCACTGCTGGCGGTGCAGTTGATGCGGCGAAAGAAACAGTGGCGGGCCCGCTGGCGTTAGGCAAAGCGACTGCATCTTTGAGCAAAGTTACTGAAGCTTTGGGCAAAAAAGATGTGGCTGGCGCGACGGCGGAATTAGGTAATTTGAAAGAAGCCGTGACTGAATTGGCAACTTCTGCCACTGGCGAGAACAAAACCAAACTCGAAGCAATCAAAAAGACAGTTGAAACCGCGCTTGCCGATGTCAAAGGTGGTAAGGCGGATTTCGCAAAAATCAGTGCTTCGCTCTCCAGCGTAGGCAAAGACCTCAGCGGTTTGAACCTCGGTGGTGTTGTTGATGCTGTGAAATCAGGCGCCGGCGCTGTTGCCGGTGCGGCTGGGGCTGCCGCTGGCGCCGCAACTGGTGCCGTGAAGGCTGGTGCAGGTGTTGCTGCTGATGCCGCGAAAGCCGGTGCTGGCGCGGTCAAAGGCGCGGCGGAAGGTGCCGCCGAAGGTGCAAAACATGCCGTAGAGAAAAAGTAAGCTGATTGCTTATTTTACACGACAGCAAAAGCCAGAGTCGCTACACTCTGGCTTTTTATTTTTTATAACTCTTTCAGTTAATTCACTCAGCACCATTCCAATAATTTTTCATTAGCTCGGTTGCCCCTTCTGGTTGCTGAATTGGTTTGCGTGTGCGGGTTATTGCGTGGATGTCGCGCAGTTTTTTCGATTTTGGTGGGATCAACTTGGTGGAAGTGAAAAATAATTTCCGCGTGTGAAAAGGCTTCAATTTCTTCCAGCGCTGCTGCGCCAAATTCGTCTTGTAAGACGATCTCAGAAACGATGCCGCCCCAATTATCATCTTCGACTGTGCGACGCGAATTTCTAACGAAGCCAATCGGTTCTAACGTAATCATAAAGCTCAGGAACTTATTCAGTGTTAGAATTTTCGACGCTGTTTCGTGGTTTGCACAAAATCAGGAACGGCTTGTCCCGCGCCGAGGCTGTTGATTTCGCTGCGTTGATTAGAAATCAGATAGGAACGAACGAGGCTGCGCAACCGTACGCTGCGACCGCTGGTCAAATGTTCTGCAAGCGTGAGCATGCGATACCAAGCGGATTCTAATTCATCCGCTAAGCGCGAAATTTGTGTGATGTCATAAGGCACGGCAACCGCCTCGAGGCCGATGCGCGCAAAGACTGATAAATAGCGCGCCGTAGCTAAATCAGGGCAAAGCAACCGCCGCTTACTAATTTTGAGTTCAATGCCCAGCAGTGTATGAAGGACTTCAACCAGGACTGGTTTCGTAGGAGCTTTGAGCTCGTATTTGCGCGTACGCATCGAAAGAATACTGGTGCGATAAATCACAGCAATTTGTTGTTCGCCGAGTAAGCGCTCAACTTCTGCCGCAATAGCATCGGCTTTTACAGGTTTGGGATGCGCTTCGAGCTTTTCGGTAATGTCAATAACTTCAGCTTGTGACATACTTTGTTTATTTTTGTATCGCAACTTGCTGCTGTGCGCTCGCTGGTCGTTGTTGCAGAATTTTTAGCGCGCCGTTCGGGAACAAGCCTAGATACAGCGTCCCGATGATGGTCAATGCTAACGCGACCTGCGCCATTCGATTGATGCGTGGTTGTACAAAATTAGGTACTGCCGGACGGAAGAACATCACAACAATCGGGTACAAATAGTAATAGACCGAAATAATACTGTTTACGATGGCAACGATCACTAGCCAGCGCAATTGCGGCGTACTTTTCCACGCGGATTGGAACACGTAAAACTTGCCCATGAACCCAGCAGTCGGCGGAATGCCCGCCATACCGAGCATGAAAATTGCCAGCGGAAAACTCAAATTGGGAATGTCGAATCCGATTCCGGCGTAATCACTGATTTCAGTTTTAGCATCACCCGCGCGCGCCAGCATTTGCACAATCGCAAACGCGCCAATACTCATGATTGTATACGTCAACATATAAAAGCCGACGGGCGCATAATCATTAGTCATAAATCCAATCAGTGTGTAGCCGCCGTGCGCGATGGAGGAGTAGGCAAGCAATCGTTTCATGTTGCGTTGGGCCAGCGCTACGATATTGCCGAATGTCATACCAATCGCTGCCATAATTGCGAGCGCGTTCATCCAAGTCTGATGCAATTGCGCGCCAACTTCGGGTACATTGGGCGTACCAAAACCATCCGCAAAGACGCGCAGAAATGCGGCGAACACCGCGACTTTTGGCCCTGTCGCTAAAATCGCTGTGACTAATGTTGGCGCGCCTTCGTACACATCCGGTGTCCACAAGTGAAACGGCGCGGTAGCGATTTTGAAGCCGAAGCCCACGAGCATCATGGCCGCGCCTGCCATCAACATTTGCGGCGACAAAATTTTGCCTGTCACAATCGCTTGCCGAATGAGTTCAATATTGGTTGTGCCGGTCGCTCCATACGTCAGCGCCATTCCATACAATAAAAACGCGGCTGAAAACGAACCGAGTAGAAAATATTTCAGCGAAGATTCGTTTGAGCGCAAATCTGTGCGGCGATAACCAGCCATCACATACGTAGCTATGGACGAAGTTTCCAAGCCCAAAAACACTGTCACCAAATCGCCCGCGCACGACATCATCAACATTCCCGCTGTAGCGAATAGCATCAACGCATAAAATTCGCCGGGTGGCAGCGCCTCTTCGTCGAGAAATTGCGACGCCAGCAACGTTGTCAAAATGCTGCAAATGATGATGACAAGGGAAAAGTACAAGCGCAGGTGATCCGTCACGACCATGCCGGAAAATGAAGTGGAAGAAGGGCCTTGCCACAACATGATAATTGAGGCGAGCGCCAGCAAAAGTGCAAGCAGCGACAGGATTGGGCCTGCTCGGCGCGCGCCTTTTTTCGAGAAAGCGTCAACCATCATTGCGACTACGCCTGCTACAGACGTAATGATTTCCGGCATAATTGAGAGGTAATCAATTTTTAATTCACTGAGTTGCATTTATTTTTTTACTTGGAAAATAACTTTCGTATCAGAAGCCCGCTCTTTTGGAAGAAAAGGAGAGACAGCGGGCCGGAGCAATAGAGAGATAGCGAGATAACACCGTATTTTTCGCCCTGTCTCTCTATCGCTCCTTCTCTCTTTCTTTATTTCGCCGCCTGCGAAGACTGACTCGCTTCTACAATCGTTTTGACCGCGTCAACGGATCGTTCGCTGGCTCTGAGAAACAGCATGGGTGTAATTCCCATAATTAGGGCCATTGCCACAGGGGGCAACAACGACAACCGCTCCCGCAAATCCAGATGCGGCAACTCTTCGTTTTCGTGATGTGTGATCTTGCCGAAAAGTACGCGTTGTATCATCCACAGTAAGTACACGGCTGAAAGCACAACACCGATGCCGCCAATCACGGAAAAGGCTTTTGCGTACGGCACAGTTGAAGAAAAGGTGCCGAGCAAAATCAAAAATTCACCGATGAACCCGTTCAATAATGGTAAGCCTAAACTCGACATTGCCGTAATCAAAAACATCGTGGAATAACGCGGCATCACACTCGCAATACCACCAAATTCCGAAATCTTGCGCGTATGCCGACGGTCATACAACAGTCCTACACATAAGAATAGCGCGCCAGTTGAAATACCGTGATTGAGCATTTGGTAGAGCGCGCCTTGCAGCGACTTATCCGTGAAAGCAAAAATGCCGAGCGTGATAAATCCCATGTGGCTGACCGACGAATATGCCACCAGTTTTTTCAAATCCGGTTGCACCATTGCGACCAGCGCGCCATATATAATACCAATTACCGAGAGCAACATTACCCAGGGCGCGGCTTTATAAGAAACCTCAGGGAAGAGCGGCAAATTAAATCGCATCAACCCATACGTTCCCATTTTCAGCAAAACGCCCGCCAGAATAACCGAGCCGGCAGTTGGCGCTTCGGTGTGCGCGTCAGGCAACCACGTGTGAAACGGCCACAACGGTACTTTGATAAAGAACGCGAGCGCGAAGGCTCCCCACAACCACCATTGCACATTCGTGGGAATAATCAATTTTCCAGTCGTGATATTGCGCGAGATTTCAACATAATCAAATGTTGTGCTGCCATTTAAATAATACAGGGCAATGATTGCGACTAACATCAACAAGCTGCCTACGACAGTGTATACGACAAATTTGAGCGCCGCATATATGCGTCTTTCGCCGCCGAAAATTCCGATCAAAAAGTACATCGGAATCAGCACGATTTCCCAGAATAAATAGAATAGAAATAAATCAAGTGAAACGAATACACCGATCATGCCGCTTTCCAGTATGAGCATGAAAATCATGTATTCGTGAACGCGCAATTTTACGGGCCAACTTGCCATTACTGCGCCAGGCATCAAAAACGTCGTGAGCAACACGAGCCACAAACTGATGCCGTCTATGCCAACGTGATAAGACACCCCTAGCTCTTGAATCCAACTGATTTTCGTAACCAGTTGAGGTTCTGCGATTGATTTATCAAAACCAAAAAGAATCCCTAACGAAAGGATGAACGTAACAGTGGTAACGCCCATCGTAAACCAGCGATAATGATCGCGTAGCTGTTCGCGGGGAACACCACGTTTAATCATGATAATGCTATACAACAGCAGCAGTACTGCACCGACAACCGGAAAGAAAATCGTGATGGTGACGATAGATGAACTCATATTTCGGTGAATCCTTTCCCTAAACAAACAAAAATAAGTAATGTGAGGATTCCACGATTACGTTGATCGTGACCACATTGACCGCTTTCTGCTTTTGCAGGCGGTTGTTATTTAACTGTCAAATAGCGGTTGAAGCAGCACGGCGGCAAGGAGGGACACAAGTTGGAATTTTCCACTTGTGCGAACCCTGTCGCTGGAAAATGGGGGCAGTAAATTGTGGCCCCAACAAGATCGTTGTTTAGTCGCAAGCGGCAATTTGAGCCGGCATTGCGTTGGCAATTCCTAGGGCGTTATTTAACGCGTGACGCGACAGCTTCTTTGACCTGATTGATAGAAGCTTTGGTCGCTCTGATAAAGCTCATTGGTGTGATTCCCATCACCACCGCCATCACAACCATCGGGATGAGCGCGATGCGTTCGCGGCGCGTCAAATCTTCTAATTCATGATTTGCATCGTGCGTGACCGCTCCGAACAAGACGACCTGCATTTTGCGCAAAATATAAACGGCGGACAGCACTACACCGGATGTGCCGAGAATGGCAAACACTTTGGCGAAGGGAACTGTCGAAGTAAAGGTGCCGATCAGGATCAAAATTTCGCCAATAAATCCGCTCAGCAGTGGCAGGCCCAAACTCGTAAACGCGACGATCATAAAGGCAGTCGAGTAGCCTGGCATGCGCGTCGCTACGCCGCCAAAATCTGTCATCTCGCGTGATTGGCGACGCTGTGAAATCAGCGCTACACATACAAACAATGCACCTGTCGAAAGGCCGTGATTGAGCATTTGATAAAGCGAACCTTGCAGCGATAATTCTGTTGCGGCAAAAATTCCTAACACGACCAAGCCCAAGTGGCTCAGCGACGAATACGCGACCAACCGCTTGAGGTCGTTTTGCACTGTAGCGATCAGCGCGCCATAAATTGTACCGATGACCGCAAGCGCCATGACATAAGGCGCGACTTCCATTGAGACTTCAGGGAAGTATTGTAAATTGAAGCGCATCAACCCATACGCGCCCATTTTCGCCATTACACCCGCCATCATAATAGAGCCGGAAGTTGGCGCTTGCACATACGCATCAGGCAGCCACGCGTGCAGCGGCCAAAGCGGAACCTTGACCATAAATCCGAGTGCGAAGGCGAGCCATAACCAAAATTCTAAATTAGCGGGGATGAGTTGTTTTCCTGCGGCACGTGCTTGTGCGAGCGTGCGGGTAATTTCGACAATATCAAATGTGCCAGCGCCGACGTAATAATATACGCCGATGATTCCGACCAGCATGAACAAGCTACCGACCACGGTGAAGACGAAAAATTTTACTGTCGCTGGAACGCGCTTGTCGCGTTCTGCTCCCCAGACGCCAATTAAAAATCCTGCCGGAATAATTGTCAGCTCGAAGAACAAGTAAAACAGCAGCATATCCTGAGCTGTGAACACGCCGATAATGCCTGTTTCCAGCAGCAACAATGTCGTCAAATAAGCGCGCACGTTATGCGGCACAATCCACGTCACAAGCATGCTGATGGGCATTAAGAATGTCGTTAATATCACGAGCCACAAACTGATGCCGTCTACGCCCAAGTGAAAACGCGCACCGAGGCTGTCAATCCACGGAATATTAATTTCAATTTGTGGGCCGGATAATTGCGATTGAAATTGTACGATCAGCAACAACGAGAGCAAAAATGTCACGGCTGAAAATACCAACGCGATCCAACGATATTGATTGCGGAGTTGCTCAATCGGGAGGCGATGCAGCCAAAAATAACTGTGAAGCCACATTGCTGCGGCACCCACGAGCGGCAAAAAAAGGATGATTGTTAGTAAGTAAACTTGCATTGATTTTCAGGGGAAGCGATTAGCGGCTAGCTCGCGGCTAATTGCTAATCGCTAACAGCTATCTAAGCGTAAAATACAAAATCAAAATAATCGCGCCGATCAACATAATTGCGGCGTAGCTGCGAGCAAGGCCAGTTTGTAAAAATCGCATTGCGCCGCCTGTTTCGCCAAAAGCGCGCGCGATTCCGTTTACCGTGCCATCAATAATTTTGACGTCGAGAATACGCCACAACACATGGCGCGCCGTTCCCATCACCGGATTAATGATGGCTGTGTCGTAAATTTCGTCCACATAATATTTGTTTTCGAGCAGCTTCGGCATTTTGCGCAAAGGTGTCGTTGAGAAGAGTAACCAACCTAATCCGATACCCGCAAGCGCAACGATAATTGAAATTACGGTGAAAATTCGCTCAGTGGTGAAATCATGTTGAGCCGCTTCTGCCGCGTGCCCCGCTACCGTTACAACTGCTCCATTCGCAGCCTCAATTGCGGGCGCGGCTTTCGCTATTGTTGGTGCCAGAAAATGCTCGAAATGATTTAATCCGCCTAGTGCTGCAGGAACTCCAATGTATCCG